>ERZ1673730.4-NODE-4-length-608213-cov-40.363442_pt1 | contig 608213 bp, 504 predicted proteins | sample MGYA00580200_ERZ1673730 | MGnify/ENA primary metagenome ERZ1673730 (study PRJEB41218, sample SAMN15661761) | gut metagenome | host: Homo sapiens | place: Canada: London | collected 2015-08-20/2019-03-30 | study: EMG produced TPA metagenomics assembly of... | reverse complement strand
AGCATATAAAAGGACACCGCACAAACTGTGCGGTGTCCGTAAAAATGCGCCGATTATATATAAAATGCGAGCGTAGCGAGCCACCAAGCCGATAATTTGGCGAAACTGCGGCATGAGTATTTATCCGTGTTTGAACTGATAGCACAAATTCTCGGCGCGGTTAGAAGAGCAAAAATCTAGCATATAAAAGGACACCGCACAAACTGTGCGGTGTCCGTAAAAATGCGCCGATTTTTGCTCAAGCTGTATGATATTTCCTCGTCCTATACAGCAACCAGTAGATGAGTGAACTGAGCGGCAGGTTGGTCAGAAGCACCATCGGGAGCACAATCGATTCGAGAATAAGGTCAATATCGTTGACGTTTGCGCCGAGTCCGAAGAAACCGATGAGTATGCACACGACGGTGAGTTCTATGAACAACATTCCGCGATTGAGCAATGACAGCTTAAAGTTGAAATTCGCTCTCTTTCTTCGCGTCGGATTTGTGAGATACACGACGGTGGGAACAAGGCAAAGTGCGCTGCCGACCAACAGAATGGGCAGGAAGTACGCATAACTTATTTTTGTGCCGAGCGATGCCCACATAATTGCGACTTCTGCAACGAAAAACGCAAGAATGATAAGAAACGTGTCACGGTTGATGCGATTGGACTGTATGAAGTTGAAAGTGTAGTATTCGCTTGTATTTCCGCGGTCGTATGGGCGGATTTTGAAGCCTTTGGCATACAATCTCGTCTTTATGTCGCTGTCCGAAAAATCGACTTGTTGCGGTTTGACTTCTTCTTGCTCTTTTTGATTGTTATCGGAAAGAGATACGAAGAATTCGCGATAATTTACGTCGTCTTTTTCGTATTTAAAGCCGCCTTCTTGACGATTTACCACCGCCGAAGTGACAAACTGACCTTTGTCGGCAGGAGCAGAGTAGTTTTGATTTGCGCCTTCTATCTCTGCAGGCATATACTCGCGCGCCGCGTATGTATTTTGATTTTGAACAGGTTGTGCTGTCTGAACGGGCTGTACTTGCTCAACGTTTTGCGGAGCGGCGGGGGCGTATTCTTCACGCACAGGCTCATGCTCGGGCTCATCTTGCTTGTTTTGAGCGTCGATTTGAGCCTCGCGTTCGTCAAGTTGCTTGAATATGTCTTTTAGCGTCGATTGCGAATGTGATTGTTCGACGGGGTGTGAAGAGTATGCGTTGACGTACGTATGTTCGATAGGTTCGGCGTTTTCGGGAGCGTAGTAGACCTGCGTTTCGCCGCTATTACGGTTATATTCGCTCTCGGCGTCGAGTTTTGCAAACATCTCTTCGATGGTCATAGCGGGTTTTGCCTGCATCTGACGTTTCTTTTCCGCTTCTTCTGCACGAAGACGTTCTTCTTCGGCAAGGCGTTCGCGTTCACGTTCGTCGGCAATACGTTTTTCTTCTTCGGCGCGGAGTTTCTCTTCTTCCATTTGGCGAAGCATACTCTTGACGAATTGTCTGTCTTCTTCGCTCTTTCTCAACTGTTCTTCGGTCTGACGTAGACGTTCGTCCTTTTTCAACGCTTCTTCTTCGCTTTGGCGGAGTTTTTCGGCGTTGCGAGCGGCGTCTTCTTCGGATTGTTTCAAAAGTTCGTTCTTTCTGCGGATGTCGTCTTCCGATTGCCTTAATTGCTCTTCATGCTGTTTTAGTTGCTCGTCTTTAAGGCGTGAGTTCTCGTCTTCCTGTTCGGCCTGAAGTCTCAGTTGTTCGGCATCTTGCGCGCTCACTTCGTTGCCGTAGCGGTCAAAGAACACTTTTTTCTCGACGATTTTGTCTTTGTACACGACTTTGGGTTTTTCTTCCGCGCTCTTCGAGTAGGGGCGAAGTTCGCTTGCGTCAAAGGGTATGGGGTTGGTGAAGTCGTACTCGTCGTTTGAAACGAGTTTGTCGAGAATGGTGCGCGAGTATTCGTATTCGCCTTTTTCTTTTTTCAGGAAAGCGCGACCTTCTTTTGTGAGAGAATAGTATCTGCGCTTGCCGCCACCCGTGTCGTCAGGGTCTCCGTCGTACGACGAAACCAGCCCTTGCTTTTCCAACCTTTTGAGTTGATTGTAAAGAGTGGCTTGTTTCAAAACGTAGTGAGAGTTGCTTTTGTCTTCAATCTCTTTGAGAATTTCGTAACCGTATTTGTCGGTGTCCCACAAGCATCCGAGAATGATGGTGGTGACGTTGCCGCGAATAAGGTCACTGTTGACGGAAGATATATCCATAAATCGTCTCCGCAAATTGATATAATCAATTTTAGCAAACTATTATAAAATAGTCAATATTAGATAATAGTTTATAAGCAAATTCTTGCAATAATTTGCCGCATTTTTTCGATTTTGCGGATTTGGCAAGATTGCGGTTTGCTCATTCTTGGTCGCTCGGAGTCCTACCGGGGCGAAGTTTAACGACTTGCGCCGCGAGTTTTCTGTGGTCTTCTTCGATTGCGGCGTAGTGCTTTTTGGTGGTGTTTACGTCTCTGTGTCCCAAAACGTCCGCAACGAGATATATGTCGCCCGTCGCTCTGTAAAGATTCGTGCCGAACGTGCTGCGGAGTTTGTGCGGAGAAATCTTTTTGAGCGGAGCGGCGGTTTGTGCGTATTTTTTGATTATGTTTTCAACCGCACGCACGGAAAGTCTTTTAACCTGCAAGGAAAGGAAAACGGCGTCTTTTTCAACGCCTTTAACTTTTTCGTTGCGCTCGATAACGTTCTTGCGCTCGTGATCGATATAATTTTTCAGAGCACTTGCAACTTCGTCTCCAAAATACAATATAGCTTGATTTCCGCCTTTTCGTGTGATGGTGAAGGCATTCGTTTCAAAATCTATGTCGTTCACGTTGAGTCCCACGCATTCGCTGACACGGATACCCGTTCCAAGCAACAGTGATACGAGCGCAAAATCGCGCGCGCGTGTGTTGCGTTGAAATTTCTTTTGTCGGTCGCTCATTCCTTCGCCTGTTTCGGCAACGTCGAGTATGCGTTCGACTTCTCGTTTTTCAAGACGAATAATATCTTTGTCGTGCTGTTTGGGCATGGTGAGTTTTGCAGAAACGTTGCTCGGTATGCGGTCATGGTTGAAATAGTACTTGAAAAACGTGCGAACGGTGGAAATCTTTCTCGATTTGCCTTTTTCGCCGTTGGTGTGTTCTTTTCCGCCGAACTCGAAATAAGAAAGGTATTCCATATATGCTTCGAGATTGCCGAGCGTGATCTTGTTCAAGTCTTCGCAAACGAATTCGTGCACGTCGGTGTAGTCTTTGAACGTGCGCACGTTTTTGAGTAAATAATCGAAGAATATGTTCAGATCGTAGGCATAATTTAGCCTTGACAGTATGCTTGTTTGTGGCTCGATACCCACAAAAAAGTCCTCGCAGAAAGCGGGGAGTTGCTCGCGCATTGCGTAAAGACGTTTAGTCATAATTTTTTCGCGTTCGTTGAAATAGTTTGCCATAGTGAAAAATTTTCCTTTATAAAATATTTTTCAAAAATATTTTAGCAATCTATGCGCAAAATGTCAATGTTTATATGTGTCAAGCTCAACAAAAGATTGATTTTTTTATAATAGTATGATACCATCATCGCATGAGCAATCAAATGAAACTTATCAAGAACAACGATATCAACAGAGCTTGCGCAGTTTTTGCGGAAATGTTTGAAGACTATCCGCTTTATTCCACGCTTTTGGGCACGGAAGGGGACTTGAAAAAGAAGATATACTATCTTTTCAAGGTGGAAGTGTCGCTTGGTAAGAGATACACCTATGCCAACGAAGATTTCACGGCAATATGCTCGATCATTCGCCCCGACGACAAGGGCAAGGAAAGAAGTTTGGCGTCGCTGTTTGTCAATCCGTTTTTTGCTATACCGTTTTTCAAAGCGGTCAGCCGCAAAGAAGCCAAGATCGCTATGGAATACGTTTCGTTTGCCGAGCAAGTGTCCGAGCCGTTCTACAATCCCGAGACCGATTGTTATATCAAGAACATCGGTGTTGCAAAAGCGAGCAGGGGACGCGGACTGTTGCGCGCCATGCTTGACGAGATTTGCGGCGATATGCCGATTTGTCTTGAAACGCACGACGAAACCAATGTTGCGATATATCAGAAACTCGGTTTTATATTGCTCGAAACCGTCGATTTTCACGGAGTGAATCACTATTTTATGAAACGCCCGACAAAACAAGTCGAAAGTGAAATATGAGCGTATAATCGGCAATCTAACACGATAAATTGCAAATTAAACCTTATATATGAAACAGAAAATAATTGTAAAACGACAAAAAATATCCGCCTATTGCGGATATTTTTCTATTGTTGCCGTTTCCTTAAGTAACTTAACAAGATTTAAACTATCAAATAATCGGCAAATCAAGCATGTCGCATAGAACTGTTACAATGACCAAAGATAGAAACTTAACGACATAAAAAAGGAAACCTTGCCCATCGATTAAGATGTGTCAAGGCTTCTAGAGTTTCTTGATACAAAAACAAGGTTTCTTTTTCAATATCCACAGCCTTAGAACACGAAAAAAGCACATCTCCGCTTGGATAGCAAGCAGACAATCTGCGGAATTGTCAGAGTAGAGAAGACAATCGTCTACGACGGCGGTTATGATTGTTTGCACAATCGTTTGCTTTGCAAAATTGCACACGGTGCGTGCCACCGCCGTCTATGTCCGTTGCGCACGGAATCTGCAAATGCAAGCGCTTGCATCTTTCTTTGCTTGCGGTCAGCACCGAAAGGTGGTTCGGCACGCAAAGCAGCGTGCGGCTGTTTTCTCAAAAACAGCCTAAATCCACACCCTTAGAACACGAAAAAAGCACATCTTGCGATGTGCTTTTTCGTGGTGGAGAGGGGTGGATTCGAACCACCGAAGTCACTGACAACAGATTTACAGTCTGCTCCCTTTGGCCACTCGGGAACCTCTCCATTGGAGCTGGTGATCGGAATCGAACCAACAACCTACTGATTACAAATCAGTTGCTCTGCCTATTGAGCTACACCAGCGTATTCAGTTGTTGGTGCCTCGGGGCGGACTCGAACCACCGACACAGGGATTTTCAGTCCCTTGCTCTACCACCTGAGCTACCGAGGCATATATAAGGGAAGAACCCTGTATATCATATCGTCATTATAGGCAAGACGAAGTGATTTTTGATTGGCGCGGACATAAAGTCCGCTTTTTTGAAATATATGGCAGTGACGGTTGTCACTGCCACATACTTGATGGCGACCCGGAGGGGGCTCGAACCCCTGACCTCCAGCGTGACAGGCTGGCGTACTAACCAACTGTACTACCGGGCCAAAATATTTTTGGTGGGCCTTCACGGACTCGAACCGCGGACCGATCGGTTATGAGCCGACTGCTCTAACCAACTGAGCTAAAGGCCCGAATCAATATCGGTGAAGTTTTCTTTGGTTGGTCGGGGTGAAGAGATTCGAACTCCCGACCTTCTGAACCCAAATCAGACGCGCTAGCCAAACTGCGCTACACCCCGAAAGATTTTCGCGTCGTTCATTTGCGACTTTCACAATATACAATAAATCTTCGGCGATGTCAACGGTTTTTTGAAGATAATTTTATAAATTTTTGACAAAATTGTTTTGCAAATGCTTTCATTTGCCAAAATCCGCCGTTTTGCACGCTCGGATTGCATTTATCCTATGGATATGAAAAGAGAAAACCTACAACGAGACGGAAATATCGTGCTTAAAATCACGGGAGATATTGACGAATGCAGCGTGAAAACGCTTCGTGCAAACGTAGACAAAATTATCGATACGAGCGCGCGTATACGTTCGCTTACGCTCGATATGTCGGGAGTTACTTTCGTTGACAGCACGGGGCTTGGATTCGTGTTCGGCAGATACAAAAAACTTAAAGCACTCGGTGCGGAACTTCTTCTTTGCAACGTACCCAGACAAGTGGACAAAGTTTTTCAAACGAGCGGAGTGTACCGTATAATACCCGTCGTGGAATAAGGAGTGAATATGAACAGTTTTGACATGAGATTGGCGGCAAAAAGCCACAACGAAGCGTTTGCAAGAAACGTTGTTGCGTCGTTTGCGGTGGAAATATCGCCGACGCTCGAAGAGATAAACGACATAAAAACAGCCGTCAGCGAAGCGGTGACGAACTGCGTCGTGCATGCGTACAAGGACGGAAGCGGAATTGTTGAAATAGAGTGTAAAATCGACGAAAAAGAACGTTCGATCGAGATTGTCGTCAGAGATTTCGGCAAAGGAATTGCAGACGTAAAACAAGCCGTCGAGCCGTTTTTTACGACTTCACCCGAAGACGAGCGAAGCGGAATGGGATTTACCATAATTGAAACGTTTATGGACGAGATGAACGTTGAATCTACGCCGGGTAAAGGCACTGTCGTGCGTATGAAAAAGGTGATGAGCAAATGTTAGACCACGACACCACGATTGCGCTGATAAAACGAGCGCAAAGCGGGGACGACGGTGCTAAAGAAGAACTTGTAAAAGAAAATATTCCGCTTGTCAAATCGGTAGTAAAGCGTTTCAAAGGACGCGGAGAATACGACGATTTGATGCAACTTGGAGCAATCGGATTTATAAAAGCGATACAAAACTTCGACGAAACGTACGGAGTCAGGTTTTCCACTTACGCCGTTCCTATGATAAGCGGAGAGATCAAAAGGTTTTTGCGTGACGACGGGGCGGTCAAAGTGTCGCGTTGGGCAAAAACTCTGGCGCAAAAAATCAACGTGTTCATCGACGAGAAACTGAAAAGCGGCGAAAAAGAGCCTACTGTGGACGAAATAGCGCAAAATTTCGGTGTTGAAGCGGAGCAAGTCGTGTTTGCAATGGACACGGGACACTATCTTTTGTCATTGTCGTCAACGGTCGGAGACGACGACGTTACGCTCGAAGATAAAATCGTTGGAGACCGCTCGCCCGATGAAGACCTTGACAAAATCATGCTCAAAGATTTCATAGAAGACTTGCCGGAAAGAGAGAAGAAAGTGATAATTCTTCGCTATTTCAGAGACAAAACTCAAAGCGAAATCGCAGCCGAACTCGGAGTATCACAAGTGCAAGTGAGCCGCATCGAGTGCAAAGTCCTTCAAAAACTCAAAGATAAACTAGTTGAAGAGTAGACTACACAAAAGCAATATAATCGAATTTGTAACTAACTGCGGACAGTAACCAATTGTCTGTTTTACTTCGTTGTGCCGTGCAAGGTATGCACGGCTTTTTGTTTAAGTTTTTGAAGGTTTGTCAATGATAGGGACGTATGGACCGGCTTTTTGTGAAAAATCAAAACGAAAAAGAAGTGTATTTCAAAAGGAACGACAACCAAGAAGGCGTGCGTGACAAAATCGCAGACGTTGTTGAAAATGCCATCGACAATTGTGTCGTTGAGAAAAGCCAAAATAAAACGGTCGTGACAAAAAGTGACTGAAATATGCCTAAAAACCTTTTATAGCACTTGATATAAAACGAAAAACCGCATATTTTGCATTGAAAAGCCGTCAAAACAACAAAAATCAATGAAAAAGGAAAATTGAAAAAACATGATAGATCGCAAAGAATATCAACAATTCGTCAAGAAAAATTCGCCAAAGTCACCGATGTTTCGGACACTGTTCTGGGCGTTTGTTGTGGGTGGTGTGATTTGCTGTATAGGCGAAGGATTCGGGGATATGTACAGAGCGGTGATCCCAAGAATAGACGAAAAAACCGTTGCTATATACGAGAGTTGCACGATGATTTTTCTCGGCAGTTTGCTCACCGCGCTCGGATTGTACGACAAAATCGGCAGATTTGCAGGTGGCGGATCGATAATTCCGATAACGGGATTTGCAAACTCGGTGGTGTCTCCGGCAATGGAATACAATCGAGAAGGCGTGTTTTTCGGCGTATGCGCAAAGATGTTCGTTATTGCAGGACCGATTATCGTGTTCGGTGTGGTTGCAAGTTTTCTCGTGGGGCTCGTCGGATATTTTATAAGCCTTTGAACAACGAAATTGCAGTTATTGTGCAGTTTTTTATGTGAGATTTGAATATGAGAACGATAAAATTCGACAAAAACGTATATATCAAGAGCGGATTTACAATCGTAGGGCCGAAAGAAGACGACGGCAATTTTTCGGGGTGCTTCGATATAGTCCTTAAAAACGATTTATGGTGCGAAAAGTCCTTTGAAAAGTGCGAAAGCAAGATGCAAAGAGACGCAATAAGCGGCGCAATCTGCAAGGCGGGGCTGAAAAGAGAAGACGTCAACGCGCTTGTTGGCGGCGATTTGCTCAACGAGCTATCCGCAACAAGTCTCGCCGCGCGCAATTTTCCGTGTGCGTTTTTGGGGCTTTACAATGCGTGTTCGACGTTCAGCGAGAGTATGCTTGTAGGCTCTATGATGATTGCGGGCGGTTTTGCGGATACCGTGGCGTGTTCGACGTCCAGTCATTTTGCGACGGCAGAGCGGCAATATCGTTTTCCGCTCGAACTCGGCAATCAGCGTATGCCGACGGCACAGTGGACGGTTACGGGGGCGGGATGCACTATTTTGAGCAGTGAATTGCCAAACAAAAAGAATTCCAGAGTGTACGAAGAAGACGTAATCGCAATCGACGAAGGCATGAATATTGACGATAAGATGCTTGAAAAATATAAAAAATCTATTGAAAAGCAGAAAAAAATCATTGATAAGGAACGCTCGAATATAGTCGAAGAAAACTTTGGGCGGTACAACAACGACTATCTGAACGAAAACTCGCATTTCGTGCGAGTTACGGGCGGAACTATGGGCAGAGTCGTGGATTTGGGGATAGACGACGAAGGAAACATGGGCGGTGCAATGGCTCCCGCCGCCTGCGACACGATATTGACGCACTTAAAGGATACGGGGCGAGATCCCGATTATTACGACGGTATATTCACGGGCGATTTGGGCAGATTCGGCAAAGAAACGCTGGAATACTTGCTTAAAAAGGAAGGAATCACGCTTCCTTATCATTATATGGATTGCGGAGCAAGTTTTTTCACGCCCGAACAAAAGACCTTTCAGGGCGGATCGGGCGCAGGGTGCGTGAACACCGTTTTCAACGGATATATTCTCAAGCGCATGCAACGCGGAGAATTGAAAAGAGTGCTTGTCGTGCCGACGGGTGCGCTTCTCAATAAAAATACGCCGCTGCAAAAGGAAACTATCCCCGGCATAGCGCACGCTTTCACGCTCGAAAGTGAACAATTTTGATGCAAAACTCCGCTAAATAGTGGAGATGTGGTGAAAAATGGAAGTTTTTTTGGATTATCTCAAAACGTTTGCAGTGGGCGGACTCGTGTGTATGATAGGGCAGTTTCTCATCAACAAAACGAGAATGTCGTCGGCGCGCATACTCGTGACGTATATGCTCGTGGGCGTTGTGCTTGAAATTTGCGGTGCGTTCGAGCCGATAAAAGAGTTTGCGGGCTCGGGCATAACTATACCGATAATCGGATTCGGCTCGAATTTGGCAAAAGGCGCGCTGGAAGGCGTGAAAAAGGACGGATTTCTCGGCGCGATAACGGGCGGTATGAGCGCGGTTGCGGCAGGACTGACCACCGTGATTGTGTGCGGTTTTGTTTTCGGACTTATATCTCGCTCTCGTTCAAAAAAGATGTGACGGCAAAAAAAATTTTAGATGCACGGTTTTAATCAGTATCAATCATTCTTTAAAATGCGATTTCCACCGAGCTATTCTTATTTGATATAATCGCTCCGAAACATTGACTTATACAATCGCTCAATCGTTTGGTATATCGGTGTTGTTTGTGCTTTTGCGGATTGTTTTTGTCGTTATGCGCTCAGGTTGAACATCTCGGAGTTGGTTTTCACGTTCAAGAAAGTGTCGGGGACTGTTCCAACGATGAGATTTTCGCACACAAGCACTTCGGCTTTTACGCTTATGGTGGGTTGGTCGATAGGTGTGACTATGCTTACGTCCGCATACACGTCGATGTAGATTTTGTGCAATGTCTGATTGATGCCTGCCGACTGAAAATATGACACGAAATCGCAGTTAGCAGTGCCGATCGGCGATATTTTTATTGTTACGTCCGGTCCGAATCCCATAAGGAGCGCAAGCCCCGTGAACGTACCGGCGGAGATTTGAATCTCCTGCGTGCCGAGCGAGTCGAGATTTGCTTGCGCCAGGTTTGCGATTTGCCGCGCTATTTTGTTGATTTCCGGAGAATTTGCCTTTATCATCGTCACTTTTCCGTCGTTGTCCTTAACGATTTCAAAAAGTTGGTCATACGTAAGTCCGCCCGAAAGTACGGTGGTTGCGGCGAGATTGACGGCGTTTGTGGTGATGGCGCGCATTTGCGCAACCGAACTGTCCATGACTGTGGGCACGATGTTTGAGCGGAAGTATACGGTGCAGAAAATGAAAACCGCAATCATCAGCGATATCGCGATGATAACTCTGAATAGTTTGGGGTGGGCGGTTTTTCTTTTTCTCGTTGCGTTTTTCACGATATATTGTATGAGATTTCTTTCTATTTCTTTACAAACGCGCACCCGATTGATATAATCGAGATATGGATTTGTTCGACCTTCAAAACAACGTAGAAAAAATGGCACCGCTTGCAGAGCGTATGCGTCCGCGCACGCTCGACGAGTTTTTGGGGCAAGGCAGGATAGTGGGCGAAGGCTCGCTTCTTCGTCGTGCGATTTCCGCAGATAAACTCGGAAGTTGCATATTTTACGGCCCGCCCGGCACGGGAAAAACCACGCTTGCCAACATCATTGCGGAAAACACCAACGCAAATTTCGTCAAACTCAACGCGGTCACGAGCGGCGTTGCCGACGCAAAGAAAGTCATCGACGAAGCACGCGATTTGTTGCGTATGTACGGAAAACGCACTTATTTGCTTCTTGACGAATGTCACCGCTGGAACAAGGCTCAAAGCGACAGCGTTTTGCAGGCAATAGAGCAAGGATACATCATCTTTATCGGCTCTACGACGGAAAATCCCTACGTTTCGATGACGCGAGCAATCGTGTCGAGATGCCGCATTTTCAATTTCTCCAGGCTCACTGAACAGGATATTCTCAAAGGTCTGGAAAGAGCGGTGAAAGACAAGGAACGCGGACTCGGAAACATGAATCTTGTCGTGTCCGACGAAGCGTTGCACCATATTGCGTGGGCAAGCGGCGGAGATATGCGAACGGCACTCAACGCGCTGGAACTTGCCGCACTCACTACGCATGCCGGAGAAGACGGAGTTATCAAAGTAGGCAAAGAAGAAGCGGAGCAATCCATACAACAAAAAGCACTCAGCATGACCGAAGATATGTATTACGACATGATTTCGGCTTTTATAAAGAGTATGCGCGGCTCGGACAGCAATGCCGCGTTGTATTGGGCTGAAAGACTCATCGAGGCAGGTTGCGACCCGATGCTTATAGGGCGAAGAATCATGATTCACGCTTGCGAAGACGTTGGTATGGCCGATCCCAACGCAATCGTGGTGGCGACTTCTTGCGTGCAGGCTTTTGAGCGTATCGGTTTACCGGAAGGCAGAATCCCGCTTGCCGAAGGCATAATTTACGTTTCCGAAGCGCCGAAATCGAACAAAGTCGTCGAAGCGCTCAGCGGTGCGGATAATGCGGTGAAGACCATAAAACACGAAACCGTTCCGCTGTATCTTAGAGACCCGAATTACAAGGGTAACGAAGAAAAAGTGAGCGGTTACAAATATCCGCACGATTACGGCGGTTGGGTAAAACAACAGTATTTGCCCGACGAGATCAAGGACGCCAAGTTCTATGAGCCGACCGAAAACGGCTTTGAAAAGGTGATAAAAGAAAGACAAGACAAGAGAAAGTGAAAATTTGATTCTTTTCAAAAACGGACTGCAAAAACACTGCAATCCGTTTTTTATTTTGCGAGCGATATATTAATATATCGAAATTTGGCGAAAATTGAAAGTCGGTCTTGACATATTGTGGAAGTCGGCATATAATATCAATTGATATAAAATAAATAGCGGGTGAATTATGCCAAGAAAAGTGTCCGTGACAAAACAAATGATAGAGAACGTGTCCATCGATATGATAAAGAACGGTGAGCCGCTCAACGCGCGTGCAATCGCAAAGAAACTCGATTGCTCCATACAGCCGATTTTCTACAACTTCGCCACTATGGACGATTTGAAAGACGCGGTGAACAAACGAATACTCAAAATATTCGAGAAGTATATCGACGAACATGCGCAAAGCGATAAATATCCGCCTTTCAAAGCGATAGGTTTTGCGTATATCGGTTTTGCAAAGGATTATCCCGAGTATTTCAAATTGCTTTTTATGGACGAAAAAGGCGCGTCCGTCATGTCTATGGCAGGATCGACGCAACGAGTGATGACGGATCTTCTCGTCAAAACGCTAGGTTGCAACAAGCAAACGGCAATGCTCATTCAGACTGAGATGTGGGTTTTCGTGCACGGTTTTGCTACGATGATTGCAACGAAATACATCCAGTGGGACGAGCAAAGCGTCAGCGAGATGCTCACCGACGTTTTTGAAGGGCTGAAACTCAAATTGCACCTGAAATAAGCGGCGAAAACGTTATTAACACGGGAGATTGAAAACTTTATGCTTGAAATAAACAACCTTACAAAAACTTACGGCGCAAACGCAAAACCGTCCGTTGACAATCTGTCGCTTAAAGTAAACGACGGCGAGATTTTCGGTTTTATCGGTCCGAACGGCGCAGGAAAGTCAACAACAATAAAGTGCATAACAGGCATCGTGGATTTTGCGGACGGCAACGTGCTTGTCGACGGTATAGATATCAAGCAGAACCCCATAGAAGCGAAAAAACGTATAGGATACGTAAGCGACGACCACGTTATGTACGAAGGTTTGACCGGTGTGGAATACATAAATTTCATTTGCGACGTTTTTGACGTTCCGCAGGCGGAAAGAAAGGAAAGGCTGGACAAGTATGCCGAACTTTTTTCGCTCACGGACGCGGTGAAAAAACAAATTTCCACATATTCTCATGGAATGAAACAAAAACTCAACGTCATTTCCGCACTCATTCACGAGCCGAAAGTGTGGATTCTCGACGAGCCCATGACGGGGCTCGATCCCAGATCCGCTTTTAATCTCAAAAAACTCATGCGCGAACACGCCGACAAAGGCAACTGCGTGTTTTTCTCGTCCCACGTTCTCGAAGTAGTGGAAAAAGTGTGCGACAGAGTGGGAATTATCGACGACGGAAAACTTATAACCTGTTGCGGAATCGAAGAACTCAAAGAGCGCAATCAGGACAAGTCGCTTGAAGAATTGTTCCTTAAACTCACCGACGATTTGCAAAATCAGGCGTCATTTGGCGAAAAAGCGGAGTGAATATGACAAAATCGCTGTTGCTTTTCAAAACGCTTTATAAAGACGTAACCGCCGATTTAAGAAGAGAAAAAGGACAAAAGCGAGTGAAGTCCGGTTCTGTCGGAATGATGATTGCTTTCGTCCCCATCGTACTTATCGTTGCGGCTATGGCAGGATACGTTGCAAGCACGGTAAAAGACGATTTGGCGCTTGCATATCTCGTTTGTATTGCCGTTATAGCCGTGCAATTCATCGCAACGTTTTTGTCGCTCGGAGCGGTGTTTTCAACGTTGTACGGAGCAAAAGACGCACCGCTTTTGCAATCTTTGCCTATAAAGTCCGTCGATGTGTTCTTTGCAAAATTCACACTTGTTTACGTCACAATTCTCAAGATGACGGCTCTTATGTTGTTGCCGATGCTATATTCGATGCTTATCGGCTTCAATATCGCAAACGGAAGGGTGTTTTATGGTGCGTACGCGCTTACGATAATCGTAACGGCGGTTGCGCCCGTGCTTCCGCTTTTTATCGTGACGCTGTTTTCGTTGCCGATAACCTGGATAGGCTCTTTCATAAAAGGCAAACCTACGCTGAAAAGCATAATGACAGTCCTTGTGTATGTGCTTATAATGTGCGCGTATATGGTGCTTGTCTACTTCATGAACACAAAAGGCTTCGGACAGAAAGGCGACGATATTGTAACCGATCGGACGATCAGAGTTTTGGCGACTTTCGCAACCGTAGTTTATCCGGACAAAACTCTTGTTTTCTTTGCAATGGGCATAGATGCCGGGAAGAATTTCGGAATATCCGTCGGCATAACCGTTGCAATGATTGCGGTTTCTATATTGCTTGCAGGGCTGTTTTATCGCAGAATAATCTCGAAGAAAGGTGAAAACTCGGCGCAAGACGTCAACAAAACCGAAAACTTCAAACAACAAAACGTCGTGATCTCGCTTGCAAAGCGCGATTTGACGATGATTGTCCGCAACAGTTCTCTTGCGATGAGTTCGTTTGCCAACATGCTGATGGCTCCGATTTTCATCGTCGTGTCTTATTTCATCACGGGGTTCAAAGAGAGCGGAGCGGAAGGCGAAATGCCTGCGCTTATGTCTGAAATGCTCAATATCGGATACGTCGTCATGTATTCAATGATTTTCCTTGCGGGCGCGAATATGCTTGCAAATCAGGCGTATACGAGAGAGGGAAAATCCTTTTTCGCCACGAAAACGTTGCCTATAAAGCCGAAAGATAGCATAAAATCCAAACTTTTGCTTGCATGCGGCGCGGCATCGGTTATAATGATACCCGTGATGCTGATTGCGATATTGCTTTACAAGATAGATATCGTATCGACGCTATTTGCAGGCATAGACACCATGCTTATGGTTTTGGGAGTGTGCAGTCTAAGCATACTTTTCGATATGAAAAAGGGCAATCAACACTGGGAAACTACGGCGGAATTGCGCACGGCAAGCAGGGGAAACGTATATCAGATTATAACCGCGTTTCTCTCGTTAATTCCGGCAATGGCGTTGTTTGCGCTCGGTATGGTGCTTGCGGCTGTATGCGGAAATCTGGGAGAAGTTCTCGTAAAAACGATATTCTGGGCAGTCGCAACTCTTATCTCGGTTGCGGTTTGTATCGCGGGCGTTCTCGTGCTTAAAGATAAAGGCGAAAAGTGGTACGAATATATAGGCGAGAATAAGCCGAACATTTACGCAATCGACAAAAGAAAGAACAGAAACTATAAAGGACTTATAAAATGATGCAGAAACACAAAATCGCACTTGACGTCGGAGACGTGCGCATAGGAGTTGCCGTCAGTGACCTTTTGGGAATAACCGCAAATCCGCGCGAAACTTATGTGAGAAAGAAAGGCGACACTGCCGCCGACATAGCGTATTTTTGCGAATATGCAAAGAAAGAAGACGCCGACGCGTTCGTTCTCGGCTTGCCGAAGAACATGGACGGCACGGAAGGACCGAGAGCGGAAGTTACCAGACAGTTCGGCGACATGCTTGAAAAAGCAAGCGGAATTCCTGTGTATTATCAGGACGAAAGGCTCACGACGGTGTCTGCCGAACGTATGCTTATAGACGCCGACGTAAGAAGAGAAAAGCGCAAAAAAGTCATCGACAAGGTTGCCGCAACCATAATTTTGCAGGCGTATCTCGATTCTCACTCGTCTTTCAAGTTCTGACTGTCAAATATAAGATATTTTGCATAAAAAATCCACTGAATAGTAGATGTTTTGCGATGATTTGATAATATTATATCGTTCGCTATAAAATAAAATCGTCTTAATTTTACTTGCGATTTTAATAATATGGTTGCAAATTGCGCAAAATATGTTACTATCAAGATAACAAACGGGCAACGCCCAAGGAGAATATAAAAATGGCTGATTTTTTTGACGACCAAAACAACACAACAGAAGACGACGATATCATCACGTTGTACAATCAAGAGACCGATAAGGACGAAAATTTTTATCATCTCGCAACGCTCGACGTTGACAAGAGATGGTTCGTCGTTATGAAGCCTGTCGAAAAACTCGACGATATCGAAGAAGACGAAGTGCTTATCTACGAAATCGTGGAAAACGAAGACGGCAACGACGTGTTCTGCGCAATCGAAGACGAAGATCTTTTGCAAAGAGTTTTCGACGAATTCATGGCGGAAGTGGAAAAGATGGAAGAAGCAGACTGCGACTGCGGAAGCGATTGCTCTTGCTGCCATCACGATTGCCACTAAAAAATTAATCGTAGTTTTGAAAGCGCACGACGTCGTGCGCTTTCTTTTTGCGATTTTGGCGCAGTATAGGCAATATAAATTTTGTTTGTCGCAACTCGCATAGTATCAAAAATGTGCAAAAATGGGAATTTTTGAAAATTTTCTGAAAAATTTGCGATTTTCTTTGATTTTTGTTTGCAAAATTATTTTATATATAATATAATCCAAATCGACCACACACCGTGGCGGAGTGATTATTGTTCCGCAAGGAGATTTTCACGTTGAAACCATGGAAGGTACAAACAATTCTAGGAGGACCACAAAAATGGCCGTAACAACAATGAAAGCCCTGCTCGAAGCAGGCGTGCATTTCGGACACCAAACAAAGCGTTGGAACCCGAAGATGAGCAAGTACATCTACGCAACGAGAAACGATATTCACATCATCGACCTTCAAATCTCTGTTGACCATGTAGAAGCAGCGTATCAATTCGTCAAGAGCGTCGTTCAAGAAGGCAAGTCCGTTCTTTTCGTCGGCACGAAGAAACAAGCGCAAGACGCTATCAAGCAAGAAGCAGAACGTTGCGATATGTTCTACATCAACCAAAGATGGCTCGGCGGTACGCTCACAAACTTCAAGACCATCCGCACAAGAATCGACAGACTCAACAAAATCAACCAAATGGAACTCATCGGTGAGTTCGAGCTTCTCCCCAAGAAAGAAGTCGCACATCTCAAGAAAGAACGTGACGATCTCGAAAAGAACCTTGGCGGTATCAAGAACATGCGCACTCTTCCGGGTTGCTTGTTCGTGGTTGACCTTAAGAAAGAAGAAAACGCAGTTCGCGAAGCACGCAAACTCAACATTCCTATCGTTGCAGTCGTAGACACCAACTGCGATCCCGATCTCGTTGACTACGTTATCCCGGGCAACGACGACGCTATCCGCGCAATCCAACTCTTTGCATCTATCATCGCAGACGCGGTTATCGAAGCAAAACAAGGCGAATCTTTCCACGCAGCCGCAACCGAAGAAGTGAAGGCTGAAGAAGTTGCTGCTCCCGTCGAAGAAGTGAAAGAAGAAAAGGCTCTCACTCCCGAAGAAGCACTTGAAAAAGCAATCGCAGAGAAAGAAGCACAAGAATAATCGTCAAAATTTCCGCACGCAACTTTTTGCGTGCGGTTTCAAAACAAACTATATAGGAGAAAATATATGGCATTCACAAGCAAAGATGTTATGGAACTTCGTCAACGCACCGGCGTTGGTATGATGGACTGCAAAAAAGCACTCGTCGCAACCGACGGCGATATGGAAGCTGCAATCGACTTTTTGAGAGAAAAAGGTATGGCAACCGCTGCTAAGAAAGAAGCGCGTATCGCAGCAGAAGGCATCGTTTTCGCAGCAAGCAAAAACGGCAAATCCGTTCTTTTGGAAGTCAACTGCGAATCCGACTTCGTCGCAGGCGGCCCGGTATTCAAAGAGTACGTCGCACAAGTTGCCGATTATATCCTTGACAATACGAGCGCAACCGTCGAAGACGTTACTGCGGCAATGCAACCCGTGACCAACGAGTACGTCATGAAGATGGGCGAAAAACTCTCCATCCGTCGTTTCACCGTTTACGAGGCAAACGACACCGTCGTTGACACCTACATTCACATGGGCGGCAAAATCGGCGTTATGGTCGAAGCAACAAGCGGCACGAGCGCAGAAGTTATCCACGACGTAGCACTTCAAATCGCTGCTGCAAACGCACAATACGTCACCAGAGACGAAGTGCCGCAATCGGAAGTCGATCACGAAAGAGAGATTCTCAAAGCGCAAGCGATGAACGAAGACAGCAACAAGCCCGAAGCAATCATCGAAAAGATGCTCGTTGGCAGAATCAACAAGTTCTACAAAGAAGTTTGCCTCACCGAACAAGTTTTCGTCAAGAACGGCGACCTTACCGTTGCTCAATACTTGAAACAAAACGGCGATGCGAAAATCATCCGTTTCACCCGTTACGCAATGGGCGAAGGTCTCCAAAAGAGAGAAGACGATTTCGTCGGCGAAGTTATGGCGCAAGCGCATCTCAACAAATAATCGAACTTATGAAAAAAGGAATGCTTGTCATTCCTTTTTTTGAAATTTCAAAATAATGAATATTTTACGATGCTATCGTGAAAAATCAAGATTGAACGTGTTAGAATACTGAAATCTTGCAAGGAGAAATATGGACGAAGAAAGAATAATCGACCCGCGCGCAAAATATAAACGCGTCGTTATAAAACTTTCCGGCGAAGCACTCGCCGGTGCGAACGGAACGGGAATCGATCCCGAAAAGCTCGAATACGTGTGCAAGGAAATCCGCGACGTCAAAAATCTCGGCATCGACGTCGGCGTCGTTATCGGTGGCGGAAACTTCTGGCGCGGTGTTCAGGCAGGCGACAAGATGAATCGTTCAACGGCAGATCACATGGGTATGCTTGCAACGGTTATGAACGCGCTCGCGCTTCAGGACAAACTCGAACAACTCGGCGTTGCGGTGAGAGTGCAGACCGCGCTCACGATAACCAAAGTTGCAGAGCCGTACATTCTTCGCAAGGCAATTCGCCATTTCGAAAAAGGCAGAGTTGTCATTTTCGCTTGCGGAACGGGCAATCCTTATTTTTCGACGGATACGGGCGCGGCACTCAGGGCGTGCGAAATCGGCGCGGACGCACTTCTTCTTGCAAAGAACGTTGACGGCGTGTACGATTCCGACCCCAAGAAAAATCCCGATGCGAAGAAATTTGAAGTCATTACGTATATGGACGTCATCTCCAAAGGTCTCAAAGCAATGGATACGACGGCAATCACGATGTGCATGGACAATCAAGTGCCGGTCATCGTGTTCTCGCTCATGGAAAAGGACAGCATCAAGCGTGCGATTATGGGCGAAAACGTCGGAACTTGCATCGTAAAATAATTCTCGATTGAAAAATTGCGAAAATATGAGAAAAATCGGCCGCTTCGGTCGATTTTTTCTTCTTGCAATAAGATATAATATTTGATATAATATATTTACATTTCCATAAAAGGAGAACAAACTATGTCATACGGTATTGACGAAGTCGATCTTATCTTCGACGAGTTGAATGAAAAAATCGATAAAACGTTGCAAAACTACGTTACCGAGCTGCGCGCAATCCGCGCCGGCAGAGCAAATCCGCACATTCTCGACAAAATCGTCGTCGATTATTACGGAACGCCCACGCCCATACATAATATGGCGAACATTTCCGTTCCCGAAGCACGTCTTCTCGTGATTTCCGCATGGGATAAATCCCAACTCAAAAACATCGAACGCGCTATTCTTGCCGCAAACATCGGTCTTACGCCAAACAACGACGGTCAGGTCATTCGTCTCGTTTTCCCCGAACTCACGGAAGAACGCAGACGCTCAACCGTAAAAGAAGCAAAGAATCTCGTCGAAGAAGCGAAAATCGTTATGCGCAACGCGCGTCGCGACGCTATTGACGATTTGAAGAAGATTCAGAAATCTTCCGTTATCACCGAAGACGATTTGAAGAACTACACGGAAGTGGTGGACAAGACTCTTGCAAAGAACACCGACGAAGTTGACAAACTCTTCAAAGAAAAAGAACAGGAGATTCTCTCTATCTGATGAAACCTAAACATATCGGTTTTATTATGGACGGAAACGGCAGGTGGGCAACCGCTCACGGTATGTCGCGCGCCGAAGGCTATGCGTACGGACTCGTTGCTTTGCACAGAGTCCTTAAACGTCTCGGCGAATGCGGTGTGGACGCTGTTTCCGTTTACGCTTTTTCAACGGAAAATTGGCAACGCCCCGAAAACGAAGTGCAGGCAATCTCGGACGTTGTGAAGAAATTCAATCTCACGTACGACGGAGATATGCGTATTACGTATATGGGCGACATTGCAGCCCTTGACGACAAACTTGCCGATTCTATCGAGCAAATCGAAGAAAACACGCGTGAAAACAAAGGTATTGCGCTCAACATCGCTTTTAACTACGGCGGCAGAGCGGATATTATCCATGCGGCGAAGATTTGCTACGATCACGGCGAATTTGTGGAAGACACGTTTGAAAAGCATTTGTCAAGCGCAAATTTGCCGCCGCTCGACCTTGTCGTCAGAACGGGCGGTGAAATGCGCCTTTCAAATTTCATGTTGTACGAGTCCGCTTATGCGGAACTTATGTTTTTGGAAAAACTCTGGCCGGATATGGAAGAGAGCGACGTGGATTTCATTCTCGAAGAGTTTGAAAAACGTCAAAGAAAATTCGGAAAATAAAATCCGATTTTGCTCGTTTGCATAAGAATATTTGCAAACGGTTTGCAGACAAATTCCATTCGTTTTGTCTGTGCTATCACAATTTTGTATATACTTTGTATATACAATCGGAGTCGTTATGCTTAAAAGAACGTTGACTGCAATCGTGCTTTTAGTCATTGTTGCGGGATTTATGTTGGCAGGCTATTTTGTCAGCCCGATATTCATCGATATGCTGATTTTGCTTTTCCTTGCAGGGGCGGTATACGAGATGTTCAAGTGTTTCAAAGACGCAGGATACAAGATGTTCGTTGCACCGGTCGTCACGATGTTGGTTGCGGCGTATCCGACGTTCTATCTCATGCAACACTTCATCGGACAAGGCAGCGTGCAAACAAGCGCAGGCGTGCAGGGATTGCTTATCGTTTTGCTCATATGCTCCATGATGGCACTCACCATATTCACGTTCAAGCCCGCAAAACACACGCAAAAAGAAGTGGACGACGCAAAAGAGGCGGGCATCGAGCTTACGCTTGACGATCCCAAGGCTTGCGAAGTCAAAGACTTGTTTGCCAACGTGTTTATTCTCGTATATCCCATGCTGTTCCTTGCGTCTGCGTGGGTGATAAGCTACAAATACAGCGCACTTTTTGCAATTTTGTACGCAATTCTCGTGCCCATTCTCGGCAGTGACTCGTTTGCGTATTGGTTCGGCTCTATGATCGGCGGTAAGAAACTTTGCCCGAAAATCAGCCCCAAAAAGACGGTGGCAGGCGGCATAGGCGGCTTGTTTGGCGGCATGGTGTTGTCAATACTGTTCTGGGTTGTGTTCGAGATGTGCGCAAAGTATTATCCCGCATTCATAGAAGGCGCGCATTATACCTTTCTTATTCCGCACACGGTTGCAGGTTGGGAGTGGAAGAGCGCGCTCATCTATCTTGCAATAGGTCTTGTTTGCGGAGTTTTGTCCGAGCTTGGCGACCTTGCGGCATCGCGTATCAAGCGCGCAATCGGCATAAAGGACTACGGCAAGATTTTCCCGGGGCACGGCGGTTTTATGGACAGAATCGACAGCGTTATGTACTGTCTCGTCGTTCTGCTCATAGCGTTCTCGTGTTGCTACGGATATTAATTTGAAAATATGCGGTCATTGCCCGTGCGGCATTTTGAAAAACTCTTGTTTCATACGAGTTTAATGTTGACCGCTTAACATAAGAATATATGGGCTTGCAAAAGACTTGAAATCTCTGCCTATGCGGCGCGCAAGCCTATAAGGATAGGATGAAAACAGTTACGATACTTGGCAGCACAGGCTCTGTCGGAAGACAGGTGCTTGCTACTATTTCTCAACATCCCGACGCCTTCAAGGTGGTCGGGCTTTCCGCTTATACCAACGAAGCGCTTTTGAGAGAACAGATTGAAAAATTTAATCCGACGCATTACTATTTTCCGAGCGGTGCGGTTGAAGTGCAAAGTTCGCTTTTTGACTTTCTCGAAGACGAAAAAACGTCGAAATGTTTGACTTCGCTCGAAGAACTTGCGGCAATTCCGTCGGATATCGTCGTTTTGGCGGTGACGGGCATTGCAGGACTTTGGGCGGCTGTCGCAACGCTTAAACGTGGCGGTACGCTTGCAATAGCTAACAAAGAAACCATCGTTTGCGCAGGAAGACACCTTAAAGCGCTTGAAAAAAAATTCGGCGGAAAAATTCTTCCGCTCGATACGGAACATTCCGCGATTTTCACTTGCTTGCGCGGCGAAAACAAGAAGTTCGTGAAAAATCTCGTTTTGACGGCAAGCGGCGGCGCGCTTCGCGATTTACCGTCAAGCGCACTTGCGAAAGTCAAAGCGGAAGATTGTTTGAAACATCCCGTGTGGAGTATGGGCAAGAAAGTCACTATCGACTCGGCAACGCTTTTCAACAAAGGGCTTGAAGTCATCGAAGCGATGAGATTGTTTGAAGTCGGCGCAAAAGACGTAAAAGTCGTGATGCACCGTCAAAGCGTGATACATTCTCTCGTGGAGTTTACCGACGGCGGAATGAAGGCGCTTTTGTCCACTCCCGATATGCGCCTTTCCATAGACACGGCGTTGTTCTATCCCGACCACGCGCTTTTCTCGGTTGAACCGCTTGAGCTTGCAAAACTCGGCTCGCTCACGTTTTCCGAACCCGATTTTGAGAGATATCCGTGCCTTAAAATCGCAATGGACGCCGCAAATGCCGGCGAAGGAGCATGCATAGCGATTTCGGCAAGCGACGAAGTGCTCGTAGAAGAGTTCTTGAAAGGCAAAATCAAATACAACGATATTGCAAATACTCTTGCAAAAGTTTATGCGAAGTTCAAGAAAGTGGGCGAAGTCGCGCTCGAAGATATTCTTGGCATAGACGAGCAAGCCAGAAAATACACTTATTCTGTGATAGGTATAAGATGTTGAGTATATTGTCCGCAACGGTCGGCGAAGTTTTCGCCTATATAGGTTACGTTCTTCTTGCGTTGCTTGCGCTTATGGTGATGATAGTCGTTCACGAACTCGGTCACTATACGGCAGGCAAGTTGCTCGGGTTCAAAATCGACGAATTCGCAATAGGTTTCGGCCCGAAGATTTTCAAGAAGAAAAACAAAAAGACAGGAGAATTGTTTTCAATCCGTCCGTTTCCCATCGGCGGATTTTGTGCGTTCCACGGTGAAGACGCCGACGGTGCGCTCCTTGACGAAGACGGAAATCAGATAAAGGACGCAAACGGCAATATCGTCAAAGATCCCGACGCTTTCAACAATCAAAAGCCGTGGAAACGCCTTATAGTGCTGTTTTCGGGCGCATTCATGAACTTTTTGAGTGCGATTTTGATCATTACGATTTATTTCACCGCATACGGGCAGCCTCTTCCTTACGTTGTCGGAACTTATGACGTTCCGTCATACGAAAACGTGTTTATGGAAGGCGACGCGATTTTGTCCGTCAACGGAAAGCAAATCAATCTCATGACGACGGAAGATCTTGACAAGGCGTTCAGCAACGTCGGAGATAATGCACGGTTTTACGTATTGAGAGACGGAAAGCGCATAAAAATCAACGCAAGCAAGTTTTATTACAATCCGTTTGAGAACGGTGATTTCATTTACGCTGTGAACGGCGATAAACTCGAAACGCCCGTTCCGTACGAAGAATATCTCGCGACTTGCGATTCTACCGACGCGATTTTGTTTACCGTTGTCAGATACGACGAAAACGGCAATATATGCGAGCAAAGCACGATGAAAGTGCAAAAAGGCGCAAATCCGGAAGACGCCGACGGTTTTTACAGTTACGGCTTCGGCATAACTCGCACGATCGCAAGAGCGAAACTTCCGTTTTTCCTTGCTTTCGGCAGAGCATGGAGTTTCTGTTTCTTCATCGTGTTCAAGATCTTGGCGTCGCTCGGCGCATTGATCACGGGCAAAATGGGCATCGAAGGCGCAGGCGGCACAATAACTACAATCATCACCATGGCAAAGGTGTCCGCGCTCGGTTTCGATTCGTTCCTATACGTCGTTGCGATAATTTCCGCAAACTTGGCGGTTATGAACCTATTGCCGTTCCCGGCGCTTGACGGAAGCAGAATGTTGTTTACGCTGATTGAATGGATATTCCAAAAGCCTGTCCCGAGAAAGATCGAAGCGATCATACACACGGTGGGACTCGTGTTGTTGATCGTACTTGCGGTATTCCTTGACGTTTTCCACCTTGTGAAAAGATAAAATAACTTACAAAATACGACTATGAAAAGAAGAAACACTCGCAAAGTTTTCGTAGGAGACGTTGCAATCGGCGGAGACGCACCCATAACGGTGCAGTCGATGCTGAACACTAAGACAGTCGACGTCGAAGGCTCGCTCAAACAAATCAAAGATTTGAGAAAGGTCGGTTGCGACCTAATTCGTCTGGCAGTGCCCGACGAAGCGTCGGCGTACGCATTCGGAGAAATCTCGAAAAGATGCGGTTTGCCGCTGATTGCAGATATACATTACAGTTATAAACTCGCACATCTCGCGCTTGACAACGGAGCGAAGAAAATTCGTATGAATCCCGGCAATATGCGTGATTTTTCAGAGATAAAAGACCTTGCAAAACGACTTGTCGATATGCGAGTGCCTGTGCGCGTGGGCGTAAACGGCGGCTCGCTCGATCCCAAATTCAAAGGTATGGACGAGGCGCGCGCGTTGTGTGAAAGTGCGCTCGAATGTGCCGACGTCTTTGAAAGTCAGGGCATGAAAGATATAGTCGTTGCAATAAAGGCTTCGAATACACTCGTGAACGTCGAAGCAAATCGTATGCTTGCAAAAGAGTGTGATTATCCGCTTCATATCGGCGTTACGGAAGCGGGGACGTTGCGCACCGGGCTTATTAAATCGGCAATAGGCATAGGAACGCTTTTGCAGGAAGGCATAGGCGACACCATAAGAGTTTCGCTTTCGACAGACGTCAAAGAAGAAGTGCTTGCAGGCCGCAAGATTTTGCAAACTCTCGGAATACGCAAAAACGCCGTCGAAGTGGTGGCTTGTCCCACTTGCGCACGTACTGAAATCGACGTGGAAGGGCTTGCAAACAGAGTTGAGATGCTCACGGCCGGCGTGAATAAACCGCTTACGATATCCGTGCTCGGTTGTCCGCTCAACGGTATCGGCGAAGGCGAAAACAGCGATTTGGGTATTGCCGGCGGAAAAGAAAAATCGGTTATTTTGAAAGGCGGAAAGATATTCAAAACAGTTGACAGCAAAGATTTGCTCGTCGAGTTTGAAAAATTGCTAAACGAAGCAATAAGGGACTAAACAGTGGAAAAATGCGTTATATATCATTTGATATATAATAATAAAGGCAAGATATGACCAAATTTTTTGAAGAATTTACGTTGAAAAGCAAAGGCGAGTTTCCAATGTTGAAACTCAACAGCGCGACTTATTATAAAGATAAGCGCGAACTCGTCGTGCGCTTTATAATATCGGCGTTTGAAGTGAGAGATTTTGACGAAGAGAGCAAAAAGAAGGTGCAAGGCATAGTTGAAGAAATGTTCTCGGGTGTCAAAGTGAGTGTGCAGTATATCCGCACATACGCAGACAACAACGTCGTCAAGAACAAGATTCTTGAATTTTTCAACAGATACAATCAACTCATTTTTCGCCGTATCAACGACGATACGTTGAATATCGAAGTCGGAGACAACGACATAGACGTGAAGTTTACTTTCGATACACCGACGTACAAAATGCTTATCGCAGGCGATACGCTGGATAAATTGCGTGATTTTCTCGATTGCTCGTTCAATCAGTACATAGACATAGTTGCAGAAGAAGAAATCGTCGACTTGAAAAATCTTAAAGATGAAGATTTGCATATCGACACCACCGTTCATCACGACAGTTCGGTGAGACTTGTCAATGCAAGAGTTGGAGAGAAAGTCTATTCGCGCGGAAAAATGGAGAGCATTACACAACTGCCGAATTACATAATCGACGTTAAGTCGGCGTGCGACAACATCGTTTTGTGCGGAAAAATCTTCGGAATAGAGAAAAAATCCTATAAAAACAAGAAATACAAGCCCGATGACCCGAAAACGGGAAGCGAAACGTTGCCATTCGTTAAGTTCATGCTTGACGACACGACAGGTAAAATCGAGGGCGTATGTTTTTGCTCAAACGACGAAACCGCCGACAAAATCGCGTCTCTGAAAGACCAATCGCAAGTGATTTGTATGGGCAAGGTGAGTTGGTCGCAGTTTTCGGGAGCATGGTCGTTTATGATTAACGCCATGTTTGAAGCGGACATCGATTTTGACAGTATACATTTGACTTCCGTCAAGCCCGTTCCCGAAAAATACACGACGATTTTTCCGCAAAAATATGTTGACAACACGGTGAAGAGCTTGTTAGATATCGGAAAAGTGGAAGAAATCTTGCCATACTTCAAGGGTAAAACATTTGTTGTGTTTGACCTTGAAACCACCGATTTGAAGACGGAACTTGCCGAAATCATCGAGATTTCCGCACTCAAAGTGGTGGACGGAGTGCCAACGGAAACTTTTTCTACGCTTGTCAAACCAACCGCAAGCATACCCGAAAGAATTACCGAGATCACGCACATCAACAACGCGATGGTGCTTGACGCGCCGAGCATAGAAAACGTTATGCCGGACTTTTTCAAGTTTGCGCACGGAAGCATACTTTGCGGTCACAACATCGCCGGCTACGATTTTCCGATTGTCGCTCGCATTGCCGAAAAGCAGGGTTACGTCTTTGACAACGAGCTTTGCGACACGCTCCTCCTTGCTCGCCGCTATCTGTCCGAATTGCCAAACTGCAAGTTGGAAACAATCTCCAAAGCCTTTGATATCACCCACGACAATGCGCACCGCGCTCTTAGCGACGTGTTTGCCACGTTCGGCGCATTGAAAGTGATTGCGTCAAGAATGTAGCCGCGTCTTATCTCGCTTGTGATGTCGATTGTCGATATAATCGATGAAAATCGACACACTAAACCGAATTTGTGCAATCAATAGTGAAATGGATTTCTTAATAGTATTCACGAAGAAACGAACAACACGATGATTACGGTAACACATGGCAAAAGGGCGGCGTCGGCGTTATGTGACTACGCTGTGTGCATAAAAGACGGAAAAGTGCGTAAAGCAGGGGATAAAGAGCTTATACACGAGTTTTTCTTGAACGATACTGATAAAAGTTAGCGGACACTAATTTTTTCAAAAATGAAAAATCAACGTAATATGGTTAATAATAGGAGGCAAATATGAACTTTTTTGAAAATACACGAAAGCCACAAGGATTCGGTGGGAAGATAATGGTAAAAATGATGAACACAGGTCATAGCAAGTTGGCAAAATGGGGCTTTACCAAAATTTACACAAAGTCGAACGCCAAAGTATTAGATATCGGTTGTGGCGGTGGAGCAAATATTGTAAACTGGCTAGCAAAATGTACAAACGGACACGTAACTGGAATAGACTATTCTAACGTCAGCGTAGAGGAATCGAAAAAACTAAACGCTGTCGCAATCAATCAAGGCAAGTGTGAAATCGTTCATGGCGACGTATCGTCTATGCCGTTTGATGATGAGGCTTTTGATTGTGTTTCAGCGTTTGAGACGGTATATTTTTGGGAAGACCTTGAAAAATGCTTTGCAGAGGTTCACCGTGTTATGAAAAACGGCGGTACGTTCCTTATATGTAACGAGAGTGATGGTACAAATTCCAAAGACGAAAAATGGGCAAAAAAAATAGGCGGTATGAAAATCTACAACGAAATGCAACTTCGCACAATGCTAGAAAAAGTTGGATTTTGTGAAATTAAGAGTTTTGTAAATGCTAAAAAACACTGGCTGTGCATTGTTGCGAATAAATAAGCGGTAGGGTGTTTTGTAGGAGAAATATATAAAACCCTAAAAGAACGTTAATAACTTATAAAACCAAAACGCACCTAAAACCGCAGGGTGCGTTTTTGTATGAGGAGAGAAGAGTAAAAACAAGTAAAAAGACAGAAAGAAAACTGATATTTGAAATTTTGGGTATTTTTTTGGAGTTGGGGTTTGTCAGCCTTGGTTTTTTTGCTAAAAATATGCTATTACATAAAAGACAAATCGTATCATATTGATATGTGGAACCAACCCCGCAAAACCTGCGGATAATTGTAAAATACAGGCAAAAGGAGTTGACAAGGTATGACAAGTTTGCGACAATCATTAGCAAGCAAGCAAGCAAGCAAGCCGTAATACTGACTTTATAAATTATAAACAATTTATTTATAAATAATATACTATTTTTGCTTGCAATCGGCGAAAAAATGTGGTAAGGTATAAATACGATAGTAAGATTTACTAGAGTGAGCGATGGCTCACTCTTTGTTTTAGATAAGGCAAAGGAGCGCTTATGGCAAACGAACTCGTGTCGGCAGAGCTTGCCGAAAAAGTGAAGAATCTTGCGTTGGCTGCCGCCCAAAGTGTAGGCGACGGCATCGAGCTTGTGGACGTGTCCTTCTACAAGCAATACGGAAAACTCACCGTTGAGGCATATTTGTGGAAGAAGGAAGGTATATGCCTTGACGATTGCGAGAAAGTGCACAATTTGTTTTCGGCGTCGCTTGACGAGCTCGAAGACGATTTTGCGGACGATTACGTGCTCAACGTTTCATCGTCCGGACTTGACAGAAAAATCGTGACAGACGACGACTATCGCAGGGCACTTGACACAGAAATAGAATGTATCGACGCTCAGAAAAACAAAACCCACGGCGTGCTTATAAGTTTTGACGACGAAAACGTGGTTGTCAGAACGGACGGCAAAAAGCCTAAGGATATAACACTCAAAAGAAATTTATTGACCAAAGTACAACCGTACGTAAGGTTTTAGGAGGAAACTACCATGATGAACAAAGAGTTCTTTCAGGCACTTGACGACCTTGAAAGAGAACAACGTATTCCCAAAGAATCGATGATTGAATCCATCGAAGCGGGTCTCGTGTCCGCTTACAAGAAAGAATACGGTTTTGCGAGCCAGATTTCCGTTCGCCTTAACGAAGAGAAGATGACGTACAAAGTGTACGCACACAAACTCGTCGTTGAAGAAGTGGAAGACGAAGAATCGCAAATCTCTCTCGAAGACGCTCGCGACATCGACAAGAAATACAATCTCGGCGACGTCGTAATCGAAGATATTACGCCCAAGGATTTCTCTCGTATCGCCGCTCAAACCGCAAAACAAGTCATTTTGCAACGCATCAACGACTACAAGAAGAATCTCGTTTTGGACGAAATGAGCCAACGCACGGGCGAAATTCTCAGCGCAATCGTTCGCCGCAAGGAAGGCAACACCGTCTATGTCGAAATCACCGGCACGCAAATGGAAGGCGTGATGATGCAACAAGACCAAGTGCCCACCGAGACGTACAACGTCAACGACGTGATCAAAGTGTACGTAAAGAAGATTCGTGACGGCGCGCACGGAGCACAAGTTATTGTGTCAAGAAGTTCGGCAGGTTTTGTTCGCAGACTCTTTGAAATGGAAGTTCCCGAAATCAAGGCAGGTCTTGTGAAGATCAACAGCATCGTTCGCGAAGCGGGATTCAGAACCAAACTTGCAGTCAGCAGCGAAGATCCCAACGTTGACGCAGTGGGTAGCTGCATCGGCAACAAGGGCGTCCGCGTAAACGCAGTCGTGGCGGAACTCGGCGGCGAAAAAATCGACGTCATCGAATATTGCGAAGACCCCATCGAATATATCGCACGCGCACTCAGCCCGGCACAAGTGCTTATGGTCTCCATCAACGAAGAAGAGAAGAACGCAAAAGTTATCGTCCCGGACGAGAAACTCTCTCTTGCAATCGGCAGAAGCGGACAAAACGCTCGTCTTGCCGCAAAACTTACGGGCTGGAAGATAGACGTCAAACCTTATTCCACGCTCAATCAAGACGCAGAGGAGCAAAAGGAAGACTAATATGTCAAATCCGAAAAATACTCGCAGGTGCATTGTGTGTCACGAACACGCCGACAAATCCGAAATGATACGTTTTTTTATGGACAAGGACGGAAAAGTCTGCGTCGACCGCTCGAAAAAAGCGGACGGCAGGGGCGTTTGGGTGCATGAAAGCGGCGAGTGCAAAGCAAAACTTATCAAGAAAAAAATGCTCAATTCCGCATTCAGACAGAACGTCGGTGACGAGATATACGGAGAAATCGATGACTGACAAAATCAAATCGTATATAGGACTTGCACAACGCGCAGGTTGCGTGCTTTACGGCGAAGATATTATATGCGAAAAGAAAAAGCAGGCGAAAGTCGTTCTCGTATCGAGCGAAGCGAGCGATAAGTATAAGGAAAGGATATTGACGAAGTTGTCCGACCGTCCCGTGTTCGTCGTTGACGGTCTTTGCCAGGCATTGCACCGCGACGGTGTGAACGCCGTTGCAGTGTCAAACGACGGCTTGGCAAACGCAATTATCAGTTTATTGAGGTGAATATGCCCGAAATCAAAAAAGAAACAACAGTTGATCCCGTGAAAAAACTCGGTGAGTACAAATCCGCTATTGCGGAACTTTCTACCGCTATCTCTCGCGAAAAATCGAGAGCAAGCGTCATTATGGCGTCCATAAAAGCAAAACGCGACGCAATTGTGGCAAAAGCAAAGGAAGAAAAACTCAAAGCCGAGCAGAAAGCGGAAGAGACTAAAACCGTAGAAGTGAAGTCGGAAGAAGTCGCAAAACCCGTAGAAAAGGTTGAAGCGAAAGTCGAAGTCGCAACCGAAAAGGAAACGAAAGCGGCTCCCGCCCAAACGAAGACGGAAGAGAAAGAAGTCAAGGCAGAAGCGGTGAAAGAAGACGTGCAAAAAGAAGCTCCGAAAGCCGAAAAACCCGCTCAAAAACCTGCTGCGCAGAAAGCGCAGGAACAAAAACCGCAAAAAGAGCAAAAGGCAAAGCAAGAACAAAAGCCTGCTCCCGAAGCGAACAAACCTCTCAACGATATGGTGCAGGAGACTTCCGAAATTCTTCCCAACGGCGAAGTGCGCAGAATTTACGTTCCGCCAACGCCGAAGCCGAAAGTACAGACCCGCGTGTTCGGACAAGGCGGTTATCAGCAACCGCGTCCTAACAGACAAGACAGACCGCAAGGTCAAGGCGGACAAGGTCAGAGAAGCGGTCAAGCGGGAGCGCAAGTCGCACGTCGCCCCGGTCAAGGCACGCCCAATCTTGCAAACGTTGCACAGCAATTTCCTCCTAAACCTGCTGCGCAAAAAGGCAAGAACAACGGCAAGCAAAACGCAAACGCAAACAGCAATAAGTTTGACGACCGTACGATGAACAAGCGTGCGTTGCTCAAAAAAGGTTATATCGTCGACGACAGGATTTCATATGACGAAGACGGCGAAGTGGTTGTGCGCAACTACAAGGTCAACAAGAACCGCGGCGGTGGCAACTCTGCAACCGTTATCATTGAAAACGCCGTTATCACGACAGACCCCGTGTCAATCAAGACTTTGAGCGAGAAGATCGGCAAATCTGCAGCGGAAATCGTCAAGACGCTTTTCGTTCTCGGCATAATGAAGACGATAAACGACAGCATCGACTTTGCCACGGCGGAACTCGTTGCGGACGAATTCGGCATCAAACTCGAATACAAACCCGATGTTACGCTCGAAGACACGCTTACGGCGCAACTCGAAGTGGACGATGAAGAAGAACTTGAAAATCTCGTTCCGCGTCCGCCTATCGTCACCATTATGGGACACGTCGACCACGGCAAAACGTCTCTTCTCGACTACATCAGAAAGACCAACGTTACGGGCGGCGAAGCAGGCGGCATAACCCAGCATATCGGTGCGTATACGGTCACGCTCAACGGCTCTCCGATTACGTTCCTTGACACGCCGGGTCACGAAGCGTTCACGTCAATGCGTGCTCGCGGTGCGCAGGTTACGGATATTGCGATTCTCGTCGTCGCGGCTGATGACGGTATCATGCCGCAAACCATAGAAGCAATCAGTCACGCAAGACAGGCAAACGTGCCTATTATCGTTGCTCTCAATAAGATGGACAGAGCGGGCGCAAATCCCGACAGAGTTCTTTCGCAACTCGCGGAAAACGGCGTAACCCCCGAAGAATGGGGCGGAGATACTCCCGTCGTCAGAGTTTCTGCAAAAACGGGTATGGGCGTTGAAGAATTGCTCGAACAAATTCTCGTCCGCGCAGAAGTTGAAGAACTCAGAGCCAACCCGAACAGAAATGCTCGCGGTACGATCATCGAAGCAAAACTCGACAAAGGACTTGGCAAAATCGCAACTATCCTTGTTCAAACCGGCACTTTGCACGTCGGAGACAATGTCGTTGCAGGCGTATGCACGGGCAAGATTCGCGCGATGATTGACGACAAGGGCAGAAAAGTCAAGAAAGCGGGCCCGTCGACTCCGGTTTCAGTTACCGGTTGGGATGACGTTCCCGAAGCGGGCGATCGTATCGACGTCGTTGCAGACGAAAAGTTTGCAAGAGAACTCGCTGAAGAGAGAAAACTTAAGCTCGCCGCAAATCAGAACGAGAACACCGCAGTGTCTCTCAACGATTTGTTCGACAAGATTTCCAAAGGCGAACTCAAATCCGTCAAACTCATCATCAAAGCGGACGTTCAAGGCTCTGTCGAAGCGGTCAAACAATCGCTTGCAAAACTCGGCAACGAAGAAGTCAACATCGATATCATTCACGCCGCAGTCGGCGGAATCAAAGAAAGCGATGTTTTGCTTGCAGAAACTTCGGGTGCGATTATCATCGGATTCAACGTCCGCCCGGACACCAACGCAAAACAACTTGCCGCACAAAAACATATCGATATCAGATTCTACAACATCATTTACAATGCTATCGAAGACATCGAAAAGGCTGTCAAGGGTATGCTCGATCCAAAGTTTCAAGAAGTCATTCTCGGATCTGCGGAAATTCGCGAACTCTTCAAAATCAGCGGTGTCGGCACTATCGCAGGTTGCCACGTCACCGACGGCAAAATCGTTCGCGGAGCAAAAGCGAGACTTATACGCAACGGCAAGGTGGAATATACGGGCGAGATTGCGTCCTTACGCCACGGCAAAGACGACGTCAAAGAAATGGCGAAGAACTTCGATTGTGGCATAATGCTTCAAAACTATCAGGACGTGAAGGTTGACGACGTCATTGAAGCCTTCACAATGGAGCAAACGAATGAAGATTAAAATGGAGCGAGTCAACGCTGAACTCGCAAAACAAATAACCAAGGTCATCGCCGAAGACATCAAAGATCCGCGTCTTAAAGACGCAATCGTCGGCGTGACCAAGGTTTACACCACGCCCGATCTCAAATACGCGAAAGTGTATTTGTCAATCTATGCAAAAAACAAAGAAAACGTGCAAGAAGCCTATTACACCATTTGCAGATCGCGCTCTTTCATCCGCAATATGCTGAAAGACGCCGTGCAAATCAGACTTTTGCCTGAACTGAACTTCATCATTGACGATAGCGTGGATTACAGCATAAAGATTGACGGTATTCTTGCTCAAATTAAGCGCGAAGAAAGCGAACGCGCCGCTCAAAATAGCAAGGATACCGAATTAGATGCTCAAAAAGACGCGGAATAATCAAAACCGATGCACAACAATTCGATAAGCGAAATCGCAAAACAAATTTCTCACGCAAGCGATATTGCCGTATATTGTCACACAAATCCGGACGGTGACGCACTCGGCAGTATGCTTGCGCTTTACGTTTTGCTGAAAAACAAAGGTAAAACGGCGGTTTGTTATTGCGACACGCCTGTGCCGGACAAATATAAGTGCATGTACGCAAGCGAATGCATATCTTTTCCCGAAAAACGCGTTCACGAGCTTGCAATAAGCGTCGATTGCAGCGATCTTGACAGACTCGGACAATGCATTAAATCTTTTTTGGCGGCAAAATCGACAATCGCCATAGACCACCATGCGTCTTTTAGACGATTTGCGGCGCTTTGCTATGTCGATTCGTCTGCAAGCGCATGCGCCGAGATAGTTTTTGAGCTTGCAAAAGAGCTTAAGGGCATTGACGATCACGTTGCCGAGTTGCTTTTTTCGGGTATCGTTACTGACAGTTGCTGCTTTACGTTGCCCAACACGACCAAACGCACGCACGAGATCGCTTGCGAACTTCTGGAATATGACTTCGACGGTGCGGACGTTATCTACAAGGTTTTCATGTCAACTACCTTCGAGCGTTTCAAACTCAAAGCGATTGCTTTGTCAAAGGCTCGGTTTTTCCATGACAACAGAATTGCCGTGATTGCGATAACAATCGACGATTTTACAAAATCCGGTGCAACGCAAAGCGACAGTGAAGGCATAGTCAACGAACTTCTCGACATCAATAGCGTGGAAGTTGCGCTTTGTTTGTCGCAGGTCGGCACTCACAATTTCAAATTGAGCATTCGCACCAAAGGTGAAGTCAACGCAATCGAAATAGCAAACGAGTTCGGCGGTGGCGGACACAAAAACGCGGCAGGTTGCAGAGTCAACGGATATATGGAAGATATAGTTGAAAAACTCGTGCGACTTGCATCAAATTTACTATATTAGAATATCGAAAATGACGACAATATGCAAAACATGCATTTTGTCTCGATATAAAAAACGGGAAACGACAAGTTATATTTGAATTTTCAAATATGACAATTAAATAGACATGAAGGGTTTCGTAAACATCAACAAACCGCTCGGTATGACGTCAAGCGACGTGGTCGTGAAAGTTCGCGGCATTTTGCGTAGAGCGAGCGGTGAAAAACAGAAAGTCGGACATCTCGGCACACTCGATCCGCAAGGTTCGGGAGTTTTGCCTGTTGCCGTCGGAACTGCAACGAGACTTTTCGATTTTATGCAAGAGAAAACAAAAGTGTATCAGGCAACTTTCGTTTTCGGAAAAGAAACCGACACTTTGGACGGAGTAGGCAAAGTGGTTGAAACAAGCGACATTTTGCCAACAAAAGAGCAAATATTTGCTTTTGTCTCTTCATATTGCGGAGAAATTGACCAGATACCGCCGCAATACAGTGCGAAATCCGTTGACGGGAAACGCGCTTACGATTTGGCGCGAGAAGGGAAAAAGGTTAATCTCGCCCCAAAACGCGTCAACATAATATACGTAAAACTCATCGAAGCTGTGGACGGAGTCGCTCATCTTGCAAACGGAAATTACGTATTATCCGAAAACGAATACGCTTTTGAAATTGCGTGTTCGAGCGGTACATATATCCGTTCGATTGCGCGCGACGTTGCTCACGCTCTCGGCACGGTCGGATATATGAGTTCGATAAACAGAATTCAAAGCGGCAATTTTGTATTTGAAGATGCAGTTACGCTTGAAGAATTTGAAAAAGAACCTTTTAGATACCTGAAAAACATAGGCGACGTGCTTTGTGATTGTGATTGCTTCGATCTTGACGAACAATTTGCGAAAAAGGTACTCAACGGTGTAAAGTTGTCGTTTGACGATATGCCGAGCGGTTTATTCCTTGTAAAACTCAATGGTGAAATCGTTGCAATCGGCGAAAACGAGGACGGATTGCTTAGATTGAAAACAAGGTTATAATAAACATATGAAGATTAAAGTGCTTGATTTTGAAAAACAATATGACAAACCGATTGCAGTCGCACTCGGGTTTTTTGATTGTATTCACACGGGGCACGCCTTGCTCGTTGAAAGTGCTAAACAATTTGCAAAAGACAACGGTGTTGAAAGTGCGCTTTTGACTTTTTCTAACGACCCAAATGAGCTTTTCGGCAAAGATAAACAGATTTGCACGTTTGAGAATAGACTTTTCATTTTAGAAAAACTCGGTCTCGACGAAGTTATAGGCGCAAAATTCAACGAAGATTTTATGTCAACAAGTCCGCAAGGTTTTCTTGACAAACTTGTCGGCAATTTCGACGTGAAATGTATTGTTGTCGGTGCGGATTACACGTTCGGGAAGAATGCGGGCGGAAACGTCGATATGCTAAAACATTATTGCGAAATTCACGGAATTGTGTTGAACATAGTGCCTTTCGAGACCTTTTGCGGTGAAAAATTGTCAACGACTTATCTTAAATTGCTAGTAAAAAGCGGTGAAGTTAAGAAGTTAAATTCTCATCTTGCCGTTCCCTATTTCATGAGCGGAGTGGTTCAACATGCAAGACATAAAGGCACGGGAATGGGGTTTCCGACAGTGAATATCGCTCCCGACAGTTTGCGATTGGCACTCAAAGACGGCATATATGCGACTTTTTGCAATATTGACGGAAAAATCTACGAGTCAATGACGAACGTAGGCAAAAAACCGACGTTTAACGACAACAGCGTGTCCGTTGAAACGTATATTTTCGATTTTGACGGGGATGTGTACGGCAAAAACGTCATCGTTTATTTTGTCGAGCGCACCCGTGACGTTACGAAATTCAATTCGGTTGACGATTTGAAAACACAACTTGAAAAAGACGAACGACAGATACGCGGTATTTTGCAAAATTGCGCTGAATTTGCAAAGATACAAGGCTAAAAACGACAGATAGGTGACATTATGACTTACGATAAAGCAACTTTCGGTCCGTCCGGGCACGACGAAACTTTTGCAAAAGAAGGATATTCGGCAACGATTCAGATGCCGGAATGGCTCAAAAACAAGGGACTCGACCTTTTTGAATATTCCTTTGGTAAGGGGGTGCACATAAGTGATGCAACCGCCGAGGCAATCGGAGCAAAAGCGGACGAGTTTGGCATCGAAATGAGCGTTCACGCGCCATATTTCATCAATTTTGCGTCCGTTGAGCAAGAAAAAGCAGACAATTCGATAGGATATTTGACGCAGTCGCTCAAAGCACTCAGACATTTTCACGGATCTAGATGTGTTTTTCATCCGGGGGCTGAAGGAAAACAACCGAGAAACGAAGCGTTTGCACGCACGAAAGATAATTTTGCGCGCGCTCTCGAAGTCATCAAGCAAAACGGTGACGACGATCTCATCGTTTGTCCGGAGACAATGGGCAAACAGGCTCAAATCGGGACGGTGAAGGAAGTCATCGAGCTTTGCACGCTTGCTCCAAACGTTTATCCTTGCGTCGATTTCGGACATGTGAACAGTTTATGGGGCGGCGCACTCAAAACAGCAGACGATTTTCAACGTATAATCGACGATATGTTCGACGGAATCGGTGAAGAGAAAACGAAAAATATGCACGTTCATTTCAGCAAAATAATGTACGGTGCAAAAGGTGAAATCAAACACTTGACCTTTGAAGACACGATTTACGGCCCTGAATTTGAGCCGTTTTGTGAAGTAATTGTGAAAAACAATCTCACGCCGCACGTTTTGAGTGAGTCGGCAGGGACGCAAATGATAGATTCGCTGTATATGAAAAACTGTTATGAAACAATGAAACTGAGCGCAAACAGACAATAATCTAAAAGCGACTATAAAAATCAACAATTTTATAAGCAGAGATTTGCAGCAATTGTTGCTAAACGAATATTTGAAAATAAATGAACCGAACATTGAGTCTCGGTTCATTTTTACAATAGAGATCAAAAAGTAAATCTTTTATGCGAAATAAGCATAGGGGCGTGTTAATATTTTTTTAAATATAAGTGCAGGCGACACGAAATCCCGAGATACAAATGTGAGCGCGGCAAGAACAATATATCGTCAAATAAAAACATCATTCAATCAAAACATAATCTCACGTTTCAAAGAGTTTAGGGTGAAGCAAAAAAATAACTTTTTTGAAAAATTTATTTTTTTTCAGAGTAGAATAGAGTGATTTTCCTCAAAACTCTCCATATATAACTATTCGCAAAACACGGGCTTTACGAAAAGATAGTAGTAAAATACCCACTAAATAGAGCATTCATTTTTAATATCACTTGATATATTATTTTTATCGAATTTTGAACTTAAACTAAAAATCCGATTATTTGTTTTGATTCTTTGGTTTTTCAGTCATATTTCGATCATTACTTTACGGATGGTTTTACCGTAGATTTTGCCGTCGATATTTCGGATGGTTTTACCGTCGAATTAACTGCTTATTTTACCGTTTATATTACCGTATGTTATCTTGTAGTTCTAACTGTCGATTTTACTATCGATATTTCGGATGTTATTTACTCCGGTTTTTACCGAAAATTGACTGTCAAAACTGCTTAAATAATCTCGTGTGTTTATTTTGAAAATGAACGAGTCAGGAGTTTTTTTTGCGTGTTTTTTACCATATATCGACTTAAAATAATTGCGTTTTCGCTCAGAAAACGCATTATTTTGTCAATGCGTTTATTCCGAATAATGAATTTTGCCTAGCGAATTCTAATCGGATTTATCAGTCAAAATTCAAGGTTTCGAGCGTGTGCAAAACCGCCAAATATGCGTGTTCGTAAGTCAAACCGCCTTGAACGTATACGATATACGGCTCTTTTATCGGCGAATCTGCGCTCAATTCGATTGATGAGCCTTGAACAAACGCGCCTGCAGCCATAATAACTTGGTCCTGATATCCCGGCATATCCCACGGCATAGGTTTTACGTTGCTGTCAATCGGCGAAATTTCCTGAATTGCGCCGCAAAAATCGATCAATTTATCCGCAGAACCGAGTTTTATGCTGGTTACGATGTCATAAGGCTGCATATCGGCGCGCGGGAGTGTTTCAAAACCGAGTTTAGTGTAAACTTTTGCAAACAAAAGCGAGCCTTTCAGCGCATTTTTGACGGCTGACGGCGCAAGAAAAAGCCCTTGATAATACGGTAAATAACCGTAAACGTAAGAGCCTTCTTCCATACCGAGTGACGGCGCGGTCAAACGATAAGAAACTTGTTCCACGAGATCGGCTCGACCTGCGACGTATCCGCCTGTCGGCGCGATTCCGCCACCGATATTTTTGATGAGCGATCCGGCAATTAAATCTGCGCCTACGTCGGTCGGTTCGATTTTTTCAACGAATTCGCCGTAGCAATTATCGACCAAAACGAGTGTTTTCGGACTGATTTTTTTGACAAAAGCGATAATTTCGCCGACTTTCTCGACGCTTATTGCTTGGCGAAGGCTATATCCGCGGCTTCTTGCAAGGAAAACGGCTTTTATAGGCTCGTTTTCGAGCGCGATTTTTATGGCTTCGCGGTCAAATTCAGGCGTTAAATCGGGATTGGTTTTCAGGTCGATTTTATCAAATTTGACTCCGAAATCACGCAAAGAGCCTTTATTTTCGGTCAAAATTACGTCGGTCAATGTGTCGTACGGCATGCCGGATATTGCAAGAAGTTTGTCGCCGGGACGCAGAACGCCGAAAAGCATTAGCGTAAGTGCATGTGTTCCGGAAACGATATTCGGCGAAACGATTGCGCTTTCCGCATGAAAAATATCGGCGTAAAGCCTGCAAAGCGTGTCACGGCCGATGTCGTCGTATCCGTAACCGGTCGTTCCGAACATGTGACGGGCTTGAATCGATTGATTTTTGTATGCGTCAAGCACCTTTTCCTGATTGTAAAGTGCTATGTCGTCAAGACGTGAAAACTGATCTTTGAGTTCGATTTCACATTGTTTTATGAGTTGAATTGCGCTGTTTTTGTTCATTTTTATGCCTGTTCGGTCGCATTTTCGCGACAAATTTTGTTGTTTATTTGATTTTCGATATATTCGATTGCTTTGTCTTGTTCGTTCACGTCAAACCATTTTATAAAATCGTATTTTCTAAACCAAGTCAGTTGCCGTTTTGCATAATTGCGCGTGTGCTGCTTGATTTTGTCCTTAATTTCGGCGATTTCTTGCGTAGAAAGCGTGAAATGACCGTCATTATATTGCGGTTCGTATGGCGCAAATTCTTTATAACCGATAGCCTGCATCGATTGATAAGCAAAACTGCCGACCGAGTAAACTTCGTCGACGAGCCCCATATCGAACATCTTGTCAACGCGTTCGTTGATGCGCTCGTACAGTTTTTGTCTGTCGGTGTCGAGTGCGACCATAATAACGTCGGGCGTTTCTTTTTTATCCGAAGATTGAGCAAGCGTTTTTCCCGTTGTCAGAATGATTTCAAGTGCGCGAACGATGCGTTTTTCGTCGTTTTCGTGTAGCCTTTGAGCAGTTTCGGGGTCGAGTTCACGCAATTTTTCGTGCATGGCCGCAGCTCCGCGTTCATGAAATTCCGCTTGTAATTTTTCGCGAAGTTCTGAATTTTTGATGACGTTTGCAAAACTCATCGGATAAAGGAGCGATTCAAAATACAATCCCGTGCCGCCAACAACGATAGGAAGTTTTCCGTCTTCTTGCGCTTTCGATATTTCGCTTTTTGCCATTTGAGCAAATTCGGCAACGGAAAACTCTTCGTTTGCATCGACGACGTCAATGAGTTTGTGCGGTATTTTTTCGCGCACCGATTCATCTTCTTTTGCCGTGCCGATGTCGAGCGTGCGGTATATTTGCATACTGTCAGCCGATATTACGACGCTGTCAAATCGCTTGGCGAGTTTTATCGCAAGCGCGGATTTTCCCGAAGCGGTCGGCCCTGCTATGAAGATTGGCGGATAAACTGTTTTCATACGCGTATGCGCGTGCGCGCAATAATATGGATTTGTTTGTTTTTCTATAACCATATATAGAGATATAGTCAAGTTTTTGTTTTTTGCGCTTTATGTCAAAACGATTATATTAGCATAATCAGACGATGCGCTTGAACATTTTTTCGACGTCGGTTTTGCTGAACGCTATAACCGCAGGTCTTCCGTGCGGACATTTAGTCGGCAAATTGCCGTTTTCGTCAACGTAATTCTTTATCACGCGTTCGATTTGCGCTCTTGAGAGCGAATCGCCACCTTTGATTGCCGCTTTGCATGCTTGTTGACAAAGTTTGTCTTTGAGAAGATTTTCAAGCGTAAGTTCGTTTTCGCTCTGCATATTCGCAAACAAATCTGAAAAGAATTTTGCAAAATTGACTTTTGACACCGGTTCGGGCACTGCCTTTATCAAATACGTTTTTCCGTCATGTTCGAGATCGAAGCCTAGTTTTTCGAGATTCGGAACAATCTTGTCAAAATACTCTTCTTCTTCGCCTGTCATCGTAAGTTTGTATGGAATTAAAAGCGGTTGTTTGAATTCAACGTTGAACTTTTTCAAAATTTTGTCGTACAAAATTCGTTCGTGAGCAGCATGTTGGTCAATAAGATACACAAGTTGTCCGCGTTCACAAACTATGTACGTATCGAATATTTGTCCGACTATTTTTCCGTCGAAAACGCCTATTTCGTCGTCGGTTTCGTCACTTTGAGAAATGGTATTGGCATTGTTATTACGGTATTGATTGAAATCGCTTACAAAATCGTCACCGGCGATTTCGTTCGATTGCGTCATAAATCTATTCGCAAAATCTTTATCGCCAAATGCCGACAAGGCAGAATCCTTCAATATGTTTGCGCCCGAATTTGGCGAAAACGAGCCGAAATCGTTGAACGACGTATAGTTTTTGGGCGTAGTTTTGCCGGAAAACAATTTTGACGTATCGATGTGAGTTTGAACGATTTTGTCGGCATTTTTGGTCGTGTTTTGATCAAAATCGGCTTGATTCTGTGTGTTTGGTGCCAAAATACGGTCCGAATTGTCGCCGATATCGAAACCGTATGCCACGCCCGATATGCTTTCGTTCACAGTGTCGAGCGTCGCGTGATAAACCGCGCTAAACACTGCTTGCTTATCTACGAAACGAATTTCTGTTTTGGACGGATGGACGTTGACGTCCACCTCGTCAAACGGCATAAGCACGTCGAGAATAAACACCGGATACGTACGTTTCATCAAAAATTCCGCATAGGCTTTTTCTACTGCAGTCTGCACCGTAACGTCTTGCACCGCACGTCCGTTTACGATTATCGTCTGATACGTTCTGTTCGGTTTTACGAAATCGACTTTTGACACGTAACCTGTAATTTTGATTTTGCCTTGTTGAATTTGCTTGATTTCAAGCAAATTGTCGGCGATTTTTGAACCGTAAACCGAATATATTGCGTCAAGAAGCGTTCCGCCGTCGTTGCGTACGATCAGACCGTCTTCGTTTGAAAGCGATATGCGTATCGAAGGATTTGCAAGAATGAGCATTCTCACGACGTCTTCGACGTAATGCAATTCGCTTGACGCTTTTTTCATAAATTTTAAGCGTGCAGGCGTGTTAAAAAACAAATTTTCAACCGTGATTATCGTGCCCTGCGCTCTTGAATCTTCACATTCTAAAGCAACTTTTCCGCCTGACAAGCAAATTTTTGACGAAACGCCTTTATATGACGATATGAGCGTGACTTCACTGACCGACGAAATGCTTGCGAGTGCTTCACCGCGAAAGCCGAGCGTTGCGAGCGAATCCAAATCGGTGATATTTTTAAGTTTGCTAGTCGCATGCGGTAAAAACGCATTGCGCATATCGTCTTTTTCGATGCCCACACCATTGTCGCTGACCTGTATTTTCAAAAGTCCGCCTTGTTCGACGAGAATATCGATGGAAGTTGCGCCTGCGTCTATCGAGTTTTCAACAAGTTCCTTGACGACGGAAGATGGTCTTTCGACAACTTCGCCTGCGGAAATCATATTGAAAACGTTTGGTTGAAGTATGTTTATTTTGCTCATAGGTTCTCCTTATTTCGAGCCCGTTTATCGACATATTTCGTTTTATATCAAGCGATATTAAACGTTTTTATGCCGATTTTAGTCATTTTCAAGTTGTTTTTTCAAATCTGACAATATTGTCAATGCTTGAAGCGGCGTTAGATTGTCAACATCGGTATCTCTGATTTGCCGTTCGATTTTGCTCTCGCCCGAGTCGAAAAGACTGACTTGTGCCGTGACGTTTTTCTTTGCGGAAGACAAAAGCATTTCGTTTGTGTCACGATTTTTCGAGTCTTCTTCGAGCGAATGCATAATGCTCTTTGCGTGGTCTATAACCGCTTTATTTACACCTGCGAGAGACGCAACTTCTATACCGAAACTCTGCGACGCGCCGCCCCTTACGATTTTGTGAAGAAATACGATTGAATCCCCCACTTGACTTACGAGAACGCGATAATTCTTTACGCCGTCAAGGTCTTCAAGTTCCGTAAGTTCATGGAAGTGCGTTGCAAACAACGTTTTTGCTTTTATATTCTTCGTTATGTATTCGAGCACCGACCATGCAATGGAAAGTCCGTCGAAAGTGGACGTTCCGCGCCCGATTTCGTCGAGAATGAGCAAACTCGAAGAAGTTGCATAATTGAGAATGGTCGCAACTTCTATCATTTCCACCATGAACGTACTTTGACCGCCGCTCAAATCGTCGCTTGCTCCGATACGTGTGAAAATTCTGTCCGTCAAAGCAATCTGAGCGGATTTTGCCGGCACGAAACATCCGATATGCGCCATAAGCGTGATAATCGCAACCTGTCTCATATAAGTGCTCTTACCCGCCATGTTAGGCCCCGTGATAATCATCGTTCTGTCGTCGGCGTCATTCAAAAGTGTGTCGTTTGGCACGTATGCGCCCTTGTCAATCAGGGTTTCGACGACGGGATGACGTCCGCTTTCTATGTCTATGCACTTCACTTTTTTGTTTATCAGCGGCTTCACGTAATCGTTTGCCACGGATACGTTTGCAAATGAAAGCAGGCAATCGAGTGCGCTAAGGGCACTTGCGTTCGATTGAAGTTTTGCAAGATTGTCATAGCAAAGTGTTTTAAGTTCGGTGAAAATTTTCTCTTCGAGCGCGCTAGCAGTCGCTTCTGCGGACAAAATTCTATCTTCGAGTTGTTTAAGTTCCTGCGTTATATATCTTTCGCCGTTCACGAGAGTTTGTTTTCTCTCGTAGCGATAAGGCACTTTGTCCGTGAATGATTTGGACACTTCGATATAATAGCCGAAAACTTTGTTGTATCCGACTTTGAGCGTGCGTATTCCCGTCTCTTCTCTTTCCTTGCTTTCAAGTTCTGCAAGCCACTCTTTTGCGCTGATATGAATATCTCGCATCTGATCGAGTTGCTCGTCATAACCTTTCTTGACGTATCCACCGTTCTTATAACTGTTTACGCCGTCTCTGTCGAGTGCGCTGTCAAGGACAAGTTGCACCTTTTCTAGAGGATGCAAAGCGGAATTGATTTTTCTGAGCAAAGCGGTCTGCACTCCGTCAAGCGACGCTTTCACTTCGGGTATAACAGCCAAAGTGTCGCTTATAGAAAGCAAATCTTTCGGAGTTGCGTTGCCGTAAGCAAGTCTGCCGTTGAGTCTTTCAAGGTCGCGTGCACGTGAAAGTGCGTCGGAAAGACGTTCTCTGCCCGCTTTTGACGAACAGAGCGTCTCCACTGCGTCGAGACGTTTGTTTATCATATCGGCGTCCTGAAGCGGTTGTTCTATCCATCTTTTCATGGTTCTTGCGCCCATTGCGGTGCAAGTTTTGTCAAGTACGCTCAAAAGCGAGCCTGCTCTCTTGCCGTCGCGCGCACGTTCGGTAAGTTCTAGATTGCGACGCGTTGCCGTGTCGAGCATCATGAACGATTTGTCGTGTAGGAACGTGATTTTTCCAAGTTGTCCGAGCGAACGCTTCTGAGTTTGCGCAAGATATTCGAGAAGTCCGCCCGCTGCGCATACGGCGTTGTTTTTGTCGTCGAGTTCGAACACCGACAGCGATGTGATTTTGAATGACGAACAAATGCGTTTCGTTGCCGCAGAGAGCGAGTATGCAAAATCGTGGTAACATCTTGCGCGTTTGTCCGACGATACGAAATACTGCACTTTCTGATATTTGCCGACAAAATCGTCGTTGCATATGATCTCGCTCGGAGATATGCTTCCGAGAAGATTTGAAAGCCTGTCAAGCGAGTTGTCGCCGACGTATTCGTAAACGTTGAATTCTCCCGTCGAAATGTCCGCCCAGGCTATGCCGAAACCTCGCGGATTCGTAAAAACCGAGCATAGATAGTTTGAAGATTTCTCGTCGAGAATGTCTTCTTCCATAACCGTACCGCTGGACACCACTCTCACGACGTCTCTGTCGACGAGACCCTTGCTTGTCGCAGGGTCGCTCAACTGCTCGCAAATTGCCACGCGATAGCCGTTTTCGATGAGTTTTCTTATATAATTATCAACTGCATGGTACGGAACTCCGCACATAGGCGCGCGCTCGTCAAGTCCGCAATCTCTTCCCGTAAGCGTGAGATCGAGAACTCTCGACGCCGTGACTGCGTCGTCAAAAAACATCTCGTAAAAGTCGCCGAGACGGAAAAACAAGAGACAATCCTTGTAGTTTTCTTTGATTTCAAAATACCTTCTCATCATCGGAGAAAGTTTTTCTCTGTCGATAATCATTTTCACTCCTTATGTCCGAAAAGGGACGCCGACCTTGAAACGTCTATGCGAACGTTGAAAAACTTGCCGATATCGTCTTTCGTCCCTTCAAACGTGACGAGTCTGCCGCTTTCCGTTCTTCCGCACACCATACCTTCGTGTTTTGGCGCAATGTCTTCGCAAAGCACTTCGTATACATTGTTTATATAGGTCTCGGAAATTTCTTTCGTGATTTTGTTCTGAAGTTTGATAAGGCGCGCAATTCTGTCCTGCTTCACCGCATAAGGAATTTGCGCCATTTTTGCCGCAGGCGTACCCTTTCTTGGCGAATAAATGAATGTAAACGCATTTGAATAGCGCACTTTTTCCACCAAGTCGAGCGTATCTTGAAAATCTTCTTCCGTTTCCGTCGGAAAACCGACCATAATGTCCGTCGTAATGCCGATGTTCGGCATGGCGGCACGCAATTTTTCGATAACGGAGAGATACTTTGCTCTGTCGTAGCGTCTATTCATATTCGCAAGCACTTTATCCGAGCCTGCCTGTACGGGCAAATGTAAGTTGCAGCAAATCTTATCGGATTTTGTCATCGCGTCAATGATGTCGTCGGACAAATCTTTCGGGTGCGACGTCATGAATCTTACACGGAATTTTCCTTCGATTTTGTCTATTTCGCGAAGCAAGTTTGCAAAATTAACCTTTTCGTCTGCAACGTCGTTGCCGTAGGAATTGACGTTTTGACCGAGCAGAGTTATCTCTTTATATCCTTTATTTACGCAATCTTTCACTTCGTCGAGCACGCTTTGCATATCTCTGGAAACTTCTCTTCCGCGCACGTAAGGCACTATGCAATACGTGCAAAAATTGTTGCATCCGTAAATAATATTTATCCATGCGTTAGGAAAACTCGTTCTCGTTTGCGGCGTATTTTCGTCGATTTCAAGATAGTTTTCGGGCTGAACGACGTCATAGCAGCGATATTTCTTATCTCCGCGTTTTTTGACTTTTGCGCGAGAGGTCTTCACTTTTACGATTTCGGCTTCCAGTTCGGATATGTTTCTCGTGCCGAGAACGATGTCGACGTACGGATATTTTTCTTTCAGGCTTTCGGCAACGCCGTCTTGTTGCGGCATGCAACCTACGACCGCGAGAATGAGATTCGGATTGTGTTTCTTTTCCGCTTTTGTCACTCCGATATTACCGAGTGCACGACGTTCTGCGGTATCTCTTATGCAGCACGTGTTGAAAACTATTACGTCGGCATTTTCGCCTTCGGGGCAATCGGTATATCCCATTTTTTCAAGTATGCCCGCGATTTTTTCGCTCTCGTGGACGTTCATTTGACAGCCGTACGTGTTGATTTTGTAAAACATTTTTCTTCCTTTGCGTTGTCTATAAGTTACGCTTAATATCGTGTATACGTGCGCGAGCGCACGCGCTTTATTTCCTTAATAAAATATTATACATAAAAAACAAAGATAAAACAATAATAATTTGTATGAAAAAATCTCAAAACGAAAAAAATATTTCGGTTTTCGACTCAAAAAAAACGAAGCGCAAAAAAATAATACTTGTTACGCTTATCACGCTATTGTTGCTCCCGATTTTAATCTTAGGCATTTCGGTCGGAATTTTCGAAGCGTGGGCAAACGGCGTAAATCTCGACGAAAGTCTTTTGCCCACGCAAACCGCGCTTCCCGTTTTTTACGATTCTCTCGGAGAGAAAATCGACGTGCATGGAGATTCGTATCTTGCGCCCGAAGATATTCCGACCGATTTGAAAAATGCTTTCGTTGCGCTTGAAGATAAGAGATTTTATTCACATAAAGGTTACGACCCCGTGCGAATCGTCGGTGCGCTTGTCAGCAACGCAAAATCAAAATCAGTAAAAGAAGGTGCATCGACGATAACCCAACAACTTGTCAAAAACACGCATCTAACGCAAGAAAAAACCGTTAAACGCAAGTTGAAAGAGATTGCAATTGCAAAGAAATTGGAAAAAGAGTACACGAAAGACGAGATACTTGCGATGTATCTTTCGGTGATATATTTCGGAAACGGAGCATACGGAGTAAAGGACGCGGGAAAACTGTATTTCTCAAAGGACGTCGGTGATTTGTCGCTTGCAGAGTGCGCAACGCTTGCCGGTATCGTAAAAAATCCGAAAAAGTATTCACCGCTTTCAAATCCCGACGATTGCAAACAAAGACGCAATCTCGTTTTGTCCGTGATGCAAAAAGAAGGATATTTGTCAAAAAACGAATATGACAATGCGCTCGGGCAACCGCTCAACGTAAACGTTTCAAATGAAAACACCGATTATCTTGCAACGTACGTCAAAAAAGCAGGCGCGGAAGCGTGCAAAAAACTCGGAATAACTCAATATCAACTAAACAATTCGGGATATGATATATATACAAATCTCGACTCGGATTTGCAAAAAGCAATTGTGGAAATCGGAAAGGACGATTATTATCGCGAAAGCGATGACGTCAATCGTGCTATAATCGTAATCGATAATCTTACTCATGAAATCGTTGCAAGCTATTCTTCCGTACCTTATGAAATAAAAGCGCAGGCAGGTTCGGTTTTGAAGCCTATTGCGGTATTCGCTCCCGCAATAGACCAAGACCTTGTGACGTTATCAACGCCGATTATCGATGAAAAAGTTGCCTATTCCGGCTATTCTCCGCGCAACTTCAATGACAAATATTACGGTGATACGACGATTGAAGAAGGTATCAAAAAATCAATGAACAGTGTGGCTTTGAAAACGATGTCATACGTCGGATTGGACAAAAGCGCGGAATACATTTCTAAATTTGGCATAAATTTAGAATACTCTGACAAAAATATGGCACTTGCACTCGGTGCGACCGCAAATGGCGTATCCCCTTACGAAGTCGCAAAAGCGTATTCGGTGTTTGCAAGCGGCGGAAATAAATTTGACGATACGCTCATTGATTTTATATCCAAAGATTCACGAAAAGTTTTTGTGCGCAACGACGTTTCTAATTGCGTGATAAAAAGAGCCACTGCCGATATAATGACTTACGCGCTCTGCGACACCGCAAACGACGGGACTGCAAGAACACTTTCGGCACTGCCCTTTCAAGTTGCCGCAAAAACGGGTACGGCACAAAGAAACGATACGAGCAATTCGGACGCATGGTGTGCAAGTTTCAATCAAGAATATACCGTCGTCGTATGGCACGGCTCTGAAAAAGGTATGAATGAAAAAGGTGGTGGCTTACCCGCAAAACAATGTCTTGCCGTGTGGAAAGCGATTGCCGATAGGTATACTTTGTCACAAGACTTCGAGTATTCCGATGACGTGACCTTATGCGACGTTGACGAATATGCGACCAAGAAGAACAAAACCGTTATGCTTGCGAGTGAAAATACACCGATAGAATATCGAAAACAATGTATCTTCTCAAAAGATTTACTGCCTGCTTCTTCGTTTGAATTTGAAAAAATAAATTCTTTCGATTTCGATATACGACTTGACGGAAAAACGGTTGAAATCGTTTTTGACAGTGAGCCTATATACGAATATCACGTATTCAAAAATCAATTTGGCATCGAAGAACTTGTTTGCGTGATAAACGGCAACGACGATACGATTCGCTTCACCGATACGTTGGTTTTTCCGTCGCCATGCACATATAAGGTGCGATGTGCGATAAAAAACAATCAAAACGTAAATTTGGAAGTCGAAAGGACGGTTTATCCCGATTATAGCGATTTTTATTATGACTGAAAGATAAAAATTTCTATGGCTTGATTGGAAAAAATCACGATACAAAACATAACCTTTAATAACTTATTATCAAAAATAGGATAAAACATTCAAAAAGCCCGCAATATGCGGGCTTTTGAATTGCAATAACGTGTGGTTATTTTGCCGAACTTTTGGAACAGCAATCGTCAGACAATTTCGATTCCTTCGATTGCTTTTTGCACGAGTGCGTCGATGTCCATTGCCTTTTCCGCTTCTCTGACCTTGTCGAGTTTCGGGTGAATTGACGGGTTTTTGGGCAGGAAAATCGTACAACAATCCTCAAACGGCTCTATTGACGTTTCGTAAGTGCCGATTTTGCGCGCAAGATTCATTGTTTCTTCTTTGTCGAACGCAACGAGCGGACGGAAAATCGGAAGCCCTGCGCAATCTTCCGTTGACGTCATGCTTTCAACCGTTTGTGACGCGACTTGACCGAGACTTTCGCCTGTGATTATTGCTTTGCATTCGGCATTGTTTGCAACAATCGTTGCTATGCGCATCATAAATCTGCGCATAATGGTTATCATAAACTCTGCCGGGCATAGTCTGTGAATTTCCATTTGAATTTCCGTGAACGGAACGATATAAAGTTTTATATCCGTCGCATATTTTTCGACGATGTTGCGAAGTTCGATGACTTTTTCTTTTGCACGTTCGCTCGTGTACGGCGGCGAGCAGAAATGTATTGCGCAAAGTTTCATTCCGCGTTTTGCCATCATATATGCCGCAACCGGCGAGTCGATGCCGCCCGACAGGAGCAACAATCCCTTGCTCGAACAACCGACGGGAAGACCGCCCGCCCCCATAATCACGTCAAGGAAAACGTATGAATAGCCGCTTTCGCGAATATCAACGGAAAAATCATAATCGAAATGTGTCAAATCGACCTTGAAATGCGTGTATTTGAGCACGACTCCGCCGAGTTCTCCTGCAATTTCGTAAGATGCTCTGGGTATTCTTTTATCGGCGCGTTTAACGGTGACTCTGAATTTTGCGTCTTTTAGATTGCAATCTTCTTCGGCGCGCACGGCAAGTTCTTTCAAACACTCTTTTATATCGCAAAAACCGTCTTCCGCTTTTGTCTCCACTTTGAAGGCAACCGACAAAGAATATATGCCGAAGGCTTTTTTGAGTCTGTCAACTATCTCGTCTTCGTCGTCAACGTCGTAATTCTCGACGAAATATCTGCCTTGCGAGCGTTTGAAATCGAATTTCAAATCACCGAGCGAGTGCTTGATGTTCTTGATAAGAAGGCTCTCGAAATAATCTCTGTTTTTTCCTTTGAGAAAAATCTCTCCGTATCTGATGATGATGACTTTTTCCATTATCTATCCTTATGTTTTGCTTAATTCTTTGGTTATACGCGTTTATATCCCGTCAGTTTTTCAAGGCTTGATTTTATTTTTTCGACTATGAAATCTATGTCGTTTTCGTCGTTTTCGTACGATATGCTGAATCGGATTATACCGTCTTTATGATTTTCGTCAAGACCGAGAAGAGATTTGAATCTCGATTCGTGATGCGATGAACATGCCGAGCCGATTCCGACGAGTATACCGTCGTCTTCGATGTCGTGAAGAAGCACTTCTCCGCGCACGTCTTTGAATGCGACAGTCAAGATGTTGGGCGCAAAGTTTTCATCGCCCGATATTATCTGCACGTCGTCAATTCCCGAAAGCAGTTTTTCTTTAAGTTGCGCTTTGAAAGCGGATTTTTTTGCAAAATCGGAATCGAAATTTTTCGTGCAGATTTCAACCGCTTTTGCAAAGCCGAGTATACACGGTGCGTTTTCCGTCCCCGAGCGGAACCCTTTTTCCTGTCCGCCACCGTAGATAAGCGGTTTGATAGGCGTGCCCTTTTTGACGTAAAGCGCACCGATACCTTTCGGTCCGTGAATTTTGTGTGCGGAAATCGTGTACAAATCAATGCCGAGAGCGCGAAGATTGACTTTGATTTTGCCGAAAGCCTGCACGCCGTCACTGTGAAAAACTGCGTTTGGAGCAACCTTTTTTGTGAGTTTGCAAAGTCTTGCGACGTCGTTGATTGCACCTGTTTCGTTGCTGACGTGCATAATTGACACAAGCGCAACGTTTGGCGTAAGCAAATTTTTAAATTCTTCAACGTTGACGCTTCCGTCGGCGTTTATCGGCGCATACACAACGTCGTATCCTTGTTGTGCAAGTTGTGCCGCACCGTTGATTATCGCGTCGTGTTCGCCAAGTCCCACAATAATACGACTTCCTTTAGGCTTCCTGGTGCAAAAAAGCGCGGTGTTGTCCCCTTCGCTTCCGCCCGACGTGAAATACAACTCTCCGTCGCCCGCGTGCAAAGCGGACTTGATACTTTCCCTTGCGTTTCTGATTTTAACGGACAACGCAACCGACGGCTTGTATAATGCCGACGGATTGAAAAAATCATTTTTGCTTTCTTCCGCAATTAAGTCGGCGACTTCGGGATATATTCTCGTCGTCGCGGCGTTGTCAAGATATATAAGTTTGGCCATATTATTTCTTTTGATGATTTATCGAGTGTTTTTTTTGTGTCGTTTTGGTTTTGCAATCCGTGTCTCAAAAGAGATTTCAAACACTTTTTGTTTTAGGTTTGTTATTTATTTTGCAAACTTAGATGTTCGTCCAAAAGCGTGATCATATAGTCGTCGGGCATAAACGCAACCGTCTTTTTCACTCCTTCGGAGTTGAATGTCAGCGAATAAACGCCTGTGTCGTATGCGTTTTGGCAATATAGTCCGTCAAGCCTGTCGCTCGTGTCTGTCATAATTCCAAACTCCGTCACGTCTTTTAGCAATATGCTTGCAAGGCGTTTTTGACGATTTACAACGTCCTTTCCAACGATTGTAAGCCGAGTTTCGGACAATTCGTACAAATACTCCTTTTTTACGTCGTTGTAAAAATGGAGATTGACGACTCCGCCCGCAAAGAAAAATGCAAAAGCAATCATAAAATACCAACTGTAAAACACGCTGAGCATAATAAAACCGAGCGAGAACAGAATGGCAAATATCCCTGCCCATTGCATGATTTTTTTGTTTTTCGGCACTTCGACGTCAACCGAACATGAGTACTGCGCAACCATCATTTCACCTTGTAATAGTCGTCTTTTTTGACTTTTGTCGTGAGTTTTCCAAACGAAACCTGCGCTTCACCGCGCTGATTTATCGCAACCAGTTTACCTTTCTTTTGCAAGGATTTGACAAAAACGTTGTCACCGATGTGAAGCGGCGAATCATCTCTTACGTCTTCGACGACTGCTTCCTGCTCGTACTCGGCCTGAAGATTTTCAAGTTTCTTCTTGAGTTTTCTCGCGTCGAATAAATCTTTATCTTCGATTTGCGGTTTTGACAAAATTTCTTTTATCTGTTCAAGAACATCGTTTGCTTCTTCAACGCTGTTTTCGATGAGACGTTTCGTTTCTTTGCGGATATTCTCGTCAAGTTTTTCGCGTTTTTCGGCGATGCGTTTTTTCTCCGCTTCCGCATCTTTCAAGGCTTTTGCCGCATTTTCTCTGTCTATGGACGCTTCGCTCACGAGTTCGGCCGCTTTCATACGCGTTTGCTCCGCAGCGGTCAGAACGCTGTCGAACTGGCGTTTTTCAAGAGAGATTTTGCTTTTAGCGTTGTCGATGATTTCGTCGGATAAGCCGAGTTTCTTTGCAATCGCCAAAGCGTTTGACGAGCCGATTGCCCCCATAACGAGTTTGTACGTGGGACAGAACGTTTCTGCGTTAAACTCCATCGACGCGGCAACGACGCCTTTCGTTACTAGCGCGAATTCTTTCAAATCGTTGAAGTGCGACGTGACGAACGACTTGCAACCGACTTTTATAAGGTGCTGAGCAATGCTCACTGCAAGCGCCGCGCCTTCACCGGGATCTGTGCCTGCGCCGAGTTCGTCGAAAAGAACGAGAGATTTGTCCGTGATTACGTCAAGAATGGATATCGTGTTGCGGATATGAGACGAGAACGTTGACAAACTTTGCTCTATGCTTTGTTCGTCTCCTATATCGCTGTATACGCCGTCGAATATTGACAAATCAGCCTGTTTTGCCGGAATATATAGTCCGCTCATTGCCATAAGCGTGAACAAACCTACGAGTTTAAGAGTGACCGTTTTTCCGCCCGTGTTCGGACCTGTTATCAAAAACAGTTTTTCGTCTTTTTCAAGAGAGAGTGAAACGGGAACGACTTTATGTTGGTCGATAAGCGGATGTCTGCCGTCACGGATATGGATCAGACCGTCGTCGTTCAGCGTAGGTCTGACGGCCTTATATTCGCGTGCGAGTTGCCCTTTTGCAAAAATCATATCCATATCGACGATGATTTCGTACGACCAGGTTATGTTGTCCGCGCTTCCCCTGATGATTTCGGAAAAATTGCGCAATATGCGCTCGATTTCCATCTGCTCGTTGACGAGTTCGACTTTCAGTTCGTTGTTGAGCTCCACAATTTGCATCGGTTCTACAAAAAGGGTTGATCCCGATGCTGATTGATCGTGCACAAGCCCCGGTATCGTGCCTTTGCAATCGCTTTTCACGGGGATGACGTATCTGTCGCCGCGCATCGTGATGATGCTGTCCTGCAAATACTTGGAATATTGCGGCGAAGTGATGAAAAGTTGCAATTTACTTCTCACGTTGTCGTTGAGTTTGCGGATACGGATTCTAATCTGTCTGAGTTCGTTCGTTGCGTTGTCGGCAACTTCGGTTTCACTAAGAAAAGAAGCGAAAATTTTGTCTTCCAAAGGCTCGTTTTCGTAGAGTCTCGCCGCCATATCGAGAAGAATCGGGCAATCTTTCACTTCGAGAATAGTCTTTTTAAGGCGTTTTGCACAGCGTAAAGACCTGCCGACTTTCATAATTTCGGGAATTGACAGCACCGAACCTTTCTGCGCTTTTACAAGTATTTCCGTCAAATCGTCGACTGCAAACGACGGCGATATGGAATACTCGAAAAGGACTTTGTCCGCTTCTGCCGTTTCGTCAAGTGCGTCTTTTGCCTGCGATATGGTTTCAAACGGCACGAGAGATTTCGCCTTTGCTTTTCCGCCTTGCGATTGAGCGAATTGCGAAAGTCGTTCGAGAATTTTCGGATATTCGAGTGTATTCAGACTTTTTTGATCGAACATAGTATTTCATTTACTCGTATCGTTGCGACGAATTTTTTGCTTTTCGCAACGGTAAGATTTTGTATGTTTGTTGTTTTATATCAAATGATATAATAATATTTTTTATCGCAATTATTCACTGTTTAGTCGAATGTTTCGATAAAACGCACACGTACGTTTGCAAAAGCGGAATATGCATTTTCATCGTATTCCGCTTGCAAAAGTTGACGTTATCTTATTTTTGCTCCGACTTTGCGTTTAAGCACGTTGAGTATGCGTGCCATTTCCGTTGCGATTTCGTCATCGGTGAGCGTACGTTCCAAAGACGCGAACGAGAAACTCATTGCAACGCTCTTCTTGCCTTTTCCTATTTGTTCGCTCTTGTAGGTATCAAACACTTTCGCGTCGCAAAGATGCTTGATTTTTGCGTCTTTCACTGCTCCTATCATATCGCCTGCAAGTACGTCTTCGTTTACGACGACTGCAAGATCTCGTTCGATGTTCGGGAATTTGGAGAACGCAACGTATTTCTTCTTGTTGAGCAATTTGTCGCTGAATATCGCGTCGAGCGAGATTTCCGCAACGTACAAGCGTACGTCAACGCCGTAATTGTCTGCAACGTCGGGATGAATTTCGCCAAGGAATCCTACCGAATTGCCGTTTGCAATCACTTCCGCGCTTCTGCCCGGGTGCAAGAACGGACGAGTAGAACGTTCGTATTTAACGTCGAGATGCAATGCTTCAAACGTTCTTTCAAGTGCGCCTTTGAGCGTGAAGAAGTCCACGTCTTCACCGTACATACCGATGCAAAGTCTTTGTTCTTCCGTCGGGAGTTCTTCGAGCGGAAGAGATTTGGGGAGATAAACGTTTGCGATTTCAAAGAGTTTTGCCGCTTTGTTGAAGTGCGTGATGTTGTATGCAAGCGTTTCTATCATGCTATGCGTGAGCGTCGTGCGCATTACGCTGAGTGCTTCGCCGAGCGGGTTTACGAGTTTGATTGCGTTGCGTGCAGGATCGTTTTGTTCGAGTTTGAGCTGCGAAACAAACTTGGGTGACGTAAACGAATATGTGACGCTCTCCGACAATCCGCATGCCGAAAGCGTGTCTTTGACAACGTTTGAGAATTTCATTCTGTCGCCGATGCCGCCTTGCGTGAGCGATGCATATTCAAAGAGAGTCGGCTTGATGTGCGAATAGCCGTAAACTCTGATAAACTCTTCTGCAATGTCATTGACGCCGACGATGTCTTCTCTGTCTTCTTTCACCTTTGCGATAAGGCATTTATCGCCTTCCACAACTTCGATTCCAAGTCTTTCGAGAATGGTGATAAGAGTATTCTTCGGCACTTTGCAGCCGAGAATTTCCTGAAGTTTTTTGGTGGTGAACTTGATTTCTCTCACCTTTTGATAATCGACTTTGACATCGATAAGACCGTCTACGATGTCGCCGCTTCCCGATTGATAAACGAGAGTGAGCGCACGCTTCAAGCCGTATTCCTGAGATGCAAAGTCAATGCCCTTTTCGTATCTTGCGGAACTGTCCGAGCGCAAGTTAAGCGCACGGGACGTACGTCTAACGTTGTCGCGGGCAAATTTTGCCGATTCGAACACGACTTCTGTCGTATCGTCCTTTATGCCGCTATTTTCTCCGCCCATAACGCCTGCGACCGCAACGGGACGTACGCTGTCGCAAATCACGAGCATACTCGGATTGAGTTTGTTTTCTTTTCCGTCGAGAGTGACGATTGTTTCCCCTTCGTTTGCGTTGCGAACGACGATCTGACCGCCTTCGAGTTCGCGTTTGTCAAACGAGTGCATCGGTTGTCCGATTTCGGTGAGAACGTAGTTGGTTATATCGACGATATTGTTGATAGGTCTGATTCCAACCGCTCTCAATCTGGATTTTATCTTTTGCGAAGACGGGAAAACCTTGATATTTTTCACGCCTGCCGCCATGTATCTCGGGCAAAGGGTTTGGTTTTCAACGTCAACGGACACCATGTCGTTCACGTTGCCGCCAACGGTTTTATAATCGATTTCGGGTTCTCTGCAAGAAGTTTTGAGCGCGACTGCGACTTCTTTTGCCATTTTATAAATACTGTTGCAATCGGGTCTGTTTGCAGTGACGGATACGTCGAGAATCACATCGTTGAATCCGAGCGCGTCAAGAGCGTTCATACCGAGCGTCGTGCCTTCTTTAAAGCGGATGATGTCGCCCATCTTCTGTCCCTGCACGTCGTCTTCTGTCACACCGACTTCTTCGAGACCGCAAAGCATACCTTCCGACATAACGCCGCGAAGTTCGCCTTTGACGATTTTGTGTCCGTCCGCAAGATTTGCACCGTCAAGCGCAACCGCAATAGTTTCGCCGCCAACAACGGGAACGTTGGTGACGACTTGTATGGTCTTCGTGCCGACGTCGATTTGCGTGACGCGCAAACGGTCCGCATTCGGATGCTTTTCGACATTCACGATTTTGCCGACGACAACGGAAGTGGCTTGCTTGTTTTGATATATAATGTCTTCGACTTCGAAGCCGATTGCTACGAGTTTTTTAGAAAGCGTTTCGGGAGATACTTCCACGTCAACGTAATCTTTGAGCCATGAAATAGGAACTAGCATTTTTCATATCCCCCTTAGTTGAATTGTTTGAGAAAACGCACGTCGTTTTCGTAGAGTAATTTGATGTTCGGAATGCCGTATTTTATCATTGCGATACGGTCGATGCCGAAACCGAATGCAAAGCCGCTGTATACACTGCTGTCAATTCCGCACATATCTAGAACTGCCGGATTGACGATGCCTGCGCCGAGAATTTCTACCCAGCCTGTGCCTTTGCACACTCTGCATCCTTTGCCGTGACACATAGAGCAAGTCACGTCAACTTCGACGGACGGCTCTGTGAACGGAAAATACGACGGGCGCAAACGCACTCTCGTATCCTTTGAGAAGAGTTTTTCGGCAAAAGTCTGCAAGCAACCTTGCAAGTCGCCCATGGTGATATGCTTGTCGATTGCAAGTCCTTCAAACTGATTGAAAATCGGGCTGTGTGACGCATCGTCATCGCTTCTGTAAACCTTGCCCGGAGAAATTATGCGGATAGGAGGTTGTTGCTTTTGCATAATACGCGCCTGCACTGCCGACGTTTGCGTGCGCAAAACGATATTGTCGTTGACATAGAACGTGTCCTGCATATCGCGTGCTGGGTGGTCTTTAGGGACGTTGAGAAGTTGGAAATTGTAAAGGTCGCTTTCGATTTCGGGACCTTCGGCAACCGAAAATCCCATGCTCGTGAAAATCTCGATTAGTTCGCGAGTGATGAGAGTGAGCGGATGAAGAGTGCCGAGTTCCTTTGCGCCTGACGGCAAAGTTACGTCGATTTCTTCATCTTTGAGACGAGTGAGTTTCTCTTCCTGCTCGATTTTTGCGGTCTTTTCGTTGAGCACGCTTTCAACGGCGTTTCTCAATTCGTTGACCATCTTACCCATATTCGGGCGTTCTTCTTTCGGGACGTTTGCCATATCTCTCATAAGAAGGGAGATTTCACCGCTTTTTCCGAGATATTTGACTCTTACGTCGGCAAGTTGTTGGCTTGTCGTCGCCTTTTCAATCATCTCGAGAGCGGCGATTTTGATGTTGTCCATCTTCTCTTTCATAAATTACTCCTATTTGTGCCTATGCGCATATACGCGCATACGAATAAAATACTAAAAAATATGATAACAATATAAACCGAATAAGTCAATCGCAAAACGCAAAAAGGGGCGAGTTTCGTCCCAAAACCGAGCAAATAAGCAAAATCGACTGTAAATTAAGTGTTATTCCACAACAACTGTGAATCGCGCATGAATTTTCGGAAGCCTGATATAGCTAGTGCCTTCTATCTTCGTGTCGTTGAGATATATCACTCTCTTTTCTCCGCGGCAGATATGCAAATCATAATCTACACCGTTTTCGCAAAAAGTGACGTCCGCCGAGTTTACTCCCGAGGGAAGATACGGAGATAAATGCAAAATTCCGTTCGCTGTAGAAATGCCGAAATTCATAGGTGAAAATTTGTATATGGGCTCAAAAGTATTCTCAAAATCAATGATTTTTGAAATACTATCGATTGATTTTGACTTTTTATTATCTCCGAAATATAAATTCATCAGTAAATCGGAACGTAATGCCGCGCCCAAAAGCGACGTGTCTTCCGATTGCGAAAAAGCAGCGTAAAATTTGCCTAACATTGCCATTCTCTTCACTCGTGCGTGTCCCGAACTTGCGGTGTCAACGTATTTTTCAAGGCGTATGGCGTACATAAATTCATCAAGATTTTCCTTGTCGCTGAGTTTTGAAAGCAGAGATAAAAAATTTATCTTACACTTCTCTTTCGCATTTGAAAAGTTCGGGAATTTATCGAGAATTTCAAGTGGAGAATACAATTTTGAAAAGTCGTAATTTAGAACGTCGGTTATAGACGTCAAGACGTTTACGTACGTCGAATACAATTCGTCTATGACGGAAACGACGTCGTTTAGTCCTGCCGAAACCGAATAATTTGCTTCTATCGCACAAAGGCTCAAAAACAGTTTTGACTTCGAATACTTTGAATACTTCTTATTTGTTGCGCTCAAACCTTCGTCACCCACGTATTTACTTGCGATTTTCATAACTTTCGCAATCGTATGCAAATCTTCGTATATGAAATACAATTTTTCAAGCAGAACGTACAAAAACGCCTGTTTCATTGACATAATTTCAAGGAAAGTAAGTGTTCTAAACTCGTTGTGACGTTCAACTGCCACTTGCACTCTGTCGCCGTCAAAAACGAATCTGTCGGACGAGAGACAAAATGACGCAATCAGCGTTGCGCGCGCTTTATTATTAACAGAAGGCAAATCGCACAATATTTCGAAATCTACTTTTTTCAGCATCTGCACAGGATTTTCGTCTTGTAAAAAATCGTCGAAAATTCCCTTATACTTTTTTCGTTTAAGCAATAATCTACAAAACGAAATACCGCGTAAATACTTTTGGGCGTTTTGCATTGCGCTGCCTTTGGGAAGCGGCATACTTCTGACAAATTTTTTTGCTTCTTCGTTAAAATCATTGTCGGATATGAAAATCGCCAATTGATCGCGTTCTTTCGTGCGCGTAAGCGCGTGAAGCACTATAAAAAAAACGAGAACGATTGCAGTTATTGCGTACACCATGCTCGAATTGTTGCCAAAACGGCAAGTTTTCAATCTTTCTGCCGAAAAATACAGCAAATTAGGCGTTTTGATTGATTTATTTTGAAATTTGTGTTTTAATTTTCTTGCGAGTTAGCCAGACGGTCGCATGAAATATTTGAGGAAAGTCCGAGCATCATAGGGCAAGGGTGCCGGGTAACTCCCGGTGAAGGCGACTTCAAGGACAGTGCAACAGAAAGAAACCGCCGCGCAAGCGGTAAGGATGGAAAGGCGAGGTAAGAGCTCACCCGCAATTTGGCGACAATGCGCGATGTAAACCCCACTCGATGCAAGAACGGGAGTATGAAAAGCGGCCCGCAAACTCCCCACTTCGCTTGAAACGTGCGGAAACGTACGTTCTAGATAGATGACCGTCCAATACAGAACTCGGCTTACAGACTAATCTCGCACGTGAAAAAGGAAGGCGCAAGAACCTTCCTTTTTCAATCCCGTTAACACTCATATTTTATCCTATAAACATGTTTCGTTTCAAAATATTTGCAAGACAAACTATATATTTGATGTAAAGTTTTATATGTAAAAGCGGCATTACGATGGAATAGAATGCCGCTTTTTATGTTTTAGTTTAGAACAAACCGATTTTTCTTCTGCAAGAGATTTTTTGCATCTTTCAGATAGGTGTTATTTTACAAGAGACTTTTTGTATCTATCCGCCCACGCTTTCATCTCTTTTGCGTGCGGCACTGCAAATTGCGAATAATCGTTGCCGCCGATAAGTCTTGCCACTTCGTCCGTATCGTCTTCGAGCAAATTGATATGCGTGAGAGTTTTGCCGTTCTCCGTAGATTTTGCAATCAGATAATGATTGTCAGCCATTGCGGCAAGGCTCGGCATGTGTGTAACCGCAATAACTTGCCTGTCACGAGATATATTGCACATCTTCTCGGATACGACAGCCGAAATATTGCCGGAGATGCCCGTGTCGATTTCGTCGAACACCATAGTGCCGATACCGTCGACGCCTGCGACGATATTCTTGAAGGCAAGCATAAATCTTGACATTTCGCCGCCCGAAATTATCTTTGCAAGCGGTTTCATAGGCTCACCCACGTTTGCCGAGAACAAAAATTCGATAGTGTCTGCGCCGTTTGCGGATATTTGATCAACGTCGTCTGTGGTGACAAAGTCCACTTTGAAGGTCGAACCGCCCATACCCAAATCTTTAAGCTCGCGCGTGATGTCGCTCTCAAACTTGTTTGCGACTTCATGTCTAAGCTCGGTGAGTTTTCGTGCAGATTTTTCGAGATTTTTCTTTGCGGTCTCTATTCTGCCTTGCAGTTCTTCAACCGTTTGTGCCGCCCCCGAGAGCAATTCCGCTTCTTTCCTTGCATCTTCGTAGAATCTTTGCAGATTTTCAAAGTTTCCGCCGTATTTGTGCAATATGTTGCGCACGACTTCCAGTCTTTCTTCGATTTTTTCTGCGCTTCTGGCGTCAAAGTCGAGTTTTTCAAGCATATCGGACAACGTGTCGGCAATGTCCTTAATCTCGATTTTCGCGTCGTCGAGCCTATCGATAAGCGGACCGATACTGTCGTCGTATGCAGATATGGTTCCGAGTAGCGACGAAGAATTCTTTATCGACGCACTCACGGAGTTTGAATCGTAACCGTCAAGCGTATTCTTTGCGTCGCCGAGTGCGGAAAGGATTTTCTCCATGTTGCGAATACGTTTGCGCGCTTGAAGAAGTTCGTCTTCTTCACCGTCTTTTACGTCCGCCTTTTCGATTTCGTCAATTTGGAAAGTGAGAATATCGAGTTTCCTTTCTCTTTCGCTTTCGTCACCGAAACGCGACAATTCACGCTTCAAAGATACGTATTCGGCGTGATAGTTTGCCACGTCGTCTTTCACTTTTGTGATTTTTGCCGCGCCTATATCGTCAAGCAGTTTTATGTGATTTGCGCTTTTTAGTAGCGACTGATGTTCGTGTTGACCGTGAATGTCTACGAGCAATTCCGTGAGACCTTTCAGAATTGACAAGGTTGAAATTCTGCCGTTTATTCTGCATTCGTTTTTTCCGTCAACGCTCATTTTTCTGCGAATGATGAGAACGTCTTCACACTCGACACCGATATCGTCGAGATATGCCGAAACCGACGGATTGAGATAATCTTCAAACACTGCCTGAACGATCGCGTGGTCCGTGCCATAGCGAATAAGCGACTTGTCGGCTCGCTCGCCCAACACAAAATTGAGCGAGTCTATGATGATAGACTTGCCCGCACCCGTTTCACCGCTCAGAATGTTCAAGCCGTTTTTGAGTTCCAACTCCAACTTATCGATGAGCGCAATGTTTTCAATTGTCAGTTGTGCTAACATATATCGAAAAAATTATCAGTTGTAAATGCGATTTGCTTCGAGAAGGTCTTCAAGACGTCTGCGAATGGTGTCAACGTGTTCAACGCCGTCAACCGCAACGAAAATTGTATTGTCGCCTGCAACAACGCCGAGAACTTCGTCGTAGGAAAGTTTGTCGATGAGTTCCGCCGCAGGACCCGCACTGCCGATTTCCGTTCTCAAGACAATCAAATTGCCCGAACTCTTGATAGAGATAACGGTGTTTTTGAACATATTGAGATATTTGTCTGCCGCCGACGTTTCTTTGGTCTGTTGCGCGGCGTATTTATAATGTCTGCCGTCTGCGGAAAGGGTTTTGATAATACCCATATCCTTAATGTCGCGCGAAACGGTCGCCTGCGTAACGTTGAAACCTTCGCTGCGTAAATAATCGACGAGTTCTTCTTGAGTGTCAATGTCGTGTTTGGAAATGATGTCCAAAATCTTGAGTTGACGATTTGCTCTGGCCATAATAGTCACCTTATCCTTCGGTGCACTCCGTAGTGCCCCACCTGTTCATCTTTTTCAGTAGTTTTTTATAAAAATCGTCTTCGCCTGAGCGGACGAATTTTGCCGTTTTTGAAGATTTTTCGACGGTTACGACTCCGCCTTTTTCAAGCGTATACGTGCTGTTGCCGTCAACGCAAACGCAGGCACAATCACCTTTAACTTTGAGTTCCACTTTGGAATCCGCACCGACAACCAACGGTCGTGAATGTAAAGAGTGCGCGCAAATCGGGTTTATCACAAAAGCATACACGTTCGGCGCGAGAATCGGACCGCCCGCCGACAACGAATATGCTGTCGAACCGGTCGGAGACGAAACTATTGCTCCGTCGCTGTGGTACGAATCGACAAATTTGCCGTCAACGTACACGTCTACATATATGGGACGTGACGAAAGCGAACGAATCACAACTTCGTTGAGTGCGCGTTCGGAAATTCCGCTCGAAGACTTCACGCAAAGAAGCATTTTTTCGGTCAAATCGGAAGATTTCAACACGGATATAACCGATTGCGAATCGACGTCTTTTTCGTATTCCGCCAAAAAACCGAGATTGCCAAGGTTTACGCAAAGCAAAGGAATATTCTTGTCTGCAACCGCTCTTACGACTTCGAGAACCGTGCCGTCTCCGCCGAAAACCAACACTTCGTCTTCGTCGGTAATTTGAGACGCGTCATCGAGAACAGACAAAGAAAAGCTGCCGTCTCTTTCAATGTCGGCAAGCACGTGAGCGCGTATTTCGCTCGATTTCATATCTTCTTTGGTGATGACTGCAAGTTTCTTTTTCATAATGCATATGCATTATACATCAAAAAAAATGAATATTCAAGCATAATGGCGTTTTTGTTTATAAAAATTGCATAAAATTTACAAAATATGCAGTAACACGAATTTACTTTCATATTTTACGCATGTCGTTATTTAAGATTATTCATTATTTTGTGAGATTAAACGGCGCATTTTGAGAGATAGAGTTGACATATTATCGTCAAATTGTATAATAAAAGTATGTTATATCTACTTTTGAGCATAACCGAATTTGCAACAAAACTCGTATCCGCACTGTCGGGTATCGTTTTGGCAATCATAATTTTGGTCATAATCGTCACGGCAAAGAACAAAAAAAGCAAAGAACCGCTCGTCCCTGCAAAAGCCAAGAACGGTCAAAATGCGGATGCCGACTGCAAGGACAAAAAGAAGAAAAAGTCAAAGAAAGGCAAGGATAAAACAGGCAGCGATAGCGAAAATTCGCATGGCGCCGCAAACGAAAGCAACGCCGACGCAACCACGGCGGACAATGCAACGGACAAAGCAAGCGACAGCGCTCAATCTGCAGGTGCTCAACAAAAATAATTTCCATCACACTTCACTTTGCGATAACGATGATTATTGCAAAAAATCAAAATCAGTGCCATATATAAAAAGCGACCAAACGGTCGCTTTTGTATTAAATAAAATGACAATTTTAGTTAAATTAAAATATATCATATGATATAAAAGCACTATTCAGTGGTATTTTGAGACTTTTTGAGATATAAGAGATACTCCACGTTTTTATACTCGTATCGTATGGGAGATGTTGTCAAGCCCAGGATTTCAAAGCCGACAGAGATTGCAAACGAACGCACTTTTTCTATTGCGCGCTTGCGGAGTTTTTCGTCGGTGACTATACCGCTTTTGTTGAGTGCAGAACGGTCGAGTTCAAATTGCGGTTTTATAAGCACTATCGCTTCACCGCCGCTTTTTAGGACCCGATACATTTCTTTGAGAACGTATTCGAGTGATATAAAGCTCAAGTCACTGCAAAGAAAATCAACTGTCGGAAAATCCTGTGGCAATTCGCGGGCGTTTGCACGAAGAAAATCAACCTTTCCGCTATTTAGGAGATTTTCCGGTAATGCGCATTCAGCAACGTCAACCGCTATAACACGCTCTGCTCCGTGGCGAAGCAAACAATCCGTAAATCCGCCGTTTGAGCAACCTATATCGGCACAAATCTTGCCTTGCACGTCAACGGAGAAGTCTTCAAAGGCTTTTTCGAGTTTGAATGCGCCTTGCGATGCGTAACCGTCGTCGTTTTTTACTTCGATTACGTTTTTCTCGTCAACGTCAAGCGAAGTTTTGCTTGCAATCTTGCCGTCAACCAAAACGCACCCCGTCTTCACAAGATTTTCGGCGTAGGTGCGTGATTTTAGGTTGTATTTCGTTTGAAGATATTTGTCGAGACGCATTATTGTTTGTCACCTTGTGATTTTTGTTTCTTATCGGTTGTGTGTTGCTTGGACGCATTTTCAACAATGCCGTCCTGATGTTTGTCGAATTTATCGTTTTCGGGGCTTTTTTCGTGCGCCCTCTGCTCTTGTTTCGCTACTTTTTCTTTCTGTCTGATTTTGCGTTCGTCTTTTGAGAATATAGCAATAACTCGTGCAACGAACATGACGAAATCCTTTGAATTGCTTATTGCGATTCTCTTCATAAACGCTTTTCCGCCGATTGTGAGTGCGGATACTATTGCAGAAACGGCGATAGAAAGCACAATTTGCCACGTTTCAGTGAGTTGCATGGTGATTTTTACGACGAGAGCCGCAGAACATGCACCTGATATAATGCTGAAAATATCGCCGATTATGTCGTTGCATACGCTTGACACGGTATCGCTGTTTTTCACGAGATTAAGCGCGGTTTTCGCCCCGTACACTTTGCGCGAGGCCATAGAAATTATCGGTGTTACGTCGCAGGAAGTAACCGCAACGCCTATTGCGTCAAAAACGATACCCGAAATAATCAGGAACGCAAGCAGCACAATAACGATAATAAGTTGATCGGCGTTTTCTACGAGATTGCTGATGTACGAAAAAAATGCGGATAAAACGAGCGAGATTATCGTTGCCTTTATCCACCAGAGATTGCGCTTTTTCTTCACAGGCTTTTTCTTTTTGTCGGCGTCCTGGTCTTTTGCGCTTTTTTGTTTCTGCGTCGCAACGTTTGCTGAAACTTTTTCAATAGAAACGTTTTTTTGAGCATCTGCTGCGCTCGAATCGTTCTTTTCTCCGTTTTGAGCAAAAGAAGAAACGCCATCGCATTGGGTGCCGTCTGATTTTTCGGATTGAGTTTGGTTTTCTTGGAAATTCGATAAACCGTCAGGCGAATCCGGTGACGGTTTTTGAGAAGATATATTTGAAGCGTCCGCTTCGTTTTGAGATTGATTTTGCACAAAGCACCTCAAAATTGTAGTTAAGATAAAATGGTGGCAACAACATGGGTAAACCTTGCGCCATAGGTTCGGTAGGTTTTCCCTGCATCGAAACTCGTCGTCGCCGTCCGAGAAGTTTCCTATCACTCGATGCATCTCAAAGAGAAACCGAATCGCCACTTAGAGCACACTATAATCCCCACGCTGTCTCGATTGAACAGTCTAGAAGATTTCCTTGACAGATCCCGCCCGCCCTTATCTTTTTTTGCAGCGTGGATTTCATCGAGCAATCACCGTCGCGTATTGGCCATACGAAAAGGCGTGGTTCCCGATTCCCTGCACGTCACTCAAAGCAGGCTACACTGTACACAGCATTTTTACACACCGCATATCAGGTTTCACCCCAGTCAGTAGACCGATGTTACGCCGATCCACCGAGTTGGGTCTCCACGGAGATTGGTACGGGATTTGCATGCCGTTGCAAGCCGCCCAAAGTCCTTAACTCCCAGCAACAGCCCCAATTTGGGCAAAAGAAGCCGTCACCAGAAACTTCATCGATATGCCCTTCGGCGATATTTTACCCCCGCCTCCGAGTCGGTGAGATCTGACTAGAATACTGCACCACCATTGTGATTATATTATACATTTATTAGAAAAAATGTCAACATACAACTATATAGCGACTGAAAAATTTAGATTTTATTAAGAATTTAACTGTTTATTGTCACTTTTTCGATTTTTTCGATAAAATCGTCAACTTTCGAACGAGAACAATGCGTGAGTGCAAGAAGTTCGTTGAGTGAAAGATTTGACAATCCGTCGGCATAAGATTTTGCATTTTTGAGAACTTCCCCGTTCATTTGCAAGCCGAAAATGGGGGTAACGGATATACCGCTTTGTTTCGTGCCGATAAAGTCGCCTGCACCGCGCATCGAAAAATCGACTTCGGCAAGATATTGACCGTCGTTGCTCTTCTCAAGCGTGGACAATCGTTCGATAGCCTTTTCGCCTTTGTTTGAAGAATAAAGTATGCAATTTGCAGGCGAGCCGTCTCGACCTACTCTTCCGCGCAACTGATGCAAGGACGCCAGCCCGAATCTGTCGGCGTTCAGTATCAGGATTTCGCTCGCTTTTGTGTCAATGCCAACTTCAATAACCGTCGTCGCAACCAAAAGACTGGTTTTTCCGCTTGAAAAATCGCGCATAGCGGCTTCTTTTTCGTCGTTTGAGAGTTTTCCGTGCATAATCGAGCAGGCAAAACCGTCGAAATAACCGCCATAATCGCGCATAAAACTCTCGATTGACATCAAATCGTTGCCTTCTGCGTCAACTATCGACGGGCAAACGATAAATGCTTGTTTGCCGTTTCTCAAACTGTCGATAATTCTTTTGAGAGCGTCGTCTATATCACTCGTAACCGTCGTTTTCACGTTGGTTTTTGCGCTTTCTCTTTTTTCTATGCGCGAAATTGCAATATCGTCGTAAAACGTCAAAGCCATAGAACGCGGAATGGGAGTTGCCGTGAGACTTAAAACGTCGCGCGCACCTTTCTTTTCGAGTTTTGCCCTGTCGTTCACACCGAAACGATGTTGCTCGTCTATTATTGCAAGGGACAAATTTTTGTATTCGACATCTTCGGAAACGATTGAATTCGTGCCTATTATGCAATCGATAGAGCCGTCTTTCAGTCCCGACAAAATGCGTCTTCTCTCACTAGTCGACGTAGAACTTGTAAGCAGTGCGAAATTTATGCCGAGCGCATTCGCAATCTTGGCAAATTTTTCCGCATGTTGTTTTGCAAGAATTTCCGTCGGAGCCATAAGTGCGCATTGCTTATGAGCAAAAGCACACAAATAAATGGCAAAAAAAGCAACGGCAGTTTTTCCGCTTCCGACGTCTCCGCTGACTATTCTTGACATATTAAACGGAGAAACCAAGTCTTGCATTATGTCTTCAAATGCTTGCGTTTGTGTTATTGTCGGTGCAAAACCGAGTGCTTTTTCAAAGTTAACTATTCTAAAATTTGAAAGATTATAGAATACATTTCTTGATTTTTGCGAATTGTCACGAAGTTTTCTGTATATAGACAACATAATCGCAATATCAATCGAAGCAAGCGCATTCACTGCTCTTTCTGCCGTCTGAACATTGTCGGGGCGATGTGCAAGTTCAAAACAAGTTGCAAGATCTTTGCTGACTTTCGACAAGGTCGAATCATCATACTTTACGTTTTTGAGAGTGTCGAGCGCGGAATATACGATGTTCTTGTATGCGTTTTGTCCAAAAACGCCGCGGAGCGGATACACCGTGTATATGCCGTCAAGTTTTGAAATCTTCTCTGCTTTTTCAAGGGACGGATTGACAACCGAAAGCGAGCCTATATCATTTGAAAGTCTTGTGAGCAATCGATAGTTTTGACCGATCTCGAAACTGTCGTGCAAAAACGGCATGTTGTAAAAAGTGGATTTGAAGAAAATGCGATTGTCGTCAAGATTGTCCGAGAACGTGACAAAAAAGCTTCTTTTGCCGCGCATGGACACGGCAGACACTTTTTCTACCCTTCCTTCAAAGAGCGCAAGCTGCCCCGGCTCTGCATCCAGCACTTTGACGGGAGTTTTCAAGTCTACGTATTTTCTCGGCAAAAATGAAAAGACCTCGAACACGTTGTTTATGCCAAGGTCATGAAGTTTTTTTATCGTGGCGTCTCCAACGCCTTTTACGTCTTTTAACGTCAACATACTATGTATTTTTGTCGTTTCTCGTTGATCGCGATATGAAAGATATTTCCTTTTGTATCGGACAACTGTTTTTTATTCGGCAGAAATGACGTAATAATAATGCGGTTGTCCGCCGTAATAGCAAGCGGTTTCCACGTCGTCGAGTTCTTCCGAGACTTTTGCCATAAGCGCTTCGGCTTGCTCTTGTGTTACGTCTTTTCCGTAGTACACGGACACCATATCTTTGTCTTTTGCGACTTTCTTTATGGTTGCCAGAGCGGTTTCTTCAACGTCCTGACTTTTCGCAACTATGCGCTTGTCGCAAATGCCGATGATATCGCCTTCCTTGACGGAATATCTGTTCATTCTTGTCGAACGCACGGCGTGAGTGACTTCTGCGCACTCGACACCTTCGATTGCGCCGCACATACTGTCAAAGTTCTCTTCGCAAGTCGCATCGCCGTCAAAAGCGAGAGACGCAGCTATGCCCTGCGGCATATTGGTGGTGGGAATCACGTACACTTGCGCCTTTGCAAGCTCTTTGGCTTGGTTTGCGGCAAGAATGATGTTGGAGTTGTTGGGAAGAACAAACACATTCTTTGCGTGAGCGTCATTGACCGCTTTCAAGATGTCGTCAACCGACGGGTTCATGGTCTGACCGCCTTCGACTATTATGTCAACCATAAGGTCTTTGAAGATGTTTGCCATACCGTCGCCCGAGCAAATTGACACGAGCGCATAATCTTTGAGTTCGACTTCTTCGGTTTTTTGGTCGTTGGCATGTATTTTGCGGTTTTGCTCAACCATGTTCTCGATTTTCACGCCGTCGAGTTCACCCAGAGTCAACGCCATTTTAAGCGCGCGATCGGGATGATTTGTATGAACGTGAGTTTTGACAAGGTCAACGTCTCCGATGACAAGCACGCAATCGCCTATCGTCATCAAATAGTCGCGGTATTTGTCAATTGACGCCGTTGTGACTTCGTTTTTAAGGTGCGTAATGAAATATTCCGTGCAATACTGGAAGGTGATGTGTTCGTAGTCGTTTTCAAGCGGGTCGAAGTCGTTTGCCGCGGTATCCGGCTTGATGTCGTCCATTTGCGGAACGTGTCCGCCGCTTATCATCACGAGTTCTTCTCCGACGAGCGTGCGATACATACCGTCGAAAATAGTAACGAGTCCGCGACCGCCTGCGTCCACAACGCCTGCCTTTTTGAGAACGGGAAGCATTTCGGGTGTCTTTTGCAAAATCTCTTCGCCAGCGTCGATAACGCGCTTGAAAAATTCTTCAAAAGTGAGTTTTTTGGAGCGGCTTGCGTTTTGCGCTTCTTCCGCCATAACCCTTACGACTGTGAGAATCGTGCCTTCTTTGGGTTTTGTGACTGCGCCGTATGCGATTTCAGTGCCTTTTTTGAGACATTCGGCAAACGTTTTCGCAGTCAGTTCCGCCTTTCCTTCGAGAGCCACGGCAAAACCGCGGAATATTTGCGATGATATAACGCCCGAGTTCCCCCTTGCGCCTTTGAGCGCGCCTTTTGAAAATGCGAGTGCGATTTCGTCTATAAGCAAAGACCCGCAAGCGTTGGCTTCACGCATAGCCGAAGCGACGGTGAGAGACATATTCGTGCCTGTGTCTCCGTCCGGAACGGGAAATACGTTGAGTTCGTCCACGGTGGCACGGTTCATCTCAAGAGCCTTTACGCCGCCTGCGAGCATTTCTTTGAATTTTAGTCCGTCAATTCTTGTCATTCTATATACCTGATTACACGCGGATTCCAACGACGTTGACGTGGACGCGTTTTACACGCATTCCCGTGAACGTTTCAAGCGAAAACTTGACCGCGTCGGCGAGTGATTTTTTTACTGCTTCGATGTTGATACCAACTTTGAGTATGACAAACAACTCGACGTATATAAGGTTGTCGACCGTCTGAACGATCGCACCTTTGCCGAGTTGTTCTTTGCCGAATATTTGGCTGAAATTATCGCTGAAACGACGTGATACGAGATCTACCACGCCGTAACATTCCTGTGCAGCGTGACTTGCGACGGTCTGCATCGCGTCTTCGCTGATGGAAATTTTGCCGAATTTGTTTGAAGTTGATAGCGACATAAACTCTACCTTTTCATAAATATTACTATATAAGAAGTTTTTTTGCAACTAAATGACAAATTTTGTGCAAATCAGTTGCAAATCCCGTTTATATTTGCTAGAATAACTATCGTTCAAATTAGGAGGTACAGTAATATGTCCAGAGTTTGTAGTGTGTGCGGAAAAGGCAGAATGAGCGGAAACGCAGTCAGCCACAGCAACAGAAAGACCAGACGCAGTTGGGCTCCCAACGTCCAAAAAGTCAAAGTCAACACTCCTACCGGCGGAGTTGAAGATCAATACGTTTGCACGCGTTGTCTCCGTTCAGGCAAAGTTGACCGTGCGTAATTTCTGTCTGTAATATATATGTAGCAAATCAAAGTCAGCCTTCCTACAAAGGAAGGCGTTTTTTTGTTGTATAATTTATCTCTTCTCCGCTCGTTTTCGGTATACGAGACTTTCCGCTTAAATCAATTTTTGTCGGTATCTTTTTTCTTGAATGACGAAAAGAATTTTAGTATTGCTTTGATAAATTTCGGCGGATTGATGCAGATGATTTTATTCATAAAACTCCCCTTGTTTTTTTATAACTTATGCAATATAGCTTATAAACGTGAAAAAAGAACGGAAAATCCGTCCTTTTTCTTTTATACCTTTTGTACGCAAATTTGTAGATAAACTTTTATGTTTTTTGCAGCTTATGCGTGCAATTTTATTATGGTCTGTTCCGGATTTTCGGACTTAAACACCGCACTGCCCGCAACGACGACGTCCGCTCCTGCCGCTTTAATTTGAAATACGTTGTCTTCACACACTCCACCGTCAACTTCGATGAGATATCGGTATCCTTTATCCTTTCTTTCTTCCGCTCCCATGCGCACTATATCGAGTCTGTCCGGCATAAATTTCTGACCGCCGAATCCTGCTTGAACGGTCATAACGACGAGCATGTCAATTTGCGAAAGATACGGCTCGACAATTGAAAACGGCTGGTCGGCATTGACCACGAGTCCGCACTTTTTACCCTTCGATTTGATTGCGTCGATAGCACCCTGCACGTTCTTTGACGCGTCCGGGTGGAATGTGACGATATCCGCGCCCGCATCGCAAAAAGCACCGACGTATTTTTCGGGTAAAGTTATCATAAGATGTGCGTCAATTGTAAGATTCGAGTTTGCCTTGAGTGCTTTCACCATAGGCATACCAAAAGTGATGTTCGACACGTACACGCCGTCCATTACGTCACAATGCACGATATCCGCGCCCCACTTTTCAATGGCTTTTACGTCTCTTTCCATATTGCCGAAGTCCGCAGACAACATTGACGGTGCAACCAACATATCTTTTCTCCTTCTTTTTGTTTTATAAACGTTTGTGACGGTGTTTAGCCGATTGCACAAACCGCAAATCAGTCGTATTTGTTTTCTCTTCTATCGACAAGCTCCTGATAAATCGTCTTATATCTATCGTATCTGCCGACGCCGATTTCCTTGCCAACGTGCGCTTTTACCGCGCAATCGGGCTCAAACGTGTGCGTACACATATTGAAACGACAATCTTTTCTGAACTCTTCCAAATCGTCATAATACAAGCGAAGATTTTCGGGCTCTACGTCAACCGTTTCAAGCATGGAAAAACCGCATGTATCTACGAAATAAGTATTCTCTTCTACGTGGAATATTTCCGTCTTTCGAGTGGTGTTTTTGCCACGTTTTATTTTGCGTGTGAGTTCGCCGACTTCAAGTTCGTCGCTGTCGAGAATCGCATTGAGAATACTGCTCTTTCCCACCGCCGATTGTCCTGCAAAACAAGCCGTTTTGCCACGCGCTTCGTCAACGAGCAATGATACGTTTTCACCGGTTTCCGCACTGCATTCAATGATTTTTAGAACTTTTTCGTATTCACTCGTATCTATATGCTCCGTGTCGCACTTGTTCTTCACGAGTATCGGAGTTATGCCTTCAATTAGGCAATTGATGATGACTTTGTCAACGAGCAGAAAATCGGGTTCGGGTTCGGGCGCAACGACGATGAAGCAAACGTCCACGTTGCTCACGTACGGGCGAATGAGACGATTTTTTCTCGGTTTCACTTCTTCGATGACGAAACTGTCACGCTCTTTTGCGATGCTGACGTAATCGCCGACGTAAATTATGCCGTCGTTTTTGAGACGTTTGCGCGCGAAACAAACCTTGACGTCACCCTGTACGTCAACGAAAAATTTCGATGCAACCGCTTTTATGACTCTTCCGTCAAGAATCTTCTGTGCCATTTTGTCCTTTATTCGAAATGTGCTCTATTTGCTTGTTTTTGTGTAAAAAACGGATTACGTTTGCGCTTATATCAATCCTGTTTCTCGGATATTTCTCCGTTTTCTTTGAGATATCTGCGGCGAAGTTGTCCGCACGCGCCTTCGATGTCGTTGCCAAGACTCTTTCTTATCGTTGCCGAAACGCCGAGTTTTTCGAGTTTTTTGAGAAAATCTTCCGTGGCGTCTACACTCGGCGCTTCGTGATCGCGCTCTTTGACTTCGTTGAGCCGTATGAGATTGACGTGAGACGGAAAACCTTTCGTGAGCCGAGCGAGTTCTCTTGCGCATGCGTCGGAATCGTTTTCGCCTTTTATGAGCGTGTACTCGAAAATCACGCGCCTTCCCGTTTTTTCAAAATAGTATTTTGAACAGTCAACGAGTTGTTTTACGCCGTACGCCTTGTTTACGGGCATCAGCGCGCTTCGCAAATCGTCGAAGGGAGCGTGCAGTGATATGGAAAGCGTAACTTTGTGTCCCGAATCGGCAAATTTACGAATTTTGTCGCAAAGACCGCTCGTTGACAAAGATATGTTGCGCTCGCTTATGTTTATTCCGCCTTCCTTTGACACTTCGTCAAGGAATTCAAGCACGTTGTCGTAGTTGTCAAACGGCTCGCCACTTCCCATAAGCACGAGATTCGTGACCGCTCTCGTTTTCGCCGTGCCACCGTTATCTCGATTGACGGCTATAACCTGTCCGAGCATCTCGGCAGGCGTGAGATTGCGAACGAGTCCGTCTAGCGTACTTGCGCAAAACGTGCACCCCATTCTGCATCCGATTTGCGTGGAAAGACAAAGCGTATTGCCATAGTCGTGCGGCATATATACGCCTTCTATGAGCTGGTCATCGAGACGGAAAAGATACTTTTTAGTGCCGAGTTTGCCTTGAAAAACTTCGAGAATACTCACGGGATTTGCAACGTAATGCTCTTTCAGATACTCACGGTATTCCTTTTTGAGCGAAGTCATTTCGTCAAAGTCCTTACCGTCCATCAAAAAGCCGTAAATTTGCGACGCGGTGAACTTCGGCATATCGGGAATGAGCGCGGCAATTTGTGCCTCGTCCATGCCAAGCAAACTTATTTTTGAAACGTCGCTCATTTTGCTCTCCTAAATTTCGCAATAAAAAATCCGTCGTATTCCGCATGCGGTAGGATCTGAATCATTCCGTCGTTGTCGACGTATTTTCCGCTGTCAACGTCTTTAAGACCGCAGATTTTTTCAAGCGAAAATTCTTTTCCTATCTCGCTTTCGAGAAATTTATGCACTATATCTTCGTTTTCTTCTTTGAACAGCGTGCAGGTGGAATACACCATTTCGCCGCCCTTTTTCACGTACTTTGCTACGTTCGATATTATTGCGAATTGCGTCTTCGAGATGTCTTCGTCGCTCTCGTCGGTGCGCGTTAGAAAAACGTCGGGATGTTTTTTATACGTACCGAAACATGAACACGGAGCGTCCACGAGAACGCCGTCGAATCTCTCGCACATATTCTCGTCAAACACCGTTCCGTCGGCTTTTATTGCCCTGACGTTCGGCACGTGCATACGGTTTTTGTATTTTTGGATGAGTGCAACTCTATGCTCGTGAATATCGCACGCGGTGATATGAGAATGGGGACAAAGTTCACTCATATAAACGGCTTTTCCGCCGGGTGCCGAGCATACGTCAAGAAGAGTTTCTCCGTCGTTTGCTCCCAGTGCTATGACGGCAAGCATACTGGACGGTGACTGATACGTCACAAGACCTTTGTCGAACATACGCCCCACAGCGTCGGTTGCACGCACGATATATCCGCCAACTTCGCTTTTCTCATACGGAGTTTTGGATTTTTTGAGCAAAAACTCAACGTCCCGGCAAGTTGCGAGTCGAGAATTGACTCGTATATGTTCGCTGTCACGCATGGGTTCTTGCAACGTTGAAATCGTAACGTCTTTCCCGTATTGCGCAACCATTTTGTCGATAAACCATTGCGGTTTTGAATACGTCACGGACAAATAGTTTTCGTCGTTTTCGCTAGGCAGCGAATATTTGCCGTCCGAAACTTTTTTCAATACCGCGTTGACGAATCCGCTTGCGCCGCCTTTGCCAATCGCCTTGCACACTTCCACGCACTCGCTGACAATCGCGAATTTCGGAACGTCGGTCAGATTGCATAGTGCGTAAACGCCGATTTTGAGAAGATAATATATCGAATTTTTAGGTTTCTTTTCAAGCAACTGTGCAAGAATATAGTCTATTTTTACGTTCTCTTCCAGCACACCGTAAACGAGACGCGTTGCCATGTCGCTTACGTTTTCTCCGTAAAACGCCATATTGCTGTACGTGCCGTCAGTGAAAACTTTTGTGAGTATTCTCAGTGCCTGTCCGATGTGTTTTTTCATTTGCTATTCTTATATTTTTCGGTTATCTAACGATATATTTTACGATTTTAAGCGAAAATCGTGCCGACGTCGATTTTTCTTCCGAGAAGAAATTGCGTATCGTCCATACGCTTCGAGCCTTCGAGTTGAATGACGTGAAGACGAATAAATCCGTCCGCGACTTTCACGATTAAACCGTGATTTTTATCCGCAAGGACGACTTCACCGAATTTTGCGTTTTCAAATTGATCGTTTGACTTTTGCAAATCGGAAAGTTCGACTTTTTCGACGTCGAAGATTTTGAGTGTTTTTTCACCGATGTGCGTGTAAGCAGACGGCCATGGCGTCATACCGCGCACGAAACAATCGATTTCTTTTGCGGTTTTTGAAAAATCGACGAGTCCGTCGCCTTTGTTTATCATGCTGCAATGCGTGACTTTGCTTGCGTCTTGAGGTGTAAACGTTGCTTTTCCGCACTCGACGAGCGATATTGCTTCGACTATTGCTTCTCCGCCGAGTATCGCAAGTCTGTCGAACAACTCGCCTGCCGTTTCTTTTTTGCCGATTTCGGTTTCTTTTTCAAGCAAAACGTCGCCTGCGTCAACCGCTTTTACGGTTTTCATAATGGTTATGCCGGTCTTTTCGTCTCCGTTGATAATCGACCATTGGATAGGCGACGAGCCGCGATATTTCGGAAGCAAAGACGCGTGCACGTTAAGAACGGCAAATTTAGGAATGGCAAGAAATGCGTCAGACAAAATCTGACCGAATGCCGCGGTGACGATGATGTCGGGTTGAAGCGCGCGTATATCGTCAAGTCCTTCTCTTGACACTTTTGCATATTGAAGCACGGGTATGCCCAATTCGATTGCCTTGACCTTGAGCGGAGACGGCGCAAGATTGTATCCGCGACCGACAGGTTTGTCAAGTCCCGTAACGACTGCGCTGACCGGATATACCGAATTGAGTTTTTCAAGCACGACCGCAGAAAAATCGGGAGTGCCCATAAACACTATTTTCATATTCTCGTCCTGTATGGTTAATCGCGATTTCGATGAAGATTATTCTTCGTCGAAAGTCTCGGTGCATTTTGTCGTGTAGATAATGCCGTCGAGATGGTCGATTTCATGGCAGAAAGCGCGCGCCGTAAAGCCTTTTACGGTGAGTTTTTGTTCTTTACCGAACCTGTCTTGCGCTTTTACCGTGACTTTCATGGGTCTTGACACGTTGCCGTACTTTTTGGGCACGGAAAGGCAACCTTCAAGCCCGGTTTGTTCTCCGCTCGTTGACGTTATGACAGGATTGATAAGTTCAAAAAATCCGTCTTCCGTATCAACGATGCACGCTCTTTTTAGCACTGCTACCTGTGGAGCGGCAAGCCCTGCGCCGTTGGCTTCAACGAGCGTTTCTTTCATATCGTCGAGAAGCGTCCAGAGCCTTTCGTCAAAATTTTCGACGACTCTGCACTTTTTGTATAAAATCGGATCGGGAACTTTCACAATATTTCTTTTTGCCATTTTATCACCTATACGCTCGTCAAATCAGGCTTTGCGGATTGATTTCGACGAACACGTTGCATTTTTTCGATTTATTTGCGTCGGCAATTTTGTATATATCGCCTATTATATTTTCAAATTGAGCAGGCTCTATTCGCATCATAATCTGATATCTGCAAAGCCCGTTTATTCGCGTCACCGGCGATTTGCTTGCGCCGAGATACACGAATTTGCCGCTTTCCTTTTCAAGTTGTTGAACGGCCTTGTAGCACGAGCGAGCCGCATCCACAACGTCTTGCTCGACCGTGGACGAAAGCAGTATTCTCACAACTTTCGTGAACGGCGGAAACTTTGTGACCATACGCGTGTTGATTTCTTTCTTCCAAAAACCGAGATAGTCGTAGTTTTTGCCGAAACGGAAAACGTAATGTTTAGGCGCGTAGGTTTGAAGAATAACTCTGCCTTCTTTTTCCGCTCTTCCCGCTCTTCCCGCAACCTGCGTGATGAGTTGGAACGTGCGCTCGCTTGATCGATAGTCGGAAAAGTACAACGCCGCGTCCGCTTCGAGAATTCCTACGAGCGTGACGTTGCCGAAATCGTGCCCTTTTGCAATCATTTGCGTGCCGACGAGCACGTCTGCCTGACCGTCCGCAAACGCTGACAGAATCTTGAAATAACTGTCCTTTCGCATTGTCGTGTCGTTGTCCATGCGGAGCACTCTGACGTCGGGAATGAGTTTTTTGAGTTCTTCAACGACTTTTTCCGTGCCGATTCTGCCCTGTTTTATTTGGTCGCTGCCACAGTTGGGACATTTCGTGAGCGCGTGATAGCGTCTTCCGCAATAGTGGCATTTCAATTCGTTGTCTTCTTTGTGATATGTAAGCGAAATGTCGCAATCTTCGCATTTTGCAACGTATCCGCACTCTTTGCAGCGGATAAACGACGCAAAACCGCGACGGTTGAGAAACAGCATGGATTGTTCGCCTTTGTTCTTCGTCTCGATGAGCGCGTCCTGAAGTGCCTTTGAAAAAAGCGAACGATTGCCCATGCGAAACTCCTGCGTCATATCCACGATTTCCATTTCGGGCAATTTGTGCTTGGATATGCGATCGGGAAGAGTTATGAGTTGATACTCGCCTTTCGTCGCTTTCAGATACGTTTCCATATCGGGAGTCGCTGAACCGAGCACCAAAACGCCGTCGTTTGCTTTTGCCCTGTAACTTGCAATCGTCTTCGTGTCGTATCTGGGATTGGATTCCGACAAATAACTCGTGTCGTGTTCTTCGTCGATTATGATCGCGCCGATGTTTTCAAGCGGTGCGAAAACCGCGCTTCTCGCGCCGATTGCGATGTGAGCCGCGCCGGTTTTGAGTCTTTTCCACTCGTCGTATCTTTCGCTGTCGTTAAGTCCCGAATGAAGTATCGCAACGTCGTCTCCGAATCGTGCTCTGAAAAGGCCGAGCATTTGCGGAGTAAGCGATATTTCGGGAACGAGCATTATAGCCGTTTTTCCCTTTGCTATCTCTCGTTCGATGACGGTTTCGTAAATCTCGGTTTTTCCGCTTCCCGTAACGCCGTGAAGCAAGAAAGTGCCTTTCCCGTTTGATATTTTTTCGACCGCGTCCGATTGCGCAGGCGTCAAAACGACGAGCTTTTTTTCTTTTTTGAGCGTTCCGAGCGGAGTCGAACGTTCGTGAACGTCACTTTCAACGACGACGCCCTTTTCTCTCAATCCGTTTATCGCGCTCACGCCGAATCTACTTATCAGAAGCGTGAGAAACTGTCCGCCGGTGGTCGCTATGAAATCGAGTGCGTCGAGTTGCTTTTGCGCTCTCGTACCGACAACCGATTTGAGTTCTTCAAGAGAACGCGTATCGTCTACAGTAAGAAATTTTCTTGTAAATTCTGGATCTTTTTCTTCGCGAAGTTTTGACGGAATAAAAAGACGGATAACGTCTATATAGCGCAGATTGTACGTCTTGCGCATAAAGTCCATAAGTCCCAACTGTTCGGGACTTATCGGTGAATCTATGTATTTTGCCTGTTTGAGATTTGAAAAATCGGACGAATCTTTTTTGCCTATAACGAAACCGATAAGGCGTTTTTTGCCGAATTCGACGACGACTCGGCTTCCTATCGGGACGTCGGGACCTTCGTAATCGAAAGTGCGGTCAACGTCCGAGTTTGAAATGTCGACGATAACTTCCAGAATCATAACGCAAGCACCTTGTCGAGTATCATATCGGCAAGCGCGCGTTTTGACACTTCGCCGCTTTCAAACAAATTGCCGTCGTTGTCTATAATAGTAGCGACGTTCGTATCCACGTTGAATCCCGCGCCTTTTTGCGTGACGTCGTTTGCAACGACCAAATCGGCGTGTTTCTTTTTGAGTTTGCATTTTGCGTTTTCAATCAGATTTTCCGTTTCCGCAGAAAAAACGACAAGTTTTCTTTCACCTTTGCTTTCCCCGAGCGTTTTGGCAATGTCGGGATTTTTCACAAACGTAAGCGTGAGCGTATCGCTCCTAACCTTGTTGTCAAACGGCTTTTCGAGGCGATAATCTGCAGGAGCAGCCGCCATAATAGCGACGTTGCAATCTTCAAACTCTTTCACGCACACGTCGAGCATATCCGTCGTGGAAACGACTTTAATTGCTTTTTCGGTGCAATTCGGGGGTGCCGTCGATACGTTTCCGTACACCAAAACGACGCTTCCGCCACGCTCTGCAACGGCATTTGCAATGGCAAAGCCCATTTTACCGCTTGAATGATTTGCAAGCACGCGAACGCCGTCGATATTCTCTTCCGTACCGCCTGCCGTGACGAGAACTCTCTTTCCTGCAAAATCCTGAACGGGAGTGAGATACTCGACGATTTTGTCTACGATGTCCTTCGGTTCCGCCATACGCCCTTTGCCGATGTCTCCGCATGCGAGAAGTCCGACCGCACTGTCGCAGAACATATCGCCGCGCTCTTTAAGCACTCGCATATTCTCCTGTGTTGCAGGGTCTTCATACATATTGCAGTTCATTGCAGGGCAAATAAGTTTTTGCGCATTGCAAGCAAGATAAGTCGTCGTGAGCATATCGTCTGCGATTCCGTTTGCGAATTTTGCAATGACGTTTGCAGTCGCAGGGGCAACCACGAGAATATCCGCTTTTTTCGCAAGCGAGATATGGTTGATGTCAAACACCTTGACAGGCTCGAAAGCGTTGGTAACCACCGCAGATTTCGCAAGCGTTTGGAACGTCAATGGCGTGACAAACTCCCGAGCGTTGTCCGTCATAACGACGTCCACGTTTGCGCCCAGTTTTTTGAGACGAGACACTATCTCGCACGCTTTGTAAACGGCAATTCCGCCGCTCACGCCCAACACAACGTTCTTTCCGTACAGCATAAAAAACCTGCCTGCAGATAAAATCGCTTACGTTCAGTCGCGAACGATTTTGATTTTGTCTTCGTAGATTTCTTTGCAAGCGAGAGAAATGGGTTTCATTCCGCTCTTTGCAAGATAATCGCTTTCGCTCGTGACGAGTTCGCGAGTGCGTTTTGCAACCGCGACGGTGAGTGCGTATCTGCACTCTGCGTGTTTGATAAGTTTGTCAATCGGGGGATCGATCATCATAACTTTTATTCTCCGTTTCTTTTATTTATATTCGTTGCAACTTGCGTTGCGTTTCGACTTTGTCGTGCAAAACCGTTTTCAGTTTTGCGAGTTTTATTTTGCGTACTTGTCGTTGAGTTCCTTGCGCTTTTTTTCAAGGAATGCGACGATTTTGTTAGAGCAATCGAGAGCCACGTCGTTTACGACCACGAAATCGTAAAAAGGTATCGCTTTTGACTCGAATTCAATCTCGTCAAGACGTTTTTTAAGACTGTCGGGAGTTTCGCTTCCCCTGCCGACGAGACGCTTTTTGAGCTCTTCGAGAGACGGCGGATTGATAAACACCGTCACGGCGTCGGGATACGCTTTTTTGATGTTCTTTGCGCCTACGCTGTTGATGTCGAGAAGTATGTCGTAGCCTTCGGATAGCAATCTGTCGATTTCGCATTTCAACGTGCCGTAGCAGTTCGTGAAAGTGCGTGTGTATTCGACGAATTCGTTGTTTTCGACTTTGCGCGCAAACTCTTCTTCGGTGACGTAATAATAATCGATGCCTTCTTTTTCGCCGGCTCTCGGTTTTCTCGACGTACATGACACCGAAAAACGAAGATTCGGCATTGCGTCGAACATGTGCGAGATGACAGTGCTTTTGCCCACTCCGCTGAAGCCCGAGATGACTATCAACATACCGCGTTTTTGCATAAGTGTAAACTCCCTTTCCCGACCAAGCGGGATATATGAATAACTTCCGTTTTATTCGATATTTGCCGCTTGTTCGCGCATCTTTTCGATTTCGTTCTTGATGGCAAGCACTTGACCGGTTATGCGCATATCATTGGCTTTCGAGCCGATCGTGTTCGTCTCTCTGTTGAATTCCTGCACGAGAAAGTCCATTTTTCTTCCGACGGGTTCGTCCGCTTCGAGAAGCGCGCGCATATTGGCAATGTGCGTCGTAAGACGGGTGATTTCTTCGTCAATAGCGCAATGATCGGCATAAAGAGCGACTTCGGTGGCGAGTCTTTGCATATCAACCTGTGTGGGAGAAACGACTTCCGCAATGCGTGCGTTGAGTCCGTTTCTGTAATCTTCGACCACTTGCGGCGCAAATTCTTTGATGATTTCAAGGCAGGACGCAATATTGTCGAGTTTCTTTGAAATGTCCGCTTTGAGAGCCAAACCTTCTTTTTCTCGCATGTTTTTGAGATTTTCGAGTGCGGCGTTCAACGCTTCGATTGTCATTTCGGCAAGCAAATCTTCGTCTTCGACTGCCTGTTCTTTCGTCACGACGTCCGGCACTTTGAGAATGGAAGAAAGCGTCAAATCGTTTTCAAGCCCCGTGGCGAGCGCAAGTCTGTTTGCGGCGGCGAGATAATTTGCGGCAAGTTCACAATCGACCGTATACGCGCCTTCGTCGACTGCGGTTTGTTCGTAAGTCAAAAACAAATCGACGTGACCGCGAGAAATGGCGGAAGAGATTGCTTTTCGCACTCTGTCTTCAACGAAAAGAAAGGTTCTCGGCAATTTGAAATTGCAATCCAAAAACCTGTGATTCACCGTCTTGATTTCAACGGTTATCGTCTTTCCGTCGCGCTTGCTTGCGCCTTTTCCGTAGCCTGTCATGCTGTACATTCGCATATCCGCCTATATAAATTATTTAGTATTATATCATAAACAATACTCATAAACAAGCGAAAAGTAAAAAAAGTCGAGCATTTCTGCACGACCTTTTCGCATTTTTTTCGTTTATTTTCGGCTTATTGCAATCCGAGCATCGCCTTAAACTCGTTTTCGTCAATGATTTTGATGCCGAGTTTCTGCGCCTTTTCGAGTTTTGAGCCTGCGTCTTCGCCTGCAAGAACCATATTGACGGTTTTAGAAACGCTTGCCGCAACTTCACCGCCGTTGTCTTCGATAAGTTTGGTCGCTTCACCGCGCTTGTAGGTAGGAAGCGAGCCTGTAAGCACGACTTTCATTCCCGAGAAAACGCCTTGTTTTTCTTCTTTCTCTTCGATTTTCACACCGCTTGCAAGCAGTTTATTTACAAAATCGACATTGTTAGAATCACGGAAGTATTGAAAAACGTTGTTTGCAAGTATGTCTCCGATGCCGTCCACACTCGAAAGTTCTTCAAAAGACGCGTTTTCGAGATTTTCAAGCGTTCTAAACCGCTTAACCAAATCTTTTGCGGTCTTTTTGCCGATACCGTCGATGCCTAGTGCGAAAATAAATCTGTCAAGCGTCGTATTCTTTGCTTTTTCGATTGAAGAAAGCAAATTCGCAATCTTTTTGTCGCCGAATCCGTCAAGACCGAACAAATCGGTTGCGGTCAGATTGAGCAAATCGACAGCGTCTTCGAGATGAGTTTCGTTGTAAAGTTGTTCGGCGGTTTTTTCACTGAAACCGTCTATATCCATAGCGTCCTTTGACGCAAAATGGTCAAGTTTAGATACGATTTGCGGCGCACAGTTGTCCCCCGTGCAATACAAAAACGCGCCGACTTCTTTGACGGGAGCGTGACAAACAGGACATACAGTCGGTTTTTCGACGGGTTTTGCGTCGGGAGATTCTATTGCAACGCCCATGATTTCGGGAATAACGTCGTTGCTTCTGCGCACGAAAACCTTGTCTCCGATTTTGACTTTCTTTTTGAGAATGTCGCTGTAGTTGTTCAGCGTTGCGCGCGATACGGTGACTCCGCCTATGTCAACCGGCTCTAACACCGCAATCGGATTGAGTTTTGCGCTTCTGGACACTTGCCACACGACGTCTTCGAGCGTCGTGGTCATCTCGTCGGCCTTAAACTTGTACGCAACCGCCCATTTCGGAAATTTTTCGGTGAAACCTATCTCGTCGCGAAGCGCAACGTCGTCAACCTTGAACACTACTCCGTCGATGAGATAATCGAGAGTTTCTCTCTTGTCTCCTACCATATCGGCGTATTGCATCGCTTCTTTTTCGCTTCTGACGATTTTGAAATCGCCTTCCGTCTCGAAGCCTTGTTCTTTGACGAACGCACGCATTTCTTCCTGCGAAGAAAAATGCTTGTCGCTATACCCGATATTGTAGGCAAAGAAAGACAAATCGCGTTTTGCCGTGACATCGGGATTGAGATTGCGAATTGCGCCCGCCGCGCCGTTTCTGGCGTTTTTGAGCGGATCGTCGCTAGTCCTATTGTATCTTTCGAGCGCACTCAAACGCAATATGCCTTCCCCTTGAATCTCGATTTTGCCCTTATAATCTATGTGTTTGGGCAAATAACGAATGGTGCTGACCTGGTCGGTGACTATTTCGCCTATCGTGCCGTTTCCGCGCGTTGCGGCTTGAATAAGTTCGCCGTTGTTGTACAAAATGTTGAGTGTAAGACCGTCGAATTTATACTCGCAAGTGAGTGCGGGAAAATACCCGACGGTTTTGACAAGACGATTGCACCAGTCCGAAAACTCTTCTTTTGACTGGCATTTGTCGAGACTGTACAGGCGCAAAAGGTGCTTCGATTGCTCGAATTTGCCTTTCGGTGCACCGCCGACTCTGTGCGTGGGGCTATTTTTGAGAGAATAACCTTCTTCTGCTTCAAGCGTTCGCAATTCGTCGTAAAGGCGGTCATACTCCGCGTCGGATACGATGGGAGCGTCTTCTTCGTAATACAGTCTCGCCCACTCGTTGAGAGTGTTTACGAGTTCTTTCATTCTGGCAAGTTTGTCCATAATTTCACCTGCTGTTATTTGCAATAGGTTTTATAGCATTTGCTATAATATAGATTTTGCTCGTTTTTGAGCGATGTTAGTCTTCTTTTCCGACGATTTTCAGGTTTGGAGCGGCGATTGCAAGCGTAAATCTCTTTACGCCAAGACCTTTGAATGCGATTGCCGCGATTTTGTCTTCACCGTCACCGTCCGTCTGAATGATTATGCCACGTCCGAATTTTGAGTGTTCGACGATAGTGTTTTTGGTGAATTTGTCGTAGTCTACGTTTGAAGACTTTGCGGTTTTTGACGCGTTCGTCATGCTCGACTTGTCAAAGCCATTTGACAATTTCGTCTTGAACGCCGCCGTTTGCGGATTGTTAACGCCGAGTTTTATGCGATTTTCGGGTTTGAAAGACGATTGCGTGTAGTTAGAGTTTGAAAAGCGCATGGCTTGTCTAAATCCGCTCATCTCACCCACGAATCTGCTCTGCGGCATATTTTCAGTCTTACCGAAACGGTAACGTTGACGCGCATTGAGAATAAAAAGTCTCTTTCTCGCTCTGGTAATGGCAACGTACATAAGTCGTCTTTCTTCTTCGATGTCGCCTGCCGTTATCGAACGTTGCGTCGGGAATATGCCTTCTTCGAGCGCAACGACGAACACGTCGTCGAATTCGAGCCCTTTCACTGCGTGTACGGTTGCGATAGTCACGTAATCGTCGCTGTTCATCTCGTCCGTATCGCTCACGAGCGCGACCGATTGCATAAAGTCGGAAATAGAAGAATTCTCGTTGTCCTGCTCGTATTGCTGCACCGCTCCGACAAGTTCTTCGATATTTTCGAGACGGTTTGCGTCTTCGGGATCTCCGCTTGCAGCCAATGCGGTTTCAAGTCCGCTTCTACGTATCGCGTATTGTACGAATTCAACCGCCTTCATTTGCTTTTGCATTTTGACAAGGTCCATTGCGATTTCCGTGAACGGAGCAAGTTTCTTTGCGGTTGTTCCCGAAAGCAATCCCGGATTGAGAAGCACCTGGAAAAGCGTCATGTTCGTGTCTTTTGCCACGTTTTGCAATTCCAAAACGGCGGTGTTGCCTATGCCGCGCTTTGGATAGTTGACGACTCTCAAAACGCTATCGTTATCGCTCGGATTTATTGCAATGCGCACGTAAGCGAGTGTGTCTTTAATTTCTTTTCTTTCGTAAAAACGGAAGCCGCCGAACACTTTGTACGGTATGCCGTGCAGATTGAATTCTTCTTCAAAACCGCGCGTAACCGAGTTTGCACGCACCAAAACCGCCATTTCCTTGTACGGTTCGCCCTGACGATGCAACGTGCTTATAGCGCGTGCTACGTGGCTTGCTTCGTCTCTGTCCGAATACGCTTCGTAATACTCGATGCTGTCGTCGGCTTCGATGTCGCTCCAAAGCGTCTTCTCGTTGCGGTTTGCGTTGTTTTTTATGACGTTGTTCGCCGCTTTGAGAATTGACGTCGTGCTTCGATAGTTCTGTTCGAGTTTGAAAACCTTTGTCCCCGGGAAATCTTTGGGAAAATCGAGAATATTGCGAATCTCCGCTCCGCGCCAACTATAAATGGACTGATCTTCGTCCCCGACGACGAACAAATTGCCGTATTTTTGGGACAGCATTTTCACTATGTCGTACTGCAATTTGTTGGTGTCCTGAAACTCGTCTACATTTATATATTTGAAACGATTCTGATATTTTTCAAGCACTTCGGGACACTCACGGAACAAAAGCACGGTTTTGAGAAGCAAATCGTCAAAGTCGAGACAATTGCATTTTTTCAATTCCGCTTCGTAGCGTTTGTAAACTTCGGTGATATTGTAGGCGTCGTTGTCGTCGTCCTTTATCGCGTCGTAATAGTCTTCAGGAGACATCGCAAGCGTTTTTGCGCGCGAGATATGCCACAAATAATCGCCTTTGTTTTTCGGGTCTGCTTGCGGATAGTCCTGCAAAATTCTCTTGACCACTCTTTCGCTTTCAAGGTCGGTGTATATGGTAAAGTCTTTGGAATATCCGATTTTGTCGATGTCCGTACGAAGTATGCGAGCGCACATAGAGTGAAACGTGCTTGTCCACACGTCCGAATATCCGAGTTGTTTTTCTATTCGTTCTTTCATCTCGTTCGCCGCTTTGTTCGTGAACGTGATTGCAAGAATGTTGTACGGGCTTACCCCGATTTCTATCAAATGACAAATGCGCGCGGTGAGTACGCGCGTTTTTCCGCTACCCGCGCCAGCAATGACGAGTATCGGTCCGTCCACCGCTTCGACAGCGAGTTGTTGTTGTTTGTTGAGTTTGAATGTCGTGTTCATAATTGTATTATACGACTTCTTATGAGACGAAAAAGTCGCTTATCGTTAAAAATCATACCACATATTGTGCAATTTATCAATTTGTTCGTGCAAAATACGCAAAATATACCGAAAAAAATCGTCAAGTTTATTGATTTGAAAAAATAAATATGTTAATATAATAACAAGTTGGATTATAGAGAAGTTTTTTCATGCAAAAAATTTCTCTCTTTCCACGCGGAGGAGTTTTTTTATGGCTAAGTACGATGAAATCGAATTTCTTGAAAGCGAGATTCTCGAAGACGACGTCGACGCACCTGTCGGCACTCTAATTCACGTTGCCGAAGACGGCACCGTCGAAGAAGCGAAACCGATTGAAGACGCAGTCCCCACCGACGAAGAAAAGACCGAAAACAACGAAATAGTTTCCAAAGATTCGGAAAACGTAAACGACACCGTCGAAAACGAAGAATTAAACGGCGAAAGCGTTTCCGCCCCGCAAGAAACCGTTGCGGACGAAATCACCGCGGAAGAAAGCGAAGAAACTGCCACGCAGAACGACACGACGGTTGAAAACGTGTCGGAAGAAGAAATAGATCAGGAAAGCGCAATCGAAAATACTGCACTCGAAGACGAAAAAGAAAACGAAACGGCACCGGAAGAAAACGTCGAAGAAGTCGCAAGCGATCAAACCGAAGACGTTTCATCCGAAAGTTCCGCCGAGTATGAACCCGTCCCCGTCATCTCCGTAGATATGACGGACGAAGAAGAAATAAATCCGGAACAAGCGAGCGAAGTCAAAGCCGAAGAAGCGCAAGAAACGGAAAACTTAGAAGATCAGGCGCAAGAAGAAACCGTTCAAGAAGATAATTCAGCAGTTGAAAAAATAAAAGACGCAACGACGGAAGAAAACGCAGAAACATCCGTCGAAGAAAAAACGGAAGAAATCAAGGTCGAAAAACCGAAGAAAGCAAGAAAGCCCGCTCAAAAGAGAATCGCAGAAAAGCAAGAAGAGAACGAAGATAAACACGAAGAAAAGAAGAGCGCGGTTAAACTCGACGACGTATACTCTGTGGACGGCGCATTGCACAATACGAATTTTGCCATAGAACAACCGAAGAAAGCAAAAGTCGTTTCCACCAAACAAAAACAAGAAAAAGCGGAAGATCTCTGGGCTGTCGCATCCGTCGTTCCCAAAAAGAAGACCGAAAAAAACGAACCGAAAGCGGAAGAGCCTAAAAAAGAAGAAGTCACCCCTGCCACCAAGAAGAGAACGACGAAACAAGCCGTCAATGAAGACAGGACGGTAGAAGTCGCTGCGGATACGACCAAAAAGAAATCCGCCGCTAAAAAGTCAACTCAAGTTGAAAATACACAAAACTCTACAACGGAGGAAAAGAAGAAAGTGGCAGCAAAAGACAAGACCGCAACGACGGCGGAAAAAGATGTGAAAGCAACCAAGACGACTGCAAAGGCAGACGCAAAAACAGCAAAAGAAACTAAAGCTCCCGAAAAAGAAGCCACTCCCGCAAAGGAAGTCAAAGAAACCAAAACAGCAAAAGACGATAACAACGACGAACAGGTTCTCGTCGAAGGCGAAGGCAAAACCCACGGCAAATACGTCATCAAGAAGACGGATAAGGGCAACTTCGTGTTCAAACTCTACTCTTCCAATTACAGAGTCGTGGCAATCGGTGCGCAAGCCTACACCACTCTCGGCGCAGCGAAAATCGGCGTGCAAAGCATCATAAAGAACGCTGAAATCGCACCCGTTGAAAATCAAACTTTGAAGAATTACGAAACCTTGAAGTTCCCCAAATGGGAAATCTATCAAGACAAGAAAGGCGAATATCGTCTCCGTTTGTTCGCAACGAACGGCAGCCTTATCGCAACCACCAACGACGGATATGCCGACATCACAGGCGCAAAGAACGGTATTGCGGCAGTCGCAAGAGCAAGCAAAGGTTGCGCTATCGTGAGAAACGACAATCTCTGGTGAGAAACAAAAACCAATCAAAATCACATAAAAAACGGATGCAAACGCATCCGTTTTTTCATATCGCATAACAATAGATTTTTATTAGATTGTGCGCTTTTTGCACATCTAACGCACTGTTTTGTAGGTTTTTAAGTCACAAAACATCGTCGTTTTCATTCAACCGTGTCCGTTTGGGCGGGCTCGGCGCATGCCGCGGACTTTTTGAGATCGGACAAGGCTTTGAGTTTCAATCCGCCGCACGTTGCACGAATTGCGCCGATCACAAAGGATATCGCAATCGTTGCAATCACAATAACGATTTGATCTTTCTCTTGACACGCAAAGGCGATTGCTGTGATCACAAACACCGCACACTCGACAAAGTTGAGCACTGCCGCCACGAGAATTTGCACTCTGCAATTTGCGTATTCGAGCGGCAGTTTTTGCGTTGCGCGTTTAAGACATAGCACGGTGCTGACAATCGAAAGCACAAAGCCGAACAGCGAGCACCCTGCAATCGAAAAAAACAACACTGCGAGCACGGCGGTGATGCCATAACTCTCGTCAATTTGACTCCACATCGCAATGCCCATACCGAGCATAACAATCGCCAAAATGCCGTACAACACTGAAAACACCAAGTCGACTATGCCCGATGACAGCATATTTTTTTTGGTTTTTATCATAAAATCTCCTTCGGTAGTCACCCCTATTTTTCATCCACCTTTTTTTGAATTTGGGTATATTTTATCATGATTTTGCTCGCATTTCAATACCAAATTGACAAAACCACCCGTTTAGACACTCAAAACGTGTCGAAAACGCAAAAAAATCGCTGACGATTTTACAAAAAAATATTGATATGCCGCACATTGTATGCTACAATTTGTTTGACAAAGGAGCGTATATTATGGATACAAACGCAAACATCAAAGATCTCAAAAAAGTCGTCAAAACCTTGCGCATCGTGTGGTGCTTCACCCTTGTTTTCGCAGTGGTATTTCTTGCTCTTGGCATCAACTCGCTCGTGACCATGGGCCCGTTCAGAGACAACGAAGCCGCCGCTCTTCTCCCGTTCGGTGCGGCAATAGCCTTTACCGTCATCGGCGCAATAAGCGCAGTGGCAACCTTCTTCTTGACCTTCTTGGGCTTTGTTCTGCCCGGCATGTCAAAGATCGCGCCCAAAGTGAGCGGATATATGATCGATGCAAACAAAGAGAATATTCAAAACGTCTTCCGCACCGTCAAAGACGCCACAGCCCCCACTCCCGAGCAAGACGGCGAAACGATGTTCTGCCACCACTGCGGCCAAAAAATCGCAAAAGACTCCGCATACTGCAAATACTGCGGCGAAAAGCAATAAATAAACAAGGACGAGAAATCGTCCTTTTTATTTGCGCTTTATTCAACAACTTTGAAAAAAAGTTTGAGCAAGTTGCGTCAAGCACTTGTCAAAAGACGATTGTTCATATATAATAATCGTCGTTGGGTTGACGGGTACCGTCGAACAGTTGGGGGAATGGATTTGTTTACCATCACTTCCAACTGCCACCCATTCTTAAATAGTATATAATTCATGGAGAAGTCGGATGCTATGGTACTTCGTACCAAACACGCTCCGTTCCATTCATAAAAATTCATGGAGAAGTCGGATGCTATGGTACTTCGTACCAAACACGCTCCGCTCCATTCATAAAAATTCATGGAGAAGTCGGATGCTATGGTACTTCGTACCAAACACGCTCCGCTCCATTCATAAAAATTCATGGAGAAGTCGCCTAGTTTGGTCGAGGGCGCGCGACTGGAAATCGCGTAACCGTCAAAAGCGGTTCAAGAGTTCGAATCTCTTCTTCTCCGCCACCATACAAAAACCCTACTAAACAGTAGGGTTTTTGATTATCATTATATTACGTATTTCAATACTTCGTATATTCTCTTTGGATAAAAATCGTTTATTTCAAAAATCCATTGACTATCTTCTCTTCCGCTTCCTTTTCGGTGAGTCCGAGAGACATAAGTTTGACGAGTTGTTCGCCGGCAATCTTGCCTATTGCTGCTTCGTGGATAAGGCTTGCATCCACGCAATTTGCGTTAAGTTCGGGTTTTGCGGTAACAGTGCCTTTGTCCATAATGATTGCGTCACATTCGGTGTGTCCCGAACAAAGATTGTTGCCGTCTATACAAGAGACGTATTTCTGATGCGAATCGTCTTTTGCGATTGCTCTCGACACAACGTGCGCACCCGAATTTTTGCCGTTGAGCGCAACGTGGAATTGCGTTTCGGCATACTGTTTTCCATGCGTAAAGATTTTTTCGTGAATAACGAGAGTTGCGCCGTCTTTGAGCGTTGCACTCGTTTTTCTCACTGCGGAATCAACGCCTTTTATCTGTGCCGTTTCCATAGTCATAGACCCGTTCTCGTCGATTTCGACGATAGTGGTCGGGTTGAGTATTCTCTCACCTGTGCCTTCGCCTTCACCGTAGTGCTTCTCGATATACAAAACCTTTGCGTTTTTCCCGATATGGAATGCGTGAATTCCGTCATGTTCGCTTTTAAGTCCGCCGGCATTGTGAATTCCGCAACCTGCGACTATAGTCACGTCTGCGCCGTCTTCAACGTAAAAATCGTTGTAAACGAGATCGTTAAGTCCCGTTTCCGTCAAAATGACGGGGATATCGACTCTTTCGCCTTTCGTGGCGGATTTAATGAAAATATCGATACCGGGTTTGTCGGTTTTTGTCTGAATGTCGATATTTGCGGTCGTATTTCTGCCTGCAAGTTTTCCGTTGTCGCGAATGTTGTATGCGCCTTGCGGAATTTTTTCTATATCCGCAATTTCTTTGAGCAAACTCTTTTCAACTTTTCCGAGATTCATTTTGCCACCCCCTGTGCCTTGTCGGTGAGTGCTTTGCACGCCGAACGAGCTAGAAGTTTTGGCAAAATTTCATCCTTTGCCCCGTCCGACTTGACTTTTCCGTCCGCAATGATGACGATTCTGTCGGCAATGTCGAGTATACGCTCTTGGTGAGAGATGATGAGAATCGATCCCGAAGTCGTTTGTGACAAACGCTCGAAAACCGTGATAAGACTGTTGAAACTCCAAAGATCGATTCCCGCTTCCGGTTCGTCGAAAACGGCAAATTTCGCTTTGCGTGCAAGCGTCACGGCAATTTCGATACGTTTGAGTTCACCGCCCGAAAGGCTTGCATTGACTTCTCTGTCAACGTAATCGCGCGCACAAAGCCCCACTTCGGACAAATATTCGCATATCTCAGAAATGCTCAACGTTTTGCCGCTTGCGATATTTATAAGGTCGGACACCGTAATGCCTTTGAATTTTACGGGTTGTTGGAATGCAAATGCAATGCCTGAATTTGCTCTGTCGGTGACGGACATATCGGTGATATCCACTCCGTCGAGATATATTCTTCCGCTTGTTGGCTTTATGATGCCCATAACGAGTTTTGCAAGCGTTGACTTGCCACCGCCGTTAGGTCCCGTGAACGCAATAAATCTCTCGTCCAGTTTTAAACTCACGCCTTTGATTATTTCTTTTTGCACGCCGTTTTCTTCAACAGAATAGCGCACGTCTTTAAGTTCAAGCATATAAGCCCTTCTCTTTCGTATTTTTCCGTCGAAATTATGACACCGATTACACGTTTAGTCAAGAGTTTTGCGAAGCAACCTTTTTGTAAACGTACAAAAGTACGACAAAAACGTAAAAAATCGACATCGATATAATTTGTGTGATTTTGGCAAAATCTTTCTTGAGTTAATCACCGGCAAAATTTGCTTTACACTTGAAGTTGCACTTTGCTTATGATATACTAATATAATAAAAAGGGCTTTAAGCTCTAAACTTGAAGGAAGAAAATGAAAAGATCCGCTTTGAAGAATTTCACGACGTCTTTGACAATCGCTCTTGCGATAATTTTGGTGCTCGGCACGTTGTTTGGCTTTGCGCAATATCAAATCAAATCTCTCGATTTGTCCGCACAAGTCGTCCAAGCCGCAGACTATTATGCCCCGTTGGACACGTCAAGCAACGGCGCGACTTTCAGATCGAAACTTGATCAACTTATCACTGAAACTCACAAGAAAAAGACTTCTTATGACGGATTGCGCGATGTTTTCAAGACTTCGGACGCAGACCCGAACAAGAGCGGGAACATAATTTGGTTTTATAGCGGAACATCCGTTGCGTTCAACGGCACATTCGGCTCGACCAACCGCGAACATGTATGGCCGAAAGACGGCGGAAAAGCTTTCAGTGCGACAAGCGATGCCGGATCGGATGCCCACCACCTTCGTCCTACCGAACAAAATCTCAACTCAACTCGCGGCAGCAGACAATTCGGCGAAGTGCCGACAACCGCGTCAAACATCGTCAAGCAAGCAGGCTCGACGTCTTACGAAAACCTTTGCTATGTGGCAGACAACGTTTTCTATCCGGGCGAAGGATACCGCGGAGCAACGGCAAGAATTTTGATGTACGTTGAAACTCGTTGGGGTGATGAATTCCATCTCAATTTCGTGCTTGGTCAAGGAAAATCCAAAACCATCGGCGATATCGAAACGCTTATGAAGTGGCACTATCAAGAGCCGCCGACCGCCGAAGAAATTAGAAGAAACGAAGCGGTTTACAAAATTCAGGGCAACCGCAATCCCTTCATCGATCACCCCGAATTTGCAACGAAAATCTATTGCTATGACGGCAAAAGCTACAATTCTCGCTTGCAAGCAGTGGCAGCAAAATACGACACATACACAACGGGCGGCGCGGATATCGAGAGCATCTCGCTCTCCCCTGCCACAACCACGCTTTCTGTCGGACAAGAAATCTCACTCAATGCAACTATCGCGCCCGCAAACGCAAAGCGCAATTTGACTTGGACTTCGTCAAATCCGAGCGTTGCAACCATTGACAACACAGGCAAAGTCACCGCTGTTGCAAACGGCACGTCAACCATAACTTGCCAAAGCACGGACAATCCGTCAATCAAGTGCACGGCGCAAATCACCGTCAAGAGCGTAACCGCAATCGAAGTGAGCGGAACTCCTGCAAAAACCGTGTACAGCGAAGGCGAACCTTTCAATCCGGCAGGCTTGAAAATCTCCGCAACGTACTCTGACAACACAAAGGGAAATCTTGACAACTCCGCTTGCCAATGGCTTGACGGCGTGACGAGAAAAACCACCCTTTCTGTCGGCACGACAAGCGTCATTTGCAAAATCGGCGATCTCGAAACGATTGTCAACGGAATCACCGTCAAAGAAGCAACGGGCGGATCGCTGACAATAGACAGGTCATGCTTTGAAAATGCGAGTTCATACGGGTGGCTCAACTGGTCTTCAGGCGGAGTCAATGGAAAAGGATACATTTATGGCGCAAACAAAGATGCTATCCAAATGAACACTAACAAAAAACCACACTATTATATCTTCAATTCAAGCGCAGTGCCTGCAGGCATCACGTCAATAAAAATCACGATGCGATCAGATTGCTCAAAGGAATGGCAAATATTGACGTCCCCCACTCCGTTCCACGAAAACTTTGCGCCGATTGCGACAGGCGGAACAGATCAAGGCACAAAAACAGCAACCGATGCAGGCACCACTTGGAATATCTCCACATCTGACAGATACTTTGCAATAAACTATGCGGACACAAATGCTGCGTATATCGACTCGATTGTCATAACATACGGCGGAAGTGCGGCAGAATGCGAACACACATACGGAGATTGGGCTGTATCAAAAGAGCCGACAGAAACGGAAGTCGGAGAAAAAATCCGTTCTTGCACCAAGTGCGGACAGGTTGAAACGGTAGAGATCCCCAAGCTCATCCCCGAGGCATGCGAGCACGTTTTCGGTGATTGGAGCCTTGTCAGACCGTCAACCGAAACGGCAACGGGACTTATGTCGCACACTTGCACAAAGTGCGGCGAAACAGAATCGAGAATAATTGACAAAGTCGGCACACACACCGTTGAATCTTTCAAAGACAGCGTCAAGTCGGTTGATGACAAAGCCACAAAAGAAGAGAAACTAGAAGCAATCACCAATGCAATCGCTATGTTCCATTCGCTCTCATCGTCCGAAAAATCGAGCCAAGACGTACAAGTGAGCTATCTTTCACTGCTCGACAAACTTGAAAAACTCAACGGCAACACACAACCTAGCGAGCCGGATGAGCCATTTGTGGACAACAAAACAAACGCATTGTCGGCAGGAGAAATCGCAGGCATTGCCGTTGCTTGCGTAGTTGTGGTTGCAATCGGCGTAGCCCTTCCGATCGTGCTTGTGAAGAAAAAGAAAACGACAAGCAAATAACATTTACCGACAAACAACAACTAACACTTTATAAAAAAGGAGACCGAGCTTTCGGTCTCCTTTCAAAATGCCGATAAATACGACTATTTTTCAATGCAATCGTGCATAATGCAATCGATTTGCCGATACGTTGATATCTGTTAACATATCACTTCCCTTCAACTGAGCATCACTTGTTTGATACAAGCTGTTTGAGCATCAAGAAAATATCCGTGTTGTCGATTGTTGACGGAAGAGAAACGTTCTTTGCCGATTTCAACTTCCAATCGACATAGTAACTTACGTTTTGTTTTGTGTGATAACCTTTTTTGATAAGGCTGTTGTCAATCTGCTCTTTGGTCTCGCCGTTGTACTGCAAATCGCCGCATTCGTGGTCTGCAGTGACAATCATCGAATAGCTGCCTACGCCTTGCAATTTTGCGCTGACAGCCTTAATTGTGTTGTCAAACTCGTCAAGATATTGCATCATCTTGAAGATGTCGATACTCCCCTTGCTGCACATCTTATCGATATGTGCGGCTTCGATCATAAGGAAATAACCGCCGGGATATTTTGACTCCATATAATCCACTGCAAATTGAGCAAGTTGCACAAGAGTCGGCGTTTCGTCAGTAGAGTCATAATTCACGACTTCGGAAAATGCACCTATAACCTTGCCGCTTTCAACGCTCAATTGGCTGAAAGTCGTGCAGAAAGTATACCCATTATCTTCAAATCTGTCCTTGTAGCCTTCATACGCGCTTTTGCCTGCGCCTAAATAAAGATCTATGTCGCCGCAAAGTTGAGATTCGATTATCGAATTCTCATCGCTTCGGCTTGCAACATGAGCGGAAAATCCTGCAGGCGTTGCTCCGCTTAATGTATCGGTGGTTACGATTCCAACCCCTTTGCCCAAACTTTTTGCATATTCGGATATAGATTGAATATTTTTTCCGTCTTTAAATGCAAGTTCGCCACGTTGATATTTTTGACCTGTTGCCATCGCGCTTGCAGCGGCAGCACTATCGGTCGCCTGAAACTCATTGGAACAACTCGTTATCACATCACCCGGTCTCCAAAAATCGTCAAAGAACAACTGCTTGTCCATATATGCTTCCGTGACCTTGATATGATTGTCGCCCATGCCGTCACCGATGAAAAGTATCGTTCTGTCGCTCTGCCCTTTTAGCTCGGAAAATTTTCCGTTGTCGTTGCAAGCAACGAGTGCAAGCGAGAGCGAGAATATCGTCACTACGACAAGCAAGAGTGAAAGCAGAATCTTAAAAGCGGATTTTTTCATAATCGTCCTTTCTTGGCAATCATCGGACGAATGCTAGACGATTGCCGTGTTATTGTATATTTGAAACTTTATTTTTGAAACGAAAAGTTATTTTTTCGTCTCTGTGTTTGACGTCGAAAAAGCAAGAGATTTCAAATAATCGGTATGAAAACGTCGCTCTTCAATTGTCAACAACAGTTTACAAGGAAGACGAGATAAAGTCAATAGTGAAAAAAGTAAAAAAATAACTAAGTTATTTTATTCGGTTGAACAATGAAGAAAAAATATCGAAAAAGCACCGCAAAACAGCAGTGCTTTATCATTATATTTTTTCAATTTTAGACTTTGCGTACCTCAATTTCGTTAGATATACAAAGAATCGATTTAACGAGCAATTATTTATTACCACTAGTTCCGCGCCACACGTAACCTTCTTTCTGGAACGCACGAAGTTGCAAGTTGAGTTGGTCGATAAACTCTTTGTTTGATTGAGTCTTGATGAGCATATTGAGAAGATTTTCCGTCGCTTCCGCATTGTCTGCGGTGGAAAGGATCTTTCTGATTGCCCAAGTACCTTCGAGTTCGCTGGGCGTAAGGAGCAATTCTTCTTTTCTCGTGCCGCTCTTTGCAAGGTCTATTGCGGGGAAAATTCTCTTTTCGCTGAGTCTGCGGTCAAGGTGAATTTCCATATTGCCCGTGCCTTTGAACTCTTCAAAAATCACGTCGTCCATACGGCTTCCCGTATCGATAAGCGCGGTTGCAATGATAGTGAGCGAGCCGCCGTTTTCGATATTTCTTGCCGAGCCGAAGAAGCGTTTCGGACTGTGCAATGCGCCGGGATCGATACCGCCCGAAAGCGTTCTGCCTGTCGGCGGAATGGTGATGTTGTACGCTCTTGCAAGACGAGTGAGACTGTCAAGAAGCACCACGACGTCTTTGCCCGATTCGACGAGACGTTTTGCTCTTTCAAGGAGCATTTCTGCCGTCTTTGTGTGATGTTCGGGAAGTTCGTCAAAAGTGGAATAAACCACTTCGCCCTTTATAGAGCGTTGCATATCCGTGACTTCTTCGGGACGTTCGTCGATAAGAAGAACTTTGAGTTCGACTTCGGGATAATTCTGCGCGATAGCCGCGGCAATCATCTTCAAAAGAGTCGTTTTGCCCGCTTTAGGCGGAGAAACGATGATACCGCGTTGACCTTTGCCGATAGGAGATACGAGATCTATGCAACGGGTTGCGTATTCTCTCGGGGTCGTTTCCAGACGCAATCTTTCGTTGGGATAAATAGGCACGAGATCGTCGAAGTTGGGACGTATACCGAGCGTTTCAGCATCTATACCGTTGATTTTAGTGACGGTGACGACTGCCGCAGGTCTGCCTTCCTGAACCTTTTTGCAAAGAGAATGAACGTAGTCTCCCCTACGCAAACCGTATTGTTTGATTTTCATCGTGGACACATAAGCGTCCATTTCGTTGAAAGTACCGTTCAATACGCGGAGAAAACCGTATCCGTCGGGATTGATTTCAAGATAACCTTCTCTTTCGAGCAATTCTTCTTCAACTTCCTTACTCTCGTTGAGAACCTGAGTGTTGAAATTCTGAACTTGCTGTTGATTCTGCTTTTGCAATCCGCTGCTTTGATTGTTATAACCGTTGTTGTTATAATTGTTGTATCCGTTATTCTGATACCCGTTGTTTTTATTGAAACCGCCGTTTCCGTTCTGAAAATCATTGAAGTTGCGTTTTTGCTGATTTTGCGGTTTTTGGTACTGATTATTGTTGAAATTACCGTTTTTATAATTATTGTTGCCGTAACCGTTGTTGTTATTGTAACCGTTATTGTTGCCGTAACTCGTCGAACGATAGGTCGGTTGGAATTTCGGTCTCACGAATTCTTCGGTTTGACCGTTTTTTTCGATTTTCACGACTTCGCTTTTTTGCGGTTCGGATTTTACGGCATCCACCGCATTTTGACTCGTTTCAACGGTTTTTTCTGTGTTTTCGCCTTTTTTGGGACGTCCGCGACGCGGTGCGGCGGGCGGTTCCATTTCACCGTTTGAAATCTTGAAAACGAGATCCACCAAATCTGCCTTATTCAATTTCGTAGGCGCACTTACGCCGACTTCTTTTGCAAGGGCACGCATTTCAAAAATACTCTTTGATTCAAGATCTTGTTTGGTGTATTTTTCCATAAACACTCCTGATTTACGCCTTTTATTGGCATAATTTATATTTAATTTTATTTTTTTCGGGGATATAAAACGTGAAGTATATTTCTCGCCGTCGCCTTTTAGGTGACGGCGATCGTTTTTTTGTTATTTTGCAAGTCTTTCTAGAACGAGCACTTTCGTGTCTTCGCCGTCGAAATCCGCTCTGTCAAACTCAACTGTCGGACCTTCTGCGTATACGATATTTTCATCGTCAAACAAATCGAGAAATTCGTTGATTTTGTCTATATCGAATTCGCAATCTTTGGTCTTATAGTGCATGGGAATGACAACGTCGGGCATGATTTTGTCAACGTATTCTTTTGCCTGCACAGCGTCGATCGTGTAGTTTCCGCCGACGGGAATGAGCAACACGTTGACGGGCATTAACGATTCGACGAGAATTGCATTGCACTCTTCTCCGACGTCGCCCATGTGGCATACGTCAACGCCGTCCATGCGATATTTAAAGATGATATTCTGACCGCGCAATGCACCTTTCTTGTCGTCGTGATAAGACCTTTGGGCAAGTATATGTACGCCGCCTATTTCGTATGCGCCAGCTCTGTTGATGACCGTCGGGTCTCCCCCGACTGCCGAGACGTACGAGTGATCGTTGTGTGCGTGCGAAACCGTCACGATGTCCGCGTCAACCTTGGGCATATCGTATCCGACGTAGGAATGATACGGGTCGGTGACTATTTTCGTTCCCGTGCTCTCTTCAAGCAGAAAGGACGAATGACCAAGCCACGTGATTTTCATTTTATGCTCCTTTACTCTCAGTCGCTGAGTCTTGCAACGAGTTCGCGTATCTTCTGCGACGGGTCGAGAAGATTTGAAACGGATTCGTTGAAGTTGGCGGCTGCGATGATATACGAAATATATTTGGAAAGATCCGCTTCAACAAACCACTTGCAATCTTTGAGTTCGGGAATGCGATAAGTAAGGTTCGTCGTAAGCACAGCGTCGAAGATGCCGTCTTCGTACGCTTTGTTGAATTTGTCAACGCCTTCGGTGAACAAAGAAAACGTCGCCGCAAGGAAAACTCTCTTTGCGCCCTTTGCTTTGAGTTCTTTTGCAAGGTGCAAAATGGAGTCGCCCGTTGCAATCATGTCGTCTGCCACGAACACATTCATTCCTTCAACGGAAGAACCGATATATTCGTGCGCTATAATAGGATTGCGACCGTTTATCACCGTTGAATAGTCACGGCGTTTGTAGAACATTCCGAGATCGAGTCCCAACACGGAAGCGTAATAAACGTTTCTGGGGATTGCGCCTTCGTCGGGAGAGATGACCATAAGACTCTCTTTGTTGAGTTTTACGTCCGGGAATTGTTTAGTAAGGCGTTTGAGAATTTGATAGTGTGCAAAATAGTTGTCGAAGCCCATAAGCGGGACTGCATTCTGCACTCTGGGGTCGTGAGCGTCAAAAGTGATAATGTCGCTTACGCCCATATTCTGGAGTTCTTGAAGCATTGTTGCGCAGTCGAGGGATTCTCTTGCGCTGCGTCTGTGCTGACGGCCGCCGTAAAGCATGGGCATGATGACCGTGATGCGAGCAGGCTTGCCCGTGCATGCGCAGATGATGCGTTTCAGGTTTTCAAAATGCTCGTCGGGAGTGACGGGTATTTCCTTCCCGAAGAACGGATACGTTATGCCGTGATTGCCGGGGTCGCAGATGATATACAAATCTTTGCCGCGCACGGTCTCGTAGATTATGCCCTTTGCGTCGCCGTTGGTGAAACGGGGGCAATCCGCTTTGAGAATGAACGTATCTTTGTGAAGTTTCTTTCCGAGATGAGACTCGCTGAAAAGAGTGATAAGTCGCTTGTCGATAAGTTGCGCAAGTTCTTCCGCACCGGGTGTCGCGATAATGGCGATAGGTGCGCTCGGCGTCTCTCCGAAAATAGAAAAATCAGGTGTCATTTGTGTTCTCCTAAGCTTGTATTTAGAGTATATCAAACAATTTCGTTCTTGACAATCAATATTGCCAACAATAAAATTAATTTTATTTTTCTTTCATTTTTCGACCGAAATTTTCTTATTCCCCGCCGAATTATATTTGACGAACTACATTTTTTTATACAAACGTACACGCTAGTCAAGTATTTCAACCAAAATAGAGTTCATCACCGCAACTCCGTCTCGCGTCAAACGCACTTTCCCGTTTTGCTCTTCAAAGAAAACCGAAAGTTTGTCGTCGATTTTGCCTAGCAAATCTTTATTTATGCCCGTGTGCGTGCGAAGACCGAGCATTATGGTTTCGTTTTTCACGTCTTTTTCGGTGAGCGTTTCAACGCTCTCGCGCACAATATCTTTATAATCTTTTTTTTCTTCAACCGCAGCGCAATATTCGTCGAGTTTAGACAAATTTGCATATCTCGTTTCGCTTGCGAGTTTCCTTTCTCCGTCGATAGTTTTAACGAGCGAGTGCGCACCTGCGCCAAATCCCAAATACTCTTCTCTCGTCCAGTATCCGAAATTGTGCAAGGATATTTTGTCGTTTTTTGCAAAATTCGATACTTCGTATCGCTTAAAGCCCGACTTCTCCGCTTCGTCGAACGCCGTATCGAACAGCGTCTGAGTGTCGTCGTCGCTAGGAAGCGTAACTTTTCCGTTTTGTATCATTCTTTCGAGTCTCGTGCCTTTTTCGACGCTTAACTCGTACATCGAGATATGCTCGACGAGCGGACATAACGTGCGCACTTCTTCTCTTATGCCGTCGATAGTGTCAAACGGAAGTCCGATTATCAAATCGCAGGAAACGTTGTCGAAAAACTCTTTTGCGAGTTTGATTTTTTCAATAGCGGTGTTGGCGTCGTGAAGTCTGCCTATAATTTTCAGATTTTCGTCCGAAAGACTTTGAACGCCTATGCTTATGCGGTTCACTCCGTGTTTTTTGTAAAGCGTGAGTTTTTCGGCGGTTATGCTTTCGGGATTGCACTCTATCGAAAACTCTTTGACAAATGACAAATCGAATGAGTTTTCGAGGGCGTTGAAAACCGACGAAATCTTGTTTTCGTCAAGTGCGCTAGGCGTGCCGCCACCTATATACACCGTGTCTATTTTTGCTTTCGCAAATCGTTTTCCCGCAAGTGATATTTCGTGATTTAATGCGGTTAGATAACGCGAAATCAACGCTTCGTCTTTACAAGCGTACGAGTTGAAGTCGCAATATGCGCACTTCGATTTGCAAAACGGAATGTGCAGATACAGTTGCATAAAAAATTTCACCCCGAAAAACGAGTTTCTCGGGGCATAAGCGTATTATTTGTTCGGGTCTACTTTGAGTATGGATATAAACGCTTCGCTGGGGACTTCTACACTGCCCACTTTGCGCATACGTTTTTTGCCTTCTTTTTGCTTTTCAAGAAGTTTTTTCTTTCTGGTTATATCGCCGCCGTAGCACTTTGCAAGCACGTCTTTGCGCATTGCTTTCACGGTTTCACGTGCGATGATTTTTCCGCCCACGGTTGCCTGAATAGGCACTTCGAAGAGTTGTCTTGGAATTACGTCTTTAAGTTTTTCGGCAATTCCCCTGCCACGAGCGTATGCGTTGTCCTTGTGCACGATGATTGAAAGTGCGTCGCACAAATCGCCGTTTATCATCATATCCAGACGTACGAGATCGCTCTTTTCGTATCCGTCCATTTCGTAGTCGAGCGACGCATAGCCGCGCGTTCTCGATTTGAGAGAGTCGAAAAAGTCGTATATGATTTCGTTGAGCGGCATGCGATAGATGAGTTGCACGCGGGTGGGGTCGATATACGACATATCGACGAACACTCCCCTTTTGCCCTGACAAAGTTCCATAATCGGACCGACGTATTCGGGCGGCGTGTAAAGTCTTGCCTTTACGATAGGCTCTTCGATGTAGTCTATTTCGCTTGGATTGGGCAAAGCGGTCGGGTTGTCTATGGTGAGTTTTTCGCCGTTGGTCTTCGTCACGATATACGAAACGCTGGGCGCGGTGGTGATAAGGTCGAGATCGAATTCTCTTTCGAGTCGTTCTTCGATTATCTCCATGTGCAAAAGCCCCAAAAATCCGCATCTGAAACCGAAGCCGAGTGCCGTTGACACTTCGGGATCGAAAGACAACGACGCGTCGTTGAGTTGAAGTTTGAGAAGTGCTTCTTTAAGGTCGTCGTATCTTGCGCCGTCCGCAGGGAAAACACCCGTATAAACCATAGGCGTTGCCTTTTTATATCCGGGCAGTGCTACTTTTGCGGGATTTTCGGCGTTTGTTATCGTATCGCCAACAGCCGTATCGCTGACGTTTTTGATGCTTGCCGCAACGTAACCGACTTCGCCGGATACAAGCATATCGCAAGGTCTCATACCCGGTGAGAAATAACCGACTTCAACGACTTCGAACGTCTTGCCCGAAGACATCATTTTGATTTTGTCGCCAACCTTCACCGTGCCGTCCATTATGCGAACCATTGATATCGCGCCGCGATAATTGTCGTAAAAACTGTCGAAAATGAGTGCTTTGAGCGGAGCGGAATCGTCTCCCGTCGGAGCAGGAAGTTTTTCTATTATTTGATTAAGCAAGTCGTCAATGCCGATACCTTCTTTTGCAGAAACGAGCGGACAACCTTCCGTATCGAGCCCGATTATATCTTCGATTTCCAACTTTACGCCGTCTACGTCTGCGCTTGCAAGGTCGATTTTGTTTATGACGGGCAGAATTTCAAGGTCGTTTTCAAGAGCGAGATACACGTTTGACAAAGTTTGCGCTTCAACGCCCTGAGTTGCGTCTACGACGAGCAGCGCACCTTCGCACGCGGCGAGCGAACGTGAAACTTCGTATGTGAAATCGACGTGTCCGGGCGTATCGATAAGGTTGAGAACGTATTCTTCGCCTTTATATTTGTAATAAAGCCTGCACGTTTGAAGTTTTATCGTTATTCCGCGTTCCTTCTCTATTTCCATATTATCGAGAAGTTGCTCTGCCATATCGCGCTCGCTGACCGTACCTGTTTTTTCTATAAGACGATCGGCAAGTGTGCTTTTGCCGTGGTCGATATGGGCTATTATGGAAAAATTGCGTATGTGTTTCTTGCTCAATGCGCTCTCCTGCCGAATGAGTTTTCATTGCAACAAAAAACGTCGTATCATTGCCGCTATAGCGATTTTCGACGCTTTCGTTGCGCTATCAAACAAAAATTCGGAATAAATCACAAAAATCGTTGACTTTATTATAATAGAAATATAAAATTTTAGTCAAGAAAATAAAATACAAAACAAGGGGAAAAGATATGAATTTTCAATGGCTTTTCGCAAGACCCATCGCACATCGCGGACTTCACAACGAAGAATTTCCCGAAAACAGCATGCCGGCGTATCAACTTGCCATCGATAACGACTTCAATATCGAAATCGACGTTCACGTGACAAAAGACGGTCACGTGGTGGTTTTTCACGACGACAACCTGAAACGCGTTTGCGGAATAGACAAACTTATCAAGGATTGCACTCTTGCGGAACTCAAAAAATATCAGCTCGCAAACACCGAGTATACAATCCCCACTTTCAAAGATTTCCTTGCTCTCGTTGACGGAAAAGTTGGCATTTTGTGCGAAATAAAAGGCATAAATCCGTTCAATCATCGTATCGTTCGCGAAACTATCAAAGTTTTGAAAGAAGTTGACTACAAGGGCGACATCGCGCTTCAATCGTTTGACTTCGGCGCGGTTTTGTATGCCAAACGTCACAGCGACTACCCCGTGGGCGAGCTTTGCACGTGGTGCTCTCCCGACCTTAAACATCTCAGATGGTTTCCTTCCGACTTTATGGGCAAGATGTTCATCTGCAAGCTCACTCGCCCCGACTTCATCGCATACGACGCAAGAGCCTGCTCCCCTTCCCTTTCCGAAAACAAATGGTTGCTCAAATGGGGCAAAAAGTTGCCTATCCTTATGTGGACGGTAAAATCCGACGAGACTTTGGAAAGCGCAAAAAAATACGCCAACAACATCATCTTTGAAGATCTCGATCCGGCACTCGTAAACGAACTTGCGGGCAAATTCCTTCCTTTCAAATGTCCCGAAAAGAATCTCCCCTGCAATAAATAACGGCAAACGAAAAAGCACCGTACGGTGCTTTTTTTATACCAAAATACGCCTTAACTGCAAATTTGACTACACCGTATAAGTTCGGTCTATTTTGATTTAATGCGGAAAACCGAATAAATCGCGTGACGATATGAAATATTTTTCATATTTTAAAAATTATCGTGCGAGCAAAGGTTGACAAATGTTCGATACGGGTCGATAATATAACCGTAAAAACGAAGCGCACAAGTGCGCAATTTCTATAAAGGAGCAAAAGTATGTTTGAAAAACTTGACATTGTCAAGCCTGCACTCAAAAATCTCGTGTCGGAACTTCGCAAAAAATACGCGTATGCTTCCGTGCTTGCCGTGCAGGACGACAGCCGCGCGTGGAGAATAAATCGCGCAGGCAAAAGAATAAACAACGTAGGTCTAGGCGGCGGCTCGGGCTACGTGGTGCGAGTTTTTGACCAAATCGGTTGCGCCGAATACTCTTTCAACGAGTTTTCGGAAGAAAAAATCCCCGAAATCGTCAAAACAATCGACGAACGTATCGCATATCAAACCGCAAATATCCCCGACGGAATCAAACCGCTTCCCACACCTATTCCGAGCGACGAGACGGCAACTCTCAAAAAAGTTTCGGGATATGCAATCGACCCGCGCGAACTCGGTGACGAAAAAATTCTCGAAAGACTCGACTCAATCCGCAACAAAACTTTGAGCGTGGACGGCGTTCTCGACGCAATGGTCAACGTATCGTACAGAAAATTCAGAAAACTTTTCATCTCCGAAAATCGCGACCTTGACCAGACGGTTATGTGGACAAACGGCGCAATCGTTGCGCTTGCGCTTCGCGGCGAAGAAGTCAAAGACGCGTATAAAGGATTCTCTCAACTCGGCGGAGCGGAAATTCTCGACAGAATGGAAGAATTTGCAACCGAAGTCGCAAACAAGGCTATCGAACTTCTTTCGAGCGAACAGATGATCCCCGGCGAATACGACTGCATTTGCGATCCCGACACCACAGGTATGATTGTTCACGAAGCGTTCGGACACGGCGTGGAAATGGATATGTTCGTCAAAGACAGAGCACTTGCCGCGTCCTTTATCGATGAAAGAGTCGCAAGCGATCTTGTGACTATGCACGACGGCAACGCGGTTGACGACTCCGCAACGATGTGGTTCGACGACGAAGGAACGCTAACGAGCGACACGGTCGTTATAAACGGCGGTATTCTCAAAAAAGGTATGTGCGACGCACTCTCCGCTGCAAGACTCGGCGTAAAACCGACGGGCAACGGCAGACGTGAAAGTTACGAGCGCAAAGTGTATACGAGAATGACCAACACGTATTTCGAAGGCGCGGCACAAAACGTCACGCTAGACGAAATGATTGCGTCAATCAAATACGGCTTCCTGCTCGAATCTCCGTCAAGCGGCATGGAAGATCCGAAAAACTGGGGTATTCAATGCATGGTAACCACGGCAAGAGAAATAAAAGACGGCAAACTCACAGGAAAAATCTTCTCACCTATCGTTCTCACTGGATACGTTCCCGACCTTCTCAAATCGGTGTCAATGATGAGCGGTCAACTCGTCACCTGCGGCGGCGGCTATTGCGGAAAAGGCTACAAAGAATGGGTGAAAGTCTCTGACGGCGGCCCGTATATGAAGGCTCGCATAAGACTTGGATAAGGAGCACTGATATGATTGAAAAAATAAAGAAAATTCTCTCCGAATGCGGTATAAACCGTTGGAGAATAAACGAAGTAAAAGAAGAATCCGCCGAACTTTTCTTCGTCAAGCATCAACTTGACACGAGAAGAATAAAAGACACGCACAAATTTGTCGTGACTGTCGTACGCGAAAGCGAAAAAGACGGCAAAAAACTCTCGGGCAGTATGGGCGCAAACGTCATTGCGTCTATGACCGAACAAGAAATAAAGGCGGAAATAGAAAGCGCGTACTACGCCGCGCAATTTGCTATGAATCCCGACTACGACGCTCCCGAAAAGGAAACGTCCGAATGTGTTTGCAAAAAGAACGAACTCACCGAAAAACCGCTTGCCGAAAGTGCCGGCAAAATGGCGGCGGCAATCTTCTCTGCCGACACAAACGAGCACGCGTATATCAATTCAACCGAAGTGTTCTGCCACAGATACTTCAAGCGTGTGGTGTCTTCAAACGGCACGGACGTGTCATACACCGACGCAGTGTGCAAAGGCGACTATGTCGTTCAATGCAAAGAGCCCGAAGACGTCGAACTTATCAATCAATATCAATACGACGACGTAAACGTTGACGCGATAAAGGAAGGCGTGAAGCAATATCTCGATTACGCATACGACAGAGCGCGCGCTCAAAAGACGTTGAAGAGCGGAAAATACGACGTTGTTATTTGTGCGGACAATCTTGCCGAAATAATGACGTATTACACCGAAAAATCGGCGGCGGATATGATTTATCCGCATTATTCGTCCTGGAACATAGGCGACGACGTGCAAAACGACGCGAAGAAAGACAAAGTGGATTTGACGCTCGTTGCAACCGCTCCGTTCAGCTCTGACGGCATCAGAATGAAAGATTTGCAAATCATAAAAGACGGCAAACTCACCGCGATTCACGGAAGCACGCCGTTTTGCCGCTATCTCGGTCTAAAACCTACAGGCAACTTTTCAAAAACCAGATGCGACAATCAAGGAAGCGAATCGTTTGAAGATATGAAAAAGAAACCTTGTCTCGTTGCGGTTACGTTCTCCGATTTCCAGACGGATGCAATGTCGGGACATTTCGGCGGCGAAATAAGACTTGCATATCTCGTCGAAGACGGCAAAATCACTCCCGTTACGGGCGGCTCGGTCAACGGTAATCTCATAGAAGCACAACAAAACGTCGTTTTCTCACAAGACAGATACGTATCCGCAGGCTATGAAGGACCTTATGCGGCAAAATTTGAAAACGTCAGCGTAGCAGGCGTCGAATAACTTTAATTTACAAAAAAACACTTTCAGAAAACCCCGAATTTTTTCGGGGTTTTCGTTTCTAAACGGAAACGGCAATCGTAATTTTTTTAGAAAATACTCTGTAAAAAACAATAACGAGAAAAAGAAAGAACACCGCGTTTTTCGGTGTTCTAATCGGCCTAATTTAATATTTTCAAAAATAAAATACCCATAGGATTTTTTTTGCGATTTTGCAAAATTTCGTTTTTAAATATCTCATTATATCGCTAAAAATCAGATGTCGAAGCGGAAAATGATTTCGCCTGTTTCGAGTGCTTTTACAGTCACTTCGTGCTCGTCGACGACGGCGTAGGAGCGAACGGTGTCGGGCTTTGGCATACCGAGTGCGCCGACGCAAACGTAAATCACGCCGTCCACTTCTTCGACCGCGGCTCTGTGGAAATGACCGTAAAACACGATGTCGCCCTTTATTGCGTCTTTGCAAGGCAAATCGGGATTGCATTTGTGTCCGTGCGTGAAATAAAGCCTTCTCGCACCCCATTGCATAGAAAAATCGTGCTTTATCTCGAAATCGCTTATCATCTGGTCTACTTCACTGTCACAGTTGCCCTGAATTACGGTGATGTAGTCTTTCGATGAGTTGAGACGCTCGGCAACTTTCATGGGCGCATAGCCTTTTGGAAGCGGATTGCGCGGACCGTGATTGTATATGTCTCCCAAAAGCACGACCTGCGTGTCGTGATGAGTCGCCTTGTATTCGTCGACGATTGCGAAAAATCTGTCTATGTCTATGCTCGAACCGTGAACGTCCGAACCAACGAAAATACGCATATGCTTTTTCTCCTTTTTATTTGTTTCAAGTATAACACGAGCAAGCGATTTAGTCAAAAATTTCGAGCGTTATGTATTATTTTACTTGATAAAATACGGGCGATTATAACATCCGCACGTATTTTGAAAATCTCGCTACACTTTTTGCGTTTTGGTATTGTCGAAATTCATCTTGTATGATATACTTATATAAAATATAAGGAGTAAACTATGAAAACAGTAAGACTTCGCACACCTTTTGAAGTCGGCGCGATTCCGCTCAGCGAATATCCGCGTCCGCAATTTGCAAGAAGCAGTTACGTCACGCTCAACGGCGAATGGGATTATGCCATACTTCGCAAAAGCGAAACTTTCGACGGCAAATATCAAGGAAAAATTCTCGTTCCTTTCTCTCCCGAATCTCTTTTGTCGGGACTTCCCGAAGGCACGAGAGTGACTCCTGACGACGTACTTTACTATCACCGCACTTTCAATCTCGCACCCGATTTCGTGAAGACGCACACCGTCATTCACTTCGACGCCGTGGATATGATTTGCAGCGTAAAACTCAACGGTGTTTCCATCGGCGAACATATCGGCGGATACGTTCCGTTTGAATTCGACGTATCGGGAATCGCAAAAGTCGGCGAAAACGTCATCGAACTCGTCGTCACCGACCCTTGCGACACGTCTTACCACACTCACGCAAAACAATCGTCCAAGCCAGGCGGCATTTGGTATACTCCGCAATCGGGCATTTGGCAAAGCGTATGGCTCGAAAGCATGGACGAAGTCTATCTCAAAGACGTCACTATCGTCCCGAATATCGACGACGATACAATCAATTTCAAATTTGAAAAATCCGCGGACGTTCCTGTCGACGTGCTTATTCTTGACGGCGAAAACACTCTGTTTGCAGGACAATTTGCAGGTGATACCGCTTCTGTCAAACTTGAAAACTACGAGCTTTGGTCTCCCGAAAATCCTAAAATTTACGACGTTGCGTTCAAAGTCGGCAACGACATCGTTCGTTCATACTTCGGTATGCGCAAATTCAGTTGGGTGACGGACTCCAAGGGCTTCAAGCGTATGGGGCTCAACAACAAGCCGTACTTCCACACCGGTCTTCTCGATCAAGGTTATTGGTCGGACGGTATGCTTACTCCCCCGTCAAACGCCGCTCTCGAATGGGACGTGAAGATGGTCAAATCCATGGGCTTCAATATGCTTCGCAAGCATATCAAAATCGAACCGCTCCGCTGGTATTATCACTGCGACAAAGAAGGCATTCTCGTGTGGCAAGATATGGTCAGCGGCGGCAGCAAATACAATCTTTTCTACATAGGACTTCTCGCCACCGTGTTTGAATACCACATCAAAGACGATAACGAGGCAGGCTACAAAAAACTCGCTCGCGCCGACAAAGAAGGCAGAGATGAATTTGAAAGAGAACTTCGCGTGACGATGAATCATCTCAAAAACGTCGTTTCTCTCGCAGTCTGGGTGCCTTTCAACGAAGGTTGGGGACAATTCGACTCCGTCCGCATCACCAAGGAGATGAAAAAGATCGATCCCACTCGCCTTATCGACTCCGTAAGCGGCTGGAACGACCAAGGCAAAGGCACTTCGGATACGAAGAGTCTGCACATCTACTTCAAGCCCTTGTTCGTGCCTAGAAACGACGACAGATGCTATATTCTCAGTGAATTCGGCGGATACGCAATCAAGACGGAAGGTCACATGTACAGTCCCGACAATCAATTCGGATACCGCATTTACAGGAGACCCGAAAAGATTGCAAAAGCGATTGAAAAACTGTATACGAACACGATAATCCCGAAAATCGACAAAGGTCTTTCCGCAACTGTCTACACCGAAGTGAGCGACGTCGAACAGGAAATGAACGGTCTTGTCACCTACGACAGACGCGTCATCAAAGTGCCTATCGACCTTATGCGCAAAATCAACGCACAACTTGTGATCAAAGACTGAGTAAAAACACTTTCGGCGCATTGGAAAATGCGCCGAATTCAATAATCTAACAGCACAAATGAGCATAGCAGACCAAATTTTCATCAACACTTGCAGAGACATTCTCGACAACGGCATAAGCGACGAAGACTTGCCCGTACGTCCGCACTGGCTCGACGGCACGCCTGCACATACCATAAAAAAGTTTTGCATAGTCAATCGCTACGATTTGTCAAAAGAATTTCCGATAATCACACTTCGCCGCACCGCATTCAAATCGGCTATCGACGAAATATTGTGGATATGGCAAAAAAAAAGCAACAACGTTCACGATCTCAACTCCCATATCTGGGACAGTTGGGCTGACGAGACCGGTTCTATCGGCAAAGCGTACGGCTATCAACTCGGCGTCAAGAGCATATACCCCGAAGGCGAATTCGACCAAGTGGACAGAGTGCTTTTCGACTTGAAAAACAATCCGAGTTCCCGCCGTATTCTCACCAATATCTACAACTTCCAAGACTTGCACGAGATGCATCTCTACCCTTGCGCCTATTCCATGACCTTCAACGTCACGGGCAACAAGCTCAACGGCATTCTCAATCAGCGCAGTCAGGACACTCTCACCGCAAACAACTGGAACGTGGTGCAATATGCGGTGCTTCTTCACATGTTCGCTCAAGTGAGCGGTCTGGAAGTTGGCGAATTTGTGCACGTGATAAGCGACGCGCACATCTATGACAGACACGTGCCTATCGTGGAAGAGATTTTGAAAAATCCACAATATCCCGCCCCAACATTCAAAATGAACAAGGACGTGAAAAACTTCTACGACTTCACCGTGGACGACTTCGAGCTTGTGGACTACAACTACACAAAACTCGACAAAAAAATCGAAGTGGCTATCTGATGAAAACAATATTTGCAGTTGACAACAAATGGGGATTGGGCAAGAAAAACGACTTGCTGTTCAATCTCAAAGCCGATATGCGCCATTTTGTCGAGCACACGCGCGGCAAAGTGGTGGTTATGGGCAGCAACACTCTTTTGTCTTTCCCGGGCGGCATGCCGCTCAAAAACCGCGTAAACATCGTGCTCAACCCAAACGGCACGGACGAAGACGCCAACACAAAGGGTTATATCCTTGTGCGCTCTCTCGACGAATTGTTTGCCGCAATCAAGCAATACGACCAAGACAACGTCTACGTTGTTGGCGGCGCAATGATGTATCATACGCTCCTGCCCTATTGCGAAACGGCATACGTCACAAAAGTGGACGCGGACGGCGGCGCGGAAGTCTTCCACGACAATCTCGACCAACTTGCCAACTGGCATTGCACAGAGCAAAGCGATCCCATAGACGACAACGGCTACACCATCCGCTTTTGCACCTACAAAAACTCCGCTGTGAAACAGTATTAAACCGAGAGTTTAAGTAAAACAATTCACTATAAAATAATAAGCCCCGCTTGCGAGGCTTATTTTTTTAATTACGTTCAAATTCTTCAAATCTTATAATATCTTCTTGCGATACGCTCGATCTCATTTCTTTTGACAAAGCTGCAACATCGTCCATAGTAATAAAATGCTCAACTCCGTCTTTTATGCTTTGATTTATTCCTTTCATTTTAAGTTTTTCACAAAACTCAGAAATGTCAGCACCGTTATAGCCATCGGTCATTCTTGCCATTTCGACAAAATCCAAATCCGTTGTAGGCACATCTTTCAATTTCAGTTGGAAAAGTTTTTTTCTCGCTATCTCATCGGGCAACGGAATATAAATCTTTTCATCAAACCGTCCCGGTCTCAAAAATGCGCTATCAATCATCCACGGCTTGTTTGTTGCAGCAATTACAACAATAGTCGATTCGCATTTGGAACTTTCTATACCCTGCATTTCGGCAAGAATTTCAGGGACTAGATCATTGTTTGCATTGTCGGAGTTGTCGGTTCGTTTTGAGCCGATTGCCTCAAATTCATCAAAGAAAATGATAGTTTTATTTGACTTTCTAGCTTTTACAAACACTTCTTTAACTTTTTGTTCGGATTCGCCATACCATTTTGATTTTATGTCGGAACATTTTATTGGCAAAAACAAGGCATCGACTTCATTTGCCGCCGCTTCTGCAAACATTGTTTTCCCCGTGCCCGGCAAGCCGTAAAGGAGAATTCCGCCACCGAGTTTTTTGCCGAACTTCTTATACAACTCGGGATGTTCAAAAGGCAATATCACCTTTTCTCTGAAAGATTCTTTTGCTCTTTCCAAGCCCGCAATATCATCAAAAGTTATACCATTCTTATCTTTTGTTTTTTTGGTTGTTTTTGATTGTTCAGCGGCATTGCCAACGGATGTATCGCCGTTTATATCAGCAACAATGGCATCAATCAAATCTGATTTTTTCCTTCCGTTAATATTAATTCTTTTTTTCTCACAATAAAACAGTAAATCATCCTTATTAAACTGCTGTAAAAAACTTTTATTCTCACCACATTCTTCGACACTTTTTGAAAGTTTTTGGTAGTATTTTTCTTCCCTTTTGAGCTCAATCATCTCTCTTATAGATTCAAACGGAGTGATGCCGAAAAAATCAAGTACTGCTTTTACGCCCGACATTAAAAGACATAACAAAATAGCAACAACACAACCGATCAAACATATTACCATTGGGAACCAGTTGCGTTCACCTTTTAAATAGGGAGAAATTAAACTAATGGCAAATATCATAACTGTTCCTATCCATGTGCCAACACTTCTAACTACATATTGCAACTCTAAATCTAAAAGCAAAATTACAAAAAGATACACTAATGGTAAAAAGAACGAAACAACAATTACAACGATCCACCATGTTTTGTATGTATTCCAAAGATTATCATATGTGGAATTCCAATATTCAAATTTCAATTCATCAAATTCACCGTCAACGACAATGTAACTATTTAAAGTTTTTGTGTTATCGGCTTTCACGGTGTTATTCCAATGATATTTAACTGATTTGACATAATTACTATTTTTATACAATCCGAAAGAAATATCTTCTCTTGTCATGTTATAAATCGTTCCGTTTTCAAAGTAAAGCGAAAAATCAAATCTTGTCGTATCGGTTTCTGGATCATACGTCGATGTAATAACATTTGAAATCGCACTGCGGCATTCCGCTTTATCGGTCGATGCACACCCTGTGAAAACTGCCAAAAGTGAAAACAGTATTATGAAAATTAAAACAGCGTTTACAATTTTTTTGATTCTTACCACTTTATCATACCTTTCCCCTAATAATTTAAATATATACTAACACAACAAACTATAATTTGTAAAACTAAAAATAGAAACAGATAAAAAAACATAATTAATACTTGTTAGTGGCGGTTAGCAGAATAAAAATCAAGCGAACAAAAGAAATGCCCGCAAAACTGCGGGCATTTCGTAAATACGCGATGATTTTTAGTCTTATTCTTCGTCGCTCTTTGCAAACTTCGCTTTCAAATTCTTGAAGCCGTATTTGATGGTGTTTGCAAGCGTGTCGGGCATTGCCTTGATGTCCACAATCTTGGTGTTGTTGGTGATTGAATAGGACACATATGCATAGTAGCCGATGAGAAGCACTGCAAGAACGCTGAACACGATATAGAACGGACCTGTCGTTTCAAAACTCGTGACCGCCGAATTGATAACGCCGCTCTTTACAAAACCGCTTTGGTTCATAAGTTGAGCGAAGTTGATGAAGCCGAGCGTTGCGATGCCGCTTGTGACGAAGTACATTCTTCTGTCGCCGCTGATCATCGTATAAATGAGCGCAAGAGCCAAGGACAAGAACAAATACGTGTAGGTCACTTTGATTGTGAACACTGCGATGACTGCAAGCGTGAAGGACGCAAGAATGATAAGTTCTTGTTTGTTGCGGTTCTTGAAGTAGAGCGAGATGACGTACGCTTCAAGCACGAGAATGAAGATAAGGTTGAGAATATTGACGCTCTGTTGCGACGTCTTGCCGTTCATTGCGACCATGCCGTAAAGGTTGAACGCATCCTTGACGAAGAACGTGGTGTTGGTCATTTCCTGAACCATCACTTTGAATCCGAAGAACGCGTCACCTGCTTGAATCTGATGGATTGCGCAAGGAATTGTGAGCAAGTACGCAAGAACGACCGTACCGACGAGACCGAAGACGATTTTCGCACGGTTTGCCGTGAATTTCTTCATATTGTCGTTGTCCTTGATGTACATATAAACGAAGTATGCGACGATGATAGGCGCAACTGCAAGAGCGCGAATATCGAGCACTGCGGCAAGCGTCATGACGAAGTAAGTTGCAAGATACTTCTTCTCTATCATGAGAATCATCGATGCGATGACAAGCGCGATAAGCAAACACTCAAACGTGCCGTTGATGCCGCTCATAAGGAGTGCAAGCGGAAGAAGCGCATACAAGGATGCGTAAACGGTTGCAATCTTGTTTCCGACGCGTTTTTGACCGTAGAAATAAATCATGCCGACAACCGCAACGTCTGCTATGACGTTGATAAGGCGGAATACGATTGACGTTGCCATTGTGTCGAGACCTTGCGTGGTGAAACCGAGAATTGCAAGGATATAAAGTGCGCCAGGCGAATAAGTGCTTGTCGTGTTGAGCGCGGACATCTTCTCGAAGAAGTTGAACACGCCGTTGTTTACGCCGAGATATTCTTTTGCGACTTTTATCGTTGCGGTCATTTCACCGCCCATGCCGTACATCGTAAGCAAGAAGATAAGTCTCAAAAGCGCAGCGCCGAGCATAATCATGCAAGCGATAAACCAGTTGTTGTTGTACCATTTGCTTGCTGTTTTTGGAGCTTTCTTCTCGTATGCAACGCTTGCGCCGAAATCGACGAATGCGTCTTTTCTTGCATATACGCGCTTGATAAGGATATATGCGCCGCCGAGCACAACCGCACCGAACAAAGTCATAAGAACGATGAAGCAAATGCCGTTTGCGTCGACACTGGTCCTGACGGTCTTAGCTTTCTTGAAGTTGACGACTTCATAGCCTTCTGCAACTTCTTCGACGCGTTGAACGGATACGTTGTCAAAATAGACTTTACCCTTGCAGGCATTGTCTTGAGAGCCGATGCAGAGCGCAAGCGTGAGATAGTCGGTGTTCTTCGGGCGAACATAGAACGTGCTGGTCACGAAACCGTTGGTTTTCGTTGAGTGCGACACGAATTTGTAATCGACGTTTTCAAGGAACGTCACGTATGCGCCGGTCTTGTTGGAAAGGTCTTTTTCGATCTTGAAATCGACGCTGACTTTGTAAATCTTGTTGGTGTCGACTTTGATGGTTTGTTGCAAATAGTTGTAACCAGCAGAAGTGTTGTCGATTGACAAAGCGTAGTCGTTGGTCTCGTCGTCCGACACGAGCGAACGATAGAAAAGCACGCTTGAGGAAGACGTCGTCCAACCGTCAAATTTTTTCGTGTTGGTGTTGAATGAAGAAAAATCGCCGTTTGTGACGAGTTCTTCACCGACTTCGCTGCTTGCGGTGTTGCAAGCCGTAAATGCGAAAAGTGCTAGCACACAGACTAGCACAATTGCACTTATGAAAACAATTCTTTTTTTCATAAATTTCTCTCCGAAAACGGTAATTAGACTTCTTTAAGTTTTGCAGCCTTACCGGTTCTGTTCTTCAAGTAATAAAGTTTTGCACGTCTGACTTTGCCGTGGCGCACCACTTGGATGCTGTCAATCTTCGGTGAGTGAATCGGGAACGTTCTTTCAACGCCGACGCCGAACGTAACGCGGCGAACGACGATCGTTTCGCGGATGCCGCCGTTTTTCTTTGCGATGACGGTTCCTTCGTAGGTTTGGATACGTTCTCTCGTACCTTCAACAACCTTGACGTTGACCTTAACTTGGTCACCGATTGCGATTTGGGGCAAGTCTTGTTTCATGCCTTCTCTTTCGATAGTGTCGATAATGTTCATATTGGACCTCCTGTATTTTCCAAATGTTCTTTCACAAGTGTCTCTTGCCAGCGGAACATCCGAGTCACGCGTGTTATATTATCATAAATAAAGTTTATTAACAAGCGAATAAACAATAAATTATGGCTTTTTAATGATTTTTTTCGTTTTTTTCTTAAAAACGAGCGTATAAACGCTATTTTCTGAAACTCACACGGTTCTTGGGATATTTTGCGTCGTTCTCCGAGAATGCGTTTTCTATAAGGTTGTAGCCGTCTTCGCCGAATGCGAAAATATCGAAACGAACATTGACGTTTTGAAGTCTGTGCTCACTTAAAAACGCTTTTGCCGCCATAACGTACCTGCCGACTTTGTAGGGAGTAACCGCTTCTTCGGGCGCCCCCATCTCTTCACCGTATCTCGTCTTTACTTCGACAAAAACAATCGTTCGTTCGCCCTTTTCAAGTGGCGAAATTCCAAGCAGTTTATGGGCAAACTTCACTAAAGAGCCATTCTTTTTGCGCTTTACGAGTTTTCCGATTTCGTCAACGTAGCACTCGCAAATCAAGTCAACTTCGCAACCTGCGTATTTTGCGTTCGTTTCGAGAACGGTATATCCCCGTTCGCTATAAACGCGACGGGCAACGCTTTCGCCTATATCGCCGATTTGCTTTGTGTTCATTTCACGAAATGTCCTATAAACGATTTTCTGTGTATGGGAGTCGGACCGAATTCTTTGAGTGCCGCGATGTGCTTTGCCGTGCCGTATCCCATATTGTGCTCGAAGTCGTATTGCGGATACACTTTCGCCATCTCTTCCATATACCCGTCTCTCGTCACCTTTGCGACGATCGACGCCGCACCTATCGAATATGAGAGCGCGTCTCCGTGTATTATGCCGAAAGTCTTGTAAGGAATATCAAGTTCGAGTGCGTCGACGATGACGATGTCGGGCTTGACGTCAAGAGACATAATCGCGTCTTTCATACAAGCCTTGGTTGCGTTGAGAATGTTCATTTCGTCGATTTTTTCGGGCGGATAAGATACGGTTGACACTGCGACGGCTTTTGACAAAATGACGTCGAAAAGTTTTTCACGCTTGTTTTTCGACACCTTTTTGCTGTCGTTTACGCCGACTATGAGATCGTCAAGATCCATAATCACCGCGCTGCAAGTCACAGGTCCGGCAAGCGGACCGCGCCCGACTTCGTCCACTCCGCAAATATAACGATAGCCTTTTTCGCGAAGTTGATTTTCATACGTCATAAGTTCTTCGGGACTAACCATAATTTTATCCTTGGTTTTCTTTTAATAAATCGTCGAAAAAACGATTTTCATATGTTTAGAATATCGATTTTATTCGATATGTCTTGTTTTCAGTTTTCTTTGAGAACGAGTTTTGCTTTGGGTTTTTCAAGCATGATTTTGCCAAGTTTCCCCTTTCTGAACTCGTCTATTATCATCTTTGCCGTGCGGTCGTAATCGGGTTGATTTCCTTTTAGTTTGAATCCGCGTGCCATTGCGATTTCTTCAAAAAGTGCAAGCGTATCGTCGCTCTCTCCGCTCAAATTATAACGGTCGATGAGATTTTGCGGATAGAGTTTTTTCATCTCGTCAAGAAAATCGAACGCAAGCTCGCTCTCGTCGAGAATGTCGTCTCTTATCGAACCTATATATGCAAGATGATGCGCGACTTTCTGGTCTTCAAACTTGCCCCAAAGCGTGCCGGGAGTGTCCAAAAAGTCAACGTTGTCGATTGAAAGCCACTGCTTTCCGCGTGTGACACCGGGTCTGTCCCCCGTAACCGCTTTCGCTTTTTTGACCATAGCGTTGATGATTGTGGATTTTCCGCTGTTTGGCACCCCCACAACCATTGCTCTTACGGATATTTTTGCGCCTTTTGCGGCGTATTTTTCGATTTTGTCGGATACGACTTGTTTGAGTCCCGAAACGATTTGCGAGCAGTCACCCGACGTGCCTATCGCTTTAACGAAAGGTTTGCCCTGTCGCTTGAATTCTTCACACCAAAGCGCAAGGTCGTCTTTGTCAACCAAATCGCATTTATTGAAGACGTAAAGAACTTTTTTGCCTTGCAAAAGTTTGTTAAAAAGGGGATTGTCGCAAGAATAGATCGCTCTTGCGTCAATAACGTATATAAGCGCGTCCACAAGACGAAGATTTTCTTCCATCATGCGAATTGCTTTCGTCATATGACCTGGAAACCATTGTATATTCACTGTCATTCTCCTTTTTCTTTTATTAAATGCGAAAATGCGCATATCGCATTAAAAACGGCGGTACGGCGTGCGAGTGATTTTTCGGTTATCTGCGACGTTTCGACTTCTTGGTCGGCAAAAACTCTTTTAAATCCAACTCTCCGAACAAATCGGGACGATTTTTCATCGTTATTTCAAGCGATTTTTCAAGTCTCCACTTCTCGATGTCCTTGTGATTGCCGCCTTGCAGCACTTCGGGCACTTTGTAGCCGCGATAGTTTTCGGGGCGAGTGTATTGCGGATATTCCAAAAGTCCGTTGGAAAAGCTCTCTTCCTTGGTGGACTCGTCACTGCCAAGCACTCCGTCAACATATCTTGCCACGGCGTTTATGGTCACAAGAGCAGGCAATTCGCCGCCCGTAAGCACATAATCGCCGATTGACAACTCTTCGTCTATTGCAATGTCGATGGCTCTTTGATCCACGCCTTCGTAGTCGCCGCAAAGGATGAGTATTCTCTTCTCTTTTGCAAGGCTTTCCACTTTCTTTTGGTCGAGCCGCTTTCCGCGCGGAGACATATACACTCTCCATGCCTCGTGATTGGGATCGAGCGTTTCGATTGCGCTCACGATGGGATCGGGAGTCATCACCATGCCTGCGCCGCCACCGTAAGGCGTATCGTCGGTTTTGAGATGCTTGTCCTTTGAAAAATCGCGGATATTTGTGACTTGCACGTCAAATTTGCCGCCGTCTATCGCCTTTCCGAGAAGGCTCAGACGCAGCACGTCAAAATATTCGGGAAATATCGTAAGAACGTCAAATCTCATTTGTTCACCTTGCATACCACGGACAAAACCGACGGTTTATTTGAAATTCCTTATATAAAACGATATATCTTCTCGATTTGACAAACGAAGTGATATATCGTTCTATACAACAAAAATTCGGCTATCTAATGCGCCGAATTTGTTGAAAGCATCAGTTGTAGACAACCACTCTGTCAAAGAGAAAATCATCAACGACAATCTTGCCGCCGTCAATGTCAACCTGTTTGACAACGCCTTTTATCGCAGGGAAACTGAACTGAACATCACCGTTTTTAACAACGTACACGTCGGCAGAACCGTATTGCAATATGTCACTGATTCTGCCTTTCGTTTCGCCGTTTACGACCACGGCAAGACCGATCATGTCCACGATATAATGCTCTCCTTCTTCAAGCGCGGGCAAATCGTTCCTGTCACAAGTGACAAGTTTTCCGCGCAAACTTTCCGCCTTTTCCACGCTGTCAACGCCCAAAAGCACGCAATAAGCCACGTTGCCTTCCACGCTGATACGCTCAACGGCGTATTCCGTATTGTCGATACCGAGTTTTTTCAGGCAAGAAAACCGTGCGGGATCGGAAGAATAAGTCTCAAACTTCAATTCTCCTTTGAGTCCGCGCGGTTTCAAAACCTTTCCGATAGTCAACTCAGATTTCATTTTTCTCTTCAATGACGACGTTGTATTTCACGTTGCTTTTTACACTGGCGGATTTGACGAGCGTGCGGATTGCCTTTGCAATTCTGCCCTGCTTGCCGATAACCTTGCCGATGTCCTTTTTTGCAATCGTGACGACGATGTCGTTTGCATTGACGCCGTCTCTCATCTCGACGGTATAATCTCCGTCGGGAACAAGCGAGGAGACGAGATATTCGACCAATTCAATCATTTGAAATCACCAATTACTTTTTCTCGACGATACCTTGAGAAACGAGAAGGCCCATAACGGTGTCGGTGGGTTGTGCGCCTTTTGCGAGCCATTCTTTTGCTTTGTCAGCGTCGATGACGATTTGCTTGGGTTCGGAAACGGGATTGTAGAAACCGATTTGGTCAATATATTTGCCGTCTCTTGCCTTGCGAGAGTCCATTGCGACGATGCGATAGAAAGGTGCTTTGGTTGCGCCCATTCTGGTGAGTCTAAGTTTAACCATAGTGTTGATTCTCCTTGTGTGTAAAGTTGTTTTTGTTATATATTTTTGTTATATATTTCTATTTTTCGGCGTTTTTTATAATAGTTGCGCCGTTTTACTCGATGTTTTGTCAGAAAAGTCCTTTCAGACCGCGAAGTCCTTTAAATCCGCCCTTCTGCATGCGAGCCATCAAATCCTTTGCCGCTTCAAACTGCTTGAGCAGTTGATTGACTTCCTGTATGCTCGTACCGCTACCTTTGGAGATACGCTTTTTCTGTGACGCTTTGATAAGTTCGGGATTGTGTCTTTCCTTGGGCGTCATCGATTGAATGATAGCCTTAGTTCTGGCAATTTGTTTTTCATCGATTTGAGCTCCCTGCTTCAACTTGCCCGACATGCCGGGGATCATGGACATCATATCTTGGATGTTGCCCATCTTCTTCATGCTTTCAAGTTGACTAAGATAATCTTCAAGGTCAAAGGAATTCTCTTTCAGTTTCTTTTGAAGATTGAGAGCGTCTTCCTGCGATATAGCCTGCTCTGCCTTTTCAATGAGCGTGAGCACGTCACCCATGCCGAGTATTCTCGACGCCATGCGTTCGGGATGGAACGGTTCGAGATCTTCCATCTTCTCGCCCGTGCCGTTGAATTTAATCGGCTTGCCCGTCACCGCTTTGATGGACAACGCCGCTCCGCCGCGAGTGTCTCCGTCAAGTTTCGTCATTATGACGCCGGTTATATCGAGTTTTTTGTTGAACGTATCCGCGACTGTGACTGCGTCTTGTCCCGTCATGCTGTCAACCACAAGCAAAATCTCGGTGGGATTGACCGCTTTCTTTACGTTGACAAGTTCGTCCATAAGCGTTTCGTCGATATGCAAACGGCCTGCCGTGTCGATTATCATCGTGTCATAACCGTTTTTGAGCGCATACTCAACGCCTGCCTTTGCAATCTTGACGGGATCGATTTGCCCCATCTCGAAACATTCTGTACCCGCTTTCCCCGCAACGACTTTGAGTTGTTGTATTGCGGCAGGTCTGTATATATCCCCTGCAACGAGCAAAACCTTTTTGTTTTGCTTTTTGAGATAGGTCGCAAGTTTTCCGCACATCGTGGTCTTGCCTGCGCCCTGCAAACCGCACATCATATATATCGTGGGCTGTTTGTCGCTTACGGCAAGTTTTTGATGAGTGCTACCCATAAGGGCGCAAAGTTCTTCGTTGACAATTTTAACAATTTGTTGCGCAGGCGTGAGAGATTTGAGAATATCTTCTCCCAATGCCTTTTCGCTCACTTTTGCCGTGAAGTCTTTCACGACATTATAGTTTACGTCCGCTTCCAAAAGCGCAACGCGAATCTCGCGCATCGCTTGCTTTATTTCAAGTTCCGTCAATCTGCCCTTGTTGCGCAGTTTCGAGAAGATGTGATTCATTCTGTCCGAAAGACTTTCAAATAATGCCATTATTCCACCAATATACGCTTGATCTCGGCCACGCAAGCCGCTTGTTTGGTCTCATCCTTGCCGATGGCAAGGGTCAAATCGTCAAGTAGACTATTGATACGCTTGTCTTTTTCAACCCAATGCAACTTCTCTTCAAATTCTACAAGATGCTTTTCACCCTTGTTGATTCCGTCGAGAACGGCTTGACGTGATACGCCGCAAATGGACGCGATTTCACCAAAAGACAAATCTTCGTCGTAATGCATCACAAGCATCTCGTTTTGTCTTTGTGTCAGGAGCGCACCGTAGTAGTTCCTGAGCAATGAAATTTCAAATCTGTCCATACTGCACCTGTCAAACACAATTGCTTGACACTATAATACTCCGAATAAAAAATGGTGTCAAGCAAATTTACATTACATACTGATATATTTTATATTTTTTTACAATAAAAATATATTTCAATCAACAAACAGCAAAATAGCTCGAACAAACGATACACAATGCAAAAAAACCAATATGCTACGTTATCAAACAACAATGTAATATGGCGTAAAAATAACAACGTTCCAACAAATTTCAAAAAGCGAGACAAATTGTCTCGCTTTTATATTTTATGATATCTAAACGGCTATTTTACAGCAATGCGTCGATGAATTCCTTTGCATTGAAGGGGATCAAATCGTCGATTTTTTCGCCAACGCCGACGTATACGACGGGAAGTCCCAACTCTTCACTGATTGCAAGCACAACGCCGCCCTTTGCCGTTCCGTCAAGTTTTGTGAGAATGATGCCATCAGTGTCGATGTCTTCACTGAAAATTTGCGCCTGAGAAACTGCGTTTTGTCCAGTCGTTGCGTCAAGCACGAGATATTTGCGGAAATCGGCGTTTGGAAGTTCTCTGTCAACAACTCTGCAAATCTTTTGAAGTTCCGCCATAAGATTCTTTTTGTTGTGAAGTCTGCCCGCCGTGTCGATAAGCACCACGTCGTTGCCTTTTGCTTTTGCGGACGAAATCGCGTCAAACACGACTGCCGCCGGATCTGCGCCTTCGCTATGGCGAATCACACGTACGCCTGCACGCTGCCCCCACACTTCGAGTTGCTCGCTTGCCGCCGCTCTGAACGTATCTGCCGCCGCAACGACGACGGATTTGCCTTCTTCTTTGAATCTGTGCGCAAGTTTGCCGATTGCAGTCGTTTTTCCAACACCGTTCACTCCCGAAAGCAAAATCACGAGCGGATATTCATACTCCGGCACGTCGTAATCGATGTCTTCGACCATAAGCTCGGCAAGAACGCTCTTTGCGTCTTCCGGCTTTTTGATTTTGCGTTTGAAAATCTCGTCTTTGAGTTCTTCGATGAGATTCTCAGTTGCAGTTATACCTACATCTGCGGTAAGCAACGCTTCTTCGAGATTTTCATAAAACTCGTCGTTGAGTTCGCGAGCGGAAAACGCAAAGAACAGCTTTTTTGAAAAAGCGTCTTTGGTCTTTTTTATACCTTCTTTGATTTTTTGAAAAAATCCCATATTGTCATCCTTTACAAGATTTTATTGTACTTGTTATCGAAATGGCGATATTCCAACGAGCAATAAATCATATATCGCCCGTTTTCAACTCATAGCGAAAATATATCGATACTGCTAGCGCAAATTCTCTGCGCGGTTAGCGGCAAAATAATCTTGCTATGCTCTTGGCTATGCAGCCATATTGAATGTTACATTTCATTTTTGTGAAATGTCAATGCGCCTTTGGCGCAAACCAAGCAGACAATCTTGTGAATTTGCGACAGGAGTTTTTATCCGTGCCTGTTTTGATAACAGAGATTTTCTGCGCGGTTAGCAGAGCAATAAACCTAGCCAGGCTCTCGGCATTGCTTGCTCGCAAGCGATGCCGTTGCCTAAGCGACGGCTTTTGTTCGGGTGCGGGTGTCCCGCCATTTTAATCATACCAAGCAGATAATTTGGCGAAACTGCGGCAGGAGTTTTTATCCCTGCTTGAACTGCTAGCGCAAATTCTCTGCGCGGTTAGCGGCAAAATAATCTTGCTATGCTCTTGGCATTGGTTTCTTACAAGCGATGCCGTTGCCTATGCGACGGTTTTTGCTCATTTTGCATGTTTCACCGCATCTTCAAACTCGATTGAAACGATCTTGGTGACGCCCTTCTCTTCCATCGTAACGCCGAAAATCGTATCTGCGTGGCGCATGGTCGGTTTTCTGTGCGTTATGACGATGAATTGCGTGTAGTCACTGAATTTTTTCAAGAACTCCGCAAACAAGTTGACGTTTGCATCGTCGAGAGCCGCTTCGATTTCGTCAAGCACACAGAACGGCATCGGTTTGAGTTTGAGGATTGCAAACAAAATGGAGATTGCCGTGAGTGCCTGCTCGCCACCGCTGAGAAGAGAAATGTTTTGCAATTTCTTTCCCGGGGGCTGAGCGTAGATATCGATACCCGCTTCGAGCGGATCGTCGGTATCTTGCATATTGAGACGAAGCTCACCCTTGCCACCGCCGAAGAGTTGTTGGAACACTTCCTTGAAGTTCTCGCTGATTTGCGAGAACGCGTCGGTGAATTTGGTTTGCATCTCGCCCGTGAGTTCGTTTATTATCGTGACGATATCGTCGTACGCTTTTTGAATGTCGTCGCGATAGGTTACTTGTTCTTGCAATCTCGCTTCCGTCTCCTGCAACGTTTGAAGTGCAAGCGGGTTGACGTCTCCGAGTCTGTTTATGGACTTTTTAAGGTCGGATATAACGGTGAGCGCGCCATATGATTTGAATTCGGGATCTTTGAATTCAAGGCAACTCGAATAAGTCAAGTCGTATTCTTCGAGAATATGCTGTTGCTGGTTGCGAATTTCGATGTCAACCTGTTCGAGCATACCTTCGGCACGCACCTTATCTTCGCCGAGTTTGCTCTTCTCTTCTGTGAGACGAGTCTTCTCTGCGTCGAGACTTTTGATGGTTTCGGTGAGCGTCTGCTTGCGCTCGGAAAACTCTGTTATTTGCTTTTCGAGAATAGCGATACGTTCTTCGTCTTCCTTTGAAAATTGCGTCTTTTCGGGTGCATTTTCGATGTTGGCAAGATTTTGTTCTTCACGTTTAAGGTCTGCGATGCAATCGATCTTGTCTTCTTCGAGCGATTGTTTTTCGCGGTTATAGCGATTGAGCTCTTGATCGATAGAGTCGAGATTTGCCTTGTAGCCTGCAAGTTTCACTCGCATTTCGGTGACTTGCGTCATCATCGTTTCGCGCTCGCTCTTCTGCTCCGAACTCGTATTCTTCGAACTTTCTAGAAGCGAAGTGTATTCTTCTTTCCTTTCATTGACGATTTTTTCGAGTTCGTCGATAGAACTCACTTTTTCGTCCAGTTCTTTTATACGCGCCTTGACGATTTCGTATTCCTTCGCTTTTTCCGCGATTTCCGCTTTCAGCGCTTCGGTCACTTCAAAAGCCTGTTTCGCCTTGTCTTCGTTGAGTCCGTTGTCTATGCGGAGTTCTCCGATTTCCTTATTGAGACTTTCGATGCGCTCTTCGCAGTCTTTGAGTTCATGCTCACGATCTTCTTTTTGTTTGTTCAAAAGCGCGATATTGTTCTTGATTTTTTCAAGGCTGGCTTGATACTGCTCGATTTTCTTTTCCTGTGCAAGCAAACCGTTTGTTTGAGACCTTCTCGAACCACCGGTGATTTCGCCGCCGCGCGAGAAAATTTCACCGTCGAGAGTGACAATCTTCACCGCCTGATTGTATTTCTTAAAAATTCTTATTGCGTTGTCGATGTTGTTGACAACAACCGTAGAGCCGAGCAACGTTTGAACGAAACCGTCAAATTTCTTGTCGTATTTGATAAGGTCGCTTGCAAGCCCGTAGCAACCGGGTTCGGTCAGAATTCCGCGATGTTCGGGAGCAATCGGGCGCGGTCTGCACGACGTGAGCGGACGGAACGTAATACGTCCGTAACCTTTCTGTTTCAAATAGTTGATAAGGTCTCTTGCGTCGTTTTCGTTTTCTACGAGCACGTTTTGCATTGCGCCGCCGAGTGCGTATTCGATTGCCGCTTCGAAGTCACTCGGAACGGTGATAACTTCCGCCATAACCCCCATGATTTTGCTTTCGAGTACGGGGTCATGCTTGGAGTCTTGCATAAGGCGTTTCACCGCTTCCTGATAACCTGCATAATCGTTCTTTATGGAAGTTGCGAGATTGAGATTGCCAAGTACGATTGCAAGTTTCTGGTTGAGAGCAAGAACGTCTTCGCCATAACTCTTTATCGCTTCCTGGCACTCCATTTTGCTTGAAAGCGCCTCGTTGTATTCGCTCATAACCTGACGCATACGTTCTTTCGTCGATTTGGCGTTGCCGTCGTAAATGGACAAATTTGTGAGTTCTTCGTCAAGGCGAGCCTTTTGTTGATTTACGAGTTCGAGCAAGTTTTTGGCACGCTCGTCGTTTATTCCTTTCTCTGCGACTATGCTCGAAAGGTTCGTTTTCAATGCGCCGAGTTCTTCGATTGCGCGAACGTATTCGTTGTTGCGCGCTTCGAGATCCGTTTCCGAACCCGCAAGAGTGCGCGTGAGCGTGGAATACTTCGCTTCGAGTGCGTCGGCTTCCTGTTTTGCAAGCAAAAACGCCTGAAACTCGCTTTCCTTTTTCTCTTCGGCCTTTTGAATGAGTTGACCGCTGACGATAAGTTGATTGTCGATTGATTGAAGTTCGCTGTTAAGACGGGTGATTTCGCCTTGAATGTGGTTGATACGCTCTTTTAAAATTCCCGCTTGACCTTCGATTTTTGCCGCGTCCACTTTAAGAGACAACAATTCGCCGTTTGCGTCGTCGTACACTCTGTCGATACCCGCAAGTTCACGCATGCAATCGTCGTATTTTTTGACGCACTCTGCAAGTTGCATTTCGCGGATTTTCAATTCGGTTTGAGCCTTGTCAATCTTCGCGTTTATCTTCTCTTTTATGTTTTGGTTGTTTTCGTAGTTGTAAATGTAGAGATTGACTTCGTTCTTCTTGAGTTCGCTTTTAAGTTCAAAATACTTTTGAGCGGTCTCGGCCTGGCGACGCAAAGGATTGATTTGCTTTTGAATTTCGTCGATTAGTTGATTTGCCGTGTCGAGATTGACCGCAGTCTTTTCGAGTTTGCGCTCCGCTTCCGTTCTTTGCGCGCGGAATTTGGAAATACCTGCCGCTTCTTCGAATATCTGACGACGATCTCCCGGCTTTGCCGACATGATTTCGGCAACTCTGCCCTGTCCAATTATGGAATAACCTTCCTTTCCGATACCGGTGTCGTGAAAAAGGGAGATGACGTCGCGCATGCGAACGCGATTGTGGTTTATGTAATATTCCGAAAGTCCGCTTCTGTCGAGTTTTCTCGTGATAACCACTTCGTCGAAAGGCATCGTCGGGAAAATATGTTGGTCGGAGTTGTTAAAAGTGAGCGACACTTCGCAATAGGACATGCTTTTACGCTTTTCCGTACCTGCGAAAATAACGTCCTGCATGTTTTTGCCACGCAAAGATTTCGCACTCTGTTCACCGAGCGTCCAACGGATAGCGTCGGCAACGTTTGACTTACCGCACCCATTCGGTCCGATAATAGCCGTTACGCCTTCCTGAAACGGAATTTCGATTTTATCCGCAAAGGATTTGAAACCCCTTGCTTCGATTTTGACGAAATTTAACAAGTTACTATACCGCCTTATTATAAATCTTAATAATTTTAGCATACAAAAACGTATTTTTCAAGCGGTTTTTAAGATGTTTCACAACTGTTTCACGCTATCCGTGGAACATTAAAAAATAATTTTGATAAACTGACAATTTAACCGAATTAGAATATAGAAAAACCGCGATTATAACAAAATCGCGGTTTTGTGAAACATTTTGATAATTATAATCGTTTTTTTGTTTTCCAAGTACAATTAATCAAATAACGCAATGATTAGGACTTTCAAATCCGACAAGAAAATCATCATTCGATTTTTTCAAGAGCTTGTTTTGCGGCAATTTGTTCCGCTTCTCGTTTTGTTTTTCCTTCTCCGACGCCTGCAACGAAGGTGTTGACCTTCACTTCCACGACGAAAGTCGGATTGTGTGCGGGACCGGTTCGTTTCAACTCTTCGTACGATACGGCAACGTCATTGCGTGAAGCAAATTCGTTGAGTTTGCTCTTGTAGTCGTCAACTCCGACGTGTTTGCCTTTTCCGTTCAGCAAGTCGGCAAGTTTTGACAAAATAAATTTTTCGGCGCTATCTATGCTCCCGCTGTCAAGATAAATTGCCGCTATCACCGCTTCGAATATGTCCGACATCGTTTTTTGACCGTTGCTTATTGCCTTTGCGTTTTCACCTTTGCCGACTATAAGATAGTTTTCAAGCCCCAACTTCGCCACTTCTTCTGCGAGCGGCTCTTTTGACACGATTTGCGCACGCAAGCGTGTGAGCGCGCCTTCGTGAGCGTCGGGATTGATTTCCATAAGACGTTTTGCAATCACGAAATCGAGAATACTGTCGCCGAGAAATTCGAGAGACTGATAGTTCTTCGTCGCGCTTTGGTCTTTAGAACCGTGCGTGAAAGCGCGCTCTAACAATCTTCTGTCCTTAAACGTGTGTCCGACAATCTTCTCTATCTCTCTGACCGTGCCGTCGCTCATCGTCTCGCAAGGGATAAAAGTTTCCTTTTCGGGCCGTTTTTTGTCTTGACTACTTTTTTGCGAGTCGCTAATACCCGAATATCTCACAACGCCTTTCTTCTTTGCGTTTTCAGCGGATTTTTTTGCGAAATCGTAACGTTTTTTTTCGTTTGAATTTTGCGTATTCTTTTTGCGACGTGCGTTTTTATTCTGCGAAAAGTCGCCGTTTCTTTTAGAAACGGACGAATTGCGTACAATATTGTCGCTTTTGCTTTCAAAATCGTTTTTCATAACTTTACGCTTCGGCTTCGTCTTTTAGTGCGTCTATGCCGTCTTTTATGGTTTTTGGCACGTTACGTTCCGCCAAAGATTTTGCTTGTATTATGCTTGCGGTGATAGACTTTGCCTTGCTCGATCCGTGCGACTTCACCACCACTTTGTTAACGCCAAGGAAGCACGCACCGCCGTGCGCGTTGTAGTCCATTTTCTTTTGCACTTTCTTAAAGACGGGCTTTAAGAGCAGTGCGCCGATTTTTGAGCGAAGTCCACCGCTATACACGCCTTCTTTTATGAGAGAAAGCATCGTTTTTGCAGTGCCTTCTGCGGATTTTAGCGCGATATTGCCGTTGAAGCCGTCGGACACGACAACGTCGAAATCTCCCGAAAGAATGTCGCGCGCTTCGCAGTTTCCCACAAAGTTTATACCTTTCGTTTCGGAAAGCAATTTGTACGTTTCTTGCGTGAGTTCATTGCCCTTGTGCGCTTCCGCTCCGTTGTTGAGAAGACCTACCCTTGCCTTTTTCACACCGAGCATCGCTACTGCATATGCGCTTGCCATAATCGCAAAGTGTTGCAGATTTACCGGCTTGCAATCGACGTTTGCACCGCAATCGCAAAGCACGACTCCGTTCCCCTTGAGAGTTGGAAGCACGGGCGCGAGCGCAGGACGAGAAACGCCCTTTATTCTGCCCACTTTCATAAATGCGCCGACGAGAACCGCGCCCGTAGAGCCTGCGGATACGAAACCGCCTGCGTTTTCGTCGCTCATAAGCAAATCGAACGCTTTCACGAGCGAACTCTCTTTCTTTGTCTTTATAGCCATCGTCGGAGATTCGTCGTTGCTTATCACGTCTTGTGCGTCAACGATTTCTATTCTTTCTTTATCGTATTTGCCGTCGCTTTCGGAAAGCACGGCGTCGATATCGTTCTTTTTACCGACGAGAACGACAGACAAATCTTTATCTGTTTTGATGGCTTCGATTGCGCCAATGACTATTTGTTCGGGAGCGTTGTCACCGCCCATTGCGTCAACGATAATTTTCATATACCACCCAAACGCGCACGAGCGCGCGTCGTTTATTCTATTTCGATAGTTATTATATCAAACAATAAACAATATATCAAGAAAAAAGGCGATATGCGTTTGCATATCGCCTATTACTTGCAACGATTCTCGATTACTTCTCGCTCTTTTTTTGAACGACTTGTTCACCATCATAGTATCCGCACTTCGGGCATACTTGGTGGCTCTTTTTAAGTTCGTGGCATTGCGGGCATTCTACGAGACCCGGGGTTTTGAGTTTCCAGTTTGCAAAACGGGAATTCGTTTTTGATTTCGAAACTTTATTTTTAGGTACTGCCATCTTCTTACCTCCAATTTGTACAACTGTTGCTTTTACACAGCGTTTTGATTATATAAAATATACATAAATATGTCAAACGCTTTTTGAAAAGTTGACGATAAATATACATATTTTTTTGCATTTTCGGACGATTTGACCTTTATTTTTGTCTTATCGTCCGAAAATTAGTCGTATATTTTATTTCGTTTTGCTTATTTTGCGGTGAGATGCAAAGTTTCTCTTGCGATTGAGAGTTCTTCGTTGGTGGGAAGAATGATAACTTTGACCTTGCTGTCGGGCTTGGAGATCTCTCTCACGCCGTCGCCGCGTCCCTTGTTTGCTTCGAAGTCGAAGTCAACGCCGAGATATTCCATATCGCTCATCACAAGCGCGCGCATAAGGTCGCTATGCTCGCCGATGCCGCCGGTAAACACAATTGCGTCAACGCCGTTTAGCACCGCAGCGTAAGAGCCGATATATTTCTTGATGCGATATGCCGCAACTTCAACCGCAAGTTTTGCCTTTTCGTTGCCTTCGTTTATCGCACTTTCAAGGTCGCGCATATCCGAACTCAATTCGCTCACACCGAGCATACCGCACTTTTTGTTGAGATATTGCACGAGATCTTCGGGCGTCATATTGAGTTTTGCACGAATATATTCGCTTGCCGCAGGGTCGATATCGCCCGAGCGAGTGCCCATAACAAGACCTTCGAGCGGTGTGAAGCCCATTGACGTGTCAAGGCATTTTCCGTCTTTGACGGCGGAAATGGAAGAGCCGTTGCCAAGATGGCAGACGATAATCTTGCTTTCTTTCTTGCCGAGAAGTTTGATTGTCTCTTCACTGACGAATTTGTGAGAAGTGCCGTGGAAACCGTATTTTCTCACCTTGTATTGTTCGTATACCGAATACGGAATGCCGTACATATACGCCTTTGCAGGCATCGTGCTGTGGAAAGTGGTGTCGAACACCGCAACCATAGGCACACCGGGCATAACTTCTCTGCAACTCTTTATGCAAGCGATGTTGCCGGGCATATGGAGCGGACCGAGTTCCGCATTCTTTTCGCAGATGCGGATAACTTCGTCGTCGATAACCACGGACGAATCGAAGTCTTCACCGCTGTGAAGAACTCTGTGTCCGACCGCGCCGATTTCGGATATGGATTTGATTGCACCGTAGTTTTCGTCCACCATTGCTTTGAGCACGAGTTCGATTGCTTCGGTGTGATTCTTCATATCTTGCTTGATATTGAGTTTTCTGCCGTCTGCTGTCTTTTGAGTGAGCTCGCCGCCCGTGAACGTGATACGCTCGCAAATTCCTTTACAAAGCACTTCTTCGTTCTGCATGTCGATGAGTTGATATTTAAGAGACGAACTGCCTGCGTTGATAACGAGAATTTTCATTTGTAAACTCCTTAGTCATTGACTGATTGCAAAGCGGTGATTGCCGCGACTGCCGCAATGTCTTCTGCCACGCAACCGCGGCTGAGATCGTTGACAGGGAGTGCAAGACCTTGCATGATCGGCCCGATTGCCATGCAGTTGCCGAAGCGTTGTGCAAGTTTGTAGCCGATGTTGCCTGCGTCGAGATTCGGGAAAACGAGAACGTTTGCTTGTCCGGCAACTTCACTGCCCGGTGCTTTTTGTGCCGCTACGCTGTCAACCAAAGACGCGTCGAGTTGAAGTTCGCCGTCAACCTTGATTTCGGGATGTTCTGCTTTGACTTTTTCGTATGCCGTGCGCACTTTGTCGATAGATTCGTGTTTTGCACTTCCTTTCGTCGAGAAAGAAAGCATTGCGATTTTCGGTTCCATTTCGCAAATCTTCTTTGCGCTGTCTGCCGCCGCAACCACGATGTCTGCGAGTTGGTCGCTCGTGGGATACGGAATAACCGCGCAATCGGAGAATATGTATGCGGGATATTTCTTATATTTGAACTCTTCGGGCGGAACCATGACGAAGCAACTGGACACCGAACTGATGCCTGGTGCCGCTTTGATAACCTGGAATGCCGCTCTAGACACATCTGCCGAGCTGAACACCGCACCGCCCACGACGCCGTCCACGTCGCCGCGCTTCAACGCTACGCACGCATAGAACATATTGTTGGTCGTGACGATATTGAGCGCTTGTTCTTCGGTCATGCCTTTTGCTTTGCGAAGTTCAAAGAGAGTGTTTGCGTAGTCCGCTCTGTGATCGCTTGTCTTGGGATCGTCAAAGGACACACCCGTGAAGTCGATTTCGGGGAATTTTGCCTTGATCTCGTCTTCGTTGCCGATGAGAACGACCTTGCACACGCCCTTCTTGGTCAGAATTTCCGCCGCTTTTGCAGCACGAACGTCAGTGCCTTCGGCAAGAGCGATAGTTTTGTTGAGTTTGCTTGCTCTGTTCATCAGGTTTTCGACAAATTGCGTCATATAAAACTCCTAATACGTTGCAATTGATTGCAATTGTTTTATTTTCAGTTATAATTATAAGGAGTTAAAAAATAAAAAGCAAACAAAATGGAGCAGTATTTTGAAAATAACCGCCGTCATAGCAGAATATAACCCGTTTCACAACGGACATCTCAAACAACTCAAAAAAGCAAAGCGCGAAACGGGTGCGGACGTTTTAGTCGAGGTGATGAGCGGTTCTTTCACTCAACACGGAGATTTATGCGTCTCGGACAAATATACGCGCGCAAACTGGGCTTTGCAGGCAGGTGCGGATTTGGTGCTCGAACTTCCCACGGTCTACTCTCTCTCCGCCGCAAAAGGCTTTGCCGAGGGCGCGCTGAAAACATTGTCCATGCTCGGTGAGTTTACGCTCTCTTTCGGCACGGAAACGGATGAGCTCGAAGACTTGAATATGGCGGCAGAATTTATGGCAAGCGAGTCAAAAGACGTATCCAACCTTCTCAAAGGCTATTTGTCGGAAGGATATTCCGTTGCAAAGTCGCGCACTCTCGCACTTGACAAAATACGCCCCGACATCTCGAATATGCTTCAATCCCCCAACAACATTTTAGCTGTCGAATATATGAAAGCAGGTGCGGCGTACGGTGGCAAAGTGCAATATCATTCCGTCGAGCGCAAACCCGACGACGGCAAAAAATATCTTTCTTCAACCAAAATACGCGATTTGATGCGTCAAAATGCCGACGTATCGGCTTTCGTTCCGCCATTCGTGGATTTGACGAGCGTTACAAGCGTTGAGAAATACAACACAATATCCACTTATGCCATGAAGGCAATGACCGCCGACGAACTCAAAGAAATCGCCAACATCAGCGAAGGCATGGAAAACCGCATAAGTCAAGCGTCGTTCACAAATATGGACGAATATCTTTCGCTCACAAGCAAACGCTACACCCGTTCGACGATAAAGCGCATTGCGGCGTGTGCGACGATAGGGCTCAAAAAAGAACTCATCGCTCTTGCAAAAGACGAAAAACCGTACTGCACCGTGCTTGCGTGCAAACCGTCAAAGAAAAAAGCGTTGTTCGCGCTTCTTGCATCGTCGGACGGATATTTCTACTTCAAACCCAGCGACTGCGAAAAGTCGTCCCCCGTCAGACCGCTTATAGACCTTGACGAGAAAGCGGCAAAGATACTGAAACTTTGCTACTAAAACGCTTTTGGCGAAAGAGACCGATAATTTCATTGAAAATAAAGGATTTGCAAAGCGGATATAACGAACAGAAAAACCGATAATTCGTTTTCAAATATCATAAAATCTAATAATTGTCACACTCAATTTCGATATGACAATAAAAATACGTGGGCGTGCAAAAACTGCGCGCTCATATTTATTTTGCAAAGCAAGTATATATTAAATCGTGAAGATAAACGTCAAAGCGTATGCACCCAAAGCGTTCGGTTGCATAGGCATACTGGCATTTATGGCTTTTATGCTTACAAAACCCGAATATTATCTTGACTCGGCAAGAAAAGGACTCGCATTGTTTGCCACGAGCGTATTGCCATCCCTTTTCCCGTTCTATTTCTGCTCGTTGCTTTTGACGTATTCGGGAGCAGTCGGCGCAATATCCAAACTCGGTGAAAAGCCCGTAAAACTTATGTACAATGCGCCAAAAGAAAGCGCATATGCACTGTTTTTGAGTATGCTTTGCGGATACCCTGTCGGCGCAAGCACGATTTGCGAACTATACGAATCGGGCATACTCACAACGTCCGACGCAAAAAAGGCGTGCGCGTTTTGTTCGACTTCCGGACCGATATTTATGATAGGCACGATTGGCGGCGCAATATTCCACGACGAGCGCATAGGTTGGATAGTGCTTTGTTCGCATTATATCGGCGCGATTCTCAACGGGCTTATATACCGTGCAAAAAAGGTTAAGACGCAAAACGTCACGGCGATGCGTACGTACGACGTTGACGGCGTTATGTCAAAAGTCGTTTCAAAAGCCACCGTCAACATGCTTTACGTCGGCGGATATATCGTGATTTGCGGCATGCTCGTGGACACGCTCTCACTTATCGGTTTTGAAAACGCAACGTCTTCGCTGCCGTCTCTTTTGGGTCAATCGCTGAACGCAATCGTTTACGGGCTAATAGAAATGACGCGCGGCGGCATTGCGTGCGCAAACGTCGGCGACGTTCAACTTGCCTGCGCGATAGCAAGCGGCATAGTTTCGCTCGGCGGACTTTCGGTAACTCTTCAAAACTACACGTTTCTATCAAAAGCCGGCGTCGGTTTTTTCGAGATGACGCTTCGAAAAGTCACGCAATGTCTTATATCCGCTCTTTGCGCTTATCTTATCGGTTTTTCACTGTAAAACGGAAAAAAGTGAAAAAGTGTGACACAAAATATTGACTTTTTGCTCGTTTGTCCTTTATTGTGTAGGCATGGAGTGATAAATTTCACTATATTTCACAAAAACAAGGAGAAAGTTATGAACAAAAACTGGAGCAACACTGCACTTGTTGCTTATTCGCTTTTGCCAAAAATCACAAAAGAACTCAACTCGGGCGTGGAAAGTCGCGTAAGATCGAGTTTTCAAAGCCGTCATCTGAAAATCGGCGTAAGCACCGAACAATTAATAGGTGAAATCCTTGACCTGACAGAAGAAAAACGCAAAATCGTCAACCTTCGATTTATCGTAAAAAAGGCTCTCGACAAAATGGTTGACGCCGATAGAGAAATACTCGTCGAACGAATAGTGCAAAAGAAAACCTTTCAGGAAATTGCCGACTCCCACAAAATCGCGCTCCGCACCGCTTTCAGACGAATAGCAAACGCCGAAGAAGATTTTGCAAACAATCTACGACGATGCGGATACACCGAAGACTGGCTCGAGAAAGAATACGGCAACGACAAATACATTGCTCCGATACACGAAAGAATAAAACAGGACAAATATTTCGTAGCAAAGAATTTATAAAACCCAACGATAAAAATTGAAAAAAAGCAAGAAACTGCGACAGCGGTTGTTTTCCTATTGCCTTTTTTCGAAAAACTGACGCTAAAATGCGACGATATTCGACAAATTGCGCGTTTCAAAATATTTGCACAAATTTTCACCATATAAAAAAATCGGCATTTCAGCCGATTTTTTCACTTTCTAAACTAATATTTCTTTCGTCAAATCTCATACGAAAATTTGACTTCATACTCCTAAAATACTTTTTTCAATCAATAGCAGTTTTTGATAGTGACCGAAAGATATTCGTCAAGGTCAAACGACGTCCAGGGCGCAACTTCCGGCGGATAAACTCTGAAAGTCATCTCTTTTCCGCTCACGGGGTGCGCAAAGCGAAGTTCGGTTGCCCACAAAGACAAGTGCGAATTCGTTTTGCTGCCGTATTTCTTGTCTCCGACGATGGGATTGCCCATGTTGGAGAGTTGCACTCTTATCTGATGTCCGCGCCCCGTCACGAGATTGACCATAAGAAGCGAATAATCGCCTTTCTGACAAAGCACTTTGTAGTCGAGTTCGGCATATTTTGCGCCTTCACTTAGCGCGGGAACAACCTTGACCGTGTTGGTATCCGGGAATTTTTTGAGATAGCAAGTGAGCTTGTCCGCTTTGTATCTCGGCGCGCCTTCAACGACTGCGAGATATCTCTTCTCCACTTCTCCGTCTCTAATTTGTTGGCAAAGTCTTGCCGCCGCTTTTGACGTCTTTGCAAACACCATAACTCCGCCCGTGGGTCTATCAAGACGATGCACGAGCCCGAGATATGCGTCACCCGGTTTGTTGTGCGTTTCGACAAGATACTGTTTGAGCATTGTCAACATATCCGCATCGCCGCTTTCGTCCGCCTGCACGGGAACGTCGTAAGGCTTCACGACCACGAGCAAGTGATTGTCTTCGTATACGATTTTCAAATCTTTGTAAGTCATTTTTCTTTTTCCGTTTATCGATTATTTCTTGTGTCGTTTGAGATATTCCACCGAATGAATGATTTTGAAAATTCCGATTTCAGTCGAATAGAATATCGATATTTCTTATTTTGTGAAAGTTGCAAAAGCCGTGCAACCTTGCGGAAGAACAAGCCCTTCCTTTGTCGCAAGTCCTATTTCGTCGGCATCGATAACCGCGTTTTTCGGAAGTGCGAGTTTGAGTATGTTTGCCATAACCGTCGGTTGAAGTCCCGTCGTGTAACTGTTGAGACACACAAACAACGGCTCGTCGCTCAAAAGGTTTGCCACGAGTTCGACAAGTTCTGATATGCCTTCTTCAATTTTCCACTTTTCACCGTTCGGACCGCGCCCGAAAGACGGCGGGTCGAGAATAATCGCGTCGTATTTGTGTCCCCTGCGAATTTCTCTTTGGCAGAATTTGAAGCAATCGTCGATGATATATCTCATTCCGCTATTGTCAAGCCCCGACAACTTTACGTTTTCACCGGCACGCTCCACCATAGCCTTTGCGCTGTCAACGTGGCACACGTTTGCGCCTGCTTTGAGACAAGCAACGCTTGCCGCTCCAGTGTATCCGAAAAGATTGAGTACGTTGATTTTTCGCCCGGCACTTTCGATGAGTTTCATCATTCTGTCCCAGTTCACCGCTTGTTCGGGGAAAAGCCCCGTGTGCTTAAAGCCCATAAGTTTGAGCGAAAACTTCAAATCGCGCCAACCTATCGTAAATTCGCTCGGAATCTGACGGCGATATTTCCACATACCGCCACCCGTTTGCGAACGCTCGTAAACCGCATCGATGTTTTCATAGGAGCGAAGCGGTTTTTTTGCGTGCCATATGACTTGCGGATCGGGACGAAGGAGAGTGAGATTGCCCCACTTCTCCAACTTTTCGCCGTCGCCCGTCGCTATGACGGAATATTCTTTCCAGTCGGGTGCGATTTTCATACTCTCTTGACAGAAACGGTCACGGTTTCGCCGTTGATGTCGCAATCTTTGGCAAATCCGTCAATGGTTGTAGAGATGCTGTCTGCAAGCACGTCTTTAAGGAAGTCCGCGCGCTCGAAAATTCTCTTCGCTTCGCCCGTCGCCTTGTATCCGATGACAATATGATCGGTCACTTCGAAGCCTGCTTCCTTACGCATATTTTGTATCTTTGATACAATTTCTCTTTCGATACCTTCGTCGATAAGTTCGGGCGTGAGTTCGGTGTCCAAAACGACCGTCGTTTCGCCGTCGCTTTCGCTCGAATAACCTTCCTTGTTTTTCATATTGATGAGAAGATCGTCTTTTGCAAGTTCGATGAGTTTGCCGTCGATGTCGTATTTGAACAAATCGCCGTTTTTAACCGCCGCAACGATTTCTTCCGCTCTTTCCTGCAAAAGTTGTCTTATCTTGCCCAGCATTGCTCCGTATTTCGGTCCGAGCGTGCGAAGTTGAGGTTTCAAATCGTAACTTACGAACACGTTACTGTCTTGTGAATGTTCGACGCTCTTGACGTTGAGTTCGTCTTCGACGAGTTCTTTAAGGTCGTTTGAAAGTTCGTATCTGCCGTTGTAGAAGAGTTTTGAAAGCGGTTGTCTGTTTTTAAGGTTAGAGCCGTTTCTTGCCGCTCTTCCGAGAACGACGAGTTTTAGAACGTTGCCCATGCCTTCTTCAAGGCGCGGATCGATCATGCTTTCGTCTGCAATCGGGAACGAGCAAAGATGCACGCTTTCGGGCGCGTTCTTGTCGAAGTTGCGGACGAGATTCTGATACATTTCTTCCGCAAGGAACGGTGTAAACGGAGCAAGAATCTTTGAAAGCGTTGCAAGCACGGTGTAAAGCGTGGTGTAAGCCGCTTCTTTGTTCTTGGTCATATCGCTGCCCCAGAAACGCTCTCTGCTGCGTCTGACGTACCAGTTGGAAAGCACGTCCACGAAGTCGCCGATTGCGCGAGAGGTTTCGGTGATTTTGTATTCCGCAAGACCTTCGTCCACCGTCTTGATGAGCGTGTTGAGCCCCGACAAAATCCATTTGTCCATAATGGTGAGTTTTTGGTCTTTCAAATTGTGTTCGAGCGGATTGAATTTGTCAATCTCGGCGTAAAGCACGAAGAAAGCATAGGTGTTCCAAAGCGTACCCATAAACTTTCTTTGGCTCTCGCTGACAGCGTCCGCGTGGAATCTCGACGGAAGCCACGGTGCGCTCGTCGTATAGAAATACCATCTCGTAGCGTCTGCTCCCTGTTTGTCGAGAACGGTCCACGGATCGACAACGTTGCCCTTGTGTTTGGACATCTTGATGCCGTCCTTGTCGTTGACGTGTCCGAGAACGATACAGTTCTTGAACGGCGCTTTGTCGAAGAGCACGGTGTTGACGGCAAGCAAGGTGTAGAACCAACCGCGGGTCTGGTCAACCGCTTCCGAAATGAAGTCCGCCGGGAATACTTTCTCGAAAGTTTCTTTGTTTTCAAACGGATAGTGCCACTGCGCAAAAGGCATTGAGCCCGAGTCGAACCAGCAATCGAGCACTTCGGGCGTACGAATCATTTCTCCGCCGCATTCGCACTCCCACTTCACGTCGTCGATATACGGACGATGCAATTCGACGTCGTGGTCGAGATGCGCCTTTTCGCGAAGTTCCGCCTTGGAGCCGATGACGTGAATCTTGCCGCACTTGTTGCACACCCAGATAGGAAGCGGAGTGCCCCAATATCTTTCACGAGAAATGCCCCAATCTATGACGTTTTCAAGGAAGTTGCCCATACGACCGTTTTTGATTGTCTCGGGCATCCAGTTGACAGAATCGTTTGAAACGAGCAATTTTTCTTTGACATCCGTCATCTTCACAAACCAACTCGAACGAGCGTAGTAAAGAAGCGGAGTGTCGCAACGCCAACAGAACGGATAGGAGTGCGTAAAGCGAAGCGTCTTGAAAAGTTTGCCTTCCTTTTTGAGCTTTTCGATGATATATTTGTCGGCGTCTTTGCAGAACAGTCCTTTGAAATCGTAGACAGCGTCGCGGAATCTGCCGCGATCGTCCACCATCTGAACGAACGGGAGTCCGTATTTCTTGCCGACTTTTGAGTCGTCTTCACCGAATGCGGGCGCAATGTGAACGATGCCCGTACCGTCGGTGAGAGTGACGTAGGAATCGTTGGTGATATAATACGCTTTTTCCTTTGCGCCTGTCTCGTAATCGAAGAGCGGCTCGTATTCCACATATTCGTACTCACTGCCCTTTCTCGTGTCCACTTTGACAAAGTCAACGTCCTTGAAAAGCGTTGGGATAAGCGCGTCGGCGAGAATGAAATACTCGTCGTTCACTTTGATTTTTGTGTAGTCTTCTTTGCCGTTCATGCAAAGCGCGACATTGCTGGGAAGAGTCCAAGGAGTCGTCGTCCAAGCAAGGAAGTAGACGTTTTCTTCGCCCTTGACCTTGAATTTGACGAAAACAGAAGTTTCTTCGACGTCCTTGTAGCCCTGCGCCACTTCGTGCGATGAGAGCGCAGTCCCGCAACGCGGGCAATACGGCACGATTTTGTAGCCTTTGTAAATAAGTCCCTTGTCCGCCATTTGTTTGAGCGCCCACCAAACGGACTCGATATAGTTGTTGTCGTAGGTGATGTACGGGTTGTCCATATCCGCCCAATAACCGATACGGTCGGACATCTTGCGCCACTCGTCCGTATACTTCCACACGGACTCTTTGCACTTCTTTATAAACGGTTCGATACCGTATTTTTCAATCTCTTGTTTTCCGTCGATTCCGAGCATTTTTTCCACTTCGAGTTCGACGGGAAGACCGTGAGTATCCCAGCCCGCTTTGCGAAGAACGTGATATCCCTTCATCGTCTTGTAACGCGGAATAATATCCTTCATGACACGGGTGAGAATATGGCCTATATGCGGCTTGCCGTTTGCAGTCGGCGGGCCGTCGTAAAAACTGAATTCGGGGTTGCCTTCGTTTTTGGCAACGCTCTTTTCAAAGATGTGTTCTTGCTTCCAGAATTCAAGGACTTCTTTTTCACGTCCTACGAAATCGAGATTCGTTTCAACCGGTTTATACATCGTGACTCCTAAAAATCATAATATAAGATTAATTGATTATAAAACAATGCCAAACAAAACGCAAGCGTTTCAAGCCTTAATGCACAACAAATTCGGTAAAGAGAACGCCATAGCGGTATCATTCGTCGCGACAGGTAAAGAATTTGCTAAATGCAAGCGCTTTCAATTCTTCAAAAACAATCCGATTCTCATAATCAAATAGCGATTGCAAGGTTTTTCAATAGGATTTTTGTCTTGACTTTTCAAAAAGTCGTGCTACAATCATATAGCAAAGTGGTTTGCGGGCGTAGTTTAATGGTAAAACGAAAGCTTCCCAAGCTTTAGTCGTGAGTTCGATTCTCATCGCCCGCTCCATTTATTGAAAATCCGCAAATTGAATTTGCGGATTTTTTTATGTCAACCGACATCTTCAACGTGGCAATTCTTGTCAAAATAACTTCAAAATTTTATCACAGAGAATAAAACATATAATACACTTATCGTGTTGCATTTATAGCAAAATACGCCGATTTTGACGATTTTAGAGCAATATCGTTCACAAATACGCCGTCATGCAACACTTATCGTGTATCTAGATTTGGCATTATTACACGTTACGTGTTGTGTAAAATCGTAAAGTCGCAAAACACAAATCGTGTGAATCGTGTTGAAAACACAAAAATCTTACGTTTGTTAAAAACTCTTTCACAAATGACGCATAGAGCAAAATATATGGACATTTGTATAAAAAGTGATATAATATCCCTATCATACAGCGCGTATGCGCAGGAGACAATATGAACGTTTTTGAAACATCACATCTAAAAAAAACCTACGGAAAGAAAGCTGTGCTGAAAGACGTCAATCTCACCGTCAGAGAAGGTGAAATCTACGGTCTCATAGGCAAAAACGGCGCAGGCAAAACAACTCTTATGAGAATTTTGCTTGGGCTCACCGCTCCAACCGACGGAGAAATCAGGATCAACGGTTCAAGTTCAAAGGACGCTTTGGCGTATGAAAGACGCAAAGTGGGAGCTATCGTGGACTCCCCTTCCCTGTTTCTTCACCTTTCGGCAATGGAAAACATGAAGGCTTTTGGTTATGAACTTGGTGAGAAAGACCAAAACACGCTCAAAAACCTTATGAGAAAAGTCGGTCTCGATCCGGAAAATCCCACAAAGGTCAAAAATTATTCTTTGGGAATGAAACAAAGGCTCGCAATCGCCGTTGCACTCATCGCAAATCCGAGCATTCTCGTGCTTGACGAGCCTGTCAACGGTCTCGATCCTGCAGGCATCTTTGAAGTTAGAGAAATCCTTCAATATCTCAACCGCGAAGAAAAGATTACGATAATCATTTCATCGCACATTTTGAGTGAGCTTGCAAAACTTGCAACTTCCTACGGCGTCATGGATGACGGCAAAATCGTCAAGGAAATGCGTGGCAGTGACCTTGAAGAGATGTGCCGCCCGTATATCAAGTTGGTTGTGGGCGATTTGAAAACCGCGCTCAACGTCATCGTGGAGAACTACCACGCGCACGATTTTGAGATTCTACCCTACAACACGCTCGCCATTTACGACTTATCAAGGGAAATTCCCGACGTTGTCAAACTCTTCACCGATGCAAACGTGCCTATCATGAACGTCACGATGTGCCAAGGCGATTTGGAATCCACTTTTATTGCTCTTATGGGAGGTTTGCACGATGACGAAAAATAATTCTATGTCCAACGTAATGCTTGCCGACTACTACAAGCTCAAAAAACTCAAAAGTGTGTGGATAGGGCTTATCGTGATGTTCCTGCTCTTGCTTTTGGGATATTGCGCCTATTGGGTGGGCATCAAAGTTGTCGAATCACCCCCAATAAACCCCGCCGATCCCGAAGCGGATATAATCAAGGATCAGACGATTGCATATCTCAACATGATTCGCAAGACGATGCTTTACGGCTCGACTTCAACCGTGCGTGTCGAACTGTTTGTCGCAATCATCGCGTGCATATTTATCGGCAAAGACTTCTCCTGCGGCGCAACTGCAATCTACACCGCTCGCGGAACGAAGAGAGTGCAAACCTACTTCTCGAAGTTGTTCTCGCTCATCACGCTTTTTGTCGCGTATGCGTGCATTATGCTCATTTTCAGTGGCATATTCAGCTCGTTCGACGGCAGACTCGGTGCGTTTGGCGAAGCGGAATTTGCCATGCTAATGCGCAACTTCTTCCTACAACTGCTGTGCGGCATAGCGTCGATATCCATATTCACTATGATAGCGTTTTTGACAAGGAGTAGCGGCGCGGCTCTTGCCACCAACATCGGCATATACGTGGTGCTCGGCATAATCATAAGTCTGATCACAATGATCACAAGCATTAACGGCAGCGAAAACACGGACACATTGGCATACTTCCTGCCCTTGCAACAAATGACAATCGCGTCCACGGTGGGCAAGCTCACAAAAATGCAAAAAGTTGCCGTGACGGTTATGCCGATCGTCTACACCGTCATCTCAACGCTTATAGGCTATTTCACCTTTGCAAAACGCGATATCAAGTGACAATTTGCCATTTGAGAGAACAAATATAATGCCGATTTGATTGCAAAAACGTAAATACGAGCCTAAAAACCGCTTCTAAAAAGCAAAAACGGGCTTGATAAATAGAGTTTGAAAATATAACGAGCTTAGTATTTAAAAACGAACTTACAAAAAAAAATAACAATAGTAACAGCACAAAAAACATCAAAAAAGTCCGCAAATGCGGACTTTTTTTCTTACGCAAACGTCAATTTGCAACTTCATACAAAAAAACTGTGCGCCATCTTCGATAACCATCACCGAAGCGGAAACGACGTAGGTGGCTCCTTCAAAGTTTCCCTGTGGCACACGCCAACGCCTGCTTAGTGCTGCTGCGGTCAAGCTCTGACACGGTTCACAGTATGACATTGCACAGGACCTTGATATCGACACTCCTTGCGCCGTGCAGCCAACCATGATGAAGACCTAGGATGGTGTTCGACACTGCTATTGCGGATTGCAGTTTACAGGGCACCGCAAGCTCCCCGTCTAGCACAGCAGTATGATTATATCATCAACCACCGATTTTTGCAACAACAATTTTGCGTGATTTTTCACAACGATATGTTTTATACTTTAATGAAATTTTCCCCTTTCCTCATGTGTTTTCCCTATTGCCGTTCCCCCTTGCAAGGGAACCCACGGCAACCGCGTGGCGGGGGAAAACACTCAGCACTCGCATAGATAAGTGCCATTCACTCATTATGCCACCACGCTTTGTGCGCCGGCTACGCAACAACATGGCGCAGGCACTCGTACTTTTCGTCAAGCTCGGCGTTCGATTTGCTCGCCGCCGTTGCGGCTCGTGTTCCGTCTTCGAGTATACGCAGTCCGTGTATAAAAACGCTCCGAATAGGTTTTCGTTTCGGGTGTGGGTGCCCCACCCGCTTAAAAGTACCAAGCCGACAATCTTGCGAAACTGTGGCAGGAGTTTTTGTCCGTGACTAAACTGATAGCAAAGATTTTCGGCGCGGTTAGCAGAACAACAAGCCTAATGCGGCTCTCGGCGTTGCTTGCTTTCAAGCGATGCCGTTGCCGCAATGACGGCTTTTGTTCGGATGAAGAACAAAAAAGGCACGGCTTGAACCAAAACCCAACGTACAAAGCGTACGTGATTTTGGGGCAAGTCGTGCCTGACGTAGTTATTCGCTAAATAGAACGATTATTTTTTGGCGGCTTCTTCTTCACGCTTCTTAGCATCCGCAATAATCTTATCGTTGTTCATTGCGGGCACTTCTTCGTAGCGGACGACGTGCATTTCAAACTTACCGCGACCTTGCGTCATGGAGCGGAGATCGGTTGCATAGCGGAACATTTCTGCTTGCGGAACTTCTGCGGTGATGATTTGTTTGCCGTTTGCCATATCGGTGCCGAGAATACGACCGCGACGTTTGTTCATATCGCCGAGAATGTCGCCGAGATATTCATCGGGAACGGTGACTTTCGCTTCAACGATTGGTTCAAGGAAGCACGGACCTGCCGCCGCGATACCGTCTGCATAAGAGAGTTTCGCTGCGGTGACGAATGCGATTTCCTTGGAGTCAACGGGGTGATATTTTCCGTCGTAAAGCGTCGCTTTGAGATTGACCATCGGGTATCCTGCGAGTACGCCGTGTTTGATTGCTTCGCGCAAGCCTTTTTCGACTGCAGGAATGAATTGACGCGGAACTGCGCCGCCAACGACTGCGTCTACGAATTCGAAATCGCCGTCCGCCGCACCCGGCTCGAACTTGATGAAGACGTCACCGTATTGACCTGCTCCGCCGGATTGTTTCTTGTGTTTACCTTCTGCGGAAGCGGTCTTGCGGATAGTCTCGCGATATGCGACTCTGGGCTCTTGCCAAGTGATGTCGATGCCGAGTTTACCTTTGACGCGTTTGCACATAATGTCGAGTTGCGCTTCACCGAGACCGCTGATAAGCACGTCGCCGGTTTCAACGTTCTTTTCGACCTTGAACGTTGCGTCTTCTTCTTGCATCTTGATGAGCCCTTGAATTGCTTTTTCTTCGTCTTTGAGAGCCTTGACTGCGTAAGAGATGACGGGTTTCGGGAATTCGATTTTTTCAAATTGAATCTTATTATCGGGAGTTGCGAGCGTGTCGTTGGTGTTGGTGTAAACGAGTTTTGCAACTGCGCCGATGTCGCCTGCATTCAAGCAATCGACGGGTTCTTGTTTTTTGCCTTTGAGAACGTAAAGCGTACCGATTTTTTCGGTTTTGTCAACGCTGACGTTGTACACAGAGTCGCCGCTTGAGAGTTTGCCGCCGAGAACTTTGAAGATAAGAAGTTTTCCGACGTACGGGTCAACTACAGATTTGATGACTTGTGCGCAGAACGGAGCGGACGGATCTACGCCGACTTCGATTTCTTTGCCGTCTTTGATTGCTTTGATCTTGTGCGCTCTTTGCGGATGCGGCATAAGATCGACAAGTTTGTCCATAAGACGTTTGACGCCCTTTGAAGTCTGTGCATTGCCTGCAACGAGCGGAACGAAAATGTCGTCTGCGATTGCAACGTGCAAACCTTTCTGAATCTCTTCGTCGGTGAACGATTCGCCGTCAAAGAATTTCATCATGAGTTCTTCGTCGGTTTCCGCAATCATTTCCATGAGTTTGCCGTTGAATTCTTCAATGTCCGCTTTCATAGGTGCGGGAGCGGAGATTTCTTTGTCGGAAAGGTCAAATGCCTTGCCTGTGAGAACGTCCACAGTACCGACCATCTTGCCGCTTTCCATAATCGGAAGTTCGATGGGAACCACACTCTTATATTTTGCCATGATGGCTCTTGCCGTGCCCATGAAGTCACTGTTGTCTTTGTCGACGGCATTGACGAAAATGAGTGCGGACACTCTCTTTTCTTGGCAAAGTTCGAGAGCCTTTTCAGTGCCGACGGTAACAGAACCGGTCGCGCTGGTGACGACGACTGCGCTGTCTGCTGCGTGCAAAGCGGCAATCATTTCGCCTTCGAAATCGAAAAATCCGGGAGCGTCGAGAATGTTTATCTTGGTGTTGCGGTAAATCGCATAACCGAGAGACAAAGAAATTGAAATCTTACGTTTGATTTCTTCGTCATCGTAGTCCATCGTAGACGTGCCGTCGTCGACTTTGCCTAGACGGTCGATGGTCTTCGCTTCAAACATCATTGCTTCTGCGAGGGATGTTTTGCCCTCGCCGGAGTGGCCGATGAGCGCAACGTTGCGGATTGAGTCTGTATCAAAAATCTTCATAATTTACCTCTTTTGAAGTGGATAGTACAATTATATAATAAAATATCGATATTTTCAAGCACATTTTTAGCCGCAAAAAACCGTTGGAAAGCATATAAGCCGATACGGTGTATTAGATTACGGAAAAATTTTTTCATATTTTTTCGAGCCATTTGTACTGTTTTGCAAAATATACCGTTAGAATATCGGTTTTGTTATCTGAGATTTTTACAAATCACGTTCGATCGGCATTTTTGCAAGGAAATTTCAAAATTTACAAAAATCGCGTTTATGACAAAAAACGTGCATTTAACATATATAACTAATATGGTTATCGGCGTATACGACAGCGGCATCGGCGGACTTACAACATTATCGAAAATCGCAAGGATTTATCACGATTGCGAGTTTTTCTATTTCTCCGACAACAAAAACCATCCTTTCGGCAACAAGGACGAAAAAGAACTTGAAAAAATAGTTAACAGTGCCGTTGCAAAACTGAAAAACAACAGCGACGTTCAGATTCTTGCGTGTAATACCGCATCGAGCACATATAAAGGCGACGACGTGATAAAACTTTTGCCGCCAACTTGCCTATGCACCGCTATTCCCGACAAAACGCTTCTCATGGCAACGGACAGGACGATTGCGAATCTTCACTCCGACTGCGTGAAAATCGCAAATACGCCCGAACTTGCAACAATGATTGAAATTCAGGCGGAACTTAACAGAAATCTCAATATGAGCGCACTTGTCCCCTATCTTAAAAAACGTATAGGAAAATTCTACGGCGTAAACAACGTGATTCTTGGCTGTTCACATTATCCGTATTGCAAAAAAGAGATAAAAAGAATTCTCGGTGACGTTACGTTTTTCGACGGAAACGATTTGGTGCGATGCAATCTGAAATCGGAAATGAAAATCCACGGATACGTGAAAAACGCAAATATTAAAGCAAGCGATTTCACACTCGAAAACGTACGTTTCGTTTTCAGCGGATTGAACGAAGAAAAGAAGTATGAAAGGATACTCAAAGAACTGATGCAGGGCGAAATTTAACTTAACAAACACGGTTTTTCATTATTTAAAAAACAGAGTTTTATCCTGTTAGATTGCTTGAATATTGAATTTTGCAGACATAACCGACAAAAATAAACCGCATCGACGTTACGCGTCGATTCCAAACGCAAGTTCTATTGCGTGCGCCACGACCGTAGACGCTTTTTCGACGAGAAAATCTACGTCCTTGGGAGCAACGACGAGATTTGACAAATTCTCTTCTTTTAGCCGCTCTCGAAGCGAAAACTCGTCTATTGCGCCGTCTTGTTTGCTCGCATAATCTTTTATAAACGAATATATCGCAGTGCGAAGCGCAAGCATCATCGGCACGCCTATAGAAATTGCGGGAACTCCGAGCGTCGATTTATCGATTCTTTCCTTATCAAGTCCCACACCGCTTCCCGGCGCAATACCCGCGCTCGAAATCTGAAATGACCGCCCGAGACGTTTTGCCATAGAAGTTGCAAGGCTGTCAACGAGTATAACCGCGCACGGCTTGATTTTGCTCACGACGCCGCCGATTATTTCCGCAGACTGCATCCCCGTCATCCCGGAAACGCCTGTTGACAGCGCGCATACGCTTTGCAACGAAGACGCATTAAGATCTCTTGTTACGTGCAATTTTTCGACGCAACGCGTGCCGAGAGAGTCTGAGACGATAAGCCTGTTTCCGAGCCCTGAGACAAGCACGGGCGAAGTCCGTTTCGTGATACCGACAAGGTCTTTTATTGCTGTTGAGATTTGTTTTGCAAGATAGTTTTCGGCATATTTGTCCGCATATATGTCTTCCCTAGCGTCAAACGTGATGTATTTCCCTATATCGCGCCCGATTTTCTTTGCCTGTTCCGCGTTTTTTATCCAAATCGAACGTTTTTCAACTCCATACGCCAGCGTCTTTTTGTCGGCAAGCGAGCCGAATCCCTTTTCATTTGCGCTTTCTATCGCCAAATCGGTGACTATATATCCGTAAATCATAACTTTATTGTGAGTTTATATGAAAAATCAATGCAAAACGGTTGCAAGATTTTTGCGTATATGCTAATATATCAAAGATATTTATCGGTACAAAAGTACAAGGAGTAAAATATGCCAAATATTAAGTCAGCAAAAAAGAGAGTTATCACTTCTGAAAAGAGAAACGAAATCAACACCGCTAAAAAAGCGCGCGTTAAAACCGCTATCAAGAAATACAATGCGGCTATCGAAGCAAAAGACGTTGCTCTTGCAGAGAAACTTCTCCCCGAGACAATTTCCGTTATCGATTGCGCATTCAAAGACGGCATCTACAAAAAGAACACGGTTGCAAGAAAGAAATCAACTCTCTGCCGCGCTCTTGACGCTATCAAAGCATAACGTATAACAAACAAGAAAACTTGTCTTTTGAAAGACTGCTTCAAGGCAGTCTTTTTTTCGTTGTATTTAAATTTGAAATTCACTATTGAAAACGATCGAGTTGACAATTTCCAAAAACGTAAAATCACGATTTGCGTTTTCTATGAACCACGACGAGCATAGTTGCGGCAAACGCCGCCAATATGACAACGGACGCGACTATCGTGAAGATTTTGAGAACGTCCGCGGTTTCTTCACTGATGAGTGCGACATCGAGTTGAACTCCGCTCGTATAGTGACCGTTGATTTTTGCTATGACGGTATAATTCCCCATACTTTCGGGCTTGAACTCGAAGTTGAACCCGCGACCACGCAATACGCCGTTGACGTACCACTGAACGTCGGCGGTTGGAGATACGAATTCGCTTTTGAAATCGTTGATTGTAAAACTGTATGTCTTACCGACCTGACAAACGATACGAGAGACTTCCCTGCCTTCGTCATCAACTGCGGAAATTTTAAGTTTTGAAATCTGTTCCGGCGCATATTCGAGATAATTCACGGATATAGAGATAGGCTCGCTTTGCTCGCGATAAACTTCCGTCTCGCTCTCATACGTCCATTTTGCATAAAGCCTTGTCGTATACACTTTGCTGTCCGGCGTGTAGTCGATTTGAAATCCCGTCGCAATACGAGTTTCGTTGCCGTCGTCGTCAATCTCGAACCATTCCACCTTTCCAAGTTCGCTAAGCCTGAACGGATAAACGATGCAACTGAGCGTAACATCGTTCAAATCGGACAAATTTTGCGACAAATTGTCTCCGTCGCACCTGATTTTGATGCTTACGCCGTCGTTCACAAGCGTGCAAAGGTCAAAAGCACTGTAGGTCACATTGTCTTTTTTGACTTCCGATCCTATGGAATTCTTCACCTTTTTTGCGATTTGAGCGGGCGTGAGCAAACTCTCTGTGCTGACTGCCGAACGCGCTCTGTCTTGCAGTATGGCAAGCGCCGCGCCGAAAGATACCACGGGAGAAGCCATGCTGGTTCCGCTTAATTTCTTATATCCTTCGCTCGTCGCGCCGTCCGCGCTGTAATAATCCGAACCGGGCGCACATACGTCGTATTTCAAACCGTAATTCGACGTTGAAGACATCACCTTTTCGCCCGAAGCGTTTTTCGTGTAGTTCATAACGCCGACCACACCGTCGCTTGCCCCCGGATAATACGGAGTGACTTCCGACGATACGCCTTTCGTGATTCCCCAGGATTTTTCGCCGTTGCCTGCCGCCGCAACGAACACCGCGCTTGACGCTTGCGCCGCCGAAATTCTGAAATCCGTGCTTTTTGCCGCAAGAGACATATTCACGACGTCCGCTCCGTTTTCGAGCGCAAACTGCACTCCGTCTTTGAACGCCGTGCTTGAAAACGTTGAACTCGTAGGCGTAGGATAAGCGGATTTTACGGGCATGATTTTGACGTACTTTTCGAGATTCAATTCGTGAATGAAAGTCGCGATTATGCCTGCAACGTGCGTGCCGTGCTTATCGGGTGCGTCGTCCGCCACGCTGAAATTTGTCGAAGCGTAATTCTTGTCGGACGCGAGAACGGTGTTTTTTCCGATAAGATTGCCGTCTGAGTCCCTGTACAATACGTCGTACTCTCCGATACCGTCAACATCGACGGCAACTCCGTTTTCGTCATACTTTCCCGTGAACAACTCGTGATTGTAGTTTATTCCCGAATCCACTACGGCGACCACGACGGGCTTTACGTTAGAAAAATCGTACTGCGAAGACGAAAACCAACCCGAAACGCTCTCTTTCAATTTTGCAAGATTGAGATAGTTTTCACCCATATACCAATCGTGGACTTCTTTTACGACGAAATCGTTGTATCCGTCAGGGCTTACGGCGTACGCAATGCCAAAATCGTATGAAAAACCGGCAAAAACGCAAACAAGGACGAGTGCAACGGTCAAAATACCTATTGCATACGTCCTTGAATCGTGTTTTGTAAAATCTTTGAAATTTCTCATACGCGCGCCGCGCGACGAATCAAATCCAAACGACCTTGCCGTCGAGCGTCAACGTCCCCCATTTGCCGTCTTTTTTAACCTTGGCTTCACCGTTTTCAAACGGAGTGCCCGCGTCGTATTCAAACGGAATGACGACTTCGTTATTCTTGTTTATATAACCGCATTTTTCGCCTTTTACGACCATAGCGTAACCTTCCGAAAAACTCATCGCAGTGTCGTAGTCGAGCGGAATGACAACATTGTTTTCTTCGTCGATATAGCCGCATTTTTCGTCGATTTCGACGGAAGCGAGACCTTCTTTGAAAGCGAATATTTCGTCGTACATTGTGGGAATGACGATTTTGAAGCCGTTTGAATATCCCCACTTTCCGCCTTTGAGAACTTTGCGCCACTCTCCGAGTGCAAGCGGTTCGGTCAGTTTTTCAGGGCGTTGCGGCTTGTTTTGTTGTGCCTTTTGCGGTGCTTGTTTTTGTTGTTTGCTGCCCGAAGTCGCTCTGTCTGCAAGGCCGAATTTGGAATGGCCGCTCTCGCTTCTTTGCTGTTGCTTGTCGCTCTTTTGCGCTTTCTGCGGATTTTGTTTGTCTTTGCCGCCGTCTTCGACGTTTTGCAGTTTGACATTCTGCGTTTTTTCTTTTTGCGCTTCGCCGTCTTGCTTTTGCGGTTTGTCTTGCTTATTGACCTGCTCCGCTCTCAAACACATACCGTTCGCTTTGAGAGCGTCCTTAACTTCAAAAAGTATTTTCTTGTTGAGACCTTGCACCTTGTACATATCTTTTTCGGTGCGTTTGACAAGGTCTGCCGCTGTCTGAATACGATTTTTTTCAAGCAAAGCGCAGGTGGTTTCGCTTATTCCGAGTTCGGCAATCGATTTTGCAAGTTGCTCCGAAGAAAAAAGTGCGATTTGTTGCTCTTGCGCCCCGTCCTGATTTTGTTTGCGGGGGCGATTTTTATAGTAATAATGTTTTTTATTGTTGTTTGCCATATATAAACCTTTTCTATGATATTAGCACACGCGCGCGAATATTTCAAGTGTTAAAGATATTATAATCTTATCTTGACTTAAAGTTTTAATTTGATTATACTTATATTTATGAAACCATATACAAAAAAACGTAGATTTTTCGACATAAAAGCCCTTCTTGCCGCCACACTTTTCATATTGACGGCGTTTTTGGTTTTGCTCCCGCAAAATTCGACTTCGGTCGCATATGCCGACGAGCAATCCTATCGCGTGCTGTTTCCGACAGGCAACTATTTTCAGTCATCGTCACCCGCTCTCGTTGGCGCAAACAGAGACTATCTCGTAATATACGACGATTCTAGCAAAACCCTTTTCGTCAGAGCGGACGAAGAATGGACGTATTCTCTCGATTTTGAAGATGTCAAGGGCATTTTCGTCATAGAAAACGTCGTGTTTATGCATGCGGACGGAAAATATTACACTCTCGACCTTTCCGATAAAAATTCTTCTGTGCAAGAGCGCACTCTTCCGAGCCCTGCGGACGTGACTTTCTTCAACAGCGACGGCACTTATCTCTACGCGCACTCCGCGGCAGGCAGAATCACCATATATGACAAAAATCTCGAAGTTGCACTCGGCGTTGACAATCTCTACGATCCCGACACGCTTGCAGGCAAAATCGTCGTGGCAGGCGAAGGCGCAAATCTTATCGTGTTCTCAACGGAATACGCTTCCCCAATCTTCATCACCTACGACGCAACGACGAAAGCAAAAACCATAAAAGGCATCACGCACCATATCGGCGAAGCGTACGTCGGAGATGTCGTGTACGCTCTTGAAATAATTCAGCAATCAAGCGCAAACGACGCACAAAAACGCATTGTATGCATTGACAAAACGAGCGGCGAATTGCTCTTTGCAACGGACATCGATCCCGACAAATTCTTTGCGTTCGGCAACAGACTTTTCACCATTCAAGACGGCGGAGTCACCGTGTACGCGCTCAACGACGAACACACAGCGCTCACAAAAATGCAAACGATAACCATGTCGGGCAGCGATTTGAGACACCTTAGCAACCCCGTTGACGTCGTTCGCTATCAAAACGAAACCGTCGTAGCAGACAAAGGAAACAACAGAATCGCATTCCTTTCGCAAGCGGGCGTTATGACTGCACTCTCGCTTGAAGAATCTCCGCTTTCTTTGTGTGCGGGCGACGTCCTTTATGCCGTCACAGACACGAAAGTGTTGCAGATAAAAGACAAAACAGTTTCAGGCGAAATCGAGATTGACGGAGTTATTGACACGGCGTATCTCGGCAGTCTTTACATGCTCAGACAAGACGGCGTATACGTGCTTCTTGCAGGCAACGCCGTGAAAATATTCGACGTGCGGAATGCAAAGTGCATAGCCGCCGCAGAAGACGGAACGAACGTTCATATTCTCACAAACGACGCAATTCTCACGATAAATCGTTCAGGACAACGTCTTCCCGACCTTGCAAACGGCGATTTCACCGACGCCGTTGATTTTGCAGTGGATTATCAGGGCAAAGCGTTCGTTGCATACGCAAACCGCATCGATTACGTTTTGGGCGAAGAGAGCGGCTCGTATACGCTTTCAAATCCGTCTCTCAAAGCGACATTGACAAGCGCACACCTTGACGGTCAGACGATATTCTTCACCGCAAACGAATGTTTTGTAGGCGCTTTGGACGTGCAAGCGGAAACGAAACAAACATATCAATACACTCTTCCGACGATAACCGACGGCGTATACTCTTTTGCAAAAGCAAAGGACGGCGCAATGTTCTTCTCGATTGACGGGCGCATAGAAAACGTGTCATTTGCAACAAACGAAACAATCATCGTGTACGATGACACCACCAAGGACGGAAAAACGTTTGCGAGAGTTGGCGAAAGGCTCATCTCAATCGACAAATCGCAGTTTGACAGTGTTGAATGCGGCGCATTAAGCGGCGATTACGTCACGAAAGGCGAAACGACACTCTTCAAACTCCCCTACGTCGAAGAGGGAAAAATCGCACTCCGCTCGGGTGTGAGAATGACGCTTAAAAGCGACGTTGCAGGCTACGATTCGTCCGTATGGGTGATTGCAACCTATCAGGGACAAGAGTATTTCGTAAAACGCTCGGACATTGCCGAATACGTCGAAATCGTCGAAGAAAAAGATAAAGTTTTCGGTAGAGCCAATGCGGACAGAGTGGGCGGTCTTGTGAACGTTTACGCCGATCAATCCACCGCTAGCGAAGTCATTGCGCAAATCGTTGACGGAAGCAAGGTGGAAGTGCTTGAAACTCTCGATGATTTCTATCTCGTCTCCTACGACGGAAAACTCGGTTACATCCAAAAATCACAACTTAAAATCGGCACTCTCACCACCGTACAAATCGTGGCAATCGTGCTTTCGATCATCGTTGCAATTGCAGGCGCGGCAATCTTTGCATCCGTGTATATGACAAGAAAGAACGCCGACGCAAAGAAAAAAGAGCAAGATCAAAAACGTTTCTGAGAACAAAACAAAACAACTTTGAATTTCTAATGGACGCAAAAAAAGCACCGATGATTCGGTGCTTTTTTATGTGTCGTTTTGTTTTTTGGATAGCGTTTTACAAATGCGTTTACAAAATCGGCAAAATGTTTTTGTCCGATTATCTGTCTTTTCTCGGCTGGCCCATGAAGAACACGGAAAGCGCGTTATAGCCTGCACAGCCCGAAACGAGACGGTTGATATATCCGTATTTGACGGGAACGCCGCCCGAAATTTGTTCTATTTGCGCACCGAATGCGTGTGCTTCTTCGGGGCAATTGGTGTGTCCGATAAGGATGAAATCGTTGTCGCTCGGGATATAATTCTGCTTGAAGAACTTCACCATTTCGGCAATGGATTTCTTTCTGCCGATAGACTTCGTGACGATACCGATTTTGCCTTCTCTTGTGAGTTCAAGCACCGGGTTTATATGCACGATCATTCCAAAAAGCGCGGCGAGCGTTGAGATACGACCACTGTTGCGAAGATTGATAAGGTCGCTGACAATGAAGCAATGGTGAGCGTTGAGTTTGTTTTGCTCGAGCCAATCCGCAATCTCCTCAATACTCTTGCCTTCCGCCTGCATCTTTCTTGCATAATAGACCAAAAGCCCTTCACCGCCTGCACCCGAGAGTGTATCCACCACTATGATTTTGCGCTCGGGATATTTGATTCTCAGCCCTTTTGCGATATAGGAAATGTTGTCGAAGCTGCCCGACATACCCGACGAAAAGCCGATATACAACAAATCTTTGCCTTCTTCGAGCACTTGCTCGAACACGACTTCTGCGTCGTGCGGATTGATTTGAGAAGTTCTGACAAGTTTCCCCGCTTTGAGTTTTTCATAAAAAAGTTCGATGGGATACTCGTCGTCGCGCTCGTAAAATCTGTCTTCAAGCGTAAAAGAAAACGGAAGTCTGCGCGCAGGATTCTGCTCGTAATATCCTTCGTAAAGGTCTGCAGTGTTGTCCGTAACTATTTCAAACATAAAATGCTCCGTTTCAAGATTTTTTAATCTTATAGATAAAATCTATATTTAATATTTTATCATATACGCGCGCTTTTGTAAATATAAAAATCGCCCTGCAGCGATTTTGCGTTTTTGTCGATTTCAAAAGCCGTCATTCGCTTGCGTTTTTGCTCCGTTGAGAGCATAATATGCGCAAAAGGAAAGGGAAACTCTATGGCACTTTCAATATCCATGTTTGTTCTTGCAAGCATAGGAATATTAGTCTCCACTCTGTTCGATTTGAACGTAAAACTCGGCAAAGTCAAAATCGGACTATACTGGGTCATACCGCTTGTCATAGCGGTGATTTTGCTATTGGCAAAAGGTGTGGACGCAAGCGCGGTATGGGCACAGTTTACTTCAAAAGACGCCATGAATCCGCTCAAAATTCTCGTGCTTTTCCTTTCAATGACGGGGCTTTCCGTCTATCTTGACGAAATCGGATTTTTCAGATGGCTCGCAAACGCAACACTCAAAAAAGCAGGCGCAAGTCAGAAAAAATTGTTTTTTCTGCTCTACATCGTCACTTCCGTTCTCACCGTTTTCACGTCAAACGACGTTATCATACTCACGTTCACACCATTTATCTGCTATTTTGCGAAAAATTGCGAGATAGACCCCGTGCCGTACATCGTCACGGAATTCGTTGCGGCAAACACCTGGAGTATGCTGTTTATAATCGGCAATCCGACTAATATTTACCTTGCCACAACATACGGCATAGGATTTGCGGAATATCTCAAAATGATGGCAATCCCCACCGTCTTTGCAGGACTTTGCTCGTTGGCGATTTTGTACGCACTTTTTGCAAAGAAACTCAAAGAGCCGCTAAAACCGCACGAACAAGACGAAAAAATCGATGATAAACCCTGCCTTATCATCGGGCTTGTCGGTCTTTTTGTCTGCACCGTTATGCTTGCAATCTCTTCGTATATCGGCGTTGAAATGTGGCTGGTAAGTCTCGTTGCGTGCGCCGGTGTGCTCCTTATATGCTCCGTAGTCACTTTATGCGAGAAAAAATCGCTTAAACCGATAGGAAAAACGATTGCGAGACTCCCCTGGCAACTCGTGCCGTTTCTTCTTTCGATGTTCGTAATCGTTTTGTCGCTCAGCGAATGCGGAATCACCGAAAAGATTGCGGCGTCTCTGCAAAAAATAGATTGCGCGTTTTCTTTCGGCACGACGAGCGCATTGTTTGCAAACCTTATAAATAACATACCGATGTCCGTTCTTTACTCGAAAGTGCTTGAAAGCGTATCCGCTCAAAACCTGCATGCCGCTTTGTATGCGTCCGTCATCGGCTCGAATCTCGGTGCGCTTTTGACTCCAATAGGCGCGCTTGCCGCGATTATGTGGAACGCAATTTTGAAAAAACAAAACGTTCGTTTCACATTTGTGGACTTCGTATGGCGCGGTTTTCTCGTCGGTATTCCGTCCATTCTATGCGCAATTGCAGGGCTTGAAATTTCACTGCTATTCTGACGTTTTTTCACTTTCTGTGTTGTATTTTTTCAAATCCTGTGATAAAATTTAGCAACGACTACAATATTAAGGTATATATGGAATACTCAAAAAAGCTCAATCCGATTGCAAGAGACCTAAAGCCGTCGGGTATACGCGAATTTTTCGGGATAGCCGCAACGAGAAAAGACTGCATATCTCTCGGCGTTGGCGAGCCGGACTTTTCCACCCCGACTGCCTTTTCGCAAGCAGGCATAAACAGCATCAACGCCGGCAAAACGCAATACACCGCAAACGCGGGACTTTTTGAACTGCGCGAAGCGATTGCAAAGTACACGAAAAGTTTCATCGGCGTTGAATACGCCCCTAGCGACGAAATCATCATAACCGTCGGCGCAAGCGAAGGCGTTGACGCGACTTTCCGCGCAATCATTGCCCCCGGTGACGAAGTGCTTATCCCCGAGCCGTGCTTTGTGTGCTATGAGCCGCTTGTCAGGCTCTGCGGCGGCGTTCCCGTCCCGATAGATTGCAAAATCGAAAACGAATTCAAACTTACGCCTAAACAACTCGAAAGCGCGATTACTCCGAAAACAAAATGCCTTCTTTTGTCCTATCCGAACAACCCTACCGGTGCGATTATGGAAAAGGACGACCTTGAAAAACTCCTCCCAATCATCAAAAAACACGACCTTTTGGTGCTCTCCGACGAGATTTACGGCGAACTTGTTTACGACGGCGCAAAATTCACTTCCATTGCGTCTCTTGACGGAATGAGAGAGCGCACGATTGTCGTGAGCGGATTTTCAAAATACTTTGCAATGACGGGTTGGAGACTTGGATACGTTTGCGCGCCAAAAGAGATAATCGACGTGATATACAAGATTCATCAATACGCAATAATGTGCGCGTCGACTTCCGCCCAGTACGTTGCGCTCGAAGCACTCAATGCGTCGTTTAAGGACGATTTCAAGGAAGTGGGCGCAATGCGAGACACCTACGACGAAAGACGAAAACATCTCGTCAGACGGCTCAACGAAATGGGGCTTGATTGCTTCACTCCGCGCGGCGCGTTCTACGTCTTCCCTTGCGTCAAATCAACGGGTATGGACGGCGAGAAATTCGCATACGCACTGCTCGACGCAAAAAACGTTGCAGTCGTCCCGGGCGGCGCATTCGGAAAAAGCGGAAAAGACTTCGTGCGCATAAGTTATGCTTATTCTCTCGACGTGATAAAAAAGGCACTCGACCTTATCGAAGAGTTCATAAACGAAAACAAAAAGTAAAAACAATAACTACAAACCGACGACAGCACTTAAACACACAAGGTTTTGCACCTAAAACGTTAAATACGACACGACAAAAAAAGCGCGATTTTACAAACGAAAATCGCGCTTTTGCTTATAGTTTTGTCGCTTAAATCAGCCGATAGTGACAGTGCCGTCCTTTGAAATGGTCACGGTATCGCCGGTGTTGACGGATTTAAGGAATTCGTCGCCGAGTTGGTCTATTGCAATCACGTTGCTGTCTTCCCAAATTTTTGCAAGAACGATTCCGCTTGCGGCAAGCGAGTCGATATGGTCTGCAAAAAGGAACGCCGCAGGATTAATACCCATAGAGCATACCGTCTGAATGACGAGACCGCCCGTTGTCGAACCTATGGTTTGCGGCAGGCAAAGCACTTTGCCCGTAATGTTGAGCCCGAAAATGTCTTTGTTGTTCTGATCGCTGACGATAACTTGTTTTGCGTTGGTGAGCGCACTCTTTTGGAACGTTGCGAGAGTGTTGACGCCTTGTCTCGAAACTACGGCTTCGCCCTTGAAGTCGCCGCCTGCAATAACTCTACCCTTAAAAGTTTTCATAGTCTTCACTCCTTTCCTGCGATGATATTGACGAGATCCGCCGTCTTATAGTATCTTGCAATGCTGTACGTGCGGAGTTTGTTGGAGCAAGTCGCAATGGATTTGCCCTTGGTGAGCGGATTGTTGGTGTACATAAGCGGACAAATGCTCGTGAGTTTTGCACCCGTTGCGATAAGTCTTGCGTATGCGGGAGTTTTTTTGAATTTTTCAACGACGTCGGGAGCGGAGCAAACGATTGTTTCGAGTGCGACTTTCTTTTTGCCGTTTTGTTTGAGTGCCTTTTCAATCATATCCGTCCATTCGTTGAGTTGGGTGAACGTAAGGTGCGGACAGCCTACAAACGCCATAGTCGGCTTGCTGTCGGGCTTTTTCCACATATTCGGATAACTCTTGTACACTCTTTCGAGTTCCGCGTCGTCGATGACATACACTTTCGGATTTTCGACTATGAGTTTTTCGCCGAGTTCTTTCGCTTCGGGCGTGAGATTGTCGATGTGATAGAGACCGACTGCACCGTTTGATGCGGTTGCCGCGCCGAAATCTTTGAGATATCCCTTATTTTCGTCGTTAAGTTCACTGCCGATCCACTTATCGAGACCGTAAACGTAAGGAACGTCTTCAACGACTTTCATGCCGATTGCGCTGCCGAGAATTTGCGCTTCGGGGATTTTTGTCGTTTCGACCTTGACAATCCAAGTTGCTTTTCTGCCTTCGTCGGTGAGAAGACCGAATTCGGGGACATAACCGATGATAGAACCGAAAAGATCGAGCATACCGCTGTTGCGGTTGCAACGTGCGCCGAGAACGGAGTTTGCATAAACGACTGCACTGGATTCCGCCCAAGAAAGAACGTCGCCTTTCTTCGGAACGTTGCCGACTTCATCGAGATAGCACGCGCAAGTAAATGCGTTTGCGTCTTTGAGTCCAACCGCTTTCAACTGCTCTTCATAGCGTTTTTGCTGTGAATACATAATCTTTTCGTTGACGAGCCTGTCAAGAAGAGAATACTTGACGTTGGCTCTGTCGAGCGGGCGCGGGTCAACCGTGAACGTGCCTTGCGTCTTGATGCCGTCCGCAATAAGTCTGTCCATGGTTTTGTAGAGCGGTTTGAGCAATCCGATGCCGAAACTCGTGACGAGATGCCCTTCCTTGTGAGTCACTTCAACCAAGCGTTTTGCTCCGAAAATGTCTCCGAACATGACCAAGGTTTCCATAACCATTGCCTTCGTTTTGCCCTGCTTGCCGTTGAGAATGTCAACTTGCTCGGGCGTGAGTTGCATTTTGTAATCCATAATACCCCTTTACGCAAATGAATGCGTCAAAAATAATCCTTCTCAAAACGCGCCGTATGCGCATCCACTCTTATATTTTACTATATAGATAAATAAATATCAATACCGAATTTTACGTTTGTATGAATTTTTTTTTTACGGTCTTTCTCACTGTTTACTCAAAAAAAATTCAATAAAAATCATGCAAAATGCAAGAAAACGAGTGTTTTGCTCGTTTCTTATAAAAGTTCTGTGCATTGATCGCTATATTGCAATGCGTCTATTCTTTACATCATTAGGTTTCGATTGCTATGAACGGAACGAATATTTCGTCTTCGCATGCGCCTGCGTGCATTCCGATGAAAGCGTCTTCTTCGGGTTCAAACGGATTTATGCAAGTTTTGCCCGTTGCAACCGCAACGTAATCTCCAACAAAATCTTCAAATCTCGAATTTGCCTTCCCGTCACCGAAAAGTCCGTCTTTTATCACTTCGTCGTGACTGAACAAAATATAATCGTCTCCGAACGCCTGCATAAACGCTTTTTCAAACCTTTCTTCCATTCCCTTTTTGACGAAGATCGACAAAGCGCGCGATTCTATTGACGGCACGCGCACCAAACACTCGGCAATTTCGGGATAATCGCAAAGCGACTTCCACTCAACGTCAACGAGACCGTGATCCGCCGTGACTATCACGAGCGTATCTTTGAGATCGGCGCATAGTTTTTCCACTTCGTCGTTTATCAAGCGTATTTGTTCCCCGACTCTTTCGTCTGTCGTGCCGTAGTCGTGAATATCGTGGTCCGGCTGATTCCAATAAGTATAAATATACTTTTCTCCGTCTTTTTCACAAAGTTCGCACACGATATCGCAGATATTTTTCACGGATTCCGTCTTTATAGTGCCGTGTTTTGACACAAAATACGCCTGTTTGCCCGCTCTTTTGATTTTCTCTTCCAGCGTATCGAACGGTATAGCGGTTTTTGCGACCGGATAATCGGCGGCGATTTCGTCTTTGCCGAATATCGTATTCGTAAAAAGACAAACGTTTTTGTCAATTTCTTTGAAATACAACGCCCAGCCGAGCCAGCCGTGTTCCATAGGCGTAAGCCCCGTTTCAATCGCGGTTGTCGCGGCGGTTGTGGTCGGCGGATACACCGAACAAATCGGGCGTATAAAATGAGCACGCAAAAACGGAGCGACTTCCTTATGTTTTTCAAGGATAGCCGTTCCCATTCCGTCAAACAGCATGACCACAACGTTTTTATAGCCTTTTGCGAGCAATTCGTCCATATCTTCGAGCGTCGGATGTCCGTATTCGGCGCCGAAACATTTCAGGACGGAGCAAGCAAGCGACACGAGCGAATCGTTGTAATCGATTTTAATTCTTTTGTCCATTTTGCGCGTTTTTCTTTTTTGTCGTTCGATATATTAAATGCGCGATACACACGGTTAGATGCCGCATATCGTGCATTTGTGCATGGATTACGTTTTATTTGATTTTGTGAATCGCAACGTCGTATGCCTGACTTGTCGCGTCTGCGATTCTTCCGACTTTCTTTGCGTCTCCGATGACGAAAATATTTTCAAACTTGCCTTCGATTGCTTTTGCAAGGTCGTTTACGGGGCGTGCTCCAAGCGACAATACGACTGCATCAAAATCAAAATGCGCAGGTTTGTCCGTTGCTTTTGCATTCTTGTTTTTGTCGAGTTTGACAGGTTGGAGCGTGACGCCTTTTTCGTCTATCGAGACGAGCCTGTGTGACAAAATGTAATTCGTATCCTTTGCGTCGAGTTTCGGCACTACGTCGTCCAGATGCTGAAACCACGTTCCCGGAGCAAGCGTGTCCGCCATCTCCACGATTGTGACTTTATTGTCTTTATCAACAAGCATTTCTGCGGTTTCGAGTCCCGTCATTCCCGATCCTATAAGCGCGACTTTCTTGCCTTTTAGCACTACTTCTCCGCTCAAAATCTGCGTGGTCGTATACACGTTTGCAAGGTCGGAGCCTTTTATCGAACGCGGTCTCACCGCTTGCGCACCCGTTGCGATTACGACTGCGTACGGATTGAAAGATTTGATGACTTCTTCGTTCGCTTCGGTGTTAAGGTGAATTTCCGCGCCGAATTTTTCCGCATTTACGCGCATATCTTCAAAGCACCAGCCGAGTTTTTCTTTTTTAGGCGGTTTATCCGCAAGTTGAATCTGACCGCCGATTTTGTCCGTTTTTTCAAGCACGATAGGCTTGAATCCGCGACGACCAAGCATTTCGGCACAAGTAAGCCCCGCTACGCCCGCACCGACAATGACAACCGTCCTGCCGTTGCCGTCTTTTAGAAGATTGTCGGATTCCTTTTCTCTTCCCACCGTGGGATTGACAGAGCAATAGCCGTGATCTCCGTGATATGCGTTGTCTTGCATGCTTTGAATACAATACAGACAGCAAATACAACGCTTGATTTCTTTTTCTCTGCCTTGTTGCGCTTTTTCTGCCCAGTGCGGATCTGCAATATGCGGCCTTCCAAGTGACACAAAATCTTGCGTGCCTTCTTCGAGTTGCATTTCTGCCTGCTCGGGTGTGCGAATAAGGTTTGCCGCAATGACAGGGATTTTGACTTCTTTCTTCACCGCCGCGGCAAGATACTTTCTCCATCCGAGATCGAAACTCGTGGGTTCGAGCCAATAGTTGAACGTGTCGTATGCCGCGCTCGAAACGTCGATTGCGTCAACGCCCATAGCCTCGATCGCTTTTGCGTACTTTACGCCCGTTGCCATGTCGTAGCCTTTGCCGCTTTTGCCGATTTTGTCATAGAACTCGTCAACCGTCAGTCTGACGATGATGGGATAATCTCCACATTCTTTGCGTATGCCTTCCACGATTTCGCGGAGAAAACGCAAACGATTTTCAAAACTGCCGCCGTATTCGTCCGTGCGATGATTTGTGTTTGGAGAAAGAAATTGTTGGATAAGGTATCCGTGCGTGCCGTGAAGCTCCACGCCGTCAACGCCTGCCTTTTTGCAACGCACCGCGCCGTCAACAAATTGACGAATGACTTGTTTCACTTCTCTTTTGCTCAAAGCGCGCACTCTGCCACCCGCAAAATAACTCGGCTCGCACTTGCTTGCCGACACCGATGAAAGCGCAATATTGTACTTTGACATAAACGGCGCAATTTTCGGCGCAATCTTGAATAGAGTTTTCGGAAACGACTTAAAAGTCCTTGTCAGAGCAATGCAAACGGGCACAGTGCCGATTGCAAGCCCCACGTTTTGTCTGCCGGGGTGATGCAACTGCACAAACAACTTTGCGCAGTGGCGATGTATACGCTCGCAAAACTCGTGAAGAGAAGGTATTTGATAGTCATGACTTATGCCAAGTTGAGCAAAAGCCGCCGCTCCGTGCTTGTCGTTTATGCGGCAAATCTCGGTGATGATAAGCCCTGTGCCGCCCTTTGCACGCTCTTCGTAATAGTCCATCAATTGCTCGGTTGCGCAGCCGTCAAATTGTCCGAACCCCATCAGCATCGGGGACATAACTATGCGGTTTTTGACTTCACACGTGCCTATCTTCATAGGCGAAAACAACATTTTATATTCCATAATTCTCCGTTGCGAGCGTAAAACGCACTATTTATTTACGTAAAAGTATTGTAACATACAATAATCGCCTGTGCAAGAGATAAATTTACAAGTTAATCAATGCTGTCGTTATACGCAAAATTGCTCGACGAATAAATTAATCAAATGAAAAACGCCCCGAAAGGAGCGTATTGTAAGTTCGTTTCCTGTTTATTGCTTATAAAACAGATATTATTATCGAAAAACGGCGTTTACAGAATATCGTTTTGCTGCTTGAACGCTTTGAGCGTGTTTTCAATCAGCATCGTCACCGTCATAGGTCCGACGCCGCCCGGAACGGGGGTAATAAGCGAGCATTTCGGCGAAACCGCAACAAAATCGACGTCTCCACAAAGTTTGCCGTTCTCATCTCTGTCCATACCGACGTCAATCACCACCGCGCCGTCTTTGACCATATCTTCCTTCAAAAACTTCGCTTTGCCTATGGCAACGCACAAAATATCCGCTTTTTTGGTGATTTCGGCAAGGTTTTGCGTGCGAGAGTGACACACCGTCACCGTGCAATTTTTGTCAAGCAATAGCTGCGCAAGCGGCTTGCCCACAAGATTTGATCTTCCGATGACAACCGCGTTTTTGCCTTGCAACTCAACATCGTAATGTTCGAGCAATCTTATAACTCCGAGCGGAGTGCAAGCCACAAGGCTGTCTCTGCCCGTCCACAACTTGCCTTTTTGCGTGAAAGTGCAACCGTCCACGTCTTTTTCGGGACAAATAAGGTCGATAAGAGCAATTTCGTCAAGGTGCTTGGGAAGCGGCAGTTGCAAAATCATTCCGTTTACGTCAATGTTTTCGTTGAGATAGCTTATCGTGCCCGCCACCTCGTCAAAAGTGCTGTTTTCTGGCAGTTTGCACAAAAACGACTTGATGCCCACTTCGTCGCAAGCCTTGATTTTATTGCGAACGTACACTTGCGATGCAGGATCGTCTCCCACGAGAATAACCGCAAGACCTATTTGCTTGCCCGTCTGACTTTGAAGTTTCTCGACTTCCGCCTTTATGTTTTCGCGCGTTTTTTGAGCAACTAGTTTACCGTCGATGATTTGCATATATCGCTCCAACTTTTTTTTGATATTGTCATTATACTGCCCAAAATCGCTTATTGCAAGCAATTAAAGGAAAGCCATGCGTCGCTTTTACGGTTAAAACAAGCGGAAATTCGTTGGTTTTCGACATTCTAATGCGCTTAAAAGAAGTTTTTTATATTGCTATTGACATTTTTAATATTTTACAATATAATAAATTGAAAAAGCAATTAGGGCGCAAATTATGTTTGCGGAAGGATAGAATATGAACTCTTGGGCAGTCGTTGACTGGACCATAGACGTTTGGCATTTTATAGTCAGAATGCTCGTTGCCGTCGTGTGCGGATTCGTCATCGGTCTCGAACGCAAATCACGCAGTAAAGAAGCAGGTATCAGAACGCACGCCATTGTGTGTCTTGCAGCTTGCCTTTTTATGATATTGTCAAAATATCTCGCTCAACCGCTCTTTTCCGACTTGAAAGAAGGCTCTATTGCCGCAGACGCAACTCGTATCGCATCGCAAGTTGTCACCGGCATAGGCTTTTTGGGCGCAGGCATCATAATGTACAGACGTGACGTCATGCACGGGCTCACCACCGCGGCAGGCGTGTGGGCAACGGCGGCAATCGGCATGGCTCTCGGCGCAGGATTTGTGGTCACAGGCGTGTGCGCAACGGCAATCATCGTTGTGTTGCAACTTGTCTTCCACCTTCCCGTCAAAGCATTCACCACCCGTCATATCTCGGTGATCAGGATGCTCATTTGGCTAGAAACGGACGATATTCTTGACAAAATCACCGACAAACTCGGCTCAAAGAAGATCTCGTCCTACAAAGTCAAGCAAGCGGACGGCAAGATGATTGCAAACGTCGAAGTGTCCACCACGGACGAATTTTCAGTGGCAAAACTCAATGACGTGATACGCTCCTTCCCTTCTCACGTGATGAGCATCGAGCGTGTGGACGACTGATTGAAAAATCTTATGGCTATACCAAAACACCGCGAAAACTCGCGGTGTTTTTTATTGTATTACAAAAAGCACGCAATGCGTGCTTTTTTTCAATTCACTACGTTTATGGGATTGTTTTGCAAAAATGCCCTAACATTGTCATCGGTGGCATTCAATAGTCGCACTCGCGACTCGTAACTTGCCCACGCAACATGCGGCGTGATAAGACAATTCTTTGCCGTAAGAAGCGGATTGTTCTCTTTGGGCGGCTCTGTCGACAACACGTCGAGACCTGCCCCGGCAATTCGACCTTCGTTGAGTGCGTCTGCAAGTGCTTTTTCATCGATAAGTCCGCCACGCGCCGTGTTTATCAGATATGCGGTCGATTTGAAAAGCGCAAGAGACTTTCCGTTTATCATAAGTTTCGATTGCTCGTTGAGAGGACAATGCAAAGTGACAAAATCGGCGTTTTTGAACACTTCTTCTCTTGACACGCTACCTTCAAACGGCGTGCGATTGTGAATGAGCAAATTCATTCCGAATGCTTTTCCGATTTGCGCAACTCGTTTGCCTATGCTTCCGTAACCGATGATACCGAGCGTTTTCCCGTACAACTCGTGCAAAGTGCCGACGGTGTATGCAAAATCTTTCGAGTTTTGCCAAACTCCGCGATGAACGGATTCATCGTGAGCCGCAACTCTCGAGGCAAATTCGAGAATGAACGCAAAAGTCAACTGTGCAACGCTTGCCGTGCTGTAATACGGAACGTTGGACACGGTTATTCCCAAATCCCTTGCGGCTTTGACGTCAACGACGTTGTATCCCGTCGCAAGTATGGATACGAATTTCAATTTTTTGCATTGCGCCATGATTTCGCGCGTGAGCACGACTTTGTTGAGAAGCACTATATCGGCGTCGACGATTCTGTTCAATACGTCTTCGGGTGCGGTGCGGTCGTAATACGCAACTTCACCGTACTTTTTGAGAAAATCGAAATTCAGTTCTTCGCCTTTTGCGTTGTATCCGTCAAGAACAACTATTTTCATACTCATTCAACCAACTTGCGTTTGTTGCCGTTGATAACGTTCAGACTGTCTTTGAGCGACTTCTCCGCACCGTCGAGAATGTTGAACGCAAGCGAGCGTGCATCGTAATCCATTTTGCGATAGTTTTCTTCCGCTTCGTGCTGCATTGCTTCCGCTTCTGCTTTTGCGCGTTTGTAGACTTCGGTCTCGGTCATGAGTTGTTTTGCCTGCTCTTCTGCCTTGTCCATTGTCTCGTTTGCATAATTTTCGGCTTTTTTGATTATGTCGTCTCTATCCTTCTTGATTTGCGTTGCTTCGCGCAAAACGAGCGGATAACTTGCTCTGAATCTCGAAATAAGGTCAAGCATAACCGCTTTGTTGATGACGATGTCGGTGTTGCTGAAAGCCGCTTTTTTTGCTTTGAGCACTTCGCTTTCGATTTCGTTGATGAGCATATCGATTGTTTCCATATTTGCGTCCCCTTTTGTGAGTTTATCTTTATCTCGCGCGCACGTGTGCGCGTTTATTTATTGTTCGTTGCGTTTTATTGTTCGTTGTGTTTTATCGTTTCCTATCGTTTTTAGTTTCTTTCGATGCGTTTTCTCTATTGCTTATTATCTATTGTCGTCGCTTCAGTCATTTCAAATCCGCAAACTCTTTGGATTGAAGAAGTGCGACGGTGCTTGACGGCATATTGCGATAATCGCCGTGAGCAATCTGCTCTCTCACGAGTGTAGAACTTATGTCTTCGTATCCCTGCGGAGAGATGAATTCGGTGTCATAACCGCCGTGTTCTTTGTTGTATTTTGCCATATCTTCTTCATACGGAATGTCTTTTGCGTCTCTGACTCCGCGCACGAGAACTGTTGCGCCGACTTCTTTTGCAACTTCAACGGCATATTTGTCGGAATAAAGCGCGTGCGCGCCTTTTTTGAATTCGCATACGGCGTTTACGATTGCAAGGCGCTGTCTTGGCGAGAACGTATATGTTTTGTCGGGATTTACAAGACACGCAACCCACACTTCGTCGTATTTTGCAAGTGCTTCGTCAAGCACGCTTTCGTGCCCTTTCGTGAACGGATCAAAACTGCCTGCCATAAGCGCAACGCTCTTTCTCGTGATAAACTCGGCGGTTATAGTGCCCATTTTCTTCGTGCGTTGCTTAAATCCGACATGCGGAATTTCGTACGACTTTTCCGAGCCGTGTTCAAACACTATCACGCCGTCTTCCGTAAGCAAATCGAGTTCTACGATAAGGTCGATTGCAAGTTCTGCAAGCGTGGTGGCATACGGCGGATCGAGAAATATCAAATCATACTTTTTCCCGCTGACGTAACTCGAGCGAAGCACCGAAGCGAAGTCTGCGTTGACCACTCTGTAATCTCCGTCAACGCCTTTGAGATTTTGATACACGAGCGCAATCGAATCTTTGCTTCTGTCAACGAAAGTGACGTCTTTCGCGCCGCGCGATATGCACTCGATGCCGAGCGAGCCGCTTCCTGCAAACAAATCGAGCACGCTTGCGCCGGCAACCCAACCTTGCAAAACGTTGAACAATGTCTCTTTTATGCGCGTAGTCGTCGGGCGAACGCTGTCGTCCTTTGGCGATACCAGATTCTTTCCGCGGTATTTTCCCGCAACAACTCTCATATTTCTTCTCCGAACGGATTGATTTTTTCTCCGTCACACGTGATTATTCTCTTTTCGGTGACTATCATATCGAGCGGAACGTCGCACTCATTCGTCTGCAAGCCGTCGATATGCTGACAATCGAACGCAAGCCCTATCGTGTAACACGGATGCGTTGAAAGATATTTGTCGTAATAGCCTTTTCCGTGTCCGAGACGATTGAGACCGTCAAACGCCACCATAGGCACGATTGCAACGTCGATATCGTCAATTGAGTGCGAACCGACGGGTTCGAGTATGTCCCATTTGTTCGTTCTGAAATTTGAAAACGGGGATATAACGATTGCTTTCATATCGTCGCCGTGCACTCTCGGCACGCATACGACTTTTTCGAGCATAAGCGCAAGTCCCACGATTTCCTGCGTGTCGGGTTCGGTTTCGGTGCCTAGATATACGAAAACCTTGTGCGCGCGAGTAAACTCGTCAATGCCGCTGAGTGCGTCCGCGATTGCTCCGCTTGCAAACTCTTTTTTAGTTTGCGGCATTGCTTTTATTCTCGCTCTTGCGGTTTTTCTCGCTATATCTTTTTGCATACGCTCCTTGACCTTGAAAACGCCGTATATACGCAGTATTCCACCGTTTTTCTTTCGTTTGCCGCCTGCAAAGCGGTTTCGCCGTCTAAAAGCACGGCTTCTTCGCCGATTTGCGCTTCGTATTCTCCGGTATCAACCGCAAACACGTCCATGCACGCTATGCCGACGGCTTTGCAATATCTTCCGTTTATCCGCACTCCCGACGGATTTTCACGGCATATTCCGTCCGCGTAACCGCCGAAAATATAAGCGACGTTCGTATCTTTTTTTAGCGGATCTCCGCCGTATCCGACTATATCGCCGGCTTTTAGCCGTCTCGTCTCGACGACTTGCGAAAAGACGCTCATTGCGCCGCTATAAGCGCATATTCCCGCTCGCACCATGTCATAGCGCAAGTCTTCGTCGTGCATGGAATGACTTGACGCAAGATGCGATATAACTTGCGGATAAAACTTTTTTACAATATCCGCACATTCGTCAAAGAGTGCTTTTTGCGCCGACGTTCCGTCCCGAAGATGAGAGAAAACTCCTTCGACGGTAAAGCCGTAATCTTTGAGAAGAAAACACACTTCGTCCAGTTTGTCCTTTTCAAAACCGAAACGGTGCATTCCGCTGTCGACTTTAAGATGCAAACGCATTTGACAAGGCTCGATAAATCCTATTCTCGCAAGATAAAGCAACGCGGAGAGTTGACTCTCGCAATGAAGGGACAAAATCGCTTCTAGCGCATAAGTTTCGATTATTTCATCGGGCAACACGGTCAGCACGAGGATATCTCTCGTAATCCCGACGTCTCGCAACTTTTTTGCCTCTTCGACGGTTGCAACGCCGAAAGCGTCAACGACGTTTTGCGTCGCTTTTGCCACGTCGGCTATACCGTGTCCGTAGGCGTTTGCCTTGACCATAAACAAAACTTTTCGATTTACGGTTTTTTTTATATCTTCGAGATTTCGTACGATACGGTCGGTATCGACGACTGTTTTCAGTTCTATAATCCGCCCCCGTGGCGCATATTTCGGACAATAATGCAATTTATGCTGCAAAATCGTTTATCCGCGCGCGCCTTACAAAATATGCAAAGGACGGATACGTTGTGCGTTATTTTTTCTTTTTGTCTTTTTTCTCGGGTGTGAACACTTCGACGATAACGTCGCCGATATGGTCGCGCATATCTTTGATGAAGTCATCGACGTTTTTGACCGAAACGTTGATTTTGAAACTCACTTCACCGTCGCTTTCTTTCACGCCCTTGCAGATAAGATATATTTCTCTCGTTTCGGAGTTTTGCTTTATGCAAACGACGTCGTCGTACTTGATTTTGTCGACGAAAAAGCCGAGTGTTGCTACGATATGGTCGTCTTTGAAGCGGTACACGCTGTTAAATATCACAAGCAACGCCGCAACTGCGATAATCGTTGCCGCAACGAGCGACACGATTGCGATTGCAGGAGAATCGGTATACACTCCGTTTGCGCCCGCAAGCATTGCAATGTCAAGCCCGATTATTGCCAACGCACCGAGCGCGACAAAAGCGAGAAGAATCGTTTTTACAACTCCGAAATTCATTCTGATTTTCATAAATTCACCTTATATTTTGGCGTTCTATACGCATATATTGCCATTTTCGTCGCAGTATATGCCCGACGCTCACAAATCGTTTTCTTCGCTTTCCTGATTGTACTCTTCGACGCTTTGAAGTTGTTGCTCGCTTCTGTAGCCGAATTCGACCGTATTGATGACCGTCGTTGCGTCGGTGTAGAAACTCAGTCCTTTCGTCTTGTAATATCCGATAAGTTCTATTGCGCGAAGAATGAAGTAATAAAGCGACGGCAAAATCAACGACATAAGTCCGCCCGTGGGTATTGCAAATGCGGTTGCAAGCAAATACACGATCGTGAACGTAACGACGTACGATTTGAACAGTCCGCCCATATTTGACTTGACGTAAGTGAGCGAGCGCGTGAAACTCGTGTACACTTTCTCTTCGGGGTGAAACAACATTCTCGGTAGCCACCCTGCAAAAAGCAGTGATCTAAGCGAACAAATCAGCACTCCGACGATAAGAAGAATGGGTATCACGAAGAAACCGACATGCTCGAAAAGTCCGAACAATATGCTTGCCATAATCGCGAAGAAAATGACGTCGATGGGAAGAGATATCGTAAGCCTTGCCGCAGAATATTTGCACGCTTTTTTGAAGTTGAGCGCGAGATTGCTCGCAAAACCTATACGATAGTTGGACGCCATAAGTTTGTTCACTATGTCGGATACCGTGAAATATGACAGACCGAACACGAAACAGTAGAACGCATACACGAATATAAGCGCAAAAGAAAGGCTAGCCGCAAAGGTGGGAAATTGGACGATGTCTATAAGGAAACATTTCCCTTCCGTAATCACATCCGCAAGCGCGGCGCGTATCGTTTGCGATCCCGTCCACACCGTCTTGACGCTCTCGATAATGTTGTCAATATGACCGGGGAAATTGGCAATGGACACCATGTTCATTGATTTCCAAATGGGCAAGATGATCGCCGCCCCGAGCGCAAACGCAAGAAGCAACGATATAAGAATCCACGCCAGGATTTTCAGCGCGTATCCGAGATTTGAAAAAAGAATCGAAATCGAATATTTGAATTCCATTTTATTCTCCGAGCGGTCAAGCCGCCTTGTTTTTAAGTCAATTTGTACGGCATATCCTGCCGCAAAACCGACAATTATTTTTTACGTTTTTTTGATTTTGACCAAATAGATTGTTCTTTTCTTTCAAGGTCAACTCTTTCCGTGCCCGTGACGTCATAAAATAGCGTGTACATGAGCACGAGATAGAACGGCACGACGTACAGATATGCGATAACGTCGAGAATGAATTGAGCAACTACGCCTGCACCGAGCGCACCCGTGATAATCATCGCGATTTCGACAGGCAGTATTGCAAGAACTATATGAAGCATAGTGGGTATAACTCTTCCCGAGATGCTCTTTGTCGCCTGCTTGAATGCGTCTTTTGCTTTCATACCCGTATGCAGACAGTACGGCGGCCACAATATCACGCGCGCCATAATAGAGATCATGCCAAGCTGCAACACAACATGCGTTATGCTTGATAAAACAAGCCAACCCACGCGATTTTTGCACAATTCCCACCACAAATAGTAGAACGCAACGGACAAGAGATTGAGAATCTCAAACGCCACGAACGCAAGCACGATAAATCTCAATGCGGTCAGAACGTTGAAATTGAGCCTGACTTTCACCCTTGACGGCGAAACGGTAAATTCGCCTATGCGCATATGTCTGTCGATGACGCCCAACATTATTGCAATGTCGAAAACGAAAAGGACAAGCCCGATTATGCCTATATACCAATATTCAAACGGCAATTCGTAGACTTTGACAAGCATATCGAAAAAGTTTTCGGGCGCAATCGTTTTGTATGAAAACAAATACTTCAGCGCGCCGGTCGGCGACAATGCAAACGGAATAAGGAGCGACGGAAGTACGTTTATGAGCAAAAGGTATGCCCCTTTGTCAAAAAAGTATTTCCATGCCGCTTTGAAACACGCAGGATTTCTCGTGCTGTCTTTAATTCGCATAGCGTTCTCCTTAGCCTTATTTCATCTCGGGCATTGCCCTGTCCTTTCCTGTCGTTGTTTTGCCGTTGTCAGTCGAACATCGCAAGTTTGTCGTGAAGTTTTGCGAGTTTTTCGATGGCCTTCTCAAGTTTATCTTTCTCGTTGTCAATAAGTTTTTGCGGTGCTTTTGCCGTGAAACCTGCGTTTGAAAGCAAACCTTTGGTCTTGTTTATCACCGCTTCGGTCTGTGCGATTTCGGCGTTGATACGTTCTTTTTCCTTGTCTTCGTCGATAAGGTCCCCGAGCGGAATAAATATTTCTGCGTCGTGTGTGACGATGCTACTGAGTTTTCCGCTTATCTCGCTCTTATCTTTCACAAGCGTGACTTCGTTGACGTTTGCAAGTTTTTGGAGATACGGGATTGCGGACGTTATGAATTTTTCGTCTTTTGCAATGATATAAGCGTTTATCTTCTTTGACGGAACGACGTTCATTTCGTTGCGCAAATTGCGGATAGAACCTATGATTTCGCGCAAACCTTCAAAACTCGTCTCTTCCTTGCGGAACACTCTGTGTTTGTTGTAGGTCGGCCATGCTTGAATCATAAGCACGCTACCCTTCGGCGCGTATTTGGAATAGATTTCTTCGGTTACGAACGGCATGAACGGATGCAACAGTTTGAGAATTTCAGTCAACACGTAGGAAAGCATCGCGATTGCATGATTGTGCTGCTTCTTGTCGTCGCTGTAAAGCATCGTCTTGCTCATCTCGATGTACCAGTCGCAGAACTCGCTCCAAACGAAATCGTAAAGTCTTGCGGCGGCAAGTCCCAATTCGTACTTGTTGAGATTTATCGTGACTTCTTTCACGACGTCGTTTAGACGAGTGAGAATCCACTTGTCCGCATCGTTGAAGCGAGACGGCATGGACAAATCGTCGCCGTCTTTGATGTTCATTATGACGAAACGGGACGCATTCCAAAGTTTATTCACAAAGTTTCTGCAACTTTCGATTTTTCCGTCCGTAAATCTTGTGTCACTGCCGGGAGCGATGCCCGTTGCAAGCGAGAAACGCAGTGCGTCCGCGCCGTATTTGTCGATGATTTCGAGCGGATCGATGCCGTTGCCGAGGCTCTTTGACATCTTTCTACCCTGAGCGTCGCGCACGAGACCGTGAATAAGCACTTCGCTGAACGGCACTTCGTGCATAAACTCGAGTCCGCTGAACATCATTCTCGCAACCCAAAAGAATATTATGTCGTATCCCGTTACAAGCACGTTCGTGGGATAGAAATATTCGAGATTCTTCGTCTTTTTGGGGAATCCGAGCGTAGAGAACGGCCAAAGCGCAGAGCTGAACCAAGTGTCAAGAACGTCTTCGTCTTGACAGATATGCGTGCCGCCGCACTTGGGGCAAACATCCACTTTCGTCTTTGAAACGATCGTCTCGCCGCAATCGTCGCAATAGTATGCGGGGATTCTGTGTCCCCACCAAAGTTGACGGGAAATACACCAGTCTCTAATGTTCTCCATCCAGTTGAAATAGGTGTTTTCAAATCTCTTGGGGATAAACTCGGTTTTCTTGTCCTTCACCGCCTTGATCGCAGGTTCTGCAAGCGGCTTCATTTTTACGAACCATTGCTTTGACACGAGCGATTCCACCGTTTCACCGCAACGATAACAAGTGCCGACGTTGTGCGCATACGGCTCTATTTTCACCATAAGTCCGAGCGCGGTCAAATCTTCGACGATAGCCTTTCTTGCAGAAAGTCTGTCCATGCCTTGATACTTGCCGGCATTTTCGTTCATAAGACCGTCTTCGCCGATAACCTGAATGACGGGCAAGTTGTGACGCAAGCCCAGCTCGAAGTCGTTGGGATCGTGAGCAGGCGTAATCTTCACCGCGCCCGTACCGAAACCGATCTCGCAATAATCATCCGCAACGACGGGGATTTCTCTGTCCGTGAGCGGAAGTTTGACGGTTTTGCCGACGTACTTTGCCATTTTTTCGTCTTTGGGATTGACTGCAACCGCCGTGTCCCCGAGCATTGTCTCGGGACGAGTGGTCGCAATGACGATTGCGTCGTCTTCACCCACCACGGGATAGCGATAATACCAAAGATTCGATTGTTGTTCTTCGTATTCCACTTCTGCGTCGCTGAGCGCGGTGTGGCAATGCGGACACCAGTTGATGATGCGGTTTCCGCGATAAATCAAACCTTTTTTGTAATATTTTACAAACGCTTCAAGCACGGCGTTGGAGCAATTTTCGTCCATTGTGAAAGCGGATTTGGACCAGTCGCATGAAATGCCGAGTGCTTTTTGTTGCTCGACGATTCTTCCGCCGTATTGATTTTTCCACGCCCACGCACGCTCCAAAAATCCGTCTCTGCCGACGTCGTTTTTGGAAAGTCCTTCTTCTTTGCGCATCTTTTCGACAACCTTGACTTCGGTTGCAATCGACGCGTGGTCAGTGCCCGGCATCCATAGCGTTTCGTAACCGCACATACGTTTGAAGCGGACGATGACGTCTTGAATGGTTTCGTCAAGAGCATGTCCCATGTGAAGTTGTCCCGTGATGTTTGGCGGTGGCATCATCACCGTGAACGGATCTTTTTCCGCGTTCGGATGCGCTTCGAAAAACTTCCCTTTCATCCACATATCGTATATGCGCTTCTCAAACTCGGGATTGTAAGTTTTTTCCATATCTTGCATATTGTCAATTCTCCTTGCGCCGTCACGGCGCACTTTGTCTTTTCTTTATCGCAAAGTCGCAAAGCGCACAAATTTACGCTTTGCGACCGATATTACATATTTTTAGCAAACACGTCTATACGCTTTTGGGCTATACCGACGAGCGTTTTTAAGACTATTTATCCATACGTTTTGCACGGCATATCCCAATCTATCGCAGCGGAATTATGCTCGCCTTTACGCAATCAGCCTTCGTACGTGCCGTCTTTCTTTTCTTGAACGATCTTTTGGTCTTCTTCCTTGACGGAATCCGCAGTTGCCGCTTGCATCTTGCCTTCTTTGATGAGCTTCACTTGCTTTGAGGTCTCTACAAGATAGCTGAATGCCGCCGCATACGAGAGCGCGATACCCCATGCAAGAATGCCCCAGTCCGCATATTGCACGAAGTTGTGGAAGAATGCGAGAATGACGCCCACCGAGATCGTGAATGACGATACTTTGCCAAGCCAATTCGCCTTGACGGTCGCGCCCTTTTTGAGAACGTAAAGCGCAATCATCGCTTGGATGAACTCTTTTGCAAAAATCAAGATCACGAATGCGTAATGCACGAACCACGGATTTGAAAGCGTTCCGTCGGCAACGAGATTTTTGCCGAGTGCCGTAAGTCCCGTGCAGAACGACAAGCAAGCAAGCACGGATACGTGCATGAGTTTGTCCGCAATGGGATCGAGCACCATGCCGATGCCGCTTTGCATATTGAATCTTCTTGCGATCCAACCGTCGACCATATCGCTTGCGCTTGCAAAAAAGAACACGCCGAGTGCGGCATAAAACAACGTAAAATCGTCTCTGATGCCGCCGAGTGCCATGAGCGTCACGAAAACGGGCACGCAAATGATGCGGAAATACGTGATGATGTTGGGGATAGTCCAGACTTCTTTGAAGTCCACTTGACCGATTTTCTTTGCCATAAATTTTTCTCCGTAGCGCGTATACGCATAAGCGCATGCGCAACATAATATATAGTGATTATAACAAAGATTTTCGCGCGTGTAAACAATAAAAACCGCCCGAATTGCACAAAATACTCAAAAATGTGTATAATAGGGACAAAGCCTATGCAAAACTGTCTTATCATCATCAACAAAAACGCCGGTTCGAGCAAGAAAATCTCGTTTGAAAAAGTGGAAAAATGTCTCGGAGACGATTATCGTTACAAGCATTGCACGATTCCCGATGACGAAATCGAGAATTTTTCCGCTTACGACGTGCTGGCGGTTTGCGGCGGCGACGGCACGCTTGCAAGCATTCTCGAAAAAGCGTGCGATATGCCGCTCAAAGTGTTTTACTTTCCCGTAGGCACATTGAACGACAAAGCAAAGGCAGAAAGATACTCTCATTTGAAAACAAGATGTCCGTCTTGCGACGACGAAAAGGATAAGGCAAAGCCAATCGTCGTAGGAAAATGCGCCCGACTTATCGAAGAAGACGGATATATTACGGAAGAGTGCGACAAGAGTCTTTTCTCATACGTTTTTGCGGCAGGCTCGTTTACACCGATAGGCTATACGTCCGACGTAAAAGAAAAACAAAAATTCGGAGCGTTGGCATACGTATCGAAAGTCGTTGAAGAATACAAACCGCACAGAATAAAAGCAACGATTGCCACCGATAAAAAAACTTACGACGGCGAGTTTTCGCTTATAATGTTTCTCAAATCGCCCAGATGTTTCGGCTTTCACTTCAACAAGGCGTACGACGGCGAAAGCATGAGCGGACACGTTCTTGCAATACGCTCGACCAAACATAAAGGCGCACTTGGATATATCGAGATGTTTTTCCCTTTCTTCCGTGCGTTTTTCATGGGGCTAAAAAAAGAAAGAGACAAAGGCTCTTTGATTTTCAAGAAGATATATTCGGCAAATCTCACTCTTTCCGAAGACATCGATTTTTGCAAAGACGGAGAAAAACACGTTCTGAAAAAAGGACGGTACAAGATCTCATTCCGACGTTCGCTTTGCGATTTTTGCGTAATAGAAAAATTCTGAAGACGGAAGTTAGACTTTGCAAGGCAAGCAAAACGAGACGCTAAATTCTTCCGTAAACAAAAGTCAATTTTGATTTAGCTCGGCAAACCGTCGTTTGCTTTCGTGCGAATATGGACACTTGTCTTATTGCAAAGATGAACATAAGACAAAACAAAAACGGAAGTACTCTAAAAAAACGTCGATTTTTAGAAAGAATTCTCAAAAACGGCAATTTATAGAATACATTCATTTCAATTTTTCAATAAAATTAGAATAATTAGGCAGTATTTGAGTATTTTCCCAAGCATTCTCGTTTTATTTGTTTTGCACTCACACATATGTACATTTGCTTATATTATGAAAAAACATATAAAAAAACAAGGTCTTCGGGCATTTGTTTGCAGCCGAAAACCTTGTCTCTTATTATACAAAATTCAATCGTCTTCAACGTTTCAACACAAGACTTACAACGTCGCTCGGATTGTTTACGATATACTCTGCATCGTGCTTTTCAAACTCTTCCCTGTCACCGTATCCGTACAAGACGGCACACACGTCAATGCCGCAAATATGGGCTCCGTCTATGTCGTACATACGGTCGCCCACCATAAGCGCTTTTGATTTGTCCGTCACGCAAAGCCTTGAAAGAACGTCGTTTATCACGTCGCACTTTGCTTCTTTGCTTGCGTCGCTCGATGCGCCGCCCACCACATCAAAATACTTTTCAAGATCAAAGCCTTTGACAATCATGTTTGTAAATTTGATTGGTTTGCTCGTTGCAACGGCAAGGCGTTTTCCTCCGGCTTTGAGTTCATACAACATTTCTTTTACACCACAGAAAACCTCACAATGTTTCCAGCCGTATTTCTCGTATTCTCCGCGATACAACCCTATAAGTTTTTCGATGCTCTTCTCGTCCTGTCCCAAGAAATCGTGCATGCTCACCCTAAAAGGCGGTCCTATCATCTTGTCGAGAATCTCGTTTGTGTACGACACGCTCTCGTGGTCGAGTGCATAGCGGATACATTCCACAATGCCCGGCTTGCTGTCAATCAGTGTTCCGTCAAGGTCAAACAATATATATTCGTAGTCTACCATCGGTATCTCCAAAAATCGTTTTCAAATCAACGCATGGATTCGGCATGTTTGCGCCGTTCTATCCTACGATGCGTCGATTTGCAAATAATATTTTAGATAAACCGCTTTACATTGTCAATCCATTTGCCGCTCAAAAGACTTGCAATCGGCACGTCGAGAATGGTTTTTACTCCCCTTACACCGCTTTGATACTCTTTTACGCATGATTTGGCATATGCCATAAGCACTCCTGCGGTGAAATCGGGATTCGATTGCAGTTTAAGGTTGAATTCCATATCGCTGGAATATCCGTTCGACAATCCTTTTTCAAGCACAAAACCGCCGTGCGCCATGCCCGTATGCTCCTTTTCGAATTCTTTCTCATCGATAAAATGCACTATAGTATCGTAATTTACAAAATAATCGGGCATACTCTTTATCGTTTTCTCGATAAATTCACCGTCTGCGCCGTCTTCGAGCACAACGAAACATTCCCTTAGATGCTTATCCCGCTCGCACAAAGTTTTGCCTTGTCCGTTCCGCACCGCATCGAGCGCAGATTGCTTGGGTATTGTGTATTGCACGGCGTTTTTAACGCCTTTTATACGGCGTATCGATTCTCCGTGCCCCTGCGACACACCTTTGCCCCAAAACGTTTGCAAATCTCCGTTTTTCGTCACCGAACACATCAACGCACGCATAAGCGAAAACAGACCGGGGTCCCAACCTATTGCAATATAACTCAACTTATCAGTGACTTTTTGCCGCATAAACTCGGCGTATTCCGCCATTTTTGCGTGCGTGTCGAAAGAATCCACCGTATTAAACTCGTTTGCAACGCTTTTTGCAACACCTAGAAGGTCGTTTTTCGAGCCGACGCACAACGCAAGCACATCGATTTTGTCTTTGAACTCGAAAACGTCTTCCTGAGCGTACGTTTTCGTGCCGTAAGGCGAAACGACTTCGCACGGTTTTCTTCTAGTAAATATTCCGACGACTTCGTCGCCCTGTTCAACCGCACATCTTTCGCATGCTTTGCCGAGATTTCCGTAACCAACAATTCCGACTTTCATAAAACCACCTTTTCGATTATCTAACCGCATATTTTGTCAAATGCACGCTATCGTCGCGAAAATTCGTTTTCAATTTTTGATTGAAAGACGTCCGTTTCTTTATGTAAAAACTAAAATTTTCCTTTCGGATTTTCCGAATATACGGCGCAGCGTGACACAATCTCTCACTGTTTTGCAAGCGACAGGCATAAAATACGGTAGACGTTCGTTTTTTGAAAGTTTATGCATAAAGAAAGCGAATGTTGACAATAATTTTTTGCGAGTATGGATATGGTCAAACGTGGCGAATTGTATTATGCCGATTTATCACCGGTGGTGGGCAGCGAGCAAGGGGGCGTGCGCCCCGTTCTAATAGTTCAAAATAACGTGGGAAACAAGTATAGTCCGACCATTATCGCCGCTGCGGTCACGTCGCAACTCGGAAAAGCAAAACTGCCGACGCATATCGAACTGCCGGCAGGCAAATTCGGACTTCCGAAAGACAGCGTGGTCTTACTCGAACAAATACGAACGCTTGACAAAAAACGCCTAAAAGAAAAAATCGGCGAATTGCCGATCAATATGATGACCAAAGTCAACGAAGCGTTGCTCGTATCACTTGGATTTTTTGAAACATGAAAGATTTGTATTGTCGTTTGTTTTGCCGGTTCAACCGCTTTGAAAAAGCATGAGATTTTTTATTTTTCTCCGTCGATTGTAATCGGCTTTTTTTGTTCAAATAAAAAACTATCTTATCGATATATCACTCGATAAAAATATCGTCGAACAGTTTTGCGATAACTTTATTGATTATTGCAAAATCGAATCCTTTTGAATATAGATGCGCACTGATTTTCTGAGCGCCCGTTTTATCGACGATTTTGCGCGATTTGGCATACTTTTGCGCCATTTTCAGCGCAAGGTCGTATTCTTTTTCGTCGTCTTTTGCGTCAAGCAAAATATTGTCCACGAGTTTTTTGTCAACGCCTTTTTCGTTGACGAGTTTGTATGCGATTTTCTTTGCGCCATATCTGTTTGAATTGAACATAAGATATGTGCGCACGTATTCTTCGTCGTTGATGTAATTGTATTTTTTTGCTTTTCCTATTGCAAATTCCACTTCGTCTTTGTGGTATCCTTTGCCGTATAGTTTTTCCTTGCATTCTTTTTCAGAACGTGCGGAAAGCGCAAGATATTTCACAAGCGCGTCGTAGGCTTTTTGTGCTCTTTCTTCATCGAGCGGATACTCTTTCACTTCTTCGGACATATTTCACCACAAACACATGTTTTCGTATATCTAACGCAATGTTTTGTATTTTTTTGCTTTGCTGATTCAAAGATTTTATAAGAGTAAAACTCAAACTATTGCGCGATTTTTTCAAATCGTTTTTCGTTCAAAATCTCAACGTGCGCTCTTCCTGCCGACATCTCGCATATTTTGTCCGCAAACGATTTTGCATCGTCTTCACTGACGAAAACCTTGCATTTCACTCCGTCGCCGTAGCTTATGTCGTCGATTATCGCATCTCCTTTTCGGATGTGTTTTTCAACGACGGCAAAAGTCGGATAATCGGCAGATATTTCAAGCACGACACACTCGGTCTTGACGGATATTTTGCCCATAGCAACACCGCTTGCCGCCGTCTGCGAATACGCTCCGACAAGTCCGCCCGCGCCGAGTTTTATGCCGCCGAAGTATCTCGTAACGACAATTGCCGTTTTTACGAGACCTTGCTTGCGAATGACGTCGAGAATGGGTTGCCCCGCCGTGCCAGACGGCTCTCCGTCGTCACTGAAACGAGTGACGTTGCCAAGCTCGTCCGCAACGTACGCATAACAGTTGTGCGTTGCGTCCGGGTATTTTTTTCGGATTGATTTTACAAACTCTTCGGCTTGCTTTTCGTCCACTTCGCCCTTGACGCTAGCGATAAAAACCGAGCGTTTAATCTCGGTTTTTATCTCGTATTCGCCATCGACGTATTTGTACGTTTTCACTCTACGCTGACCTTGTAGAAATTCTTTTTGCCTTTTTGCAACACGAAACCGTTTGCAATTTGGCTGTCGGTGATTTGCGCCATAATATCCGCGACTTTTTGGTTGTCAACCGAGATGCCACCGCCTTGGATAAGACGTTTCGCTTCCCCCTTTGACGGCACTTTTGCAACCGCAACGAGAATATCCGCAACGCTCGTCATACCCTTGGGGATAACCGCGCTCGGCATATTTTCGCTATCGCCCGAGAACGCCGCACGAGCCTTTTGGAGAGCGTCGTCCGCTTCCTTTTCGCCGTGCACCATTTTGGTGAGTTCGTACGCAAGGCGTTCTTTTGCCTTGTTCATACGCTCGTCGTTGTATCGAGTGAGTTCTCTTATCTCGTCAAGCGGCAAGAAAGTAAGGAATCTGAACACCTTTTCTACGTCCGCATCCGCAATGTTTCTCCAATACTGGAAGAAATCGTACGGGGCGGTCTTGTTGGGATCGAGCCACACCGCGCCTTTTGCGGTTTTGCCCATCTTGATGCCTTCAGAGGTCGTGAGCAATCCGAAAGTGATTGCAAAAGCGTCTTTTTGCTCTTTTCTACGGATAAGGTCCGCGCCCGAGAGCATATTTGACCATTGATCGTCACCGCCGCATTGAAGCACGCAACCGTACTTTCTGTTGAGCACCAAAAAGTCGTAGGACTGCATGAGCATGTAGTTGAATTCAAGGAAAGTCAAACCTTTCTCGAGACGTTGCTTGTAGCACTCTGCCGTGAGCATACGATTGACCGAGAAGTTTGCGCCGACTTCACGCAAGAAGTCGATATAATTCAAATCAAGAAGCCAATCCGCGTTGTTGACGAGAATCGCCGCATTTTCACCGTCAAAACGGATGAATTTTGCCATTTGCTTTTTGAAACAATCGACGTTGTGTTGGATTGTCTCTTTCGTCATCATAGAGCGCATGTCCGTACGTCCCGACGGGTCGCCGACCATTGCCGTGCCACCGCCGATGAGAATGATGGGGCGATGTCCTGCGTCTTGCAAGCGTTTTGCCACTATCATTTGCATGAAGTGACCGACGTGTAGACTGTCTGCAGTCGGATCGAAACCGATGTAGAAGGATTGAGAGCCTTCGTCAAGCAACTTTTTCAGGTCTTCTTCAAAAACCACTTGTTTGACCAAACCGCGTTCGCGAAGTTGGTCGATAATGTTTTGTGCCATATTTATATCCTTTTGGAATAGTATTTGTATAGATAAGTGTACCACTATCGGCACCTTTTGGCAACTTGTTTTTCCACTATATCGCCCTTTACGGCATCAAAATCGTTTATATTTGAAATCGTCAAAGATATTTTTTCGTATTTTCTTGATAAAACTTTATCTATATGATAAAATGTCATCGACCAAAAATAAAATAAACTCTTTAAGGAGACATTTATCTATGCAATATTCAAGTGAAGTTGAAAACATGTGTTGCGTTGCAAAAGGCCCTAATCACGGTCCCGCTCCTATTCCCGAAGAAGGAAAATGGGTTCAAGCGAAAGAGATTAAGGACATCAGCGGTCTCACCCACGGCATCGGTTGGTGCGCACCGCAACAAGGCGCTTGCAAACTCACGCTCAACGTCAAAGACGGTATCATTCAGGAAGCACTCGTTGAAACCATCGGATGCTCCGGTATGACTCACTCTGCGGCTATGGCGGCTGAAATTCTCACCGGCAAGACCATTCTCGAAGCGCTCAACACCGACCTTGTGTGCGACGCTATCAACACTGCAATGCGTGAACTCTTCTTGCAAATCGTTTACGGCAGAACGCAATCCGCATTCTCCGAAGGCGGTCTCGTCATCGGCGCAGGTCTCGAAGATCTCGGCAAAGGCACGAGAAGCCAAGTCGGCACGATGTACTCCACCGTTGCAAAGGGACCCCGTTATCTCGAAATGGCTGAGGGTTACGTCACGAAAGTCGCTCTCGACGCACACGACGAGATCATCGGCTATCAATTCTGCAAACTCGGCGTGTTCATGGAAATGATCAAGAAAGGCGTCGACGCAAACGAAGCACTTGCAAAATGCACCGGCACCTACGGCAGATACAAAGCCGAAGACGGCGCTGTGAAGTGGATCGATCCACGCCACGAATAAGGAGATTCAACTATGAGTGTCACATTTGAAGGTTATGAAAGAAGAATAGACAAAATCAACAAAGTTCTTGCTCAATACGGCATCAAAGACCTTGAAGACGCAAGAGCGATTTGCCTTGAAAAAGGCGTTGATTGCGAAGCAATCGTCAAAGGCGTGCAACCCATCTGCTTTGAAAACGCCGTTTGGGCATACACCGTCGGTTGCGCAATCGCAATCAAGAAAAACTGCGTGAACGCTGCAGACGCCGCAGAAGCAATCGGCGAAGGACTTCAATCCTTCTGCATCCCCGGCTCTGTTGCAGAACAACGTCAAGTTGGTCTTGGACACGGCAATCTCGCCGCAATGCTCCTTAGAGAAAGCACCAAGTGCTTCGCATTCCTTGCAGGTCACGAATCCTTTGCTGCGGCAGAAGGCGCAATCGGTATCGCAAGAACCGCAAACAAAGTCAGAAAGACTCCCCTTAAAGTCATTCTCAACGGTCTCGGCAAAGACGCCGCATTCATCATCTCCCGTATCAACGGCTTCACTTATGTCCAAACCAAAATGGACTACTACAAGGGCGAAGTGTCCGTCGTCAAAGAAACCGCATACTCCAACGGCGAAAGAGCTGCTGTCAAAGTGTACGGCTGCGACGACGTCACCGAAGGCGTGGCAATCATGCGTCTTGAAGACGTTGACGTCTCCATCACCGGTAACTCCACAAACCCGACTCGTTTCCAACACCCCGTTGCAGGCACTTACAAGAAATGGTGCGTCGATCACGGCAAGAAATACTTCTCCGTCGCATCCGGCGGTGGCACGGGCAGAACTCTTCACCCGGACAACATGGCGGCAGGTCCCGCATCTTACGGCATGACCGACACGATGGGCAGAATGCACTCCGACGCACAATTTGCAGGTTCTTCTTCAGTCCCCGCACACGTCGAAATGATGGGACTCATCGGCATGGGCAACAACCCGATGGTTGGTGCTTCGGTCGCATGTGCGGTCGCAGTACAAGAAGGTTTGACTAAATAATCAATTAACTAAAAATAAAAAACGCCGCTCATCCGAACGGCGTTTTTTATTTTTTTCTCTAAAGTTAAAAAAAAGGCGCACTAGTGCGCCAATGTTCAATATTCTTTGCGGCCTGTCAAATAATCCAAATCTTCATTAAAATAATTTGCGATTTTGCACAAATTTTCAATTCCGATTTCTCGTTGATTCAACACATATCGCGATAAAGTTTGTTGCGGAATACCGAGTTCTTTTGCGACAGAACGAATACTTCTATCTCCAATCAACTCTCTTAACCTTTCAGAAAATCTTTCGGAATACATAATTTTCTCCTTTTTTAAAATTTTACGCCAAATGGCGTAAAAATATTGACATTACACCAAATGGTGTTATAATAAAAGAAAGGAGAATAAATATGGAAAACAAAAGAAAAATCATTATTGTAGCAACAATTTTGATTATCGTATTATCTTTACTTCTTTGCGCTTGCGACGATAATTCAAACAACGGCATGTCAAATCAAGGAAATTCAAAAAGAAACCCGTTGAAAACCGCTTATGACACCTTATACGAAGAATTCGGCAGTAATTCCTGTTATACACTCGGAAGCGATAAATCTTATCTTCAAGTCGATACAAATCCCTATGATATAGACGATTATTACAACGCAACAAATGCTCAGATTCTGAAATCCGCAATAACTGCGTTGAAACTCCCCGATTATATTTATCAGCGAATGCTGAAAACAACCGCCTTGCAAGGTCGTCAGGAAGTAACCGTAAACGGAATAAATGTTTCTTGGACATATCACCCTGACAAAGGTCTTGAAGCAATATTTACGATAGCGTAAACGGCAATATTCAAAAAGCGTCTCGTTGGAGACGCTTTTTTCTTGACAAATCGGTAATGTTGGCAAATAATGATTTCATCAATGTTTTATAGTTATAAATATATATCTATATAAAAGGAGTTTTTATGAAAGTTTGCGACATTCCATATCAAAGATGCGACATCCAAGACGTGAAAAAAGCATACGAGCTTTGCATCAATAGCATCAACAACGCAAAGTCCGCCGATGACGTGCTTGCGGCAAGAAAACAACTGCTCTCCGTCACCGAAGAATTGAACACTGAAAGCGCATTGTCCTATATGCGTTGGTCTTGCAACACAAAAGACGAATTCTACAAGGCGGAAAAAGAATACTACGAGCAAAACGCGCCCTTGCTGTCGGGTGTGCAAATTTCGTATATGCAAGCGATGATGTCAACGCCCTTCCGCGCGGAAGTCGAAAAAAGACTGCCCGTCACCGTGTACAAAAACTATGAAGTTTCGCTCAAAGCACTTGACGAGAGCATTGTGCCCGATCTGCAAGAAGAGAGCGCAATCGTCAACGAATATTCGCAGTTTATGAGCGAATTCACCGTCGATTTCCGCGGAGAGAAAATGCCGCTGACCATACTTCGCAGATATATGGAAGATGCGGACCGAGAGACGAGAAAAGAAGCCTATGACGCGCTCGGAAAAGTGTTTGAAGAAAACAGCGATATCCTTGACGGCACGTTTGACAGACTTGTCAAAGTGCGTGACCGCATGGCGAAAAAGATGGGATACAAAGACTTTGTGGAGCTTGGCTATTATCGTATGGGCAGAATTTGCTATGACCGCGAAAAAGTGGAAAAATTCCGCCAAAACGTGCTCAACGACATCGTGCCCGTTGTCAGCCGCATCCGCACCGCTCGCGCAAAGAGCATGGGCATTGACGATATGAAACTCTACGACTACGGCGTGTGCTTTGCATCGGGCGATCCCGCTCCCGTTCTCAACGCCGAGCAAATGTTTGAAAAAGGTCGCGAAATGTACCACGAGATGAGCAAGCAAACGGGCGATTTCATCGATATGATGATAGAAAACGACGCTTTTGACGTTATGTCGCGCGAAGGCAAATGGGGTGGCGGCTACTGCACGGAATTTGCCAAATACAAGCAACCCTTCATCCTTGCCAACTTCAACGGAACATCGGGCGACGTGGACGTGTTGACGCACGAGGCAGGTCACGCTTTTGCAAGTTATCTGTCTTTCAAAAACAACCTTGACGCAGAAGCCGCACTCGGAATGGAAACCGCCGAAACGCACTCTATGAGCATGGAATGTTTCTGCTGGAAGTTTATGGACAAATTCTTCGGAGATCGTGCAAACGACTACAAGTTCAAGCACCTTTTCGACAATCTGTCCTTCCTGACCTACGGCACAATTGTAGACGCTTTCCAACACGTCGTATACGAGCATCCCGAACTTACCCCCGCACAACGCAACGAAGAATGGAACAAACTCGAAGCGAAATTCCGTCCCTATCTCAACACCAATGGCATGCGCTACTTCGACAAAGGCACGAGATGGCAATATCAAATGCACATCTACGAATCGCCCTTCTACTACATCGACTACTGCCTTGCGCAATCGGACGCTTTGCAATTCTTGTTCAAATCGCTTGACGACTATCAAGACGCATTCAACCGTTATCTCACCTTCACGTCAAAAGGCGGAACGGAGCTGTTCACCGACATGCTAAAAGAAGCAGGCATCAACTCCCCCTTTGAAGACGGCGCACTCAAAGAAGTGGCGGCAAAGAGCGAGAAGATCCTCGAATCGTTGGCAAAATAAGACTTTTATCAATCAAAATCACGCATCTAACCGCTCGTTTTGCGTGAAAACCAAAAAAAAGCCGCACAAGCGTCGCACTCTGCGACGCTTGTGCTTTTTTTTGTTGCGAGCTAAAACTTTGCATTGTTGCTTGCAAACTTTGCGTGGCATTGCGTTTTGCTTGCTTGCCACATCGATAAGTTGTATAATCGTTTTATGGAACAGGAAAAAGAAAACTCAATTCAACTTTCAACCGCAACCGCGCCGACTATGAAACAACCGCGCAACTGCGCCTTTGACATTGCGCGCATCGTTGCGATGTTTTTGATCGTAAGCTCGCACTTCTTGGGGCACGGCGGTTTTGCAAACAACATGACGGGCGCAAATTTCGTCTTCGGAAGAATATTGACGTCTTTGTTCAATCCGTCCGTCAATCTTTTCGTGCTTATCGGTGCGTACTTCACTTGCACGTCAAAAAAACTCAAATGGCAACGTCTTGCAAAACTCTATGCTCAAGTGTGGATATATAGCATGACGATTTTTGTCGTTTTTTTGTGCATATACGGCAAGGAGAGTTTCTCTTGGAACTGGCTTTTGTCTTCGCTTTTTCCCGTGATATGCGGCAAATACTGGTTTTTCTCGGCATACATCTTTATGATGCTGGCATCTCCCCTTCTCAATGTCGTTATCGCGCGCATAGACAAAAAGACACACTTTGCGGCATGCGCAGTCTTTATCGTGCTCGGCATACTCGCGGGTGACGTTCACGTACTTCCGCAACTTGCCATGGGTGACGGATACAACGTGATTTGGTTCATAATGCTCTACTTCATTGCGGCGTTCGTGAGAAAATATGACGTGAAAGTGCCGAAAAAGTGGTATTTGTGCCAATTATCGCATACAGCGCGACTTTGGTTGCAGGATACTTTTGCAACACCGCACAATGCTCTATCGTGCGCTCTGCATCGGCAATCATTCTGCTTGTCGCTCTTAAAGACGTGAAAACCACTTCCGTGCGTTTTTCAAAATTTGTCACAGGCGTATCTGCAACGATGTTTGGCATATATCTTATTCACGACAGCAACGAAATGCGCGGATATATGTATCAAAACATCTTCCATGCAAGCAAATTTTACGATTCTAACGTGTCATTCTTGATTATGATCGGTTTTATTGCGGCAACGTTCTTTGTTTGTATGGCGATTGAACAATTGCGCCTTCTCATCGACAAACCAATCACTATGGCATTTGAAAAACTTGTCAAAACAACTCGTGAAAAGAAAGCGGCAAACGCAAAAACAAACGATATAACGGACGAACAATCCGCTCCGCAACCATACGTTCAAATCGAACGCTCGGACAATCCGTCAACCGCCCAAACAAACGACACCGACACGGAACACGCCGAAGACTGCGCCCAATCGCAAACTGACGAGAGTGAAAACGCCGACAGTTTGCAATGAGATTTTGACTTATCAAAAAACATAAAATAATTTGAAAAGGAGCGATTTTCGCTCCTTTTTCTGTTACAACCGCTACGTTGTCAACCGATATTTGATAAATTTTGCCGACAGAATCGTGTAAGCGCGCAACCTAGCGGTCGAAGACGAATTTGCCGAGTTTAATTTTGTATAGCAAATATTGCTCAATATCCCAAATCTTCGTTTATCAAAACAATTTCATAGGGGCAATTGGTGGGTTTCTTCCAAAGCACGGCAAGACCTTTGCAAATGCGCTCCGGGCTTGAACAATCGTAACATCTGTCGCCTTTCACGGCGCACGGCGTGTTTTTGTTTAGGCGTTGTGCATTCTTGGGTGCGGCAATGTTGCGAGCGCGCCAAAGTGCCTTGTCATAGTCGGGCGCGATCTTATTTTTACCGATAATGAAAAACACCTTTTCGTGCCCATAAAACTCACCTGCCACTCTATTGCAGTTGCCGTCAATATTGATGATTTCGCCCGTCTCGGCAACGCCGTTTGCTGACGTTAGAAAGACATCGGCAGTGAGAGCTTCTTTCATGATGTCCACAGGCGACTTGCCGTCGGGATCGTCAAAGCGATACAACACTTTGTTGTGCTTTTCAAGCATTTTGAGCACGCCCATTTGATCGAGTGTGACCGATCCGCCAAAACCGACGCTTTTGCCGTCTATTTGGCTGTCGAGATACTCGCTTGCAGCCTTTGCGGTCTCAAAGCACGAAACGATAAAACCACGATTTTCGAGATTGCTTTTTATCTTTGCAAAATCCATAATTCACCTGCACGGTTTTTTGTATATTATAAATTGTCCGCCGCATTTTGTAAATATAAATGTTGCACTTATACACGGAATATGCAACTTAAAAGACGGAGCACGAGCCACAAGAAAATTTAAATTAATAATGAATAATTAATAATGAATAATTGTGGCACGGGCGCAAAAAAAGTTTGTCGTTTCGTTTCCACGAGATCCTTCGAGAAGCTCAGGATGACATAGTTTTTGTATTGCGCCCGAAACGAAAACCAATTCGTAGCGTACTTATAAACGAAATGTGTTACTTCGAAGACGGAACACGAGCCGCAACGGCGGCGAGCCTTTGAGTGCCGAGCAAGACGATTGTACGAGAATGCGTGGCGTTTTGTTGCGCAGCTGCCACGCAGGCGAAGTGGCATAACAAGGGGACGATACCTATCTATGCGAGTGCCGCCTGTCTTCCCCGCGAGCGACGGATAACATTGTAGAGAAAACACTCTATACGAGTGGTGGAAGAAATACCGGCGCGGACCGGAAAGATGGGGCAATTCTATTTAGGGTATTACACGCTCACCCCTTGTAGAGCCATGAACTTATTAAAACTTATCGGGCGAAACAAATATGCGCCTGACGGCTAGATCCTTCGACTTCGCTCAGGATGACAAGGGAAAATTAGTATTAATTCGCCCGAAACGAAAATCTATTCGGAGCGTACTTGACGTAAATGATTGTTTGTGTGAGTTGTGTTACAAAGTTATGCGCTCAATAGCGCATTTTCAAAGGCAGTAAACGGATAAAAAAGCAAGAAAAAGCCACTTGCAATACAACCCTAATGCACTCAATTTTTAATTGGAAATAACGCAATATTCAGATGAAGAACAAGAAAGAGCCACGCCAACGGCAACTCTAATGTACATAAATCTCAATTGTAAATAATGCGTTATTGAGATGCAGAACAAGGAAACACCCATCCGAAACAAAACCCAACGTACAGATAGTACGTGATTTTGGAGCGGATGGGTGTTGACGAAGTTATGCGCTCAATAGCGCATTATTTTACTGTTCGCGGATTATATCAGTCTGCGCAAACGACTTAATCTCTTTCATGCGCGCATTGGCATCTTCAAAAGTGTTTTGCGGCGCACCCTTGTGGACGTAAGTCTTGCGTTTGAGAACGAAGAAGAATTTGCCGTCGGCGGCTTCGATGGTGTACGTGCCGATGATGGCGTGCGATTTGAAACGATTGATTGCGCGCTCGCAGTACTCCTTGGTGGTGTAGTTGGAGCTTTCGTAGATGTCGTTGCCGCTGGCATCGTAGAGCGTGTAGAAATACTCTTGCGTGCCGTCTTCTTTGTCAACGTGCTCGATGATGTATTTTCCGTAAATGACGGATTCGTCAAAGCCTGCAACTTTTTGCGGTGCTTTTCTTGCGTTCTTGGGAGTTTTGAGAGCGGCAAACGGCGGAGCAATTTTCTTGATGATGACTTTCTTGTCCTTGTTTGCGTTGAGAGCTTCAAGCTCGGCTTCTTTGGCGGCGAGTTTTTTGGCAAGAGCGGGAGACGGAGTACCTTCATAATAGCAAGCGTCTTCGGGATCGTAATAGTATCCTTCGTAAGTTCCGTCGTACTTAGACCAGTCGTCCGGTTTCTTTTTGACGACTTTCTTTGCGGCGGGTTGAGCAACGCCTTGCTTTTTGGGTTCTTCTTCCTTGACCGGTTCAACCGCTTCGGGTTTCGTGCCTTCATTCACCGCTTCGACGGGTTCGGGCTTGACTTCTTCCTTCGGCTCTTCCTTGATTTCTTCTGCGACAGGCTCTTGCACGGGTTCTTCAACGGGTGCCGGCTCTTCGACTTTTTCGATAGCAGGCTCCACCTTCTCTTCCGCTACGGGTTCGATGACGGGAGCAACTTCCGGCGTCGGTTCTTCTTTCACTTCTTCGACGGGCGTTTCTTTGGCTTCGTTTTTCGCAACGGGAGCATCGTCTACTGGTGCGTTCTTCGCAGGCTTTTTGCCACGCATAGCGTTCTTAACTTCACCGCGCAAACGAGCAAGTTTCTGATTGAGTCGCATTTCTTCGGCATTGACTCCGTACTCGGAATAAAAATCGTTTTCCGCTTTATCTTCTTTTGCGTCTTTACGCTCTTTAATCGCTTTGATGATACTCACGACAAGCACCGCGACGAGCGCAACGAGCGCAAACACGAACACGATGATCACGATGAGTGCGGAATATCCGTCAAAAGGACCCAATTTGAGATTTTCAATCATAATTCTTAACCCCTTTTAAGAGTATCATAATCATAGATATATTAGCACACAACGCGCGTGCTTGCAATACATTTTTAAGTTTTTTCGACAAACGTGGCGTATAATGTCGAAAAATCGTCGCAAAAACGCTTTATCATGCAATATATAATATGAGTAAATCCGCTGTTTTATCATCGAAAAACGACATTTTGCCCTTGCGACAGAATAAGGGAAATCGCACTTTCGGCAGGCACAAAGTCGCAAGTCAGATATACGATAAGTTGCGCAACCGCACCTACAACCAGTCCCGTAGACGCAATAATCAACGCACACCTGCACTTCTGCAGTCTCGTGAGAAATACGTATCTCGATGAAACGACCGCTATCGCCGTGTAAGTTAATATACCGACGACTCCCATCGCAACGGGAATTGTCGAGAAATTGAGACTGCCAACCGCTCCCACGTATAGCCTGAACGGAATGAGCAAAAATTTGAGTATCCAAACGAAACCGCCCCACGTCGTGATAACCGAGAGTAAACAAAGCACCAACATAACGACGTAGATTGCCATTACGTACGGCAAAACGAAAAAGTTTGACAGCAAAAACAGCGTAGGCACTTCACCGAAGAAGTACGCAACTAGCGGATAAGTCAGTATATTCGCCGACGTAGAAACCGCAAATACGGACACGAAACGCTTGCCTATATGACGTTTTGGAGAAACCTTGTCAACGATTTTCATTCCGACCTTTTCAATGGGGCGTGCAAAAGCAAAAATACCAATGACCGCACCGAACGAAAGCAAAAATCCAACGTCCATGATTGCGTACGGGCGGAAAAGCAAGATGAGTATTGCCGCAAAAGCAGTTGCCGACAAATCGTCTTTCTTCTGTCCGAACGATGACGCGAACGTGAAGACGCCGCTCATAACCACCGCACGCAATGACGACGCCGTGAACGAACAAAGCATCGAATAAAAGAACGTGAGCACGACAACCACGCAAAAACAAACTTTGGGATTGACTTTCAATTTTTTAAGCACGAAATACAGCGCAGTCGCAAGCGTCGAAACGTGCAGACCGCTCACCGCAAGGACGTGCGCAAGCCCCGAAGCCTTGACGTCGGAATACAAATCGGAATCGATGCCGAATTTGTCCCCGAGAACGAGAGCTTGCGTAATCGAAGCCGTATAGTCGTCCGTATACTCGTATAGAATTTTCTTGATTTCGTGGCGGTTTCCGTCAATAAAACCGAGTTTGCCGTCGCCGACGAAAGTCACCGAATCGGCGTATATTTTGAAGCCGACGCCCTTTGAAAGATTACTTGCAAAAAACGTGTCGAAACGCTCGTGTCCTACAGACTTCAACGTGCCGTTTATCTTCACCGTGTCGCCTGCGTTGAAATCAATCTCGTCAAGGTAACCCGTGACGTAACCGTCGTATTTGTACGTTTTGCCGTCAATCGAAATATTCTTGACGTAAAATTTACAATACCTTCCGTCAGCGACTATATCGCTTGCGACGGTGCACGTAAAATCTCCTTTGAAATACTGAACGGTATTTGCGTTGAACGCGACGTTGTGGGAAGTCATCGCAACGAAACCTACGAGTATCGCAATGGGTATATAGGCAAATTTTCTTGACTTTTTGAAAGCGAAAACAAGTGAAAAACAAAGAATGAAAAGTAAAAGCGGAATGAGATAAAACCATACGCTCGCGCCGTACATACTCTCGGCAACGAGAATTCCGAAAATAAGAGACAAGGCGAAAAACACCATCGGTCTACAATTGAAAATTCGTCTCCCTTTTATCTCCATATTTCCCCGCGTATCGCATATTTTGTGAAAAACAATATGCGAATTGTCCTTTGTTTTTTGTAAAAAAATCATTTGGCGTGATTTGCGCCTTATTTTGCGTAAAATTGTGAAAAACGGGTTTTATCCCTGCGATATACAAGAATAAAACCCGTCTTGAATTATCTTCTTCCGGTGATTACGACATCCGCACCGAAACCGAGAACGTCTTTTGCGATGACGTCGCCTATCTTGCAATCTTTCGGAGCAACGAGCGTTCCGATGAAATTCACGACGTCGAAAATATTCTCTTTGGGAACGGTCGTCGTTGTCTTTACGGAAGCCACTCCACCGCCTTCGAGATTCACGAGCGTGGTGACGCTGCGCTTGGGATGAGTGAACTCTTCCTTGCCGTATATTTCGCCGCGCTTGCAAGTGTTGCCTTTGACGACCACTTCGCCGTCAACTTTTTCTATGTTCAACGAACAACCCATAGGGCACATTATACATATCGTATTCATTTTTCAAGTCTCACTATAACGTCGCCGCAAACGGCTGATTTGTCAATAATGACATTGCCCATTTCACCAGGGGCAAGCACCATACATTTCTTTGACACGAGAACGTTTTCCCCGCTCTCGACGATGAGTTTGCAATTCTTGTACACGTCGCCGACACGGAAGAAAATCTGCACTTTTCCGTCGCCTTTGCTTATGCGTTGCGGAAGTGCGTATCTCACACCGTCTTTTGCAATTACATTGACGATTTCACCGCTCTTTTGAGATTGACCGAGAGCGTATTTTGCCGCATTTTCGCCTGCGATTTCCGCTTCGTGAGAAACGTTGTCCACAAGGTCGTGAACGTGAAGCACGTTGCCGCACGAGAAGATACCTTCAACGCTCGTCATGCGATGTTCGTCGACGACCGCACCGTTGGTTATTCTGCTCATTTCAACGCTCGTGCCGTTTAGCAAATCGTTTTCGGGAATAAGACCGACGGAGAGCAAAAGCGTGTCGCACGCGACGTATTCTTCCTTTGACAAGTCGGGCTTTCTGTCTGGACCGACAGGAGCGTAATAAAGCCCGGTCATACGCGGTTTGCCCACCACTCTCGTTATCGTGTGACTGTATTTAATCGGAATATTGTAGTCGTCAAGGCATTGAACGATATTTCGTTTAAGTCCGCTCGAGAACGGCATAAGTTCGAGAACGAGTTTCACGTTTGCGCCTTCGGTGGTCATGCGGCGAGCCATGATAAGACCGATGTCGCCACTGCCGAGAATTACCACGTCTTTGCCTACGAGATAGCCGTCAAGGTTGCAAATCTTTTGCGCCATACCTGCGGTGTACACGCCTGCAGGACGAGTGCCCGGAAGCGCGATTGCGCCTGCGGTGCGTTCTCTGCACCCCATTGCAAGCACAATTGCACCTGCCTTTATCGTGCAATAGCCGTGGCTTGGCGACAACACGTTGACGGTCTTATCTTCGGAAAGCGACAAAACCATGCTTTCAAGCATAACGTCGATGTCTTCGCTCTCCACCATTTTTCTGAAACGGTCGGCGTATTCGGGGCCGGTCATCTCTTCGCCGAAATAGTGCAAGCCGAAACCCTGATGGATGCATTGATTGAGAATTCCGCCCAAACGTACGTCACGTTCGAGAATGAGCGTTTTTGCGCCTTGTTTTCTTGAAGAGAGAGCCGCCGCCATACCTGCAGGGCCGCCGCCGATAATTACAACGTCATAATTGAGAGTATTCATCTTTGCACCCCCTTAACCTTGTAGCAAGCGATATTTGAGTCTTCTCCGCCGCCCTTTCTAACTTTGTCAAGAGGTATATTCAGTTCGCGCGAAATAATTTCCATAACTCTCGGTCCGCAGAAGCCGCCCTGACATCTTCCCATACCTGCGCGTGTGCGGCGTTTCACCGCGTCGACCGTAGTTGCGGGAACGGGAGAATGAATTGCACGCACGATTTCCGCTTCCGTCACCTTTTCGCAACGGCATACGATTCTTCCCCACGCTTCGTCTTTTTTTACGAGCGCGTTGATTTCGTTTGCGCTTATCTCCGTAAGTCCGGGAAGTTTTTCGACTTCGGTTATATATTCCGCTTTCTTCTTTGCGCCGATTTTTTCGGTTATCGCTTTTACGAGATATTCTGCTATTGCGGGAGCAGAAGTAAGTCCCGGAGAGCAAATGCCGATTGCCGTATAGAAGTTTTCAACCTTTTCGGATTTGCCGACTATGAAGTCGTGTCCTATTATCGTGCGAAGTCCCGAATACACTCTTATGCACTTATTGTACGCTGGCGTTTTGTAGGAAAGCGTAACGCTCTTTCTCAGAATATCGAGAGAATCGAGCGAACTTGCCGTATCGTCGGGATCTGTGGTATCGATCGCGGTCGGTCCGTATATTACGTTTCCGTCCGCTGTCGGTGCGACAAGCACGCCTTTGCCCGCCGCCGTGGGAAGTTGGAATATCACCGTGTGTACGTTCTTTCTTTCCGTGTTGTCAAGAACGAAATAATCTCCGCGACGATAAGTCGTTTCGTAATGCTCCGCACCTACCATATCGTTCACGTTTGCACCGTACGCTCCGGCACAGTTGACGATATAGTCGCACTCGAAGTCGCCTGCGCTCGTATGAACGGTGTATACGCCGTTTTTTCTTTCTATTCTGACGACTTCCGCTTCGAGTTTAACCTGCGCGCCGTTTCTCACCGCTCTGTCCGCATACGCAATGCAGAGTTGATAAGGCGACACGATACCCGCACTCGGCGCATAAAGGCTGAATTCTATATCGTCGGCAACGTTCGGTTCGAGTTCTCGAGTTTTTTCTTTGTCCCAAATCTCAACGTAAACGCCGTTTGCCATGGCTTTCTCTTTGAGAATTTCAAGTCCTTCAACCTGCTCTTTCGTCGCAACGACGATAGAACCGCATTGATGATGGGGCACGTCGAGTTCTTTCACGTCCTGCCACATCAATTTGTTGCCTTGCACGTTGAACAACGCCTTTTGCGTGTTCGGGTCGCAGTCATAGCCTGCGTGAACGATACCGCTGTTTGCTCGCGTTGAAAAAGACGCAACGTCGTCCTGCTTTTCTAGAAGCAAAAGGTCAAGGTCGTATCTTGCGAGTCTGTCAAGCACCGCAGTGCCCACGATACCGCCGCCGATGACGATACAATCGTATTTCATTTTATCTCCTGTTTTGTTTTCTTCGGACTGTGTTTAATATCCGCTAAAATGTCGTTCGGGTTGAACGACGTCAACCCGAAAAAAATTTGTTATTCAGTTTTGATTGTCTTACTTGATATTGAATTTTTTCTTATAAGACTCAAGGTTGTCCTTGATGATTAGCTCAGCAAACTCTCTGTTCTTCACCTGGAAAACCGTTGTTTGTTTGCCTTCGAGTTGTTTGTAGACTCTGAAGAAGTGCGACATCTCTTCCATAATGTGAGACGGTAGTTCTTCGATTTCCTTATACGTGTTCCACGTCGGGTCTTTGAAAGGAATTGCGATAATCTTGTAGTCCATTTCACCGCTGTCCTGCATCATTATGACGCCTATGGGATAGCATCTTACGAGCGCAAGCGGAACGATAGGTTCGGAGCAAAGGACGAGAACGTCGAGCGGGTCGTTATCTTCGCTGTACGTGCGCGGAATAAAACCGTAGTTTGCAGGATAGTGGGTGGACGTATACAAAACTCTGTCCAATATCAAAGAACCCGTCGCTTTGTCGAGTTCGTATTTATTTTTGCTTCCTTTTGAAATTTCGATACACGCCAAAAAGTCCGTGGGCGTGATTCTTGACGGGTCAACGTCGTGCCAAATACTCATTTGTGGCTTCTCCATATACTTTTATTTTTTACTCGATGCAATTATATTATTTATACGCGCAAAAGTCAATAATGATTGCAAATAATTATACGAATGTGCAAATAAAAGCATCGAAAATTCGATTTTCGTTTTTCATAGACGGATTGCAGCCGAAAAAGCGGATAAAACTTGCTCACGGGCGGCGTTTCGGTTTACTTGAAAAATAAATTGTGATAAAATGCATTTTATTCTAAAATTCTTGCGCACTGCGCACACACGGAACGAAATGACGAAACTTCTGAAATATCTTCAAGGTTACTGGGGCAAGACGATTTGCGGACCGTTCTTCAAACTCATAGAAGCGGTCTTCGAATTGTTTACGCCTATCGTGGTTGCCTGGATTATCGACAACGCTATTCCCATGGGACAGGCAGGCGATTTCAAAGGACTTATTTACGGCGGACTGATTATTCTCGCGCTCGGAGTGTTCGGTCTTGCGTTCTCGCTCACCGCTCAATTCTTTGCATCGCGCGCTTCGCTCGGCTTCGGCACGAATCTGAGAAGAGATCTATACGCGCACATCAACACGTTCTCTTATTCCGAGCTTGATAAATTCTCCACCACTTCTCTCATTACGAGACTGACGGCGGACGTAAATCAATGCCAACAAGGCGTAGCGATGTTCATTCGTCTCGTTCTTCGTGCTCCGTTCATTGCCGTGGGCGCGATAGTCATGGCTATGATTATCGACCTTAAACTCTCTCTCATCTTCGTTGCGGCGGCTCTTGTTATCGCCGGCGCGCTTGCGCTTATTATGTTCCTGACTATGCCGAAATACAAAGGCGTTCAGTCAAAACTCGACGACGTGACGAGACTCACGAGAGAAAATCTCGCAGGCGCAAGGGTTATACGCGCTTTCGACGCGCAAGACAGAGACAAGGAAATCTTCGACAAAGCCAGCGACTCGCTTGCGTCTTCGTCCATAAAGGTCAGTCGTTTGTCCGCCCTTCTCAATCCGCTCACGTATTCGGTGCTCAACATCGCAATCATCGTGCTTTTGTATTTCGGCGGAAAAACCGTGTATTACGGCAATCTCACGCAAGGCGAAATCATCGCGCTTGTCAACTATATGACGCAGATTCTCAACGCGCTCGTGGTGTTTGCCAACTTGCTTGTGACCTTCACAAAGGCGTCCGCGTCGGCGGCTCGCATAAACGAAGTGTTCGAAGTCACGGCTTCGATGCAGGAAGGAAGCGGCGCAACTCCCGACCCGCAAGCCCCCGCGATCGAACTTAAAGACGTCACTTTCACTTATCAAGGATCTCACGAACCTGCTCTTTCAAACGTGAACATAGTCGTCGAAAAGGGCGCAAGCGTCGGCATACTCGGCGGCACGGGCAGTGGCAAAACCACTCTCGTGAGCCTTATGACAAGACTTTACGATGCAAGCGAAGGCGAAGTAAAAGTCTTCGGCGAAAATGTGAAAAATTACACCAACGCGCAACTTTATTCACTCTTCGGCGTAGCACCGCAAAAAGCCGTTCTGTTTGAAGGCACGGTGAGAGAAAATCTCAAATGGGGAAAAGAAAACGCAACCGACGAAGAGATAAACCGCGCATTAAAAATTTCGCAATCGGCGGAATTCGTATATTCTATGAAAGACGGGCTTGACACGATGATAAGCCAAGGCGGAAAAAATCTTTCGGGCGGTCAACGCCAAAGACTCACTATCGCGCGTGCACTGGTTGCCTGCCCCGATATTCTCGTGCTTGACGACTCTTCGAGCGCACTCGACTTCGCCACCGACGCAAAACTGAGAAAAGCACTCGGCAGCATGCGCCTTGAAGACGGACTTACGACGGTCACGGTGTCTCAACGCGCGACGAGTATCAAGTATTGCGACCTTATTATCGTGCTCGACGACGGCAAAATCGTCGGACAAGGAACGCACGACGAACTTATCAAATCTTGCGACGTATACCGCGAAATATGCTTGTCGCAAGTAAAGGGGGACGAAGAAAAATGAGCAAAGTCACCCAAACGAAACCTGTAAACAACAAAAAAGTCAAAAAGGACAAAAAGACGGATTTTGTCGCCATAAAGAAACTTCTGCGCTATGCAAAGCCCTACGTCCCCGTAATCGTTGTTGCGCTTGTGCTTTCCGTGATACAAATCGTATGCACGCTGCTTGCCCCCGTCGTCATAGGCAACACGGTAGACTATATCATCGGCGAAAACAACGTTGATTTCGGCGTCATTGCAAAGAACGCAGGCATACTTGCAGTGCTTATCGCCGCCGTTTTTATCTCGCAATATCTCGGCTCGCTTTGCATCAACTTTGCGTCGTTCAGAGTCATTCGCGACCTTCGCAGAAACGCTTATGCAAAACTCAACACCGTGCCGCTTTCCTACATCGACTCCAACTCCCACGGCGACCTTATGTCGAGAGTGGGCAACGACATAGATCAAATCTCGGACGGGCTTATACAAGGCTTTTCGCAACTGTTCAGCGGCATAGTCACCATTATCGGCACGCTCGCTTTTATGGTATGGTACAATTGGCTTATCGCGCTCGTCGTCGTGCTTCTCACCCCCCTTTCGCTTTTCGTTGCGTACTTTATCGCGAAAGGCTGTCACAATATGTTTGCCATGCAAGCAAAAAAGCGCGGCGAATTGTCGGGACTAGTCACCGAAATGCTTTCAAGTCAGCGCGTCGTCAAACTTTTCGGATACGAAAAACGCGCCGAAGACCGCTTTGCCGTCATCAACCAAGACTTGAAAAAGTGGGGACAGAATGCCGCTTTCTTCTCTGCCATGACCAACCCCTGCACTCGTTTTGTCAACAACGTGGTGTACGTCGTGGTGTGTGTGCTCGGAGTATTCCTTGTGATAAAAGGCAACGCCGTGGCAGGAGTGGGCACTCTCACCGTGGGCGCGCTCTCGTGCGTGCTTTCATACGCCACGCAGTACACCAAGCCTTTCAACGAAATCACCGGCGTTGTAACCGAGCTGCAAACCGCAACTGCCGCCGCAACAAGAGTGTTCGACCTGCTCGAATCCCCCGATCAATCATCGGACGAAGGCTTTGAAAATCTCACGGACGTTGACGGCAATATCTCGATTGACGACGTGTATTTCTCCTACGTCAAGACCAATCCGCTCATACAAGGTTTCTCCCTCAAAGTCAAGAGCGGTCAGCGCATCGCGATAGTCGGTCCGACAGGTTGCGGCAAAACAACTCTCATCAATCTGCTCATGCGTTTCTACGACGCCGACAGCGGCAAGATCGAAGTGGAAGGCAAGGACATAACCAAAGTCACGAGAAAATCGCTTCGCGCAAGTTACGGAATGGTGTTGCAAGACACTTGGCTTAAAAAAGGCACCGTGCGTGAAAATATAGCATACGGCAAGCCCGACGCAACCGATGAAGAAATCATCCAAGCCGCAAAAGCCGCGCATATTCACTCGTTTATCACACGTCTTGAAAACGGCTACGATACGGTGCTAGGAGACGACGGCGGCAATATATCACAAGGTCAAAAACAATTGCTGTGCATCGCGCGCGTTATGCTCACTCATCCCCCGATGCTCATTCTCGACGAAGCGACTTCTTCAATCGACACACGCACGGAACTGAAAATCCAACAAGCCTTTGAAGTGCTGATGAAAAACAAAACGTCATTCATCGTCGCTCACCGCCTGTCCACAATCAAGAATGCCGACCTGATACTTGTCATGAACAAGGGCAACGTCATTGAAAAAGGCACGCACGACGCCCTACTCGCCCAAGGCGGCTTCTACGCCAACCTTTACAACTCCCAATTCGAACACTAACGTGCAATTGGCAATACAGAAAAAACGGAGCACCTGCTCCGTTTTTTTGTATGTAAAGCCTATTTTGAGCGCACTTATAAACGGTATGTGTAACTTAAAAGACGGAACACGAGCCGCAACGGCGGCGAGCAAATCGAGCGTCGGACTTGATGATTGTACGAGAATGCGTGGCGTTTTGTTGCGCAGCTGCCACGCAGGCGAAGTGGCATCATAATAAGAGAAATGGCGTTAGTTATGTCTCGACCGAGTGTTGTCCCCCGCTACGCGGTCACCGTGGGTTCCCTTGCAAGTGGGAACGGTGATAGGGAAAACACCTGAGGAAAGGGGAAAGTTGCATTTAGGGTTTCAAACGTCCCCCCCCTTGTAGAGCCGAGAACAAAACAAAACCTTATGCTGCATCGGTGCTCGGCGGTATTTCATGCCACCTGCGGCACTCAAAAGCAACCTTGCGACAACGCTACGCGTTTTGCTTTTTTATATATGCTCGCTCTTGACTGCAAGCAGTCGTGCGGCATTGGTGCTCGGCGGTATTTCATGCCACCGACGGCACTCAAAAATAACCTTGCGACAACGCTACGCGTTTTGTTTTTTTATATATGCTCGCTCTTGACTGCAAGCAGTCGTGCGGCATTGGTGCTCGGCGGTATTTCATGCCACCGACGGCACTCAAAAATAACCTTGCGACAACGCTACGCGTTTTGTTTTTTTTATATATGCTCGTACGTTTTCGCGAGCGAAAGTACGGCATATATAAAAAAACAACCTTACGGTTTTCGCAAGGTTGTATTTTCGTTTGGTGCCGGCGGTCGGACTCGAACCGACACGGATGATTAGTCCACAGGATTTTGAGTCCAGCGCGTCTGCCAGTTTCACCACGCCGGCGCAAGAATGAATATATCATAAATCATAGATTGTTGCAACTGATTTTTGAAATTTTCAAAATTTCGTTGGCAAATCGGCGAAATTCTCACTCGGCGCATGAAAATTTTGCTTGAAGTATTGGCGATTGCGTTGTACAATTGTTTTATTAAAGAATTAGGAGTTTATCATGAAAAACGAAAACGGGTACGTAGACAGTTTTGTAAAACTCATTCAATGCCCCACCGTCACCAATAGCGGACACGAATATTTCGACGCGTTTCACAAGGTTCTCGACGCCGAGTTTCCCAACGTGACGAGAGTCTGTGAAAAGATGGACGTAGGCGGCGACGTATTGCTTTATAAATGGAGCGGCAAATCTGCAGAACGCCCGCTCGTGCTTATGGCGCACCAAGACGTTGTGCCGGCAGTGGGCGGCGATTGGAAATATCCACCCTACTCTGCGACGATCGAAGACGGCAAAGTTTACGGTCGCGGCGCAATGGACTGCAAAAATACGCTGTTTTCCACCATACAGGCGGTTGACGAACTCATTGCGGACGGTTTCGTGCCCGAGCAAGACGTATATCTCAGTTACAGCGACTGCGAAGAGACGGGCGGTCCCGGTGCGGAAATGGCACGCGACTGGTTCAAAGCGCACGGCATAACTCCGTTTCTCGTCGTTGACGAAGGCGGCGCAATCATAAGAAAAACGACAAAATTCATGACGAAAGACGTTGCAGCCGTCGGCATACTCGAAAAAGGCTACGCGGACGTAAAATTCATAGCGCGCGGCAAAGGCGGACACTCATCTCAACCGCCCAAAAACACGCCGATTGCAAGGCTTGCGGCATTTGTAAATTATTGCGAAAAACACACGGTGTTCAAGCCTAAGATGTCTAAAGCGGCAAAAGCGATGATCTACGGTATGGGAGATGCGCTCACACCGCCACTCAAACTCTTCTGCAAGACTATCGGTCTCAACGGTTGGTGGGTATCGAGACTTGCGCCGAAAATCAATGCGTCCTACGGCAACAGTATGTTTGCAACAAGCATGGTGTTCACGATGTCGCAAGGCTCTGCCGCGCCCAACGTAATTCCGCAGGAAGCGTGGGTGAACGCAAACTTGCGTATCGCCCCGACGGACACTTGCGAGAAATGCTTCAAAAAACTTGAAAAAATCGCAAAGAAATTCGACCTTGAAATGCAAGTTGATTTGCAACGCAACGCTTCTCCGATGATAGATTTGAACGGCGAAGGTTATCAGTCTTTCAAAAAGGCACTCAACAAGGTATATCCCGACGTGGCGGTTGTGCCCTACCTTATGTTCGGCGGAACGGATTGCAGAGTTTTGCAACAAATCGCAACGCACGCAATACGTTGCACGCCCTGCACGCTCTCGTTCGATCAACTTGGCGGCATGCACGCTTCAAACGAGAACGTGGACATCAAATCGGTGGAAGAATGCGTCGGATTCTTCAAGACGTTTATCCGCGATTTCAAGTGATCTAACCCATTCAAAGCGCGTCCGTTACGGGCGCGTTTTTATTTTTCGGATGTTGTGCATGGATTGACAAATCATCGGTAAAATCTTATCATTTCGCCGCACGAAAACGCATTGTTGACTAAAAGCGCATTGTGTGGTATCATTTATTACTAAATAAATTGAGTAAACTTATAGGTGAAACGATATGATAAGCAAAGCGTTTGACGCAATCAAAAAATACGACGTTATCGTCATACACCGCCACACAAGCCCGGACGGAGACGCAATGGGCAGTCAAATCGGCTTGAAGAAACTCATCGAGCACAACTTCCCCGACAAACGCGTCTACGCAGTCGGAGATGACGCAAGGCGATTTTCCTTTATGGACGGAAGCCAAATGGACGAGATAAGCGACGACGTATACGACGGCGCACTTGCAATCGTGCTGGACACTTCGGCAAAATCGCTCATCAGCGACGACCGCTATACCCTTGCCGATCTTCGCATCCGCATAGACCACCACATATTTGTGGAAGACATCGCGGAAATCGACATAGACGACACGAGTTTTGAGAGTTGTTGCGGTCTTGTGACCTATCTTGCGCGCGAATGGGGACTTGACGTGCCCGTTGACGCCGCCAAAGCGCTTTTCACGGGGCTTGTGACGGACAGCGGAAGATTCCGCTATGACAGCACAACGCCGCGCACGTTCGATTTGGCGAGTTTTCTGTTGTCCAAAGGGTTCAGCGCAACGAGCATATACAACGAGCTGTATCAGGACGAATTCAAAAACGTGAAATTGCGTGCGGAATTTGTCACCGCAATCCGCTTCACCGAGCACAACGTCGCGTATATCTATTCCGACCTTGCGCGCGTTGCCGAAACGGGCATGGAAGCCCCTGCCGTATCTCGTGGTATGGTGAATTGCATGGGCGAGATCAAGGGCGTGAACACGTGGGTGAACTTCACCGAGTGCGAACAAGGTGTGTTGTGCGAGATACGCTCCAAAAACCGCAACATCAACCAAATCGCAGTGGCGCACGGCGGTGGCGGACATCTCAAAGCAAGCGGAGCGACGCTCAAAGACAAGCAAGAAGCAATGGATGTTCTTGACGAACTCGACGAACTGGCGGAAAAAGGAGAAACTATATGATGGACAATTATCAAGCGAAAAAGGCTATTCTTGACAAAATCAAAGCGTATGACAAAATCATAATCACGCGTCACTTCCGCCCCGACGGAGACGCAATCGGATCGACGAAAGGCTTGCAACGTATCCTTGCGCTCACCTATCCGCAAAAGAAAGTGCTTCTCATCAACGAAGACAGTTCGGACTATCTCGCGTTTTTGGGCGGCGAAGACAAGCCCGTAAGCGACGAAGAATACAAGGACGCACTCGTCATCGTGTGCGACACCGCCACCACCGACCGTATCTCCAACAAGAAATTCGCACTCGGCAAAGAGATCGTCAAGATCGACCACCACATAGAGAGCGATCGCACCGAGTACGGCGACGTCAAATGGGTGGAAGAAGAACGCTCGTCCCTTTGCGAAATGATTGCCGACTTCTACAACACTTTCAAGAGCGAGCTTGTGATAGACTCGCTGGCTGCAACCTACATCTTCACCGGCATGGTGACGGACACGGGCAGATTCAAATACAGCAGCGTCAACGGCGAAACCATGCGCCTTGCAGGGCTTATGCTCGATCAAGGCATCGACACCGAATGGGTGTATGCAAATCTCAATCTCGACGAGTTTGAAGTGCTCAAATTTGAATCCTACGTCTACAAAAAGATGCGCGTCACGCAAAACGGAGTTGCGTATATCTACGTGGACAAGAAGATGCAAAAGAAGTTTTCACTCACCAACGAGCAAGCAAGCAACGTTGTGAGCTATCTTGACGGCATCAAAGGCAGCATTGCATGGCTCGCCTTCATCGAAAACACGGACGGCAGCATCCGCGTGCGCCTGCGCTCGAGATTTATGACCATCAACACTCTTGCCGAAAAATACAACGGTGGCGGACACGACCGCGCTTGCGGCGCAACAGTCCACAGCAAGAAAGAGATGAAACAAATGCTTCTTGACGCCGACCAAATGGTGCATGACTTCAAATCAACCAACACGAAATGGCTGTGAGCAACAACTAAAACCGCAAATTCAAATTGAAAATAACTTTTACAAAACCAAAGCCCCGCATTTCTGCGGGGCTTTGTATTACCTAAATTAGATAATTTGAGATTTGATGATTATGCAACTGCTTTATAGGTTATTTCAATAGATGTAATCCAAACCTGAGAGTTTGCGGTATTAGTGTTTGAAAAAACAACAGTTTTTCCATTAATAGCATAAACACCATCTGTAGCTGTTATTGAAGCAGTACCATCCGTAACTCCAAGAACACCATTATTTTTACCAGCTCCAGTAGTAACTTTAATACTAACAATTTCATAACCATCCGCCACACTGATTGTCAAATTACAACCAGAATTTGAACCACTTTGATACAAGCGAATCGAACCATTTTTATTCAAACCAGCAAAGTTATTATATCCATTGAGTTTTTCCGATTTTGCTGTAAATATAGTAGCATCAAGACCAAGTTTTGCGGCATCATTCTCGCCTGTCATGTTACCGGTCGTGCCTGTATACTTTGCAGTTACAGTTGTATTCGCAGGGATTTCTGCAAATGCGACTACGAAAGTGGTTTCTGCCGTGATGGTGAGTTCAAAGGAAGTCTTGCCTGCAACGGAAGTGTCTGCTGCGCCTTCACCGATGGTGACGGATGCAAGTCTGAATCCTTCTGCCGGAGCAACGGTGACAACAATGGTCTTGCCCTTTACGACTTCGTCGCCGGGGTTGATTTCTGTGCCGTCAACAGTGACGGTGGTGATGTTGCCATTTGTGCCGGTCTTTGTGAAGTTGACTGCAAATTTCTCAACAGTCGCAACAACTTTCACAGCAACGGTTGTGGTTTTGCCGTTTGCGGTGACAGTGATGATTGCATCGCCTGCCGCAACACCGGTCACTTTGCCGTTTTCGTCAACTTTTGCGATTTCGGGATGATCGGAGACAAAAGTTGCCTTGATGTCGGTGGCCACTGCAGGGCTTGCGGTGACAGTGATTTGCGCAATATCATTGATGCCGATTTCAGCAACGTCAATTTCTGCAACAGGTGCCCAATCAATAACAATGGAAGACGCTCTGACAATTTCAATTTGAACTGCATTCTTATTCACGCAAACGTTGACGTTTACAAGGTCAAAATTGACGCCGTCTTTGAGCAATGCGATCATTGCCTCCAAATCGGCTTTATTTGCGTCCGCCACATTGCCGGTGTAATATGCAATTGCAGTTTCACCGAGCATGAACTTACCGCCGGCGACCTTAAGTCCTTTGAGATTGACAAACTCTGCACTGTTGTTAATTGTAAGTGCTTTGTATGCTGCTTCATCAAGGTCTTTTGCAACGATTGCAGCTGTCGGATCTTTTGCTTCGCCACTCAAAACAGGGGTTTTGAGTTGAACAAGGCCACTGTAGTTATCATAATAACCGCAAATGGTATATTCTTTTCCGATTTGCAAAGTTTTGAGAGTGTTGCTGTAGGGAGCAGTATAGCCGAAGAACACATACACTGCTGCACCGGTTGCATCTTGGATGTAAGCTGCTTTCTTATCGATGGAAGTAACAACACCGGTCAATTTGTAGCCTTCGGTTCCTGCAGTTTCTTTGGTGAGTGCCTTGTATTCAGCAATAGTTTTTGCTGCATATTGCTCAACAAAAGTGATAGCGATGGTTTTTGCTTCATCAGCAGTGACTGTGAAGGTGTTGCCTTTGACTGCAACAGCTGCGCCTTCGCCAATTGCATATTTTGCAATATAACCTGTTTCGGGAGCAAGAACGAAAGTGATGACTGTGCCGTCTTCAAATTCTGCACCGCTAGTTGCATCGGCTTCATCGACTTTTGCAGATGTGATTGTGCCATGCTCGCCTGCCGTCCAAGAAATCACGTATTTCGGAGTTTCTTTCAAAATGGTAATCGGGAACTCTCTGGTGGCTTTTGCTTCGCCCTTGCTGATGGTTGCAACAAGAGTGATTGCAGTTGACGGATCAACGGGGTTGATGGTCACATGACCTGCAGCATCGATTGCGACAACTGTCGTTTCGGTTTTGGTAGCCCATGCGATAGTTGTACCGTTTGCACCCTTGAGCGGAAGATCAAAGGCTGAATGATAACTTTCTTCAAGTTTCAATGCATCTTTGTCTGCGACAACTGCGTCCGCATCAGAAAGTGCATAATTGATTGTGATACTTTCAAAATAGAAAGTGTACTTTTCGATTGTTTTTGTGAAAGACATAAATGTCCAATCTTTTCCTTCAGGAGTGATTGTGTATTCCAATTGATCTTTCACAGTCGAGAAACTGATGGTCTCTGTGAGATTGTCTGCAGCATTGCCAAATTTGATTGCAAAAGCATTGGCATTGTCAAATACGGACTTGGTTGATGAGAGTTTGAAAGTTATGCTTGCAATAGCTCTTTCAAATGCTGTGGTGTTCCACAAAGATGAGTAAACACCATCTTTTTGACGCATTTGGATACCATCAGTATAATAACCGATTTCTTTAAAGGCAAAAGTGACACCGTTAACGGTCACACCATCAGCCGGGCTGTTTTGGAACTTGTTTTGTTCCAATTTCAAAGATTTTGTTGTGAGAACAACCGTGTTGGGATCTTCAACAACGATTGCGGGGATTGTAACATTGAAAGTCACGGTGTCCGTCACTTCGCCGGATTTGAGGGTTGCCGTGAAGACGACTTTTTGATCTGCATCAGTGCGAGTGACAGTGACAAGGTTGTTTTCGCCAATGACTGCACCGGTGCCGGAGACTGTCCATGTGAGTTCAACCAATTTGCTGGTGGGAAGCGTAAAGTTTTCTTCGTAAGATGCTTCAAGTTTCAATGCACCTTTCACGCCTGCAACTTTTTCTGCATCGGTTTGGGGAAGTATTTCAAGAGCATCAAGTCCTTGCGGATACACTTGATATACACCGCTGAATGTGTTGACAACACCCTTGATGTTGGCTTTTGCGCCTTCAACCCACTTCTCTGCAAATGCTTCAGATGTCTCGTCATCCATGAGATAGATGTCGTTGTAGCAAACAAAATTAGTGACATCGCCGAGAGTGAAATAGTAGTTCTTGCCGCTCTTTGCGCCAAGCGTGACACCCTTGAGTTCAATCAATGTTGCTTGATACGGAACAAGTGATTCGTCTTTGTTTGTCTTAGCTGCTGCAAATGCTTCTGTGCGATCGACATAATTAAGCGTGACGTTGTCTTGTGCTGCGGTGCGACCGGTCTTGGTCACGGTGCAGCCTTTGTTGAATTCGTATGCGCCGCTGTAAAGAGTGAGCGAGCCGGTGACGACAACTTCGGTGCCGATCGGGAATTCTGCATTGATGCTTTCTCTTGTTGCGGTGATCGATGCGTCAAGAGCCGGAGCGTATGCATAATAGCCGTGACCGTCTTTGTCCATAACCCACAAGCTGCCCTTTGAGCTTGAGAGCGGAGCTGCATTGACAGCAACCACATAACCTACGATATTGTAAGTTTTGTTCTTGTCGCCTGCCTTGCAAGCCGCGATGTATTCGTCATAAGTTGCCACAACAAATTTCGGGACTTTGCGTTCAAACGTGACAGACTTTGTAGAGCCATCGTCTGCTTTGACGGTTGCAGTCAACGTGTAGACAATCTCTTCAGGTGATCTTTCAGGGATTTTGACAGTGACTTGAGTTCCGTTTCCTTTGTCGACAATTTGGATCTTGTCGGTGTTGACAGTCCATTCAACCGGGAATGAGTAGATTCCTTCAAGCGGGACAGCCTTTGACAAATCAAAGCTGCTTGTCGTCTCTGCAGGGATACTATCCTTGTTAAACTTGTAGACTGCGTCAGCTGCCGCATCGAGTTTTGCAACAGGGTTGTTGGACTCGGTCGTTCCACCGCCGCCCTTCTTGTCGCAAGCTACGAGAACTACTGACAAACACAGCACCAATACAAGTGCAACTGCTAATAGTTTTTTCATTGCTATTCTCCTTAATAAAGATTTTTGTTTTTATACATCGACATCGTTATGCAACGATGGTAATGTTTTGGGGTGAGAACACCTTGATTTGATAATCACCGTCAAACTTGTCGACAAAGCCCTTAACGTTGATAGTTTTGCCAAGATATGCGTCTTTGGTGATCGTGTTGCCGTCTTCGTCCTTGAGAACGGTTGTGCGCACATAGACGGTCTTGCCGTCTTTGGTCTGACAAGTGAAAGTCATTGCGCCCACAGACGAGCTGCTCTCGGCAGTCGTGGTGTAGATGCTCTTCACCGTCAACTCGTTCATCGCAATGGACGTGTTGAGCGTTGCGTTGGCATAATCCATCTCGATTGCCTCATCGTCGCCTTGAATGGTGATCTTGCCAAGGAAGGTTGCCGCATCCACAAGCGGATATGCAGGCTCGTGTCCGCCCTCGTCTTCGATCTTTTGGATGTTGTCGGGATTTTTGGGATCTCTGGGCTTGTATTGCAAGCCGGAGATTTGCCACAAATCGCCCGTTTCATAGTATTGCACAGATCCGACAATGCGCACGCGATTGCCCTTGGTGAGTATCTTCATGCCCGTTGCACTGAGATTTGCCGTGCCGTAGTATACGGAGATGCCAAAGTAGATGCCCGTCTCTTCGTCGTATTCTTCAATGTACACAGAGCCGCCGCTGTCAAGCACTATGTTGCCTTCAAAGGCGACTTTGACGTTGCTGTACGACTCGATGTTGCATCTCAACTCTTTGAGAGTGAGCTCTTGTGCTTCGCCGTAGTACATCTCGGGGTCTTTCTCTCCGGAGAAAATCTTCAGCTTGTTATTTTGCGCTTGATTGAGCGCAGCCATAGCGGTTGTGCCGTATCTGTTCTCTGCCGTGTTGGATGCAATCGCAAGACCGTTTTGCAAAATCTCGATGTTGAGATTGCGCCACTCTGCGTCGTCGCTCGTCTTGTACCACACCCAAACAAGATATCTGCCGTTTGCGTCGGTGTTCCACTTCTCGTTGTCAGACTCGATGAGTATGGAAGTTGCGTTTTTCAATTTCTCTTTCGTGAACTTGGACGCTTGCTTGCCGTATTCTTCGATTCTGCCAGTCGACTCGGGGGTGTTGATTGCAAGATATCTTGCCTTCACGACACCGGTGGAATCTACGTCCGCCCAAAAGTGAGTCGTATCGCCGTCAACATAGTTTTTGATAGTCACGACTTTCTTGAGCGACGTGCTGTTCATGTCCAGTTTGAGTTGAGAGACATAGTCCACCATCTTGCCGCCGTCTTTGTCGCCGCATGCAACAAAACACGTCAACAAAACGCACAACACAAACACTATTGAGACTATAAGTACGTTTCTTTTCATTTCGATAAGATTTTCGCGCAAGGCGTACCTTGCGACAATGTCCGACATCACGTCGATGCCGTTTTTGCGACTAAAAAGCGTTACAACGCGTGCAAGGCGCATGACAATTCATACGCCTTGTTTGCGTTTTGTTTACAGGCTTTGTACGCAATTGGAGATTGCAAGACCGAATGCGGCGTTGATAGCTGCTTTGATTTGAGCTTCGTCGGTGAGCTTTGAGCAGTCGGTGAAGCACTTTTGGATGAGAGAACCAACTTCGTCACGAGCTTTGGAAGAACCGTAGAATGCAGGAGATGCATAGTATGCGTGTTCTTGCTCGATGCAGACCTTTGCGGAAAGTTGCGGAAGTCCTTCGTGGCCGTTGGCTGCTGCCATTTGTTCTTGGTACACTGGGTCTTCTGCTGCGGACTTGATGACCGGAACGTAGCCCGATGCGATGGAGAAGTCAGCTTGGAAGCTTGCATTGGTGGTCAAATACTTGAGGAAGAGCCAGGATGCCTTCACTTCTTCGGTATTTTTCTTTCTGAAGATGCACACGGACGGACCTTGAGAGATAACCTTCGGGTTTGACGGATTGATTTGCGGGATGCTGGTGATGCCTGCTTCAAACGGATATTTGTCGTTGACTTTTTCAGGAATTTGGTGTTTTGCGCCTGCGGAAGAACCGATGCACATCACAGCTTCTTGTTTCTTGAACAAGTCGGAGGTGTAACCGCCGTTGAGTTCTTGCGTGGTCACATAACCGTTTTTATACCATTTCACGAATCTGAGCATGAATTCTTTGTTTGTGTCATTGTTGAAAAGGAAGTGACCTTCTTTTGTTTCGGAATTTGCCGCAGTGTACGGAGAGCCGATTTGTTCGCACATGGTGATGAACCAGTTGGATTCGGAGTCATAACCGAGCGGAATGATCTTGCTGTTGATTTTTTTCACTGCTGCGCAAACTTCTTCCATTTCGTCCCAAGTGGTGGGCACTTTCAAGTTGTTCTTCTCAAAGAACGTCTTGTTGTAGTAAAGCACTTCGGTGGATTTGGAGAAAGGCATGGAATACATCAATCCGTCGCCGAATTGCTTGCCTTCGTTGTAGTAACCTTCGATGAAGTCTTCCTTTTGTGCCGCCGTCAATCCAAGCGTTTCGGTTGTGCCGTCAGCTCTTGTCACGGTCTCGGTGCTGCTAATAAAATCGTCGAGAGTTTGCACTGCACCTGCAATGTTGTAAAGCGCGACGTGGTCGGGATAGCAATATGCAAGGTTTGGTTGTTTTCCGGTCATGATTTCGGAAGAAACTTGGTTTCTGACGTCATCATAAGATCCGACTTGCTTTGCGTCGACCTTGTATGCGGGATACAATGCTTCAAACTTTGCGATATACTCGTTGAGCACTTCCGAAAGGTTTGATCCCATGGTGTGATAAAAAGTGATGTGAAGTTTTCCGTCGTCTTTCTTATCACACGCAGCAAACACGCTGAGCGATGCAATCACGATTACGACCAAAAGTATAATGGCTATACCTTTTTTCTTCATAACGATTCTCCTTTATAAATAGATTCTTGTTATAATCAACGTATGGCAGTGCCACACGGCTTGATTTCTTGTTTTCGGGAAGCGCGTTTTTGCGCGCTTCCGCAATTGTTCTTAGCCCTTGATACCGCTTCTCGACACGCCTTTCATGATGTATTTTCTGAAGAAAACAAACACCAGGAACAACGGCAGCGAGACCACGGCAACAGCCGCCATCTGCACGGGATAGTTCACATCGCCCGACACGTCTTGGAATGCGTTTCTCAAGCCGTAAGTGACAAGCGCGTGCGCGTCGTCGTTTGCGACAAGGCGTGGCCACATGTACGAGTTCCATGCGCCCATCATCTTCAAAATCGTGATCGTGATGATTGTGGGAAGCGCAAGCGGAATCATGACTTTGAGCAAGTATTTGAAGTCGCTCGTGCCGTCCACTTTCGCCGCATAGTACAGCTCGTTGGGTATCTGCATAAACGATTGTCTCAACAGATAGATGTAGAACACGCTCACAAGGAAAGGTACGATCAAAACCGTGTAGGTGTTGGTCAATTCCATCTTTGAAACGGTGATATAGTTGGTGATTGTAAACAACTCGCCCGGGATCATCATCGTTGCAAGCAAGCCCGCAAAAAGAATGTTTTTGCCCTTGAATTCAAGCCTTGCAAACGCAAATGCCGCGAGTATCGTTATCACAAGCGACAATATCGTGGATACGATGCCGACAAACACTGTGTTTCCGAACAATCTCCACAAATTTGCTTGCGTGAACGCTTCTGCGTAGTTGCTCCACAGCACGTGTTGCGGCCAAAACGTCGGCACACTTTGACGATATTCTTCAAGCGATTTGAGCGAGGAGATGATCATCCAGTAGAACGGGAACAACACTGCCACCGCCACAAGAATAAGGAATGCATACTTGACAATGTATCCGATCACCTTGAATGTCGTTTGCCTAATGTAGGTGTTTTTTACGCTTTGTTCTTGCATAACTCTTTCAGCCATGATACACCTCCATCAATAGTGCACTTTCTTCTTGCTGACTTGCAAGTTGATAAGTGTAACGGCAAGGATGATTGCAAACAATATCAGAGCCGCGGCTGCCGCCTTGCCCTGGTTGTTCGGCATCTGTCCCGCAACGTTGTCGTATATATAACCGACCATAGTGTTCAATCTGCCCGCATCGCCGACAGGTCCCATTTTTTCGCCGAAAATACCGACGACGCTGGAATATTCCTTAAATCCGCCGATAAAGCCCGTGATGACAACGTATGCGATCATCGGCGAAAGGAGCGGAACGGTGATTTTTCTCAACACCCTGCCCTTTGACGTGCCGTCAACCTTCGCCGCATCGTAATACTGATTGTTTATGCTTTGCAAACCGCCCAGCAAAACAAGTATCTTGAACGGGAGCGCGTTCCACACTATGTACACAACCATGACCGTCATGTTCGCCCAATAAGACGAACCTGCGTTGATCCAGTTGATACGAGTGCCGCCAAATGCTTCTATAATGTTGTTCATGATGCCCGCGGTGTATACGATTTCGCCTTCCGTGCCGATAAAGCTGCCCGTGATGTTGAACATTGCCGCAAAAACCATGCCTATTGCAATCGAGTTGGTCACGTACGGCAAGAAATAGATGGTTTGGAGCAATCTTCTGAGCGGTTTGATCGAGTTGAGCGTAACCGCAATCAAAAGAGCAAGTATCGTGGAAATAGGCACTGTCAACACGCAAAGCAATATGGTGTTTTTAAGTGCGCTTGTGAAACCGTTCCATGCGACGACGTCTTTGAAGTTCTGAACACCGAACTCAAATTTTACGCCCGCAATAGCAGACAACATGCCGTAGCCGTCCGAAAACGCCATAATCAAAGTGTTGATGATAGGCCACACCGTAAATACGGCAAGCAATATCAACGCCGGCGACAGATAAAGCCACGCTTTCCATTGATGTTTGGAGTCTACCATATTATTTTACCTCGCTGTCGGTGTTTTCGTCTTTTTTGACTTCGACTTTTTCTTCGACAATCACTTCTCCGCCGTTTTCGACGACGTCATCAACAACTTCTTCGACGACTTCTTCAACGTCTGCTACGTCTGCGGTCATTTTTGCATCCGCAACGACTTCATTCATATATGCAAAGCACTTTTCTTCGTCTTCTTGGCAAAGGAAAATTCTCTTCTCGTCGTTTTCGGAGTTGTGAACAACGAAAGACGGATAGACTTTTTCTTCTCCGACAAGATAGTAGACGCCGAATCCGTCGTCAAATTGCTCTGCAAACACGTCCGCTGCCTCTGCTATATCGAGCGTGGTGACAAGTTTGCCGCCTTCAACGCCCGCAAAATACACGGGTGCGTCGTCTTTATGATCCACCACGCAAACGTAGGGAGTATCGAGATTGAGCTCGACGGGTTTTGCCTTGGGTGTGCACAAATCGATAAGTTTTTCAAATTTCTTTTGCGCGCTCTTGACAAAATTCTTGACAAACTTGGGTTGTTTTTCCTTTCTTTCTTGAGCAGTGGCAACTTTGATTGCCTCTTCTCTTGTGGAAAGCACGCCAAAGTCAAAGTCATGTCCGTCTTCGTCAACGGACAATGCGCGGCGAATCTTGTTCCATTGATACTTCACCGTTGCCGTGTCTTGAACATCCCAATCGATTCTTCCGCGAGAGAAGATGAAAATCTTGTTGGGTTTGATGTCAAAACGCACTTCGTCCTTGTTTGTGTCGACAACGCTTGTCGCGTCGATGATTGAACGAATGATCGGGCTGACAGCATTTTCGTTTTCGGAAACGATGCTCACGTCGCGTCCCATAACTTCAACGCTTCTGAGCTTGCATCCGAGCACGCCTTTTTCGTTAAGAATGAAACCTTCCGGACGGATACCGACGTACACGTCCTGATCTTCAACCGTAGGAGCGTCAAGCACTGCGTCTTTGCCGATATAAACTTTGCCACCCTTCACTTCGCCCTTGAACACGTTGATCGGCGGAGTTCCGAGGAATTTTGCGACAAACAAGTTTGCAGGGCTGTCATACACGTCTTGCGGCTTGCCGATTTGTTGCACGACGCCGAGTTTCATAACCACGATCATGTCCGAGATGCTCATCGCTTCTTCTTGGTCGTGGGTGACAAACACCGTTGTGATGTTGGTCTCTCTTTGGATACGTCTGATCTCTTCACGGGTTTGAAGTCTCAAACGCGCGTCAAGGTTTGAAAGCGGCTCGTCCAAAAGGAGAACGCGGGGCATCTTGACAAGCGCACGCGCAATTGCGACACGTTGTTGTTGACCACCCGAAAGTTCGCTCGGTTTGCGATCCATAAGCTCGTCGATTTGCACGAGTTTTGCCGCATCGTAGGCTCTTTCAAGCATTTCTTCTTTGGTAAGTTTGTCTGCGCCTTTCAAGTTTTGAAGGGGAAACAAAATGTTTTGCTTGACCGTCATGTGCGGATAAAGCGCGTAGTTTTGGAATACGAGTCCGACGCCGCGGTTTTCCGGAGCAAGAGTTGTGACGTCGTCGTCACCAAAAAAGATCTTGCCGCTTGTCGGCTTTTGCAAACCGCAAATCATATAGAGCGTGGTGCTCTTGCCGCAACCGGACGGACCGAGAAGTCCGACCAATTTTCCGTCGGGTATCGTAAAGGTAAAATTGTTGACAGCAACGACTTCTTTACCTTTCTCGTGTCGACTTTGGAAAATTTTCGTCAAATTTTCTAATACAACTTTCATAATCCCATATTTCCTTTATATGATATTTTGTTATAATACATAAACCCTTATTGCGTGCGCACTCAAAGATTTACGTTGTTGTCATTTGTTTTCTTGCGCTTTGTGTGTTTTTTTGCATCCCTATTTGTCTTGCCGTTTTCTTCGGCAACGGAAATACTCTCGCTTTGCGACGTGTCGCTGGAAGGTGCGCTTTCTTCCTTCTTTTCATCGTCATAGACGATCTCTTTGCCGTTTTCGTCAACGATTTTTCGTCCGTTTCTGCGATTGAGCGAGCTGTTGTAGAAGTCAAATTTCTTTCCTTCTCTGTATTCGTCTCTTTCTGCAAGTTCGTTCTGTTGCGCTTTTTTGAATTCCATAAGTTCTTCTTCGCTATCGAAGATCATTTGGCTGGAGAAGTCAACGCACACCGTCCTTGCAATCAAGTCGTGCAAAACGGACGCGGTGCTTTTGAACGTATACGCAAAAACGGCGATTTGCAAAATCACGATTGCGACAATAACGCCGATTGCGATATATCCGCTCAGAACGTGATAGAAAAACGCCATCAAAATCAAGTAGATCGGCACCATCATTTCAAAAACGTACATGCCGAGTATGGAGCGAACGAACATAGAAAAAGGTCTCACACGCACGCCGTTTGTGTGCATCACGGCGAGCCCAAAGACCTTTTTACCGATAGTTTGCCCGTTTTTCAAGGCAACGGGGATAATAAATTCAAAAATCAATACGGAAAGGAAAACCCCGATTGAAACCATAAGCGGAGTCAAGCCGTTTATGTACTTGTACTCTTTCATAAATTCACTGTTAGCATTGAGTTTTTCAGTGATTTCTTTGCCGGCTTTTGTGCGAAGCTCATTGACTTGCGTCTTCTGCTCTTCAGTGAGAGCGTCGTATTCTTCGCTTGACATATTCAAGTCAAAACCGGTCTGTTGCTTATAAGTTTCGACGACTTCTTTTTGAACCTGAGTCGCCATGGATTGCATATTTTTGTAATGAGTGTCGTATTTGCAAATAACTGCAATAAGAGCCATAAATCCCACTGCCAAACAAGCAATGAGAATGATGTCAAGAAGAAACGCTGCGAATCTCTTCGTAACACTGGCTTTTTGCACGTCGTAGATCATTACGACCCCCTTTTTCGACAATGTCTTCTCTCTGAGCGGCGCATTTGCTACATTTCAACTATAATTATTATAGTGTATGCACGAGCGTGCGTCTTAACTCTCAAATTTATGCTAACATATTTCGACAAAAAAAACAATGCCCATTCTCAAATTTTCTTTTCCGATCTTAATAAAACGCGCTTTTTTATGAGGCGCAAAATTTGAAAAAATATCCCCGAATGCCACTAAACAGTGGCGTTTCGGAGATAAAAGTTTTCATACAATTTGCCATATATTTTTTCGATTTTTTTTAATATAACGACACGATAAGTATACTGTCGGACTGTTTCACGCCGATTTTTTTCACTTTTCGCCCCATAGCGCGCGATAGTTTTCATCAAGAGATAACTCGGGATTGAGTGCTTCGTCGAGAGAAAACGCAGCGGAATTCTTCTCGTCACGTCCTTTCTTCTCTCTCGTCTTCTGCATAAGTTCTTTAAGTCCCGAATCTTCCGACGACAAATTGTCTTTTTCGGCTTTCGGCATAGCGGTTTGTTTTGCGGTGAGTCTTTCGACTTCCTTTCTGAAATGCGCTTCCATTTCGTCTTCGCTTGCGCATTTATTGAGCGAAAAATCTTGCATAAGGAATTTTTTGAGTTCGATTTCGACGGACACTGCCACGCTTTCGACGTTAAGCGCATCCTTGTCGAAGTGATACCTATCTTTCATCTGCTCGTACGCTCCCGTCCATTTTGCACGGAATAAGCGCAACCTTTCAAGTTCGGCGCGGTATCTCGCTTTCACGTCGTCGGTGAGTTTGTTTGCATTTTCGGTGGCGGTGACAAGACACAGTTTTATCTGTTCTTCTCGCCCTTTCAATTCTTCGTTTTGCGCCTTTAACGACTCACACTCTTCACCGAGTTGTTTTATGCGGTCGCGAAGCGCCATTTCGGTCTCTTCGTTCTTGCTTTCTTCAAGCGCGATATAACTCTCGACGGCGTCGATGTCGTAGCCTTTTCTGCCAACGGGAAATCTCGTGATTTTTTTCTTTTTCATAAGCCTGTCTCCATGCCGTTTTTTCTAAAAAAATAATAACTTGAAAGTCGCGCACAAACAAGATTATACTTTGTCGGATTTTGTCTTATTTTGCGCAAAAACGCAACTTAAAGTCATAGATTTGACGTTTCAACTTATCGTTTTGCAAATTGCGTTGTAAATATCAAATCTCGTTTCACGCTTCTAAACGCATAAAAACCGACGCTTCTAAGCCGCAAAAATTTCAACCGAAATGTCGCTGTAAATCCCCGCTTCAGTATCCGGAAGCAATGCTAAATACAACAAAAAAATGTGCAAATACGCATATAAAAATCGCACCCGACTTTTGCGGATGCGACTATGATTTTCAGATAAAATTCGCAACGAAAATGCCGTGAAAATCAGTGATTTTTCAATGTAAAAATAACGAAAAATCACGTGAAATTCGCTATCGTTTTTTAGGCGAAAATCAATCCTGACCGTGCGCTTTGTTGAGAAGTTCGGTCTTGAGATTCCAAAGGTTTTGAGACAAGTCGACTTTGTATTCCTGCGTATTGATAACTCTGCGGTATTCGGGGAAAAACTCTTTTATGTTTTCGTCTTCGTTGTCGCAGATTTGTTTGAGCGACGGCTTGTCGTAAACGAGTTTTCCGTCCTTGAAAACGGGCACCATGAGTTCCTTGATTTCGTAGTCGACAAAAGTGGTCTTCTTCCACGTTTGTTCGGGGTGGAAAATCGTGAGCGGCTTCGAAGTGTCAAAAGTCTCGTTTTCAAGGCAAATAAGGTCCGCCTGCGCCATGCCGTCCTTGAAAATACGAACGATTTTTTTAACTCCGGGATTCGTGGTCTTTTCGTGGCTGTTGGACACTTTGATTTTCGGCACGAGTTTTCCGTTCTCTTCGAGTGCGCAGAGTTTATATACGCCGCCTAAAGACGCGTTGTTGTAACTCGTGATAAGTTTCGTTCCTATGCCGTACACGTCGATTTTGGCGTCCTGAGTGTTGAGTGCGAGCAATATGTCTTCGTCAAGGTCGTTTGTCGCAAAGATAAGACAATCCTTATGCCCTGCTTCGTCAAGCATAACGCGCGCTTTTCGGCTGAGATACGCAAGGTCACCGCTGTCAAGACGAATGCCGATGGGCTTATGGCCTTTGGCTTTGAGTTCGTCAAACACTTTTATGGCGTTCGGAACACCGCTCTTGAGCGTGTCGTAAGTGTCAACGAGAAGTAAGCAATTGTCTGGATAAATTTCTGCGTATTTTTCAAACGCTTCGAGTTCGCTGTCAAACGACATGACCCAACTGTGCGAGTGCGTACCCGTCACGGGAATTCCGAACAGTTTGCCTGCGACGACGTTCGACGTGGTGCGGCAACCGCCTATGCAAGCGGCTCTTGCGCCGTATATGCCTGCGTCTGCACCCTGCGCTCTGCGAAGTCCGAATTCGCTGATTTTATTTTTGGTACATTCTTTAAGTCTTGCCGCCTTCGTTGCGATCAACGTCTGGTGATTGATGAACGTAAGAAGCGCGGTTTCGACGAGTTGTGCTTCCCAAAGCGGAGCGGATACGGTGAGTATCGGCTCGTAAGGAAACACCATCGTTCCTTCCGGAACTGCCTTTATATCTCCCGAAAAACTGAAATCTTTAAGTGCCGAGAGAAACTCTTCACCGAATATTCCGAGAGAGCGGAGATATTCTATATCGCTATCGTCGAAATGAAGATTGCGGATATAATCTATCGCTTGTTCGAGTCCTGCGGCAATAGCGTACGAATAACCGCCCGCACCGCGATAAAACACGTCGAACACGGCTCTGGTTTTGTCAAGACCGCAAAGGTGATAACCGTTCATCATCGTAAGCTGATAAAGGTCGGTCAAAAGCGTGAGATTGTTGGTTTTTACACGTTCGGTAACATAATTTTGTTCCATGATTTCTCCTGCGAGCAAGTCGCATATCGTTTTTGTATATTAGCGGAAAAACCGCCTTTGCATTATATTTGATAAGTTGCCGTCTTTTCGATGTTTTTCAGACGCTTTTTGTATCCTTTCGGCACGACGTTAACGAGCGATTCGTCAATGGGCAAATACTCTTTTTCGTTCTTTCTCACGTAGCATATTTTGAGCGTGAGAGTTGCAAAGAACGCGGCGATTTTGTCTCCTGTCTTGTCCGATTGCTTGTTTGCCGCTCCAAAAATCTTGCCTATACGTTTATAGTTGGCGATTTCGTATTCCGTGACGTACGCACCGTTGACGTTGCCACCGTTTTCGAGCGCACGCAAGCGTGAATAGGCAAGTTTGCTGTTGCGGGCAATGACGTACACGATGCCGATGGCAAGCGCGAGAATCGCAACGATAAGACACGCGGTCTTCGTGACAGGCACTGCGTCCATACGCAAAAATTCGAGCCAAAATCTGCCGAGGCAATACCAGAAAAGGTAGAATATCATAAGAATGCCCGGATACTTCTTTTGATAATCCTTTCTCCAAAGCGCAACGGATATGGCAACGCCTATTGCGTTCCAAACACCTTCGTAGAAAAACGTTGCGCAGAACCAGTTTCCGCCGCCGCCTGCCGCGATATGTTTGTCAACGATTGACTTGAAGTTTCCGCTGACGCCGCTGGGATCGGTAATATATACGCCGAACGGGAAGAATTGCAACGCCTTGTTCGTTATCGGCAAGCCGAACGCTTCCTGATTGACGAAGTTGCCCCATCTTCCGATGATTTGTCCGAGAAATACGGGGACTACGACCAAATCGACGACGTTGAGAAAATTGGTTTGTTTTTTATGCCTGAGCGAGAAAAACACCGCTCCGAGAAGACCACCGACGAGACCGCCTATTATGGTGATACCGCCCTTCCATATCGCTATGATATTGACGAATTTGTCCCAACCTTTCAGTCCGTTGTCTCCGAAATACTCGTCAAATCTCGGAAGAACGTATAAAAGACGCGCAAACACTATCGCAAGCGGTATGAGCCAAAGGAACAATTCCACCGTATCGTCTGCGGTTATACCGATTTTCTTTGATTGCCAGCACGCGTAGGCAAGACCGATTATCATGCCTATGACGATGATCAAGCCGTACCATTCCACACTCAAACTGCCGATGCGGAATGCTTCTCTTGGATTTTCAGCCGTTGCGAGAATAAAATCAAACATAACGTTTCCGCCTTATAAATCGAGTTTTGTCGCGCCGCTGTCGCGTATTGCGAGTTTGAACACGTTTTCCGTGCCGAACATAATTTCAAGCGCGTTGTCAACGCCCGACTCGCTCTTCTTGGCAAATACGAGTATCGTGCCTGCAAATCCGCCGCCGTGCACTCTTGAGGCAACCACGCCTTCTATCTTCACCACTCTGTCGAGCGCGTTTTCGAGATTGTGATTTCTGCTTGCAGGAGAATAGGTGTTTTGCAGTTTGCGTCTCGAACTGAGTCCCGACTCGTTGACGATGCTCAAAAATTCGTCTTCGTTTCCGTTCTTAACCGCTTTAAGCGCATTTTCTACGCGCGCGTTCTCTTCAAAGAAGTGTTCTGCACGAAGATAGGCTCTTTCGCTGACTTTTCCCACGATATTGTGCTTGTCGCGCTCCCACTTGTCTCTCGGGATCTCGTGAAGGAGCTTTGCGCCGAACAGGCTTGCCACTTCTTTCATTTCCTGCGGAATTGCCGCATAATCGTCGGTAAGGTCGCTGTGGTCTCCGCCCGTTGCGATGACGTATATGTCAAGGTCATCGAAGTTCCAGTGCGCTTTTTCGATTATCGGTTCGTCAAAACTTGCAAAGTCTATAAAGTCGACTCCGCCGAGCGCAATCGCGCTTTGGTCCATAAGTCCGCACGGCTTTCCGAAAAACGTATTCTCGGCATATTGAGACGCTTTTGCCTTAAACACGGGGGCGAGCGAAGAATCGTTGTATAAAACGTTGAGAATTTCGGCAATCGCAAGTTCAAAAGAACTGGACGACGAAACGCCCGAACCTTTCGGCACGTTTGACGTCATGCAAGCGGAAAAACCGCCGACTATCTTCCCCGAGCGTTTGAAATAATCGACGACGCCTTTTATTAGCGCGAGCGACGTGCCTATTTCACTCACCGCAAAATCGGGATGCTCGACGTCGACTCTCAACATTGGATAACCTTTCGATTTGACTTCGATTATTCCGTCAGTGCGTTTGGATACGCTTGCCAGAGTGTCGAAATTTATTGCGGCGCAAAGCACTTTTCCGCCGTTGTGATCGGTGTGATTACCAACGATTTCTATACGTCCCGGAGACGAGAAAAACTCCACGTCTTCGGTGTTGAACGTGGATTTGTGCATTCCGATAAGTTCTTCAAAACGAGAAATTTCTTCGTTTTTGCAGGCGTGAAACACGTCTTTGCATGCTTTTTCAAACTTTTCGCTGGTCAAAAAATCGATTGCCATAATCAGTTTCTGCTCCTACATAGCATAATTATGCTATATTGTATCACACCAATACGACTTTTGCAAGACATTTGCAAGTTCCCAAAGTAAATGCAAACTAAAAACTTGCATTGCAAAAAGAAGCGTGTTACAATATTTTTCAGTAAAAATTTTTATCCATTTGGGAGATGTTATATGTCACCGAGAATTTCTTATGACGAACTAGCAAAGCAAAACGTGGCAAAACTGCTCAAATACGCAACCGAGCATTTATTCCTTGACGATGCGGATTATTTTTACGCTCAGAACCAACTTCTCGACGCTCTTAAAATTCAGCAACCCGGCGAATACCCGGATATAATTGTCGGAGATATTTACGACGTGGTCGAATCGCTTTCCGCATACGCTGTGAGAAAAAAACTCATCGAAGAAAACGAAAGATTGCTTTTTGAGACGAAACTCATCGGATACTGCATGCCCGCACCGAGCAAAGTCATCGAAACTTTTGACGACATCGCAAGTTACGAAGGTGTGGACAAGGCGTGCGACTATCTGCACCGTCTCGGCATCGACAGCCTTTATTTGCGTCAAAAAGATTTTGACAAAAACATTATATGGAAACACGACGCGCCGCGCGGTGATATAATCGTTACAATCAACCTTTCAAAGCCCGAAAAAACGCCCGAACAAGTGCGCCTTGCAAAAGAAGCCAAAACCGGCTATCCAAAATGCGCGCTCTGCGCCGAGAATCTCGGCTTTGCCGGCAACGCGGCTATGGCGGCAAGACAAACCATTCGCACGATACCTTTTGAACTTGACAACGAAAGTTGGTTTATGCAATTCTCTCCGTACAGTTATTTCGAGCAGCACGTCATTGCGGTTTGCAGAGAACATCGCCCGATGTGCGTGAGCGACGCGACGCTTAAGCGCATGCTCGACTTTGTCGATTTGTTCCCCCACTATTTTATCGGTTCAAACGCGGCATTGCCTATCGTGGGTGGATCTATCCTTGCGCACGATCACTATCAAGGCGGCAAAAAAGTGCTTCCCGTGTTCTCTCGCCCCGCTCGCAGATATTTCAGAGTGGACGATTTCTGCGACGTAAACGTATCCGTCGTTGACTGGTACAACTCAATCGTGAGAATCGAAAGCAAAAACCGCGAACACGCGCTCGAAGTGGCAAACAGATTCCGTCGCGCATGGGATACGTACTCGGACGGGAGCGTAAACGTTCTTTGCGCAACGCAAAAAGACGGCGAAAGCGTTCAGCACAACGCAATCACGCCGATTGCTTCGATAAACTCGGACGGCGAATATCAATTCAATCTTATTCTGCGCAACAATCGCACGGACGAACAACACCCGTTCGGCATCTTCCACCCCGCACAAGAACTTCACAACATCAAGCAGGAATCTATCGGCATAATCGAAGTTATGGGATTGTTTATTCTCCCCGGCAGACTCGCAAAAGAATGTGAAATGATACGCGACTTGCTCACGGGCAAAAGCGAACTCGACTTCAAAGCAATCGCCGAAGAAAATCATCCGCTTCACAAGCATCTCGGCATGATAACGCAACTTGTCGTTGACAACGGCACGAATATGTCGGAAGGAAAAGCGTCCGGTGTCATCACCGATTATATCAACAACGCATGCGAACAAATTCTCGACACGACCGCAGTCTTCAAGAACGACGAGAAAGGTCAGGAAGCGTTTGACAGATTCATCGCAAGCGTGCTTGGCTAATCTGTGCGTTTACAAAAACGATAAACAACAACACAATCAACAACGAAAATCACAACAAAAAAACGCCGTTTTCAAACGGCGTTTTTTCAATTCTTATAATAACTTAAACTATGATTTTTACGACATCTGTTTAGGTCAATTTTGTTTTTTCGACAATTTGAGCGAACTTATCAAGCACACGACTCCGCTTGCGAGAAGGAGCAACGTCCATACGAAACTTCCTGCCCACGTTGCTGCTGAAAACACGTCTTCACCGTACAAACCTTGAAGTTGAATCAAAACCGACAAGCCGCAAATTTCGACTATCGTATAAACGACGAGCACGCCAAGCATCACACAAGAAGCAATGAACGCTTTTTTGTAACTTTCAAAAATGCTTTCGTCTGCAATCGGAAATTTAGCATTTCTGACTTTCGCAGTCAACGCAACGATTGCAGAAGCGCAGGCGACTATCGCAACGTGCATAACGATTTCCGTATAAGAAAGCGAAACATACGCCTTCAACGCCTTGTACGCGACTTGATTTGCAACACTGCCTAAACCTTCGTTAAGTTCTCCCAATTCGCCAATGTTGAGAAAACCTGTGAAAAATCTCAACAAACCGATAACCAACAGCAAAATCGCAAACGAAAAAACGTTCTTCACTGCCTTGTTTGCTTTCGCATCGCTTTCAAAGGACGCATGATAGGTCGGCTGAACAGGTTGGTACGTAGGTTGAACAGGCTGATAAGTTCCGTTCAAATGCTCGTCGGAGAAAAACTCGTCGTCATTTTGAACGGATGGCGCGGATATCGTTTGCTCCGAGCCGCAATAAGGACAATATATCGTGCCGCTTGTTTTCTCGGTCTCGAAATCCGCCGCGCATTTACTACACGTGATTTTCATTATAAAACTCTCTCCCTTTGAGATATTTTCGTGTCATACCGACACTTTATGTTTTTATTATAGATAATTTTTTATCAACTGTCAATAGAACAAAAGCCGTCATCGCGGCAACGGCATCGCTTGCTTGCAAGCAACGCCGAGAGCCGCATTAGGCTTTTGTTCTGCTAACCGCGCCGAAAATCTTTGCTATCGGTTCAATCACGGACAAAAACTCCTGCCGCAGTTTCGCAAAATTGTCGGCTTGGTGCTTTCGATTGGGTGGGACACCCACACCCGATTAGAATACTTGGTGAAATGCAAATTTTCCTTGTCATCCTGAGCGAAGTCGAAGGATCTAGCGTAGCGAAAAGAAAAAGTAAAATGTGCGCCTGACGCAGTTATTTGCCGACATTCCAAACTATTATAAGCGCAATATTTAGATGAAGAACAAGGAAGAGCCACGCTAACGGCAACCCTAATGTACACATAGTACATGAGTTGACGGGAGCGTGGCTCTGACGAAGTTGTTCGCCAAATAGTGCGCTTATAACTCGATGCGGGAAGACAGCGCGCGCGACAACGTACTCTCATCCGCATACTCGATCACACTGCCTTCGGGAAGTCCGCGTGCAATGCGGGTGACTTTGATGCCCATGGGCTTGATGAGACGCGCGATGTACATTGCGGTGGCTTCGCCTTCAACGTCGGGGTTGGTGGCAAGAATCACTTCTTCGACGCCGTCGAGACGAGCAAGAAGTTCTTTGATGCGAATATCGTTCGGTCCGATATGTTCCATTGGAGAAATCACTCCGCCGAGAACGTGATATACTCCTTTGAAGTCCTTGACTTTTTCAAGAGCGATTATGTCTTTTGGCTCTTTTACAACGCAAATCGTGGTTGGTTTTCGCGTTGCGCAAATGTCACAAACTTCGTTTTCGGTGTAGTTGCCGCAAATTTTGCAAAAATGCACGTTTTGCTTGACTTCTCTTATTGCGTCTATAAGTTCGTTGACTTCTTCTTCGGGAGAGTTGAGAATAGCGTACGCATAACGAGCCGCCGTCTTCTCTCCGACAGACGGCAGTTTTGAAAGTTGCGCAATAAGTTTTGCTAGTGGTTCTATATATTTCATAAATCGGTATTAAAACTCCGCTCAAACGTCATTAACGGACGGACAGAGCCTAAAACGCAACCCGCCAAGCACTCGTTGTGAGCATCACCGAGTCGTTTCGTGATTTCGAGCCGTTATGTACGGATGCAAGGCTTAAAACAATCCGCCTGCGTTGCCCATCGGACCGAGAAGTTCTTTGGAAAGATCGTCGGCTTGTTTCATCGCGTCGTTGAGAGCCGCAAGAACCATATCTTCGAGCATTTCGACGTCGTCGGGGTCAACCGCTTCGGGTTTGATGCTAACGGAAACGGGGGTTTTGTCTCCGGTGATTGTCACTTCAACCATTCCGCCTGCCGCACTGCCGGTGACTTCGCTGTCTGCGAGTTCTTGTTGCGCTTCTTGCAATTTGCGTTGCATTGCTTGCGCTTGTTTCATGAGTTGTTGCATATTTCCGCCGCCAAAACCGCCGTATGCCATAATTTTGTCTCCTATATTGTGAATTTTCGCTTTATTTTATTTCGAGCATTGTGCCGAACATCTCTTTGACGTAAGGCAAAGCCTTGTCTTCGTCGAGACGGTGCACCGCTTCGATAACGAGTTTGTGCGTCGTATCGACGCTCTGAAACGCCCTGTTGATTGCGTCTCTGTTGTTTTTGTCTTCCAAAAAGCCGAGCGTGGCCACATCTGCAACTTTCACGAAGAACGTATCGTCGTTCATTTCAAGTTCGGCGTCTTGCATGGATAACGCAATGAGTTGGAAGCCGCTTTGTCTCAATTCGGATGCTACCCTGAGCCACACCTGTCTCGCATCCGTTTTGACAGGTGCCGACTCAAAACCCGATTTTCTGAGCCCCGCTATTATCTTTTCGAGTTTCGCAACCCGAAGTTGCAACTCTTCCACTTTAGCGTCGGAGTCTCCGCCGCTTGCCGCCAACACGACCGCAGATTCAAACAATATACGATGCTGTGCGCTGTATCTGAACTCACCTTCGAGTTTTGACATAATCTTCATTATGCTCATGCACTTTTCGGTGGTGTATTTATCCGCCATTGCTTTGAGTGCGACGTATATGCTTTCGGGAAGCGCAAGGAGTGTCTTTGCCGACGAACAATTCTTTATATACAACACGTTTCTGAAAAGCGTTGCAAGGTCTTGCGCAAGAATGGGAACACTCTTGCCCAAATCGCAAAATTCCGCTACGTCGCAAAGTGCTTCGTCTACGTTGCCGTCCGCAATCGCAGTGGCAAGTTTTTGCAATTTCTTCGGATCTGCCGCGCCGAGAACTTCAAGCACGCCGTCGTAGGTCACGTTGCCTGCGCAATAACTCACGCACATATCGGCAACCGACAATGCGTCTCTGACGCTTCCTGCTCCTGCCTGCGCAATCAAATCAACCGCTTCGTTTTCGTACTTCACGCCGATATCGTCAAATATGAAGCGTATGCGTTTTGCGATGACCGCACTTGGCACAAGTCTGAAATCGAAACGCAGACAACGAGACAATATCGTTGCGGGGATTTGATGAATTTCGGTTGTTGCGAGAATGAAAATCGCATGCGACGGCGGCTCTTCAAGCGTTTTGAGAAGAGCGTTGAACGCCGCCTTCGAGAGCATGTGGACTTCGTCGACGATGTAGACTTTGTATCTGCCTATCGTCGGCGGAAAATTGATTTTGTCCGTCAATTCTCTGATTTGGTCAACCGAGTTGTTGGACGCCGCGTCGATTTCAAGAATATCGAAGTTTGACGGAGACGCAAGTTCTACACAATGAGCGCATTTTCCGCACGGCGAACCGTCCGGAAGCGGAGTGAGACAGTTCACCGCCCGTGCAAAAATCTTTGCAACGGACGTCTTGCCCGTTCCGCGCGTTCCCGTGAAAATGTACGCATGTCCGACGCTGTCGGTTGCGATTTGATTTTTCAGAGTGCGCACGATATGGTCCTGCCCGATGACTTTGTCAAAGGTGTCGGGACGATATTTGCGATATAAAGAAGTATATGCCATAGTTTGTATTATAAACTAAATACGCCGATATGGCAAGACCTATGACAAATTTGTTTTCGGTTTTGAAAAATGAAAAATCGCTCCCGAAACGGCGAATTTCAAACGTTCGGAAGCGACGAAAATCTATCGTAAAATCGGCGTCATATATTGCTCATAAGTGCCTTTCTGCAATACGTCAACTGCACGAGTTGATAGCGCAAAGACGACGTGACGAACGCCCTGTTTTTTGAAAAATCAACGTTGTCGAGAAGTGCCAAAGTCGTGACGAGCGCAAGCTTGATTTCGGTGATTTGTTCTTTATCAAAACTCTCGCTCTCTTGATAGAATTGTGACTTTATATCGTCGATTTGACTGTATAAAACCTTGATTTGTGTTTCTGCGTCTTCAACGGTTATGCTTTCCCCGTTCAAATCGTTTGCGGTTTTATACAAAGACTCAAAAGCAATATCAAAGTATTTAAGCGCATCCGAAACACTCTCTTTCATATCGTTTTTACACCACTTGAACGAGCCCTTCCCTATTTCGATTTTTTTCACGTAAAGCCCTGCTTCTCCGAGAGACGAAACCACCTTCTCAGCATCGCCTTGCGACCTGTAAACTGCATATATGATTTCTATGTCGTCGCCTTTAAGAACGTAGCCGGCTCCGCCTTTCGACTTTATCATATCCGCACTTGCCCTTGCCAAAGTCACGTCACCGTATCCGCCGCAAGTGACGGCATAAATAGTTTCCGCTTCCTGCTTGCTTGAATAAAACACACCAAGAAAACCTTCTCCCGAAAACGTCATGCACAACGCCAGCGTCAGCATAAAACACAACACGATCGTGCATACGACAATGATATTTTCTTTCGCCATTTTTCGCATGCTAGATTATATGCGACTGCTTTTAGATTGATTATAGAAAAAGTGTTTTACTTATATATCACAAATGCAACTTCCCCTTTCCTCAGGTGTTTTCCCTATCACCGTTCCCCCTGAAAGGGAACCCACGGTGACCGCGTAGCGGGGGACAACACTCGGTCGAGACATAACTTACGCCATTTCTCTTATTATGCCACTTCGCTTTGTGCGCCGGCTACGCAACAACATGGCGCAGTCGCTTGTACTTTACGTCAAGTCCGACGCTCAATACGGTCGCCGCCTTGCGGCTCCAATTCCGTCTTTTAAGTTGCACATACCATTAATAAGTACGCTCCGAATAAGTTTTCGTTTCGGGTGTGGGTGTCCCGCCCAATAAAAGTACCAAGCCGACAATCTTGCGAAATTGCGGCTTGATTTTTTGTCCGTGACTGAACTGATAGCAAAGATTTTCGGCGCGGTTAGCAGAACAAAAGCCTAATGCGGCTCTCGGCGTTGCTTGCAAGCAAGCAACGGCGTTGCCGCTATGACGGCTTTTGTTCGGATGAAGAACGCGAAAGGCACGGCTTGAAACAAAACCCAACGTACATTTAGTACGTGATTTTGGAGCAAGCCGTGCCTGACAAAGTTATTCGCCAAATAGTGCCCTTACAGGTGGTAGGGGGTGACTTGGTATACGTAATAATTCAACCAATTGTAAAACAGCAAATTCGCCGTCGAACGCCATTTCATATCCACTTTGTCAACGTCGTCGTTGGCGAAATAGTTTTTGGGACGCTCGATGGAGAGACCTTTTTCAAGGTCGCGGAGATACTCGTTGCGGAGAGTATAGCGGTCGTATTCGCTGTGTCCGGTGAAGAAAAACGACTTGTTGTCAAGTGTTTTTGCAATGGCAACGCCCGTTTCGTCCCCTTCTGCGAGAATTTTTATGTTTGGGTTTTCGCGGAGAGCGGTTTCGTCGATTGCGGTGTGACGCGAACTCGGAATATAGAACGTGTCGTCCATGCCTTTCAAGAGCATATCGTTTTTCACGACTGCGTGCGTCGGAAAAATGCCGAACAGTTTTTTGTCGAGTATGTGCTTGTTTATGCCGAACTTGTGGTATAAAGCCGCTTGCGCTCCCCAACAGATATAAATGGTGCTTGTGACGTTCTTGTCGGCAAAATCTATGATTTGTTCAAGCTCGTGCCAATACTTCACTTCTTCAAACGGCAATGTTTCGACGGGCGCACCCGTGACTATCATTCCGTCGAATTTCATCTTTTTGATTTCGTCGAGAGATTTGTAAAATCTCGTCATATGGTCGTCGGCAACGTGCGTGGGCGCATACGTGTCCGTCTTTATGAGTGTGACGTTGATTTGAAGGGGCGAATTTGACAACAAACGCATAAGTTGCGTCTCGGTCGTCTCCTTTGTCGGCATCAGATTGAGTATGGCGATTTCAATGGGACGAATATCCTGACCCACTGCGCGTTTGTTATCCATAACGAAGATTTTTTCGCTTTGAAGGCTTTCAAACGCCGGTAAACCGCGCGGTATAACTATAGGCATATACTTGCTCCTGTTATCTTTTGATTGTTTTTACGCCTGAATGTGCGCGCCGTCAAGGGCTTGCTTTATGTCGTCGATAAGGTCGTTGGCGTTTTCAAGACCGCAAGAGAGTCTGACAAGGTCGGGCGAAACGCCTGCGGCGTAAAGTTCTTCGTCGGTCAGTTGACGGTGCGTGGAACTTGCAGGATGCAAACAGCAACTGCGAGCGTCCGCAACGTGCGTCTCGATTGCAACGATTTTGAGCCCTTTCATAAACTCTTCAGCTTTGGCTCTTCCGCCCTTAACGCCGAAACTCACGACGCCGCAAGTGCCGTTCGGGCAATATTTTTGTGCAAGCGCATAGTCCGCGTCACCTTCGAGTCCGGGATATTTAACCCACGCGATACGCGGATCGGATTGTAAATATTTTGCAATCGCAAGTCCGTTTTCGCAATGGCGAGCGACTCTGACGTGCAGACTTTCGAGACCGAGATTGAGAATGAATGCGTTTTGCGGGCTTTGGATAGAGCCGAAGTCACGCATAAGTTGTGCGGTGCACTTGGTGATAAACGCCCCTTCTTTGCCAAACTTCGTGGCGTAAGTAATGCCGTGATAACTGTCGTCGGGAGTGCAAAGTCCCGGGAATTTGTCGGCGTGCGCCATCCAGTCGAACTTTCCGCCGTCAACAATTGCTCCGCCGACCGCCGCGCCGTGTCCGTCGAGATATTTCGTCGTGGAGTGGGTAACTATATCCGCGCCCCATTCGATGGGACGGCAGTTGATGGGCGTTGCAAACGTATTGTCGATAATAAGCGGCACACCGTGCTTGTGGGCAACGCGTGCAAACAACTCTATATCGAACATTTTGAGCGCGGGATTTGCAATGGTTTCGCCGAAAATCGCTTTGGTGTTAGGCTTGAAAGCCGCATCGATTTCTTCTTCGGTGCTGTCGGGCGAAATAAACGTGAAGTCAACGCCCATTTTTCTCATAGTGACATTGAAAAGATTGTACGTTCCGCCGTATATCGCGCTTGTCGAAATAACGTGGTCGCCTGCGTTTGCGATGTTGAAAACGGCATAGAAGTTTGCCGCCTGACCGCTTGACGTAAGCATACCGGCAGTGCCGCCTTCAAGCTCGGCGAGTTTCTTTGCGACGTAATCGTTGGTGGGATTTTGAAGACGAGTGTAGAAATATCCGCTCGCTTCAAGGTCGAAAAGTTTCGCCATATCGTCCGACGTATCGTATTTGAAAGTCGTGCTTTGAATTATCGGGATTTGTCTTGGTTCTCCGTTGCCGGGCGTATAACCTCCCTGAACGCATATCGTTTCTATTCTTTTGTCCATAGTTTCTCCGTGCGCATTGCGCTGTATATAAAAAATTTATTTTCAAACGATTTGCAAAAGCAATTGCTTTTGCAATTGAAAAGGCAATGAGTCTTATCTCGTGTTGTATTCCTTCATCACGCGACGTAGATTGCGGTCGTTTTCCTTTTCTTTGATTGCTTGGCGCTTATCGTGCAATTCTTTACCTTTGCAAAGACCGATTTGCACTTTGACGAGCGCGTCTTTGAAATAGACTTTGAGCGGAACGAGAGTGTAACCTTTCTGTTCCACCTTTCCGCGCAACTTGTTGATCTCGCTACGGTTGAGAAGAAGTTTGCGAGTTCTGCGCGGATCAACGTTGTTGTAACTGCCCATTTTGTAAGGCGAAATATGCGCGCCTATCATAAAGACTTCGCCGTTTTTTATTATGACGAAACTGTCGCGAAGATTTATTGCGCCGAGACGTATCGACTTCACTTCGCAACCGACAAGCACAATACCCGCTTCATAGGTGTCTTCCACAAAATAATCGTGATAGGCTTTTTTGTTTTGAGCAATGAGTTTTTCCATATACGATATTATATATTATTGCGCGCAAATATTCAAGAGATAAGCGCGCAAGTCATTTATTCGGGTTTTGTCGATAAAAAAAGACCTGTGACGAAATCACAGGTCTTAAGATACTTCTTTTCTCGGATTTAGCCAACAAATCTCCACATTACGAAGCAGATGATTGCACACACCATGATAAATGCGAACAAACCGAAAGTGACTTTTTTGAGAATACTTTCTCTGTTGGTTGCCTTGTTCTTTCCGTAGAAAGTATCGCTTGCGCCCGTGATGACGCCCACGTTGTCGTTGGTGCCCTTTTGCATCATGATGACGACGATAATTGCGATAGCCGCAATCACCATCAATATAACGAATGCCATTAAAACATTCATTGCGGTTTCATACTTAATGCCTTGTTCTGCGGCAAGAAGAATCGAATTCAATGAATCAAGCATACTTTACCTCCTAAAAGTTACTATGAGATTTTAGCATAAGAGAATACAATTTGCAAGCGGTTTTGCAAATATAATTGTAAAATGTAACGTTTTTGGCGCATAAAGAATAAAATGCGAGCATGGAAAACTTAAAATATGCAAGCGAATTGCCCTATCCGACGATAGAAGTCGAAAAAAACGTTGCAGAAAGCAAGTTGCTTATGCCGTCATACTCGGGTTCTGCAGGCGAACTCACCGCAATACTCACCTATGCGTTTCAGTCGTACATAACACCGAGATATCCAGAAATCGCAAAGGCTATGGAAGGCGTTGCAATGGTTGAAATGCACCACCACGAACTTTTGGGAAAAACCATTTACGCGCTCGGCGGTTATCCCGTAATGGGGGCGCGCACTTGGTGGAACGGCAATTTTGCAAACTATACGCTGGACCCGAAAAAATATCTCATCGAAAACATCAAGGCGGAAAAAAACGCAATCGTCAACTACGAACGCACGATTCTCAACCTGACAGACGAGAGTGTAAAAACGCTTTTGGAGCGCATAATACTTGACGAAGAATTGCACGTACAAGTGTTCAAAGAACTGCTGTCAAACTATTTCGATATACAAGTTTGAACGCCGCAACAAACGCTTTACAAGGCGCATTTGGGCATATAAAATCGCCTTTTAATCCACAAACAAAAAACAATCCGCGATTTTCTTTGCGGATTGTTTGTCGTTTTTCGTTCTTCGCGCCGATTTATTTTTCTCTTTTCTCAACTTCTTCCAGTATCTTTCCGAGAACCGAATAGAAAGAGCGATAAACGTATTCATACGCTTCCTCTCCGAGTCCGTACGGATCGGGAACGTCTTCGCCGAGAAGTCGGGACATTGAGATTATCTTTTTCTCCGCGCCGTAAAATTTGGCAAGCACTCTCTTTATTTCGTCCGTCATTGCAAAAACGACGTTTGCGGACGAAAAAGTCTTTTTGTCGCAAAACTTCGCTTCACTTGCCGCGTCGTACGGCACGCCGTGTCTGTCAAGTGTCTTGGCACATAGCGGATTGAGCGTGTCGTCGTGCAACACCAAGCCTGCGCTTTCAACCTGTATATCTTTTTTGTCGCGCGCGTACGCGTACTGCTTGAACATACATTCGAGCATAGGCGACCTGCACGTATTCGCCATGCAAACAAACAAAACCCTCATACTTCTTTTCCGCCTGCGGCTTTTGTGACTCTGTTCATCACGGACGCTTCGAGTCCCTGTCCGTGAAGTTCTTCGACGATTATGTAATCGTACTCTTTCTCTGCAGTGTGCAACGCAGAATAAATGTTGCGTGTGTAATCTTCAACGGTTACGCCGAGCGAGATAAGATTGCGCTCCCCCACGACGTCGCGATATATATCGCGCGCAACGATCACGGGGTTTTTGCCGAGCAAGACTTGTTTGTCATATTCGTTTGCCGCGTGCTCGATATTGACGGCAGTCACCGTGTCCACTTTCGGAGCGTAATGAGTGTATTTCATCCCCGGAGCTTTTGCTATTTTGATAACTTTTCCGTTTTGGCTGACTTGTCCTACGATGTCTAGAAGCATTTCGGCAGTCACCGCGCCCGGACGCAAAATGGTTGGCACGTCAACGGTCAAATCCAGCACCGTAGACTCTATTCCCACCTGACACGGACCGTCGTCCAGAATGAGTTCAACTTCACCGTTTAGATCTTCGTAAACGTGTTGAGCGGTTGTGGGAGAAATATGCTTGGAACGGTTTGCAGACGGTGCCGCAAGCGGAAAACTCTTTGAAATGAGTTCTCTGGTGTATACGTTTTTGGGCATGCGCACACCGACGGTTTCGCCGCCTGCGGTGACGATGTAGGGGATTTTGTCGCTCTTTTTGAGTATAACCGTGAGCGGCCCCGGCATAAAACGCTCCGCAAGCGCGTAAAATTCGTCGGGAATATCAACGGCGATGTCCTTGACCTGTTCAAGCGACGAGATATGCACTATAAGCGGATTGTCCTGTGGCCTGCCTTTTGCTTTGAATATGTTTGCAACGGCATTTTCGTCGTAGGCGTTCGCTCCGAGTCCGTACACCGTCTCGGTTGGAAAAACCACCAGACCGCCGTCTCTAAGTATACGCGCGCCTTCGTCAACGCCGTCTTTTGCTTTTACGATTCTTGTCATATAAGCCTTCGTATTTTCGATTGCGATTGTCAACCGTTTTTCATTTTTTTGCGGAAAGTCCGCTATGTTGCTTTTTAGATGAGCCTGTATACGTTGTAAGACACTTCGCCGCTTGAGGCGGATATTTTGTCAAACACAAACACGTTACTCGGAGACGAACTCGGAGCGTAAAGCGTGCAACCACTAGTCATAGTGGCAGGCATAACGACGTTTTTCTGAACGTTGGGATTGAAATTCTTGATGCCGTATCTTGTCACGTCCTTGCCGTCATCGCCCTTTTGCGTGACGGAAAACATATAGCAACCTATCTTGTAGATACCCTCGTTGCTACTCTTGACGTACGCCATATCCGCAAGCGGTTCGGAGCCGTCGCTCATACGGTCAACGGTTTTGCCGTCCGCTCCGACGATGTAGTATTTCTTCACTTTCTCGCCGTCGAGTTTTTGTCCTATCGTATACGAGCCGCGGAATGCGGAAAGCGAGAGATACTCAAACGGCACGACTTCTTGTCCGTAAAGATTGAATGCGCCGTACAACGTTTGCTTGGAGTCTTGCGGATCGGTGATTGCGGCAACGATCATATTGTTTGACAACTCTTGCTGCAAAACGGTGCCACGATCGTTGTGTCCCACGAGATTGCCGCCCTTGTCGTAGACGTTGACTTCGCTCGGGTGGAGCGGCACGTAATAGTAGCCGTCAACGCATTGCATGATAAGGTCGAAATAGCCGACTTTTTCCTTCTTTTGATCCTTGATCGTGACGCCGTAGTTGCCCGTAAGCGACATAACGACGTTGAGATTTTCATCGAGAATGAACTGATCGTAGAAACCGACTTTGCCGATTATCGTCAAGCCGTAACTTGCGTAAATAAAACCGTCTTTGAGATAGGACGTCGTGTCAATGCCGCCCTTATCTCCGCCGTAATATTTGTTTTCGAGATACAGGAACACTTTGTCAGCATTTGCCGTATACTCGCTGCTTGCGTCGTTGTCGGGCGTATAAATGCGGCGTTTGAACACGTAATAATCGAATCCGTCGTAATAGGTGTAATCTTCGGTGTTTTCAACCGTCCAGTCTTCGTGGATGAAGAATCTGCCGCCGCCGATGTAGGTGATTTCGCTTGAATAGTTCTTATTGTTGTTGGTTGACACCGTGCCGTTGGTCGTGGAGTCGAGATTGGGCACGACAGCGTTTGCCGTTTGCGGAATCGCAAAGATTTCATCGCCGGCTTTGTTGCCTACGACGGTCACGTATTTTGAATCGAAACCTTTGACGTAGGAAAGTTTGTTGTCGCTGTTTTTCACTCTGCAAACAAGTGCTCCGCGGCTTTCGAGCGCGCCGCTTGATGTGGGGCGATAGATTGACGTATATCCCGTCTTGCCTTGCGTGTCATATTGCGCAGCAACAGCCACAAGTCCGCCGTCAAGCACTTTCACCGCATTGTCGATGTTTACGTTTACAAGGCTTCTTGACGAATCGTCATTTGCGCCGATTTTCGTTCTCGATAACACTGTTTCGCCGTTTTGGTTAAGAACGCCCGCTTCTCCGCTTGCGAATTTGCAGACGATAAGTCCGTCTTTGACTCTGAGTGCGGATACGCCTATCCAATCGGGAATAATCATTCCCTTTATGCCGCCGTCAAAATAGATTTTCTCGTCGTTCATTTTCACGAGAGACAATACACCGCCTTTTTCAACGACGAAAGCATTGATACTCTCTATGTAACCGACGTCACTGCTATTTGCGGTCTGTTTTCCGCTCGATGTATACACACTCCAACCTGCAGGAAGGGAAATCTCGAGTTTATAGCTGGAAAATTCGCTCTTGCTGCTAGTGGACTTGAAGATGTCTTCAACCGTCTTGGGCTTGTTTTTGTCGCACGCAAAAAGCGCAAGGCAACTTGCCAAAAGCACGCTTACGACAAGCGTAAAAGATATGATTCTTGCAAAAATCTTTTTGTTCATATTTGCTCCGTAAAGTAGTGAGTGCCTATGCGCACCCCCAGCATTATATATACAAACTCCGAGAGCAAAATATTGGCTTTCACTCTCAAAGCATGCGGAATGTCTCTGTTTTCTCCGCTCAAATACTTTCTCGTGGTTGCGTCGATGGGTATACCGTCAAATCCTTTGCAATGTTCGCAGACGACGCCGTCCGCGTCTCTGAAAAACGCCGCTCCTTCGATGTCGCACTTACACACGTTGCAATGCGCAAAGTCAAGCTCGTTGCCGTTGTCTTTTAGTGCGGAAAGCAAAAAATCCGTGACTATCACGTCGGGTTCTTTGTCTGTGTACGCAAGGTTGTTGAGCGTTTCGAGCGCGTGGATAAACAAGTCGGGCTGAGAGTCTATGGACAGTTTTTGAAGCACTTCGAGCGTCAGCGAAGCGGCGTAATAACGGTCTATATCCGTTGTGATAGCCGAAAACGACTCGATTTGCGAGCACTCGGTTATGACGTATCTTCCGTTTCTGCCCGTCAGCACGTAATCTCCGAAATTCATGGGTTCTGCCGCATAGCGCAATTTGGCTTTTGGTTTCAAACATCCTTTTGCCGTTGCGGTGATTTTGCCCGTTTCAACGCCGACAAGAGTGACGATCATGTCACTCTCGTTGTAAGGTACGGCTCTCGTTACGATAGCTTTAACTTTCAGGTCGGCTGTTTGCATTTGTCCTTTCTTCGGCTTTTTTAGACTCGTCTTCAATCATCGAGCGATACAAACTATACCACTCGATATCGCCGGTTTTTGCAAACATTTTCCACAATTCTTTTCCGTCCACAATTGTAGATTGCGCAAAATCGGCTTTTCTATTCGCCTATTCGCAGTTTTTCTTTTGCCTTGTGTTTACTCGAATTTGCCGCACGCCGAGCGTTTGCTCAAAAAGCGGCAAATGTTTGCATATCTCTGCGTTTTGCTATTATACCGTCAGTCCTTTTTCAAGGCTTTTAGGTCATATCCGAGCTCGCGCATGATGCGGTCGTCGTCACGCCACTCGTCTTTGACTCGCACATACAGGGTGAGAAAGACTTGTTCGCCAATCATTTGTTCAAGGTCTTTTCTTGCCTTCGTCGCGATTTGTTTGAGCATTTCTCCGCCCTTGCCGATGACGATAGCTTTGTGAGATTGTTTCTCGCAAATGATGTCGGCATCTATATCGACGATAGGCTGATTTTCGCGTTCCTGAAATTTGTTGATATACACTCCTATGCCGTACGGCACTTCCTTGTCGAGAAGATACAACGCCTTTTCGCGAATAATCTCGGTTGCCATAAAGCGCATGCTGCTCTCGGTGTACATATCGTCGGGATACATCTTGACGCCTTCGGGCAAAAGAGCGACCAACTCTTTCATGAGCGGTTCGAGATTGTCGCCTTTCTTTGCCGAGATAGGCACGATTGCCTTGATTCCTTCGATGCCGTTGAGTTTTTGAAGACTTGCAAGCATAGTTTCTCTCGTCACGCAATCTTCTTTGTTGAGTGCGACGACGATAGGCGCTTTCTTTGCGTTCTTTTCAAGAAATTCGTAATCTTCCTTTTGCATGCCTTTTGCGGCGTCTATGACATACACGACGCCGTCAACGTCTTTGAGTGAGTTTTCAACGGCTTGCATCATGTATTCGCCAAGGTGATTGCGCGCCTTGTGGATACCCGGCGTGTCGATTAGCACCATCTGATAATCGTCACCGTTGATGATACCGAGAAGTTTGTTTCTTGTGGTTTGCGGACGCCAAGACACAATCGACACCTTTTCACCGACGAGCGCGTTGGTGAGAGTCGATTTGCCTGCGTTTGCAAGACCTGCTATGCAGATAAAACCGCTTTTGAAATTCATATATTCGTCCTTTGCTGAGATAATTTATTTTGCTGTTCGTCGTTTGTATCGATTAGTCCCTTTTCAAACCGACGGTGTTCATAATCGCTTTTTGATGAGCAATCATCACTTTTTCGTCTTCGGGGTCGATATGGTCAAATCCAAGTATATGCAAAAAACCGTGACACGCAAGAAAGCCCAGTTCGCGAGCATAAGAATGTCCGTATTCTTTTGCCTGCTCTTCCGCACGTTTTCTGCATATCATAATCGAGCCGAGAAGCACGTGCGAACCGTCGTAGTCGAACTCCGAAAACTCGCTTTTATCAACGGGCAAATCGAGTTTTTCAAAGCACGGAAAACTCAATACGTCCGTCACTTTGTCAACTCCCCTTGCGCTTGCATTCAGGTTCTTTATCGTGTCTTCGTCAACGACCGTGATGTCGGTAAGGAAAAAATCTTTTTGCCCCAAATGCTTGAAAGTGGCTTTTTCCACTTTTCGCACCAACGCTCTTTCTTTTAGATTCGCACCCGAAATTCGTATCATATCAGTTCTTGTTGAAAGTGTTTTCTTTCTTCTTCTTGTCGTAACTTACGCGGCTGTGATGAATGGACGGAAGCACTTCGATTATCGTGCGCTTGATTGTTGCGATATCGCCCATAGTGATGGGACATTCGTCAAACTGGCGAAGTTCGATTTTTTCGTCCACGAGTTTGTTGATTCTTGCTTCGAACTCTTCTTTCGTGTCGGGCATATACGCGCGCATTGCCGCTTCGATGGTGTCGGCAATCATGATGATTGCCGCGATTTTCGTCTGCGGTTTCGGACCTGCGTACGTGTATTTGTCAACGGCAAGGTCGCCTTCTTCTTTCAAAGTGAGTGCTTTGCGATAGAAATATCCGACGGGCGAAGTGCCGTGGTGTTCTCTGCAAATTGCCACGATTTCTTTGGGAAGTCTGTTCTGTTTTGCAAGGATTTCACCAAAGAGCGTGTGTGAGGTAATCATACTGACGCTCACTTCTGGGATAAGTTCGTCGTGCGGATTGTAGGAAGACTGATTTTCGCTGAAATAAATCGGCGCTTTGAGTTTGCCTATATCGTGATAATATGCCGCGCATCTTGCCATATTCGGATTTTCGCCGATTGCCGACGCGCACGCTTCTGCGAGATTGCCGACGACCAACGAATGATTGAACGTGCCCGGTGCTTCGCTTGCAAGGCGTTTGAGAAGCGGATTGGAGAGATTGCAAAGTTCGTTGAGCCTGAAATCGTCCGCAATGTTGAACATACCTTCGAATATCGCAACGAGCGGCATAAAAATGAGCGATGCCGCCACGTTTGCGCCGTACGACCAAAGCACGTTCCACAAAAGATTCATCCCGAAATCTTTCGACAAAAGCGTGAACATTATGACGAGCGGTTGCATGACAAGCGGAGTTGCCATAGACACGAGCAAGAATTTAAGTCTCGTAAGATGCTTTTTCTCGTAAAAATCGACGAGCACTGCGCAAAGGCTGTTGCAAACGATTGACGCAACGACAATCGACAAGTCGTAATCGACGGTGTTTATCATGTACGACATGGCAAGCATAATCGCTATGACCGCCGTCGCAAGAGTTGACGTTCTTCTGTCGATAAGTTCGATAAGAACGAGCGTCGCAAGCGCAATCGGCATCGCGTAAAGATTGAATTTGACGCTTGCGGATATGGTTATCATGTACGTGAGAAGCACCATAATCGCCGTGAGATGGAAATCTCTTGTCGAAGTGCCTTTCGCGCTCGTAAATCTGTACGTGCCTGCCATAAGGAAAATCATAAGAACGAGAGCGATTATCATTCTTCCCATCGTCCCAAGCGCGTTTTCGGCGGTAAACCCCGCCTTAAAATCTCCGATCATAAAGAGCGAAAACAACGTCATCCCCACCGCAAACACGACTGCCGTCGAAATACATTGCCAGAAATATCTCGACTTTTTGTGGCGCGCTAGGGCTTTTTCTTTCTCCGCTCTCGATACGTCTTTAATATCGTCTATCATAAGTTATCTCCAAAAATCGTCACTCTTGCGTTTCCGAATAAGAGTGCGATTCCGCTTTTTCGTATGCTTGAATTATTCTCGTGACGAGTTCGTGTCTCACCACGTCTTTTGCCGAAAGTCTCACGATTTCAATGCCTTCGACGTCTTTTAGCACGTCGAGTGCATCGATAAGTCCGCTCTTCACGTTTTTCGGCAAGTCGATTTGCGTGACGTCTCCAGTCACCACTATGCGCGAGTTTTCACCCATACGCGTAAGGAACATCTTCATCTGTTCGCGCGTGGTGTTTTGTGCTTCGTCGAGAATTATGAAACTATTGGACAGCGTTCTGCCGCGCATATACGCAAGCGGTGCTATTTCTATGCTTCCGCGCTCGATATGCTTTGCGTATGCGTCCTGTCCCATCATCTCTTGAAGAGCGTCGAACAACGGGCGAAGATACGGGTCTACCTTTTCGCTTAAATCACCCGGCAAAAAGCCGAGTTTTTCCCCGGCTTCGACGGCAGGTCTTGTGAGAATGATTTTGTCTATCTCGTGATTTTTCAGTGCGTACACCGCAAGTGCGACCGCAAGATACGTCTTGCCGGTACCTGCAGGGCCTACGCCGAAAACTATGCTGTTTTTCTTGATTGCGTCAACGTACTTTTTCTGTCCGAGCGTTTTGGGACGTATGATTTTTCCCCTTGCGGTGATTGCCACCGTGCCCATAAGGTCGTTGACGTCAAAATCGCGCCCTGCCTTTGCGTATCCGATCACCATGTTCACCGTTTGCGAAGTGAGCGGTTGTTTTTGGCAAAGTTTTTCAAGCGCGTCGATTGCACGCATCGCGCCGTCAACGTCTTTTTCTTCACCGCTGACTTTCACACTCGTGCCGAGTGCGAAAACGTCCACGTCGAAAGCGTCCGTCAACTTTTCGATGTTCTCGTCAAGTTCTCCGAACACGCTCATCATGGTATCGTATTTTTCAAAATGCTTTTCTTTTTGCAATTTCATATCAACTCTTCCGCTTCCGCGGTCACTTTCACGGTCACGCCGCCGTCGCTTTGCTTGACGTCGTAATAGACGTTAAGCACCTTTGCGCTTTCCTTAAACTCGCTTGCAAGCGACGAAAAAGCAAGTCTTTTTAACTCGTCGGTGTTTCTCGCGTTTTGCACTCTTTTCTCGTCGATTGCCGTAAACTCGAATTTGTACACGAGTATGGGCAAAAGAAAACCGTAGTTTTCGACGCTGGTTTTCAGCACATACTTCTCAAAAGGTGCGGCTGGCGTTTTCGGAACTTTTCCGAACATACCGAATCTCACGAGCGTTTTGCACTCTCCGTATTCCGTCACGATGCTTTCTTTAGGGAAAAACGTCGTTTTTTCGTAATACACCTTGCCATATGCGTATCCGCTTGCTTTGACGGGTATCTTTTCGTCGCCGTACTCGATATATCCGTCGATAAGCACGTCACCCGGCGAAACCACGTCTCCGTATTTTTTCACCGCCGTTCCGCCCGTCACCACGACTCTCGTCACGACGGCGCGCTTTTGAGCTTTGACCTGCGTTCCGTCTCTTTCAAAAACGTACTCGCTCGGAAGTGCCTGTTTCACGACGACGTCCACTCGCGTGCCTTTTCTCGTGACGCTGACAAACGAAACTTTGCCGAGCGCAAGCAGTTTTTCCTGCACCGCGTCTTCGTCCACGTCCGATGTCTTTGCGCCCACCTTAACTCCGTTTTCGTCTAGTATGGCGCAAATCTCGTTTTTTAGTGCGGCGTCAATCTCTGCGCCCGCGCTCACTACGCTCACGCGCGCGACGAACTGCGACGAAACGATAATCGCACATATCACCGCCATTATTCCCACAATCAATCCGGGGCGCATAACCACGCTCAAAGCATAGGGCGCAATACCGCTATTATCAATTATTTTATAATCATAGCATAAGTTATCTAATAATGCAATAATCTTGCCCAAATGTTTTGATTTGACACGGAACGTGCAACCGTCTACACTTCTCTTCACGTCTTCGACGCGGCATATTTTCATAACCGCACTGATAGCCCTTTCGCAATTCTCACCCGACACTTTTAGAGCGGTTCTTCCCACCCTACTGCGGAATTCAACGAGTTTATTCGGCTTTTTAGGTTTTCTAACGACTTTTTTTGCCGTTTTTTCGTCGTTAATATCGGCACTTCTCAAAGTGTATTTCTTCTTTATTTTTACGTTTGTCGTTTCTTCGTCCCCGAAATAAGAAATCGTCTCTCGTTTTTTGTGAGATTTTTTCTTTTTTCGATTATCTACCGCCATATTTTCTTCTCTGTTTTTATTTTTTTTCGATATTCTATTTTTCAAAATTCACCTCGTAAACTTCGCCTTTGACATATGCGTCGCCACCGCCGATTTCGACAATTTCAAGGCCTTTCCCCGACATTCTTACAACGCACGAAGATACGCTTATAGCAATCTCGTCTTCTTTTGCCGACAAGACTTTTTTCACTCCGCTTATCACTGTTTTTCCGCTCGTCACCGTAACAACGTACGGAAAAACCGTGTTTTTAATACCGAATTTATCCTTAATTTCGTCTTTGAACATACAAAATTTTATTGTATGAATATCGCTATTATGCAAAACCGCGTAAACATTAACGATACTTGCCAAACGTTTCAAAATCTTCGCACGTTGAAACGCATTTTATAAACAAGTTAAATCCTTGTCTCGCCGAAAATACGATATCACGCCGAAAAACAACAATTTACAAGTGAAAACAGCACCGATTTTTCGGTGCTGTTTTTCAATAGGGTTTGCAATTTTTATTTTCTATCAGAACGGCATATCTTCGTCTTCGCCGTCAACGTATTCGTCTCCGTCGTCGATATATTCGTCATCGGAATATTCGTCGTCTTCAAAAGGCATATCGTCATCGCTCGGCGCAGGGATATCGTCATCGCTCGGCGCAGGGATATCGTCATCGCTCGGTGCGGGTGCGTCGTCAAACGGCATTGGCTCGTCGCTTGACGGAGTGTCGAAAGGCATGTCTTCCTTGCTTGCCGCAACTTCGTGCAACTCTTCAGCCACTTGGGATATCGACTTGATGTCCGCAACCTTATCTTCGTCGTCCGCCTTGTTCTCTTGATAGGTGTATTCGGTGGTGTTTGCGTTTTGATCCACCATTTCTTTGAACGTCGTCGTGGAACCGTCCCAGTCGAGTTTGATTTCTCCGATAGGACCGTTTCTGTTCTTCTTTACGTCTAGAACGACTTCGTTTTCGGGAAGTGCGGAATTGTACTTGTGCGGATTGTTAAGGAACACTACGACGTCCGCGTCTTGCTCGATAGAACCCGATTCACGCAAGTCCGAAAGCAAGGGCGTGTGGTCGTTTCTCTGTTCCACGCCACGCGACATTTGCGAAAGAAGAATGATAGGACAATCGAGTTCCTTTGCATAAATCTTCATTTTTCTCGACATATCGCTGACTTCCACTTGTCTGCTTTCAGCCGCTTTTCCGTTGACTTTTGAAGTCATAAGTTGCAAGTAGTCGATTATGACGAGATCGAGTCCCTGCTCGCGTTTTAATCTGCGGCATTTGGACAGCACTTCGCTCGGGCCGTTCATCGAATAATCGTCGATGTATATGCCGCTTGCGAGCAACGCTTTGTAGCCGTTCATAATCTTCTTGTAGTCTTCACCGCTCAATGCGCCTCGAGTGTCCATTTTGTTGAACGAAACTTTCGAGATATAACCGAGCATACGTTTTGCAAGCAACGCCGAAGGCATTTCAAGCGAGAATATAGCGACTTTTTTGCCGTGGTTGAGCGCAACGTTTGCCGCAATATTGAGCGCAAACGCCGTTTTACCGACTGACGGACGAGCGGCTATAAGCACCATTTCACCGGGCTTCAAGCCGTGAGTTTTCGCATCGAAAGTCGGAAAATCGGTATATACCGTATTTTTCGGCACGTTGCCCGATTGCACGTCTTGTATGTTTTTTATTGCGGCGGCAACCGCGTCGTCAACCTTTTTGAGAGCGGATTCGCTCGATTGCTCGGTTATCGAATACACGAGTTTTTCGGCGTTTGCCAAAGCGTCTTTGCCATCTTCGCACTCATAGCCGAATTTCGCAATTTCGTTGCCTGCGGATATGACTTTTCTCGTGAGAGCGTCACGCTTTACGATTTGTGCGTAATACTCGCCGTTTGCCGCAGACACGACTCCTTCTGCAAGGTCGCTGAGATACGCGACGGAACCTACTTGGTCAAGTTGTCCTTTGACTTCCAACGCGTCGCTTACGGACACCACGTCTATAGGCTTGCTTTCCGTCTGAAGTTGCTTCATCACGGCAAAAATCATGCGATTTTGCGCAAGATAAAAGTCTTCGGCACTCAAAAGCGGAACGATGAGATCCGCCGACTTGCTGTCGATGAGAATAGAGCCTAACACGTTGGCTTCGGCGTCAACGTTGTTGGGCATACCCCTTGTCACTCTTTTAGTTTCTTCTTTTGGCATAATCTACCCTTGTAAGCGAGATAAATCCCCGTCGCAATCACAAACAACACGATGCCGCCCGCAATCAACGCAGTATACCAGTTTTCAGACCTTGCCGAACGCATCGTAAGCGTTATCGTCCGCTCGTCTAGCGTTTCGTCAAGTTCAAAAGCGTGCGTATAAGTGCGGCCGTTTTTGGTGATTTGTCCGTCGCTTTTTATAGATTTATATATCGTATCATACAACAAGACCACTTTCAAGCGATTGTAAATATGGTCTTCGTTTTTGAGGTCTTCTTGTGGTACGGCTTCTTTCACCGCACTAAATATCCGAGACGGGTCGAAAGTCACGGTGCTCGTTGACTGCTTGTACCACAAATCGACGTTTTGGATTTCGCTTGACCACGTCGCCGTGCCCACGCACTTGCCGTCTCCCGAAAAAGAGACGTGAACGTACGCCGTGTCGTCTTCAACGGAAGTGAAAACGATACCGCCCGTGAGATAAATTTTTCTCTCGACGACATCGCTTTCTTCCGTTTTGGAACAGGCGCAAAGCATGACGCACAAGACAATGAGCGTCAGCGCGACAAGCACAAATTCTGTGTGATTTCGACGATTAAGTTTCATGTGTTAAGTTGGTTGGTTCAAGGCCTATCGTGCATGCTCACTCAAACGATTTTTCAAGTTCGTCAAGAGTATCGGCAAATTCTTTCATTGCTGTCTTGTACGGTGCGTCAGTTTCAAGGTCTACGTCCGCAAGACGAATGATGTCAAGCGGCGGCAAACTTCCGCCTGCCGAAAGGAATTTCTTGTATTTTTCAAAATACTTCTCGCCTTGCGACAAAATGTTGTTTGCAATCGACACTGCGGTAGTAATGCCCGTTGCGTATTTATACACGTAATAACTCGTGTAGAAATGCGGAATACGAGCCCATTCGTAGCGGATAAGATCGCTGTGCTCCACCGCATCTCCATAGTATTTCTTGTCGAGTTCGTAATACGCGTTTGAAAGCGAATCGGCGGTTATCGGCTCGCCGTTTTCGACCATCGTATGAGCGATGACTTCGAACTCACTGAACATCGTTTGTCTGAACAGCGTCGTGCGGAACATATCGAGATAATAAGAAAGCAGATACTTTCTGAACTCGCCCGTGGCAGTCTTGAGAAGGTGTTTGAGAAGAAGCACTTCGTTGACCGTGGAAGCGATTTCAGCAACGAAAATCTCGTAGCCCGCTTTCTGTTGCGGTTGCGTCGAATTGCTGAAATACGAATGCATCGCGTGTCCGAGTTCGTGGGCGATTGTAAACACGTCGTGGACGGTCTTTTGATAGTTCAAAAGCACGAACGGGTGCACTCCGTATACGCCCCAAGAATAGGCGCCGCTTCTCTTACCTTTGTTTTCAAAAGCGTCGATCCAACCGTCCGTGAAAGACGTGGCGAGAATGTCGCTATATTCCTTACCCATGACTTTAAGTGCTTCTTTGACAAGATCAACTGCCTGTTCGTATTCGAGCGCAAGCTCTTGATCCTTGACGATCGAGATATGCATATCGTAAGAATTGAGCTTGTCAAGACCGAGAACGCGCTTGCGAAGAGCCATATATCTGTGGAGATTGGGCGTGCCTTCTCCCACCGCTTCGAGCAACTTTTTGTAGCAGGTCGGCGGCACGTTTTCGCAATACATCGAATAGTCGAGCGCACTCTTGAATCCGCGCACTTTTGCAAAGAACCAGTCCTTTTTCACGTTGCCGGCATAGTTTGCGGCAATGGTGTTGATATAGTCTTTGTATGCGTTGAACATGCTTTCAAAAGCAGCCTTTCTTACGTTCTGGTCAGGATTTTGAAGCATAAGTCCGTACACGCCGTGGCTCATCTCGACGAGATTGCCTTTGCCGTCGTCAACTTTCTTAAACTTGACGTCCGCATTGTCGAACATGCTGAAAACTTCGTGGTTTGTGTCCGCAAAAATGCCCACTTCCCCGAGAATTTTCTCTTCTTTCTTGCTGAGAATAATGTCCTTGTTGCGAATGATTTCTCCGAACATTACGTCGTAGTTCTTGAAACGTTTGCTCGCTTTCAATTCTTCGAGTCTCGCTTTTGAAAACTCACTGATTTCGGGCGTCATGAAACTCGTTGCGGAAGAGAATTTGACGATGAGCATTTCCACTCTGTTTGTCATTCCCTGATACGTATTGTCGCGTGTGTCCTGGTCTAGACGCATCTTTGCATATTGATAAAGGCAGGTAATGTCGTGCGTAAGTCTCGTTTCAAGTTCGAGGCAGTCAAAGAGCATGTCTTCATCCGCAAGTTTGTCTGCGTATTTTGAGAAATGTCCTATTCTCTCGTCCACTTTGAAGAACAACTCTTCCCATGCCTGATTATCTTTGACGATATCTTCAAGTCTCCACTTATACTCTGCGGGAATCTGGTCTCTATTTTCGTAAAGTAACATAGTTCGCTCCTTTATTGATTTTTTTGTTATAGTTGTTTTTTTGTAATCGGGCGTGGGTGTTCCACACACAATCCGTCATGTTAAGTCTGCCGAAACATCAAGCCGTAAGGCGCATATTGTACACGGCTCTACAAGGTTATGCGTGTAAACCATAAATGCAACATTACCCCTTCCCTTCGGGCTTTCCCCTACTTCTCGAACATAGTGCTTTCTCTTTTTAGCTACACATCACTCGAAGAGGGGAAGTCGGCACTCGCATAGATGGGTATCGTACATTCATTATGCCACTTCGCCTGCGTGGCAGCTTGCGCAACACTGTGCCACGCATTCTCGTACAACCGTCAAGCTCGGCGCTTATCTCGGCGTTCGCCTTGCGAACGCTCACTACGAATATGCACATACCGTTAATAAGTGCGCTCCGAATAAGTGACCGTTTAGGGCGCAGAAAAACTTTGTCATTGTGAGCCGACTTGTTCGGCGTGGCAATCTCGTGGAAACGAAACATCAACTTTTTCTGCGCCCGCGCCACAATTATTCATTATTAATTAACTATCTTTCACTCATTGAACAAGGTGTCGCCCAAAAATTCGGGGTCGCTGGACAATCTCACGCCGAGTTTTCTGAACGGGTTTTCGTCCGCTTTGAAAAGCATGTGCGTGGAGTGTGCGTCGCATCCGTCAAGTTGCGTGAGTTGCTCCATTGCGGTTGCCGCCGTAGCGTCGGAAGCCGCACAAATGGAAAGCGCAAGCAACGCTTCTTCGAGTGTGAGAGTTTTGTCGTGCTCTTTGAGTATCTTCGTCTTCATATCGATAATCGGCCCGATGACGTAAGGCGAGATGAGTTTTTGCGAGTCTTTGATGCCTGCAAGCATCTTCACGGCGTTGAACACGCACGCCGCAGACGCACTCATACGTTGAGTATTTTTGCCCGTGACGATTCTGCCGTCTTGAAGTTCGAGAGCAACCGCTCCGCAATCGTCGTTTTGTCTGCTCTTTTCTCTTGCGCACTCGATGACTTTGCGCTCCGATTGGGTTATGCTGAGTCTAGACATCAAAAATTCGAGACGTTCGACAGTGTCTTTTTTGCAAACGCCGCTTTTCAGGTCGCATTGAGCTTTTAAGTATCTGCGGATAATTTCCTTTTCAGACGCTTCTCTGCACGCTTCGTCGTCGATTATGCAATATCCCGCCATATTGACGCCCATATCTGTAGGCGATTTGTAAATACACTCTTTGCCCGTGATTTTTGCAAGAATACTGCGCACCACAGGGAAAACTTCGATATCGCGGTTGTAGTTTACGGTGATTTCACCGTATGCGTCAAGGTGGAAATTGTCCACTTTGTTGACGTCTTTAAGGTCGGCGGTTGCAGCTTCGTAGGCAACGTTGACGGGGTGATTGAGCGGAAGATTCCAGATCGGGAAAGTCTCGAATTTTGCATATCCTGCCTGCACTCCGCGCTTGTTTTCGTGATAGAGTTGGCTAAGGCAAGTGGCAAGTTTTCCGCTGCCAGGACCTGGAGCCGTCAACACGACGAGCGGACGAGTTGTCTCGATATACGGATTTGCGCCGTAACCTTCGTCGGACACTATTGTGTCGATTTCGTGCGGATAGCCTTTTGTCGGACGGTGTATGTACACTTTAATTCCGCGATTTTCAAGTTTTTGCTTGTATGCAAGCGCACCTTGCTGGTCGGTGAACATGGTGATGACAACGCAGTTGATGTATATGCCCATTGCTGAGATATTGTCAATCATTCTCTCCACTTCGCTGCCGTAGGTGATACCGTAATCGGCGCGGATTTTGTTGCGCTCGATTGCGTTTGCGTTGATACAAATGATAAGTTCCGCCTTGTCGCGAAGTTTTTGTAGAAGTTTTATCTTCGCCGCCTTGTCGAAGCCCGGCAACACGCGCGCCGCATGCAAGTCGTCAAAGAGTTTTCCGCCGAATTCCAGATAGAGTTTGTCAAAGCGATTTATACGCTCGAGAATGTGCTCCGTCTGCTTTTGCATATACATTTTGCTGTCAAAACCTACTTTCATCGTTGTAAATACCTTTCTTGTATATTTTTGTTTTTCGTTGGGAAATTATTTTTCGCAAAAATGCAATTTCCCCCTTCGTCACCTGTTTCCCCTATCGCCGTTCCCCCTTGAAATGGAACCCACGGCGACTGCGTAGCAGGGGGCAACACTCAGCACTCGCATAATAAGTATCGTTCACTCATTATGTCACTGCGCTTTGTGTGCCTGCTTCGCAACAACACGGCACAGTCGCTTGTACTTTTCGTCAAGCTCGGCGTTCGATACGGTCGCCGCCATTGCGGCTCCGATTACGTCCGAGCAAATAGTATATTACTCTTCGGGATCGCTTATCGGACAAACGAGCGAGACGCCTTGTTTGAACATCTGCTTGCCTTTTGTCGTGCGAGTGTCTATGCGGATATCTTCCGTGTTGACGACGCTCACCGCTCCGCCGCTTACGAATGCCAAATCGTAGGGCATCTTCACCGTGCCGACGTATTTCACCTTCGATTTGTCAAGCTCTATGATCTTGATGCCTTTGAGATATCTCGAACTCGGGTCTATGAGCGACGAGATAACTCTCTTTGCATATCCGGTGTCTGACACGACGATGATTTCGCCTTCATCTTCCACTTGCCCAGCAAACGCAACCGAATCGCCGTCAGAGAGTTTTATGCCCTTGACGCCGGCAGCGTTTCTGCCCTGAATGGGTATTTCGGTGGCTTTGTAGACAAGCACCTGTCCTTGCTCGGTGACTTCCATGACGTTTTTCTCGTCGTCAACGACTTCCGCACCGATTACGACATCTTTTTCCGTAAGGTTGATTGCTTTAAGATACGTCTTGCTAACTTCGGTAAATTCGGACAAATCGACTCTCTTTGCGCCGCCTTGTTTTGTGAATAACACGAGTTCTCCGACCGGCACGCCTTCAAAGAACATAAGTTTGACCACGGTTTCGCCCGTCTGCACGTCCTGATTGATTGCGCCGAGTTTGAACGGTTTTTCTTTGAATTTCTTTTCGGGAAGCGTGGTGACGTCGATCTTGACTATGCTTCCGAAATTCGTCACCGCAAACAGCGTGCCTTTGTTGTTTACGGAAAGTTTCTGCACGGGAAGCGCGTCTTCGGTGAGCGAGCCGAAATCTTTCTTTGCGGTTGAAAACGCTTTCGGCGACATAAAGCGCAACTGTCCGTCCTTATTCAAGGCAATCACGCCGTCGCGATAGGCAACCGCTTCCGCTTCGCTTGGAGCCTGATAGTTTTCGGCCTGTTCGTCGCTATCCACGATCACGCTCATACGCTCGGAATTGAGCGATTTCTTGATTGCCGTAAGTTCTTCTTTGACGATTGAAAGTTGCTTACGCTTGCTTGCGAGAATAGACTCGAAAAGTGCGATTTGTTTTTCAAGGAAACGCAATTCTTCTTCGAGTTTTCCGACTTCGAGTTTTGCAAGGCTCTTGAGTCTCATATCGAGAATCGCTTGCGCCTGAGCGTCGCTAAGATCGAATCTCTGACGCAAAGTCTCTTTTGCTTTTGCGGTCGACTCCGATTCCTTGATGATTTTTATCACTTCGTCGATATTGCGAATTGCAACGAGAAGTCCGCGCACGATTTCCGCTCTTGCCTTTGCGGCTTTAAGGTCAAACGTCGTGCGATTGACGATGATTTTGCGTTGATATTCGATGTAATAGTCGAGATATGCCGTAAGGCTCAACTGCTCTGGTTTGCCGTTGGCAATCGCCACCATATTGATGGAATAGCCCATTTCGAGATTGGTTTTCTTGAAAAGGAACGCAACGATTTTGTTTACGTCTGCGTCGCGTTTGCATTTTATCACGGCGCGCGTCCCCGTTTTGTCCGACTCGTCCACGATTTCGGATATGCCTGCGAGCGTATCCTTGTTCGCTTCCTTCAAATCGGCAATTCTTGAAAGCAACTCCGCCTTGGACACCTGATACGGTATCTCCGTGATGACGATGTTTTTCTTGCCGTTGTCATCGTTTTCTATGTGAAGTCTTGAACGTATCTTGATCCTGCCCTTGCCCGTCGAATATATGTCTTCGAGATTGTCAACGGGAATTATAAACGCGCCCGTCGGGAAATCGGGACCGTGAAACACTTTGAAAAGGTCGTGCACGGTGGCGTTCGGGTTGTCTATCTTCATTATGACTGCGTCTATGCTCTCGCCCATATTGTGAGTGGGGATATTCGTCGCAAGACCGACCGCTATGCCGTTTGCACCGTTTACGAGCAAATTCGGAAATCTTCCGGGAAGCGTGTTTGGCTCTTCGAGAGAGTCGTCAAAGTTCGGAGACCACGTCACCGTCTCTTTGTCCAAATCTCTCAGCAGTTCGAGCGCGAGCGGACTCATTCTCGCTTCCGTGTAACGCATTGCCGCCGCGCCGTCTCCGTCAACCGAACCGAAGTTGCCGTGACCGTCGACGAGTTTCATTCTCATAGAGAAGGGCTGTGCCATACGCACCATTGCGCCGTAAACGGAACTGTCGCCGTGCGGATGGTACTTGCCAAGGCAGTCACCGACGATTCTCGCGCACTTTTTGTGCGGTTTGTCGGGGGTGAGTCCCATCTCGTGCATCGAGTAAAGCACTCTTCTCTGCACGGGTTTCAAGCCGTCTTCGACTCTCGGAAGAGCACGGTCGAGTATGACGTTTTCCGAATACGGAATCATCGAATTGTGCATGACGTCTTCAAAAACGGAGTCAAGCACGACTGAGTTGTATTCTATCTCTTTGTGTTGTTTATTTGCCATTTTTCTATTTGTTTTTATAGTTTTTCGTAAACGTGTTTATATGCTTTTCGGCTCTCGAAGCCGTGACTTTGAACTATTGATTTTCCTGTTCTTTGTTGACTTTGAAGTCGTCCACTTTGTTGAAGTCCGCATATTGATAGATATAGTCCTTGCGAATGTTGCTGTCGTCGCCCATAAGAATGGTTATACGCTTGTCCGCCATTGCCGCGTCGTCTATCGTAACGCGAGTGAGCGTGCGCTTTGCAGGGTCCATAGTGGTGTCCCAAAGTTGTTCGGGGTTCATTTCGCCAAGTCCTTTGAAACGTTGAAGAAGTGCGTTCTTGCCCATCTTCTTTTGACCTTCCACAAGTGCCGCGTCGTCGTAACAATAAAGGATTTCGTCTTTCTTTTGCAACCGATAAAGCGGCGGCATACCGATATACACGTGGCCTTCGGTGATGAGTTGGCGCATATAGCGGAAGAAGAAAGTCAAAAGCAACGCTCTTATGTGCGCGCCGTCTTGGTCCGCGTCCGCCAGAATGATGACTTTGTCGTATTTGAGACTCTCAAGATCGAATTCGGGGTCGATGCCCGTGCCGAGTGCGGAAATGAGCGTTGCAAGTTCTTCGTTTGCAAGAATCTTTTCAAGGCTTGCTTTTTCGACGTTGAGCGGCTTTCCGCGAAGCGGAAGTATCGCCTGGAAGAATCTGTCTCTCGCTTGCTTCGCACTGCCGCCTGCCGAGTCGCCTTCAACGATGAACAATTCGTTTATGCTTGCGTTTTTGCCTGAACAACTTGCAAGTTTGCCGACGAGATTAAGCCCGTTGAGTTTGTTTTGCTGACGTGAAAGGTCTTTTGCGCGTTTTGCAGCTTCTCTCGTTTTTGCCGCGCCCATTGCTTTTGCGATGATCTTCTCTGCAATAGCCTTGTTGCCGCGTTGCAAAAGAAGTTCCGCAAGTTTTTCGCTGACCATATTTTCAACTTTGGGACGCACTTCAGGGTTGCCGAGTTTGCCCTTGGTCTGACCTTCGAACTGAACGTTTTGCATCTTGACGGTTATGACCGCCACCATACCTTCTCTGAAATCTTCGCCGAGTAGGTTGGCTTGCTTTTCTTTGAGAATATTGTTTTTGCGCGCATAGTCGTTGAACACTTTCGTTATCGCGCTCTTAAAGCCGACTTCGTGCGTGCCGCCGTCCGCGGTGGGAATGTTGTTTACGTAGGAATAAATGTTTTCGGTGTAACCTTCGGTGTGTTGAATCGCAACCGCCACTTCGAAATGCGGTTCTTTCGCTTCCACGTAAAGAGGTTTGTCGTAAAGCACGGTTCTGCCTTCGTTGAGATATTGCACGTAATCGGCAATGCCGCCCTTGTAGCAGAACGTATCGTGTTTGCCCGTGCCGCCGTCGAGAGCCACTCGCAAATCGTCGATGATTATCGTCACGCCTTTGTTGAGATACGCAACGTCGCGCATACGCTCTTGTATCACGGAATAATCGAATTTTTCTTTGCCGAAAACTCTCTCGTCGGGTTTGAACTTGACGGAAGTGCCGGTGCCTTTCACCTTGCCGATGACGGTGAGCGGAGTTTTCACTACGCCGCTTTTCACTTTGCCGTTGCCCACTTGCGGAGACCAAAATTCCGCACGATAAAGATTGCCGTCTCTCTTGACGTCAACCGTGAGCCACTCGGAAAGTGCGTTCGTGACGGACGCACCGACTCCGTGCAGACCGCCCGAATAGTTGTACTGTCCGTTGTCGAATTTCGCACCTGCGTGCAACTGCGTGAAAACCACTTCCACACCGCTGATTTTGAGTTTGGGGTGTTTGTCAACGGGAATACCGCGTCCGTTGTCGCTGACTCTTGCAACGTTGTCGTCCAAAAGTTCTATGCGGACGGTGTCGCCGAAGCCGTTTGCCACTTCGTCGATACAGTTGTCGATAATCTCCCAAAGGATATGATGCATACCCTTGCTCCCGGTCGTGCCGATATACATGCCGGGACGTTTTCTGACGGCGTCGAGACCTTCGAGAATGTGAATGTCCCCCGCCTTGTACGTGTAGTCTTGATTTGCCATAAATACCTACGTAAAGTAATAATATATTTATTTTAGCACAATATATAGATTTTTTCAAGGAAATGAAAAGATTAAAAACACAAATGAATAAAAAGATTTCGTCGTGTACTTTAATGCAACATTTCCCCTTCCCTTCGGGCTTTCCCCTATTGCAAAAATAATGACATTTCTCTATCAAAAAAACATCGTTTGCAAAAGGGGAACTCGGCACTCACATAGATATGTATCGTTCACTCGTTATGCCACTGCGCTTTGTGCGCCAGGCAGTAGCCAACAATACGGCGCAGTCGCTTGTACTTCACACACAAGGGTTCCCGCGCGTCAAAAACAAGCGAACTTGTGTTTGAGTTATAAGATGAAAGAGCAGTTTTTTGCGCGTGGGATAAAGGAACACCAAGACCAAAATGCAAACGGTTGTAACTTGTTGTTGCAATCGTTGCAATAGGGCTTGTGTGTGACGTAAGTTCGGCGCTCAAAAGCTCGCCGCCTTGCGACTCGAATCAAATCAAGAACAAGAAAGGCACTGCTCAAAACAAAACCAAACGTACAATTAGTACATGATTCTTTTAGAGCAGTGCCTGCCAAAGTTATCCGCCGAATAACGCCTTATCCGATCATTTCGTTCATTCTGGCGACGAAGTCTGCGTACACTTCGGCGCGGTTGATCTCGTTCAAGATCTCGTGACGAGCCTCGGGATAGAGCTTGATTGTCAAGTCTTTCACGCCGAGAGTCTTGTATTGGTCATAGAGTTTTTCGACAAGTTTGCCTTTGCCGCCCACAGGGTCTTGTGCGCCCGAGAAAATGGCAATCGGCTTTGCAGTGTCGATCTTGGCAAGGTTTTCTTTCTTGTAGGACTCTTTGAGACCGTTAAGGAAGAACTTGAAGAACGCAATGGACATTACGTCGCCGCATTGTTCGTCGAGTATGTATTTTTTGACTTGCTCTTTGTCTCTTGAAAGCCATGCAAATTGAATTTTCTCTTTCTTGAACGGAGCGTTGTACGAACCGAAAGAAAGTTTGTCGAGAAGTTTGCCCGTCTTTTCACCGCCGAGCGTCTTGTATTGCATATTGGAAATCGCCGCGCCCATGTTGAGAATCGCGCCCTTCATCATTGCAGAGCCGCAAAGCACTGCGCCGGTGTAATCCTTGCACTCTTCGATGTAGCGTTGTCCAAGCATAGAGCCATAGCTGTGTCCGAGATAAATCACGGGAAGATTGTATCTTTCTTTGAGCATCGCCGTGATTGCACATGCGTCTTGCACGGTGTCGAAATAAATATTGCCCTTGTGATAACCTTTGACGCCTTTTGAAGATTGCTTGGTGCTGGTCATCCCGTGCGCGCGGTGGTCGTCCGCAAAAACGATGAAACCGTTCTGGTTGAGATAATTTGCAAAATCATCGTATCTGCGTGCGTGTTCAGCCATACCGTGCGAGATTTGCACAACGGCTTTGGGATTTCTCACGTTGTCCCAAAGATAGCACTGCAATATCGTTCCGTCAAAACTTTTGAACTTTTCAGTCTTCATATAAAACTCCCGATTATCGCCCGAAACGAGCGTTTTTTTCATAATAACGATATTATAACACTGTTTTTTGCAAATTTCAAGACGTAAAAATACGCAACTTTCGCTCCGTTTGTTACATAATATGGCTGTATGACGGAAAACTCTAAAAACGATAACAACGGCAAAAACCTCAAAATCGTCTTCACCGGCGGCGGAACGGGCGGACACGTATACCCCAACGTCGCACTATTCGACGACTTTGAAAAAGCAGGTTTCGACGTTGCGTATATAGGCGGAACGGGCAACACGGTCGAGAAGCGACTTGCACATGAAAACGGCGTGAAATATTACGACGTGCAAACGATAAAACTCGTGCGCTCGATGTCTCTGTCAGCAATGAAAAACAATCTTTCGATTCCGTTTACGCTTTCAAAAGCCGTGAAAGAGTGCGTGAACGTTCTCAAAAAGGAAAAACCTAACGTCGTGTTTTCAAAAGGCGGTTTCGTATCTCTGCCGACCGTTCTTGCCGCACGCAAACTCGATATACCCGTCGTTGCTCACGAGAGCGATTTGACTATGGGGCTTGCGAACAAAATCGCAAAATCGAAAGGCGCAACCATACTCAAAGCAAATCCGCATTCTACTTTCGACGGCATACTCGTGGGACTTCCCTTGCGCAAAGACCTTTTTAGCGCAAACAAAGAACAATCGATAAAAACTCTTGGCATAAAAAATCCGAGCGGAAAGAAAATTTTGCTCGTTCTCGGCGGCTCGTCGGGTGCGAAAGCGATAAACGACGCGATAAAGGACAATCTTTCCGCGCTTCTTGAAAGATACGTCGTTTTGCACGTCACGGGCAAAGGCAAAGCGGCAGAAAGAGGTTTGAAAACATCCGACGATAAAAATCAAAACTCCGCAAACTACAAAAATACTTTTCAAAGTCCGATTGAAGGCGGTTATTACGTTTTCGAATACGCCGATAAAATTCAGAATTTTTACGCGGCAAGCGACTTGGTTTTGTCAAGAGCGGGCGCAACGGCGGTGTTTGAAATATCCGCACTCAAAAAACGAGCACTGTTCGTTCCCTTACCCAAGGGCGTTTCCCGCGGAGACCAAATTGACAACGCATGCCTTGCAAAAGAATACGGCGCAACCATACTCGAACAAGACGAAAACTTTTCTTCTTCGCTCTGCTTGGCACTGAAAAACGCAGAAAAAAATCCACCCATGAAAGAAATATCCGTCGACGCAAACGGAAAAATTGTGAACGTTGTGCGTGGTATAGTTGGGGCATGCAAAAACAAAAAACTATAGCCAAATGGCTTGCGGTGGTGCTTCTTCTCACGGTTGCGATTGCCTGTTACGTGGCACTTTCCGCAATACTGCAAAAAAGCAACGATACGAAAGTTGCAGGCGCAAACGACTCCAATCCGCAACAGCAAACTCCCGTCAAAAAAACTTATTCGACTTTTCCTAGAAATGCGGAAAACGTTGACAAAAACGCGATAAATCACGTCGGCGGCTCGGATGACGAAACGCTTCTTTCAACCGTCTATTACCGTGGAAAAACTCTCGTGTTTTTCAAAAGCGAATCGGACGACAGAGACGTCAAAGAATCGGGATTGTACATAGCGGTCTTTTCAAACTTTGCTCTCGAAAAAACGGTGAAAATCGGCGAGATAAGCGAAACGCTTCTTGACTGTTCTTTGTCAAAAAACGGACTCGTCGTTTTCATATCGTCACAAAACGGAACGCGCGTTTTGTCTTTTGACGAAAACGTAAACGTAAACGCAAGATGTCAAACGAAAAAATACTCTCTGCTTAAAACGTATCTCCACGCCAATTCGCTCTTTGCCATAGCGTACGACGGCGTCGAGTTTTCAAGAATATCCGTAAGCGAAAATCTCACTGTATCCGGCGACAATTTCGTTTGTTCGGCAAATGACGTTTTGGACTATTCAATCACGGCATATTGCGAAAAAGTCTTGATATTTTCAAATTCGACAAACGGAGCAAATTGTTTGATATATGAACAAAACAAGGGTTTTAACAATATGTTTTCACAGAATAAAAGCAAGATTGTGCAAATATTGCCCGTCGTTGCAAGTGAGCATCAGACTTTCGTTTTGCTCTTGAAAAAGCAAGACGGCTACGACGTCGCGTCGCTCGACTCGTCGCTTGCGCTCATCAAAAAAGAATACGTCGAAAACTCCCGGAACGCCGCTCTTTTCTCAAACGGAAATTCACTTTCGGTGCTCACCGAAAACGCTTTTTATCGCTTCTGCGCACACCTTGATTTCGGCGGAAAATCTTCTCTCGATTCCGTCGGAATTTCAAAAAAATATACCGAGTTGAAAGCCTTTGACGGCGACGAAAACACGATTCTCGCAACAAGTGAAAGCGGCGTAGAATTGCTGGTATTCAACGGCACTTCGTTCAAAACGGTCGCTACGCTTCCGCACATAGAAAACACAATCCTTTCGTCGTATACAACGGGTGAAAACGGATATCTTTCTCTCGTCTTCGAGAGCGATTCAAACTCAAAAACAACGTATATGGGCTTCGGGAAAAAAGACGTTTTCGTCGCGCGTATATTGACAAGCAATGAAGGATAAGTTATACTTTGAGTATGAGCAAATCGGCAGTTCAATCGGTTACGAATACAAAAGGTAAACGCGCGACGTTGACGGTCGGGCTTGTGTTGTCGTTGCTTGCTTTCGTGATAACCGCATACGGCACGGCAACGTTTTTCCTTCCGAAACTCGATATGCTCACAAACGTCGGCGTGTACGATTTCGTTCGCGTATGCTACGTCATCGGTCTTGCGGTTTCTTTTGTCGGAGTCATACTTTCCGTGATAGGCGCAAACGGCAACGTTCCTATGGCAAAAGCGTCTTTCTTTTTCGGGACGATGACTTTCATTCTGTCTGCGGCTTTTCTCGTGGTCGTGGTCCTGTTCCACGTTTTCGTTCCGCTCGACGCAATGGGACAACTCGGAATTTAAGACACGCCGCCATTCGATTTGTGTTTTGATATTCGAAACAATAAACCTTGTAAAAATATGCAAAAAAGCGTTGCAAACCGCAACGCTTTTACTTTTATGGCATTATATCGAAGACAACGTTTCAATCATTCTTAGGCGTTCGTATCGTTTGAATCGCCCGTTTCGCTTCTCCTATCGAATTCGTTATTTGTCTCGATTTCGTTTCGAGCGGCAATATCCGTTGCGACTTCGTCTTCTTCCCCGCCCGATTGTCTGACGTACGGTTGCGTTTTGAATCTTCTGGAAAACCGATCGCCCAGCGATTTGACGATAAAATAGCACACAAGTCCCGTGACGATACCGGCGATTGAGCCTGCGAGCATCATATACGGCAGATAAACGAAAACGCTTTTGCCGACAATCAGGCTTGCAACGCAAATTTGCATAAGATTGTGCACAATTCCGCCGACGACGGACACTCCGCACACACTGAACAATTTCGTTTTGTACAGCAGCGTCATGACAAGATACGCCGCAAGAGCCGACGGAAGTGACCATGCAAGCGACGCCATATTTGCCGAAAATACTGCGTTCAAAAGACAACGAAGCACGAGAACTACGTAGCCGTCAAGCGTGCCGACAAGCAAGAAACACGCAAGAAGCACCACGTTGCCTATTCCTATTTTTGCATACGGGAGCACAGGCACAATGGGCGGAATCATGCTTTCAATCAGCGACACGATGAGCGCAAGCGCAAGAAACGTTGCGTCAACTGCGACTCTTTTCGCCGTAAATTTGGCGTTAGATTTCAAATCCGTCTTTCTCATGTTATCGCGTCAATCTCCTTTGTAGAAACCGTAACGACAACCTTGTTCGGAAGACATACTATTGTTCCGCCGTGTTTTCCGATTGCCTGCGCATGCGTGCAAAGTTGCTCGCGGCAATCGCTTTTTTCAACCGAAATACACCCGTTTTCAACCTTTATCGTCATTCTGCCGTCGAGAATATCGAAGACGTCATCTTTTGTCAAATCAACCGTATACGCAAGTTTGCCGTCAACGTAAATCTCGGCAGTGTCTGCGCCTTGTCTCAAAGAAAAAGCAATCGTGAGCGCAATAAGAATTAGTATGACAACAACGACAAAGACGTCTCCGATTTTGAAAACGTCCTTGAAATTCGGTTTGTCTTTTTCAATTCTCTTTTTGCTCATTTATCGTGAAAAACGCACTTTATATATGCTTTTGCGTGGCATAAAGTTTTTTTTATTGTATTTCGGCGTCAAAATCTCCGACTTTGACGCTTTGCAAATCCGACGTTATAATCAATCCGCAAACACCGAGACTTTCAAACAATTGCACACCCTTTTCTTTTCCAAGAACGACGACTGCGGTTGCAAGAGCGTCACCCGTTGTACCGTCGATTTGCAACGTGATTTCCTTACATTCTCCGTTTGCGTTTTCTACGTTGACTTCAACGGATACGTTCTTCGTTATCACCGTGCAGGATATAACCGCACCGTCCGCCGCTGTTTCCACGGGATAACCTGTCTTTGGATCTATAATGTGGGAATAATAAACCGCTTTGCCGTCTTTCATTGCGGTGTAATATCTTTCGTAGTCGCCGCTTGTAGACACGCACTCGCCGTCTTCAAGCGTAAACTTTGCATAATATGCGGTCGAAAAATTTCTGTCCGCTCTCGTCGGATTTGCAATTCCGATTTTATAAGACCTGTTTCTCGCGCCGATGTTTCCGCCGAGATTTACGAGCATTTTGCCGTCGGTTTTGAGAAGACTCTCGTTAACGGCATACCCCTTTGCGATACCGCCGAAATCGAGCATTGCGCCGTCAACGGTTTTCGTTACCGTCGAGTTTTCAAAGTCGAGAACGAATTTGTCAAAACCGACGAGTTTCAGCGTTTCGTTTATCTCTTCCTCCGTTGGCGGAGTTATCTCCTGACCTATTCTTCCAAACGTATCCCCCGAAAACTTCCAAAGCCTGACGAGCGGATACACGCTCGGGTCGTATGCGCCGTTTGAGAGTTCATACACCGCCTTTGCGATTTTTGCAATCTGCATGGTGACGGCAGAGCACTTCACCGCTTCTCCCGCTTTTGCCGCATTGATTTTCGCAACGTCGCTTCCGTCTATCGTCGCAGAAAGCACGCCTTCCAGCGACTCGATATAATCGGCAACCGATTGCATATCTTTTTGCGACTTCAAGTCGTCCGCCTTTATCGTGAGCGTCGTGCCGTATACGAAATATTGCTCCGCTCTGCTGCAAGCCGTGAGCGAAGCAATACAAATTGCTAGTATTAAAATTAGAAAAACAAGTTTCGTCTTTTTCAAAATACGCCTTAATCGGATTATTTTTTCGTGAACATGATGCCGATAGTGCCGGGGCCTGCGTGCGCTCCGATAACGGGGCCGACAGGTTGTTGCCACACGGTTGCATTCGGTGCAATTTCCTTGATTTTTTCTGCAAATTCCTTGGACGCTTCTTCGTTGTCTGCGTCAACTATCGTGACAGGTGCGCCGTCGACGTCGTCGTAAGTCTCTTTGAACGTTTCCAACATAAACTTGTACGCTTTTTTAACGCCGTTTTGCTTTGAGCATACGTCAAGTTTTCCGTCAACGACCGTAAGCACGGGTTTTATGTTCATAAGATTGCCGATTTTCGCTTTTGCGGGAGAAATTCTTCCGCCGCGTGCAAGGTATTTCATGTCGTCTACGACGAAATAAACTCCGACTTTTTTTACGAGCGAATCGAGATAATCACAGGTTGCGTCGATGTCGTCGCCGTGTTCTCTGCAATACTTCGCGCCCATATACACCAAAAGTCCTGCGCCCATGCAAATGTTGAGCGTATCGAATTTGCGATACTTGACGTTGGGATATTCTTCTTTCAGTTCGGCTATTGCCAAATCGAGATAAGCAAAAGTGCCCGAAAGGTTTGACGAAAACGCTATGTAAAGAATATCGTCGCCTTTTTCAAAGAACGGCTTGAAGATGTCGTAATATATTTGTTGATTCAATCCCGCAGTAGATGCACTTGCGCCTTCTCTCATCTTGGTGTAGAAACCTTTTATGTCGGTGTTTTCTCCAAGGTCGCACATTTTTTCTTCGCCGTCGATGACGTAAGGCATTTGAATGACCTGAAGATTGAGTTCGTTTGCGTGAGTATACCAAAGTTCGCAATCGGTGTCGCAAAAGATGGTTGCCATACCTTCTCCTTCGTGAAGCGCATTATTTTGCACTACATTTTGTTTAATATTAATCATATCCATTTTATTATATATATTTGTATTTGTCAACTTATACGTTTTCGTTGAGAAAATCGCATGCATATCGGCAAAATTTTTCAAAAATTTTCAAATTTAAGGCTGATTTAAGTTTATTGTAATATGTTAAGAATATAAAATAACACGAAGGTGTAAATATATGGACGATTTCAACAACTTTTTTGACGATCAAAGAGAACAACGCCCCGAACCGAACACGCCGATATACCACACTCCCACCCCGAAAAATCACGGCGGAAAAATCAACACTGCAAGCATTATTTGCATAGTGATTGCAGCAGTTATGTGTATAGTCGTGCTTGTCAACGTCATCGTGCTTGCAAGCCTTAAACAAACGATTGCAGACGAATATGCGGATCAAATCTCCGCAAATATGCGCGAGCAATACAGACAGGCAATCGAAGATGCGCTCAACAAAACGGACGTCGTTGAAGACGTGACTAATTCCGCAACGGAAAAAGCACTCGAAGCACTCACGTCAACCGTCGGACAGGTCGCAAACAAAAAATCGGCTTCTGTGGCAAGACTTTATATGTACGAATCGGCAGCGGCAAACCCGTCCACAACTTCTGCAAGCGGCGTTGCAAGCGGTTTTCTTATCACCGACACCAACGAAAGCGGCACGGCACAAAGATATCTTCTCACCAACGCACACTGCGTGAGATACGTCAAGAAGACGAGAACGGGGCTTTCTCCGTTTGGCAGTTCTTACGAATACGTTTGGACTTCATACGGAAAAATCATCTGCACGTTTGAAGATTCCGAAACTTCCTATTACGAACTCGAAATCGTAGCGTACGGTTCTTACAACGATGAAAACAAATCGGCAGAAAACGACCAGGCAGACATTGCACTTCTTCGCATTAAGGGAATGCAACCCTCAAACGAAACACATCCGTCTTTGAAAATCGCATCGAGCGACTACACGAAGCGCGGTGACGCAGTGGCTCTCATCGGCAATCCCGAAGGAGTGGGCGAAACCAACAGCGTGACTACGGGCACAGTGTCGCAAACAGGCATCTCGATAGCAAGTTGGGGCGCAGGCAAATTCCTTATGACAGACGCGGCTGTCAACGGCGGCAACAGCGGTGGTCCGATGGTTGACATTCTCGGCAGCGTGGTGGGTATCGTTGAGTCCAAACTCGTTGACGAAAGCATCGACAATATGGGCTTTGCACTCTCTGCAGGAACCATAATGGACTTCATCGAATGGGCGGAAAAATCCGAAAATAATATTTTTAATAAAGCCTTGACAATTGATTTCAAAGTTGTATAATAATAACTGATCTCCCCAATTTGTCGGCACTTATATTTATCCTCCCTATGCCGACCGTAAGGCGTCCGGGTTTTCCGGGCGCTTTTTCGTTACAAAAAAATCCGCTATTATCCGTCTATTTAGCGGAATATCCCGACAATCTCTCGTTTTAGATTATTTGAAATAGTGCGATTCTTGCTTATACACTATTTCTTAATATTGCGATTTGCAAATACGCAATAAAAAAGCGCATGAATTTCATGCGCCTTTAATCTGTTTATTCGTTTCGACGTACAGTTCGTTTACGGTTCATTTACCGATATTTTCTACATATCTAACAAAAAGCGGTATCTCAATATCCCCTGGCGACCGCAAGCAGTTTGTAATATCCGCAAAGCACAACTCTGTCGTAGCGATACGTTTCCCATCCGACAAGCGTTTCGGCGTTTTCGGAAACGTATGATTTGCAACACTCTTCCGCCCACGCCGCCGAAGCGTCGTCTCCTGCAAAAATCACGTACAACTCTTTTTCCACTTCCTTTTCGACGCCGTCAACGGTCTCGGTGTACGTCTTCGTCGAGTAGATAAGGTCTTGAAGTTTATGGTCGGATTGACCGTCCTTAGTCATCGGCGTATTGCGCTCGTAGCGAATGGTTGCGCCGTTTTCGGTGAGTTTTTTCTCAACGTTTTCCTGACGCATACCGATTTTCAAACACGCAGTCAGTGACGAAAGCAATACGCAAATCATCAAAACGCATATTATTGACAATGCAATTCTCTTCTTTTTCATAAGTATATATTAGTTTTTTCAATCGATTTTGTCAATCCAAAATTTGCCATACATACACGGGAGCATAGTGCAAACAATAAAAACAGGAGGTCAAGAATGAAAAACACTTTGATTATAGGCACAATGCTCGGAATAGTCACTGCCACTGCACTATATTGCGGTATGTCAAACAATTCACTCAAAAAAGCAAAACGTGCTTTCGTAAACAAAATCGAAGACATCATAATGTAACGCATCAAACGGCGTAAAGTCGTATATGCGAAAGCGCAATGCTATCCGATATTGCAATAGGACGAAATATAAAGCGAATTTACAATCTGACGAAACTGAAAAAGACGGTAAATAGAAATCGCAACCGATATAAGTCAAAGCAATACTCGAAAGGATATTTGCGCAAGTACCATAGAGACTTATTATCGGTCTTCAAATTCATTTGCCCTTCTTCACAACACGTATCGTATATTTTATCAACTTGATAATATACGGTACGTGTTTTTATATACCTATTTAACGGTCATTACTGCTTGATTTCGGTATTTCACAACACTTTTCGTGTATTAATCGTTTTTAACTCATTTTAAATACAGAAGTAATTGAAAAACGAAAATCACTGATGAAACGTATAACTTCCCGAAACCACCCCCGTACAAAATATCAAGCTGCAAGTGCATATATAACATAGAATACATGCTTGTGATAACTGCACAAAATGCAGGAAATTTCAAAAAATACGCAAAAAAAAGAGCGGTCTTTGACCGCTCCTTTTGAAAAGATTTTACATTATTTCTCTTCTTTGTTTTGAACTTCACCTTTGAGATAAGAATCGATTGCGAGTCTGATTGCGTCTTCTGCAAGGACGGAGCAATGGATCTTTTGCGGTGGCAAACCTTCAAGCTCTTCGATGACTTGCTTGTTGGTGAGTTTGAGTGCTTCTTCGATGGTCTTGCCGATTATCATGCCCGTTGCCGTTGAACTTGACGCAACCGCAGCGGCACAACCAAACGTCTTGAATTTTGCATCCTTGATGACGTTGTCTTCAATTCTCATCGTGATTTGCATTATATCGCCGCACACTTCGTTTCCAACCGTGCCGATTGCATTGTAGTTTTCGACTTCGCCCATGTGTTGCGGATTTTTGAAGACTTCCATAACTTTTTCGTTGTACATATCTATACTCCTTGGGTATATGCCCTTGTTTTTTCTATAAACGATTATTTCTTGTAAAGCGGAGACATATCTCTGAGACGCTTTACGATTTTGACGAGTTCATCGACGGTGTAATCGACTTCTTCCATAGTGTTGTGTTTGCCGAACGTAAATCTTATCGAGCCGTGCGCCGTGCCGACGGGTACACCGATTGCAAGCAGCGTTCTGGACGGTTCAAGAGAGCCCGACGAACATGCCGAGCCGGAAGACGCGCTGATTCCCGCAAGGTCGAGAGAGAACAGGATAGATTCTCCTTCGATGTATCTGAAACTGAAATTCGCGTTGTTCGGAAGACGTTTTGCAGTGTCTTTTGCGCCGTTGTAATAGATGTCGTCAATCTCGTTCAACACTCTTTCGACAAAGTGATCACGCAAGGACGCGACGTATTTGTCGTCTTCTTCAAGAGTGGAAAGCGCATCGTCAAGCGCGGTTGCCATGCCGACGACACCGGGAGTGTTGGTCGTGCCGCCGCGATGCGCTCTTTCCTGCTCGCCGCCCGTGAGAAGTTTCTCGATGCGAATACCGTTTCTCACGTAAAGCATGCCCATTCCTTTCGGTCCGTAGAATTTGTGAGCGGACATAGAAAGCAAGTCAACGCCCAAATCTTTGACGTCATATCTCACTGCGCCCGTTGCCTGGACTGCGTCCGTATGGAACAAAACGCCGTGTGCGTGAGCGACTGCACAGAGTTCCTTGATAGGCTCGATAGTGCCGATTTCGTTGTTTGCAAACATCACGCTGACAAGAACGGTATCCGGTCTGATTGCTTTTTCAAGGTCTTCAACGGACACAAAGCCTTCGCTGTCAACGGGGAGATACGTCACTTCCCAACCGTATTTTTCAAGTTGCTTGCAAGTCGTGTAAATTGCAGGATGCTCGATTTGAGTCGTGATTATATGTTTGCCCTTTTCTATATTCTGAAGTGCAATGCCTTTGACAGCCCAGTTGTCCGCTTCAGTGCCACAGGACGTGAAATAAATCTCACTCGGCTTTGCACCGATGCAGTTTGCAAGAAGTTGCCTTGCGTCGTTGACGGCTTTTGCGCCTTCGCGACCGTAAACATGTTGCGAGTTGGCATTGCCGAAGACGTCGCTGAAATACGGCTTCATTGCGTCAAACGCTTTGTGTGACAGCGGCGTCGTTGCCGCATGATCAAGATAAATTTTTTCCATATATACGCCTTTGCGCCTTGGCGCGTAAAAAGTTTATTCGGCTTTTGTGACCTGCCAAGTTGCCGTAAGACAAATGCAAGTCGGGCTTTTCATATTTTCAATATGAAACTTTTTTCATATTTACCGACATTAGATAATAGCACCGACTCGCAAACATGTCAAGATTTTTTAGACGTTTTGCAAGACAAATCAGTCTTCGTCGTCTTCTACGTCGAGTTCTGCGTTGTGGTAAACGTTTTGCACGTCGTCGAGTTCTTCGAGTTTGTCGATCATCTTGATGATAGTTGTTTGTTGCTCTTCGGTTGGCGTTACGTAGTTGTCTGGAATCATGGAAACTTCTGCGGAAAGGACTTTCACGCCGTCGTCTTCGAGACTCTTGCGGACGGATTGCAAAGACGCGGAATCCGTGTAGACTTCAAACACTTCGTCGTCTTCGGAGTTGATGTCTTCAAAACCTTCGAGTTCGAGTGCGTACATCATAAGGTCGTCTTCTTCTATATCCGCTTTTGCGATGGTAATAACGCCGCGACGTTTGAACATAAACGAGACGCAACCCGTCGTACCCATAGAGCCGCCGAATTTGTCGAAAAGGTGTCTGACGTCGCCTGCCGTACGGTTTTTGTTGTCGGTGAGTGCTTCGACGATGATTGCCGTACCGCCTACGCCGTATCCTTCGTAGGTCATGTCTTCGTAGTTGATAGAGCCGAGTTCGCCACTGGCTTTCTTTATGGAACGCATGATGTTGTCATTGGGCATATTGTTGTCTTTTGCCTTTGCGATAACTTGCGCGAGTTTGCTGTTGCTGTTGGGATCTGCGCCGCCGTCTTTGACCGCAACCGCGATTTCACGACCTATCTTCGTAAAGATATTCGCACGCGCCGCGTCGGTTTTGCCTTTCTTCTGTTGAATATTATGCCACTTGCTGTGTCCACTCATACTTGTTTTCTCCTATATTGATTGATACATTGCAACGGCCGTTGCGACCGCCACGTTCAATGATTCTACGTCGTTTTGCATCGGCAACGAGTAGATTTTTTTAGCGTTTTTTACGAGAGTATCGCGCACGCCGTGCGCTTCGTTGCCCGATATAAACAAAATCGGGGCTTTGGGCTTGTTTTCAAGGATATTTTCGCCGTCCATATCCAAAACCGCACTCGAGGTAGATTTGCAAAGCGATATTGCCTGCTCTTCGTCGATTTGACACGCTCTGACCTTGAAAAGAGTGCCGAGCGTCGCTCTTACGACTTTGGGGGAATATATATCCGCCGTGTCGAGAAGATATATATCGCAAAAACCGCACGCTGCCGCCGTTCTGAAAATTGTTCCGAGATTGCCCGGATCGCTCACGCCGTCAAGCAAAAGCGCGTTGCCGCAAGGCATAGCAAAGTCGTTCTTCGGCATTTTGCAAACCGCACAAATCCCGTACGGCGAAACGGTGTCGGCAACGTATTCCATCACGTCGTCGCTCACCGCATATACGTGCGCGCGCGTAGAAAAAACGGCATTTTCCGCCATATCTTCGCTTGAAGACGAGAAAAATTTCTCTGCTTCGTCAAGCCTTTTTTGAGTTGCGAGAACGTACTCTACCTGCACGCCCGTCGGCATATCTTTCAAAAGATTTGCCCCTTCAACCAAAAACAGTCCCGTTTGCTGACGGAACTTCTTTTGCGCAAGCGAGCGAGCCTGCTTCACGTATTGATTTTGGGTGGAAGTGATGATTTGCGTCATTTTACCGCCTTGATCACGTTGTCAAATCGAATACGTCTCTATAAGAAAAATACTCGTAAAATATCCGTTGCGCAAATCAATGCGCAACGGATACTTCGTTTAATTATGCAAGAGCCTTCTTTGCTTGGTCGCAGAGAGCCGTGAATGCTTGAGGATCGCTGATTGCGATTTCGCTGAGCACCTTTCTGTTGAGATCGATGCCTGCGACTTTGAGACCGTGCATAAGAGTGGAATAACTCATACCGTTGATACGTGCAGCAGCGTTGATACGTGCAATCCAGAGTTGTCTGAAATCACGTTTCTTTTGCTTTCTGCCAACGTATGCATAAACGCCGCTCTTGAGAAGTTGTTGTTTTGCAACACGATAAAGGGTGTGCTTTCCGCCATAATAACCCTTTGCTTGTTTCATTATTTTTCTACGCTTTTTGACTGCGTTGACTGCTCTTTTAATTCTCATTGTTCAATTCTCCTTATTTGTACGGCAACAACTTTTTGAGTTCTCCGCATCTCGTTTCGTCTACGTATTCGATGGAACGAAGATCTCTCTTTCTCTTGGTTGTCTTCTTGGTAAGAAGGTGGCTGTGTGCAGAATGGCCTCTCTTGTAAAGACCGTTTGCTGTAACGTGGAAACGCTTCTTTGCTCCGCTATGTGTTTTTTGTTTTGGCATAGGTCTGCCTCCTAATATATTTTTGCTTTGCTTGCATTGCTGCAAGCCACAATAAATGTCTTATTTCTTTTGTGACGGTGCGAGAATGGTGTAAATCATGCGACCTTCCTGCACGGGCTTTTTCTCGACCACAACGTCTTGTCCGACCATTTGGATATAGTCTTCGACGATTTTAACCGCGATTTCGGGGTGAGCCTGTTGACGACCTTTGAGTCTTATCGACGCTTTGACCTTGTTGCCTTCCGCAAGGAATTTTGCGGTTTGTTGCGCAAGTCTCGTCGTGTCGCCAATGTCGATAGTCGCAGAAAGACGAATCTCTTTGATTTCCATCACTTTCTGATTCTTCTTCGCTTCCTTTTCGCGCTTCTGTTGTTCGTAACGGTATTTGCCGTAATCCATCAACTTGCACGTGGGCGGTTGAACCGATGGCGGCGAAACCTTGCAAATGTCAAGACCGCGTTCTTCTGCGATCTGGCGCGCTTCTCTCATCGAGATAACGCCGAATTGCTGACCGTCGTCACCTATCAGGCGAACTTCTCTGTCTCTGATTTGTTCGTTGATTTGCAGTTCTTTCAAATGCTTACTCCTGTATTCCCGTAAGGGTTTTTGTTTTTACACAAAAAAATAAGTGTCGAAGCCAAGATGCCTTCAACACTCACTTAACCTTATCATAGACAAGTACACTTTGTGTGTGGTGACCATATCGCTTTCGCTAATGGTGAAAGGCTGTCCTTTGCTTGCTTAACTATACTAACAAATACAAAACACATTGTCAAACGATTTTGAAAATTTGCGCAATAAACTTTTGAAAAGCCCACACATACCTTTTATAATAATACTCCGAATAGGCAAAGTGCGTGTATAAGTTTTTTTGAGTGCACGGCTCTACAAGGGGTGGATGTTTGAATCCCTAAATGCAACTTTCCCCTTTCCTCAGGTGTTTTCCCTATCACCGTTCCCCCTTTCAGGGAACCCACGGTGACCGCGTGGCGGGGGACAACACTCAGCACTCGCATAGATAGGTGCCATTCTCTTATTATGCCACCACGCTTTGTGCGCCGGCTACGCAACAACATGGCGCAGTCGCTCGTACTTTTCGTCAAGCTCGGCGTTCGATACGGTCGCCGCCTTGCGGCTCCAATTCCGTCTTCGAATATACACATTCCGTTTATAAGTGCATTAAGAAATTAAAAAAAATTATTCCAGGAGATTTTAATAATATCGTGCCAAATAGATGAAGAGCAAGGAAACGCCCTGTGGGTGCAACCCTAATGTACTAAGCGTACATGAGTTGACAAACACAGGGCGTTGACACAACTATTCGCTATTTGGTGCGATATTATTTAATCTCCTTCGTGGCGACTTCAAGCAAAGCCTTCGCCACAAACTCTTCCACCGTCATAGTGCCGAGATCGCCTTCACTGCGATGGCGGACGGAGATGACGTTTTGTTCTGCCTCTTTGTCGCCGATGACAATGATGTAGGGCACTTTGTCGAGTTGAGCTTCTCTTATCTTCTTGCCGAGTTTCTCGCTGCGAACGTCAGCTTCTGCGCGAAGTCCGAGATCGAAGAGTTTGTCACGCACTTCTTTTGCCTTGTCGGCGGTGCGATCGGTGAGAGAAAGCACTCTTGCCTGTTCGGGCGCGAGCCACATCGGGAACGCTCCGTTGTATTTTTCTATGAGCATTGCAAGAGTACGCTCGTAGCAACCGATTGAAGATCTGTGAATGATGAGCGGGCGAGCCTTTTCGCCGTTCTCGTCAATGTAGATCATGTCAAAACGAGTTGCGAGCGAGAAATCGATTTGCACCGTGAAGAGAGTGTCTTCCTTGCCGTGCACGTTCTTGCCTTGTACGTCGAGTTTCGGGCCGTAGAACGCCGCTTCGCCCCACGCTTCCGTGTAGTCGATATGCAAGTCGTTAAGAATGGTTTGCATTGCGGTTTCAACCTTGTCCCAGTCTTCCGCATTGCCGACGTACTTGTCGGGGTCTTTCGGGTCCCAACGAGAGAAACGATAGCTCACGTCGTCTTGCAAGCCGAGAATGCCGATGAGATATTTGATAAGATCAACTGCGCCTTGGAATTCGCTTTCAAGCTGATCGGGCGTGCAGACGATATGTCCGTCCGAGAGCGTGAATTGACGGATTCTTGTCAAGCCGTGCATCTCGCCGCTCGCTTCTTTTCTGAATTCTATTGCTGTCTCGGCATATCTCACGGGAAGGTCACGATAGCTCTTCAAGCCGTTCTTGTAGATTGTGAATTGGAAGGGGCAAGTCATAGGACGCAAGCACAAAATCTCGTCGTCAACGTCTTCGTCGCCGATGTAGAACATCTTGTCCTTGTAGTGATCCCAGTGTCCCGAAGTGATGAACAGGTTGTTCTTGGTCATGATAGGCGTCTTGGTGAGCAAGTAGCCACGCTTTTGCTCTTCGTCTTCGACGAAACGCTGCATGATTTGGATGATACGCGCGCCCTTGGGCATGATGAGCGGAAGTCCTTGTCCGATGTTTTCATCGGTCATAAACAAGCCCATTTCTCTGCCCACTTTGTTGTGGTCGCGAAGTTTTGCTTCTTCGAGTTTTTGGATATATTCGTCAAGATCCGCCTTCTTCTCAAAGCAAGTGCCGTAGATACGGGTGAGCATCTTGTTCTTCTCGTTGCCGCGCCAGTAAGCACCGGTGAGCGACGTGAGTTTGAACGCCTTGATCTTGCCGGTGGACGTGAGATGCGGTCCGCTGCAAAGATCGATGAAATCGCCTTGTTGATAGAAGGAAATCGTCTCGCCTTCGGGGATATCCGCAAGCAATTCTGCCTTGTAGATCTGCTTCATCTTTGCGATGCGCTCGCCTGCCTCTTCTCTTGAACATTCGATGCGGGTGATGGGCAAATTGGCTTTGATAATACTCTTCATCTCCGCTTCGATTTTCTCAAAGTCCGCTTGAGTGATGGGGGTCTTGAAATCGAAATCATAGTAGAATCCGTTGTCAACTGCAGGGCCTATTGCCAACTGCACAGTCGGATAGATGTTTCTGACTGCCTGAGCGAGAATATGGGCGCAAGTGTGACGATACACCTTTTTGCCGTCTTCGTCGTTGAACGTGAGCACTTCAAAGTTGCAGTCCTTGTCAATGATAGTGTCCATGGAAGCGAGTTTTCCGTCGATACGACATACGATTGCCGCTCGTGCAAGTCCTTCGCTAATGTGCTTTGTCACGTCAAGCGCGCTCATCGCGCCGTCGAATGACATTTTGCTGCCGTCTTTCAATGTGAGTTGCATATTACCTCCGCGCAATCAACCCTACGTAAGTTGTACGCGCAATATTATTTTTCCACTTTCGTGGTGATAGATATTATAGTATCGCAAAAGTCCGATGTCAATTATTTAGATATGATATAATATACAAATTCGATATAGTATTTATATAACTTTCGATCTCAAATTTATAATTCTGTTTATTCAAATTATTCAAAATTCCGAAATACAAACCACTAACAGAAGAACAACCGATAAAAAAACACTGTTAGAGTCATATTTTTAATAAAGTTTCCCCTTTAGTTAAGATGTAATTCAATTAGTGCGCTATTTATCTTTGCCGGACCACAAGACCATCCCATGAACACATAATAATTGTAATTCCATGATCTATTATCCCATGACAATCCAAATACCACCAATTCTTCACTGTCAATTCCAAGTTCTTCGTTTTTGAATAAAACCGTCATCGTGTGCTGACAAAAAGTAGAACCGTCAAAAATAAAATCATAATAATGTCCTTGTTCTTCTTCAAAAAGTTTTATAAACAATTTAACACTATACTTTTTCCAGTTTTTGCTGTTCCTTACAACGTTTACGTTTTTCGCCGCTCTATACTCTTTGTTGCTTATCATCTTAAAATCCATTGAAATACGCTCGATTTTGTATCCAAGCCAGTCAAAATCTTCATCGCCGGTGGCAACAAATTCGTGCAAGCCTTCTTTGTATTCCATAGGATCTTTTTGATTGTCGCAAGCAACAAGCATGCAAGAAAAAATCAAAAGCAGCACAACAACCGAAACAATTAAAAAATTCTTTTTCATAAATCTCCTACTATTTAATTTAATTCTTGAAATATGCGGATTCACGTCAATACAATTTCATAATACATCTCCCCCCCCACTTTTTATTAATAGTCATTTTATTCAATTGAAAAATCAAGATATAATATGATTATCTGTTTTCATTAAATAAAGACCGCCGCAATAATCATTTTCAATTGGATCCCAATTAACTTGACCATAAATATTGCCGTTGTTATCTTTATAAAAATGAATTGTAAATTTCAATTCAGTATCCAGGCACAAATCTTCATTCCGCAGTTTTATCAACAAAGTATAATTGTCTCTCACTCGTCCTATAAAAGTAAAATCGTACATTCTCGCGTTTTCTTCGCCTTCAAATCTAAAGAATACGCCAACAGAATACTTCTTTTTTGACAGTCCGGAATCAATTACATTATTTTTCATATTTCTATAATGCACTCCGGGGATCTTTTCAAAAACTAAAAACAAATCGGCAATTTTCAAGTCTTCTTTGATTTTCATATAGTTGCCTTCAGTATCGATGACAGGACCATATCGAAAAGCGACAGCGGTCTTTTCGGCGTCAAAACCGAAACAAACCAAGTTTCCTATGTCAATCGTACTATTATCGCCACATGAAACAAGCAAAACAGATATACACACCAAAAACACAATACACAAAATCGTTCTATTTCTTTTCATGTTCACTCCCCCTTATAACTTTCAAATATTAAGAGCAAATGCCCTTATAGATAGTATACGAGAAAAAAGCGCAAAATGCAAGAGCGAGATTTATTGTCGGAACTTAGGATGCAAAAGGCGTTGCGAGAGTGTCGCAACGCCTTTGAATTGTGGATTTTGATTGGTTAGAATATCTATTTTGCGATATTGCTTACGCTTTGATGATGAACGAGAACTCGTGGAAACGGTTGGGCAAGATTTTGTAGCGTTTCTTGGTGCAGGCAAGAGCCGGGACGTCGCCGCCCACGCCGCGTTGCATGCCGTCGATGAACACTTCCACCACTCCGCCGTGAGCGAGTTCGTGCGCATGCTTTGCGTCGTCGAGTGCTTCCTGCGTGTAGTCGTGGACGCTGAACTCAAACGGTTTGTCTGTAGCAAGGAACGTAATGCCGTCTTCACCGCCCACTTTGAGCCATCTTGCTTCGCAGTGGTTGCCGTTTTCTTGCGGCACGAGATAGTCGTGTTCAAAGTCCTTGACGTTGCCTTTATACACGCCGAGAAGTTGAGAAGACTTGCGGTCGCAATAGTTTTCGTGCGGACCTTTTGCATAGAACTGCACGTCATCGTTGGTTGCAAGTTGCATTCTGAAACCGTATCTCGGCAAAGAATAGAGCGCGTTTTTGACCTTCATACTGACTTTCAAGCCGTCTTCGCACATCTCGTATTTTGTCCTGAGCGCATACAGTTGCGGCGAGCAAGACCAGTCTATCGTCACCGATTTGTCGGTGAGAATCATGTTGGACTTGACAAGATTTGCGCTTGCGCGCTTGAAGAATTTCTTCCCGAATATGCTTTGCACAAAGGACGGAAGTTGCGGTGACGCGTCGTTGTCTATCAACGCTCTCCAGAAGTTCGTCATAATCGGATTTGCAAGTTTTTCGTCGCCTTTTATCGTCAAAGACGTGATGCAACCGCTGTCTTTTGACACGACAGCGCGCAAATCACCGCTTTCGAGAATGATTTTGCCGTCTTCGTTGAACACGGTTTTGCCTTTTGCGATTTCGTGTTTCTTTTCGATAAAGCCCGTAAGGACCAGTTGCTCGTATGCGACGACGTCGCCCTTTTCAAACACGTCGAAAGAGTCTTTGACAACCGCATAGCAGTTGACTGCGTATTCGTTGCCGTCTTTTGCGACAGCAAACGGCATTTTCACGCTACCCTTGCTTTGCGGTGCGACTGCAGGCATATCGAGAGTTTTCGTCTCTTTCACGACGCCGTTTTCAAGCAAATCGAGTTTGAGTTCGAAGCGGTCGAGAGCCGTGAACATATACTCGTTTTCAATCTCGATATTTTCGCCTTTGAGCGTAAACCAAACGCTTTGATACACTTTGCACACTTCGTAGAATGCGGGGTTGGGGCTTCTGTCCGCTCTCACGATACCGTTGAAAGCGAAAGTTCCGTCGTTGGGTTTGTCGCCCCAGTCTCCGCCGTAGGTGTATTCTATCGTGCCGTCTGTCCCCACTCTCTTGATTGCCTGATCGGCAAAGTCCCAAATATATCCGCCGCAAAGTCTGTCGTTGGCACGGAAGTGCTTCCAGTAGTCTTCGAAGTTGCCGAGACTGTTGCCCATGCAGTGCGCGTATTCGCATTGAATGAACGGCTTGTCCTTGTACATCTTGGGAGTGAGAAGATGTCCGAACGGTGCCCACAACGCCATGGAGTGAATGTGGCATTTGTTGTTTGCAATCTCTTCCATCTGCTCTTCCTTGGTGTACATCTCGCTCATTATGTCCGTCGTCTTGACGTATGCGTCCGGCTCGTAGTGGATGGGACGAGTCGTATCGAGTTCGAGAGCCGCCTTTTTCATAGCGGGGAACGCCTTTCCGTTGCCGCTTTCGTTGCCGAGAGACCAGAACAATATGCACGCGTGGTTGCGATAGGTGCGCACCATGTTTCTCATACGCCAGCAAACCTGCTCCGTCCACGTCTTGTTCGAGCGCGGAACGCGAGTTGCAAGTCCGTGAGTTTCAAGGTTGTTTTCGCACATAACCATGATGCCGTACTTGTCGCAGAGTTCGTAGAAATCACGGCTGTTGGGATAGTGTGACGTACGAATGGAGTTGACGTTGTGCTTTTTGAGAAGCATTATGTCTTTTTCGGTATATTCTCTCGGAACGGCGTGACCGAAATCGGGATGGAATTCGTGACGGTTTACGCCGCGTATTTTGAGTTTTTTGCCGTTGAGTTTTATGTACGGTTGCTTGCCGTCGATTGACGGAACGATTTCAACCTTGCGGAAACCGAAGTCGATTTGTCGCATATCGTGGAAAACTTCAACGCCCTTTTCCGATGACGTGAAAGTGAGTCTCAATTTGTAAAGATATGGATCTTCACTGTTCCAAAGATGCGGCGCGTCGATATTTTCGGTCATCTTGACCGAGATCGTCTCGCCTTCGTCGATTCCGAGCACGGCAAAATTGCCTTGTGCCACGACTTTGCCGTCTGCATCGATAAGTTCGGCTTTCAGGTCCGCGTCGTTCAATTCGAGACCTTGCATGCAATACACGTCTGCGTCGATAAGAAGTTTCGCCTTTGAGAAATCGTCATTGAATTCCGCTCTCGCAAAAACGTCGTCAATGCGCGCTGACGGAAGGAAAACGAGCGTAACGTCACGGAACAAGCCCGAAATGCGCCACATATCCTGATCTTCGAGATAACTGCCCGTCGTATAGCGATAAACGATGATTTTCACTTCGTTTTCGCCCGCTTTGACGTATGGCGTGATGTCGTATTCCTGATAGTCGAACGTGTCTTCGCTGTATCCTGCAAACGAGCCGTTGATATAAAGTTCCGCACCGCTGTTCGCCGCAAAATTTATGCGGATTTCTCCGTCGATTTTGTCAAGCACGAAAGTCGTGCGATAGAGTCCGCAAGTGTTTTCGTTTTCGTTGATGTGCGGCTTGCCCGTGGTTGCAATCGGGTGCGGATAGCGTATGTTTGTATATATCGGCTTTCCGTAGCCTTTGAGTTGCCAGTTGGACGGCACTTCGATTTTGTCCCAATCTTTCGGATTCAAATCGAGCATTGTCGCCGAGCCGAAATATTTGAAATCCCATTCTCCGTTGAGAAGACGAGTTTTCGCATTGCCGTCTTTGTCGAGCGGGAAACCTGCGCCGTATTTTTTGGCAACGTTCACGCAATATACTTTGGGGTCGTTGTAAAAGTTTTTCATGTTTTTTCTCCTGTCGTCAAGCGTATCTGTTCGTGGCGTTATTCTGCGTCGGGAACGTAAAGAATTCTGCGGCAGTTGGGACATTCTGCGAAGTCACCGGGATTGCGGAGTTTCGCTTTCGTGTCGTTTGGCACTTCCATGCGACAACGGCCGCAAATTGCCGCTTCTTTGTCGTATTCAACGACGGCAGGCATTTTCTTTGCTCCGCGCAAAGCCATATATGCTTCCATCATCTTGGGCGGCACTTCGCCTTTGAGTGCGACGAGTTGTTTTTGAATTTCGACGACTTTGGGTTGCAACGTCTTCACGAGTGCGTCGTATTCAGCCTTTGCCGCTTTGTACGCTTCGTTTGCTTTCACGCCCTGATCCCACGTCTTCTTGTAGTTTTCGTTGACCTGATCGATTTTCGAAGCAGCGCCGTTCGCTTCCTTTTCGAGAGCGGCGATTTTGTCTGCGATTGCAGACACGTTTTTGATGTAATAATCCGCTTCCGTCTCGTCCTGAACGTCATCGAGAATGCCGTCGAATTCGTCGAGTTCTCCTTTGAGCGCGTCGATTTTGTCTTTCATCTGCGCAAAGCTCGCAAGCAATTCGCTTGCTTCTTGTTTGAGTTTGCCCACGGTGTCCGTAGCGGCGTCGAGTTTTGCCTTTGCGCCTGCCAATTTCTGACGTTGTTCACTCTTTGCGACTTCGCTTTCGAGTGCCATAAGTTCAAGATCTGCTTTCTGATATTCGAGTATTTTGTCAAATTTCATGATATTCTCCTACTGCCGTAAAAGGACAGGTTTGTTTTGCTTTGATGATTTTCACTCCAAGCGGAGCGATGATGTTTTCAAACAGTTGTTCAACCGCGATTTCGCTATGATAGTGCGAAAATTCAACTATCGGGAAATCGTCGTTTTGCGACGCGACGTAAAGATGATGCTTGAAATCACCCGTCACGAAAACGTCCGCGACTTGCTTTGCGCACTCGTATGCGCTGTCTCCCGCTCCGCCGCCGCAAATGCACAACATGCTCTTAATTTTTTTGTTTGCGTCTCCAGTAAATTTTACGGTGTCGTCCGAAAGAACGCTTGCGACGTGTTTTGCAAACTCTCCGAGCGTGGTAGGCTTTATGTCGCACACAACTCCCACGCCGTTCGGATTGAGATTTTCTCCGCCGAGCATCTTTGCAACCGTCTGGCAAAGCCCGCCGTCGCACTCGTCGACATTCGTGTGTGCGCTATACACGGTCAGTCCGTTTTCAAGCACTTTTTTGATGAGCGCGCCTTTCGCTTCGTCAGTGTTTATGCTCTTTATCGCCGTGAAAAAGAACGGATGATGCGTAACTATGAGATTGCAACCGTTTTCAATCGCTTCGTCAACGACTTCAAAAGTCAAATCGAGTGCCGTTACGACTCCCGTGCATTCTTCAAAAAGGCTTCCCATCATAAGCCCGGGATTATCCCACGGTTCTGCAAGCGTTTTGGGCGCAAACTCTTCGATTGCGTCCGTTATATTTTTGATTTTCATAATTTTTCCTAAATTCTGTCTCCGATCGCACTCGTTATAAGGTCTATTTTGCCTTGAAGTTGCGCTTCGGGATTTTTTGCGAGTATGTTTTCGAGCGAGCGAAGTTCCTTTTTCGCAAAATACTCAAAATTGTCACTAGTCTTATAAAACGCACCGAACGTCAATTGCATATCGTCAAGCGTGCTTTCGCCTTTTTTCGTCTTGATAATCGTGTAGGTTTTCCCAGCACATTCGAGCATCTCGTCAAATACTATCGTGTGTTTCGACAAGACGATTTCTCTTCTCACTTTCTCGGGGTGAGTGTTTGGCGAAAGAATAAACGACGAAAACGTTTTGCCGTCTTCCCTTGCGCGCTGCATTATGCCGCTTATCACGTCTCCGCCCAAGCCTGCGATAATCACCGTGTCCACTTCTTCGCCGTCAACCGCGCCGAGTCCGTCGCAAAGGCGCGTCTGCATAACGTCGGCAACTCCGTTTTCAAAAGCGAGTTCTTTCGCCTTGTCGAGAGACGGTTTGCTTATGTCGGTGGCAATCACTTCGCTTGCCCTGTCGGTGCTGACGAGATAGTAGCCGAGTTTTCCGTGGTCACACCCGACGTCCGCAACCTTGCCGTAATCGACGAGATTTGCAATCGCGGTGAGCCTTTGGTCAAGTCGTATCGGCATCAGTCGAAATCTTTGAGTCTTTTAAGGCGGTTGGGGTGACGGAGTTTTCTCAATGCCTTTGCTTCGATTTGACGGATACGCTCACGGGTTACGTTGAACTCTTTGCCGACTTCTTCGAGCGTTCTGGGGTGAGAATCGTCAAGGCCGTATCTCAGGCGAAGCACCTTTTCTTCACGCGGAGTGAGCGTGTTGAGCACCTGAATGAGTTGCTCTTTGAGCATATTGCTCTCAGCCACGTCACTCGGAGAAAGCGCGGTGTTGTCTTCGATGAAATCACCGAGATGACTGTCTTCTTCTTCGCCGATAGGAGTTTCCAAAGACACGGGGTCTTGTGCGATTTTCTGAATCTCGCGCACTCTTTCCACCGAGCAACCGAGATACGCCGCAATCTCTTCCGCAGACGGTTCTCTGCCGAGTTTCTGCAAAAGTTGACGCGTTGCGCGCACTTGCTTGTTGATGGTTTCCACCATGTGCACGGGGATACGAATGGTTCTTGCCTGATCCGCGATTGCACGGGTGATTGCCTGTCTTATCCACCACGTTGCGTAAGTGGAAAACTTGAAGCCTTTCGTATAATCGAATTTTTCAACCGCTTTCATCAAACCGAGATTGCCTTCCTGAATAAGATCGAGAAATTGCATGCCCCTGCCGACGTAGCGTTTTGCGATGGAAACGACGAGTCTAAGGTTTGCTTCGCTCAGAATATGCTTGGCTTCTTCGTCGCCTTCTTCCATGCGCTTTGCGAGTTCTATCTCCTGATCTGCCGTCAAAAGCGGCACTTTTCCTATATCTTTGAGATAGATTTTCACAGAGTCGTCGACGCTGCTGTCGATGAGATTGTCGATTGAGATATCGTCTTCTTCGGCGGTGTCTTCAACCTTGATATTCTCCGCTTGCAATGCGTTGAACACCAACTCCATGTCTTCGGCAGTCGCGTTGAGATGTTCCAGTTTCGCCATTATGTCGTCTTCGCTGACCGAGCCTTTGCTCTTTCCCAAAGCGACGATTTTGTCAATCTCTTGTTTCAAAAGTTGTTCTCTGTCCACACTGTCCTCCTTAGTGAATCAAAGTTTATCTTCAATTTCTTTTGATTTCAATATTTTTTGCAATCTCGTGATTTCTCTCACGGTTGCTCGTTTTTCATTCTGGTCGGAAAGTTCGTTGTACTTTTCCTTCAACTCGGCAAGACGGGAAGATATGCTCTCGTTTGCAAGCATAACCAGGCAATCGTTGTAGTAGTCCGCTTCTCTGTTGTGGTCGGAAAACTTCATATTGATTCCGAGCACGTTCTGAATTTCCTTGTCTTCATAGCCCATAGCGTCGTACATTCTGCTCACGTCCGCCTTGCCCGTCGGTTGCGATTTTGCCCAGTCGAGAAGTTTTCTGTGCGTATCGCACGCAAGCCATTCCGTCTTGATTTTGTTCAAATCCACACAGCCTGCCCCCGTAAGCACACAGTTGACAACAAATCTCGACGCACGCATGGTCTTTGCTTCTTTCTCTTCGGGATTTTCTTTGGGTATCTCCGCTTTTTTCACGCCGACAGTGCCGACTTCCTGCGATAGCGTCTCGACGCTCACGCCCGAAAGTTTTGCGACGACGCCCATATAAACTTCACGTTCTGCGACGTTTTCGACGTCTTTCAACACTTTAAGTGCCTGCGAAACGTATTTTGCCCTGCCGTTTACGCTGCCCAAATCGTTTGCGTCCGCGCAAAGTTTCAACTTGTATTCCATAAGCGGAAGTGCTGCGCCGACGTATTTCATATATCCGTCCTGCCCTTCGCTTCTCACCACTTCGTCGGGGTCTTTGCCGTCCGGTAGCGAAACAACTCTCACGTTTTGCACGTATTTTGCAAGGATATCCGTGTTCTTAACCGACGCTTTTCTGCCTGCGCCGTCACCGTCATAGCAAACGTAAACCGTATCCGTCATTCTCGATATTTCTCTTGCCTGACCTTCGGTGAGTGCCGTGCCCATGCCGGCTATCGCGTTCTTTATCCCCGCCGCGCCAAGCGATATGACGTCCATATACCCTTCAACGAGAATGAGATTTTTGTACGCCGCGCCGTTGAGTTTTTTGTCGCGCTTGACAAAGTTGATGCCGTATATCGTGCGCCCCTTGTCAAACAAGGTGGTGTTGGTGGAGTTTTTGTATTTTGCAACGTCCTTTTCGCCGTGATATATGCGCCCGCCGAAAGCGATGACGTTGCTCATGCCGTCCATGATAGGCACGATTATGCGGTTTGCAAATGCGTCGGAGGGACGATCCACGTTGGAGATAAGCCCGCATTCGAGCAAATCGGCAAGATGATAGCCTTTTCTGCGCATATATCCCACCATGGACTCATAGTCGAGCGACAGCCCCAATCCATAGCGTTTGCTCGTGTCTTCGTCTATGCCGCGATTGAGAAGATATTCCCTTGCGTCCTTGCCCTTGACTTCGTCTATAAGGTTGTTGCGATAATACCTTGCAACGTCGCGCATGAGCTGTTTCAAAACGTCGCTGTGCTCTTTCTTTTCGGTATATTTGGGGTCGAATTTGACTTCGGGCAACTGCATGCCCACCTTGTCGGCAAGAAGTTTCACCGCATCGTAAAAGCTGACGTTCTCCATCTCCATGACAAACTTCACCACGTCGCCGCTCGCTCCGCAACCGAAACAATGATACCAGCCGTTGTTGACGCACATAGACGGCGTTTTTTCATTGTGGAAAGGACAACAACCGAAATATCGCCCGCCTTTTTTCTGCAAGGGGACGTATTGAGCGATAATCTCGACGATGTCGCATTTGTATTTGAGTTCTTCCATAAACTCGGGAGTAAAACCGCCTGCCATAAAGCCTACCTTTTTACTTTAACTATAATTATATACGAGAAATAAATACAAAATTCCTAAAACAAACCGAAAAATCTTTCACAAATCCCCGAAAAACCAAAACGAGACCTGCATTTTTTGCAAGTCTCGCGCATATTTATGCAACATTGGCTATTTCGTCAAAATGTCCTTTTTGATTGTGATGATATTTTTTAAACCATTTTGTCCATGAGACATCCGAATTCAAGTTGTTCAAGTTGAATGAACCTTGTTGCACGTTGTTTGACAAATCGACATTGCTTCCATATCCCAAAATTCCTGCAACATAAGGTTGATACGTTCTGCTTTCATAATCTCGTACGTTTATTGAAATGCTTCCACTGAAAGTACATCCGCTTATTAAACCTTTAACTCCGTATCCTACAATTCCACCTATATAGTCTGTATCGGTAAACCTTTGCTCATAAGTCAAATAACCAGACATTTCACAACTAGTTATAAAACCATTAGAATAACCCGCTATTCCGCCCAAATATTTACCACCAGGCAATATGCCATTGTACACACACATTGCAATCCGTTTATGATTAATTGCCGCAATCCCCCCGACATATGTTCCATATATGTTATTACTTTGACTATATCCGCTAGACACTTGACAGTTGTAAATCACACCATCATTTTCAATCACCAATCCGCCAAAGGAATTACCAGATCCTGCGACAGAAACCGTACTAAAATGTGCTATCTTAAGATTAGCAATAACACCGATGTTCTTTCTGAATAATGCGATATCTCCGTTTGGTAATGTAGTATTAGATTCTATGATAACCATATTATCTTCACTGCGACCTTCCAATGTTCCGTTGAATACGCAATCAAACAACTTTGCTTTTATATCGCGATTGAAATTTACTGTCGATTCAATTATAAAGTTACTTGTTATTTCACCATCATGAATCGTCCATTCAATCTGATTGTATTGAGCTTCATTTGCAATAACGAACGGTTCGTCATCGCCATTTCCGCTTTCAAAATGTGCTCCTGAAGTGACTATATTTGTTGAAAACACATTCTTATACCTTGGATAAAAATACTCATTAAAAATTGTTTCTTCCGCACTTCCTATAGGCATTACGATTCTATCAATTACTATATCTATATTGGCTACATTTGATGAGATTATATTATTAACCGCGATTTCATAAAACGCAAAACGATTATAGGATTTTTTATATAATGTTTTATCTAACACATCTTCATCATCGGCGTTTAAAGTCCTTATCCAATCACCGTCTTCATCTGAATCTTCATATTCATCATAGTCGAATCTATAATTAATATATATTTTGACACTTTGTCCACTTTCAATAAACGGTGTTAATATATAAAATCCGACACTGCCGTCCAAATCGTAAGACCTTTTCTTAATATCAATTTGCGAAATATCTGATATAACGCACAAATAGATACCACGTTCATTTCCGCCATACAGTTGTATTTCTAAATGTGCACTCACGCTTTCTTTATCTTTAAACAATGCTGCCGTTTTATCGATATAAAGAGTATATTTGTTCCCGTCTTTCCCGAATCTAGTCACGGATTGATAATCTATTCCGATTCCAAGCTCTCTATTTGTAATAGTATTTCCAGTTGAATCTTTCAACTCTAATGAATGACTTACTCCACGTGTTATACAGTCTCCGGACTTATACTCTTTCCCGTCTATAAACCATTTAAACTGTGTAACGTATTTATAACATTCGATTGACAAATTAAGTGCTCTTGCAGTGTTTAAACAAATATAATATTCACCCGATTCTATATTTACCGTTCTGTAAACACAATATTTTCCTGATGTATTCTCACCTATAATCATGTTTGAAAACACAATGTTTTCTCCCGATTCTGTTGAAAAGAGATTAAACGAAGACAAGTTGGCGCCATCAGCACCGACGACTTTCAAATCGTATTGACCGTCTTGCAAAATATTAATCTTTACAATTTGATTTATGCCCGTGCTACAATTAATGCTCAATGTGTTATCGACTTCCAATTCTTCAACATTTTGGTTGACAATGCTCATTGCCGATGTCACTTTTCTCGTAGTTATGTTTTGGAACAAAACATAATACTCTTTGTTCTTAGCAAACGGCAGTGCGATTGTGTTGTTTGCCGTTCCCACAATACGCTTGTATGAATCGAACACGGTGACCTTGCAATCGTTTCCGCCAACTTGATATACACCTGAAAATCCCGGTATAAAACGTGCGTAATAATCGTTGTTTGAATCAATATCAATTGTTTTATTTTCAAAATTCGAAATCGAAAACTTGCCGGAACCGTACACTTTTTTCATTGATTTCAAAACAATGTTATTGACTTTTTTATCAATATAGACCTTTTCTCCATTTAAAATTCGTTGTCCGTTTATGTATGCTTCTACAAAATCATTTCCGATTATAACATCATATTCTCCACTATGTTCAGGAGAAAAAACGATTTTTTGTTCTCCGTCGTTCAACATATAATAGCTAAATCCGCCATCCGATTTCACAGCACTTTGTGACGCATCTTTAAACAAAGTTTTTTGTATGCTTGAAAAATATGGCATTACTTCACCTGTTTGTTCATCGATATGCTCTGATAACAAATTGCTGGTTGCATCGCCAAAATCGGAACTTTTGAGTTCGTATTCAAACAATTGATTTACTCGTGTTGAGCTGTTAGAATCATTAAGCAAAACGGCACAAGAAACAAAACCGTTATTGTTTGTCGACAATAGTACGTTATCTGTAGGTCTAATTACCGATAATCTAGAATAACTTGCTAAAGAATCATTATTACGTTGTGTGGTTTTTGATTGTTCTTGAAAAATATCACTCTCTCGGTTGCTGGGAATTGAAACTTCTCTTGCCGATATAGCGTCGTTTATAGACAATGCATAATTTGCGATGTCATATGCCAAACTACCTATAAATACAGCTTCTGACACAAATGGGATTTTGCCTGCGATATAATCCAATAACCGTCCGTCTATGATTGACAAAACTCCACTGATTATCATATCGATTTCATCTGACGTTACGCCGTCATCGACAATTTTAATTCCTTGATAGTTTATTCTAGATTGATAAATAATTGTACCATTATCATTTTTTTTGTCATAATATGCGTCGTCCGCATTCCTTTCATTCTCATTTTGAATGTATGTTATATATGAAGGCTGTGCTATATAATAAGTTTTTCTAGCTTCTATTTTGGCATTATCGGTTTTGTCTGTAGCAATACGATCACCGACTATACGGTTCCACACATCTATTCCGTTTTCGACCGTATATATAAACGATTCACATACAATCATCTCTGCTTTTGTCGAAATGACAGTATCGTTAACTGAATAGGTAAAATCAATAATTACGACATCTATAATTTTTGCATGACCAAATGCATTATTTCCGACAATTCTATGCTTAACATAAAATCCGTATTCTTTACCATTGTAGCCGTAACTAAAATTATCTTCTTTGAATTGCAGATATTCCAATGGTATTATTTGCGCAAGTTCAATGTTGTTTACGCCGCTGTTTCTTGTCTTCACGACATTTGCAAATGTTTGAATAGTTTGCGATTGATCATCGATAAAACAATCACTGTCAACATATTCGTTCACGTCAACTGTTTCAATTGAATCGGCTTGTGCAACATCATCTGTAAAAAACATTGAAACCGCAATCAGAGAAACAGCCATCATTCCAAAAAGAATGAAAGCTAAAACTCGTCCGACTATTGTCGAACTACATCTTTTGTTCATTGTAGGAATCCTCCCCTTTGTTTATTTTAATTATTCATAAAACATAAAACATTGAAAAACGTGTATCGGATAGAAATACTATTTTCAACCTAACCAACTCCCAATACATACATGAAAAGTCAAGGTTGCCTTTACAGTAAAGCTCAAAAAACTGATATTCGCCATCTGTTTCTACATCGGTTAGTAAATTATTTTTTCTATTCCATTTCAACACTTCAATTTGTATATTTTCGCCGATTTTTGCATGTTGATCAATATACAGAATATCTTTTACGTTATATGCTTGCAAAGATCTAACGTAAACATAAACTATATCGCCTGCCTTGCCGCTTACTGAATAATGTGTATTGCTGTAGTCTATATATTTATCCTGAAAAACAAAAACCTGCGAATATACTTTACCGATTGTTAAATCAAGCGAAACGTCCAAATATTTGTTAAAATTGTTTACGACAATATAATAGCAACGCTCTTTTTCATCCTGTTGGAAAAAGTACGTTCTGTTTTGCAATGCGGCAAATTTATCAAAATTCTGGTCATAAACAGTTATTTCTGTCGTATTATTGTTATTTCCGCCAAGATAATACTCTTCGTCAAAAAGGTCAATCAAATATGTTCCGGTTTTTTTCGGAACATATTTTACGACAAAATCGTTTTCTCTACGAACATACATAGTTGTTTCGACAACCTGTTGCGGAGCAATCGAACCCTTGATACTCTTTTGTGAGCTGAGAAAAACTATATCGTATTTTTCTTTTTTTGAAAAGTAAACGATTCTTTCGCTTATTTCAACTCCGTCAATCAAAAAAGTAGCGTTTTCATCATCTATAGTGACAACATAATCTCCGCTGAATTTCGGAGTAAAATAAAACTCCGTTTTACCTTTGGGCGACAAATCGACAGAAAACTCATAATTTGACGAAACGACTTCAATCGGCGATTCATCTGCACCGTTGTCATCACATGCGCTCAACGCAAAAAACAATATTGCAATCGTAATCGATAATGCGCAAAATACCAGAATAGTTCTATAATGTTTTTTGAATGAAAAAAGCACTTTCATATTATCCTCCGCTAGATCCATATTCATATTACAACGATTGAAAAAATTTTGCAACCAGATTTGTGAAAAAAGCAAATGAAATAAAAACGCACGCTTTGTGCGTGCGAAAAACATATTCGTATTGTTTTCAATACGATTTTACAAGCAAAAACAGCATAAAAACTTTATGCACGAATTGCGGTATTGCCGGTTGAAATGCGATTATTTGTTTTCTTCTATGTATTTCACAACGTCGCCCACCGTTTTGAGAGTGGCGACCGTGTCGTCGTCCGCGACGAGCCCGTATTTATCTTCGATTTCCATAACGAGTTCCACAACGCCGAGACTGTCAAGTCCCAGGTCTTTTATAATGTCGCTTTCAAGCGTGATACGGCTTTTGTCAAGTCCGATTTGGTTGGCGATGATGTCTCTTACAGTTTCAAAAATCATGATTGTATGCTCCTTTGCACCGATTATACCACACATTCGCCTTGCTTTCAAAGCAAAAAAACAATATGTGCGACGGTTTTAATATATTGCGAATTTCGCTCTTTTGCCGATGACAAAAGAGCGAGATCGGACAAAACTTGTTAAGTATTTTGCGGCGATTTTCGATTATCTAACCGCCTATTCTTCGCCCATTTGGTTCAAGTCCATCTCATATGCGACAATACTTTGTTCGTCTGCGCAAACGCATGCGTGATAGCCGTCGTAAACGGGAAAATGTTCAAAATGCGCGTCCTTTGGAATCTCGCATCTGAAGTTTGAAAGCCCTTCTCCCGTCCATTTGAGATAACTCTCTCTTTCCGTCCACTTTTCAAAGAAATCTTGCGTGTCTTCGGCATCCATAAACGTGAATTTGGAATAATCTATATCGCGAATTTTTTCTATATCTACGCCTATGGGAGTGTGCGATATGCCCAGCATAATCACGCCGTGAGAATGAGAAAGATTGAAGTATGCGTCTTCAGTGTTAAAGCGCGGTTTTTTGCCTTCTTCTCTTATTATCTCGACGGCCTTTGGCAACTCGTTTCCGCAACCTGCCATTATGTCGCGATAATACGAATAGCAATATTTCACGAATTTATCGCTGTCCGCTTCTCCCCTTGCGAAAAACAAAACCATATCAGTTCTCCACTCTCAAAACGGCGCAAATATCGTCCGTGCAAGATAGTTCTTTCACGGTTTCGAGCGTCGATTTCATATTGCTTTCTTTTGTTTCTTCGGTGACGAGAACGAGATATTCGCCCTGCTCGTCCGCTTTTTTCAACACGTTTTTGACGCCGATTTTGCCGTTTTCAAAGGCTTTTGCCACTTTTGCAAGCGAGCCGTCTTCGCCGTTGACAGCGATACGCACGTAATACGCCGTTGTGAAGTCGGTTGCAAAATCGTCATCGTTCACTTCGACTTCGTCTTCCCAAAAATAGCGTCTGTGAACGTCTTTTCCACCTGCGAAAACAATATCGCTCACGATTGCGCTTGCCGTGGGCAACGAGCCTGCGCCCCTGCCATACAACATAACGTCGTCAACGTTGTCGCCGTGAATATACAGCGCGTTGAACGAGCCTTTGACGCTTGCGAGCGGATGATTGGCAAGGATAAACGCCGGATGAACGCGCGCTTCGATTTTGCCGTTCACAAGTTTTGATATAGCAAGCAATTTGAGCGTATAACCGAGTTGTTTTCCGAATGCGATGTCCTTCACCGCCACGCTCGATATGCCTTCTCTGTACACTTTGTCGATAGGCACGCGCTTGCGATATGCAAGGGACGAAAGAATGCTGTTTTTGTACATCGCGTCAAAGCCTTCCACGTCTGCCGTCGGATTTGCTTCCGCATAGCCGAGTCTTTGCGCTTCTTTTAGGCATGTTTCGTAGTCCGCGCCTTCGTCGCTCATTTTGGTCAAAATGTAGTTGGTCGTTCCGTTGACGATGCCCTTCAAAGACGTGATTTCGTTTGCCTGCATGCTGTCCGTAAGCGTGCGTATAACGGGAACGCCCCCAACGCAACTTGCTTCGAAATATATGCCTGCGCCCGTCTTCTTTGCCGCGGCTTCGAGTTCGTGCCAACTCTTCGAGAACATCTCCTTGTTTGCCGTGACGACGCTCTTTCCGTTTTCGAGTGCTTCTATGAGAAAACTCTTTGCCGGTTCGACTCCGCCGAAAAACTCCGCAACGATATCGACGTTTTCATCGCGCGCAATTTCGTCCATATCCTGCGTGACGATGCTCGCGTCAACGCCAAGCTGTTTGCAACGCTCGATATTGCGTTCGAGCACTCTCACCACTTCTATGTCAAGACCTTCGTTTCTCTTTATCATTTCGCGCTTGGTTGTGAGAATCTCCCACACTCCGCCACCGACGACGCCGAGCCCCAAAAGCGCAACTCCGATTTTTTTCATATTTCACCTATTTCGTTCGTTTCGCCACCGAAACAAAAAACTATTTGCAAATCACTTGCGATTTCTGTCGTACACCATCTTCAAGCCTTTCAGCGCAAGTGCGCGGTCGCTTTCGTCGATGATGTCGGGTTCAACCTGTTGCACGAGTTCGGAAAGTCCGCCGGTGGCAACGACCTTTGCGCCTTTCATCTCGTCAAGTTGCTTATACTTTTCAACCATGTATTTCACAAGCCCCGTATAGCCGTAAACTATACCGCTTTGCATACAACTCTTCGTATCTCTGCCCACAATGTTTTGCGGTTTTTCAAGTTCGATACGCGGAAGTTTCGCCGCCGTCGTAACAAGAGACTCCGTCGCCGTCTTGATGCCGGGAGCAATCGCTCCGCCCAAAAACTTTCCGTCTTTCGTGACGAGATTGAACGTCGTTGCCGAGCCGAAATCCACCACGATCACAGGTCCGCCGTATATGGCGTATGCCGCCGCCGCGCCCACGATTCTGTCCGTGCCGAGTTGAGTCGGTTGGGCATAATCGAGCGTAATGCCCGTGTCCGTGTCGCAGGACACGATCAGCGGAGATTTGCCGATATAATCGTTGCACATGTGCTCTATCGTGTAGTTGAGCGCGGGAGCAACCGAAGACATGACGCATGCGTCTATATCTTCAAAATTGACTCCGCGTTGGCGAAGAAGGTCGTACAGCACCATTCCGTATTCGTCCGCGGTGCGAGACGCCTTGGTGGAAACTCGCCACGAGGCGATCATCTTGTCGCCGTCAAAAACACCGTACTTTACGTTGGTGTTGCCTATATCCATTGTGAGAATCATATTTTCTCCTTACGCGCAATCGTGCGCATAACACGTATATTGACAATAAGTATACCAAACTATTCGGATATTATCAACAAAAACTTGTAAAACTCAAAATCCTAGCGACACGTTTCTTGTTTGCATAGCATAAAATTTATTGCTTCACGAAATCAAAAACGACCGAGATTTCGGCCGTTTTTGTTACGATTATTCCGCTCAAAAAATCGAGCGAAGCGAGCATCAAGCGGACAATCTTGCGAAATTGCGGATTGAGTCTTTATCCGTGTATGAACCGATAGCAAAGATTTTCCGCGCGATAGAAAAGTAAAAATCCAGCGTGGCTCTCGGCAATGCACGTTTAGCGTGCGTTGCCGTTGCCACAGCAACGATTTTTACTTGCAGCCACAATTACATCCACCGCCGCAAAGGCAGGAAAGGATGAGAATGAGCCACACAAGGTCACAACTGTTGCAGGTGTTCATGCCGCAGCCACCGCAAGAGTTGAGCAACATCAAAAGCAACACAATGTCGCAAGTGTTGCAACCGCATCCGTTTGCACCGTTTGTAAAGAATCCGTTCATGCTATGTACCCCCTTTTTCGTTTTAGGATTGCTCCTACATTACCTTACGCTTTCTTGAAAAATTGTGTTACAAACGCATTGAAAACAATCTCTCAAAATATACTTTGACGTGGGATATCTGAAGCGCATGATAGGTATAACAGTGGCATTGTTCTGCACGCTCATCGTGTCGGGACTTTGTTCTCTTTGCTTCAATCTCGACTTAAAATGGTGGATTGCACTTGATAAACCGCCGTTTGTGGCAAGCGGTCTCGGATTTACACTTATGGTTGCAACGTGTTATCTGTCGTGTGTGTTGGCGGTGTCAAGGCTTGTGGAATTCAAACATTTGTTTCCGTCGATGATTTTTTTTCTTTTGCTCGGCATTTTTTCGATTCTTTTCGTCTTTGCTTTTTTCACGCTTAAAAATCTGGTTTTTGCGGTGTGTTGCATGGCAGTGGTTCTTGCAATGGCATACGTGTTGTTTATCCGTTTTCTCATAAAAGACTGGAAGATAGCGTTGGAGTTTTTGCCTACCTTTGCTTTTGACGTATACGCATTTTTATGCGTGCTGTACATCTTTATGAACAACTGAATTTTTGGACTTTGATGCGGCATTATCGTCAAAAAATTTGACTTTTCATTATCTTTATTCTATTATCTTATAAACAATATTTATCGGCTCATCATCCGGATGAGTGCGAAAGGAGTTTTTATTATGGCAGACGTTACAATGGACAAGATCGTTGCCCTTGCAAAAAATCGCGGTTTCGTGTACCCCGGCAGTGAAATCTACGGCGGTCTCTCGAACTCGTGGGACTACGGCCCGCTCGGCGTGCAGATGAAAAACAATATCAAACAAGCCTGGTGGAAGAAATTCGTCGTCGAAAATCCCTACAACGTGGGACTTGACAGCGCAATCATTATGAACCCGACCACTTGGCAGGCAAGCGGACATATCGGCGGTTTTTCCGATCCCCTTATGGACTGCAAATGCTGCAAATCCCGTCACCGCGCAGACGATCTTATCGAAGACTATATGCACAAGCACGGCATCGAAGAGAACATCGCAAGCTGGACAAACGAGCAGATGGAACAATACGTGCACGAGCACAAGATCCCCTGCCCCGTGTGCGGCAACAGCGACTTCACGGGCGTGAGAAAATTCAACCTTATGTTCAAGACGTTCATCGGCGTGACGGAAGACTCCACTTCCACCGTCTATTTGCGCCCCGAAACCGCACAAGGCATCTTCGTCAACTTCAAGAACGTGCAACGCACAACGAGAAAGAAACTGCCCTTTGGCATCGGTCAAATCGGCAAGAGCTTCCGCAACGAGATCACTCCCGGCAACTTCATCTTCCGTATCCGCGAATTTGAACAAATGGAGCTTGAATTTTTCTGCAAGCCCGGCACAGACCTTGAATGGTTCAACTATTGGAAGAACTTCTGCCATCAATGGCTTCTCGATCTCGGCATGAACGACGAAAAGCTCAAACTGCGCGATCACGACAAGGAAGAGCTTTGTTTCTACTCAAAAGCCACCACGGACTTTGAATATAAATTCCCGTTCGGCTGGGGCGAACTTTGGGGCGTTGCAGACCGCACCGACTACGACCTTAACCAACATATCAAGACCAGCGGCAAGGATTTGAGTTATATCGATCCCGTCACCAACGAAAAATACGTGCCCTACGTTGTCGAGCCGTCGCTCGGCGCGGACAGAGTGTTCCTTGCATTCCTTTGCGACGCATACGAAGAAGAACAAGTCGGCGAAAACGACACTCGTGTCGTGCTCCACTTGCACCACGCAATCGCGCCGATCAAGGTGGCAGTGCTCCCCTTGCAAAAACAACTCAACGAAAAAGCGGAAGAATTGTATGCACAACTCTCCAATCACTTCGCTTGCGACTTCGACACATCCGCATCAATCGGCAAGAGATACCGCCGTCAAGACGAGATCGGCACTCCCTATTGCGTCACCGTGGACTTCGACACGCTTGAAGACAACTGCGTCACCGTCCGCGAACGCGACACCATGGCTCAAGTGCGTATTCCGATTGAAAATCTCGTCGGCTACTTCACCGAACAATTTGAATATTGATTGCAAGTTTATCTCGCAATCGCTCTCGGCATAACCATATGCCGACACAACAACATCCACAAAAAAGCACCGCCACCGCGGTGCTTTTTATATTGCAATCATTATTAGTAATATTCAAAAATTCTTCTGACAAATTAATAACGCAACTATCTATTACTACTACTTAAAAATTAACAAATCCAAAATTTGCCATACTTATATTACCTTTCTCAATACATCCTAATTGCAACAATCTCAATGCCAAAGCAAAAGTCGTCTTTAACGTGTCATAAAGAAGTTCTTTCATATCGCTATTTCCTGTTGCTGAAAAATATGGCATTTCAAAATTATTATTTGTGAGATAAATCTCTCTATAAAGGTATAAGTTACTATAATCCAAACGTCCACGCATTTCCCCTTCATCATTGATTGCTCCAGTATACTTAACTCCATGAATGTAATCCCATGATCCATTATCCTCAATAAGAAAAACAGTCACGATGGTGTAATCAGCAATCATTTTCGATGTAAGTTTATAAACCATCATCAACTCATTATCATCTGATTTTTTAAACAAAATCTCTCTTATGGTTTTTTCTCCATTTTCAACACTTTCTGAAGTATTGGATTTCAAAAAAGGATATATTAAGTCGGTAAATTTTTGTTTACAATTATCACAAATAAACATGCCTTTATGACCATATGCACGTGTTGCTTCCGACTTAGTTTCATTGCATTTTGTACATTTATAGATCACAACTCCATTAGACTCACAAGTTGCGGTGTTTTTTTGCTCAACAAAATTATGCACGCATACAATTAGCTTTGAATCATTATCTTTCTTTTCATTACATGCAACTAAAGAAAACATTACAAAGCATGACAAAATAGCAAATACAACAAAAATTTTCAATCTTTTGTTCATCATTCTACTCCTAAAGGTGTTTTAAATGCCAAACAAACAATATCAAGTCAAAAAATAATCAAGCCCCCTGCTTAACATCTGTATTAAAAGTATATTCTCAATATTTGAGATTGTCAAATGTTTTTCTCAATAATTGATACAATAAAAGTATGAAGGTGAATTTCAAAGAAAACTTAAAGCAATTACGGGTTGAAAACAAATTAAGTCAAAAAGAATTGGCTTCAAAATTAGATACAACCGTAAAAACAGTTTCTCATTGGGAAACTGGATATAGCGAGCCTTCCATTGTTCAGATTGTTGAATTGTGCAACATATTTGAAATTTCAACAGATGAATTACTTTGCAAGTAAGCTTTAAGCACCGCAACCGCGGTGCTTTTTCTCTATAGAAGAAAAACCGTGTTAGATACACGGTTTTCAAGTTTTTGGTGGAAGTGCGGGGATTTGAACCCCGGTCCAAACAGCCGTCTTCGGCACTTTCTACACGTTTAGCAAATGATTGAATGTTTCGCCCTTTGGTTCACTTGCAAACCGCCGTTTGATAAGCTCGTGATGACAACGACTCTACCGAGCAATCAAGTCGCGTTGTCTGTTTTTCTGACGCCGCTTGCCAAGGGAACAGAAAACCTTGGGGCGACGTGCTGACTAATTAGTTACGCAGCAAGAGCGAACTCCATGTTGGAGCTCTTTTGATTGTTTTTTGCATTTAATTTTAAGTTTCCGTTGATAACGTAGCCGAGCCTACGACGTGCTTATACCGCCTAAAACTGAGTGTCGAATCCAAAAACACCCCCAAATTGCGTAACAATCAAACGCTTTTGGTGAAATGATTATACCATATTCTATCCAAATGGCAAGTTATTTTGCATTTATCTTTGCAAAAATATGGAAACACCTTTCTTTGCCCGATATTTATTGTACGCGTATGCGCGTGCGTTAGATGCCAATTACGGTGCGGAATTGATGCGGAGTCGTGCCCGTGAACTTCTTGAACATACGGTGGAAATACGCAGGGTCTTCAAATCCGACCATTTCCGCGATTTTGCCGACTTTCAGGTCCGTCTGAAGAAGATACTCCTTTGCTTTTTCTATGCGGTAATTCGCAATATAGTCCGTCACGTTTTGTTTCATCACGCGCATGAAGAGTTTTGAAAAATAGTTTTCGCTGACGTAGGACATTTCGGCAAGTTGCGCAAGCGTGATTTTGGACGCATAGTTTTCGTGAATATAATCGACGGCGATTTTGACGCGAGAATCGACTTTTTCCGTGTTTACGTTCACTTTTGTGATTTTCATCATCATATCGAGACTCGACAGATTGTTGACCATTATTTCGATGAGTTTTGTAGTGGCATAATAGCGGTCTTTCTCCAACACTGTGAAATTGTCGAACAACTCTTGCAGTTTCGGGTCGAATTCTTCTTGCGGATAGACGTAATCCACCGCGTCGTCGATGTCCGTGCGCACTTCACCGCCGCACACTGCCGAAACGTATTCTCCGTTGATGAAAATTGGCACGACAAATTCCAAAAGTCCGTATTGACATTTGAAAAAGTTCGTGCGCTTGCTTTTTGCCGCATTGATTGCGGAGTGGACTATACAGTCCACACACTTAGCGGCCACTTTTGGGTCTTTGCGAACTTCTTTGCAAAAATCCGACTCGTTCATCGGGTAGATTATGACGTTTCCAAGCGGATCGAGCACCGAAAACGCCATTCCTGTGGCTCTTGAGACGTAGCCAAGAGCCTTGCGGAACTTGTCGATTTCTATGAATTCTTCAAATCTACTCTTCATATTTTTTCGTCCTTGTGTCATTACAATACAATTTGTAGTCTAATTTCTACAATAAAATTTTACACCAAGAGTGCAGAATTGTCAATTGAAATCTTATTTGACAAAATGTATATTAAAAGTGTGCTAAAAATCCGGACCGTCAGACCGATAGGTCTTGGGCGCTGCGCCCGTTAGAAAAGTTAATAAAAAAAAATTATAATAAGGAGAAAATTATGGATTACGTAAAAAACAACGTTGCAAATTTCTGCAAGAAAAACAAAGTCAACCTTATTTTCCTTGTCGTTTGCCTGCTCGTTATTTTCGTAAGCAGTTTCTGTGCTTCATGCATTCAATCGGACGGTTTCAAAGTGACCGTAACCGACCTTAGAGACGAAACGAACACGGGGACTATCACAACAACGACGGTTGGAGAAGACGGAACGCCCGTTGAAACTCAAACTGCCGTCAAAGGCAAAGTGGTGTCGGGCATATTGTTTGTTCCAAAGGACGCAAGCCCCGAGCATCCGCTCCCGGCAGTTGTGCTCACTCACGGCTATCTCAACAACCGTGAAATGCAACTTCAAAACGCAATCGAGCTTGCGCGCCGCGGCTTTATCGTGCTCACCGTTGACCGCGAAGGACACGGCAACTACGACAACAGCGGCAAACAAAACGCAATGATGGCAACCAACGGCTTGTACGACTCTGCAAAGTATCTGTACAATCTCGACATCGTTGACAAATCCAAAATCGGTATTTCCGGACACTCGATGGGCGGCTACACCACGGCGGCAACGCTTATGGCGGACAAGAACGTGGGCATCGTTTCTGCAGGTTTGATGCAGGCTTGGAGCTCGTTTATGGGCGCAGGCGCAGACGTTTCCGTCGGCTTCCTTAAAGCAAAAGACGATGAATTCTTCTTCACGACCAGAGAAAACGGCGGCACGATCTCAAGAGATTTTCTCTCCACCACAACCGCAAAGAAATTCCTCGGTCTCACCGCTGAAGACACAATCGTAAACAAAGGCATCTACAAACAAACCACAACGGGCGCAGAACTTGTCACTCCCGAAGGCGGACAAGCAGTTGACGGAACTTTCCGCGCTATATACGAAATCGCAGGCGTTCACCCGCAAAACCACGAATCCGTGGAAGGCGCAAACGCTGTCGTAAACTTCTTCTACAACGCATTCGGCACTCCGGACGGACACAAATACATTGCAGAAGGCAAACAAACCTGGTGGCTTAAAGAAGCATTCTCGCTTCTCGGTCTCATCGCAGTCATCGCAATGCTCTTCCCGCTCATCGGACTCCTTCTCAAAACGAGATTCTTCAAGTCCATCGCAGTCGGCGAACAAGTCGCAAACGAGAACGGCGAAATGGTCTGGGTCGGAAACAAGCCGCTCGAACCCGCTCCGCTTCACGGCGTGCAAAAGCATTTAACCTACTGGATAGGCGCAATCGCAGTGGCAATCTTCTCGGGACTGACCATTCAACCGATATGCACCGAATTCGGAGGCAAATTCTTCCCCAACACCCAACTCTATCCGCAAGACACGACCAACTGGGTGTGCGTATGGGCAGTCTGCACCGCACTCTTCGCACTTGCAGTCGTGCTCTTCCTGTGGGCAATCAACGGCACGGTCAATAGATTCAGATTTAAGGAAGAAGCAAGCAGCCACACTGAAAATCCGTTTGCTCCCGCAAGAGTGCAAACAGGAATAAAAGGTCTTGCAAAGACGTTGCTTCTCGGCATTATCGCAGTCGCAAGCGTGTATATCGTCACCTATATCAACTGGCAAGCATGGACCGTTGACTTCAGAATCTGGACGCTCGCAATCAAGGTGTTCAACATCGAAATGCTTCCCACAATGATGAGATACGCACTCTTCTTCGGAATCTTCTTCAGCGTCAGCGCAATCTTCAACGAAGGATTCAGCGCAAAGAACCTTCCCGAATGGGCAACGATTCTCATCAATGTGTTCTTCAACATAATCGGCGTACTCTTGATGATTGCAATTCAATACGGCACGTTTACAACGACAGGCGTGTTGTGGCAAAAGGATATGGCACTCGGATACATCGTGCTTATCCCGATGGTTCCCATCCTTGCAATCTCCACCGTCATTTCGAGAAGAATGACCGCAAAGACCGGCAACGTATGGCTCGGCGCAGTGATAAACACTCTGCTCTTCACAATGATGACTTGCGCAAACACCGCAGCATCCTTTGCGTACGTACTTGGCTAATTATCTCCCCCCCTATTTTAACTTATACCGACGCCACCCGCTTGGGTGGCGTCGGTATTTTATTCGCAAAAAAAAACGACACGCAAAACGCCTGCAAAATTGAACGGTCAATTGCTAAAACAGACATAATAATCCGATAAATATATTCCGCTAAACAGACTGAAAATAAAGCGGTTTTATGAAAACACGGATTTGTGCAAAAACGTAATATATAAAACGGAAACTATGAAAAAACAGTCCGTCAAATACAGACCGTTCTTCATAATGCTATAAACTTTTATCCGCCAAAAATATTATTTCTTCAAAAAAGAGAAAAGGCCTTTCTTTTCGTACGGTTTTACGGTGACCTCTCCCACCCCGTATCCGTCTTTTGCAATCGCTTGCTTTATTGCTTCGACGTCGGTGTCGTCGTTTGCGATGACGACTGTCTTGCCTGCCGTATGTGAAGACGTGACTTTCTTCACGTTTGCCGCTTTGCGCACTGCGTCATTGACGTGCGACTCGCACATACCGCATTGCATTCCTTCAACTTGCAAAGTTATTTCAATCATATATATTGCACGCTCCTTATTTGTTTTCGCTTACAATATACCACCACCATTCCGTTAAGTCAATAAATATGAAACATTTTTCATATTGATTAGTCTTCACTTTCGTATTCTGCGGTTTCTCCGTCGTTGAGAACTGCGTCCTTGCCGTATTTCTTTATTTTGTCGATTTTGCGTTTGATTGCTTTGGGGTGGTCGATATGCGGCACGTGATACGTCTTGTAGTATTCCCTTTTGTCATTCAACTCGTCGCCTTCGATTTCGCCTTCTTTGACGATTATATCGAGCCAACGCCCAAAATCTCTCACTTGATACGGACTTATTCCGCCCACGATGTCCACGATTTTATCGGGAGATATTCGGTGTGCTACAGAGTTATACTCGTTGTAAATTATTTCGTTGGTTTCTCTATCGTATTCGAGAATGACTTTGGGCACAAACTTTGACATTATCACGAGAACGACAAAACCGATTATAAACAACAGTGAGCAAAAAACGAACGCAATCACGAGTCCTATGCTGAAATCAACGATAAGTCCGTATATAAACGCGGCTATAAAACCGCAACAAACAGGTCCGAAAATGCCTATCAAAACCCCGTACGGTTCTCTTCTGAACGCAATGACTTCTCTCATATATCCTTCCTTTCGCGACTTAAGGTGTGCGCCCCGACAAATATATTATCAAGTTTTGAATAATGTGTCAACGCCGATATTCGACGAAAAACGACTTTTTTCAAAACTTGCCTTGATTTGCTGGACATTGCGAAAGCGTTGTGCTACACTCTGTACATCAACTTGATAGAGGCGCGAGTTTTATGACAAGCCGACAACGCAGACTTCGTTGCGGTGGCAAAGGAAAACTCGCCGAAAGAATGTTTCGTTTGGTCTGAAACGATCACTCTTGGGACAACGCAGAATATGCGTTGTACTGTCACTGCAAAGTGGAGCGCTATCAGCATTGAGTCGGTTTTTTGCCGCAATGTTGTTAGCATTGCGGCTTTTTTTATCCGCAAAGCAAGATGAAAAACAACTTTCAGGAGTAAAAAAAATGAAAAGAACTGTCAAAATCATATCTTTGATTTTGGTCTTGGCCGTCGTCGTCGGTTGCGTGTTTGCACTCTCTGCCTGCAACAAAAACGGTGACGAGCACAAGGAAAAACTTGTTGTCGGGCTTGAGTGTGCATACATTCCCTTCAACTTCACGCAAATGACGGACGCAAACGGCGCCGTTAAAATCTCCAACGCCGAAGGTTACGCCAACGGCTACGACATACTAATCGCAAAACGCATTGCGGACGCTCTTGGCAAAGAACTTGTCATCACAAAACTCGAATGGGACTCTCTCGTGCCCGGCGTCAAAGCAGGCACTCTAGACCTTGTCATCGCAGGTATGAGCCCCACCGCCGAACGCCGCGCGTCGATCGACTTTTCCGCCACCTATTATGAGAGCAATCTCGTCGTCGTGGTGAGAAAGGACGGTCAATACGCCAACGCGACTTCCCTTTCGGACTTTGCCGGCGCAAAACTCGTGGCGCAAAACGGCACTTTCCACGACTCAGCGCTCGAAAATCTGCCGGCAAGCTACGGCATCACTCGCCTTACCCCAATGGAATCCTTCCCTGCAATGACCGTTGCGCTCAACGCAAAGACGGTGGACGGATACGTCGCAGAAGAGCCGGGCGCGATTGCGGACTGCGCCGCAAATCCGCAACTTACCTACATCCATCTCAAAAACAACGAGAACGGCTTTGAGGCAAGCGCGGACGATACGTCCCTTGCAATCGGCATGAGATACGGCTACGAAAACAAGGACGCCATCAACAACGTCATCTCTTCCATCAGCCTTGAAGAGCGTCTTGAACTCATGCAAACCGCCGTGCAATACTCCACCGACAACGCAAACACGGACGCTCAATCCACCTTCTTCACAAGAGTGGGCAACATCTTCAAAAAATACGGTTCTTGGATTCTCAAAGGCGTCGGATACACCATTCTCGTTGCAATCGTCGGCACGGTCGTGGGCTTGTTTATCGGTCTACTTATCGGCATGTATCGCACGCTCGATAAACCGAAAAACAAATTCCTTGCGGTGCTCAAAAAAATAGGCGACGTGATTTTGTCGATATACATCGAAGTGTTCCGCGGCACGCCTATGATGGTGCAGGCAATGGTCATATTCTGGGGGTTCGCACTTCTCAATGACGGCAACACCATGAACGTCACTCTTGCAGGTCTCATCATCGTGTCAATCAACACCGGCGCGTATATGGCGGAGATCGTGCGCGGCGGCATAATCTCCGTTGACAAAGGACAGTTTGAAGGCGCGCAAGCAATCGGCATGACGCACTCGCAGACTATGTGGAACGTCATTATTCCCCAGGCACTGCGCAACATTATGCCAAGCGTTGCCAACGAATTTGTCATCAACATCAAGGATACTTCCGTTTTGAACGTCATCGGCTTCACCGAACTGTTCTTCTATGGCAAATCCATTGCTCTCAACACTTACGCAACATTTGAAACATATCTCGTGATTGCCGCGATATACTTCGTACTGACGTTCACGATAACGAGAATCCTGCGTCTTGTCGAAAAGAAAATGGACGGCAAAAAGGACTATCAAATCATGGGCTCGCAAAATATGGACGCCGAGTCTATCGTGAGAGAAAACAAAGCGACGGGAGAAAATCAACAATGAAAAACGACGAAAGAATTGAAAATATCGAAACCATAAACGACATCGAAAATACGGCGCAAAATGCGGAAACGGCGGTTGAAAGCACAGAAAACGACGCTTCAACTTCTCTTTTCGATGAAAATCACGTCGAAGAACCGATAATCGAGATACGACATCTCGGCAAAAATTTCGGCGACCACGAAGTGCTCAAAGACATCGATTTCGACGTGTACAAAGGCGACGTGACTTGCATAATCGGATCGTCGGGAAGCGGCAAATCTACCCTTTTGCGCTGCATAAACCTGTTTGAAACGCCGACTGCGGGCGAGATTTACTATCACGGCGAAGACATCACCAAGACTAAATCCGCACCCAAATACCGCGAAAAAGTCACTATGGTGTTTCAATCATTCAATCTGTTCAACAATATGAGTGTGCTTTCAAACTGCACTATCGGGCCTAGAAAAGTGCTGAAGATGAAGAAAAACGAAGCCAATGAAATTGCACTCAAATATCTCGAACTCGTCGGCATGAGCGCATACGTCAACGCAAAGCCGAAACAACTCTCTGGCGGTCAGAAACAACGCGTGGCAATCGCTCGCGCCCTTGCTATGTCCCCCGAAGTCATTCTGTTTGACGAACCCACTTCCGCTCTCGACCCCGAAATGGTGGGCGAAGTGCTGGAAGTCATGAAAGACCTTGCCGAAAGCGGTCTCACAATGCTAGTCGTCACGCACGAAATGGCTTTTGCAAGAGACGTTGCAAACAAGGTGGTGTTTATGGACGGCGGCGTAATCGTCGAGCAAGGCTCTCCCGACGAAATCTTCACTTCTCCGAAAGAAGGCCGCACGAAAGCGTTCCTGTCACGTATGTTGCAAGAGCAATCGAGAAATTCTCAAAACGCCTGACAGTCAAAAGAAAACCATTGACGAAATGGATTTTGAAACACAACGGAAACAAAGATATTCGTCACTACGAAAATAGTTTCAATCGGACAAACTTCCATGCCTATACACTGCAAAGAGCACGTTGCGGCGCATAAACAAATTTCTCATCTGCAAGAAAAAAGATTTGGCGATTGTCAAATCTTTTTTCTTTTCATATTAAGTTTTCATATTTTAGACGTAAAATTTTGTTGCCGTTTCAAGCCATGCGTTTATTTGAACAGTTGCACGGCAAAGTCGTAAAGCGCGTTTTTCCACACACCGTATGTGTGTCCGCCGGTGTACGTTTTTGACTGATATTCTATGCCGTTGTCGTCAAATTTGATTTTGATGCCGGGAGTGACGCCGCCCGTCATCGTGTCCATATGGCCTATTGCAAGCATAAGCACCTTGAAAGATTGCCCTTCGTCGTATTTGAAATCGGGAATTGCATTGTTGAACGATATGACTTTTTTATCGAAGCCCGCCGACGAAAACGCTCCTACGTAATCGAATGCGTCCTGATGCGCAAACGCCGTGAGAAGAGTTTCTCTTCCGCCCATGGAAAATCCTGCGATTGCGGTGTTCTGCTTGCCCGTGAGCGTTGAATAATGCTCGTTGATATAAGGCATAAGAGACGTGAAGATTTCGTCCGCCGTTTTGTCGAACATGGGAGCGTACGAGTCATCGGTAAACGACGGTGCTATCTCCGTCTCGTTCACAATGGAGTTTACTGACACGAGAATCATTTCTTCCGCTTTACCTTCGAGAGCAAGATTTTGAACGATGTATTTTGCATTACAATCGTCAAGCCAAGCGTGATGGTCGCATGCCATTCCGTGAAGCAAATATAGCACTGGATAGGACTTTTCTTCGGTATATCCGACGGGTAGTGTCACCATTGCGTGCTTTTTTGCAACCGTTATTTGCGAATCGTATTCTATCTCGACATCTTCACCGTACTCAACGCCGGCTTTTGCCGACATATTCGCAGTGCGAATTTCTTCTTCCGTTGGCGGTTTAGGTTGCGAATCGGGAGTGTTTTCCGCATCGTCGTTGCACGCAAAAAACACGGCTATTGCCACCGACAAAAATACCACGCATAAAATTTTGAGCAAGTTTTTCTTCATAGCCCACCCGATGTTTATATATAAAATTGTATCACAGCAAAACGCAATTGTCACAAAAATTTATAAACACGCGCAAATATGTTTAATTTTAAGTTTTCGATTTCGGGTGTGGGTGTCCCACCCTAACATTTAGCCGTACGGCACATATTTTCGCCAAATGTAGAGTGCGTGTATAAGTGCGCTTTGAATGTGCGCAGTTATTCGCTGAAAATAGTAAGAACATATATAAAAATAAGGCGTAAAACAGATGAAGAACAAGAAAGAGCCGCGCTAACGGCAACCCTAATGTACAAGTAGTACATGAGTTGACGGGAGCGCGGCTCTGCCGCAGTTATTCACTGGAAACCATAAATCTCATATATAAAAACCGCGATAAATAGATGAATGACGCGAAAGCACCCCGAGAATGACAACCCTAACGTACAAGACGTACGTGAGTTGGCAGGCTCGGGGTGCTGACAAAGTCAGTCGCTATTTAGCGCGTTTTTATTTTGTGCCGAAGATACGATCACCCGCATCCCCCAACCCCGGCAAAATGTAGCCGTTCTCGTTGAGTTGGCGGTCAAGCGTTGAGACGTAAACTTCAACGTCGGGATGAGCGGCGTGAACTTTTTCGACTCCTTCGGGTGCGCCGATTATGGCAAGGAATTTGATGTGTTTGCATCCGCGTTTTTTGAGAAGCGTGATTGCGTCGATTGCGCTACCGCCGGTTGCAAGCATCGGATCGACGAGCATAACGACTTTGTCTTCGATGCCTTGCGGAAGTTTGCAATAGTACTCTTGCGGTTCAAGGGTTTCTTCGTTGCGGTACATGCCGATATGTCCGACTTTTGCAGCGGGGAAAAGCGTGAGTATACCGTCCACCATGCCAAGTCCTGCACGGAGAATGGGAACGATTGCAATCGAGTTTTCTTTGACGACGGTTTGTTCGACTGTTTCTAGCGGAGTTTCCACAGTGATTTGTTGAGTGGGAACTTCCTTGAACGCTTCGTACGCCATGAGCGTTGCAATCTCGCTGATGACTTCTCTGAATTGTTTGGTGGAAGTGTTTTTATCTCTGATGATTGCCACTTTGTGACGGATGAGCGGATGATCGAGAATGTGTACGTTTTCGTATTGCGTCATGATTGACTCCTTTTTACTTATTCGTTTATATCGCTTTGTGCTTCGTTTTCTTCCTTGCGGAATTGTTCGAGCACTGCTTCTTCTTTCTCTTCTTGTTCGACTTCTTTGACTTCGTCAACGCCGACGTCGAATTTCGCTTTGGGAGCGACCGCGCCTGCGATAAGGCTTTGCGGCTCTTCTTTCACTTCTTCTTCGTTGCCGTCGCCGCCCTGCTTTTTCTCGATTGCGCTGATGATTGCGTGAACGACTATGCCAAGGATGAGTGCGGTTGCAATGGAAGTGATGGTGATGGTCTTGTCAACAGTACCGTTGTCGGTAAGGTGATACGGGATCTTGATTGCAAGGCCGCCGATACCTGCGATGAGGATTGTGGAAACCGTGAAGAGATTCTTGTTGTCGCCAAGGTCGATGTCCTTGAACATTTTGAGACCGCTGACTGCGATGAAGCCGTAGAGCGTAAGGCACACGCCGCCCATTACGCAAGCGGGAATGGTTTGCAAAAGTGCCATGACAGGGCTGATGAAGGACAAGACGATGCACATGATTGCCGCCGTGAAGATTGTGGACACGGACGCGTTTTTGGTGATTGCCACGCAACCGACCGATTCACCGTAAGTGGTGTTGGGGCAGATACCGAACACAGTACCTGCGATTGAACCGACGCCGTCACCGAGAAGGGTGCGGGAAAGTCCGGGCTCGCCTTCGACAAGGTCTTTGCCGATGATGGAGCTGAGGTTCTTGTGGTCTGCGATGTGTTCTGCAAAGACGACGAGTGCGACAGGCACGAATGCGAGCACAACTTCACCAACGCCTGCCCAAGTGAGCGTTGTGGAGATGCCGCCCGTTGCTGTCTGAACAGCCTGGCTGACGTTGCCGGTGACAAGCTCTTTGATTGCTTCGATGAGAGCGAAGTCGGGATACGTAAGGAATGCCTGAACTTTGTCGCCTGCGCTTGCTGCTGCGTCGCCGAGCGGTGCAAAGTTGTTGACAAGGGGTTGCCAGTTGACTATCTTGAGATATTCGACGTTGAAGCAGTATCCGAAAATCGAGAAGAAGGAAGCCACGATGTAGCCTGCACCGATGCCGATGATGAACGGGATAAGGCGTCCCATCTTGAATTTCTTTTGAGTGGAGCAAATGCAGATGGTGATGAGCGTCACAAGACCGCAGAAGAGTGCGACAAGGTTGTAACCCCTGTTGATGGTCGCTCCGCTTGCCGTGACGATGTCGCCCATTGCGTTGCCTGCAAGCGAGAGACCGATGATTGCGACGGTCGGTCCGATGATGACCGGGGGCATGAGTTTAGACACCCATTTGCTGCCTGCAAACTTGATGATTATTGCCAAAATCACGTAAACGAGACCTGCAAGGATACCGCCGAGAATGATTCCGCAATATCCGAATGCCAATGCCGTTGAGAGCGAACTCAAAAACGCAAACGAACTCGATATGATGACCGGGCTTTTGAATTTTGTGAAAAGAAGGTATACAATCGTGCCGATACCTGCGCCCAAGATTGCTGCGGGAATCTGCGTGGGAAGACCGATGATTGTCGGCACAGCGATTGTCGCTGCCATGATTGCGAGCACTTGTTGGAAAGCAAACACAATCAATTTGCCGAAAGGCGGTCTGTCGTTGACGTCATAAACGAGTTGATTTTTTGACATTGTCGTTCTCCTGTATATAAATTTTGTTTTGTCTTTGCTCTGCCCCGTGCCGTTTGGCACAAAAAAAAGAAGTCCGTCGGGACTTCTTCATTAGGCAATTATTGTATCAATGGGGCTGATACGGCACTCATCAAAAGAAAACGCAACCCCCGCAACGCCTTGCGCTGCAAAAATGGTTTTCTTGAGTTTGACAATGCTTTGAGTCATATCGTTTGCTCCAAGATTTACATTTGACAGTATGTTAGCACAAATGACCGATTTGCGCAACCGATTTTCGACAACTTTTTCAAAGTTTTTTTTATTACACGATGCGTGTTGCATTTGTGTATGTTTCACGCAAAAACCACTATATATTGTTTAATTTAGTTTATATTTATTTATAATATTCCTTACTTCCTGCAAGTCAAAATCGGGGACGTATTCTTCCGTCGCACTGTCAAGGTCTTGCGAAAAACCGTTGTGCAACCCCGCCGAGAAAAACGAGTCTATCGCTTCGTCGTATTCTCTTGCCGTAAGTCTTCTTGAAAGCGTCGGATGATTTTTTACGTTGTCGGTCGGGAAATACTGTCCCATAAGGCTGACGTAAAGGCTCTTGTCCACGCTTGCGATGTCGCGTAGCGCATCCACGGTGTTTTCGATTTGCCCGGGCAAAACAAGATGTCTGACGATGACGCCTTTTTGCATCATTCCGTCATTGTCAAACACGTCATTTGGCTGTTGGCGGCGCATCTCTTCAAGCGCGGCGAGAGCCACTTCCCTATATCCTTTCGCATGCGAATACTCCCACGCCAAATCGTCGTCGCTATACTTAAAATCGGGCAGATACACGTCAACGAGTCCATCCATTTTTTTTAGATTAGCAACCGTTTCGTATCCGCTGCTATTCCACACAATCGGCAGTTTAACTATCGGTTTTGCCTTTCCAAGCGTCGATTGGAGCAAATTCGTATAATTTGACGGCGTGACGAGATTGATGTTGTGCGCACCTATATCTTGAAGATAAAGCATGCAATCGATAAGCTCGCTCTCGCTCACTTCAAGTCCCTTTCCGCCGTACGAAATCTCGTAGTTCTGGCAAAACAAGCACCTTAAATTGCACCCCGAAAAGAAGATAGTTCCGCTACCCCTTTCACCCGACAAACACGGTTCTTCAAAATGATGCAATCCCACTCTTGCTATCTTGTACATCGTTTCACCTTGCAATTTTCAATATGAAACTCGGCAAAATCTCGTCTTGCCGAGCGTCAATCATTCTATCACGTTTGCATGCCTTATGCAAACCCTACTACGCTTTGATTGGAAGATTTTGTTTGCATTTACAGCGATATGCATTCGCCTTGCACGAATTTTGCGACCACACCGCCGCAAACATCACCCGAAAGATAGGCAAATCTCTCAAGCCTTTGAAGCAAATCGAGCGGTTGCGGATGCAAAAGCGCAGAATCGTCAAGCACTACCGCATCGAACTCGTATCCGTTTTCAAAACTTCCGACCTTCCCGAAAAATTCACCGCCGCCTTTAGTGGCAAGATAAAACGCGTTTGCAAAAGTGAGCGGTTTCACGTTTTTGTCGTACAGTCTCCATCTGAGTTTTGACGCCTGAATAGCATCCACCATTGCTCTGAATATCGACTCCGTTTGTCCGCCCGCAACGTCGCTTCCTAACCCGACTTTCAAACCTTTTTCGAGATATTCGCTTATCGGCGCAACTCCCGAGCAAAGATTGTCGTTGGACGCAGGGCAATGCGCAACGAACACGCCGTTTTCTTTCATAAGCGCAATTTCTTTTTCACCGGAATGAACGCAGTGCGCCATAATCGTCGACACTCTCTTTCCGATTTTCGACTTTCCGAAAAGGCCGAATTTGTCATAACCCTGTCCGTAAAAATCGACGTCTCTGTTTTCAAGCACCCACTCGATTTCTCCGTAGTTTTCCGAAAGGTGCGACTGAACGGGCAAGTCGAACTCTTCTTGCAATTTTTCAAGTCCTTTCAACGTTTCGTCCGAACAGCAAGGGATAAATCTCGGCGTGAGAATATACCCCGTGCGCTTGAAGATTTTTGATTTCTCGATGAGATTTCTCGTTTCGGTTACAGACTGCTCTGCACTTTCGTCAACGAGATTTTCGGGTGCGCCTTCATCCATATTGACCTTGCCGACTTTTGTTACGAGCCCCGTATCTTCGAGTGCGGACATAAGCGAAAACGTTGCGTCTTCGTGCTTTGTCGCAAACACGCACGCTCTCGTCGTGGCACTCTTTTTAAGCGCATTGGCAAAGATTGCGTATGCCTTGTTTGCGTATTCCGCATCCGAAAATTTGCTTTCTTCGGGGAACGCGTTGACAGCGAGCCAGTCCATAAGTTCAAGGTCCATGCCAAGTCCGCGGAAAGCATATTGCGACGCATGAATGTGCAAATCGCAAAGTCCGGGGATTATGAGTTTGTCCCCTAAATCAACGATTTCAAAGTGTTCAAACTCGCTCGGCACAACGTCGAAAACGCCCTTGCAAACGCCGCCGCCACACACGACGTAAGCGTTTTCAAAGGACGCTATTTCGTCCTTGGATTTTGAATACAGGACGTTACCTTTCAAAACAAAATTTTTCATATAATTTACATTACACGGGTTTTATCAATGCTAAACGCACGGATAAAACCCGCATTGTTTCAATTTATCCGCAAATCGAACGCTCGCACAAACGAGCCGCCACATGCGGATTTGCTTGCCCGACTATCTTGCAAAACGCCTATTAGACGTCGAAACAACTTCCGCCGATAAACTCGTGAATGAGCGAGTTGCAAGGTATTATGCTCTCGTCTTCGATCGGCTTGAAGTATTTCAGATACTTGATAAGTCTGTTTGCCACAAGGAATTGCGGATCGGTGTATTTGATTTCCATAAGCGCAGGCAACGCCTGATTTCTCAACACGCACAACTCATACGGGAGCGCGGAGTTGAACACGAAGTTTGCGCCTTCTTGGTTTGGATATATCCACTTGAATTCACCGCTACGCACGGATTGCCACATATCAATCGTGTTTGCCGCAGGATAGTTGCGGAATTTCATATCACGCACGATACGGCGGATAAGTCTCAAATCCGTCGTGTTGAGCGGAGAGTGGTCGTCGATGTTGACGGGCAACTGCGGCGCAATGTAGATTTTGTATTTTTGGTGCTTCGGTATGGACGCCGTGAGTTTTTCGTTGAGAGCGTGTATGCCTTCTATGATGATGGGACTGTTCTCGTCCACTTTTATCGTTCTGCCCACTTCTCTTTTGCCTATCATGAAGTTGAATTTCGGCAAAGTGACTTCTTCGCCGTTGATAAGATCGAAAAGGTCTTTGTTGAACTGCTCTATATCAAGGCAATTTATATGTTCAAGGTCGACTTCGTCCGCCGATTTGCCCTGGATTTCGCAAATTTTGGCGCGTTCGAGATAATAGTCGTCCATAGAAATCATCACGGGATTTATGCCGCGTGACAACAGTTCTATGCGCACGCGATTGCAGAACGTAGTCTTTCCGCTAGAAGACGGACCTGCAATGCAGATAAGTCTGATATTCTCTATATCGCGCGCAATCTCTTCTCCGAGTTCGGCAAGCATACGATTGTGTTTTGCTTCGCACATCTGCACGAAATCGAGCTCTTTGCCGTCTTCCACGCGCTTGTTTATCTCGGCAACCGTCTGCGTCTTGGTCTTTTTAGCCCAAAGATACGCGCGTTGCAAAGTCCTGCCGTACATGCTCTCTTCCACAAATTCGGGAATTTGCGCGCCGAGTTCGTATCTTGGGTACTGAATGATGATGCCCGGACTGTACGGACGTATGCAATAACTGAAAATGCAGCCCGTGGACGGCACCATATACGAGTGCAAATAGTCGTAATAGTCGCCGCATTTGTATATATGCACAAGGCTTTCGGGGCGATATTTGAGCATCGCCAGCTTGTCGTCAAAGCCCATATCAGCATAGATCTCTCGTGCTTCGTCCGTTGTGACGGTGATACGCTCGATTGGCAGATTTTGCTTGATGATTCTGTCCACTTCGTCCTTGATTGCGTCCGTCTCGCGCGACATATTGAACCCAGGCGTAAGCACTTGGCAAAACACCGATCGCGACGCGTTGTATGAAAAGCGTATTTTTACGTTGGGATAGAGATTGTGGAAAGCCATCGCAAAAACGTAGCGAAGACTCGCTTCGTACGCCTTGCCTGCTTCGATATTTTCAAGTCCGAGAAACTCTATTGTCTTGCCGTTGTCCTTCTCGGACAGCTTGCGATTGAGCTCCTTCACCTGCGTGCCGAGCTTGCACACCATATAATTGCATTTTTCGTCATCTGCGAGCAAATCTATAACTCGCGTTCCTTCCTTCACTTCGACGAGTTCGCCGTTTATTTTCAACTGTAACATGTTACCCCCTTTTGCAACCTGCGTTGCCGATAAGATTTTGATTTTTACATTATTTTATTCTTCTTTTAGTGTATTTCAACTTTCTTTTGTCAATTCGTCTTTGTGACGTTTGATTTTCTCGACGATTTCAACGTCCGCAGGACAAAACTCGTAACCGTCTATATCATCAACGTCAATCCATCTCAAATCGTTGTGTTCGAGCCTCTTCACCGCCGAGCCCGCTTCCAGCGTCGAGCGGTATATCCAAAGCGAGATTTCAACGTCCGCGTATTTGTGCGTCACTTGCGTGAACAACTCGCCCACTTCGACGTCAGCGTCCAACTCTTCCTTGCACTCTCTTTTTAGAGCCTGTTCTCTAGTCTCTCCGTTTTCGACCTTTCCGCCCACAAACTCCCACAAAAGCGCGCGAGCCTTGTTCTTCGGCCTTTGACATACGAGCAACTTTCCGTCTTTGAAGATGAGCGCACCGACGACGTCCATCATAACAATCAACTCCTTTGAATGCAATCGATTGTGTCGCGGCATATCTTGCGGCTGCCAAGTGGCAAAATCTCGCGCTATCAAAGCGCATATCCGCAACAATCCGCTCAAACCGCCTTTTACATTCCCTTAAATTATATCATACGCAACTTTCAATTTCAATAGTGAGATTGCAAGGCACATTTTACGCTTTTTGTCAGACATTTTTTCACACCGCACTATATCCCTACATCGCTTGCAAAATTCCGCCGTTTTTCGCCAGAAAACCGCATTTTATGAAAAATCGAGCCGATTTTGGCTCGATTTTTAATTTCGCATATAGGTTTTTGGCTAGTTTTGCCGCTTTTTATCTTATAGCGCAATCGTCGGCACACTTTTAGGCGTAAATGCTACCACACGCTGCCTTGCGCAAGCAAAAGCCGCAAGAGTGATGCTCCTATCGGCGCATAAAACCGCAAAAACGCTTGAATTATTTGTTTTCTTCTTCGTACGCTTTGCGCACTGCGACTGCAAGCTGTCCGGTGCAGGACGTGTTCTTCAATCCGCACTTCACGTCTTTGAGCTTGCTCTCGATCTCGTCAACCGTCATGCCGTTCACCAAAATGGGTATCGCCGTGAGATTGCCCGGGCATCCGCCGAAAAATTTCACGTTCGTGATGACGTTGCCGTCAATGTCGAATTCTATCTGTCTTGCGCAAGTGCCTTGCGTTTTATATACGTAATGCATGATTATTTCTCCTTTTGAGCATATCTATATTATATCAATTTTCCGCAAAAATCAACGGCTTTTATGCTTTCATACACATTTTTCAAAAGAAAGTAACCTTTTACGGAAAAATATACAAATAAAAAGTCCATCCTGGGGCGGACAACAGGGTTTGTAGAGAGCAAAGCGAACGTAATAGCGAAACAGGCAAATTTATTCGCTACTGTGGAGCGTTAGCTGCATAAATGCAGGTTACAAACAGAGTTTGCCGACAATGCGGCTAGCATTGTCGCAAGCCCGTTGTCAAAGCAAAAAAAAGCGAACCCCATAAGGTTCGTTTTTTTAGGTTTTGGTGCGCAGAAAGCAACCGCAGTTGAACACCTATCAAATCACATACCGATTTTTTGAAAACTTCATGCAATGCTGTATGTTTATAAGTAATAGGATGTACTTGCTTTTTTTCGACAAAAAATGTAAAATAAGAGAAAACGACTTAGAGGAAAACTTTTGAGCGATACGTCTTGGATAAAACCACATTTAACGGAATATTTTTCACCGCAACGCAACGATTTTAAGTGTGCGTCGCTTCTTGATGAAAAAATTTGCTTATTTGGTGGTAAATTATACAAGTATTATTCTTTTGAAGACCCATACTCCCTGAAAAACCTTTACGATAAAACTATACACTTTAGCAAACCTGAAAGATTTAATGATCCCTTTGACTGCGCTCTGGGTTTTTCGCTCGACAAAGCTGTAGCAGCATTTTTACCTAGCGTCATGGACACGAAACTAGAGTTAAAAGGTGAAAATAGAGAACAAACCAAGCAATTGGTCAAACAATTAGTTCTCGGTGAAAAGCCCAGCGTTAAAGGCGATAAGACAGCCGAACTAATTAGTTTTTTCTTCTCAAAGCCACAATTTGTTGATATAATGAGAAAACATCAGAATGGTGAATTTTCAAAAGAAGAGGAATTTCAAGAGGCATTAATAAAATTATTTTTAGAACCGCAGACATTAACGGATTTGATGGTTTTGCTTTCTAAACCGGGGAACGAGCATTTATTTGATAATTTGGGGGACAATATCGGCGTGCAAACCATAATGGACGCTTTTATTAAAAATCCTACAGAACTTGTAAAACTCCTTGTCCCCGACCAACAAACGCCCGAAATAGAAAAAGGCGTTTTCATTATTTCTTCGCTTTCAACAGAAAGCAGTATTTCTCAAAAACTTGTAAAACTTGCTGAAATTACTGGGGATACCAGCGGACGCATTCAAAGAGAATTTGAACGCGTTAAAACAATTTTAACACCAATAATTGCAGACACTAAAAAGAAAATAAACGATATGTTTGCTATTACCTGTTTTTCTGAAAAACCCGATTCTATTTTGATGTGGTCGCATTATGCTAATAAACACACGGGGTTTTGCGTTGAATACGATTTAGCAAAATGCACGTCATTGTCCGCCAAAATGTTGCTCTTCCCTGTAATATATACAGAAGAACGTGCTACCATACCGATGAGCCTTATTAACTTTGAAGACCCAACACACCCTAAAACAGCCGACCTTGATAAATTTGCGCCTGATTTTGTTGTTTCATTACTTACAAAAAGTAAAATTTGGGATTACGAAAACGAATGGCGAATAATCGAATTTCAGTCAAATTTAACTGATGGGCATTTATTACTGTCGGATATGATTTCAAAGGTTTATTTAGGTGCGAATATTTCCTCAGAAAACGAAACCGCTATAAGAAATGCACTTGGCAAAAGTATTCCCATTGAAAAATACGAAATCGACACGGAAAATTATAAATTGAACTTATTATAAGGAGAATTAATTTGTTAACCGATAATAACAGAAAAGCCACAATATTGGCGTATTATTTTTCAAAATTTGATAGGGATGCAATGAAAGCGCTTGGTTATTCTACGTTAACCGAGGCTTTTGGCGATTTATCCTTAAAATTGGGTAAAGACAATTATTACCTAAAACTACGTCGTGATGAATTTGACCCATTAACGGGCAGTCATCGCGTTGGTTTCAATAAAAGAATGCCTAACGCCGTAGTTGAAACCTTTCACAACGGCTTAAAGCACTACTCCTTTGAAGAGTTAACGAAAATTGTTCAGTCCATTTTAGCCGATAACGAAGTGATTACCATTGAGGAACACGAAAGACAGCAAGCACGGGAAATTATCCACGGGTGCACAGAAGACGAATTAGAGGCAATAATAAACGGCAAGGACAGCACGGCTCATATTATCAAAACAATAAAAGAATCCAAGAACCGCGTATTCGACCCTAAAATTCAACAATCGCTTAAAGGACTTTATGATTTCCGTTGCCAAATATGTGGAGCACGCGCAATTGAAATGTATGGCGTTGATGTAAGTGAAGCGCATCACATTCACCCCTTCTCCCTCGCAGCAAACAACGACGCAAAAAACGTAATGATTGTCTGTCCAGACCATCACCGTATAATACATAAAGCAAAACCTATCTTTAATTACGACCAAAAAGCATTTTTATATGATAACGGCCATGAAGACAGGCTGATGTACAATATACATTTGTAAATTACAGCAAAAGGAGAATACTAATGAAAAAGACAAATTTTGTTAATCGTCACATATCAATTTTTCTTAATGCCTTAAAAGATATAGATGCTTTAAAGGTTTTTTACAACAGGACAGTCAAAAGCATTACTGAATACAAATTACGCATTTCACAAGAATATGCTGATGGTATAAAACTTGGGGAATATTTTGACGAAATTCTTGAAGAAAAAACTATTGAAACAAGAAATGCGAAAATTGATGAAGTATTAGAAAGGGCTTTTTTTGATGATTTAAAAGTTAAAGACTTCTGTTTAATTGAAAAATTTACTGAGGACAGTAAAAATTTGATATATGCCACGGCTGCTAAGTATAGAAATGATGCTAAATACTCACCGACTAAAGCCATTCAAAAAATGAATAATGTGGAAAAAAATGAACATTTCCTTGTTTGTTCAATACTGTCAAATATAATTATTATTTTTGAGTCAGTTCTGTCTGAAACATATACACAACTAATTCTTGAGAACCCCAAAGAATATCTCGGAGAAAAAAATATTTCGGTCGCAAGTTTTTTCAATGGAACTTTTAAAGAAGAATTAAACAATATTATTGATGAAAAAGTTTCCGCTGATGTATATGACTCCTTAAAAGCTTTATCAATAATAGCACAACAAGAGAGTTTGACGTTTGAAAGATATGAAAAATTCATTGCTGAATTTAAGGAAATATATTTTCGTAGAAATAGTTATGTACACACAGATGGTAGAGCCAATAAAAAATATTTGGCAAATGTCGACAAAAAATTTACTTCGAAAGTAAAAGAAGGCGATTTGTTGGTCTGTGATGAGATTTACATAGAAAATGCAATAAATGTGTTAACAAAATTATTGTTTTCTATAACCTATGAAATAATAATCAAAAGAGCTGTTTCTGGCAAGCAAATAAATAGAATAGCAAATAGCCTTTTTGATAGGCTAAAAAACAAAGAGTATGTAATAACAAGTGTTGCATATTATGCATTAAGCCAATATAAAGAGTTGGAATTTATTGATAGAACAATGTATAGAATTAATTATATTAATTCTATTAAACAACTTGGCATGAAGGACAAGGCAAAAAAAGAAGCCAAAGAGTTAGATGTTTCCATTGCAACGGATGATTTTAAAATTGCAAAAGAATGTTTATTGGATAACAATGAAACTGTTTTCAAAATGCTGAATGATTCCTATCCCAATTCCTACAATGCTGTTTCTATTAAGGATTGGCCAATATTTATCAATTTTAGAGAATCTAAATATTATGAAGAATTTGTGAACGCCCATCAAGAAGATTTTGCAGTAGAAGAATTGGGGGTTGATTATGATGATGATATAGAAGAAACAGAAGATTGATACTTTTATATGGAAGACGACCGATAAAACGGTCGTTTTCCTTTGCTATTTACGAAATATTATGCTGGACTTTAATTGCCTTTTACGGTATTGTTTGTTTACCAAAAACAAGGAGAGAACAGTATGAATAAAATCGATTATAAAAAGGCAATTATCGAGGCAAAAGATAAAGGCGAATTTATAGGCGTGATAATCGCGTTCTCACAGGATACAAGCCTACCGTGGGCAACATTCCGCAAGTACTACAACCAAACACACCTGCGAATGCTGACCGAATTTAAGGAAGAATAAAGAACACGCTAAAATGCAAAAACGACCGAGAAATTGGTCGTTTTTTGGTATGCCCGGCGAGAATCGAATTCACAATAGTGCATTAGGAGTCGATTCTGAGCCGCCAAATTGCTCTAAAATAGGCAATTTTCTTGCAAATCGCGCACTTTTGTGTGTATTTTTCGTCTCTTTTGCCCTGTTTTTTATGTTTCAAGCATCAATTTTCATAATCTTTTAGCAATTTCTATGCCAAAACCTGTGCCAAAACTATGCCTTGTGGAAAATAAGGGTTGGAGTTATCCATCTTTGTAAGTGTTGAGCTTTTAAGCTCTGTAACTATCACGGACTTAGAGGAAAACACCGACTCTATTCATGAATATCAAGGACGTTCAGAATTCTTTTGAAAGTGTCTTGACCGTCAAGACAAGTATCTCTGAGCCAGCCCTTTTCTTGATTCCAGTTTGCAAGTCCACGATAATAGAATGACTTTTTGGAATCTTCTATAATGAACGGAATTATATTAAACCTAAGGCACTCTTTCAAAGCAATCAATCTGCCGACTCTGCCGTTTCCGTCTTGGAACGGGTGAATATATTCGAAGTCCGCATGAAGCTCAATAATATCGTCGATGGTTATATCACTTTTAGAATTAAAATTCGTAACGAGTTTATCCATCGCTTTATGGACTTCGCTCGGCTTGCAAGTTTCTCTTCCGCCGACGGTATTTGCTCGCTTTTTATAATCTCCGACGGCAAACCAATCGAGAGATGAATCCTTGGTTCCTTGTTTCAATAGCAAATGAAGATGCTTGATAATATTTTCGCTCAAAGGCTCTAATGCCTTATCGATCACATAATCGATTGCGCGAAAGTGATTGCTTGTTTCGATAATATCATCAACAGGAATACCGTCGCCGACGTCAATCGTTCTTGTTTCGAAAATTAATCTCGTTTGATCTTCCGTAAGTTTAGAACCTTCGATGTGATTAGAGTTATAAGTCATTCTGACTTGTAATTCATGATAAAGTCCGCCTGAAATTTTAGCCTCTTTTTCTTCACGCAAAATTTGCAGAATGTGATTATCGCAAACTTCTCTAAACAAATCGTCAGGATTGCAATGCAAGAAATCCGCTATCTTAACAAGCACATTATTGGCAATTTTCTCGCCCTTTGAAATTTTAGCAATAGTTCTGGATGAAATACCGAGTTGAGTAGTTAAGTCAGACTTAGTTAAATCTAATTCCTTGAGTTTATTCTCTAATGACTTATAAGAATACATAGCTACCTCCTGATTTATTTACTTATTATACCACAATAAAAGCAAAAAGTAAAGATATTCAAGATAAAAAGTAAAGGCTTCATATTTTATTGCCTTTCGTCCGGTGTTTGTAGCACAAGTCAGCGGCGATAGCAACCGCCGTGAAAAATAGCACTTAAAATTTGAATATAAACTTACAAAATCAAGCTCGAAAGGGTTTGGCTTTTTTTTATTTTACAGCACTATTTTTCACTAAAAAGGATTTGTGGTTGCTATTGCCCATTGCAACCATATTCGCATAAAGAATGAGTTTCGACTTGTACTACCACTCCCTTGCCGAACGGCAATATCAAATAAAAAGGAGTTAGAAAAATGATTGAACTCAACAAAATTGCATTCTTCGATGAAGATGGTTTCGATTTCAATGACGGTGAAAGCCTTATCAGATTTGATACTGTTGCTTATTTCCCTGACAGAAACGAAATCATCTATGCAATTACCAACAACGGAAAGATTTCCGTTATCACCTATGACGTGTTTGAAGATGACAAAGGTCATTATATCGAATACGGAAAGACGCTTATTAAAATTTACATAATGATACAAAAACAAACGCAAAAATTATCTGTGTGTCTGATAAAACATACTCACTTTAAAACTAAAAAGAGAGAAACATTTTAGTTTCTCTCTTTTCCATTTCAATAAAAATATGAAAAATCGGGTACTTATTTCCCTATAATTCCGTCAAGCGGTTTGAGATGCCACAAATCTACAAGTCCTTGCAATACGTCATCGCCGATTTCGTTGACGACGTGTCCCAAAGTGAGCATATAAAGTTGTGCTGTTTTCTCAACGGTTTCAATAAGTCCAAAGGCTTCGTCAATGTCTTTACCGACACCGTAAATACCGTGATTTGTCCAAACGACAAGACGATATTTCTTCATCTTCTCTGCCGTCGCTTCACCGATTTCGTTCGTTCCGCAAACCATACAAGGCAACACGCCTACGCCGTCCGGGAACACAACTATTGCTTCGGTATTGTTGCGCCACAACTTCTCGGTGAACACTCTGTCATCGGTTTTTACAACAGCGGACATACAAATCGTATACGTCGGGTGCGTGTGCATAACCACTTTGTGGTTGGGATCTATTTTCAAACGAGTTGCGTGCGTCATAAGGTGTGCGGGAAGTTCGCTCGTGAATTTTCCGCCGTCTTTATATCCCCACAAAAGTTCCGCCGATTTGCCGTCTGCACCGATACGGATTATACCGAGATTGGTTTCGGGATCGCCTTCGACATTCTTGAAATACTTGCCCGTTCCCGTCACGATAAAATACTTGCCGACCAACTCTTTTGCGTCGAATCCCGTCGGGATAACACGCAACACTTTGTCAGTATTGAGATACTCTTTTACTTGTTCTTCATCGAGCAACACGGAAACGTTTCCGCCGTTTCTCTCGTCCCATCCCTGACGATACATATTGCTCGTAATTTTGCAAAGTTCTTTTACAAACGGTGCTTCAAGTATGTTTTTCATCTTTTGCTAAGCACTCCTTTTTCGTAGTCTTTTATTTCGTCAAACCAATCGTCTTTCATACCTTGTCTGTCGAGATACTCTCTCCAAACTTCGCCGAAAGGATAGGTTTTGAGTTGTTCTTGTCTGTACATAAGTTCGGTAAACTCGCCGTTATCTTGCAACTTTTTGAGCGTATCGTTGGGCGTAAGCAATGCGTAAAGCAACGCTTTTTGCATATTGCGCTCACCCGTAACCCACGCAGATATACGGTTTATGGACGCATCGAAATAGTCAAGACCGATAAGCACTTTGTCAAGCGCGTCGTTTCTTACAATCTCTTTTGCAATCTCCTTGAGTTCGTCCTCAAACAAAACGACGTGGTCGCTGTCCCATCTCACTCCGCGCGTTACGTGAAGCGCAACTTTATCGTAGAAAGCAAGCAATGCGGGAATCTTGTCGCTGACGTATTCGAGCGGATGATAATGTCCGTTGTCAAGCAAGCAACAAATATCGTTTTTTGCCGCATAGTTCTGATAGAACTCGTTGCTACCCACCGTATAACTTTCAACGCCTATTCCGAACACCTTGCTTTCCACCGCTACGACAACCTTTTTCTTGTCGTACGGCTCTTTCAAAATTTCGTCAAGGCTGTCTTTCAAGCGAAGTCTTGGCGTGAGTCTGTCCGCGGGAACGTCCTTAAATCCGTCGGGAATCCAGATGTTCATAAGACAATGGCTGTTCATTTCATTTGCAAAATATTCGGAAATACGGATACACGCTTTGCAATGCTCAATCCAGAATTTGCGTACGTTTTCGTCGGGTGATGAAAGCGTAAGTCCGCCCTTTACCATCGGGTGCGAGAACATCGTGGGATTGAAATCGATTCCGTCAAGTCCTATCTCTTTTGCAAACTCAACCCACGGCGCGAAATGTTCGGGACGATATGCGTTTCTATCCACCTTTTCACCGCTCAAAATTGCGTAACTTGCGTGCAAATTGAGTCTTTTCTTGCCGGGCATGAGCGAAAACGCTTTTGTCAAATCTTGTTTGAGTTCTTCAAAATTTCTTGCACGCCCCGGGTAGTTGCCCGTCGTTTGAATACCGCCCGACGCAGCACCGCCACCGTCAAGACCTACAACGTCGTCGCCTTGCCAACAATGCACCGAGATTGCGGTATTTTTAAGTTTTTCAATCGCTTGTTCCGTGTCCACGCCTATCTTTGCGTAAACTTCTTTCGCTTCTTGATAACTCATAGTTTATAACTCCATTTGACTTTTCAGATTGCCTATCGCAGTTGCTTCAATGGGCATTGCGACAACTTCTTTGTTCGTAAATTCTCTTGTAAATTCATTGACCAACTTGTTGTTTGCGCCACCGCCGACGATATATATCTTATCGAACGTACGATTTTCGCATTTTTCCAAATCGTCAACTGCTTTTTTGTCTCCCATTGCCATAGACCTGTACGCGCAGCGATACAAATCCCCTTCAGTTTTTGGCGCGTTGAGATTGCTACTCTCAAACCAGTTCTTGATTTTCTTGTCCATATTTTCGGGCAAAGAAAACTCTTTATCGTTGACATCGAACGTACCGTCAAACGTGCTTTCGCTTGCAAGGTGCGTCATCTCGTCAAAACTTCTTCCGAACACGTTTTTGAGGCACACGTTTATCCACATACCCGTGATATTCTTCAAAAAACGGAAGTTTCCTACACCGCCTTCGTTTGCGAAATTGTATCTCAAAGCATCTCTCGACACGTTGGCTTCTTTTATCTTTGCGCCGAGAATTGCCCAAGTTCCGCTTGAAATAAGCACGCTGTCGTCGGGATTGTCAACGGCATAGAATGCGCTTGCCGTGTCGTGTGACGGACAGAGTTTAACAGTTGTTTGTCCACCCACTTCTTTTGCAACATTGTCATTGAGTTTCCCAACAACCGTTCCCGGCATATTGAGTGACGGGAACATTTGAAGCGGCAAACCTAGCGTTTGAATTAGGTCTATATCGAACTGCTTTGTTTTGCAGTTCACAAGTCCCGTCGTCGTTGCGTCCGTATATTCCTTCACCATATTGCCCGTAAGCAAATAACCGAAGTATTCCGGCATCATAAGGAATGTCGAAACGCCGTCCAAACGACCTTCCTTTTTGTCCGCATAAAGTTGATACACGGTGTTGAAGGACTGGAACTGTATGCCCGTGCGCATATAGAACGTTTCGAAAGAAATCTTTGAGTTTATCTCTTCTATTGCACTCTCCGTTCTCGAATCCCTATACGCATAGCAAGGCAACACGGATTTGCCGTCTTTTATGAGAACGTAGTCCACGCCCCACGTGTCTATTGCAAGGCTTTCAATACTCTCGTATTGCGAAAAAGCCACTTTAAGTCCGTTTTTAATCTCGTTAAACAGTCTTTTTGTATCCCAAACGAGATGTCCGCCCCTGTTGTCCATGTGGTTTTCAAAGCGGTATATCTCTTTGGTTTTTATCTCGTTGCCCTCTTTCCAACCGACGATATGTCGTCCGCTGGATGCTCCGAGATCTATTGCAAGATAGTACTTGTTGTCCATATACTTCCCCAAGTTTTACATTTCGTCTATCGCAAACGAACGCTTGCCTTGAACTGTTTCTATTTTACCGTTAGGAAAAACGAGAACGCACTCAAAGCCGTGAACGTCCACATTCAGACTAATATGTTTATTGACTCTTTCCCAGTCAATCGATATGCTTTTGCCACCGCGTGCATAAGCAATGTTTGCGCTGTTTACGCCATCAATAAGTATCGGTTTTATTCTTACCGATTTACTATCCACCACGTCGAGCCAACCAATGTTCTTATAAAACCAAGCAAGAATTGCGCCCCAGAAATGGTGATTGAAAGACGGAATACGTTTCATACCGTCTTTTCTCATTTTTTTGCCGTCAATGACTTCGTACTCCTCAAAACTTTCCCACAAAGTCGTTGCGCCTTGTTCTATCCAATATCCGTATGACGGGAAACTCTTTTGCGTAATAAGTTTGAAACACAAATCGACGTCGCCGTGATTTACAAGCGTGTCGAACAAATACTTATATCCCACAACGCCGACTCTGAAATGGTCGTCTTGTCCGTGAATAAGGTCAATCAAGTCACGATACACGTTGACACTTTCGTCATTTGTCAATACACCCGTTTGAAGAGCCATTGCGAGTGCTGTTTGCGTTTTCACGACAAGTCCGTCGCATACGTATTTCTTGCGGAAATTGCGTTTAAGACGCTTTGCAAAGCCTTCTATTTTATCGGTAGGCAATCCAACCGCTTCAAACATTCTTATAGCCTTTGTCGCTATGTCAATCATCGTCAAAGAATCGGTGATTTCAACAGGTGTTTCAAAATCGCCTTCGTTTTTCGTGTATGTTTGAACCCAATCGCCCAAGCCGAAATTTGCCAAGCCGTCGGCGTTCAATCGTGTCGTGACATAATCGAAGTATTTATTTATCGCTTCGGCATTGTCCTTGACTACCTTCTCGTCACCGTAAAAACGGTAAAGTTGATACGGCAACTCAACGATTACGCTGTCCCATGCGGGACCGTTTCCGAAATCGAAGCCCCAACCTGCCGTCGGAATAATTCCCGGTAACATACCGTTTTCTTTTTGAGCATTGCGGATTTGAAGCAACCATTGTTCTAGACTTGCCTTTGCGTCGAAAGTGTAAAGCATTTGCTCTGCACTAAGCGAAGCATCTGCCGTCCAACCGTTCTTCTCTCTTTGTGGGCAGTCGTAAGGATAAAACACAAAATTGCTTCTGTCGCTTTGAATCGTCATTTGAACAAGTTTATTTACTGTTTCGTTGTCGCACCGGAAATTGCAAACCTTTGGCAAATCACTGTATGTAGAAACAAACTCAACTGCATCGAGCGTTGCTTGTTCGTCGTTCAGTCCGCAAACTTCGCAATATCTGAAACCGTGCCAAGTGAAACTCGGCAAATAACTTTGTTCCCCACTCCTACAAACGTACACGTCGTGTTGATTGTAACCGTCAACGGTTTTATCAAAAGAAATACTGCGATAATCGATGCTACCGTCTTCACAAATCTCTTCCGCAAAGTACATATCGATACGTTGTCCTTCTTCTGCATTTAACAAATGAAGCAAGCAAAGTCCCGTATCGTTTGCACCGAAGCCATACAAATATCCGTTCGGCGTTTTCTTCAAACAAACGGCTTTCTTTGGAGTTCCTTCGACAATAGGTTGAACTTTATTCTCTACAATTCTACCTTTTGGAGCATCCACCAAAATTGCCTTTTCAAAACCGCTTAAATCGGTATCGGTCAAAACGCCTTTTCTTTCCAAACGTGCGTCATAACGCTCTCCGCAACGGAAATCGTCAAAAGTTATAGAACTATCTATCGCAACAAACTTTTCGTCTGTTTCAAGCAATACTTTGCCTTTTTGGCTTATTTTCAATGCGAATTTAGGCGCACTACGATAAGGCGCGGATTCATTGAGCCAAATATCGGAATCGTTGGTATCGACAAATCCGTTTCCAAGCAACACGCAAAGCACGTTGTTTTCTTTTTTGAGTTTATTCTCAATATCGTAAACGTCGTAAACAACAACTTGGTCGGGATTGCTCATATAAGGTGCAAAGAAACTCTTATTGAGTTCTTCCCCGTTCAAAAACAATCTATAAAGACCGACTACTACAATCGTCAGTTTCGAGTTTTTAGAATTATCGCAATCAAACACACGCTTAAAAAGCGGCGCATTTACGTGCCTTTCTATAGTGTTGTATTCCTTTGAGCGTGCGATAAATTTCATATTCTACTCCGCTTATTACTTTGTACTATCTTGTTTCAACAGCAAGTGTCTGCGTTTGCGTATTTCGTTTACCAATTCTCTCTCGTCTTTGATTGCTTTTTCAAGAATAATTCCCGCTCCGCCGTCTTGCGGTTCGTGAAAATCGCTTCCCGCAAGCGGAATAAGTCTGTAATCTTTTGCAAACTGTTCCGCTTGTTCATTGTGACTGTCGTGCCTTGCGTATCCGTTGTAAACTTCTACAGCTTCAAGCAACGACGGATTCCTATACGTTATTATCGTTCTGAACGGATGAGATTGAGAAAAAATCCACCCGTTTTCTCTGCACAAAAGACTTATTTCTTCAACGCTGTTTCGGAACATACGTTCACCGCCGTCAAGCACAAATTCGGGAGTTATTCCGTAAATCAAGAACTCTGCTTTGTATGGCGTGTCTGCGTTGTAATATGAAGTGCAATCAGGCATAAATTCCATCCCGAAAAACACGTCTATTCCAACCTTTTGACACTCTTGTTTCAATCGATTGTAATGCTCGACAAAGTTTTGATTATACTCTTTTGCCGTCATTCCGTAATAATCGATCAGATAAGAGTTGTAATGAGAAGTATAAACTATGCCGTTATACCCTTTACCTTTGTATATTTCCGCAATGGTTTTCTCATCCGTTTGCGCGCAAGGCGAAGTGCCTTTTACGTGAAGGTGAGTTTCTAATTTATACCCCATATTTACACGGCCGATGCACTTATGTTGTCCATAACGGATGCGCTTGAAAGCAATTGTGCTGCCGCTTTATCGACAACGAGAACTGCGTTCGGATGCTTTTGAAGTATGCTTGCCGGGCAACTTTCGTCAATCTTCTTTTCAACAGTCTTGTAAACCGCAAGCGCCTTGTTGCTTCCGGATGCAAGTATAACGATTTTCTTTGCTTGCATTATATCTGCAATACCCATAGAAATCGCACGAGTTGGAACTTGCGAGATGTCATCGAAAAGTCTTGAATTGTCTTTTATCGTGTTTTCAGTCAAATTGACGATATGGGTGTGGCTGTCAAACGGCGTTCCCGGCTCGTTGAAAGCAATATGTCCGTTGCTTCCGAGTCCCAAAAGTTGAATGTCTTGGCGTAACTCTTTTACGAGATTTGTGTATCTTTCGCACTCTTTGTCAAAATCCGTTGCCTTTCCGTCGGGAAGATGCGTATTGTTTTTGTCAATATCGATTTTATCAAAGAGATTGTGGTTCATAAACCAAACGTAACTTTGGTCACTTTCTTCACCGAGTCCGACGTATTCGTCCAAATTGACCGTTTTGACGCCTTTGAACGACAATTCGCCCTTATGGCAAGCATCTGCAAGTCTTGCGTATGTACCGAGCGGAGTCGTTCCGGTTGCGAGTCCCAAAACCGCATTTGGTTTGTTCTTCACCACTTCGGCAAGCAATTCTGCGCCGACTTTGCTCATTTCATCATAATTTTCAGTAACGATAATTTCCATTTGTTTCTTTTTCCGTTTGTCTTAACAATCAACCTAGCAGTTGCGAATTGTCAGTCTTGTTTGCTCGGTAAGCACTCCACAAGCACCGCTTTCGTATCGGATACAATACTGTATTTACCTTCCGCAACGTACGGAAGATAGAAATAATCGCCGCGTTTTATATCTTTTTTGTAGTTTTCGCCGACGATTTGTCCATTACCTTCGAGGCAGATATACACTGCCGGCGCGTAACTCATAACGAAACTTCCGCCGTTTTGAACGGTATGACGCACTTCCGCAAAGCAAGGCGTATCGTCATAGCCGATAAGCACTTCTTTCTTGTATTTTTCCGTATCGACAACGGTCTTTGGCGATACTTTTGCATATGCCTTTGCCGCGTCGCCGTATATGTCGTAATTGATTGCGTCGAGTGCAACGTCCTTATCGAGTCCGATGTATTCTTCGTTGTAACTGATGTGATAATCGCCGCACCAACGTTCGGGTTGAATGGTGAAATCCGTCGGTTCTTGCACTTCTATAATCGTGCAACCTGCGCCTATTGCGTGGATAAGTCCCGCGCGGATGAGCCACAAATCGCCGACCTGCACTTCTACGCCTGCAAGAAGATTGCCCATTATGTCTTTTTCGACTTCACTGCGTTCTTCGAGCGCGGACAATTCTTCTTTCGTTATTTTGTCTTTGAATCCGAAATAGAGTTTTGCGCCCGGACGAGTCGCAATCACGAGCCACGCTTCCGTCTTGCCGTATTCCGAGTTGAAATATTTTCTCGAAAAATCCTTTGTCGGATGCACTTGGAAGGGCAATCTCGTTGCGCTGTCCAAAAATTTGACAAGGCAATCGTATTTGCGGTTGCCCAAAAGTTCTTCTTTATGCTCGTTGAGCAAATCATCGAAAAACAAACCCGTGCCTTTCACAACGGATACGCCGTCGCGCTTTCCGAAATACTTGGGGTTGATTGCTCTCACTTTGCTTGCAACCCATTCTTCGGGGAACATATTGTCCGTTCCGTCATCGAAACCGTCTGCGAAAATCTCTTTGAACGGTTTTCCACCGTGATAAATGCGGTACACTCTGTTGCGCTCAAAAAAAATAGGTTGCGACACTATGCTTTTAATATCGGTCATAATTGTATTGCTCCGTAAAATTCTGTGGCTTTTGCGCCCTTGATATTGCCTTTCATTGCGGCATTATCAAGATTTTCTTTTGTCATGTCTTTGCCTTCTATTGTCGCAAGGAATGCGCCGAAAAACGCGTCCCCCGCACCTGTTGTGTCCACGCATTTCAAACCGCTTATGCTCGGCACAACGCCTTTGAAACCGTTGTAATAATACGCGCTGCCGTCTTTTCCGAGAGTTACGAGCAACAGCCTGTCTTTGACGTACAACGATTCTGCCGCCTTGTCCATATCTTGTATGCCCGTGTAATCGGCAAGTTCGTCTTCGGAAAACTTGATTATGTCCGCACACTCGACAAACGGCGCATACGCTTTTTTCGCGTCCTCGAAATCGCGATAAATGTCCTTGCGGAAGTTCATATCGAAACTGAGTTTTACGCCTAAGTCTTTGGCTTTTTTTGCAATCTTTTTGGCAAACTTTCTGCCGGTTTCTTCCGAAAGCATAAGCGAGCCGAGATGCAAAATGCTCAAATCTTCGTATTTGCCGAAGTCTATTTCATCCAAGTCAATATTGTAGTCTGCCGTATCGTGACGATTGAACGCAAAATCGCGTTCTCCGTCCGTTAGCGTAACAAAAGCAATCGTCGTGTTGCGCTCATCGTCCGTTTGAATGTCGAGAAAATCCAAATTCGCTTTTTGCGCTTCCGCCGTAACGAAACGGCCGATAACGTCGTTGCCTACACGTCCGACAAACCCGACCTTTGCACCGCTTTGCTTTGCGTTGACCGCGAGATTGAACGGTGCACCTCCGCAAAACGCTTTGAACGTGGTTACACCGTTAATCTTTTCGCCAATCATATCGGCAAGTATTTCTCCGATAGACAAAATCATAAGCCACTCCTTAGAACAATTTGATTTGTTCCTTGGTGTTGATAACACCACACTTGTCGGTATCGAGTTGCAATTTTACGTTTTCCGCATCGAAATCCTTGTCTACGCAGACAATAACTCTTTCGACTTTCTCTTCTTTTGCTTCTTTCGCTTTCTTTTTGCCGACAACGTCTTCCGTTTCGGGCTTTTCTTCACCGATTTCACATTCGATGAATTTTTCATTGCCGTAATCGAAGCGACCTACAACCTTTGCAGAAATTCCTTCGTCCGCAACGTGAATTTGATACGGATTGAACGTGAACGACAAGTGTTTGCCGAAAATGGATCTGCTTGCGGTCGTGATAATGCGAATTGCTTCGTCTTTCTTGCAGATATAACTAACGCCTGCAATGACGAACTCACAATAAATCTCTTTTCTCTTTTTCGTGATGCCCTTATCGTCGGTGTACTCTTTCTGAATGTCGTGTTTGACCATTTTGCCCGAAAGAGAGTTTTCCATATTAAGCGGTTTAACCACTTCGTTTTCGCCTTGATAGAACGAGCAATACTTCAAATCTACGGATACGTTAAGTTTCGCACCGTCTTCGTATTCGTTTTCTCCGCAAGAAACGAACAACGGGAATCCGACGGAATTCAATTGCGCAATATGTTTGCCGTCGATGTTTTCACTCTTAACAACACTTGCTTCGATGTCGCCTTCAAAACCGATTGCTTCGGAAGGTATACGCATTGCATATTCACCGTCTTCAAGAGAAATTGCGGGCGGCAATTCTCTCGTCGTTCCAAGGAAACCGACTTTACCGTTTTCGACTTTTGCGTCTACGAACATATAAGTCGGAATTCTCGGAGAAACGGTTTCTTCCGTTTCTGCATCAAATAAATGAATATGGCGCATATCGAGCGATACGTCAATGACTTCGTCAACGCTCCATTGGAATTGAGTCGGGGCTTTGATGATGACCTTTGTTGCGCTGTCGGAAATCGAATCTTCGGAATTGAGATTAAAATCCGCATAGACTTGGCTGTCCACACCGAGTTCTTCAACGTGCGAGATACGGCACTTTGCCTGATAAGGATATTTGTTCGGATCAACGGAAATATGCTCTGCACGAATGCCGAGAATAACTTTCTTTTCGCCCGTAAGATAAGTTCTGTCTGCTTTTGCAAAAAGCGAGTATGGAACATCGAATACGCAGTCGGTTCCCGTAATAGCAACCTTAACCGTGTCGCCTTCGAGTTTGAGCGTCGATTCAAAGAAGTTCATTTGCGGTGTACCGATAAATCCTGCGACGAATTTGTTGCACGGATAATTGTAAAGGTTTCTCGGCGTGTCGATTTGCTGCACGAAACCGTCTTTCATAACGACGATTCTCGTACCCATAGTCATTGCTTCGACTTGGTCGTGCGTGACGTAAATAAACGTCGTTTGCAATTTGTGATGCAATTTGGAAATCTCCGAACGCATTGTCGCTCTAAGTTTCGCGTCAAGGTTTGAAAGCGGTTCGTCAAGAAGAAACACTTTCGGTTCGCGTACGATTGCACGTCCGAGTGCGACACGTTGACGTTGACCACCGGACATTGCTTTCGGCTTTCTGTTGAGATATTCGGTGATGCCGAGAATGTTTGCCGCTTCTCTAACTCTGCGGTCAATCTCGTCTTTTGGCATTTTGCGAAGTTTCAAACCGAATGCCATATTGTTGTAAACCGTCATGTGCGGATAAAGTGCATAGTTTTGGAAAACCATAGCAATATCTCTGTCTTTCGGCTCCATATCGTTCACGACGATGTCCCCGATTTTGAGTTCGCCGGAAGTTATCTCTTCAAGACCTGCAATCATTCTCAAAGTAGTTGATTTTCCGCACCCGGAAGGGCCGACGAAAACGATAAATTCTTTGTCTTTGATTTCCATAGTGAAATCGTTGACCGCTTTTACGCCGTTTGGATACACTTTGTAAATGTGATTTAATGTAAGACTTGCCATAATTCTCCTTTGTTGCTATATATTGCTAACTTTTGTGTTTTTTATTTTACCACACGAAATTGCTCATCGTGTTTCCTTCACTGATATGCACACCGCCCATAGATTCAAACAACGCCAAAAACTCTGTGCGATAGCTTGAGTTTTGTTTTGCCAACATAAACAGCGGAATGAGTTTCAATTGCAACAATCTACTTGCACAATCTTGCGATAAAGCACTTGCCGCTTGATCAAGCAAATCTATTTGTGCAAGATAGAAACTGTCCGAGATTTTATTCTTCTCATACACGTTGACAAAGCCGTTGCTTCCCGTCCCCGAAGTCGAGTATTTTCTCGCATACTCAGCGTCAAAATTATCATAATACTGCTTGACCTTTTCGTATGCGATTTCTCCGTAATAATACTTCAAAAACTCATTGCGCAGTTTGGTAGCGTCTGCATCGGGATTCCAACAGAGTTTAGAGAACACATACGCTTCGAGATACTGATCCGCATGTGTTTTCTCATTGAAAACGCCTTGTATGAACGCATAATCAACACCGCTGTTCTTCAATAGTGTAAGATTGCGCTTCATATTCACCACTACACCCGTATAAGCAAAATAGTTGCCAAAATCGGGCGAATAAGTCCACGAGAAGAGATTTGACGTCACTTTTGCCCAATCCGAGTATATTGTCGATGCCGAAACGTGTCCGAGCATTGTGCTTGAATCGTAAGTTCTCCCGTTTTCACGCTGCAACAGCGGTTGATTTTCGTCATCGAGCGCAAGATAGCGATCAACGACGATAGGCGCGATTCTCACCCACAAATGTTCGTTGTTGGGTATGCAGGTTGAATCAATCTTGCCGTCAATAACAGGCGCAAGCAGATTGTACTGATACGCAAACATAACAAGCCTGTAATTCTTGTTCCGCACTTTTGCGTTTCCGCAGTTTTCCAACTCATTGATAATTGCGTTCCAGAAGCGAACGGTTATTCCGCTTCTATTATACTGCTTTGTCGCCGCAATACAATCAGAACATTCACAACGTTCGTTTGTGTCCGCTTGTCCGACAGAAAGCCAAAAATTATCTTTGTCGGTGTTTGCAAGCAATTCATACAATGCCGCGTACATTGCTTCCGCCGCAGTATCGATTGCGCTTGTCGAGCGGTCGATTGTTCCCGACGAAGTGATTCCGTCCGTATAGCAAACGTCAATGATATTGCCGTTATACTTAAAGAACATCGTATCTTCATACGCCGAATAATCTGACGGTTTAACGAATGAAAGAGTGTTGTGTGCCGTTCCTATTCCCTTTTCCGCATCGGTGTACCACTCAAAACCGCCTGTTCCGCTATTTGCGCTCGTAATATAGTCACCGTTGAAGCGCAAATGTTGGGAATACTTGATGTTTTCGCTTGTGGACGGATAAAACGTAGACGTGTTGAGATATTGTCTGTATTCAAACTGCGGTGCAAACGTATTGCATTGCGCCATTATATTGGCGGAAGTTATTTGCGGAACGTACGTGTACTCTGCCGTAAGGAAGCGCACGCCGAGATTGTCTTCCACAAACTGATCTGCCGCATACAAAATGCCGTTTTGGTTGTTTGCAATAAGGCAAATGACGTATCTGTCGGACGTTATCGCAAACGAATCAGGGACCACAACCGCGCTTGAGATAAGTTGTTCGGAATTCACGATATTTCCGTTCCACTTGAAGTGTTCAAGGCTGTTAAAAACGGAAGTTCTGCCAACCGAGATTACCTTTGAAGTTTCATAATCGAATCCGGTATAGTTGACCTCGCATACCGCGCTTATATTTACGCCAAGCGTTTGCTTGATGTATGTTTTGATAGATTCCGCAGCACTCTTTGCATATTCGTCGTTTTGATAAACGATTGTGTATCCACCGCTTGCCAAATCGAACAAATCCGCGCCGATTTCAAAGTTGCCGAGCCATTGCGCCTTAAATGCAACGTCTTTCGTCACAACGTAAGTATCGCCGGGCCGATAAACTCTTTTACCGTCAGACCACCCCACAAAGAAACCTTCTACGTTTGTAAAGGTATTTTCGGGCAAAGTTATACTTCCGTTTTTGCTTTGACTAATAGTTGCAGGTGCTTGCCCTTCACCGCCGTTTGCATTGAACGACACGTCAAGCAAAAGGCTGAATTTTGCATATACTTCGACGTTTTGCGCTTTCGACGTATCGATTGATTCAATCGGATAACAGAACGTGGCATCCGAATACCAACCTGCGAAATTATATCCGCTCTTTGTCGCGTCGAGAAGTGTGATATTGCTATCTGTTATTTTGTAACTTACGGGATTGCCTTGATTGTTTACGCCACCGTCGAGATGATAAGCAATCGTATAATCCACGGCTTGCCATTGTGCCGTGAAAGTTGTAGATGACGTGAGAGTGTAATTTGCACCCGCTTGATATGTATTTGAACCGTCGTTCCAACCGACGAAATTATATCCTTTTTTAGTAAAATCGTTTTCGGGCAACGTAATTTGAGTTCCGTTTTCCAAAACGATGTCGCTTACCGAGCCTGTCGCTCCTTGACCGCCGTCAAACGAAGCAATCGGATAATCGTTGAACTTTGCATATAACGTGATATTGCCAACCGTGCCTTTTGCAATAAGTGCAATCCTTTCAGTGAAAGCCGCGTCCTTGTACCAACCGTCGAATTTGGCATTGGTTTTGCTCGGATAATTCAAAACAATCGCATTGCTATCCACATAGTAAGTGTCGGGATTTGAAGAATCGTTCGTTCCGCCGTTCAACACATACGCGATTGAGTAAGCGATTTTTGTCCAAGTTGCGGTAATCGTGACGTCGCTTTTCGGTGCGGATATACTGTCCCCCGATTTTTTCACGCCGTCCGGCGTTTGCCAACCGTCAAAGGTATAGCCTTTTCTTTCCGAAATAGAAGGCAAAATCACGGTATTTCCGCTGACTTTTCTTGTAAATGACGGGATTTCGCAACCCGACTCGAAAGTTATCGTAATATCTTGTTTTGTCTGTGCGTTGACGTTTACTACAAGAACTGCCGTTGCATTTTTATATTTTGCAACGAGCGTCGTTGTGCCTTGCTTGAGCGCAACGAGTTTTCCTTCACTATTGAGTATCGCAACGTCTTCTTCTGATATGGAATAAGTGCATTGTGCGTCGATTGCCGACGACGCTCCGTCAACCGATTTGAAAACGTATACGGCAGGAAGTTCTATTCTGTCCCCCACCGTCATTGAAATCTCGGTTTGCGCAAACTGAACGGAATATGACACAACTGGTTGCGGTTTCGTATTTCCCGAAAAATCACAAGCGACAAAAGCCGCACAAATAGCAACCAAAATCAGAGTTATAAGCAATGTTTTCGTCAGTTTTTTCATTTTGCTACCGAGTGTAGATTTGCCCGCTTTTTACAGCAGTTGCAACCATATTTATTTAAGGTTTTTCCCGTCGGCTTAACTGCCGACGGGAAATTATGCCACCTTAGAGCATTATAATTATTTCAGGAGATGATTATTAGATTTCCGTAAGGAACTCGTAAGCGATTGTTACATTCGTTTCTGCTGCCGTAAAGAAAATTTGCAGACTGTCAGAACACTTGCTAAGATCAACAACTGCTTCCGTATTGTCTTTACTAAAACCTATCATATGAGCGTTTTCACCACTGAATGCGCCGTTGCCAAATCACACTTGACCATTCAACGCCGACGGATCGGAAATTGTGAATTTGACATATCTGTACTTCTCTTTAAGTGCCGAAAGTTCGTTGAAATACAGTGTCAAATCATTAACGCTCGTAACCGTGATAGAGTTTTTGCCTTGTGCGTAGGAGAATCCACCCCAAGAGTTTCTGTTTGCGTGGAAGTCTGCAAACTTGACGCTCGCAACACCTTCATTGTCAAATCCAAGGCAAAGCGTTGAACCATTATTCATATTGTTCAAGTACTTAATAGTTCCGCTAATTTCATCGGACTCCAACGGACTTTGATCAGGAGCAGTATAACCCCAAAGCATATTTCTGGTGTTTGTGCCCTGAACAATCCAAGTCAAATCGGAATACATCAACGTTCTTTGAGATGCTTCGTTTCCTGTTGCATACTTTGCAAACCACGCTTCATCGGAAGTAGCATATGCGCCATTGCCTGCGCTAACGGTATCAAGCACGAGAGCACCATTTTCGTTTGCAATATACACGTTGCTTGCAGATTTTGTCCAAGAAGTCGTTTCTTCGCTCTTGAAGAATTCGATTGCAGACATAGTAAGAACAGACGACAAATTCGTGTTGTTTATATTAACAGTCAAATAATCTGTCGTATGTCCTTCTTTTGCAAACGACGTAAGGTCGAGACGAACATCCGCTTCGCTTCCACTATATAGTTTCCAATAGTAATTCCAAGCGCTACCTTCTGTAATCATTGTAAGATTTCCAACCGTAGAACCGTCTTCCGCAACTGCAACGAGATGGAATTTCATGTGCGTATAACCTGCGAGCAATGCGTCGTCAATCAAACTTCTTGAAATCTTAAACGTACCACCTCTGAATTTAATCGGGGAAGTGCCGTCGAAAGTATTGGTATTAGGATCGCACCATGCACCGATTTGGAAGTAATCTGCAAAACGGTCTGCCGATTTTGCAATGTTTGCAATTCTTGCTTCTGCTTCTGCAACAAGTTGTGCAAGGTTGGTTGTTGCAACGATAACTTCTGTGTCGGCAGTGATGTTGCCGATGATGTAATAGTTGCCGTCAAAGTTTACGGTTGCATCGTTGTTTGCGGTTACGCTGTCAATGCGATAGCCGTCTTTTGCGGTGATTTTGAGTGCTACGTCTGCGCCGTTAAGACTGATTGCAGGAAGAGTCCCCGCAACGTCAAAGCCTTCACCTGCAACAGTGACTTTGTATTCAACGTCAACAGCCGCCGTAGAATGTACTTTGACAGTAACGGCAATGTCTTTCGTGACGTTGGAGAATGTCCAAACGTTGCCTTCGTTGGTGATTGTGACATTGGCGTCATCACAAGTTACATTATCGATTGCCCAATCGGTATTTGCAGTGATTGTAAAGGATACACTGCTACCTTCATCAACTTGTTTGTTGTAAGCGTCTGCAGTAAATCCCGTGCCTTGTGAAATTATCACGTTGTGGCGAGATCTGTGAGTCGTTACGTTCAAAGACGAATCTTTCGTTGCATTTGACACCGTCCAAACGTCACCATCTCTCGTAACGGTTGCGCCGTCGCAAGTGATACTGTCGATTGTGTAAGCATCGGTTGCTTTGATTGTGAAAGATGCGCTTTCGCTTGCGCCGATTTCCGCATAAGTAACGCCCGTGACTTTGTAATCCCATCTGCTTCCGATTGTTACAAAGTGTTTGTCGTTTTCTTCTTCAAAACCAATAATTTCGACGTCAAGGGAACAGTTTTTGTTTTCACTTTCACCTGTTCTGGCGCAGATTTGCATAACGTTGCCGTCTTCACTAAAGGTGAACCCGTCAAAATATTTGCTAAGGTCAAGCCTGAACGCAACGTCGTATCCCGCATAAGACCCCCAATAGAAATCCCAATTGGGCATTGACGTAAAGCAGATGTTGTCAACAATATCAGATGACAAGTTGTTTGCTTTGATACGAATCACTAAATACTTGTAACCTGCTGCTTTTGCATCATCGACGAGTGCTTTTTGAGCCGTCATATTGCTTGACTTAAGTTTTACGACTTTGTTGTTTTCGCCCCAGTTGGTTGCACCCCAACCGCCGTGATGGAAATACTTCCAGAAGTTGCCTTCCAATTTAGTAATGGCTGCAAGTCTTGCTCTTGCCTCTTTCTTTGCAATTTCCGCTTGTGCAGCGTCGTATTCTTCTTGTGTATAGTAGGTAAACGCTACGTTGATAGTATCGGCAGCAGTTTTGCCTTGTCCACCTTTTGTATCAACTTTGGAGAGCGCAATTTGTTTTTCATCGGTAAGTGCAAACAAGACCGTTTGACCTGAGCCGAGATTGGTGAATTCGACATTTTTTCCTTGTGCCGCATCATAGTATTGATAGATAAATGCCTCGCCGTCCTTTGTTGTGAAAGTGGGAGCAATCTCAATATATCTTACGCCTGCGGCATAAAGAGTTTTGATATATGCTGCGGATAGTGCCGGGCTGTTTGTCCACCAGTCATTGCCTGCGGGAACGACAATCTTTGCACTATTAATGCGAGTTTGTTCGTTATTGTAGGTCAATTCGACCGATTCCGCATAACCTTTTGTGAAGTTTGTGTCTTCGACATATTCTTTGTGATATTCAAAGCCAACCGACGTCACTTCGACTTTACCGTCAAAGTTTCTGAGAATAAACGTTGCCGTACCGTTTTCTTCGATACGAAGTTTCATGGTATATTCGTCGCCTGTTTTCGGGGTGACGCCGACATAGTTTACGGGATGAGTCGCTTCCGTGATGTAATCGACACCCTTTACATACCAAATACCTCTGCCATATCCTTCGGCAGTAGCATTGTTTGTGCCTTGATCCAAAACTCTAAGAGTTACGACAACGATATTGTTTTCACCTTTGTTTGCGGAAATGTAGTCTGCAGAAAGAATCGGATTTGAATCCACATATGCAGTACCTTCTGTGAAAACACCGCTCAAAGCAACTTTGCCGTCTTTGGTTGCGCTTACGTTTGCACCGCTCCAACCATAGTTGTTGACAATAACGAGAGAATATTCTTTTGCATATTCGGTCAATTCTTCATTGTTGCGGAAGAATTTGATTGTGTAGGTGTAAGAACCTGCCGCAGTCGGATTCGCCGTGAATTCGTCGCTGCCAAGGAAATATTTGACCGTGATTGCTTGTGCGCTGTTTGCACTCTTCACTGCCGTGGGGAGAACAAACTCTTCACCGACAAGATATGCAAGTTCGGTTACGTCGGAAGTCGTGAACGCAGGTGCTTGATTGTCCGTGAGTGTGAGAGTCACAACTTTGAACGTGTCTTCAAACACGAGAACGAACGTGTGTTCGCCAAGTTCAAGGCTTGCAAGGTAAGATGCCGCAAAGAACGTGCCTTCTTTGTCGGAATTCCAAGATGCTTGTGCGGTCGTAACTGCGACAAGACCGTTTTCGGAATCATATTTGAAAAGGTCGAAATCAACGCCTGCTTCGTATGCGGCAAGCATAACGGAAGTGTTTGCAAGGTCGATACTCATTGTCGGTGCAACCGTGATGGCGGTTGAACCGGTAATTGTGATTTGGACGGTTTCTTCTGCAAGGTTGCCCATCTTATCCGTTGCCGTGAAGGTCACGTTGTAGGATTGAATGTCGTAGAAGCCATAAGCGTTCTTTGAAGGAACTGTTGCCGCTTTGACGTTGACCGTCAATGCATTGTTCAATGAGTCAACCGCACTGATTTTGCCAACCAAAGTATTGATGAATGCGTTAAGATCAAGATTTTTTGACCACACAACCGTTTTGATTGCATCGCTTGCAACTGTGATTGTGGGTTCGCCATAGACGTTCACCGTTGCAGTTTCGGTTACGGTTTCGTGGCCGACGAGTTTGTAAGTGATTGTGTAAGTGCCTGCTCTTGTGAAATCAACTGCGCTCAAATCTGCACTTACTTCGCAAGTTTCGTTTTGATAAACACCCGAAACACCGGTCATATAGTATGCTGCCGCTTTTTGTGCATCGGTGATGTCTGCCAATCTAAGATCGTAAACTCTTGTTGTTACCGAAACGTAATCTTGAAGTTTGACAACGTTTTCAACCGTGATAACGACGTTTGCAGTAACGTTTGCAACGGTGTATGTCCCGTTGACACCGGTCAAAGTAGCGTCGCCGTTCTTCACCACTGCGTCTTTTACGGAGTAGCCTGCAACCGCATTGACCGTGAACGTGTAATCTTCGCCGTAAACCGCTACGCTTTCACCCACAACGGCATAGCCCTCACCTGTGGGAAGCGTAACGCTGAATTTGAGTTTTGCAATCGTTGCGGCCAAAGTGATATTGCTTTGAACGTTGTTGATTGTGTAAGTAACGACGTTGCCTTCCGTTGACGTTGCAGTCAAAGTTGCTTCCACGTTCTTCACAACCAATGTGCTTACATCATAACCCGTTGCCACTGTAACGGTGAAAGTATAATTGCTTCCTGCCGTAACCGTCGTTTCGCCAGATGCCGTAAAGCCGTTTCCGCTCGGCAAAGTCACCGTGTAAGTGTCCGGTGCGTTTTTCTTCACTCCCGTAACGGTAATAACGAGATTGCCGCTTACAGAGTTCACAACGTACGCATTGCCGGTCTTAACAACCGTGTTGCCGTTTACTTTTACAACCATGTCGGTTCCGTTATAGCCATTTGCGATGTTGACTTGGAAGGAATAATCTTCTCCTTCTTTAACATTCGCCGCACCAACTACGGTATAGCCTTCACCGGATGGAATCGATACAGAATACGTGGATTTCTCGTCTTGCGGCGGTGCGTCTTTTTTATTACACGCCACCAAACAGAGAGAGAGAACCAACACTATTGCTATAACGATCAAAAGTGCGCTGTTCCTTTTCATAATAATCTCCTTTATCTAATTTGTTCTTTCTATATAGTATCTCTACACAAGAGATTTATATATTATTTTACAATAATATCATAGTTCATTTTGAGCAAGAGATAAATAATATATCGTGCCAAAACAATGACAAATACTGCATATAGAATAAAAAACTGTCACTTGATTTATAAATTTGAAAAAACTTGCAAAAATCGGAGTTGTCGGACATACTGAATAATAAAAAATATGTGTCTTTTTGCAAAATTGCGCATTATTGATTATCAATCAGGACGAATAGATACTTGAAAATGTCTTATTTTAGTTGTACAATAATAAAAAAACACAGGTGGTTTCAATATGAGCAAAAACGAAATACAAATTTTCGAATACAACGGAGAAGATTATCGACCCGTTATGAATTTTGAACAATGGCGCGTTGCGTTTCTCAATTACAGCGAGAAACAAGCGGAAAGCAACGTATATCAAATAGAAAGACATCTCAAAACCGACGAAGTTTTCGTGCTTTTGCAGGGCACGGCAACGCTCATCATCGGTGAAGATTTGGCACGCGTTCCTATGGAATACAACAAAGTTTACAACGTTCCGAAAGGAGTTTGGCACTGTGTGTTTATGAGCAAGGACGCAAAAATCCTTATTATCGAGAACGACAATACTTCCGTCGAAAACGGTGAATACAAAACCATAGTTCGCTAACGATTTACACTTATCAAAAATTCTCACATCTTTTCATCGACGAAGATTATAAGAGATGATAAAAATCAGCATCATAATTTCTTCCTAAGAAAAAGCGCAAACCAAATCGGCTTGCGCTTTTTCAAAAAAATATGATAAGGGGAAAATTATGAGCGATTATTTATATTTTTGCGTTGTCCGAAAAGCGTTGCAAGCACGTTGCCATTTTCGTCTATAACGTTGTAGTCCGCTTGCTCTCCTATGTCAAATTTAGGCACATAATAGTTCACATATTTGCGTGGAGATTCCGCCGCCATATAGACTGCTTGTTCCAGTTCAACGCCATAAGACAACACGTTGCGCACCATTTGGTCAATGCTTGTCACGCTTCCTGCCAAAGCCGACATATCTGCGAGATAGCACACTTTTCCGTCTGTCACAACGTCTTCTTCACCGAGTTTATATTTGCCGTTCGGCATACCCGCACACGACAAACTATCGGAAATCAAACATACACGTCTGTACGTCTTGCATTTGAGAATAAACTCAAATAACAACTGCGAAATATGCTTATTGTCGGCAATCACTTCAACCGTCAAGCCGTCAAACGATAAACCGCATTCCGTCATTCCGAGAACTCTGTCAAAGTTTTCATCGCGGCGAGAAGTCGAGCAAGCACAGAATATATGAGTTACGCCGTCAAGACCTTCTTTCATACATTCTCTTATTTGTTTATCGCTGCTGTCGTCGTGACCGCCCTGCACTTTCACTCCGTTTTCTTTCAAATACCGCACAAGCGGTAAAACGTTGCGAGTTGCCGGGCAAAGCGTAACTATTTCGAGTTTGTCCTTTATCCAATCCAAAATATTCAAATCTGCCGAAACAAATTCTGTACGTATGTTTTCAAGCGGTTGCGCGCCTTTCTTTTTAGGACTGATATACGGCCCTTCGATATGTGCGCCCAAGAACAATGCGCCCGACGGATTGAACGAATACAACGAATCGATTTGTTTTTCAAGCGCTTCGAGCGGAGTTGCGACAAACGTCGGACACACGTGGGTAATGCCGTGAGAAAAATAGTATTGACTTACCTTATCGACCTTTTCTTGATCGACAGACGAAAAATCAACTCCCATTGCGCCGTGTGTATGAATATCGACATACGCGGGGCAAATGTAAAGTCCCGTATCGACTATTGATTTCGTGATAGATTTCAAACGTCCCGATTCAATAACGATGTCATAACTATCTTTAGAGATTTCCCCATTCGAGATAGTTCTTACGCCGTAAAGTTTTGACGTTTTTTCGTCTTGTTGTGTTCCCTTTTCCACTTTTCTCTCCGTTGCAAGTGTGTATTTTAGATAAACATTTGCTCTGTTTCGACAAGCGTGTCGTTGTTGTATATGAGAGTTTTTACTTCGTATTTGCCAAACTTAACGTCTATTGTTGCACCACCACATTTGATAGTTGCACATTCGCTGTCTTCACTGTTGTTGAACAGTCTAAAAATATAACCGTCTTTTTGCACCGACTTTCTAATTGTTTCGGTGGAAATACGTTCATTCGAGCATTCGATTGTCAAGCCGTTGTCGCACTTGGTATCGATTGTCGGGAAGATATTGAGTGCATACGGCACTTCGACGAATTCGTTTGCGTTGTGTTTGAGCGTGTTCTTTTCGACAACGTCAAGTCTGAACGAGAAATCTCTTTGCCCTTGATCGACTTTGCCGATAAAGATACCTTCGCGCAACAACGGTCTGTTCGGAACGGGGTGAGCGCAATAAGTTGCCGTCTTTACGAGCGTCAATCTAATTTCACCGTCTTTATACGACGAACCGTAAGTTGACGGTGTAATGATTTGCAAGCACTTTTCGTCATCTTCATTGAGCCACACATAATCGTGTGCAATGCACTCTCTTCCGTCTTCGAACAATTTTTCCGCGCCAAACATTTGTTCGCCCGAATAATCTTTACCCACGACCGGAACGTGAAGTTTGATTGCCTTGTTCGCTTCGTTCGGGAACAAAGTGACGTTAACATCGACTTTCGTTCCTTTCTTGTAAATCTTATAGCCTATGCGAAGTCTTGTAAGACCTTTGCCAAAGAACGCTTCCGCTTCGAGATACATATCGCCGTCTTCGATAATCTCAAACGATTTCAAACCATCGAAAACGCCATCGGGATTTGCAAGCAATTCAAATGCTTCGGGATCGTCTCCAACCCAAGGTTGATTCATCCCCCACGGATCGGGAGAATCCTGATACATATACGGTGCAAACAATTTGCCTTTCGCATATTCCTTGCCATTGACAACGTAACTTTCGATAAGTCCCGTCTTTGCACCGATAACGACTTTCTTTTCACCGTTATCAAAGACTATGTCTTTGTTTGCTTCGTAAACAGGCTTCTTTCTGACTACGGTTTTTGCCGTAAATCTGCTAATTGAGAGCGGTTTCAAATCTGCCTCGAATACAACGCGCTTGCGCCAATCGATGCTGATATTGCTTGACTCTTTCACATTTTGCGAAGAAAGCAAATTGCCGTCTTCATCGTATATTTCGAGATAAGACAATTCTTCTTCGTAATAATCGGTCGGAATTATAGACAAATCGCAAGTAACAAGTTGTTTTCCGCCGTAAGTTTTCGGATTGAAAACCATAATCGGGTAAGTGTCGGGCTCTGCGACTTTTTGTCCTTTGCACAATGCGAAAAACGCGTTTGCACGTACTTGATTGAGAAGATGCAAGCCGTGATTGATATAGGTAAATCCGTTATCTTCGCCTGCCTTAATCATATCGCCGGGAAGTATGTCGTGGAACTGCACGTTGAGCATATCTTCCGTAACTTCTTCAAATACCTTCGTCGGATATTCCATTGCGCCTTTTAGGGACGCAATACTTGCGATTTTTTCTGTAAAGTAGAGTTGTCTTTCAAGTTCGCGATATTTTTGTTTGAGTCCTACCATAGAAGTATAGCAACCGACCATACAAGGAATGATAGACTCTGCAAACACTTCTGTCGGATTAACGTCGGCAAAGAATCCTTCGGGCGTTGAATATTTGATTTCGATATCGCTCGAATCTATAAGTTTTCGCACGTCTTCCAAGTCTTTTGCGGACGGACCGCCGCCGTGATTTCCGACGCCCCACGGAGAAACGCTGACATCTTCTTCTTTACGACGAGAAATATCCGATTCGATTTTTTCTCTTGCGTGTCCGAGCGGAGAGTTATATTCGGTTACACGAACGCCTTTTACCTTACTTCCGTCATATCCTTCCCATACGAAACATTCGCTCGGCAAATCAAGTTGCGGATACGGCATATATTTTCCGTAAGGACGCATAAACATATAACTGTCCTGACCGCATTTTTTGAGAATTTGCACAAGTCCGCGAGAATGTCCGAACGGGTCGAAGTTGACTGCCGTCGTCGGCATAACTCCGAATTTTTCCTTGAAATAAAGTTCGCCTTCGCGAATTTGGCGCACCATTCCTTCGCCTGACGGCATAAGGCAATCGGGTTGGAGATACCATCCCCCCATAATATGCCATTTGCCTTGTTTTACGAGTTTTTGAATTTGTGCAAACAATGCAGGGGCATATTTTTCCGTGTATTTATAAAGGTTTACTTCATTATGGCAGAAAATATAATCATACTTCTCCGCCAAATTTGCGGCACTTTGAAAAGTTGACAATGCTGCCGCTGCGCCTTCTTCCCATTCCCATTGCCAAATCGGATCAAGATGGGCGTTACATATAAGATGAAGTCTTTTCATAATGATGCTCCTTTCATTTTTCGATTGTGAATCTTGCAACTCTAACCGCACGACTCGTTCCGTATGCAAACGGTACGACTTCAAAACTATTATTTTTAGTCTTTACAGCCTTGCCGTTATCAAGCCATTTTACGTTCTTAATCTTTCCTTCCGTATTGATTTTAACCGACTTCAAGTTGTTTTTCAACCCTACGTTCGGATCTGCGGACATTCCGACATTCTTTATTATTGCATAATAGTTGTTATCGTCATACAAAACATCTGCGTTTTCGGCAGTCACGTCACACGCTTTTGCCGAGTAAATAAAGCCTTTGTTTGCTTTTATCCACTTTCCTATTTCGAGGAAGATGCACTTGTCTATTTCTCTGATTGTTCCGCGTCCGGTCAAACCTGTATTCAAAAGGAAGTTGCAGTTGTACTTTCTGCAATCCACAAGGTCTTCGATAAGACTTTTTAGGGATTTATAGTTGCAGTCGTCTTTTGCATATCCCCAATGGTCGTTGAGAACCTGACACATCTCGCCTGCAACGTGTTTTGTTTCGCATACGCAACAGCGCGGTTTTCCCCTTTCAAAGGTTACTCCGTCAAGCAAATCGTGTCCGAGTTTGCCAAGAGCGGAAAGTCCGCTGTTGTTTATTATCATTGCTTCGGGTTGCAGTTCTTTTATAAGTCCGTACAACCTGTTTTCTTGCCAGTCGACGTCGGGTTTATCCCACGTGCCGTCAAACCAAAAACCACCTATCTTTCCGTAGTTTGTGCAAAGCAATCTCAAACTCTTTTCAAGATAGTCTATGTACTTCGGAAAATCATTTTCGTATTCGGTGCAATGCCAATCGAGCATAGTGTGATAAAACACCGGCATAATTCCTTGCGCATTGCACTCGTCAACGAACTCTTTTATCAAATCTCGTCCGCATGCGGAGTGCATAACGTCAAAATCACTCAATCCTTTCGTATCGTAAAGCGAAAATCCGTCGTGATGACGCACGGTCAACGTGATATATTTACAGCCCGACTCTTTTGCCGTCTTAACCAGTTCTTTCGCCCAATTCTTCGATACGACAAATTTGGACGTAAGCGACTCGTATTTTGCTTTGTCCGCTTTGTCGTTCAAAGCCAAATACCACTCTCCCTTTCCGAGAATGCTGTACAATCCGAAATGAACAATCATTCCAAATCCCAACATCTCAAATCTTGCCACATAATTTTCCATTTAGTATCTCTCTTTCTTGTCTTTATATCTTTTGTCTTTTTGTTCAAACCATATCACGCTTTTCGCATCAATCTACTCTATCGCCGTTGTCGTGTATTTCCGCAAATCTGCCCGCAAAAGACGGTTCTTCTCCGCCTGCATACAAATGAGCGGTATCCGCAAACGACAAGCACCTGAACGACATTATACCCTTTTCTCTTTCTTCCGTCATTAGCGTTGTCACAGAAGTCGGCAACGCAATGAAGTTTTGAAGGAACGGATACGGTGATACGCTCAACAGATGCGATAGAATCATACACTCAACGCCGAAGTGGCAAAACAATGCAATCGTATCGTAATTCGGCTCAATCGCTTCGTATAGCAATCCGTTGCGTTTATATCCGTGTCGCAAGAGTATTTCGTCAATGCCGTCAGCAACTTTCCGATAGGCTTCGGAAATGTTCGAGTTCGCAAATATTTCGGCATTTTGCCAATTCTCACCATCGTATTCCGCTTTATGTGCCGTGTAGTAGGACGGACGCAAGTCCCAAATTACGCCCGTCTTTTCGGGGTTTTGAGCACTGCAACTAAATTCTCGAAGCCAATCACAAGTCGTTATTTTTATGTGCTTATTTTTAAGCGCAATTTCCGCAGTCAGTTTTGCACGTCCGAGCGGCGAAACGTATACGTCGTCGAGTATGGTTTTGTCCATACGCGCACCAAGCAACTCGGCTTCTTTTACGCCTTTTGTCGTGAGCGAATCAATTGAATAATCAGGATCGCCGTGGCGAACAATGAGCAACTTCATTTGACTGTTTCCTTATTTGCGAATGTTTTTATACATCGGGCCGTAAGCCTCGCACGCTCTGTAATCTTGTCCTTCTTTATCCATTCCGAACGCATTCCACGCAGACGGGCGGAAAATCTCTTTTTCGTCAACGTTGTGCATGCATACGGGTATACGCAAAATACTGCACATCGTGATAAGGTCCGCACCGATATGTCCGTAAGAAATCGCGCCGTGATTTGCACCCCAATTGTTCATTACGTCATACGCGGAAGCAAATGCACCCTTACCCGTTATTCTCGGCGTGAACCAAGTGCAAGGCCACGTATAGTCAGTGCGTTTCCAAAGCGTGTCGGTAACTTCGTCTGGAAGTTTGACCGTCCAACCTTCTACGATTTGCATCACGGGACCGAGTCCTTTGATGAGATTAAGACGAATCATCGTTGCAGGCATTTCCGCTCTCGTAACGAAACGACTCGAATAACCGCCGCCACGGAAGTAACCCAAATCTGCGTAAGGCCACGAAACGTGCGACATAATGTTGTCAATATCATCGTTTGTGACTTCCCACCACTTCTTCATAACAGCATTGCCGTTTTCGTCTTTCAATTCACCGCAAGCATCGACGCAGCACGCACCCGAATTGATAAGGTGAATGAAGCCGTCCGCTTCTTTTGCTTTGCCTTCGATTTCATATCCCGTAACGCGTTTAACGGCATCGCCCGACCAATACGTGCGGACATCCGCAAACATTTGCGCTCTACCGGTGAGCAGTTTCATAAACAACATACTCGTTGCATTGAGAGTATCGTTTTCAGTTCCGAGAATATAAGGCTCTCTTGCGCCGTTCCAATCGAAAGACGAGTTGAGTATGCTTTCGGGGAAATCGCAGTTAGGATAGAAGTCCGTCCATTGACGTTGACCTTGAAAACCGCCGACGATTGCGTTGTGTCCGACGGATTCTTCTTCAAAGCCTTTGCGCAAACGCTTGTTGCCGTTGTAAAGGTCTTTGATAATACATGCCATTTTAGCGGTAAACTCCCAGTCTTTTTCCTTTTGAGCAGGAGTCTTTTGCATTTCGATGGGGTTTTTATCAAAATCTTCGCGGCATTTTTCTTTTATCCAAGCAAGTGCTTTCTTGTACTCGTTCTTGTCGTAAATGCCTTCCGTCATTCGACGAATGATTTCGACTTCGTCAACGGATTCCACACGCATTCCGAGATACTCTTCAAAGAATTCCGGCGAAATAATGCTTCCGCCGATACCCATCGTGACAGAGCCGATTTGAAGATAAGATTTTCCGCGCATCGTTGCGACTGCTACTGCAGCTCTTGCAAAACGCAATATCTTTTCCTGAACGTCATCGGGAATGGTCGTATCGTCTGCGTCTTGAACTTCGTGTCCGTAAATTCCGAAAGCGGGCAAACCTTTTTGACTATGAGTTGCAAGAACGGACGCAAGATACACCGCACCGGGTCTTTCCGTGCCGTTGAATCCCCAAACCGCTTTAATGGTCATCGGATCCATATCCATAGTTTCCGCACCGTAACACCAACACGGCGTAACCGTAAGAGTGATGTCAACATTGTTCTTTTTGAATTTATCTGCACATGCAGCGGCTTCTGCAACTCTGCCTATCGTAGTGTCGGCAATAATGACTTTGACAGGTTCGCCATTTGAATATCTGACGTTTTCAGAAATCAATTTTGCGGCAGCCTTTGCCATATTCATAGTCTGGTCTTCAAGACTTTCTCTGACCTTAATTTTGCCTCTGCGACCGTCAATCGTCGGACGGATTCCGATAACAGGATAATCCCCTATCAATCTGGATTGTGCCATACAAATCTCCTTGTATATTGTATCGTTTTTCAAATTGTTTCGAGAATAACAAATGCTCGAGATTGATTCGTTTTTCTCGCACGCATATAGCCTTATAGGCTTATATGTCTTTATTAAATCATAGCATATCCGGTTTAATAATTAAATAACAAATAATGCAATACATATAATAATTATTGCAACTTCATTGATCTATGATTTATTAGTTTTCAGAAATATTGACAAAAGCGTCCTTTGTACATATACTATTATAATAACTGCAATGTGAATAACAAATATTGCACGGATATACAAAGGAGAACTGAAATGTTTGAATCGTATGACAGAGTTGACACTATCAAATACTTCAACGGTTTTTCTACAACCCCCGCACTCGAATATGTTGTGTTGAACAACATATCGGATTTTCAACCAAAGATGTCAAGTCACTTGCTTACCGAGATTTGTCTATGCACCGAAGGTTCGGGCTTTTTTCAAATAGACAACGAACGCATACCCTTCAAAAAAGGCGACGTTATCATTATCAACCCATATGTATTACACGGTTCGGGTGCACTCGAAAAAGAAACGCTTCAATACTACATTTTGGGCGTCAAAAACATTCAGTTTGCTTCCCCTGACGAAGATTTCAAATGCCTATACCACCTCAACGGTAACAGACTGCCTTCATACGTCGATTTGCTTTGGAGCGAAATAAAAGACACGTTTGACGGTTCCAGAATTTCCATTGTACGCAATCTTCTTACGATAATTTTGACGGAATTGAAATGCATAACTTCCACGAACGTCATCCCGTTCAGCAAGAAAGAAACTTCAATAATGGCTGATTCCGTTGCACAATATATCAACAGGCACTTCAACCAAAAAATAACTTTGGACGAATTGGCAAAAATATTCTTCTGTTCGAAGAGTGCGCTTATGCACACGTTCAAAAAAGCGTACGGAACTTCCGTTCTCAATTATCTTATGGACAGACGTTTGCAAGAAGTCAAAATGTGGCTAAAAATCAGCAATATGCCGATAAATCTGATTGCACAAGAAAACGGCTTTTCATCTCTTCCCTATTTCTACAAGTATTTCGCCGCAAATGTCGGAATGACACCGTTAGAATATCGAAATCAAGCACAAGAAAAGATAAAATAGCCGTTTTGTATAATTGCAATTTTATCAATACAAGCAGATATATTCACCGGCGGGAATGTTTGCCACGAAGCAATCTCCCGTCATTTGTTTTTCTCCGCTTGCAATCACGTTTTTACAACCCGATTTTATTGTTACATTTGCATTTACAACGATTGAGTTGTTTACGATGAAATATGCCTTCCCGCCGTTTTGTTGCTCGAACACACCGACGAGCAATTGAGAGTCTGTTTCTATTTGCGGTTTTTCACCCTCGTAAAGGGCAAAATTCGGCAACTCGCCTACGAATATGCAATCTCCGTCGACAAGCGCGTCAACATCAACAGATTTGTCGATACCGCCGTTAAATTCTCCAACGCTGTAAACGCCCAAGAATTTGGAATCAAGCAAAATCGGCGCACATTTTTGCAAATCGACAAGCAAATCTTTTGCCATTTCCGCATAAACGGTCGGATTGCAATTGACATCGAGCAAACCGCAATCGCCGTCTTTTGACGCATCGCAACCGGGATCGTTCAAAAAGTCGTTCGGAAAACAACCGGGGAAAAACACGACACCTTCGTGCCCGTATGCAATCGCAACGTTCATTTGCAATGCCATTTCCGCCCTATTGACTTTTCTTACAGAACAGTCCCATGCCCCTGTTTGTATATAGGTGAACGTTTTTACATCATACTTCTTCTTGTACTCCGCAAACAACGCGTTAAGTTCATATAACCCTCTGTGAATAGAAGTAGGCACGGACGGCCAAAGCGTGAGATACGGATACATATCCGTTGCCAAATATTCGGGATTGACAACTTTCAAATACTCGTCAATGAGCAAACGATAACGATTGAATCTGTTTTGGGACTCGCATTTCAAATCGCCGTCCAACTCTTTATAATCAACCGCATTTTTACCGCCGAAAAGCATTGCATCGTCAATACAATAGTTAAGACAATTGTAATGAAATTCATAATTCGGGAAGTTCTTATCGAAGGCGCGTTTTGCCGCCGCCATTCCTTCAAAACTACCGATAGGGCTTTCGTCACCGAAGAAAACACCGCCAAACGAAGAATAATTTGCACATTCTTTCGTCTTTTCTATGAACTCTTTTTCAAGTTCCGTTTTTTCGTCTGCCGACAAAAATCTGTAAGACGTGCCTTTATACACGTCAGAGCCTGAAACCGCCAAGTACTTTTGGAACAATGCAAGTCTTGGATAATAAGTTATCCCCGCATTTTCGCTACAAACAAGCGCTTCTTTCAAATACTCTTCTCCATACGAATCTTCGTAATGCCCGAAAACGTTGTTTATACCGATTTCTTTAAGCGTTTTGTATGCACGGTTTGTTATTCTGTCGGGATACTCGCCCTTTGGCGGGTATGGCGGACAATATATGCTTGTAAAAAATACTTTTTCTTTTTTCATATAGGATTATAGATTGTACTGTTGTTTCAAAGAACCGATTGTAAGCGATGCGCTTTCGCCATACTTGTTTACACCGTATTTTTCTGCAAGGGCAATCCATCCTGCCGCCAATCCGGATATGCTTTCTTGCGTCAAACCTGCATATCTGCTTGCATTATAAAGTCTCATCCACATCGGCATCAAAGACGCTTCCTCAAGGTGAGCAATTAGCGTTTGTTTTTCGCCATCGGACAAAGAGTCGTTTGCTTTCGTTGCGTCAATAGAAGTATCGAACAAGTCAATCATTCTGTTCATAAATGCAAGCGGCCAATATTCCGTTTTATAGAAACCTTCTCTCGTCGTGCGCAAAGACTCGTTCGTTGAAGAAATATACGTGTATCTTGCATCCATTTCCGTGAAGTATTTTACCATATTGTCGTAAGCGGATTCCCCAAAGTAATAACGCAAGAATTCATTGCGCAAATCATTCACGTTTGCATCGGGATTCCAACAAAGTTTAGAAAACACATAAGAGTCCATCCATTGTTGGAACACTCCGCCTTCGATAAACACGGATTGAGCAAATTCATACTCTGCACCGCTGTTTTTCATCTCTTTTATCAAATCCGAGAACGTTTGCATTGTCGGATAGTACCAAAACCAGTTTCCGAAAATGCAATGATATGTCCAAGCCATAAGGTTGTCCGTCACTTTCGTCCAATCGGAATATACTCCGCGAACGTCATCGTTTTGTCTTTCGTCATCGAGCGAATAATAGTAGATGCCCTTGATAGGTGCGTATTTAATATAAACGTCATCGCGCGGAATAACAGTAGAATCAAGAATATTTTTGTTTGCATCGACAGGTGCTATCTCGTCATAATCGTAGGCGAAAATCGTGAACTTAATATCTCTATTGATGCCTTCCGCACTCATCCATTTCTTGATTTCACTTGCGACACAGTTTGCAAAACGAATCATCAATCCGCTTGCAGCATATTTGCTTCTTGCCGCAACACATTGTTCGCAAGGACATCCGTAAGGTCTGTCCGCTTGTCCGAGCATATAGTATTCTGCATCAGGATTTGCCAAAATATATTTTTTGAGAGATTCGACCACCAACTTTACTGTCGAAATATCTTTTGTCGTATCGAGCGTTCCGTCCGACGCAACGCCTTCGGTATAGCACATATCAAGCACTTCGTATGTTCCGTTTATATAATAATACGACGTGTCGGTACTATCTTCGCCTCCCGTATGTGCAAAGCATTGGACGTATTCCGCTTTAAGTTCTTGTTTGCCGGCTTCTCCGTTAAAGAGTTTCCCCGAATAGTAATCGGACGTTTTGACGATTGTCGGAAGCGTATGAGCAGGATCTCCGCCACCATACGAACACCATTTTGTAGTTCCGCCCATATTCTCAGGCATAACGCAATAATCGGTATTATAACGCATGTGTGCGACATATTCCGTATTTCCGCTAAATACTGCCGTATTCAAGAAAGCGCGTTGTGCGAATGCGGGAACATAAGTCTTGTCGTATTCATAAAGAATCACGCTGTCTTTCTTCGGAACGTAAGTATAATCATCCGTCAAGAACTTAACGCCAAGCGTATCTTCTATAAACTCAAATGCTCCGTACATAATACCGCGGTCATTGTAAGAGTTGATAAAAACGTTCTTCCCATATGTGAAGATATTGAAACCATCGGTATTGAGTGTTTCTTTGCTCAAATCAACGTTTCCGTGCGCTCTGACAGCAGAGGCGTAAAGTCCTGTATAACCGATAGAAATGTATGTGCTTTCATCAGACAATACAAGTCCAGAATCGGTTACATACGTAATTTCTTCGCCGGTTACCTGACCGTAATAATAACAAATTTGTTCCGCCGCATATTGTTGAGTTGTCGTATAGTTTGCAGGCAACACAACGGTATATTCCGTGTCGGTTGTAAGCATATCGCAAATTTGCTTACGCACATACGGCTCTTCGTCTTTATTGCACGCTGCAAGCGTTGCAAGAAGGGATATTGAGAAACACACTACCAATACGAGTGCTACGATTTTCTTATTTCTATTCATTTTCTTCCCCCCTTGACTTCAAATTCATATTTTTGAATCGTTGCATTGCCATCGCCATCCATTGCGTAATACACAATCGTGTATTTGCCTACGGCAAGCGACAAATGTTGACCTTGTGATACTACAACAGTCTTCAAATCGCTGTATTCAAGCCAAACAACCAATCCGACGACATCGTTATTGTTATCGGTTGCGGTTGCACCGATAACCGTTACTCCGTCTTTTTGTTTGTAAGAGTCATTGTAACTTCCGCTCAACGAAATCATAGGTGCAACGTTGTCTTGAACAACAAACGTATATCTTACTTTTTCAGTATTATACTTTGAATCCGAAACGGTATAAACAAGTGAGTAAGTTCCGTACTTTGTAATCGTCAAGTCGTATTCAGTCGGAAGCATATTATTCACGATTGCCGTTCCTTCGGAATCGTATACGGACATTCTTATCTCTGCCAAGTTGTCCAAAACGTCATAGGCATAAGCGTATGGAATATGAATGGTATCCCCGACTTTTACGACCATTGAACTCAACTCTCTTTCCATTGCAATGGCAGGAGCCATCACTTCACCGTTTTCAAGGTGAATTGTGGTGAAGCGTTGATTTGACACTGTATCCAACACGAAAACATCACCTGTATTTCCACCTATAACTTGGAAAGAAACCTTTGCGCACGCTTTGTCAAATCCGTCGTATGTAAGTTTGTTTGACCACGTATCGATATTTGCAATCTTCACCATCTCGCCGTTGTACAAATTGCCCTTTGCGCCATCGATAACGAATGAATAATTGTAATATCTCTTGCCATATAATCCGCTTGTATCTGCTTGGTTATACAAATCGGTTTTTATTGATATTTGATAAGGCGTCTCCGCACCGTTTATCCAAAGAACAGGCTTTGATCCGAGATTTTTGAGTTCAAGCACAATGTCTTTGCCATTCAATGAACGTACAATCGTTCTTACGCTCGCAAATCTTGCGTCGGCAAACACACTGAAAGATATATTTAAGTTGGAAGTAGACACAACATAAGGCATTTCAAACGATACGTCGTCGCCGTTTACAACGAAACCTGTACCTATATCGTTTGTCGAAATGTTATCAACACCCGCAATGCTTCCGAATTGTTTGTCTATGCCGTTATCTGCATCGATTTCTTGTGGAACACATTTAATCGAAATAGTTTTTACGGTTACGCCGTCAATCGTATAGTTGAGCGTCGTGTCGGATGTGATCTCGAGCACATCACCAACTGACACCGTTTTCGTTCTACCGCGCTTGATAACAACGTCTATATTGTTTTGAGAAATATCATCCTTTGAATAATCGATTGCGATATATCGCGGAACGACAAACTCAGAACCACTAACCAAAGTAACTTTCTCAAACGAACCTATAAGTTCAAATTTCGTTATATTACTATTTATTGCGATATCATAACTGAAAGACTTTTTATAGTTCATATCATCGCGAACGGTAACGTCGAGTTTTACGATGCTACCCTTCTTGGTAAATGAAATCGCCTGTCCGGGTTCAACCGCAAATTTCACTCCGTCAATGACTATCGCATATTCCGCTCTCAAAGAACCGATACCGCCGACAAACGACAGTTCGGGAATTTCAAAAACGCCCATTAAGTCCGCCGTCAAATTCACGGAAGTCGATTCTACTATGTCGTTCGGGTTATCTTTGACGGTAAACGTTCCACCGACACTCTTTTCGTATCCATACAAGTTGGTTGCTTTATAAGCAATCTTGTATTGACCTGCTTTCGTTGGAGTAAATCCGTTTGCAAGCTGGTCTGTTATATCGACGTATTCGGAGCCTTCCAATACTTCGAGTTTTGCCGCAATTCCGTTTTGATTCGCAAAATCGGGAAGCGGATATGCATATCCGACTATACCGTCAAGCATATTTTCAAAATCATAACCGCCTGCAAGAAGGCAACCGTTATCTTTGCTATAATTCTCTTCCGTTACGTCTGCAAAAGTATCGTTTCCGATTTTGGTTATGACAACATTACCGGCAGAACCTGCGCTCTCAACGGAAACATAAACTTCACCCGTTTTGAATCCTTTGAAGTCTTCGTAATTGTCGGTCGGATCATCCAAATCCAATACCGGAAAGTCTTTTGTATTGCTGTCTATCGTCGTATAAATGCAATTTGTTGGATTATCGTATCTAAACTGCAACGGATACGCCGAATTCTTAGGGCAATGTTGTGCGAAGAATTGTTGTCCGAACGCGATTGTTGTGTTTGCAACCGGCGCATAGTTTGAATTAGCGGCCGTTATGCCATTGAAACCGACCTGAATAAATGCGCATGACAGTGTTGCATTTTCGGCATACTCTTCCGATGTTCGATTATTTGAATTGATAACGTAGTTGACCGTGATGAAATTTGAAGAATCGTAAGCATCGGTCAATCTAACTGTAACGGCAGTAATCTCAAACCATTTTGTACCAACGTTAGGAACAAGTTCAATGAGATTGCCCGATACGGTGTTCAAATCGACAACGTTCTTGTATTTGATTACACTACCCGAAGAAAGCAAACTGAATTGACTTCCTATCGTATAATCGGAATCGATGTTATCAACGCCTTCAGCCGACACTCTTACGCCATTTCCGAGCATACTCGACGAAGTGCGTGAGAACAAATATTCGGAATCATATCCGCCAACCGTAACGTTAATATTTTTAGTTACCAACTCGTCACCTATTTGCGATGACAATTCAACTTGATATACGCCTGCGGTTTCCGCTACAAATTCCTTTTTGGTAGTCACAACGGAAGTATCAGGTTTTGTAATTTTCGCAGTAACGGGAAACTTGTAATTATTACACACCCCATAGCAAGATGAAATCTTGAAAGATGAAAAAATTGCCGCATTCTCGTTCAGTGCGTCGGAAACTATGCTCTTCGGGCCGTCAAGCGAAATGGTTGGCAATTCAAAATTGCCCCCGCCATCCGAATTCTTTTTTTTCAAAGAAAGCGGAACAGCGATAGATACAGAGATAATCGCCACCGCAAGAATGACGGAAACAATAATAATTATATTCCTTTTTTTTACGCTCATAATTTTATCCTTTTAGTCCGCCAACGGTAAACTTGGACAGAATGAGTTTTTGCGATGCGAGATACATAATTACAGTCGGTATGATAACCAACGTAAAACCTGCCATAATCTCGGTTATACTCGATTTGTACAACGCTCTCGAAACACCTTGGAAAAGGTACAATCCGTAAGCAAGGTTAGGCGTCGAAGGCAACCAAAGCATAAACGTCATATAATCGTTCCACGCCCCGAGCAAATTGAGAACGAAGATAACGGTCATAGTCGGCAAAATCATAGGAAGATACATTCTGAAAAATGCCGAGTAGTGTCCGCCACCGTCCACGAATACCGCTTCTGCATAGTCCCACGGAAGTTGCTTAAACGCTCCGTGCAAAAGCAAGAAGTACAATCCGGAAAATGCCGTGCAAGGTGATGTCAATATTGTAAGAATAATATTGTCGTATGTTCCGAGAGCCTTTCTCATAACCATTGCCGAAGGAAGATTGCCGACAATAGGAATAATCATAATTACTATACCCAACGAGTACAAGAAATTCCTTCCCGGAAATTTATATTTAGCAATAACGTACGCCATGCAAGTCGTGAGAATAACGCTCATCAAGGATACGCCTACCGAATACAAAATGCTAAATCCCGCCATATCCCAAAGGGTATACGTCGTTTGATAGTCGATTGTTATTTGCAACTTTTCAAAAACCGACTTATAGTTGTCGAAATTGAAAGATTTCGGAAAAGCAAACGCACTGGTCGCATATTCGAGCGGATCTTTCAAAGATGTCAAGAACATCCAAATCGGCAAAATCAAAAGAGAAACACAATATACAATGAGTATAACCCACAGTATAGTTCTAATGGTTTTATCGATTCCCTTCCCCGCCAATTCGCCTGCGATATGATTTCTCTTCAATTTGAGCGCAGCGATGTTTTGCTCAACGGCGGAAATATCTTCCGCATTTTCTTCGGGAAATTGCGACAATTCGGCAAGAATTCCGTTTTGACGTTCAAGTTCGTTTTTGACTTCTTTTCTTGTTGCTCCGCCGTAAACGGAAACACGAAGCGAGTAATCTTCTTTATTCATATTATGCCTCCGTAGTAGGCCCGAATTTTTCGAGCAAGAAACGCAACAATATCGTAAGCGGCGCAACAATCAAGGTCATTATCAAACCGCCCGCTGCCAAGACCGGATAACTGATCTCGTTTCCGTTCAAGACCAATTGCGCATAATAGTAACCCATATTCGAAACGTACTCGGGCGCGCTGGTATTATAGAACCCGAGAATGGAGCCTGCATCCGTAAATATACTTGCAAGTCCCGTTACAAGGAACGTTGACAACGTCGGGAATATCAACGGCAAAACTATATATCTCAAATCTTGGAACATATTCGTAACGCCGTCGAGTCTTGCACTCTCGACGATTTCAGGGTTGATTTCTTTCATCGCATTCGGATAAACAATCAAGTTTGTACCGAATGATAGCCAAATGCCATAGAAGATAGTCGTTCCGAATGCATATTTTTCCGTGTACAATAAGTCGAGTCCGACGCCATCTGCATCAACCAGTATTCCGATTTTTTCAAACAAAACACGCAACGGAGCGCCATCGCCGGATACAAAGTTGACAAACAACATGCAAATTACGAAGCCGGAAATAATCTGCGGCAACATTACAATCGCTCTTATCGTCCTGTGCATAAAGCATTTCTTGTACAGCAAATAAGAGAAGAAAATGTAAAGCGGCATACAAACGACCAAATTTATTGCGTACATTTTGAGCGAGTTCAAAAGGCTTACGGAAACAACACTACCGCTTTCTGTCAGGTTGTTCCAAAACGTCGTAAAGTTTTTGAATCCGACAAACACTTGCGTTCCGTCAAGTTTCGTTTCACAGAACGCCATAATAATACTGTTGATATTCACCGCCACGTAGAAGATGATAAACAGTATCAACGGGTACGCAATAAAACTCAAGACGAAGATGCCCTGCGTTTTATGCCGAGCCATCTTCTTTTTCTTGGGTATTACAAAACTTTCCGCTTGTTGTACGTTTTCCATAGTTTTACACCAAACTGTTCTTTATACCACTTAGGAATCCTTCCCATGTGTTTTTCGAGTAGTTGTTTTGTATCTTGGATATAATAGTTTCAACGCTTTGTCCGTTTCTCAACGCATCCACCAAAGACGCTGTCGTTCCGACAGGGAGAATACCGTCATAGAATCCGTTTGCGGCATAGGCGAACGGGGTTGTAAGTCTATCTGTTGCATAAGTCAAAACTTTAACGTTTGCGGTATCTTGATAGATTTGATAACTCGTTCTTTGGAACGGAGTCATATTTGCAAGTTGTGCGTCGGTAAGAGAATATTTATAACCTCTGATCAGACCGGTTTTTGCGGTCGTTTCAGAAAGAGCCTTATCGGTCAAAGTATACGCAAGGAAATCTTTAATTGCGGCAAGTTTTTCGGGATATTGTTGTTTTCTGACAACGATAGCACCGGTTTCAGGTGCTGCAAACACACTTCCGTGTCCGTTGCCGTCAATACCCTTTTGTCCGTCAATATCAGGCATAAGAAGGTATCTGTAATCAACTTGTCCGTATCCCTTACCTGCTTGTTGTTTTCCCGCGGATTTAAGAGATTCTGCCGCTTCAAATTCAAACCAGTTACCTTCAACAATCATTGCATTGTATGTCGAATTGCCAAGACCGCCGTTGATGAATTTATCTTGCGCATCCGAAACGTAGTTGCCACGCGTGCAATATTTGCTTGAAGGGCCGAAATAATCGTTTGTGAATTTCACTGCATCTGCAATTCCGTTCATTGAATATGCAAGATAACCGTTCGTCCAATCGATAGCGGCACTCGTTCCGTCCGCAAGAGCAATTTCGTTTCCGTTACTGTTAAATGTGGAAAGTGCGCTATATGCGTTCAAACCTGCATATTGCACCAAATACGAAAGCGTCAAAGAACTGGCATACTCTTGCATTGAAGAATAGATAAAACCTTTTCCGTTTGCAGCAACGATTCTGTTGAGAAGCGTCACAAATTCAGCCATGGTTTGCGGTTGACCGTCATCATACGTGCCGTATTTTCCATCTTTACCGGCAGTAAGAATATAGTCGCCTTGTGAGTAATTAGTCGTTCCGGTAGAAGAAACAAAAACAAGTCGTTTGCCGGATGCTTGATAAGTTATTCCTTGTGCGTCGAGTTGTGCTTTTACTTCTGCGTTGTTTTCCGCAAAATTGACGTAGTTCTTCTCTATCCACAAATCATGATCATAGACCATTCCGACCATCGTAACGGAATAAGGCAACATATAACAGCCCGATGTAGTAAAAGAATCGGTTGTAGAATCATAAGAAAGTTTGCCTGCAACTTTTTGCCATGTTTCAAAATCAATTATTTTATCTTGAATGGTAACACCGTTATTATCGGGTGAAACGGCAAGCAAGTCGGACAAATCTTCAAAATAGCCTTTATAAAAACCAGACGAATAAGACGGCTCTGCACCGAAATAAACGTCCGTATTCGTATTGTTGGATGCGATTTGGTCAAGTTGCGTTCCCGAAAGCGCAGTTGAGTTCTCTTTTACGATAATTTTATAGGTGCCGTTTTTAGCAGACCACTCATTCGCCAAATCTTTTATCCATTGATAACCAAAACCGCTTCCTGAAAACGGCTCGATAACGATTGTATATTGAGTATCGATTTTCTTATTGCAAGCAGCGAGCGATACGCATGAGATCACGCAAAGCACCACGATTGACACCAATGCAAACCATTTTTTCCAGTTCTTCATATTTACACCCTTGTTCACTTATTGTCAAAAAATGCCTCGCAATATATATGGCATTATTCTACAATATAAATTGTATCATAAGTAAGTATCCGCGTAAATAATAAATCGTGCCAAATTGCTAACAAATATTGCATCGGCAGGCTTATGTAAAAATATTAAAAAAGATACTAAACAAATGGATTATTTCTTCTTAATTTTATCATTTTTTTGCGTTCTGTTGATGTTTTTATCGACTAATTGCGGATAATTGTCTTTGTTTATATACTTATCAAACAAACTATCTGCATACAAAACGATTCCGAGCAATCCGAATCCAAGTATCAGCGAAAACATAACTGCAGCGACTATATCGACAATCATATTGTTTACAAAAAGCAAAAACACCGGGAATACGACACAAATCATTATGCCAAGCATCGGGAAAAAGCCTTTGAACGTAAAGGCAAAACTGTTTTTGAGAAGTTTGAGTATCGACAGTTGATATACCGCATTTTGGCAAATCGAAAACATCGTCATGACTGCAATCAATACAAATTGAACGGTAGTTATGCCGTACATCAAAACAGACACGGTAGTATCCAACGTGCTGAGCGGAACGAATCTTATCGCATATTCGGCAAGCCAATATGAAAGTCCGAGTATTACACCAAAGAAGAAATCTTTGAGCCAATCTCGTTTAAGAGCGACGAAAAAATCAGATATAAAGACAATTTCACCCCACGCACATTTTTGTATTACAGACACTCCCCCGCTTATTCCGATTGCACAGATACCGAAAAACAGTACGTTTACGGCATTTTTTGTATTTGACAACGCAAGCATTTTCACCGCAACTTCATAGGCATTCGTTTCGGTTACGGTATTCGCAAGCAAACGAAGTTCTTCGAGCATAATAGTGTTCCAAATGAAATACGGCAGGAAAAAGAGTGCGGTCAACAATCCGGCCTTCATCAAGAAGCCGAATCTGTGCTTGAACAAGTCGCCGAAAAGTTGCCACCTGTTATGCGGCAAATTTTGTTCGGTGAAATCGGTTTTCGCTGAAATTGCTCTTTTCATTTTCTACTCAAAAGATAAATATAAGTGCTTAGTGCCTTATCGTTTTCCGCTTTCGATTCGGAAGACAATCTTCCGACGTTTTTCGATTGCTTGGACAACACCATACAATAGTTCCTATCGGGATTTATCCACGAACTGAATGAAAAACCGTTGTTGTATTCTTCATCGTCTTTGACATATATTTTTATTCCGTAAGTTTTCTCTTCGGATTGTACAAATAAAACCTTGTCGTTTGCCGTCTTGCACGCTTTTATGAGTTCACCGTCAAACACCACGCATTGCGCTAGCATTGTTTCTGTCAACGCTTCTTCGGGTATAATCAGGATATCCGAATTGCCAAAGCCTTGCGTTTCAAGCGCAAACTCAAAATTTTTGTTTTCAAACGATGCCTGATAGAAGAAATAATCGTATATTCCTTGTTTGGAAAATTCGTCTTCCAACTCTTTTTCAACGTCGAAGTTTATAATCTCCGCCGACGTGAAAATCTGTATTTTCTCCGTGTCCTTCAATCTATCGGTCATATAAAATGCGTAATACCACACAAGGCAAACTACAACTATCAACGCAACGTATTTCCACCAGTCGTATGCCAATCTCGTTTTTACATAGGTTTTTGCATCGTAGACTTTACTCATCGATTGCCTCCACCGACAATAGAATGTCGTCTACATGCGTAACGGAAACTTTCTGACCTTCTTTCAAATCGAGATTGTACGGAACAAGCACGCAAAACGTCACAACATTGTTTCCGTCGTCCGTGAAATTGCTCTTAGTAAATCTCAAATGATCTCTAGTTACAATCGAAGTTTCGCTTCCGATATATGTAAGTTTTATAGTCAAAGAAGCCGTTGCCGCTTTTTTGACTATAAAACCATACTGTTTCAAATATCCGAGTCTGCCCAACACTATCCCCAAAGTTACACAAACGGTAGCCGCCGCTATAATGCAGACGATCGGCAAAATTATAATAGTATTGCTTCTTGAATGGGCCAAAAACAAAATTAGGCATACGACAAAACCTGCGACAGCACAAATCACAGCACCTATCTTGCTTTTCTTCTGCAAGTCTTTTATTTGGTTTTCATCGTATTCAAATACTTTCATTTGTGTATGTTTGATTTTTTCTTTGGAATGTTTTATACTGTATTTTGAGGTGCGAAGTGAACAAAATATCAGTAGTAAAACTTCAAAAGAGTTACACAGACCGCAAAAAACATTCCATAGTAGTATTGCACGATTTCTCGCTTGATGTCAATAGCGGTGAGTTTTTGGTTGTAATGGGAGAGTCCGGTTGTGGCAAGTCCACCCTATTGCGCGTATTAGCCGGTCTTGAACCGTATGATTTCGGCGAAATATACTTTGACGGACTTGATGCATCCATTCTAACACAAAAACAGAAAAATATGTCCTATATTACGCAAAATTTTGCACTCTACCCTCACAAAACCGTTTACGAGAATGTTGCAGAACCGCTTTTCACGCTTCGAGTGCCGAGAGAAGAACGCAAAGACCGCATAATTAAAATTGCAGAATTGCTTCATCTCGAACAGTTGCTTGCAAGAAAACCACGCGAACTTTCAGGCGGTCAACAACAAAGAGTTGCAATCGCTAGAAGCCTTGTCAAAGAACCTTCTGTGTGCTTGTTTGACGAACCTTTGTCCGCGCTCGATCCCGTTTTCCACGATGAATTGATTACGACAATCAAATCTCTTCATATCAAAACTTCTGCAACGTTCATCTACTCTACACACAATCAAATTGAAGCAATGCGACTCGGGGACAGAATCGCTTTGATACACAATAGGAAAGTTGAACAAATCGGAACACCGCAAGAGTTTGTTCAACACCCCAATACTCTTTATTGTGCAAAGTTCCTGAACTCAGTTTTCATTTTCTTTGCCGAAGCAAAATGCTCGAAGAATACGCTTGAAGAAATCAACGGCAACTTCAAATGCGACTTGCCGTCATCCGTCAACGCTTCAAAACTAAAAGATCACACGGTGACTATCGCATTAAGAGCGGACGATTTTTCTATAGACAGTCAAGGCAATATCGAAGCTAACGTACTCAATGCGACCGACAACAGCGTTACCGTCGAATATTTGGATCAAGTCTTCACTCTTGCTCTTGACGAAGAAGAAGTTTACAACGCAGGAGATATTATTCGTCTGTCGATAAAACCCGATAACATCTGTATCTTTGATAATGGTTTGAATCTTTTGGATTGAAAAACAATCCAAAAGATTAGATACGCAAAACCAAACATCGAACGACTATCACATTTATAAAGCGACAAACTGCGTCTTTCTATCGCTCGTTAACAAGTCGATTCTTTCAATCTCCTAATTTTTCATATACAGGAATATTCTCCGTATAGTCGCTAACCAACGCTCAAATTGGTGGCTTGCCACTCGTTGCATATTGCTCAAATGCCACTGATATCATCTTTATTCTACCATTTTCGATAATATTATAAATATTAGAAAAAAGAAAACCCGGTCAAACCACTTGGGGTTCAACTGGGTCTCGTTTGGTGCGGACAACAGGACTTGAACCTGCATGAACCAAATGCTCACAAGAACCTGAATCTTGCGCGTCTGCCAATTCCGCCATGTCCGCATTCCTTTGCCATTTTAGCGTATCCAAGTCTCATTGTCAATTCATTCGGTCAATTCGGTCAAAATGTTGTCTATTTTCAAAAGTATCGACCTTCGTGAGGTCTATCGAGTCAAAAAATAACCTTGATTGTAATAATGAGATATTGCATTTTCAACATAATCAAAACCATAAATCAACGTTTGAAAAACGATTTTATATCGTCTGCACTTTTTGATAAAGTAAAGGAAGCACAAACGCGCTTCCTTTACTTTTGAGAGAGAATATAGATCGTCGTATCGCTACAACGTATCTCGATTTATCGTACGAATGAAAAGGGGTTATCATTATTCATTTCGTACAAAAGGGGGATCAGTTCTTGTTGTCGCCGTCAAGGTTTTCCTTTTTCTCGTCGGCATTTGTTTCGGGCATAACACCGTCTTGCGCTTTTTGCGCTTCGAGTTCCGCTTTGCGTTGCTTGACAAGTTCCGTCCAGTCGACGTTGCCTTGATTTGAACAACATTTACCGTTGCACTGTCCTGCGTGCGAGCATCCTGCGCAATCGCTACCAAGAGAAGGTTTACCCTTCAGTTTTCTTACAATTGACGCTATGATGACGCCCGCCACGATGGCAACTGCCGCTATGATTACAATTATTTCAATCGGTTTCATAGTCTATAAATTTACGCAAGATTATATTGTCTTTCGACTCTTACGCGTTCTTTTTGATTTTGAGTTTGCTTCCGAGATCCTGGAAGAATTTCTTCACGTTGATCTTGCCTTTGTTGTCGAGCACGATGAGCGTGATGACTGCTGCCCAGATTGCTGCGAAGATGAACACCGTCCACCACCATGCACCGATGAGATAAATCATCATTGACACGATGTAACTTGTGCCGACCCAGAAGAGCAACGTCATGCGATAAGACTTCTTGCTCGGGAGTTCTGCCTTTGCGGTTGCAACTGCTGCAAAGCATGGAATGGTGAGCATGTTGAATGCGATGAATGCAATCAAACCCGGGACGTCGATTCCTGTTGCCGCGATCATGGTGTTGACCGCTCCGATACCACCATCGACTTCAACGTCAATCATGCCGCCGACGATGCACGCTGCAAGAGTACCGAATGTTGCGATGACGTTTTCTTTTGCGATAAGACCGGTGATTGCCGCGACTGCGAACACCCAACCGAACGCTTTAAGTTGAGAACCGAATCCGAGCGGAGTGAACAAGGGCTGAATGAGTCCGCCTATACCGGCAAGAATACTCTTGTCCATTTGCGCATCTTCAAGATATTGCCAGTTCCAACTGAAGTGGCTGATGAACCAAATCAAGATTGTGGAAGCAAGGATGATTGTGAATGCTTTCTTGACGAAGTGTTTGGCCTTGTCCCAAAGGTGAGCCGCAAGGTTCTTTGGTTGCGGTACGTGATATGCAGGCAATTCCATAATGAACGGCGGAACTTCGCCCTTCATCGTCGTTGCACGCATCAAGATGACTGCCGCGATTGCGACGAGCACGCCGAGAATGTACATGCAGTAAGTAATGACGTCCGGGTTGGGCATGCCTGTCATGGTTGCGATACCGCCTGCGATTGCAGTAAGGATAGGCAATTTTGCGCCGCAACTGAAGAACGGAATGACTCTGATCGTTGCGATTCTTTCGTGCTCATCCGCAAGAGTACGAGTGTTGATGAACGCAGGAACGGAACAACCGAAGCCCATGATCATCGGCATGAACGCTCTGCCCGACAAACCGAATCTTCTGAAGATTCTGTCGAGAATGAACGCTACACGAGCCATGTAACCGCTGTCTTCCAAGATCGAGAAGAACAGGAAGAGCAAAAGGATTTGAGGCAAGAATCCGAGCACTGCGAACAAACCGCCGAGCACGCCGTCTACGATGAGACCGATGCACCATTCGGGTGCGCCTGCAAGCACGAGACCTTCGTTGACGCATGTGCTGAGAAGTTCGGTGAACGTGTTGAGCAAGTTTGCAAGGATGACGCCCGGGCCGTAAACGCTTTCTTCATATCCGAAGAACGTTGCCGCCGTAACTCCGGAGCAGTATTCGTCGATAAGGCTTACGAATGCGGATTCGTATTCACCGTCGTCGTTTTTCTCGACTGTGACTTCCCATTTGCCTTTTTCGTCTGCATAGTAGGTGTCACCCGCTTTTTCTTCTGTCATGTCTTCGAGATAAACGAGTTCATGAGTTGCGGTGTAAACGTAACCTTTTTCTTCGACTGCTTCCAAAGAGCCGTCTTCTGCAAACGTAAGATCGGCGCGGATGCCGTCTTCGGTGTAGTAGGTCTGCGATTCTTCAAACGTCGATTCGGTGACGTCGACTTTTTCAAACGCGCCTTCACTGGTTTGAATGTAAGCAACTGCTTCTTTGTCGAACACGCCGCCTGCGCCAAGGAACAAGAAGTCTTCTGCAAACGTAAGGTGGAACACCAAGAACAAGATGACAAGGAAGATAGGAATACCCCAAACCTTGTGAGTCAACACCTTATCGACCTTGTCGGAAGTGCTGAGTTTCTCTTTTTCGTTCTTTTCTTTCTTCGTAACGACGGAAGAATAGTTCTTGGAGATGTATTTGTAACGAGAGTCCGCAACGATTGCTTCGAAGTCCGTTCCGAAAACGTCGTCTTTGAACGTCTTCTTGAATTCTTCGACCATTTGAGCCGCTTGCGGATGTTGACCGACTTCGATTTCGTCGAGTTCGACGAGTTTCACTGCATGGAAGAGAGAGTTTTCTACGCCGCTGCCTTCGAGTGCGATTCTGCAATCGTTGATAAGGTGCGTAAGTGCCGTGCCTTCGAGAACGGTCGTACCCTTTCTGCCCTGTTGGCAAACTTCGTACGCTCTTTGCATGAGTTCGTCAAGACCTTTTTCGCGAAGTGCGGAGATTTCAACGACGGGGAGACCGATTTTTTCTTCAAGGCTCTTTGCGTCGATTTTATCGCCGTTCTTCTCAACCGTGTCCATCATGTTGAGTGCGATGATCATCGGCACGTCGATTTCCATGATTTGAGTTGTGAGATAAAGGTTACGCTCAAGGTTGGTCGCGTCAACGATGTTGATGACGCAGTCGGGCTTCTCTTCGAGAATGTAGTTTCTCGAAATCACTTCTTCCGGAGTGTACGGGGAAAGTGAGTAGATACCGGGAAGGTCGACGATCGAGATAGGTTCTGCACATTTCTTGTACGTGCCTTCTTTCTTATCCACCGTGACGCCCGGCCAGTTGCCAACGTGTGCGGTTGAACCCGTCAACGAGTTGAACAACGTCGTTTTACCGCAGTTCGGGTTACCGGCTAATGCAAATCTTTTCATTTGTCTTCGACCTCCATAGTTACGGCTGCCGCTTCGGTCTTACGCAATGACAATTCGTATCCGCGAATGGTCACTTCAATCGGGTCACCGAGCGGTGCTTTTTTTCTGAGATAGACTTCTGCACCGGGGGTTACGCCCATATCGAACAAACGACGTCTGATGCGTCCGTCGCCTGCGACGGATTTGATGACGCCTTGCTCTCCGATAATGAAATCACTTAAAAGTTTTTCCATTGTTTTCTCCTTTTTGTATTTATGCTACCAATATTTTTGTTGCCATTTCTTTGTCAAGCGCAAGTCTACCGTCTTTTATAAGACAGATAACGCTTCCGCCGCTGACGGATATAAGACTGATTGTAGAATCAATCGTAATACCCAAACTTTCCAAATGTTTCTTGGTCTTGTCGTCCGTCAAAATTCTGACGATTCTCAAATCTTTCCCTGTGGGAGCCATTACGAGCGGCATATTCTTCTCTCTCCTTGCATCTTATGCATTCTCTCATCGCAAATATGAAACCTACTTCATATTCACATTAAGATATTACAACTATCGAAAATAGATGTCAATCGTTTTGAAAAAATAATATGAAAAAATTTTCACATTTCAAAAAGGTCGGTTTATGTTGATTTATTTCGGACTTTATTGTATAATATTCATCGTTAAACCGCGCACGCATTACAACAAATACAGACGCGCACGCGCACAAGGAAAATTATGGCGCAAGAAGTCAGAGAGCCAAAACAAGAGCGTTCAATCGAAAAGAAAAACAAAATCGTGCAAGCAGGCTACGAATTGTTTTCTCAAGTCGGGTATTACAACACCAACACCGCGCAAATCGCAAAAAAGGCCGGCGTGTCAACGGGTATCGTTTACGGGTACTTTAAGGACAAGCGCGACATTCTTCTCGACGTTCTGGAAATATACGTCAACACGGCGTTTGCTCCCGTTCTAGATTATATAGACTCACTCTCTGCCCCCGTCGATTTCCGTTCGATAGCGGCTCACGTTCTCGACGGCGCAATCGAGATTCACAAATCCAACGCCAACATTCACGAAGCGTTGCATTCTATGTCTCACAGCGACGAAGCGGTGAGCAACAAGTTTATTGCGCTCGAAGACGAAATAACTCTCTCAATTTCAGACAAATTCAAATCTCTCGGCGTCGCCAAAAGCAATCTCACGGAGCGTATTCACTTTGCAATGGACATCGTGCAATCCTTCTCTCACGAGTTCGTGTACGACCACCACACCTACATCGACTACGCCGCAATGCGCAAAATCGTCGAAGACACGATTGTATCTCTTTTTGAAGAATAACCATGACCCCGTTTTGTCAAAGGTCGCTTGACTTTTTGTATTTCAACCACAAATACAATTCAAAGGCCTGGTATCAGGAGCACCGCGAAGATTTCAGACAATATCTTGCGGTGCCTTTTAACGACCTTGCGGTTGCACTCGCCCCCGCTATGCTTAAAATCGACCCGTCGTTTATCACCGAGCCCAAAAGCATAGTTTCTCGTCTTTACAAGGACCTGCGTTTCGCAAAGGACAAAACCAGCCTTTATCGCGACCACATGTGGCTCTCGTATATGCGCGGCAAGGATGCATACAATGCGCCTGCGTTTTTCTTTGAAATATCGCCGTACAATTTTCAATTCGGGTGCGGCTTCTACATGGCCGACGCAAAAACCATGGCAAACCTTCGCAAACTCATAGAGACCGATTCAAAAACGTTTCAAAAAGCAAAAAAGTGTCTTGAGAGTCAGACCACATTCAAACTCGTCGGTGAAAACTACAAAAAGCCGAAATATCCCGACGCACCGCAAGATTTGTCGATTTGGCTTGAAAAGAAAGATATGTGCTTCACCGCAACGTCTTTCGACTCAACATTACTCTTCTCCGAAAATCTTGCAGATTATCTCGCCGAACAATTCAAGTCTATAAAACCGATTTACGATTTGATGCTAACGGCAGAATCAATGACCGAAAGATAAAACGCATATAACCGCTCGCATAGAAAAATGCGATTCGACGAAACGGTTTTTAATAACAGCCATATTGCATAAATATGGTTTTGACAAATGCACAACTTAAAATATTGAAAAACGCACGATAAACCGTGCGTTTTGCTATTTTTGCGATATTTTGCTTTAAGTTGCGATTGCGATTTTGCAACCAATCGAAACCCGATTTGGCTGTCAGTCAAGATGATATCTCGGCTTTCCTTTGCTCTTTTCTCCGTACTCGATCGCTTGCGCCGGGCAATGATTTATACAAGCCATGCAATGCGTGCAATTCTTTCCCCATTCGGGTTTTCCGTCCACGATTTCGATATTGTTGAGCGGACAAAGTTTTGCACAAAGACCGCATCCGACGCATTTATCCGTGGCATAAAAATCGTCCGCTTTGACGATAAACTTGAAGAATATAGGATTGACGCACGCCGACATAAAACGATCGTAGAGATTGTTTCTCGGCTTTGCGAATTTAACGCCTTTTCTTATGTCGTCAATCGCCGCCTGAATATTCGGCTCTGCTTTTGCGATTATTTCCTGCGCCTTGTTCGTATCGGGCGCGTTGAACAACGCAATATAGTTTTCGGGCATAACTATGCCGACAACGCCCATATATTCGAGCGCGAGTTTGTCGCACAACTTCCCGATGTATTTGCTTGCGTTGCCGATTTCACCGCCGCAGTTCATAACGAACCACGCTTTCTTTTCGCCGTCGAATTTCACCTTTTCGAGATAATCGCTGACAACGGTCGGAACTCTCCACGCATAAGTAGGCGTCACGAAAACGAGCCTGTCTTTTGCGGTTATTCTAGAAAAATCCGCTCTTTTAATTCTGTCGTTCAAATCAACGATTTCATCTCCCAAAGCAGCAGCGATTTTCTTTGCGATATACTTGCTGTTTCCCGTCCCCGAAAAATACAATATCATTTTTGCGTCTCCTTTTATTCTCTTTTGTATTGCCGATTTTTGTATATATACTTGTTGTTAAATGCCTTCAATCTATTCGGCAAATTATTATATTACTACGTGCAGATTGCGTATATCGGAATTTTTGATTTTCTTTTGAAGCGCAAACGCAAACGGTTCGAGATAGCCGTCGTTTATACCGAGCGCAAATTGCTCGTTTAACTCCTTTGCAAGCGCAAGGCTTATATCTTCGACGATAGCCTTTTTCACGCCGCGCCCCGTCTCGTCGTTTTCGGCTGTCAATAAGTATTCGAGCGGTGCGCGCAACTCGGAGAACTTTTTAAGTCCGTTCATCGCTCTGAACTGCCATTTATAATACGGGCAATGCCTCTTTTCAAGCAAAAACGCAAGTTCGACAGCGTTTCTGACAAATTCGCAAAGGGCAAGCATGGCAGCGCCTTCTTCACCGTGCGCAAGACATCTTGCATAATTATACTGTCCCGATTGCGCAGCCTTGAACACACACGATCCAATCTTTTTTATGCGCACGTCTTCGGGCATTCCGTGAAGAATTTCGTTTCTTATTTTGCTGAATTCGCCAAGGTCGTCTTTGAAAACGACGCCGTTCGTCGCTTCCGCAAAATACGCTCCGTCCGTATACAGCCAGTCCTGCCACGTTTTCGGCGCGCCGTCGCAACCGGTGTATCGCCTATAAAAATCGTCAATGACAAACACTCCGCGAAAGCCGTTTTCGCAAGTTCGCTCAACGCCTTTCACACCGTATTCTTTTGCGAGTTTATCGTATGCGCGCATAAGGCGAAAACCGATTTTTTCGTCGTCTTCTCTACATATCCAAAGACAAAGTCCGGTGCCGCCGTCGTGGTCTTTGGACGTCTCGTCGTCAAAACCGAAACACTCCGAGCCGTGCCCCGCAAGCCCCGCCGCAATGCGGTTTTCATAGTCCGAGAACTCTTGTGCAATATAAGGTTTTACCACTTCGTTATAAAACTTTTCAGACAATTCAATTCCTTTCATATCGTCAAAACACAACGTTTATCAACGCTGTATGTGTATATTAAACTTGTTTTACGTTGTTTTTGTAAATTTCTTCGGCACGGCGCACAAGTTCTTCTTTGTCAAGAAATCTTCCGAAAAACTCGTATGCCGAAGCGCACTTCGAGCATATAAACGCATAGTTGCCGTCTCTTATCAAAGCACCGTCGTCAAGACATTCCATTGCCTTGTCGAGCAATTCGTCAACTTTGTCGTCGCACTCTTTAGATTGTGACATCGCCCTGTCGTAAGTGAGATGCGCAAGGTTGACATATGACACGGCAAGTTCTCCGTACCCGCCCTTTTCGCGCAAAATTTCTATTGCCTTTTCATAGCACTTTTCGCTTTCGTCAAAACGTTTGAGATCGCAAAGCGCGGTCGCATAGTTGTTGTAAAGCCCTGCAAGTCGATAATCGTCTTTCTGCAAAACTCGCTCGTAAGTCTCCCTTGCTTTTTCGTAATATGGCAACGCTTCTTCCGCTTTGCCGAACGCTTTCATAGTCGTTGCGCAGTTGAGATAAATCGTAGCGTCGGCAACCGAAGAACACGAGCCTTGACAAGTCAATATCGCTAGTGCTTCGTCCACCGCTCGCAAGCCGTTTTCTTTCTCGCCGATTTTGCGATAAAGCCCTATCTCTTCACTGAGTATTTCAAGCAATCCGCGCGTATCGTTCAACGCTTTCGCTTCTTTTTCCCAGTATTCCAGCACGCGCTTCACGCCTTGCGTATCGTCTTTTTCAAACATCGCATCGATTTTATCGATAATTCGCACGATAGGTATCGTCCCGGTCGGCTCTTTGACGCAACTGCATTTTTCCTGCATATCTTCACCTTGAATTTTGATATATGAATTATACCATAACCGCGAATATTGATAAAGAGATTTTTTTGCGATTTTTTCAGATGCCAAAATAAGTACGCTCCGAATGTGTTTTCATTTCGGGCGCACCCCAAGAACTTTGTCATTGCGAGTTTGCATAGATGAAGAGCAAGAAAAAGCCCCTTGAACAGCAACCCTAATGTACAAATAGTACATGAGTTGATGGGCAAGGGGCTTTGACAAAGCTATTCGCTATTTGGCAATGTTTTTTTCGTGAGATTGATAAATAAATGCATAATGCGAAAGCACCCCAAATCGACAACCCTAATGTATAAATAGTACATGAGTTGGCGATTTGGGGTGCTGACAAAATTAGGCGTTATTTAGCAATCTCACGATCGAAGTTTTCGAGGCAACGAACGGATATAGCATAACAATCCGCCAAACACTCGGGATTGAGATTATCCGCCGTGTCACGCATGGTGTGGTAATAATCCTGAAGATTGTGGTCAAGTGCGGTGATACCGGTGGAACGGAATCCTGCTTTGTTGAAAGCGGCGTTGTCGGTTGCTCCGCCAAAGGGCGGAACCCACGTCTTGGTGCACTTGATGCCGAGTTCGTTTGCGGCTGTTATGAATGAATCGCTGACTTCTTTGTCAGATTTAACGGTTCCGTTCAAATCGCGGTAGTTTACGCCGAGAAAACGACTTTCGTGTATGGTGTCGTAAGAATATATCCAGGTCGGAACGTCGTCGAATTCGCCTTTGTGTGCTTCGCACCACGCCATTGCGCCGCGAAGTCCCGCTTCTTCACTGCCTGAAATGATGACGCCGACTTCGGTGTGTTCGAGTTCGATGCCCTGCTCTTTCATGGCTTTGAGAATGGCGATGCCCATGTAACAACCGGTAAGATTGTCGTTTGCGCCGTCGGTGATGGTGTTTTCATCCCACATGAAGTACATGCCGACAAGGCACGGAACCATGGCGAGAATGGCAATACCCATCCAGAACAGCACGGGCGTGTACAATGAGGTGTAACCCGCTATCGTATAATCGGTGACGGGACGGCAACCCGTTTTGACTGCCGCCGCAATGTTGAGACCGAGAACAATAAGCCCCGAAACCACGCTTGTGACAAGGTGTGCAACGTGTGCTGTTCCGCCGAATTTGTTATTGACGGGCCAGTTCCACACCGCGTCGGGATGTCCGTTGAAAAACACTCTGCCCTTCACTTCACCCGTACATTTTTTGATTGCGGTGACGCTATGTCCCGTTTTTTCGGGGAAGAACTTGTCAACCAACTTTTTGTACAGTCCGAATTGAACGAACAATATCACGAAACCGAGAGCCGTTATCACTGCGCCGACGATAGGCATAAAGAAAAACAGCACCATGCCTGCAAGCACGAACGTTATCGTGAAATAAATCCAGCCGAAAAACGCATTCGGGTTTTCCTTGAACGATTCCACGTCCGCTCTTTCGCAACCGCAGTCGTTTTTGAGATAGTCCGCCATATACTCGCAAGCCATTTTCTCTCCGACGCTACCGGGATCACGTTTTGGCATGTCGTTGCAGATATGCGCAATTTCGTCGCACATAAATTGTGCACTCTGAGCCTTGTTGTCAATAAGACTTTGCAATTTGCCCATAATTTTTTTCCCCTTCCATAAGATAATTCAATTATACAATACGGAAGTACGACATTTCAATATGCAACCGTTCCGCAAAATCCGACAAAAACGCGATATTGTATTGTTAATAAAAACAACCGCAAGATATGCGGTTGCATTATATTATGTATTAGATTTTGCTCTATTGCACGCTTTGCAAAGCATCTGACAGTTTTCAGTGGACGTTTTTCCACCTTCACACCATGGCGTAATGTGATCTCCTTCCATCTGTTCAAAATTAAAATGCTTATGACATATCGAGCAAATACCGTCTTGTTTTTCATAGGCCTGTCGCTTTTGCGATTCTGTAAATGCTCTTATATTCAAACATTTTTCGTTGCCTGACAATACGTACTCAAATATTCCTTTTTTGTTTGTAACGTCATCGTCAATCATTAGTTCCTTAATTCTATTTTCTAGGTCAACAACGTTTATAACTTTATTTTTATAAACATCGTATATTGCGCCCCACTCAACGCCTTTCATTTCTTTTCTATACTTAGTAAACGTAAGTTTAACCCAATCTATAACATTTTTGAAATACGTCCAAAGTTCAATAGCATTTGCATCGTGCTGATGAAAAGACATGTAGTTTTCGATATTGCCTTTGCTTATCCACTCTATTGCTTTTTCAAGATAATCCTGCCTTAATGCAGAACCTGCGACATAATCTTTGGCAATATTATATGCGGGGCAATTTGATTTGCTAAAAAACGTTTTTGCGCTTGTCAACCATTCTCCTGTATAAACAGCATTACGAAGTTCTTGATTTGTAAGTTTAACTCCTGCGATGTTTATTGTCTTGAACCACTCTAATTTTTCGAGATCATTTCCACTGCAAAAGTAAATCATGCATTTATAATTCAAGATTTTGTCTTTTTCAGTTTGCGTCAAAGAATGAAAATATTTTTCATTCAAAGAGAAATCACCATTAATATATTGACAAAAACTCAATGTGCGTTGTTGCCCATCAAGCACTTCATATGTATCATTACCATTGTCAACCCAATACATGACGTTGAGCGGAAAGCCCTTCATTATAGTTTCGATAACTGCATCACGTTGTTTATCATTGTAAACAAATTCGCGTTGATACTTCGGCCTAATATTCAGTTTCCCGTCATACCCGACAACGCCTTCTTCTTCACTATCGACAAAGCCATTGAAAATATCTTTTATCGCGATCTCATGCAACCGTATATTCATATTTTTCTCCTTATAATAATTCGCCTATAAAGTGTTTTTCCATTGAGTTCCGGGCCGCGTCCACGCCACTGAACCCTATGGTCATCCAACCCAAGTATTTCAAACTGGTCCGGATTATATTTGTCCAAAAAAGTAATTGGAACGCCCATTATTCCATTACGCTTTGCGACGAATGAGTATCCTGTTGTAAATTCGTCTTCCGTTGATAATCGTATAGCATGGGAAATTACCGATCCATCTTGCGCTATTTGCAATTCCGATGATTTCAAATTGAGTTGGGTTGTACTTGTCAAGGAAGGTGATTGGCACTCCCATGATTCCGTTACATCTTTCGACGGACAATGATTCGGAAGTATGGCGTGATTCGTCTGTCTGTCTGTCTGTCTGTCTGTCTGTCAAAATTGTCGGATGTCGTCTGCGTGTATGTCAAGTCTTTTCCATCATCGCCTTTACGAAATTTTACGAGTTCGAATTGCTCTGGGTTATGCTTGTCTAAAAAAGTTATCGGAACACCCATATCGCCGTTACAATTATCACTTGGTAAATAATCACAAGGTATATCGGCAACTTTGTCCACGTTTATCGCATCATAATTGTCATATTTTGGATAATCGATAGGGTTGTAAGTTTTGTACAAGATTAGTTTTTCATGTCTTAATGCGTAATCAAGATTTGTAAACCACCTAACTCCTTTAACCCTAATAAAATGTCGTCCATCCGCATCAATTCTACAACCAGCAGCAGTCATAGGATAATAATCAGGAACTTGAAATTCTCTATCTCCACTATGGATGCTTGCTCCTAACCATATTTTATTGTCTTTAAGCAATGGGAAAATTTCTTTATACGTTATCGCATTTTGATTGCCGATAATCAAGAATTGCTTGTTGTATTTCATAAGCAATGCAACGTAATCTCTAAATAGAGAAAACGGTGGATTTGTTACAACAATGTCTGCATTTTTCAACAACTCAACACATTCGTCAGAGCGGAAATCGCCGTTACCTTTGAGCATTTCAAAAGTATTTTTATCATTAAGCAATAAATGTCTTACGTCTGACAAATCGACTGCACCGTCGTTGTTAAAATCATCGACTTCACTGATGACTATTTTATAAGCGTGTCTATCTTGATTGATAAAAACCTTTTCTTTTATCTCGGAAAACAACGATTGTTGCGCATAAGCAATAGGTGACGAATCATAGCAAGTTGCAATAAGTTTTTTCAACTTTAATGAATTAAAATTCAAAGCAAAATACTTGAAAAAATTGCTTTCAAAAGGATCATCGCAATTGCACAGAACTATTTTGTCTTCAAAATGTGATTTATAGTGTTTCAATTCCTTCTCTATATCGCAAAGTTGTGTGTAAAACTCATCCGCTTTCTGTCTTTTTGCTTCGTGTAAAGTTTTGTTTGACATAATCTTCCCTTTGCATGAAAATTTTCCGTAATTTTTACGGTTTTTAATAATAATACCCGTAATTTTTACGGCTGTCAAGATATTCCCGTAGAAAATACGGCATAATAAAATTATGAACAAATTCAAAGAACGATTAAGAGAATCGAGAAAACAAGAAGGAATCACGCAAAAAGTCCTTGCTCAGAGTATAGGGCGAACCGAAGATTGCATTCATGATTGGGAGAACGGAAGAAGTGAACCATCAATTGATGATATAATTGCAATTGCACAGTTCTTGAAAGTATCAACTGATTTCTTGTTGGGAAATGATAATTCCGATGATTTGTTTGCATAAAAAAACACGCTAACTGCGTGTTTTTATTTTTTATTGATTTATATCACCGTCGGATTGTTCGACGTCGGAAACGAGATTAGAAACGGGTTCGGGAACGTCGTCGGCGGAAGATTCGGCAAGAGACGAGACGTATTCGTCGGGACCGTCTTGTGTGTTTTCAGTGTTCGCATTGTCGATTTCGTCGGTTTCGATTTTTGCGTTGTCGGCGGATTTGATCTCATTTTGAGCGTTCTCATCGACAGATTGAGCGAGCAACGATTCGTCCGTTTTCGTCGATTTCGCAACAAAAGCGTCGTCAAACACGTCGCCAGGAATATATTCTATATTATCGTCCGCAGATTGAACGTTTTCAAATCCGTCCCTTTTGTTTTCGGCATCGCCCGAATGTTCGGCATCGGCGAGCATTTTGCGTTTTTCACGCCTGTATATAATAAGCATAATCACGCCGTCCACTATAATATTCAGAATCCAACTTATCGGCCAACTGTAATACAGCATTTGCGGCGACGGATAGGCTTTGCAAGCGGTGTAAATCCACACGATACGGAACACGCATATGCAGAAAAAGTTTGCCAGCATCGGAGTGAGCGAATAGCCCATACCGCGCATACAACCGACAAGCACTTCGACGATACCGCACACAAAATATATCGGAAGAATGATTTTCATTCTATCGCAAGCGTACTGAATGACGACGGTGTCTTGCGTGTACAATTTTGCGATATACTGCCCTGCGGTGAGCAAAATGAGCGTCCACACAAGGCTGATGACGATAATCATTGCCGACGCTTCGAGAGCGGCTTTCTTGATACGTTCGGGCTTTTTCGCGCCGTAATTCTGCCCCGCGAACGTAACGGTTGCATTTGAAACGGCGTTCATAGACGTGTAAACAAAGCCTTCCAGATTGCTTCCCGTAGAACTGCCTGCCACGAGCGCATAGCCGAACACGTTGAGATTTGTCTGAATAAGCACGTTTGCGACGGAGAAAAACGAGTTGAGTATTCCGCTGGGAAGCCCCACTTTGAGTATCTGCAAAAACTCGCGTTTATGGAAGCGGAGTTTTTTGAGAATGAGTTTGCACGCCCCGTTTTCCTTCAAAAGCGTGATAACGAGCAGTATACACGAAATATACTGGCTCACGATTGTTGCAATCGCAACGCCCTGAACGTCGAGTTTTGCGACGATGACGAAAATAAGGTTGAGCGCAACGTTCACGACGCCCGCGATTGTCAGATATATGAGCGGACGTTTCGTATCGCCTTTTGCACGAAGTATCGACGCACCGAAATTGTACAGCACGTTTGCAGGCGTGCCTATGAAATATATGAACAGATAATCGGTGGCTTTGTCGAGAATTTCGGGATCGGTCTTCATCCACACGAGAAAATATCTTGCGCAGAACACGCCGATAAGCCCTACAATCACACCGCTTATGAGTGCAAGAAGCACGGACGTATGCACGGTTTTTTGCGCGCGCTCTTCGTCTTTGCTGCCTATCGCCTGGCTCATAACCACGTTTGTGCCTATCGACAGACCTATCACCACGTTGATGATGAGATTGATGAGCGCAACGTTTGACGAAACCGCCGCAAGCGACTGCGTGCTCGTCTCGGAAAACTGACCTATGACAATCAAATCCGCCGCATTGAACAAAAGTTGCAAAATGCCCGACAACGCAAGCGGCAGCGAAACCGCAATCAACTTTTTGAGAAGCGGTCCGCTTGTCATATCCATATCTTTGGTCATCGTTCGTGTTGCTTTCATTTTCTGCCTTTCGGATTTTTCTAAAAGTTATTCCGTCGCCTTCGCACACGAATGCGTTCCCCCACGCAAAAGCGAATCGAAATTATATTTTAACACTTACCCGAATAAAGTCAAACGAAAACAGCCCCGCCGCCGAAATTTATTTTATTACATAAAATACCACAAAAGAAAACAACCGCTTGCACGGTTGTTTTCTTTTGTATCTTAATCTCTCAAATGCGGATTATTTTTCGATCGATAGTGATAGCATACTCCCCGTCATTTGACAAATCACAAATCCCGCTATCTTTCAAATACTGACTTGTTTTTATTGTAGTGTTATGGTATATTATCTATGACATCACGTCAACTATTCATAGTGGGAGAAAAACATTGGACATTAAGAACAAAATCTTCATTCAAAGAATAATTGCGCTTATACTCGTTCTTATTTGCATTTTAATCATGGTTGTAGCCTTTAGCATTAACAAAAATACAACGAGCATTGAATATGAACATTGTTATGTCTACGCTTACAACAATAGTCTTAACAGAACCGCATGTGAATTCGTTGTAGAGTTTAATGAAGAAGTTACATCGGCAAACATTACAGTTGATTTTTACAATGAAACCAACGAAGTATTCGACACAAAAACAGTATATTTGAAATCATTAGATGACAATTTTTGGTCTGCAACCTTGTCAATAAACGGTACTTTTTCTAACTACAAAATTCAATCCTATGACTGCGACACTACAAAATCGATGGCAATCTCAATAGCTTTCTATGTAGCATTGGTATTAGGTTTGATATTTCTATGTTTTTTCTTCCTAACACTAATCTTATCTTGCAAGACTTATGAGTGCAACGGGGATACTATACTTGTCTATGCAGGTTGGGTATATGCATACATGGCGATAAACGGCAAAAAAGTCGACATTTCAAGCGGTTTGCCTTCCAACTCTGAAAAACTCATTTGCAATTTGAAAGACGGGAGTTTGGTAGAAGCGGATATTGATGCCTTCAATAGAATTTCCTTAAAAAAAAATAGCATTATTCAAATACCCGTCGAGAAGAAAAAGAAAAGTAAAAAATAGTATTTCTAAAGAAAAGCCCCGATTTTAGTGGAATCGGGGCTTTTTGTTTCGGTGAGTTTTGAGTGAAAAAATCAACGCAAGGTGCATATGCTTTTGCTTCTAAGTGCCGATTAGGCAACGGCTATGCAGATATTACACCTGTTTTGATGTTGTTTTTCGATTATTTTGGTGTTTTGCAAGCGATTTCACCGTTTTGCGATTGTATGTCGTTATTTTGCAGCTTTTTGCGCTTCGAAACGGTCGAGTTTGTTCTTTTCGAGTTTCAGATACACCCACTTGATCGGCGGGCAGATTGCAAACAAGAATTGTGCAAACGTGAAGAGTTTGGACGGATTGACGAATTTGCGCTTATGCTCCAAGCCCCTGACCATACATTCTGCAACGTGTTGCGGCTTTTGCACGGGGAACGGACGCTCGCGGATGACTTTGCCTTCCTGCCCTTCCACTGCTTTTTTGAAGAAGCCCGTGTCGGTGGCTATCGGATAAAGGCAAGTGAGCGAAACGTTTTTGGGCATCTCGTAGCGGAGACCTTGTTGGAAGCCTTGCATTGCGAATTTGCTTGCGCTGTACAGCGTATAGCCGGGCATTGCGAGCTTGCCGATTGCCGAGACCGTGATTGCCATCTGACCTTGCTTGCCGCCGAGATATTCGACGTATTTTTGATAGGTGTAAATGGGGGAAAAGACATTGACTTTGAAGATGTCTTCCACGCGATTCCAGTTGACGTAGTCCATCGTCTCGTAATACGGAAATCCTGCGTTTGCGAAAAAGATGTCGATAGAACCGAGTTTTTCGGTTGCCGCCGCAAAGATGGAATCGATGTTTTCTTTTGTCGACACGTCGCAAATCATCGGGAAAACGTTTTTGAGTGCGAGTGCTTCTATTCTGTCTATGCGAAGGTCAACAGCAAGAATCTTGTTGTCGCCTTGTGCGAGCAGTTTGAGCGTTTCGAGACCGATACCGCTATTTGCGCCGGTGATGACGATGGTTTTGCCATTTAACATAATTTTCTCCTTCATATCCCTATTGGATAAAACCTTGCATATTTATTTCAATATACCACGCAAAAACTCGGTTTTCAAGCCGTTTTTTGCGGTTTTGAGCGTTTTTACGGTTTTATGCACGCATTATGCAACTCGCGCTATTTGCATTTTGCGAGTATTTCGTCAAATATTTTGCCTGCATTCACTCTCAAATCGTCGAGCGAGCCCGAGTTGTCCACGGTATACGTGGCGATTTTTTTGAGTGCGGCCGGTTTGACTTGCACGCGCATACGAGCCTTTGCCTGTTCGGTGTCAAGCCCCCTGCATTTTAGCCGTTTCAAGCGAGTTTGATAGGGCGTCGACACAAACAATATTTCGTCAAATCCGCCTATCACGCTTTCAAGCACAATGGGCAGTTCCACCGCAACAAGACCTTCTCTGCAATCGTTGATGACCTTTGCGATTTCGGGATGAGCGATCGAGTTGAGCGTGGCAAGTTGCGCGCTGTCGGCAAACACTATGCTTGCAAGTGCCTTTTTATCCACCGCTCCGTCTTTTACGACGGTTGGAAACGTCGCCGCGATTTTTGCGATATACGACGGTGACACAAGCAGATTTGCGTTGATTTCGTCGGCACTGAGACAGAAAAAGCCTTTCTCTTTTGCGATTTTCAACACTTCGCTTTTACCCGAGCCTATTCCGCCTATTATTGCGACTCTCATTTGAGTTCACCCCAGTTTTTCGCGCTCGTCGCTTCCGCAATGAGCGGAACGGACAGTTTGACGGCGTGTTCCATCTCGTAGGATAGAATCTTCTTCACTTCTTCCGCTTCGTCCGCCGCCGCGTCGATTATAAGTTCGTCGTGAATTTGCAAAATCATCTTCGATTTCATGCTTGCAAGACGCTTTTCCACGCCAAGCATAGCAAGTTTTATTATGTCTGCCGCAGAGCCTTGAAGCGGCGTGTTCATCGCCATACGCTCCGCCGACGAACGCACCATATAATTCGACGCGTTAAGATCGCTGAGATTGCGACGTCTACCAAGCATCGTGAGCGAATATCCGCGCTCGCGTGCCGATTTCACGCAACCGTCCATAAATTCGCGCACTTTCGGGTGCATTGTGAAATAGTTTGCAATAAACTCTTTTGCCTTGTATTGCGGAATGGACAGGTTTTCTGCAAGTCCGTAGCCGCTTATGCCGTATATGATGCCGAAATTGACCGCTTTTGCGTCTCTTCTTTCTGCCGGCGTAACTTCCGACACGCTCTTGCCGAGAATCTGTGCGGCGGTGATTGCGTGAATATCGTCGCCTTCGTTGAACGCTTTTATGAGTTGCTCGTCGCCGCTCATGTGCGCAAGCAGTCTGAGTTCGATTTGCGAATAGTCCGCGCTGACGAGAACGTTGCCTTCGCTCGGTATAAACGCACTCTTAATATCCTTTGCTTCTTCGCTTCTTGTGGGGATATTTTGCAAATTCGGATTTGTTGACGACAATCTTCCCGTCGTCGTTATGCATTGATTGAATTCGGTGTGTATACGCCCTGCTTTCACGAGCGGTTGAAGCCCCGTGACGTAAGTCGATTGCAGTTTTGCGTAATGACGGTATTCCAGAATTTTTGCGATTATCGGATGCGCGCCCGAAAGATTGCCGAGCACGTCTTCGCTGACGGAATATCCCGTCTTTGTCTTTTTGCCGTGCGGAAGCATAAGTTTTTCAAACAATATTTCTCCGAGTTGCTTCGTTGACGCTATGTTGAAATGCTCGCCTGCAAGGTCGTATATCTCGCCCGTGAGCGTCGCTATTCGCTCTGCATATTTTTCTTCGAGTGTTTTCAAAGCCGCAACCGATACGCACATTCCGCGTTGCTCCATATTGCGCAAAACTACGCAAAGCGGCTGTTCAACGTCAAAAAACAAATGATTAAGTTCGTTTTTTGCGAGTTGCTCTTTAAGTTTGTCGCTTTCGACGAGCAACTCCACCGCACCGACTTCGAGACCGTCCGCACCGAGAACCTGCTCGACGCTCTTTATCGGCGCACTGCCGCGAACAAGATGAGAGGCAATCATCGTATCGAAGAATTTTGTGTTGTCGAAACCGTATGCTTTCGAGAGTGCCTTGAAGTCGTAACATACGAGTTCCATATCCTTGGCACACTCTTTCACGACGTTCACCGCTTCGTCAAAATCAACGCCTTCGCTGAACAAATCCTGCACGCAATCTATCTTGTATTCCGTCTTATTGTCAACCGCAAACGTGACGTTTTCGCCGATAAGAACAGCAATTTTATCGCCCTTTATTGCGGCTTTTATGTCTTGCCCCGTTGTCAAAACGACAACTTTTTTCTCTATTTTCGGCAATTCGACGAACGACTCGTCTTCACCGCTTTCAAACGTCATTCTTGCAGCGAGCGACGTGATTTCAAGCTGACCGAGAAGCGTGCGCACCGCCTGCGAATACACGGGCGTAAACTTTATGTCGTCAAGTGTGCATTCAACGGGAACGTCGCAGTTTATAGTGACGAGTTCCTTGCTCAAAATTGCGATATCTTTGCCGTTTTGCACGTTTTGACCGAGTTTGCCGGGGATCTCGTCTGCATGCGCGAGAATCTCGTCAAGCGAGCCGTATTTTTCAAGCAGTTGCTTTGCCGTCTTTTCTCCGACTCCCGGTATGCCCGGCACGTTGTCTGACGTGTCGCCGCGAAGTGCCTTGTAATCGATAAATTGCGACACGGTGAATCCGTCTTGCAAAAGGCGTTCTTCGTCGTACACTTCTATGTCGCTCACGCCCTTCTTCGTCCAGAACACTTTCGTCGTGGGGCTGACGAGTTGAAAAGAGTCTCTGTCTCCCGTCACGATTATGCACTCGTCGTCAAAACGCTTTGAAAGCGTGCCGAGAATGTCGTCGCCTTCATAGCCTTGCAGACTCACGATTTTGATACCCATCGCCGTGATAAGCTCTTTGAGCGGTTCGACCTGCTGACGAAGTTCTTCGTCCATAGGCTTTCTCGTCGCCTTGTAGTCCTTGAACATTTCGTGACGGAACGTCGGACCGTGCAAGTCAAACGCCGCAGCGATATGCGTCGGCTTCTGCTCTTTTATAAGTCTCAGAAGTATGCTCAAAAAGCCGTAAATCGCACCCGTATAAAGCCCCTTGCTCGATTTGAGATTGGGAAGCGCGTGATAGGCTCTGTGCATAAGCGAGTTCGAGTCAAGCAATAAAATTTTGTTTTGTGCCATATATTCACCGTTTTGCGAGTTGTCGCATATTTGTCAGTTTAACCGAGCAAAAACTCTTTCAAACCTTCGTCCATAAGCCTTTTTGCGTCGTCGTATCCGCTTTGCATAAAATCGTGCACTCTGCGCGCCGAAAACGCCATTGCAGGTCCCAAGTCCACGCTAGGAGCAATGAAGAACAGGTCGATGTCTCCGCGCTCGATTTTGCGTTTGGGGGCTTTGTCCATGACGTTTGTGCGGATGACGAGCATCTTGTCATATCCGTTTCTTGCAAGCAAATTAATGGGCATATTGTCGTACACGCCGCCGTCTATATACTTGCTATTGCCGATTTCTTTCGGCGGAAAAATCGGAAACGTTGCCGACGCTATTATGTAATCGACGAGTTTTCCTTGTTCTATGCCGCTCATCATCTGTTCAAACGGTTTGAATTCGGATATGTCGAAAGTCACGATACCGAAGTCTTTTTGGCTTGCCCTTATATCGTCTTCGTTGACGAGATTTTCAAAAAACTCCTGCGATTGTTTGTAAGACGCTTCGAGCATTTTTATCGTTTTCAATCTCTTTTCTTTGAGGACTTTTATAATTGCGGGCGTCATGTCAAGATTATGTATGGATTCGATTTCTTCGTCGGTGAGCGCAAAAACCGTGTTGGTTTTGATTTGTTTCCACACGTCGAGCAACTTGTCGTATCCGCCTTCGAGATACAACGCGCCGTTGATTGCGCCTATTGACGTCCCCGTGACGCCGTCAAATTCGACGCCGAGTTCGCGTATGGCAAGAAGCGCTCCCACCTGATACGCTCCCTTGACTCCGCCGCCTTCGAGCACCAGTCCCAATTTTTGACCTTTGTCGTTCATATTATTTATCCTTCGTGAATATTTCTGTCTATGTATATATTCTTTAAGAAATTATAACATCAAATACGCCTTTTGTAAACAAGTTGTATTTGCACTGTCATTCCAAAAAGAGCCACGCTTCGTCGATGTAAGCGTGGCTCTTTCACAATTCTTCACTGCTTAGTGCAGTTTGTCGATAAACGCTGCATTTATCTGATACGTCGAATACGGCGTGATCGGATTTGTGTTGGCGTATCCGAAAATCTCAACGGAAAGATTCTTAACGAGATTTGCCGCAAGAAGCGCAACGCCGCTGCCTTCGGGCTTGATGTCAGTCGTCTTCAACGACCGAATATCGTCTGTTTCTGTCGCAAGGTCAAGATAAGTCTTCTCGGTGAAAATGCCTTCTCCTGCCGATATACCCGTGCATACAAACGCCATATGGAACCAGCATTTGCCTGCGTCGTCCCCTTTGCCTTCGTAACGATAGTTTTTGAACAACGAGTTTTGTCTTATGAGATCACCGCACATCGTACCTATAGTCTGGTTGAGTGTAGCGTCGCCGACATCGATAAGTTTTGCGTTGTCAACGTCCTGCCAGTTGTAAATGTTGAAGAATCCCGTCTGTCTGATGACAAGATTGATGCCTTTAGAATACAGATTTTCCATAAAATACTGCTCGTTGGCGTCAAGGTCGTCGCGGATAAATCTGCCGAAACTCTTCTTTGCGGTTTTGCCGTTTTCATCGACGTATTCCTGCAATTCGGTTATCGTATATCTCTCGTAGCAAGTGGACATAATCGAGCCGATCATGTTGGAAGCCGTGAAGTTGTTGAACGTGATGTTGGAATAGAATATCGCAAAGCCTTGTTCTTCGTCCTTCCAATACATACGTTGCGGGACGTACATTCCGCAAGACGTGAAGTTGCGCATTATGCAACCGTCAATCGTCATATCGCAATTGTACGAGTTGAGTGCCTTTTCGCCGTTTTCGAAAATGATGTACTCGAAACGCAATCCCGTAAGGTGAATTCTAGAATGGTCGTCGTCACCGGCAAACATCGCTTCTCCCGTAAAACCTTGCGTGTCGTCCGCATTATTTATCTCGGTGTCATCGCCAAGATCGTTCATTCTCAATATAATGTTGCTCACCGTGACGTTGCTCCAAGCGATACGCGTTGCATACACTTTTCCCCCGACCTGCCCTTTGAGTGCGGAAAGCATGTGGTTGTTTCCGTAAAGGTCGCCGTAAAAACCTATCGAATCTGCATAATTTATATATTTGCCCGTGCCGTCTTCGTTTTTCTCGAATGCAATGTTGCTTTCAAAGCAAATCGCATAAGTTTTGTGCGATCCGTGTTGAGTATAGACAAAGTATCTTCCGCCTTCGGGGTTGATATCGTAGGTCATTTCGTGACCGATGTAGTTGCCTTCGGCTTTTGCGTATTCGTTCTGGAAACTTGCCGCATTGCGAAGTTGTGCAATATTCGTGACGGCAACGCCGTAGATTGCCTTTATCGTCACTTCTTCCGTCGTGAATTTGCTGATGCCTTCGTATTTAGGATAGCGCGCGCTCACGCGTACGACGATATTCTGTTTGCCTTTGCCTTCGAGTGCGGAATCGAACACGAGTTTGTTTGCGACGGTCTCGTCGAAGTGTGCGTACTCTCCACCCGAAACGATTTCAAAATTGTACGACGCGTAGAACGCCGCAAGTTCGCTTTCGGTTGCGTCTTTAGGTTCGCCCTGAACGACGATTCTCACAAAATTCGCTTCCTTTTCAAAAGCGTCGTTTGAGTATCTCTCGCTTGCAAAAACAGTCTCTCTCGCAAGCCCCACCGCAAGCGCACCGTTTGACGTGCGCAGTTGAATTGACGTAAGTTTGCTTTGAACGTTGAGTTCTATGCTGGTTTGTTCCGAGCCGTATTTTGCGGTTATTACGACTCTGCCGTTTGCAACGCCTTTGACTTCACCGCTTTCGTTTACGGTTGCAACGTCCGTGTCCGACGAAGACCATTCCACAACGCCGAGATTGCCGTTTGAAAGTTCGTCGGCATGTATCGCTCTGAGTTTGAGCGTATGCTCTCCGACCGCAAGAACGTATCCGTCGGTCTTGTTCGCGAAAAAGTCTGCGTTTTCGATGACGATTGCTTCGGGTGCTACCGAGTAAATCTCGAAGTTTCCCTTTGCGGTGGCAATCACCGCTTTGTCGCTCGTGACGGTGACTATGCCGTCAATAATCGTGCAGCCTTCAACCTCAGTTGCGTCGGAATCTATGCCGAGTTCTTCGATGGTGAGCGACGTTCTTGCCGTATAAAGCGTTTGTCCGTATTTGCGGCTTGCGCCGTTTGCCGTGACGTTGACGGTATACGCGCCGCTAGTAATATATTGGATTGCGCCTTGCTCACTCGAGTGCACGCTTGCCTGCACGGTGATGTTTGCCGTGCCTGCGCTTTTTGCACTGACGACGCCGTTTTGGTCAACGGTTGCCACTTCTTCGTTGTCGCTGTGCCATATCGTGTGATTGACTATACTGTCAATAGGCGTGTAGTTTGGCACGAGACGTTTTGAATAGCCAACTGCGATATTGTTGTCTTCGCCGCTAAGGTTTCCTATCGTGACTCTTTCCACATTGTCACCGACGACGGAAACGTTGAGCGTCTTTGACACGTTTTCGGCAACTACGTTTATCGTGAAGTTGCAATACGAGCCGATTACCATCTTTGCGGTTGAGTTTGACGCAGTTTCGTTGTCCGAGTCGTCAACCATGCACGCGGCGGGATAAACTCTCGTCAAAAGCGCATCCGCCATTGCCGAGATAATCTTAACGGAGTCTTCTCCGTATCTCGATTTTGCCGTGTTGTACGCACTCTTGCGTTCGGCGTCGGAGAAGTTGGGATACTCCGCTTCGAGTTCCGCTTTCAATGCGGACAAATCTTGCTTGTACTTCTCGTATTTTGTCTGATACTCGTCGTCTGTGTAAACGACGTCCCCCGTGATGCGCCACTCAACAGTGTAGTTGTTTGCTTTTTCGGGCAAAACCTTGACATCTATGTAATCGTAAAGATTTATCGTCTTGTTCGCGACGTTTTCAAAGTTGAAAGATATGTTTTCGGCAACGTTTTCGGTGCCTTTATATCTCAACTGAATGTCTTCTACACTGATCCATGCCTGAATGGATACTATGCTTGAAACGAGCGCGACTATCACCAGAATGAGAATCGGGATAAGTATAAGAATTCCTATCATTACTTTCTTCATAAGTCGCTCCTTAGCCGTGCATCCTGTCGATAAACGCAGAGTTTATCTGATAGGTCGAATACGGCGTTATCTTTGCAGTGTTCGGATACCCGTAGACGAAAATCGGAACGCTTCCGAGTATCGTTTCGCCTGCGAGTCCGAAGAAGTCTTTGCTTTCTTTCTTTATCGTGCGTGTGTCGAGCGTATAGTAAGAGTCTTTATCCGAAAGCGTGACTTTCATGCTCGGCACTTCGGTGTACATACTCGAACCTTCAAACGACAAGCCTGCCACCACGAACGCGACGTGCAACCAGCAAGTGTTGTCCTTGTCAACGTAGCGATAGTTTGCAAAAGCACTGTTGTTTCGCAAAACATTTCCGCTTGCTTGCTTGATAATCTCGTCGTAACTTGCATCACCCGTGCTGAACAAAGCCGCGTTGCCGACGTCCTGCCAATTGTACGCTTCCATAAAGCCCGTTTGTTCAATCTCGGTGTTTATGCCCTTTTCGTAGAAGTTTTCCATGACGTACGCATAGTTTGCCTTTTCGTCGCCCGGAACGAAACGATACTCTCCTTTGCCGTCCGAAGTCGGCTTCACCGCAAACTTCTCGTAGGTTGCAGCCATAAGCGAGCCGAGCGTGTTGGAGAACACGAGATTGTGGATTTTGATGTGCGAATAGTACGGATGATACGTCTTGTCGGAGTCTCTGTAGAATATGCGTTGCGGCACGACCATACCTGCCGAAAGCAAGTTGCGGATTATGCATCCCGTAAGTTCCAGATTGTTGTTGCGGAATGAGAGCGCGCTCACCGCGTTTTCCATAATGCAATACTCAAACTTGACGTTCACCACTCTATAATAATCCCAGTGCACGTCGCTGCCGATGATGACCAAATCGCCCTTGAACGATTTCGTGTCCTGCGCACTGCTTATTTCCTTATCTTCGGGATGCGAATTTGCGCGAAGAATGACGTTTGAAAAAGTCACGTTGCTCCACGAAATACGCACGAGTTGGTGACTCACCTGTCCCGTGATTGCGGAAATCATCTTGTTGTTGCCGTAAAGGTCTCCGTAGAATTGCGCACGACCGTCTCTGTCCCCTATGGTTTTGACGTTTCCGTTTTCGTCGTATTCGACTTTGTATGCACAGTTGTCGGTGAGACAAATAGCATAGTTATGTTTAGAACTTTCGTTCTCTTGCACTATATAGTTATCTTCGCCGTTGACGTGCTCGAATGTGGTCTTTGCAGGGATAAAGTTGCCTTCTTTGTAGGCGTATTCTTTCTGGTCCTTCACCGCTTTGAGCAATTCGTCGATGTTTGAGACGCTCACGCCGTATATAGCCTTTATCGTCACTTCTTCGGTGGTGAATTTGCTCACGCCTTCGTGTTTTGGATAGCGCGCGCTCACACGCACGACGATATTTCGTTTGCCTTTGCCTTCGAGTGCGGAATCGAACACGAGTTTGTTTGCGACGGTCCCGTCGAAGTGTGCGTATTCTCCGCCCGAAACGATTTCAAACACGTATGAATCGTAAAACTCGACAAGTTCGCTTTCGGTTGCGTCTCTCGGTTCGCCCTGAACGACTATATTCGTGCTGTTTGCGACTTTACTGCCGCCTGTGGAGACGTCAACGTATCTTTCGCTTGCAAACACAGTCTCTTTTGCAACGCCCACCGCCAAAGACGAGTCGGACGTACGAAGTTGAATCGACGCAAGTTTTTTGCGCACTTTGAGAGTTAGGGAAGCACTTTTTCCGTTGCCGTCCGACGCCGTTATCACCACGACTCCGTTTGACAAACCTTTGACTTCGCCGTTTTCGTTCACCGTCGCCACGTCGGTATCGGACGAAGTCCATTCGACGTCTGACGGTTTTCCGAGTGCAAGTTCGTCGGAAAATACCGCGCCGAGTTTGAGAGTATGCTCGCCTACTGCAAGAACGTAACCGTTTTCTTTGCTCTCAAAGAAACTTGCGTTTGCGATGGCGATTGAGTTTTCTTCGACAGAGTAAATCTCGAAGTTTCCGTTTTCGGTGCTAATCACCGCTTTATCGGCGGTCATCGTCACCGTATTCTCTTCAATCGTGCAACCTTCCGCCACCACTGCGCCCAAAGACAATCCGAGTTCTTCGAGAGTAAACGATTTCTTTGCGGTGTACAGCGTTTTGCCGTATTTCGTGCTTGCGCCCTTTGCAGTCACGTTTACGACGTATGCACCGCTCGTGATATATCTGATTTCTCCGCGTTCGCTTGAATGAACGCTTGCCTGCATCGTGATGTTTGCACTGCCTGCTTTCAACGCCCTGACAACGCCGTTTTGGTCAACCGTTGCGACGTCTTCGTTGTCGCTGTGCCATATCGTGTAGTTGACGATGCTGTCAATCGGAGTGTAATTCGGCACGAGTCGTTTAGCCTCTCCGACGGAGATGTTGTTGTCTTCGCCGTTTATGTTGCCGATTGTCACTCTTTCGACGTTGTCGCCGACAACCGACACGGACAATGTTTTCGAAACGTTTTCCGCAACCACTTTAACAGTGAAATTGCAGTACGACGAAACGATAAATTTGCCCGTCGAGTTGGAATCGACGTCAAATTCGTCTTCGCTCACGAAAGAGACCGCGGGAGACATTATTCCCACGAGTGATTTTGCCATCTCGTCGATGATTTTCGCAGAATCGTCGGGATATTTGATTTTTGCCTGATTGTATGCCGTGCGTCTCTCGTTTGTCGAAAACACGGGATACTCCGCTGCGAGTTCGGATTTCAGAGCCGAGATTTCGCGCACGTAGGCTTCGTATTTTTCCTGATATTCTTCGTCCGTATATGTGACGTTGCCGTCGATTTTCCACTCTATCGTGTACTTGTTCGCCTTTTCGGGAAGCACCTTGACGTTTACGTAATCGTAAATGCTTATGGTTTTCCCCTGAATGCCGTCAAGTGACAAAGAGATATTCTCGGCGGTACGTTCCGACCACTTTTCCGTAAGTTGTATATCTTCAACGCTTATCCACGCTTGCATGGATATGATGTTTGACACCATTGCGACGATAAACAAAATCAGAATCGGGATAAGGATGAGAATACCGACCATAACTTTTTTCATCGCATTCTCTCCTTACGGAATTATCTTCTGATAACGCTTGTTGAGATTGACAAACAGTCCGGCAAGCGAGCCTGCAAGCAAAACTATGGACACAATGCTCAATATGAGATAAATTCTGCTCATATCACCGCGTTGTATAATCGTGACGTTGCCTATCGAAAGCGGAAGGAAACTGAATAACATCGCAAACAAACCGTACGCAATCGCAACGACGATACCGACTATCATCGCAAGCGCGACGTTTTTGTTTGCCGACACGAGTTCGCCGTCGCCCGACACGTTGAACGTCGGTGATTTGATGTCCGCAATCATGCTAAGGCACGTAAGGCTTATGACGAGCATTTCGGCTATTCCGAAAATCGCGCCGCTGTCAAGCGGAGTGAGCAAATGTTTACCTGCGTCGCTCGTGTAATAGCCACCCGAAAGTGCACAGCAAAGAGCGACTGAAATCGTACCCGTGAGAGAATACAAAATAAATTTGACGAGAATCTGATTCGTGTAACTTACGGGAATGACCTTCGTGTGATAGAAACTCGAACCTTCTCTGGATATACAAGTTGAAGCAAAGGACACGATTATGGTGATGAATATGACGATGACCATAAGCGTAAGTCCCGGCATAATGCCTGCGCCGATGCTTTCCGTTCCCATACTTGCCGCAAGACGATTGCAGAAGAACACCATGACGGGCGCGGCGCAAGCCATTGCGAAATACTGGAACGAATAGTTGAAACTTCTCAAAATGAGATAGAACTCGCGTCTGAAAAGCGCGTATGCTACGGGACGACGCACGTCTTTGATTTTCTTCTTGAAAGACGCTTTCTGCGTTTCGATGCCGTAAAGAATCGTCTTATAATACTCTCTCGTAGCTACGAAATACGCCGCAACGCCGAATGCCGCATTGATGAGAATAAGATACAGGAAGCGAAGCGCATACTTGCCTGCCGAAAGTCCGCCGTACTTCATGCCGTTGACGATTTCGGCATACCAGTTGAACGGATATGCGTACTTTGCAAAATTGCGGTATCTTGCAATCATATCCGTAGAGAAAATGCTCTGCTTCGAGTCTTTAAGATACGTCAGCACGTTAGAGAGCGACACAAGATAAAAAATGAACACGAGACACACGACGATAATCGTGATGATGAGAATGAGCAAGAACTGATTCTTCACTGCGTTCATGACTTTCATGACGGGCACTGCGAGTATGTTTGCGATAAAGAACGGAATGAGCGTTGAAAACAACACTATGCCGATATATGCGAAATAGTCGCCCACCGCCGCGTCGGTGATGATGCCGAACGAAATATAGAACGGCAACATCAAAAGCAAGCACACGACAAAATTGTGCAGATAGCAATAAATCGACTTCGCAACGAGAATTTCTTTGCCGCTGACGGGAAAACGGAGCAACATTTCGTTGTCGCCGTTCTGATATAGGTTCTTTATTACGCTGCCCGTTGCGACTATCGTCGCAAGGCAAATCGTGAACGTCGCCACGATAACGAGGAATTCTATTCTGAGACCCGAACGAGTCACGAATACGTTCGTAAGATAATAAATGCCGACGATAAGCACCGCATAAACGAGAAAGAAGAAAATCGCGTTGCCAACGTGCCCGAGTTTTTGCTTCCAAGCCGTCTTGTCGGTGTTCGTGACGCCGTATCTCGATTTAAGATCAAGACGGAAGAGCGTTCTCACACTCTGCATGGAGAATTCGCCTTTCATTATTGCTCGTCCCCCTTGTTTTCGGTCTCTTCAACGACAAGTTCTTCGTCGCTTTGCGCTTCTTTACGTTCTATAGGCATGTCGGGACGCATATCCGCGCTCTCTTGTGCAATATAGTCTTCGAACAATCTTTGCTCGTAAGTGCCGGTGACTTTGAAGAACGTCTCTTCAAGGTTTGCCTTGTTCGCTTCGTTGCCTGCAAGGTCGATGACATCGATGAGATGACCGTCGTTGACGATTGCGACTCTGTGGCAGAGTTTCTTGACAAGGTCAAGGTTGTGGCTCGAGAAGAAAACGGTATTGCCCTTTGCGCAATGCTCTCTCATGTACGAAATGATTTCAGCGGTGGATTGCGGGTCGAGTCCCATCATAGGTTCGTCAAGAACCCAAAGTTTCGGGTCGTGAATGAGTGCCGCGATAATGCAGATTTTTTGTTTCATACCGTGCGAGTAGGACTTGATTTGTCTGTCTATCGCATTTTCCAGTTTGAAGAGTTTTGCATAACGGTCGATACGTTCCGTTCTCACGAGAGCAGGCACTTTGTAAAGGTCTGCGACGTAGTTGACGTATTCTCTTCCCGTCAATCTTTCGTAGACGGAGTGGTTGTCGGGGACGTAACCCATTTCCATTTTCGCCTTGATAGGTTCTTTGACGATGTCGTGGCCGCAAATGGTTATCGTGCCGCTGTCAAAAGGCAAAATGCCCGTAAGGCACTTTATGGTTGTGGATTTGCCCGCACCGTTTTGTCCGAGAAATCCGAAGATTTCGCCCGGTCTCAATTCAAATGAAATATTGTCAACTGCGAGTCTGTCGCTCTTTGGATATTTTTTTACAAGGTTTTCAACTTTTAACATAATCAAATTATCTCCTGTTGTATTTTCACATGGCGAAGCATGCTTATACGTGTGCGCACACGCGCGCACGCATACCGAAATCACCCGAAAAAAGCGGGTGTCGCAAAATCATTGAATAATGATTGGTGAAGTCTGCAAAAAAGCGTTCGACGCGATTATGCTTCTTCGCGACGAAATGAGGCGATGCGTCCGTATATGAATCGGAACGACCTTCACTCGTTCTTGCATAAATTTGTGCGGCAAAACCGCCGCCGTTGCCATAATAACGCAAAGCGTCACCGTGACGGACACGATGCCGACTATCGCAAAATGTATGATGGTCGTCTTTGCGACGAACAATCCGAAGTTTTGAAGAGAATTTTTGAACAACGCAAAAGCGATCACCGTAGTCGCAAACGCAGATACGAACCCGCGTATACGCTTTGGCAAACACCTTATAAGCATAAATATCAACGCTATTGCCGCAAGCCCCGCAATCGTCTTTGCAAAATCGACGAGATAGACGGTCACTTGTGTCAGGAACGATAGAAAATCCAAATCTTCTCCTTGCGCAAAACAAGTGTCGTTTTGTTGTCGCTTTGCGCATTTATTTTTATATTTTATCAACTATATATATACTTGTCAAATGGTTTCCTTATTTTGCCCCGTCTGCGCACTTTACAATGTCAAAAATACACTACAAACGTCCGTTATCGGCATATACGACCGTCGTCGCGTGTAGATTAGCACTCCAAATTCAATCAACCGCTTGACGAAATCGACACAAAAAGCGTATAACATTGTAGTTAAAAAAATATGAAAAAACAACGCGTCGTAAAAAAACGCGATAGAGATGAAATATGATTACTCAATCGATATCCGCTATAAATTATTTTGAGATCCTGCTTCCGCTCGCTCTTATTCTGCTTTCCACGAAGTTTTTCGCTTTGATTGGAAAAAAGATAGGTCTTCCGCAAGTAGTCGGCATGCTCATTGCCGGCATTTTGCTCGGCTTTATCAAATATATTCCGAATCAGACCATTTTCACGGACGCAACGCTCGAAGGTCTTTCTTTCCTTGCAAAAATCGGCGTTATCCTGATTATGTTCTCGGCAGGACTGGAAACCGACCTTAAACAATTCAAAACATGCGGCGTTCCGTCTGTTATTATAACGTCGCTCGGCGTAATCTTCCCCGTAGGTCTCGGCTTTATCGTTTCGGCAGCTTTCAACGGCGGCTTTACGAATATGAGCCAACACCAACTCATTACAAACCTGTTTTACGGCGCGATTCTCGCGGCAACCAGCGTCAGCATAACCGTCGCGGTGCTCAAAGAACTCGGCAAAATCAACTCCAAAGTCGGCACGTCGATAATCGCCGCGGCAATTCTCGACGATATAATCGGCGTCATTCTTCTATCGCTCTTCATAAGTCTCGACAAGGGCGAAGATTTGAGCGGCGTAGGTATTGCAATCGGCAAAATGATAGGCTTCTTTGCGGCGGCTATCGCTGTCGGCGTCGTGGCGCACTTTTGCTTGAAACACTATCTCAAACGCCACCCCGAACACCACAGACGTATCCCTATCATCGGATTTGCAATGTGCTTCCTGTTCGCTTATGCGGCAGAAGAATGGTTCGGCGTTGCGGACATCACAGGCGCGTACGTGGCAGGCATTATGCTTTCCACTCTCACCGAATCGGGCTATATCGACAGAAAAGTCGAAGTGAGCAACTATATGATTTTTGCGCCGGTATTCTTTGCCAACATCGGCATAAATGCCAACTTCGGAGCAATCAGCCCACACATCGTAGGTTTCGGCTTTGCGTTTATAGCGGCAGGTCTCGTCGGCAAAGTGCTCGGTTGCGGTCTCGGTTCGCTTATCTGCAAATACTCGCTCAAAGACAGTTTGCGCGTCGGCATCGGTATGATGGCAAGAGCGGAAGTCGTGCTCGTATGCACTCAAAAAGGCGTGGACAGCGGCATCGTGGACCAATCGATAATGCCGTTCGTGCTTATTCTCATAATCGTGTCTTCACTGCTCACACCGCTGTTTTTGAAAATATCATACCGCAAAGAACTTCCCGACAGCGTGCTCAATCAACCGCTCACGCCCACACTTGCGGACGGCTCGAACGGCTCGCAAGCCCCCGCTATTTCGGACAGCTCGAACGGAACTCCCACCGACAACACCACGGCAGCAACTTCCGATTTATCCGGTCAATCGCAAGACGATTCAACATCTCAAAACTAATCGTTTTTAGCAATCTAACCGCACAAAAGCACACTCAACGAGTGTGCTTTTTCAATCAAATTAATAATGAATAATTATTAATTAATAATTGTGGAAGGCGAAGCCTTATCCGAAAGTCTATTCGGAGCGTACTTATAAACGGACTGTGCATATTCGAAGACGGAACACGAGCCGCAACGGCGGCGAGCAAATAAGTGCCGAGCAAGACGGTTGTACGAGCGACTGCGCCGTTTTGTTGCGGAGCTAGCGCACAAAGCGAAGTGGCATAACAAGGGGACTATACTTATCTATGCGAGTGCCGACTTCCCCTCTTCGAGCGATGTGTGGCTAAAAAGAGAAAGTACTATGTTCGAGAAGTAGGGGAAAGCCCGAAGGGAAGGGGTAATGTTGCATTAAAGTCTAAAACGCTCAACTTTTGTAGAGCCGCGAACAAAAATGCGCCTGACGGCTGGATGTTTCGGCAAGTTTAACATGACCGAGCAAGTTATATTACGCAATCAAAAAAATAACGCAAAAATTATATATACGCCATAATCCGATAAATCGATGCATAACGCGAAAGCGCCCCAAGAATGACAACCCTAATGTACTATGCGTACATGAGTTGACAGGCTTGGGGTGCTGTAAGGAACGAAGTGACGGAATAGCGATTGTTACGCTTTTGCGTCAATCGCGTCCAAATTTAGGCGCGATTTAGCGGATTATATTACGCAATCAGAAAAATAACACGCTATTCAGATGAAGAACAAGAAAGAACCGCTCACACAGACATGAGCGTACTTATCGTACGTGATTGTTTGCGTGGGCGGTTCTGCCGAAGTTGTTCGCTGAATAGCGCGTTATTTTATGATTGCGGGGTCCCAGTGAGCATCCGGCTCAAACCCCATAATCTTCACTGCCGTTGCAGCCACGTCGGAAAGACCGAAAGAGCCGTCGGCGATGGAGCAATCATAGTTGTAGACGATGAAAGGAACGGGGTTGAGAGAGTGCGCGGTACGCACGGTGATTTGACCCTTTTTGTTCTTTTCGAGCATCTCGTCGGCGTTGCCGTGATCGGCGGTGACAATGAGTGCGTAATCGTGTTTCTTGACTATCGGGAGAAGTCTTGCAAGTGCAAGGTCAACTGCTTCGACACCGATTCTCGTTGCATCGAGATTGCCGGTGTGTCCAACCATATCTCCGTTGGGATAATTGCAACGGATGAAGCCGTATTCACCGGATTCGATTGCGTCGATGACCTTATCGGTGACTTCTGCCGATTTCATCCACGGACGTTGATCGAAAGACACTTTGTCGGAGGGGACTTCTTCCCAAACTTCGAGTGCGTCGCTGAATTTTTCGGAGCGGTTACCGTTCCAGAAATACGTCACGTGACCGTACTTTTGCGTTTCGGAAACAGCGTAAGACTTCACGCCGTGATTGACGAGAAATTCGCTGAGCGTATATTTGATTTGCGGCGGTTCGACAAGGAATCTAGTTGGCAAATGTAAGTCTCCGTCATATTGAAGCATGCCTGCGTAAAGAACCTTGGGCATATTGCCGCGATCGAAACCGTTGAAGTCTGCATTGTCAAACGCCATAGAGATTTCGATTGCGCGGTCGCCGCGGAAGTTGAAGAGTATCACGCTGTCGTTGTCGTGCATTGCGCCGACGGGTTCGCCGTCCTTGACAATAACGAATGCAGGCAAATCCTGGTCGATAACGCCGGGGTTTTCCGCACGGTAAGTCTCGATTGCGTCCGTTGCGGATGCAAATCCCCTGCCTTGTCCGTAAACGTGGGTGTAGAAGCCTTGTTTGACCATATCCCAGTTTGCGAAATATCTGTCCATGGTGATGACCATTCTGCCGCCGCCGCTTGCGATGCATGCGTCAAAGTTGTCGTCGTTGAGTTGTTTGAGAGCAGATTCGAGCATATCAACGTAAACGAGCGCGCTTGTTGCGGGGACGTCTCTGCCGTCAAGCAAAACGTGAATGCGCACGTGTTTGACTCCGCCTGCCTTTGCGCCCTTGACAAGAGCGATAAGGTGACCTATGTTGCTGTGCACATTCCCGTCCGAGAGCAATCCGATGAAATGCATCGTCGAGCCGTGATTTACGCAATTGTCCTTGAGTTCCTTCCATGCGGAAGAATTGAAAATATCGCCGCTTTCGATTGCTTCTTCAACGAGTTTTGCACCTTGCGAATAGACCTGTCCGCAACCGAGTGCGTTGTGTCCCACTTCACTGTTGCCCATATCGTCGTCGCTGGGAAGACCGACCGCCGTGCCGTGCGCCTTGATATAGGTGTTGGGGCATTCTTTGAGAAGTGCGTCGAGCGTCGGAGTGTTTGCCAAAGTGACTGCGTCGCCGAGTCCCGTCTTGGACTTTCCTACGCCGTCCATAACGACCAAAACAAGTTTTTTCATATCATTTTACCTTTTGAAAAAATCTAACCGTCCGAGATTTTCGAGCGGTTAGATGATAGATTTTTTAGTAGTTTACGACTTGTGAGAAGTCAACCGCTTTCAATGATGCGCCGCCGATGAGACCGCCGTCGATTTCAGGCATAGCCATGAGTTCTTTGACGTTCTTGGGATTCATGCTGCCGCCGTATTGAATACGAACGCGGTTTTCTGCGCACTTGGGGCAATAAAGTTCCGCCATGGTGTTGCGGATGATTGCAATCGTTTCATTTGCGACTTCTGCGGTTGCGGTCTTGCCGGTGCCGATTGCCCATACGGGTTCGTATGCGATGACGATATTGTCGAGTTCTTCTTTGTCGATGCCTTCGAATGCGCCTTTGGTTTGACGAACGAGAACTTCTTCAACCTTGCCGCTTTCTCTTTCTTCGAGAGTTTCGCCCACGCAAATGATGGGTTTAAGACCTGCCGCGAGTGCCGCTTTTGCACGAGCGTTGACGGTTTGGTCGGTTTCACCGAAGTATTGACGACGTTCGGAGTGACCGATGATGACGTATTCTACGCCGAGTTCAACAAGCATTTTTGCGGAAATTTCACCGGTGAAAGCACCTTTTTCTGCCCAGTGTACGTTTTCTGCGCCGACGTGAATGTTGGTGCCTTTTGTCATTTCGACTGCGGTTGCCAAATCGGTGTACGGAGTGCAGATAACGACGTCGCAAGCCGCGTCTTTGACGAGCGGAGCGAGATCCGTGATGAGCGCTTTGGTGTCAGCGATGGTGTTGTTCATTTTCCAGTTGCCTGCAATAATGGTTTTTCTCATAATATACTCCAAAAATTTATTTTCAATATGTTTTTTTCTTTTGTTCCGTCCGATTCCGCTAGGTATAAAACGCATGCGCTAATCAAATGAAGAACAATGAAAAGTTGCTTTTTCCGCTCGCCCGACATGGTTGTCGCACGATTGCGAAAATTGAATGTTCCGTCACGTCATATTACACGTGTCAACGACAGCGATAATTGGATGAAGAACAAGGAAAAGCCGCTTTTTCACTCGCCCAACGTACTTACCGTACGTGACGAGTGAAAAAACTGATTTGACGCAGTTGTTCGCCGATTAGTGCTTGTCGCACGATTGCGCAAATTGAATGAAGAACAAGGATAACCTCCTATTTTGGCAAGCCCAACGTACTTTGCGTACGTGACTTGTCAAAATTGGAGTTAGACGCAGTTATTCGTCAATTTGCGCGATCGTTGAGGCAAGCGATGCCGGGAAGAACCTTACCTTCAAGGAATTCCAAAGATGCGCCGCCGCCGGTTGAGATGTGTGTCATCTTGTCTGCATAGCCGAGTTGTGCGACTGCCGCTGCGGAATCGCCGCCACCGATGATGGTGGTTGCATCGGTTTCTGCCATTGCTTTTGCGACTGCGTTCGTGCCTGCCGCGAGTTGCGGATTTTCAAAAACGCCCATAGGTCCGTTCCAAACGACCGTCTTTGCGGACTTCACTGCGGATGCGAAGAGTTCTTGAGTCTTTGGACCGATGTCGAGACCTTCACGGTCTGCAGGAATTGCGGTACTGTCGCAATATTCGATGTCAACGTGTGCGTCGATAGGATCGGGGAATCCTGCGCAAGTTGCGGTGTCAACGGGAAGATAAATGGTCTTGCCGAGAGATTTTGCCTTTTCGAGCATCTTGTTGCAGTAATCGATCTTTTCGTCGTCTACGAGAGAGAGACCGACGCTACCGCCTTGTGCTTTGATGAAGGTGTAAGCCATACCGCCGCCGATGATGAGCGTGTCGCACTTGTTGAGAAGATTGTCGATGACGTTAAGTTTGTCGGCAACTTTCGCACCGCCGAGAATAGCAACGAACGGACGAACGGGGTTCTCGATTGCGTTGCCAAGGAATTTGAGTTCTTTTTCGATAAGGAAACCGCTGACTGCAACGGGTGCAAAACCGTATTGAACGATACCTGCGGTTGTTGCGTGTGCACGGTGTGCAGTGCCGAATGCGTCGTTGACGTATACGTCGCAGAAGTCTGCGAGTTTTCTGCAAAGGTCTTCGCTGTTCTTTTCTTCGCCCGCTTCGAAACGAGTGTTTTCAAGCAAAACGATTTCGCCGTCTTTGAGTGCCGCGACTTTTGCGTGTGCGTCGTCTCCCACCAAATCGGTTGCAAACGTCACTTTGCCGGGGAAATGCTCTGCAAGTTTTTCCGCAACAGGTCTGAGCGTGAATTTCTTTTGGTCGTTTTTAAGAGCTTTTGCGATATATTCCGCTTTTGCAGCCGCTTGTTCTTCTGCGGGAAGCGCTTCAACCGCTTTCTTTTCTTTCTTGTTGAGACCAAAACCTTCCGTGAAAATGTTGTGTGGCTTGCCCATGTGAGAGCAAAGTATCACTTTTGCGCCGTGATCGACAAGATATTGAATGGTGGGAAGAGCGCCGTTGATACGGTTCTCGTCGGTGATAACTCCGTCAACCATCGGCACGTTGAAGTCACAACGAACCAAACACTTTTTGCCTTTGACGTCTACGTCGCGGATTGTCATTTTTGCCATAGATATTCTCCTTTAAGAAAATAAAATTACGATTTTCAAGCCAAAAGGTATTATATCAATACATTTTTAGCGATAGTAGTATATCACACGCGCGCAAAAATTACAATAGAATTTGTCAAACTGCCGCATTTCTCCGTCGCAATGTTGCAATTTTTGCAAGGCGGATTTTTGAACGGATTTTCAAAATCGGCAAAAGAACGAGAAGATAAAACACGATATGTGTTGCTGTTGCAGAATATAGAATATGTGTCGTGTTTTTAAAATACTCAAAACATATGAAAAACGGCGATTTCTCGCCGTTTTCCGTCAAAATACTATATTATGCAACACCTATCGTGTTTTGTTCAAATTTTGCGGTATATTCAAAATTGAGTCAAGTGACCTTGTTCAAGCAAGTTGTTAAAACCCAACTGGCGCATACCTTCGTACACGACGATTGCAACCGAATTGGACAAATTGAGCGATCTTGCCTCTTTGACCATGGGGATACGGATTGTCATGTCGTAGTTGTCGTGAAGAAGGTCTTCCCTAAGTCCCTTGGACTCTCTGCCGAAAAACAAGAAGTCGTTTGGCGAAAAATGCGCCTGATCGTATCTCACGCTTGCTTTGGTCGAACAAAAATAAAAATGCGGAGTTTCTCCGTCCATTGCGTTGCCGTCTATGTGCCAGTTTCCGTTTTCGTCCTTGTGCACTTTGCCTTGCGCGTTCTTTTCAAAGAACTCTTCGAGATTTTCGTAAACTATAAAATCTGTCAGATGCCAATAATCGAGCCCTGCTCGTTTCAACGCCTTGTCGCTTATGTCGAAGCCGATAGGCTTAATTATATGAACCTTACATCCCGTTGCCGCCGCCGTTCTTACGATATTGCCCGTGTTTTGCGGGATTTCCGGCTCGACCAAAACTATATTGAATGCCATATTGTACCTTTATACTTTTTATTCAATCGATTTTTCAATCGAAACTCAGTTGACTTTCGATTGACTTATAAATTGCCTTAATTGCAAACATTTCCACGCAATCAGAAAAATTCGTCGATTATTTTGAAAGTGTCTCCAAGTGATTTTGCTTTGCCTATCTCGACTCGCACTGCTTTTGCGTTTCTTCCGCCGCGAGCGTAATAGCAAAGCTGCAATTTCATGACGTTTGCCACCGTGAAGTCAGGCATAAACTTGCGCAACACGTCGATATGTTCCAAGATGAGAGACTTTATATCATGCGAATCGTCTTTGCCTTGTAGTTCGGCAAAAATCCAAGGCTTGCCGAGTGCGCCGCGGCCTATCATAAAACCGTCCGCATTCGTGATTTGAGCAACCTTATCGAGACTTTGTTTGTCAACTATATCTCCGTTTGCTATGACGGGTATATCTAGTGCGTCTTTGACTGCTTTCGTTATCGTATGGTCGCACTCTCCGCTGTAATATTGCTCGCGGTATCTCGCATGAACGGTTACGGCACTCGCGCCGCCTTTTTGTGCGGCAAGCGCACATTCGACTGCGAGCGGTTTTCCGATTTCGATGCCTGCGCGCATTTTCACGGTTACGGGACGGCTGCCGCCTTCCTTGACCGCCTGCACGACTTCGGTTATGAGTGCGGGATTTTTCATCAATGCGCTTCCGTCTCCGTTGCCGAACACTTTCTTGACGGGACAGCCCATATTGATGTCAATGATGTCAAATTTGGCAAGTCTGTCGTCTTTTGCGGCTTTGTACATAAACTCGGGATCGCTCCCGAAAATCTGCACGGCACACGGTTTTTCTATATCCGTGGTCGCAAGCAATTCTTCAGTGCCTTTATTGCCGTACACAAGTCCTTTTGCGCTGACGAGTTCGGTATACGTGAGTCCTGCGCTGTATTTTGCGCACAAATATCGAAAACCGACTTCGGAGAAGCCGGCAATCGGTGCAAACACCAGATTGTTTTTCAGTTGTACGTTACCTACGGTGAGCATGTGCTATGTATTAAACTATTTATCCAGATTTGAAGATTTTTCTTTGAGTTTGACCTGATTCCAGATTTCGTCGAGTTGTTCGAGCGTGCAATCTTTCATTTCACGACCGCTTTCTTTCACCGCGGCTTCAACCGCGCAAAAACGACGGAAAAATTTGAGATTCGCTTCATGGAGTGCCATTTCGGGATCGATTTTGTAAAAGCGCAAAACGTTGACCACCGCAAAGAGCAAATCGCCCGCTTCTTCTGTTCTATGCTCGGCGTCTGCCGATTTAAGTTCTTCCGTTTCTTCTGCAATCTTGTCGTACGCGCAATCAACCGTGTCCCAATCAAAGCCGACTTTCTTCGCTTTCTTTTGAAGTTTCTCAGCATAAAGCAAACTCGGCAAATTCTTCGGAATACGATTCATTTCGTCCGAAGCGGAAGTATATTTCTTTTCTTTTTTCTTCGCTTCTTCCCAAAAAACAAGTGCTTCGTCTGCGTTATTTGCATGGTTCGTTCCGAAAATATGCGTGTGGCGGTCAATAAGTTTTCTGCAAAGACCGCTTATCATATCCGTATAATTGAATTCTCCGTTCTTTTTTGCAATTTCGGCGTGGAAAACGGCTTGCATGAGAATATCGCCCGTTTCTTCTTTAATCATCTCGGCGTTTTTCATATCTATCGCTTCAACGAGTTCGTATGCTTCTTCGATGAGATTTATGCGAATGCTCTCGTGCGTTTGCGCTCTATCCCATTCACAACCGTCGTCGGCGCGAAGTCTGTGCATGATTTGTTCAAGGTCGGAAAAATCGAAACGCTTGCAATCGACAAGCGCAATCGGATCTATCGTTAGCGCGTCAAAATCTCCGTCAAGTCGGCTTACGCAAGTTTGCACGTCTTCGTCGTCTTTTTCAATCGTCACGGCAACGTCGCCGTATACGTCGAGAAGTTTGTCTTTTATCTTCTGTACGTCGATTTCTTTCACACCGTCAACGACGAGCGCAATACGCTTGTTGAAAAAAGCCGTTGACAAAAAGTCTTCGGCAGAATAACGCTGATACGAACCTTTGAGAATTTCGTCGAGTTTCATTCGTGTCTCCGATTGACGCCGATAAGGCGGATATTGTCAGCCGTAGTCCCAGAATCGTATGAGCCTGTGAAGTCCCCACATAAGCCTTTTCATCGGCAAGTGCGGAATTTCTTCTCTTGAAACAAGTCCGAAAAGAAAGACGAGCCACACGTACACGACAACGCAAACCACGCTGCCGACGCAAAAAGCCGCAACGGGATTTTGCAAAAGTGCTTTCACGCCAACGCCTGACAGAGCCATTATAACACCTATAACGAGATTTGTGCCAACGTTTTTTTCAAGATGCAGACCGCATATTTTGAAATACGCAACATTCGAGACGAACAACGCCACTGCTCCCATACCGACCGACGCTATCGCGCCCCCGTAAATTCCTATATATCTGACAAGCACGAGAGACAAAACCGTTTTGACTATAATCGCACAAACGAGACTTAAAACCGCCCATTTGGTTTTGTCAAGTGCCTGTAAGAGCGAAACGTATATTTGCATTGCGGAAAATGTGACCACGTTGAAAGCAGATATTCTGAGAAGATTTGCCGCTATGTTCAGACTATATTGACTTAGCGACGGATAGACTATCGACAAAACATTATCCGCAAAAACCGCAAAGAAAAACGCAAACGGTATACCGAGAAGATAGCAAAGTTTGACGCAAAGCCTGCTTTTTAGCATAATAGAGTCCACGTCGCGCGTTGCTCTCGATGCGGACACCGACGGCACGATTGCCACGCCGAGTGAAATTATCGCAACGATAGGCATGTTGACAAGAGACTGCACCGGCCCCGAAAGCAAGCCGTACCATGCCGTCGCAACCTCCCCGCTTTCGCCGTGCAATCTTAACATATTGACGATTATCATGCTGTCGAAAAAGTTTGAAAGCGGCATCAAGATAGCGACAATTGCAATAGGAAACGCCATAGCCGCCATGCTTTTTCTCTCTTGCTTCGTCATGCTCTCCTTTATCTCGTGCACGCCGTTTTTTCTCGCTTTTGTCGCTCGGACAAAATAGGTTGTGGACATATAAACAAGTGTGACGAGTTCAGAACATACAACACCGAGCAACGCGCCGCACACCGCCCAAATCAGACCTTTGCCTATCAAAAGATATGAAAGCGTTATTCCGAGCACAAGTTTTACGACTTGCTCGATAACGTTTGAAAGCGCGGTCGGAAGCATATACATTTCGCCTTGAAAAAAACCGCGAAATCCCGATATAATTCCCACCAGAAATATTGCCGGCGATATCACGAGAAAACCGTAATACGTATCGGGATTGCCCTGCCATACGGCAAAAACCTTTGCAAGAGCAAAAGTAAGAACGGAAGATATTACGCCGAGCACGGCAAGAGCGAGCATAGCGGCGGCAAAATATTTTTTGCTCGACTGCCCGATTGCTCTCTTTTCGGCAACTATTCGACTGAGTGCGGTCGGGATTCCTGCCGTTGACAACACCATGAAAAGCGCGTATACGGGAAAGACGAGTTGATACATTCCCATACCTTGCGCGCCGATAATATTCGTAAGCGGAATACGGTAAAGCGCGCCGAGCATTTTGGCAATCACGCTTCCTATTGCAAGCACTCCTGCGCCCGACGCAATTTTTCTTTTTCTGTCTCCTTTTTGCACGCCGTCCGCGGCATGGACCGCATTGCCGTTTTTTCTGCTTTTAGGCATATCACTCAAGACTTCTCGCCACGAGTTCCGCACAAAAATGCAAATACGCTCTTGCAATGTCGCTCGGAAGCCCGTCAAGCATAAGCACCGCCGCTCCTATGACGTCTCCGTGCACGACGATCGGCTCAACGACGCAATAACAGCAAAGAGCGGATCTGTCGTCAAACAAATCATTCAAATCGTCTCCGTGCAAAATCACGACGTTTCGTTCCGCCGCGATTTTGCCGAATTTTTCGCTGACGATCGCACCCTGGTAGTGTTTTTTGTTTGCGCCTTCAGCAACTATCACTCGCCCGCACGAAACGAACAAAACGTCCGCTTCGGTGTATTCGCAAAGCGACTTGGCAATGCCTTTGACTTCGGACAATACGCTTTGAAAGCCGCTGTATCTTTTTAGCGTTATGTTTTCGCCGTCCGAACAAATTTCCATTTCGTCGCCAACCTGAAGTCTCATGGTGCGGCGCATTTCTTTGGGGATAACGATACGACCTAATTCGTCGATTCTTCTTACAATTCCTGCCTGCATAGTGATAGTATTTTTCAAAAACGTGCTTGTATGCGCAAATAAAAAGAATTAGGCACTTTTGTGCACTTAAAAAACAGAAAACGCACTTAATGTGCGTTTTCATACCGTATAAAACCTTGATTGAGTAAAATTAAATATTTTTCTTTTGCGACGTTTCATCGCTTTTTTCAGATATAATATTGCTTTGGTTTCTTGTTTTCGATCACTCTTTCAAGCACGAAAGACGTGAAATCGCACTCTTCGATGAAGTCGCGCGGTATGTATTTCACTCTGTTGAATTTCTCGAAATGTTTGAAATGAGATGGCAACGATATGGGCGTGGCAACGTCCACGAGATACGCTATCTCTTGCAGCATTTTTTGAAAATTGCTCGGTGTGAGCGAAAGTTCGCTTTCGTAAATAACGTCCTTTTTAATTTTGTCGCCCACCATGACTTTTGCCCAAATTTTCATCAGTATTCTCCCACGATTTCTCCGAAATAAAAAGTGTGTCTGTCGTCCGTCGGATACCATTTTTCCACTTTGGATATATCCATATCTTCGCCCATAGGCACGACGCCTATGACCTTGCATTCAAAATATTTTTGGCAACCGCCCACCACGACGGAATCGACATACTTTGCTTTGACCTTGTCAAGCGAGCATTCCGCCCACTTGTCGTATTCGCGACCGCTTTTCGTGCCGCAAAACTTGATTGCCTGCGTCATATCGTGCGGATAAGGTATACTCACGGTAAACACGCCCGTTTCGTCAATAAACTCTTTCGTGTATCTCGACTCTCTCACGGGCACTACGAACACACGCTTGCCCCACATGACGCCTATCATACCCCAACTTGCCACCATAACATTCTCGCCCGAACAGAGAAACGCCCCGGTGTTGAGTGCGGTGTCAAGGCACGATAAATCTTCAAATCTATTCATAATCGCTCCTGCATTTCTATTTTTTACGCTTATATTATATGCGTTTTCCGTCCTTTAAGTCAACGGCAAATATGCGATTTTTTGCTTTGCGACACGCGCGAATGTTTTTATAAATTAGTTTTTCGTTTTTTATAAGCCACTATATATTGCCTTTCGCAAATTTGTTTTATTTTTCGGTTATGTTTTTTTCGATTGTGTGTTATCATTAAACTCCGTATTAAAAGGAGTGATTATATCGTGAGTTTTGCAAGATTTTCAAGCGACTTTCTGATGGAAACGTTTACGCTCGTGGACAACCTGTTCATCAACGAGCATCTGCCCTATTGCGACGAAAAGCAAATCAAGGTCTATCTTTACGGTCTGTATCTTTGCTCCAATCCCGCAAAAGACAATTCAGTCGCCGAATTGTGCGCAAGGCTTGACATGACCGAGAGCGAAATATTGTCCGCTTACGGCTATTTTGAAGATATGGGACTCGTGCAAATCGTATCCAAACAGCCGCTGGAAGTGAAATATCTCAGCCTTAAACGCTCCATGCAAACTCCGAAAAAATACAAGAGCGAGAAGTGGAACGATTTCAACGTACACCTTCAACAACTCTTCCCCGAACGCATGCTCACCCCCAACGAATACAACGAATACTACATGTTCATCGACGAGAGCAAAATCGAGCAGGACGCAATGCTTATGATCGTGCAATACTGCATAAATCTCAAAGGCATGAGCGTGAGATACCCATACATACTCACCGTCGCACGCAACTGGGTGGCGGACGGAGTGCGCACGGCAAGCGACGTTGAAGACAAACTCAACGAATACGACAAGCAGTCGGGCGAGATGCAAAAGGTGCTTGCCGCGCTTCAAAGAAAAGGCGGTGCGGAACTCGAAGAAAAGCAAATGCTTCTCAAATGGACGAGATCGTGGGGATACGAGCTCGACGCCGTGCTCACCGCCGCAAAAACGCTCAAAGGCACGAAGACTTTCAAAAAACTCGACCAGAAACTCGACGAATTCTATCGCCTTTCGATATTCACGGCGGAAGAGATGCTCGACTATCAGGCGCATCGCGAACGCCTTAAAGACCTTGCAATCGCAATCAACAAGAATCTCGGCGTATACTACGAATCTTTCGAGCACGAAATCGAAGTGTATATCGTCCCCTGGACGGCAAAAGGCTTTGAAGACGAAGCACTCAAAAAAATCGCGCACAACTGTTTCGTGGGCAACGTACGCACGCTCGACGGTATGAACAACGTCGTTGAAAAATTCTACAAACAAGGCTTGCTGACGGCGGATAGCATAGACGAATATATCTCGTCCCAAATCGCACTTGACGGCAAGATAAAGAAGATAATCGAAAAGACAGGACGCTCGCGCTCGGTGACGGGAACGGACAGAGAGTACTACCACACCTGGAGCGTAACCTGGGGCTTTGACGACGACGTGATTTTGTACGCGGCAGAGCAAGCGGTCGGAAAAACCTACCCCACCCCCTACATCAATCAACTGTTGTCGCAATATAAATCGAACGGCGTGACGAACGTTGAGCAGGCAAAGAAATTTGCGCCGAAGACCGACAACAAAACGCACGAAAAGACATTTGAAGAAAGAGAGTATTCTCACGAAGAATTGCAGTCGGTGATAACGAGCATCGATAGCCTAAAAGACATCGAGTGGTGATATGAGAAAGAGAGTTTTTCAAAAAACGCAAAAAGAACACGCGCTAAAAATTGAAAGGGCAAAAGCGGCGGCTCAAAGACGTGCCGAAGTGGCTCTTTCAATTGACGAAATTTCGCGCGCACAGAGCGCGTACGCAAACGCCGCGTTTTCAAACACGGACGACACAAATCATGACAAAATTGTCGAAAGCGCACGTTTAACGTATCAAAACGCATTGAAAAAATACGGATTTGACGAAAAAGAGTTTGAATATCGTCCGATATGTCCTATATGCAGCGACACCGGAAGCGTCAACGGAAAGCCTTGCAAATGTATCTTCGACGAATACATCGCAAATCTTAAAAAAGCGTGCGATATCGACGCTCGCGCGAAGTTTTCTTTTACCGATTGCGACCTTGAAAAAGTAAAGGACGAAACTCAAAGAAAGAGTCTTGCTACTTTGTATTCCGCAATGCAAAAATACGTTGAGAAGTTTCCGAAATCGGAGTGTTCGACGATTGTCTTTTCGGGCGGAGTCGGCACGGGCAAAACCTGCCTTGCAAGCGCAATCGCAAGAGCGGTCGTGGAAAAAGGATATGCCGCAAAAATCATGAGCGCATACGAGTTCAATTCCCTTATGCTCAAAATCCACACTTCGCCGATTGCCGAGCGCAACGCCCTCATTCACGACGTCATCACCGCCGACTTGCTTCTTATCGACGATTTGGGCACGGAGCCTATGCTCAAAAACGTGACCGTAGAATATTTTCTTCTCGTCATAGAAGAGAGACAAACGAAAGGTCGTGCAACGGTGATTACGACAAATCTCGACACCGACGGCATACTCTTCCGCTACGGCGAGCGCATATACTCTCGTCTAAGCCACAAACAGCACTCGAAAATCATCGAGATGAACGGAAAAGACCTGCGCATAAACCGATAATACTTTGTCACGTGCGTTTGCAAACGAAAAACTCGCAAGAGATACGCCGTTCAAACGGATTTAACCTTATATTTTTACAAAGAAAAAGACGCTCGATCGAGCGTCTTTTCGATTACATTTTATTTTGTGATTATTCTTTTTCGCCTTTGCCGTCGTCCGACACTTCTTCGAGTTCTCTTTCAAGGTTTTCGGCGGTGATTTCGTCGAGCGTTTTGCCGCACTCGTCGCAACTTTCGTCGCACTTATTATCGCAAACGTTCTCGCAAGTCTTGCAACAATCGGTACATTCCGTGCTTTCCGTCGTTTCGTTTTCAGACGAAATTTCGGCATGTTCCGCCGCTCTGCGTGCGGCGAGTTCTTCTCTCATCTGCGCTTTGGTCTTGCCGTCTATCTTGTAGAAGAACATAAGGAGCGAACTTGCAAGCATGCAAAGCCCCGGAAGCAAGAAATAGATAATCCACGCTTTGTTTTGCATGCCGCGTGTGATATAACCTGCAATGGAAGTGAGGTTTTCCGCACTGCCTTGTGCTCCGACGGACGACACTTGCGCGTAAGTTGCGGCGTTGTAGCCGATGACGCCGATAAACAGAATACCCAGCGAAACGGAGAGAGCGTTGGAAAGTTTGTTTGACATAGAAAGGATTGCAAATTGCGTGCCTTCGGTGCGTTTGCCCGTCTTCCATTCCTGATAGTCCACGATGTCGGCGGTCATAACCATAGGCAAATATCCGTTCGGGCCGTATGCGAAGCCAAGGAAGAATTGATAAATCCAAATTGCCCAAATGCTTCTGCCGAAGCCGCCGTCCGGCGTAAACACGTACGCAAGCGTGGATATGAGCGTAACCGCAAAGCCATAGAAACCTGCAAGGATGAAATATTTTTTCTCGCCGATTTTCTTGTTGATGACGGGATTGAGAACAATCGTAACCATGCTGGAAATTGCCGAAGTTATGCCGATTGCCCAACTGCACGCGTCGCCGTACAGCGTACCCATTCCGATAAATGAAAGGTCGATGCCGTCACGGATAAGAATACAGGTTGCCTGCACCGCAATACCGAGACCTATATTTCTGCCGAAGCCGAGAATGTAAGTGCCGAACACTATGAGAAGCATCTTGTTGTTTTTGAGTTCGCGGAACATCTCCTTGAAACTCATACCTGCCGACGAGTTGGACTTGACCACTTCCTTGCACTTGAAATACATCAAAAGTTGGAAGATAAGTCCGAGTCCCGCCATTATGCCTGCGGTGATGAGATATTCGGTTTTGCCGACCGCGCCGCCGCTTCCCGTGAGTATACAAACGAAACTTACGAACACGCCGGGGGCTGCAAGCGCAATGGATTTGAGCGTATTGCCAAGCCCTGCCGCATTGTTGACTTCTTCACTGCTCTTTGAAATGAGCGAAAGCATGCCCTGAGACGGGATGTCCGCCATTGTCATGCTTATGTTCCACAGCACAACGACGAAGATTATGTACACATACTTGCCCGCCGTGCTCGTGAAGGGAATAAACACGAAAGAAATCATCGTCAGAATCGCAAGCGGAAACGCCGAGAAGAGTATCCACGGACGCATTTTGCCCGCCTTGAAGTTGGCTCTGTCGATGAGATTGCCGATGATGAAGTCCGCAATGATGGAAATAAATTTTGCCGCGAGAATGATGCCTGCAACCGCCATCAAATCGGCTTGAAGAATTTTGTTGAAAAACTCCGCCTGATAACTGTTTATGAGCCCGATGCCGAGATTGATGCCCATAAGACCGAGCGCATAAATCCACATATTTGCGGTGAGTGCGCCTTTCTTTTTCTGCTTGGTTAAGTCTGCCATAATTTTCCCTTTCGCGCTTTTGCGCAATAAAATATAATAATATACTACATTAAAATCGTATGCTTTTCAATACCGAAATTGACATTTGTATCAAAATCGTCAAAAGTCGTACGTTTTGTAAAATATTTAATATGAAAAATAAGAAAATACTCTAAGTCTGAATTGCTCGGTAATTACTTTAACGAATATGCCTATTCTTTTATTATGACTTGCGATATAACAACTTTGTTCCAAACTTGTTTCAACGTATAAGTTGCACTTTTTATTTTAAATAACTTATAGTTTTCTTCAAATGTTCTGAAAAACCCGACATTTTCAGAGCCGTCTTTTGTCAATAATATATCAATAAAATCGTCTCTTCTTCTTATAACGCATTTTTTGTAATGGGCATAATCTTTTATTTCAAACTCGATTTTTTGTATTGTACCGTTGTTTATTCCTTCAATAAAACTCTCGTACGAAATTACATTTCCCATTGTTTTAAAAGCGGTGATTTGTTCATCGCTCACAATAATCGATTTCGTTTTATGTCTCATACGTTTTTGAATTTTGGGTTCGTCGTTTATTATTTGCGGCTTTTCCCCTTTTAGAATTGATTCGCAATGCGGACACAAACCGTCAGAATTGAGTTGCAACGGTTTAAAATTCTTACGTATATAGTCTGCCGCCAAAGAATACTTTCCGCCAACATGTTCCGGCATATCGGGATCGTATCCTTTCTCATGACAACAATTACACTCGTTTATCCATTTCCTTAAATATGGGAAAGCCGATATATACTTTCCCCCGATTTCGGCATCATGACGCATTGATTTTCTTCCTGCGATTTAATATTTATATCTTACAATACGGTCAAATGACTGTCAATAACGGAAATAGCAAAAGTCAAATTGCATTCAATCATTGACTATACGGCGGTTTTGTCATAATATATGAGATATGAAACAGGATACACTCAAAAAAACATTGACTGCAAAATTGATCGTCAGCATAATTCTCACAATCGGCTTCCCCGTGGGCATTGCGCTTGCGGTTGTGGGCGGCACGAGAATGGAAGAAGGCGCGCTTTTCAAAGCGTTGCTCGGAATCGGCATCGTAGGCGTGGTGCTCGGCTTTTACGGCGCACCCATTTCGTGGATTCAATACGGACAACAAAAGAAATATCAACGCATCATCCTTGCCGTGACCGAAGAAGGATTTAGAGATATAAACGACGTTGCTCGCCACCTTGCAATCAAGCCCGAAGAAGCACTCGAGGCGGTCAACTTCTGCATAAACAAACGCTATCTGAAAGGCTTTACGGTGGACGGCACGCAAATCAAGCAATTTTATGCGCCCAAAGCAAACCAAAAATTTTCCATACAATGCCCGTTTTGCGGCGGCGTGACGGAATCGGACAATCCGAATGAAGTCAAATGCGAATTCTGCGGCCGCATAATCACGGTTGACAACAATAAGGACAACAAATAATATTTGTAAATCGCATCTAAAAAACTAAAACACTTCTCGATACAAAAGGAAAACGCACGAAATATCGTGCGTTTTTTGTATATTTGTGAATTATACTTTCAAGTGCAACGCCTATAAAAACTGCGGTTAGTTGTTGGATTTTGAACCGAATGCAAGTTTCAAACGTTCTGCGCCGGAGAGAATATTCTTTCTGATACGGATATTCTTGGGCGTGACTTCGAGCATTTCGTCGTCGTTGAGAAACTCGATTGCTTCTTCAAGAGAGAATTTGCGCGGAGTGTTGAGACGAAGTGCTTCGTCCGAGCCTGCGGCACGCATATTGGTGACGTGTTTACGCTTGCAGACGTTGACGCGGATGTCTTCGTTCTTGGGAGACATACCGACGACCATACCTTCGTAAACCATAGTTTGCGGTTCGATGAAAAGTTGACCGCGTTCTTGTGCGTTGAAAAGTCCGTACGTTGCGGCTTCACCCGTCTCGTATGCGACGAGAGAGCCTGTGAATCTGCGCGGGATCGGTCCTTTATAGGGTGCATAACCGTCAAAGAGTTGGTTCATGACGCCTTCGCCCTTGGTGTCCGTCAAAAATTCGTTCTTGAAGCCGAAAAGTCCGCGTGCGGGAATGGTAAATTCCATACGGATACGGCTGCCTGCCGGGTTCATCGTGACGAGTTCGCCTTTTCTCGTGCCCATACGCTCCATGACCGAGCCGACGCATTCGCTCGGAACGTCGATGAAGAGTCTTTCCATAGGCTCGCACTTCACGCCGTCGATTTCTTTGAAGATGACTTTCGGTGTGCTTACGCCGAATTCATAACCTTCTCTGCGCATTGTCTCAATGAGTATGGAAAGGTGCATTTCGCCCCTGCCGCACACTTTGAACGTATCCGCGCTCTCGGTTTGATACACTCTGAGCGACACGTCTTTGAGAAGTTCTTTGAACAGTCTTTCGCGAAGATGACGGGACGTGACGTATTTGCCTTCTTTGCCCGCAAACGGACTGTCATTGACGGAGAAGTTCATTTCAATCGTAGGTTCGCCGATTTTCACGAACGGAACGGGTTCTATTTTTTGCGGAGAGCAAATGGTGTTGCCTATCGTGATGTTTTCTATGCCGCTGAAACAAACGATGTCGCCGACCATTGCGTTTTCGACGGGGACGCGCTTCAATCCTTCGATTTGGAAAAGATTGACGATTTTGCTCTTGTACGGAGAAATGCCGCTGTGATAATCGCACACGACAACTTCTTTTGCCATATCGACTTTGCCGCGTTCGATACGGCCGATGCCGATACGTCCGACGTAATCGTTGTAGTCGATTGCGCTGACAAGCAGTTGAAGTTCGCCGTTTTCGTCTCCTTCGGGAGCGGGGATATAGTCGATTATGGTGTCGAAAAGCGGTTTGAGATCCGTGCCGGGCACGTGATAATCACGGGTTGCCGTCGCTTGCTTGCCGCTGCAATACAAAATCGGGCTTTGAAGTTGTTCGTCGCTTGCATCAAGGTCGAGAAGCAGTTCGAGCACTTCGTCTCCCACTTCGTCGAGACGAGCATCGGGCTTGTCGATTTTGTTGATGACGATGATGATTTTAAGTCCCAAAGCAAGTGCTTTTTCAACGACGAAACGAGTTTGCGGCATAGGGCCTTCCTGTGCGTCGACCAAAAGAACGACGCCGTTGACCATTTTGAGAACGCGCTCCACTTCGCCGGAGAAATCGGCGTGTCCCGGTGTGTCGATGATGTTTATCTTCGTGCCGTTGTAGTGTATGGACGTGTTCTTTGCAAGAATGGTGATACCCCTTTCTCTTTCAAGGTCGCCCGAGTCCATAACGCAGGTTGCCACCTGTTGATTTTCTCTGAACGTACCCGATTGTTTGAGCATACCGTCAACCAACGTGGTTTTGCCGTGGTCGACGTGTGCGATGATAGCAATGTTTCTCAAATCGTTTCTAACCATAATTGAGCCTTCTTTTCGTTTTTCGGCGGGACGTGCGCTCCCGCGGTGATATATTCGTCTTCTTTTTGTTCTTATAAAACTTTGATATATTAGCACACTTTTTATATGCTTGGCAAATCGTTGACGATTATATCGCAAAAAATATGTATTTTTTTGTCACAATAAGGCGTGCAAACGTTTGATTAAAATCGCGGTTGTGGTATAATACCGTCAATAAGGAGTTTTTATGAAAAGCCTGACCGAACTGTACAAAATCGGACGCGGACCGTCGTCGTCTCACACTATGGGACCCGAAAAAGCCGCAAAACTCTTCTCCGAGCGCAACAAAACCGCAACGTCTTTCAAAGCCGTATTATACGGCTCGCTTGCAAAGACAGGAAAAGGACACGGCACGGACGTCGTGCTTCAAAAAACGTTCACCAAACCCGTGGACGTTGTTTTCGACTATGAAACGACGCATCTTCCGCACCCCAACACTATGGATTTGTTCGCAATTGACATAAACGGCAGGATCATAGACTCCTGGCGCGTGTACAGCGTGGGCGGCGGAGCAATCGAAGTTGAAGGAGAAAAATCTTTCGAGCCTAAGGACGTGTATCCGCACCACACTTTCGAGCAGATACGCGAATATTGCGACAAAGAAGAAATCTCCGTTCCGCAATACGTCGAGCGTTTCGAAGGTAGCGAAATCCGTGAGTATCTTTCAAACATCTGGGACGCAATGAAAAACGCGATAAAACAGGGCTTGAAAGCAAGCGGCGTGCTACCCGGCGGTCTCAACACCGAAAGACGCGCGAAAATCCTTTATCAGCAACGCCATATAGACGAAACGCCGCAAACGAAAGAAAACAGACTCGTATGCGCATACGCTTTTGCAGTAAGCGAACAAAACGCCGCCGGCGAAATCATCGTCACGGCCCCCACTTGCGGCTCTTGCGGAATTCTTCCTGCCGTTCTTCGCTACGAACAGGAATTGCACGGCTTTTCAAACGACGATATCATAAACGCGCTTTGCACTGCAGGCATAATCGGCAACATCGTGAAAACCAACGCTTCCATAAGCGGCGCGGAGTGCGGTTGTCAGGCGGAATGCGGAACTGCTTGCTCTATGGCGGCGGCGGCTCTTGCGGAACTTTTCGGAATGGACTTTGACCAAATCGAATACTCTGCCGAAGTTGCAATGGAACACCATCTCGGACTCACCTGCGACCCCGTTGACGGACTGGTGCAGATACCCTGCATAGAAAGAAACGCCGTTGCCGCAATGCGCGCGATAAACGCGGTGTCTCTTGCAAACTTCCTTACCACTTCCCGTCAAATATCTTTCGACGCCGTTGTCGAGACTATGTATCAAACGGGCAAAGACATAAACGTACGCTATCGCGAGACGTCGGGCGGCGGTCTTGCAAAAAGTTATCGTCACTCACGTTTGCGCCACGCAAAGCGTGCAAAAAAAGAATCACATCGAAAATCCGACTAAATTTTTCGGAAATCTTCAACGAACATCTCGTTGTCACCCATCGGAAGTCTTGCAAAAAAAGCAGGGCTTCTTTCATTTTTATTCTTTCTTACAAAACGTAAAATTTTGTCGAAAAACTTTTGCATTTTAATTGACACGGCGCATGCAAATATATATAATCGTTTTTGACAATTGCGTTTAGTTTTGCTAAACTTTTTGTTAAAAAATGCAAAACTTGTTAAACTTGCGGTCGATTTTGCCTAAACTGTACCGAAAGTTTAGCCAGCCTAAACGGAACGCACGATTCGTGCATTTTTGCATTTAAGGAGTTTGTATGGAACTTGGCACCAAAATCAAAAGATTGAGATTGCAAAAAAATCTCACTCAAGAAGAACTCGCCGACCGTTGCGAACTTACAAAAGGTTATATCTCGCAACTTGAAAACGAGTTGACTTCTCCGTCAATCACGACGCTCGAAGACATACTCAATGCGCTCGGCACGACTTTTGCGGACTTCTTCAAAGACGAAAAAGAAGAAAAAGTGGTGTTCACCGACGCAGAGTTTATCGAGAAAATCGACGCAACGCACAAGATCGAATGGCTTGTGCCCAACGCGCAAAAGAACGAAATGGAGCCTATCCGTGTGACGCTCGAGCCGCACACGACACTCGAAGAAGACGTTCCGCACGAAGGAGAAGAGTTCGGATACGTGCTTGCGGGAAGAGTGTGGCTACACATAGGACAAGCGGCATATTGCGTGAAAAAAGGCGAAGTGTTTTATTTCTCGTCTTCAAAGGTGCATCACCTTGAAAATCGCACGGGCGAAAAAGCAGTGGTGCTGTGGATTGCTTCTCCGCCGACGTTCTAATCTCTGCAAACAATCATAACAAACGGTTTATCGCTTTTAATCTTCAACATAAACTGCCGATTGCGCGATAATCGCAAAATTCGGAAAGCGAAAAACAATCAATATAGAAATATAATAACTTTTGTTTATCTATATAAAAATCAATATCGGAGAACGACTCTGAAAGGAATACGACAATGACAAACAAAACACAGGTTGACAACATCATCGAACTTCGCAACGTCTACAAAGAGTATGACGGAAAGCAAGTCGTCAAAAACGCAAGTCTCACGATAAAGCGCGGAGAATTCGTCACTTTGCTAGGTCCTAGCGGTTGCGGAAAAACCACGACTTTGCGTATGATTGCAGGCTTTGAAATGCCCACGAGCGGAAAAATCATCTTCAACGGCAAAGACATCACGGACACTCCGCCCCACTTGCGCCCCGTGAACACCGTGTTCCAAAAGTACGCTCTCTTCCCGCATCTCAACGTGTTCAACAACATCGCTTTCGGATTGAAACTCAAAGTTATTCCCAACGGCACGAAGGTGAACAAAAAAGGCGAAACCGTGCAACTTTTCAGAAAGTACACGAAAGCGGAAATAAAAGAAAAAGTCAACAACGCTCTCAAAATGGTTGACCTTGAAGACTACGGACACAGAAACGTATCTTCGCTTAGCGGCGGTCAACAACAAAGAGTTGCAATCGCTCGCGCGCTCGTAAACGAACCCGAAGTGTTGCTCCTCGACGAGCCGCTCGGCGCACTCGACCTTAAAATGCGAAAAGACATGCAACTCGAACTCATGGATATGCACAAACGTCTCGGCATAACCTTCATCTACGTCACACACGACCAGGAAGAAGCGCTCACTATGTCCAATAAAATCGTTGTCATGCGTATGGGCGAAATCCAACAAATCGCATCCCCGGAAAAAGTGTACGACGAACCTGCAAACGCTTTTGTTGCGGACTTCATCGGAGAAAGCACCATCCTTTCGGGAACTATGATCGAAGACTACAAAGTCGAATTCTGCGACACAGTTTTCGAGTGCGTTGACAAGGGTTTCAAGCACAACGAACCTATCGACGTCATCATCCGCCCCGAAGACGTAAAAATCAAAAAAGTGGACGACAAGCGCACAATTCTCACCGCAGAAGTGCTCTCGTCCGTATTCAAGGGCGACCACTATCAAATCACGCTTATGGCAAACGGCAACGAAATCGTTGCGCACGACACCGACACCTACGACGTGGGCGAAACGGTCGGAATCTACATCAAGCCGTTTGATCTTCATATCATGCACAAGACTCGTATCATCAACGAAATCGACACCGTCATCACGGGCGAAAATCTAGTTGAAATCTGCGGTGCGGACTTCGAGTGCAAAACCGACCTTCCCGTCGGCACGCCCGTCAAAGTGTTTGTCGACTTTGACGACGTTGAAATCACCGACGACGAAGAAGACGGCGTCATCGGCGCAAACGTGCTTTCGTCCATCTACAAAGGCAGCTACTATCAAGCCATCCTTTCCACCGACGATCACTACAACTTCTTTGCGGACACCGACGACGACTGGCTCAAAGGCGACCGCGTCGGCATAAAGATTGCGCCCGAAAAGATTATCATCGAAAAACGCGACGTCGAAGAAGAGCAAGAAGAAAAGGTTGTAAAAGACGAGACTCTCACCAAGGAAGAACAGGAAGCAATCGAAAGAGCTCGCCTTGAAGAACCCGAAAAATTCGACGCCGTGGAAGAAATCATCGAATCCCACGAGCAAGACGAATTTGTGCCAGAAGACGTTGACGCCGACAAGGAGAATAAAGCGGAATGAAAAAAGTTGCTGTCAAAAAATTGAAGCTGACGAAAAAGGTGTTTTCCATTCCGTATATCCTTTTTCTTCTGCTTTTCGTCGTGATACCGCTCGTTCTCATTCTCGTGAACGCGTTTCTCGACAACGGAAACAATCTGACGCTTGACAACTTCAAGACGTTCTTCACGTCAAAGTCAAGTCTCGTGGTTTTGGGCAACTCGTTGCTTGTGGGCATAATCACCACTGCGCTTTGCCTTATCATCGGATACCCCGTGGCATACTTTTTGTCAAAGATGTCGAGCGGAAGAATACTCGTTCTTCTCTACATCATTCCGATGGGCGTAAACTTCCTTATCCGCACGCTCGCGACAAAAGCGATATTCATTGCTCTGGGTGTGGAACTCGGAATGGGAACGGTGCTTTTCGGCATGGTGTACAACTACCTGCCGTTTATGATACTTCCCTTGCACACCACTCTTTCGGGCATAGACAAGAGTTATATCGAAGCGGCGCAAGACCTTGGCGCAGACAAAGCGACGGTGTTTTTGAAAACGACGCTTCCCTTGTCCGTGAGCGGCATACTGAGCGGCATAACGATGGTGTTTATACCCACCATATCAACCTACGCGATATCTCAACTTCTCTCCAACGGAAAGATATTCCTTTTCGGTGATTCGATTCAGTTGAGTTTCGAGCAAGGCATGTACGGCGTCGGCTCTATCATGAGTTTGGTTATGCTCGTGTTCGTGCTTTTGTCCAACTTCATTATGAACAAATTCAATCGCAACAGCAATGCGGTAAGGAGATCGTTATGGTAAAAGAAAAAATCAAAGGCTTTTTTGAAAAGTTTTATCTGCTCGTCGTCCTTGCCATTCTGTACGCGCCGATAATTCTGCTCATAATCTATTCGTTCTCCAACAGTTCCAACTTCAACTTCGACAACGGATTCAGTTTCGACGCGTACGTGTCCATTTTCAAATCGGACAAATCACCCGAACTTTGGAGCGCGATTGCAAACACGCTCATCATCGCAAGCGTATCCAGCGTCATCGCAACCGTTATGGGAACGTTTGCTTCGATAGGCATATTCAATCTCGGAAAGCGTGCAAGACGCATAGTCGAAAACGTCAATCAGTTTCCGATTATCAACAGCGAAATCGTTATGGCGGTTTCAATGATGATATTCTTCGTGACGTTCTCCTTCCCCGAAGGATACCTTCGTCTCATCATCGCGCACATCGCTTTCTGCACACCATACGTCGTGCTCAGCGTTTTGCCGAAACTCGAATCAATGGACCCCAACATCTACGAAGCGGCTCTCGACCTTGGCGCAAATCCGTTCAAGGCGTTGACCAAAGTCATGATTCCCATCATCACGCCGGGCATCGTGAGCGGATTCGTAATGGCGTTCATTATGTCTATGGACGACTTCATCATCACCCAAATCAACAAAGGCGCGGCAACGGGCATCAACACTCTGTCCACGTTCATTTACTCCGACGCGAGAGTGCAAGGTCTCGAACCGTTCTGGTACGCGATCTTCTCTATAATCTTTGTCGTAGTGCTTGCCGCCGTGCTTTCAATCAATCTCGTCAAAATATCCCGCGAGAAGAAAAAGGACAAGGAGAAAAACGCATGAAAAGATTCGCATATTTCATAGTTTTGTCTTTGGTTGCAATCTGCGTTTTGCTTCCCGTTCTGTCCGCTTGCAACACCACGAGCGGAACGACGCAATCGGGCGGAGACAGACTTGTCATCTACAACTGGGAAGACTATATCGACACCGAAAAAGACGAAGAGACGGGCAAACGCCTTCTTGACGAATTTGCCGACTACTACAAGGCGATGACGGGGCGCGCGCTGTCTATCACCTACACCACTTTCGACACCAACGAAACGATGATGACCAAGGTGCTTAAAGGAGACGCCAACGTCGATTTGATTTGTCCCAGCGAATACGCAATCGAAAAATTGCTCACCGCAGGATGTCTTCTCAACCACAAGACTTTGAAAGAAGAATTGCAGCCACAACTTGACCAATACGGCATTTCACTCGACAATATGAGCAGTTTAACCCCGTATAATGCGATTACGAACACCAATTGGGGCAACATCGAACCAAGCGTTATGGACACGATCAAGTCTATGTTCGGCGCAATCAAGGCCAAAGACGGCAAGGTACACGACATGACCGAATATATGGTGCCGTATATGTACGGAACTCTCGGTATTCTCTACAACACGGAAGTCGTCAGCCTTGAAGAACTCGAAAAATACGGCTGGGGTGTGCTTTGGAACGAGCAGAAAAACGAACGTCTCGAAAACAAAATTCTCATGAAAGACAGCGTGCGCGACACTTATGCGGCGGCTATCTTCTATATGTACGAATACGGATTGCTCCCCGAAAAATATCAAGGCTGCACCGTTCAAGAACTCATCAACTGCACCGATGACGAAATGGTCAATGCCGCAGAAAAAGTGCTCACCGATCAGCGCGAACATATCTCGGGATATGAAGTGGACTTCGGCAAGGACGATATGATCAACGAGATCGTGTATGCCGACTTTGCTTGGAGCGGCGACGCGCTTTGGGCGATCGAAGAAGGCGACTATGACGAGGAGACCGACACCTACCAACTCGGCTATTACGTGCCAAAAAAGGCAAGCAATATCTGGTATGACGGCTGGTGCATCCCCACAAGCGTCAACAACAAACTCGCCGCAATGATGTTTATCGACTATATGGCAAATCCCATGAGCTCGATACGCAACTCCATGGCGATCGGTTATACGTCTGCCGCCGCAAAGGATGTGCTCAAAGCGGATGCCGACGTTGTGGACTACATCATAGACAACGAGTATGACGTGGACGAATACTTCGGCAACGAAGGTCGCTACCCCGTCATCGACGACACTCTCGGCGTCATGCGCGACTTCGGAGACCGCAACGACGTTGTGGTCAATATGTGGCAAAGAGCAAAATCGGGCGCACACGTTGACGCAAACCTTTGGTACATCATAGTTGCAATCGTCGGCGCAGTGGGACTGTGCGTTGCGCTCTACTTCACCGTTCAGGCTCTCAAAACGAGACCGAGAAAAATAAAATAACAGAGTATTTCTTGATAAAAAGGACGGCTTGCCGTCCTTTTTAATTTTACGTTTCTCAATTTCGTTTGACTAAAATCATATATAAGAGTATCTTATTTATAATAAGTTTTGAGAGAGAAAACTATGAAACTGTTCCGCAAAGCGTTTATAAAAAATTACGAAAACGTAACCGATCCGAAAGTGCGCAATCGCTATGGTGTATGCGCAGGCATTATCGGCATAGTCAGCAACGCGATTTTGTTCGTGATAAAAATCGTTGCCGGTATCATAGGCGGAAGCATAACCATAATCGCGGACGCAATCAACAACCTGTCGGACGCCGGTAGCAGCGTGGTTACGCTCGTCGGATTCAAACTTTCAAGCACGCCGCCCGACAAAGACCACCCGTTCGGACACGCTAGATACGAATACGTAACCGGGCTTCTCGTGTCTATGATGGTGCTGTTTCTCGGCATCGCGCTTTTGAAATCTTCCATCGAAAAAGTCATCAGTCCGACGCCGGTCGAAGTGAGCGTTTTCACTTACGTCGTGCTTTCGGTGAGTATCGTGCTGAAACTAGTGCAGATGCTCGTGTACACCGATTTTTCAAAAGCCATATCGTCAAACGCCCTTAAAGCGAGTGCACAAGACAGCCGCAACGACTCTCTCACGACGCTCGCCGTGCTTATATCCACAATCATCATCGACGTATGCGGCGACAGAATCAATCCTAAGGTCAGCGTGGACGGCATAATGGGTATCGCGGTGTCGCTATTCATCATCGTGTCGAGCGTGCTTCTTCTCAAAGACGCAATATCCCCCCTTCTCGGCGAAAAACCGCCCAAGGAACTCGTTAACAAAATCACTGCGAAAATCCTGTCATACGACGGCGTAATAGGCGTTCACGACCTTGTCGTGCACAGTTACGGCGCAAATCACTGCTTCGTCGTTGCGCACGTCGAAGTGCCTGCCGACGTCGATATCGTAAAAAGCCACGACGTCATAGACAACATCGAACACGATATGTGGAACGATATGCACGTGAGACTCAACATTCACATGGACCCCATAGACACCAAAAGCAAGCAACTCGCACACCTTAAAGAGCGCATACGTATGGCCGTTTATGCTCTTGACCCGGAACTTAGTATTCACGACTTCAGGATTGTCAACGGCGATACGCACGTCAATCTCGTCTTCGACGTCGTTGTGCCCTACGACAGCAAAATCACGCTCAACGACGTTCATTCCGCTTGCGAAAAAGAGTTTGAAAACGACGAAACGAAATACTATTTCGTCATAGATATGGACAGAAAAATGGCATAGCGGTTGCATTCCGCACGCAAAAATGCTATCATCGTATACACACAAGGAGAAATATATGCTAACTTCAACACAACGCGCGCATCTTCGCAGTATGGCGCAAAACATAACCCCCATATTCCAAATCGGCAAAAACGGCATCGGTGACAATCAGATTATCGACATCTCCACCGCTCTCGATTTGCACGAACTTATCAAAATATCCGTGCTTCGCAACGCAGAAACGGACGCAAAAACCGTTTTGAACGCAATTTGCGCGCTCACAGGTGCAGAACCTGTCACGGCAATCGGGAACAAAGTTGTTATATACAGACGCTCGTCGCGCGACGACGTGGAACACATCGTATTCTGATAAACGCAACACCGATTTTTTTCACAACAAACGAGCAATAAGGCGTTTTGCAATAAAAATTAGTCGAAACGCGAATATAACGGCATAATAATGGACTACGAAAAAGCAAGGCTCACTCCACTGAACGAAAAAGCGGAAAAAGACGAAGCGGAACTCACCGAAGCGCAAAAACACGCTCGTGAAGAACTGAAACGCCACCGCAACGACACTCAAAGATACAAGCAAAAGTATTTTGAGTATTATGACGATGTCAAAATCAATCACCGAGAAGACTGGTGATGACAAAACGCACTTCGGTGCGTTTTTTTGTTGCGAGTAGCTTGCCGAAACATCCAGCCACACTGATAGCAAAGATTTTCGGCGCGGTTAGTGAGATAAAAATCTAGCCAACAACACTATAAAAATAAAAACGCGATATTGAGATGAAGAGCACGAAAAAGCCCCTTGAACAGCAACCCTAACGTACATTGCGTACGTGAGTTGATGAGCAAGGGGCTTTGACAAAGCTATTCGCTCAATAGCGCGTTTTTATCTGTCTTCGCGGTAATAGGACTGCCCCAGTGCCGCCGGTGCTTGTGTTTCACGCTTGTTTATCATGCTGGTGATGATAAGCACAAGAACGGTGACAACGTAAGGCAAGAGTTTGATAAGTTCGATTTGCGCAAAAGAGATCCCTTCAACGTAGAATGATGCGATGTACAAACCTGCAAAGATGATTGAGCCGAGAATGGACAAGGCAGGTTTCCAAAGCGTGAAGATAACGAGTGCAATGGAGAGCCAGCCAAAGCCTTCGAGAACGTATTCCCAGTTGCCGCCCATATAGTCCATGACGCAAGTGAGACCGCCCAAACCGGATATACCGCAACCGATGACGGTTGAGACATATTTATATTTTGAAACGTTGATGCCGGCAGCATCCGCAGTTGCGGGATTTTCACCGACGGCACGGAGATTGAGTCCCGTTCTGGTCTTGCTGAGCACGATTTGCGCGATGACGGCGATGATGATTGCAAGATACACGAGAATACCGTGCGAGAAAAATATTTTGGCAAATGCGCCGCCACCCGACACATCGAAGAGCGTGGAAAAATATTTGCTTGCTCTTGCAACGATCATGATCTTTGAGCCTGCGCCTGTCATGTAGTAGCCCGCAAGTCCGACGCCGAGAGTGGTCATCGCAAGACCGACGACGTTTTGATTGCATCTGAGCGTGACGGTGAGAAAGCTGTATAGCAACCCCATAAGACCGCCCACGATAAATGCTACGATGATGGGTATAATCACAAGCAAAGCCGGTGCGCTTGTGCCCATGCCCTTTATGAGCGCGTATTCGACAAGCACGCTGACTGCCGCGCTGACGCTCATGATGCCGGGGATACCGAGATTAAGATGTCCGCCTTTTTCGACGATGATTTCACCGGTTGAGCCGTAAAGAAACACAGAACTCAACGCGATTGCGCTTGTCAAGAATTTTACAAACATATCAGTTTACCCCCTTGTCTAATGCAGTCTCGGGATTTTCTGCGGAGTTGTCCGCCAATTGCGTTTGGTCGGCGACTTGTTCGATATCGACGGTTTCCGTCTCTATTTCGGTCTCTATTTGCTCGGCGCTCTCATCTTTTGGAGCATCTGCCGACGAAGTTGCGTCTTTGTTTTTCTTCTTGAACACGACTTTGTATCTAATCAAAAACTCGCTTGCCAAGATGATGATAAACATGATGCCCGTGACCACTTGCGCAAAGAAGTTGTTGGTTATGCCCGCGCTTGTCATAACTTCCTGCGTGCCGCGAGTGAGAAATGCGACAAGGAAAGACGTAAAAATCATACCAATCGGGTTGAACTGCGCAAGCCAACTGACCAAAACCGCCGTGAAGCCTTGTCCGCCGACGGTGCTTTTGCTGACCATGTGGTCAACGCCCGCAACGATCAAGAATCCTGCAATGCCGCAAATCGCGCCCGAAAGAATGAGTGTTCTGATGATGACCTTTTTGACGTTGATGCCGATGTATTTTGCGGTGTTCACGCTCTCGCCCACAACCGTGATCTCGTATCCGTGCTTGCTGAAACGCAAATAGCAGAACATTGCAACGGTTATGATTGCGGCGAAAATGATTGTGAAATAATAGTCGCCGCCCGCGATTGGCGGAAGGTTGCCGTATTTGATGGGATCGAGCGAACCCGTGCCCCCCGGCACCCAAACTTTGATGAAATACAACACGATTTGCATTGCGATATAGTTCATCATAAGCGTGAAAAGCGTCTCGTTGGTGTTCCACTTGGCTTTGAACAGAGCAGGAATAACCGCCCAAACGATGCCTGCCGCAATGGACACGAAGAACATAAGCACGATAAGTCCCGCATCCGACATTTTGCCGCCGCAATAGAACATACATGCGCATGCGCCGAATGCGCCGATAAGCACTTGACCTTCTGCGCCGATGTTCCAAAATCGCATCTTAAAGGCAGGTGTTATCGCAAGCGCGATGATGAGCAAAAGTGACATTTGTCTGAACAAAACGAGCACGTTATGCTCCGAGCCGAACGAGCCGACAAACATATACTTGAGAACTTTGAAAGGAGATATTTTCAACTCCGCAAAGCAAAGCAAGCAAATGAAAATCAAGCCGCCGACAATGGTTGCCGCTCTGATAACCCACGGTTTCCACGGCGCAATGTTGTCTCTTTTTACAAGGTGAACCAAAGGCTCTCTATTCTGCTTCATTTTGCGCTGTCTCCTTGTTGTTTTCATCGTTTTCGGCGATTTCTCTGCCGAGCATAAGCGAGCCGATTTGCTCTTTTATTGCTCGTCTGCCATCGATGATGCCGGTGATTTTGCCGCCGCAAATAACCATGATTCTGTCGCAAAGATCGATAAGCACGTCAAGGTCTTCACCGACGAATATGACCGCCACGCCCTTCTCTTTTTGCTCGTTGAGAAGATGATATATGGTGTAAGACGAGTTGATGTCAAGTCCGCGAACGGGATACGCCGCCATAAATACCGTGGGGGCTGCCGCGATTTCACGTCCGACAAGGATCTTTTGTACGTTGCCACCCGACAAACGTCTGACGGGAGTTTGCGTGTTGGGCGTTGCGACTTGAAGCTCGTCAACGATTTGCTCTGCAAGTTTTTTGGGGTTCTTTCTGTCAAGGAAGAACGGGATGCCCTTTCTGTACGAGCGGAGCATCATGTTGTCGGTGATATCCATGTTGCCGACAAGCCCCATGCCCAGTCTGTCTTCGGGGACGAACGAGAGTCTCACACCAAGCTCTCTGATTTGAACGGGAGTCTTGGAGCGCAAGTCCACTTTTTCGTCGTTTTTTGACGGATCGAAATAGATGATGTCGCCGCTGTTGAGTTTTTGAAGTCCGGCAATTGCTTCGAGCAATTCTTTTTGACCGCTTCCCGCGATGCCCGCAATGCCGAGAATCTCGCCCGAGCGAGCCGTGAACGAAACGTCGTCAAGCACTTTGACGCCTTCGTGGTTGACAGCAGAGAGATGCTCGACAACCAATCTGTCTTCCACGTCGTGCGGAGTTGCTCTTTCGATGTTGAGATCCACTTTCTTGCCCACCATCATTTCGGTGAGTTGTTTTTCGTTGGTATCGTTGGTGTCGACGGTTGCGATATGCTCGCCTTTGCGGAGCACCGCCACTCTGTCGCTGATTTCCATAACTTCGTTGAGTTTGTGCGTGATGATGATGATTGACTTGCCGTCTTCTCTCATCTTGCGCATGACGGAAAACAGTTTTGTGATCTCTTGCGGAGTGAGAACGGCGGTCGGCTCGTCAAGGATGAGAATATCCGCCTTTCTGTACAATACTTTTATGATTTCGACAGTCTGCTTTTCACTGACGGACATGTCGTATATTTTCTTATTTAAGTCGATATCGAACCCGTATTTGTCGGCAATCTTTTGCAATTCTTTTGCGCGATCCTTTCTGAGCCAGTTGAATTGCGCACTTCTTGCAAATCTTGTCCAAGGCAGGAGCGAGATTCGTCTTTTGAGTTCTTTATCCGTAATTCTTTTAGGTGCGGTGAGATATGCAAGAACGCCGTCGTGTTCTTCTTTTTCATACTCGTCGCATTCCGCGTTGTTTGCAAGCGCGTCTTCGATGATTTGTTGCTTTTCTTCTTTGAAAGGCAACTTCTCTTCCTTTTCGCCGAGAATGATATTGTCTGCAGCAGAAAACACGTCCACAAGCTTGAAATGCTGATGCACCATGCCGATATGGTTGTCGAAAGCGTCTTTCGGCGAGCGAATGACGACTTCTTCCCCGTTCACGAAAATCTGACCTTCGTCGGGGAAATATATGCCTGCAAGCATATTCATAAGGGTTGTTTTGCCGCTTCCGTTCTCGCCGAGCAAAGACAAGATTTCGCCCTTGCGCAAGTCAAGATTGACGTTGCTGTTTGCAAGCACGTCACCGAAGCGTTTTGTAATCCCCTTCATTTCTACAGCACAAGTATATTCCATGCCGATCTCCATAAATAAAAATATGCGCTTTGCGCGCTTTTGCCGAAAAATCGGCATAGCGGAGTTTTCGCTCCGCTATGCTTTGTTTTTTAAGAATTAGCCAAGTTTTTCGTTAAGAAGTTTGATTCCGTCAATTCTGAGATCGAAGTACGGTGCAGAACGAAGGAATGATTCCTTGATGATGCCGTCATAGCAAACTTCGGTTTCGCCGACGAAGTCGCCGTCAAGGTCTGCCTTGAAGGAAGTGACTTTCGCACCGTTCACCGTGAAGTTGTTGGTGTCGAAAACGTTGATTTCGCCGTTTGCAAGTTTCTTTCTCACTTCGACGATTTTGTCAACGGTGCCTTCAGCTGCCGCTTTGCTACCGACATTGGTGAGCACGACGCTGCCGGTTGTCAAAGTGCCGGTCCAGTTGGTGTCAATTGCTTTGCCTTGTGCGGTTTGAGTGATGATGTATTTGAAGTAAGGTGCCCAATCGATTCTGGAAGAAACGATGAAGGTTTCGGGGCAAGCCTCAAAGGTACTGCCGTTGTAGGACACGTTGGGGACGCCTGCTCTTTCGCATGCGGACGGTGCGCCCATGGAGTCTGCGTGTTGGCTGATGAGCTTGCAGCCGCCTTCGATGAGTGCTTCTGCGGTTTCTTTTTCTGCAGTAAGGTCATACCAAGAACCCGTGAACTTGACGTCCATCGTCACGCTGGGGCAAACGGATTTTGCACCGAGGAAGAAAGAAGTGTAACCGGAGATAACTTCTGCATAGGTGAATGCGCCGACATAACCCATTTTTGCTTGCTCTGCGGTGATGGTGCCGTTTGCAATCATTTCGTTGAGTTTGAGACCTGCTGCAACGCCTGCAAGGTATCTGCCTTCATAGATGGATGCAAATGCGTTGTGGAAGTTTGCAAGTTTGCTTGCTTCTGCACTGACGCCGGTTGCATGGCAGAATTGGATATTCGGATTAGCTTTTGCTACTTCCAACAAAAACTTTTCATGGCCAAAGGAGTCTGCAAAGATAACATCGCAACCTGCTGCAACGAGTTCTTCTGCTGCGGTTTTACATTTTGAATCTTCGGGGATGTTGGTTTTGAAGATAACGTTTGCTTTTGTGAGACCAAGCTCCGCAATAGCTTTGTTTGCAGCGTCGATGAAGTTCTTGTCATAAGTGGAAGAGTCATCGTGCAAGCAGATGATACCGATCTTGAAATCATTTTTGATTTCGACTTTTGAATAGTCCGGATTGACGATTCCTTCGAATGCGGGCAATTCGAGCTCTTTTGCCTCTTCATCATTGTTGCAAGCAACCAAACCAAAGACCAATGCGGTCACGACTGCCAAGCACAATACGATTGCGAGTACTTTCTTTTTCATGCGTTTCTCCTTTGTTTGCCGTTGGGCATATTATTGTTGTCGTTTTATATTCACGTCTTGCGACGGGAACGTCATTGTTGTCTGAACACTATTTTGCCGTCTTCCATAGAGTCGATGATCGCAAGGCTTTCAACCTTGACTCCCTTTTGGCGAAGCTCGTCTCCACCGCCTTGGAATCCCTTTTCGATAGCCACCGCGCATCCCACGAGCGTTGCGCCCGCTTGCTCGACAATGCTCATAAGCCCGGCGATCGCCGCGCCGTTGGCAAGAAAATCGTCAACGATAAGGACTCTGTCGTCTTTTGAGATGAAGTCCTTTTCAACCATGATGGTTTTTGAAACCTGATGAGTATAGGAATAAACTTCTGCGTGGTAACAATCGTTTGAGATATTTATCGTCTTACTTTTCTTAGCAAAAAGCACCGGCGCATTCACATAGTGTGCTGCTGCACACGCTATGGCTATGCCCGATGCTTCTATAGTTAGAATTTTAGTGATATTTTCCCCGCAAAAGAGCGCAGAAATTTCCTTCCCGATCTCGTCCAACAATTGATGGTCTATAAGATGATTAAGAAATCCGCCCACCTTGAGGATGTTTCCGGGTCTTACCTTCCCGTCTCTCAAGATACGCTCCTCCAAAATCTTCATAGCGCGCTCCTTTACCACAATATTTAGTGGCGTTTCCGGTATTTTTCCCCCGTCGGTTGTGCGTTTGCTGTTTTGGTTGCTTCTGAATGATATGGGCATTATAGCCAAATCGGAAGGTCAATGTCAAACGAAAATCGGCACAATTTGACAATTTCATAAAAAATTTTTACACAAAAACACGCACCGTATATTCTTTGCTTGAAAGGCAATGTTTTCATACGTTTTGTTCGATATTTTTATACGCCCAAAACATCGATTCGCATATTTATACTCTTTGCGTTTTTTCTTGATAAATCATGTATCCGCACTATTTTCCGCAATCTTCCAATAAGAGCATAACCGCTACGCCGTTAACACGAAAAACTATGCTTTTTATAAAATTTTTTTAAAAAACCGCTTGACAACTTTTCTTTTGCTATTTATATTATTATCTTCGATAATAAGGGTAAGCGCAGGCTTGCCTTTTGTTTTTGAAAGAAGCAAAAAATGCCGTTTGCAAAAAAACGCAAACGAATACGGCATTGCCTGTAAAAGCGACGAAGCGATTGCCGTATAATATATATATAATATAAAAGAAAGAAAAATAATCAATATAATGGAACAGGCAAAACTCACTCTCAAAGACAAAATCAAGAGTTTCTTCTCTCCGATAGACCTGACGCAAGGCTCGATTGCAAAAGTGATAATCAAATTTACGCTTCCGATTATCATTTCATATCTTTTGCAGCAACTCTATATCCTGTCCGACGCCGCGATATGCGGTCAGACGTTGTCTGCCGACGAAGTCGCAGGCGTAAACGACACTTCTCCGCTGATTTTCATCTTCATGCAATTCGCTTTCGGTTGCACGGCAGGTTTTTGCGTGGTTATGTCAAACAAAATCGGCTCTCACGACGAAGACGGCATGCGCAAATCTTTCGCAACGCAACTCATTCTCTGCTCGATAATCACGGTTGTGCTTACGGTTGCGTCGATTTTCTGCATAAAGCCTATGCTTGCGTGGGTCAACGTCACTCCGCAGAACGAAGTCGTTTACAACGCCGCGTACACATATTGTTTCGTGATTTTTCTCGGATTGGTAGCGCAACTGTTCTACAATTTCATAATCAGCATATTGAGAAGCATAGGCGACTCGTTCACGCCGCTCGTTTTTCTTTTCATCTCCACGATTATGAACATCTTGCTTGACATACTTTTCATCAAGACGTTCAAATGGGGTGTTGCAGGCGCGGCAGGTGCAACAATCCTCACGCAAATACTTTGCACGATTGCTTGCTTTGCGTACACTTTCGTAAAATACAAGAATTTGAGGCTGAAGAAACAGGATTTCAAAATTGCGTGGAGCGACGTCTTAGCGCACGTCAAACAAGGCGTACCGCTCGGACTTCAATTCTCCGTGCTTTCAATCGGAATAATCGTCATGCTTGCGGAAACAGTCAAATTCGACATTCTCCCGAACGGACTTATGGTCAGCGGCAATCCCGCGCAAAACGGCGTGGGTGCGGCAAACAAACTGTCTCAATTCGCAATGGCTCCCTTGTCCGCGCTCGGCACCGCAATGGTGTCATACAACGCGCAAAATCTTGGCGCAAAACAACTCGTCAGAGTGAGAAAAGGCACGAATCAGGCACTTATTATGGGGCTTGTTTTGACTCTCATTTGCGCCGGCATCGGGCTTCTTCTCACCATAAACGGCGCGTATCAGCATATATTCCTGAGCGCAGACAAAATCTCCGAGCGTTCGATATACTTCGGGAACACGTTCCTTTATATCGACTTCTCTCTGTATTTCATTCTCGCGACTCTGTTCGTTTTGAGAAACTCCGTTCAAGGCATCGGCAAATCGGTGTGGACGCTTGCCGCAGGTGCGGGAGAACTTATCGCAAGAGTGCTTATCTGCACGTTCCTTCCCGCACTCGTCAACGGTGCTCCGACCAACGCGCTCGCATCAAACGGCGCGTACGTCGCATTGTGTTTCGGGGACCCGGGAGCGTGGATATTCGCAGTCGCCATGCTAATATACCCATACGTCAAAAACATTCTCAAAATGGATTATCGCTATGCGTTCGGTGACGGCAAAAGCAAGGAATATTCCCCGTCGGCAATAAACGACGAAATCAACAAAAACCTTCCAGCCGACAATGCGGAAAACGATGAAGAAACGCAATCTTCATGCAACGCTGAAACCGAAAATTCCAAAAATCTTTTAGCGGACACAAGCAACAACTCAAATGGTAGAAAAGAATAAAAAAATCATATAATTTGAATTTTACGCTAATATACAAAAAAGCAGGGTTTATGACCTGCTTTTCATTTGATTAAATACCGTTTTGCGACAAATTCGGCAAAATCAATGCTTTGATTTTGCGTAACTTGCGCTTGTCAAATCGCTCTGGTCGCTTTTGCAAGGAAGAGCAAATCTTTGCCATGCAACGATTTGTGAAGTTTTTCAAAGACCGTCTTGTGATAGTCGTTGAGCCAAGCCTTTTCGTCGGCGGTGAGAAGTTTTGCGTCAATGCCGTCAAGGTCGAACGGCACGAGCGTGAGCATCTCGAAAGCGCAAAAAGTGCCGTATTCGGTCTTTTCTTTTTCAACGGAAAGTACGAGATTTTCGTGTCTTATGCCAAATGCACCTTCTTTGTAATAACCAGGTTCGTTTGACGTGACCATATCGGGATAGAGTGCGTACTTCCATGTGGTTGCGCGTGGTGAAATGTTTTGCGGTCCTTCGTGAACGTTGAGAAGATAACCGACTCCATGCCCCGTGCCGTGTTTGAAATCCATGCCGTTTTCATAAAGCGGTTCGCGCGCGATTGCATCGAGTCTTGCGCCCGTAGTTCCCGACGGAAACACCGTGCTTGCAAGCGCGATATGAGATTTCAAAACGAGAGTGAACGCTCTCTTCTCTTCTTTCGTGAGTTTTCCGAGTGCAAAAGTTCTCGTGATGTCCGTCGTGCCGTAGCGGTATTGCGCGCCGCTGTCCACAAGCAAAAGTCCTTTCTTTTCCACTTTCTTATTTGTCTCGGGCGTTGCGGAGTAATGCACGATTGCACCGTTTGAAGCGTATCCGCAAATCGTATCGAAACTAAGGTCAAGGAAATTCTTGCTTTCGCGTCTGAACGCTTCGAGTTTGTCGGCAAGCGAAATTTCGCTCATTTCTTCTTTTCCGACGTTCTCCTTGAGATAACGCATAAATTTGACAACCGCTATGCCGTCTTCGACGTGCGCTTTGCGGATATTGCGGATTTCGACGGGATTTTTGCAAGCCTTGCGCGAAGTCGTGGGGAAAAGCGCGGTTTCTTTTGCACTCTCTATGCACGAGAACAATGCGTAATTCGTCTTGTCCTTGTCAACGAGAATGACTTCTTTTATCGACTTTGCATATTCGTACACTTCGCCGTATCCAAACGTTTTTACTCCGTTCTGCTCAAATAGTTTTGCGATTTTAGCGTCGATTTTTCTCTTGTCGATAAACACCGCCGCTTCCGTCTGCGATACGATTGCGTACGCATAGTTGACGGGATTGTATTCTATATCGCTGCCGCGAAGATTGAAAAGCCACGCAAAATCGTCAAGGGACGAGACGAGTGCCACGTTGCAACCCTGACGTTTCGTGTCTTCTCGAAGATGAGCAAGTTTGCTTTCAACGCTCTCGCCGGACGCTCTGTCGTCAAGATAATACGCTTTGCTGCACGCAACTTCGGGCCTTTCCGTCCATATCTCGTCAATGATTTTTCCGTCGTCAACGAGTTTCACGCCGGGGCAAACGTTTTTGAGATATTCCACAAAATCGACCGTCGCCGTCTTAAAATCGAACGCAACCACGGGAGACTCCGCCAAATCCGCAATGAATTTTGTAAGTTCGGGGCAATCGGGCTCGCCCATTTTCATAAGTTTCGTTCCGCTTTCTTTGAGTTGGGCTTCCGCCTGAATGAAATATCTTCCGTCCGTCCACAAATACGCGTCGTCTTTGGTGACGACAAGCGTGCCTGCGCTTCCCGTAAATCCGCTCAAAAACGCACGAACTTTGAAGTGATCCACAACGTACTCGCTGCCGTGGTCGTCGCTTGTGAACACGACGTATGCGTCAATGCCCTGCGCTTCAATGTATTTTTGCAATTTTTCGATGTGTTCTTTCATTTTCTCACCACTTGCACGGCCTGACCGTGCCTTATAATTTCGTTGTTCGGCTTTCGCCGATTTTTTCCGCAAATATTATAGCACCATAGTCTTAATATTGCAATAACTCTTTCAAAAGCAAAAGCCCTTTGCGAACAAAGGACTTTTGAAATGTCTACCGATAATATTATGCGCAAATCCGTCAGCGTCTTACAATTAGGAGACGATTGCGGATACGCTTTGTCAATTCATTTGTGATAAACGAGTTTTTCGATTTTCGTTTCCCACTTCGCAATCTTGTTTTCGTCGTACTCTTCCGGAATACGCTTTGCGATTTTTGCGGCTTTTTTAGAGCGCATCAGCATGGAGTTCATTTTGAGAAGAAGCGGAAGTCTCGTATATCCGCGCACGACTTTCTGCACCAAATCTTTGGGCGAAAGCACGATAAGTCTGCCCGTTGCGCCTGCCGCCATATTGCTATCGTCAACGACTCCCTTTTCAAACAACCAGTCAAGGTCCGACGGTTTTGCACCGAGAAGCCAGCGTTTGAGCACGTCCACTCCCACGTGGTCCGCACCGCGCAAACGATAGTATTCCACCTGATATTTCCAAAGATCTTTCTTGTCCGCAGAGCCGCTTTTTATAATCGTATCGGCAAGAATACACGCCGCTTTCATAGAGTTTTCGATTCCGCTTCCAATCATCGGAATCGTCATAAACGCCGCGTCACCGATTGCGACGTATCCGTCGGCAACCATTCTTGTGAGCGGGTATCTTATGGGGATAACGCAGTTGATTCCGCCACGCACGATTTCGTCACCGATTATCGGATTCGAGCGTTTAAGTGCGGATAATGCATTGTTGAACGTCTCTTTTGGCAATTTGCCTGCTCTTCCTATAAGCACGTTGACCGTGCCTGCCGGGTCGATTATGCTCCAACTTATGCCTTCTTCTCCGAGATGTTTGAGATACGCCCTGTTGGTGTTTTTGGGATCTTCAACGCCTTCCGCTTTTTTGTAGAACGCGCGATAGGCAACGAATATTTCGTTCTCATTCGGCGTTTTCGTGATATGTGCGGCGTCGGGAAGCATTGCTCTGAACGGAGACAGTGCGCCCGAATTGTCAACCACCAAGTCGGCGTATATTTTTTCTCCGTCGACAACGATTCCTTTCACCTTGCCGCTTTCGACGATAAGCGCGTCAACCTTTGCATCGAAGTGAAAATCGACGACGTCCTTTGCTCTGTCAACGTATTGCTGTGCAAGCAATCTTCTTTCCGTTGACCAGTCAAGTTGCTCTTTGGGCAAATTGAGATTGACTTCTATACGCTCGGCCGGCGGAACGAACGTCCAGTTGCGTTTCGTAAAATACGTTCCTTCTTTCGGAAGCGGAAGAGAGAACATATCGAAAGCGTCGCGATTTACGTCATCGTGCCAGTCGTACGAGAGCGTGTCGTAGGTCTGTTTTTCGTAAACCGATACGTCAAAGCCCGCTCTTGCAAGTCTTTCGCTTGCAACGAGCGAAGCCATCCCTGCGCCGATAAATATTATTTTCATAATTATCCCTTTTTGAAATATCTCACCGGGCGAGATACATCCCTGTTATTTTTCTCATTTTACGTGCGTTACGAGACTGAGTTTATGGTCTTTCACTCCGCTTATTCCGTAAACGTATTTGTCTTCGTCCGTCGCAACGCCGCCGATACCGCCGAGATTATATGTCACCGCGCTCACCGCTTCGCCGAGTTTTTCGTTGAGACCGTCAACGCTGTCCACTCCGTCTATTTTGCCGACAATGACGTTCAAAATCGCTTTCGTGACCGGGTCGTCGTTGTTTCCGTTGACGCATACGCTTTCGCTTTTCGAAATCATTTTTCCGTTCGTTTCGTCAACCGTGAAAGAAATTTCGCTGACGATATACACTTTTTCGGGCACTTTGAAAAGGGCTTTTGCCGCGCCGAGCGCGTTTTCTATATCGCTCTTGTATTGCCCGAGTTCAACCATAGACACGATGCGCATAGTGCCTTTTCCGTCCGAAACCCCGATCGTGATTTCTTTGACAACAACGTTTGCGTCTTTAAGAACTTTAACCGCGTCGGAACTTGAATTCGCACCGTTTTGCACCGCATTGTTGAAAATATATGCAAGAGTCACGTCGTCGTATTCCACGATTTTTTTCTTGTCATAAATCACGGGATTGGTGATTATGGATGAATAATCGTCCTTGTTTTCAAGCGAACTGCCCGAAAAATTGTCTTGCGACTTGTCCTTTTCGGCGGTTTCGTCAAACTTGTTGGTGACAATCTTGTCTTCCTTTGCCGTGGAGAGCGACTTTATGCTCTTGTAGATATTGATGATTTTCATGTCGGCAATGCCCATTTCTTCGACGGTTTTCCCTTCGATTTTAAGGTCTGCGACACCAAGTTGTCTGGGCGTGAGATTGATGACCACCGCAAACGCAATCACAAGTATGAGCACTATCGCGATAAGCGAGAATATTATACCTTTGAATACTTTCATTTTCTAAATCTCCTTTTTTTCAAAGCAACGTCGCTATCGTCCGACTTCGCTTTTCGATATCTATTGTATCATACGTCGAAGAGATTGGAAAGAATTATTTTCGTTGCGGTTTTCTTTATATTTTTCTAATAAAATCGAAAACACTTATATGTTACAAAAAAGAAAAGCGACTTCACCGCTTTTCTTTTTGTTTGTCGTTTTTAGTTTCAGTTTTGTTCCCCGTCGAGTTTTTCGACAAGCGCGCAACATATTTCAAATGTGTTTGCTATGCAAAACTCGCTCGTATTGTCCGCAGTGTCATATCTCGTATGCAGATATTCGGGGCACTTCCGTCCGTCAAATCCCGTCACACTCGCACTCTTCAATCCGTATTCGGAAAACACCGAAGCGTCCGTCGTTCCGAATAAGCCGAGCGTTGATTTCTTGCATTTGACGTTTGCGGAATTTGTGCAATCGACGAGCATATTGACCAAACTTTCATCAGCTTTTATCAATCCGCATCTTTCCTTGTCGTTTATACAAATGCATTTCGGCTCTTTAAGCACTCCGAGATGCACGAAATACGTCGGCACGTCGGAAAAGTCTTTTGCGTGAATATCGCACCAACTTTTTGCACCGCGAAGCCCCGATTGCTCGCCACCCGTGAGAATTACGCCGACTTCGACATCGTTTGCGGTCACGTTTTTAGCACTCATCTCTTCGACGATTGCAACGGCAGTTTCACAACCGCTCAAATTTTCGTTTGCACCTTCTATGACCTTTCTATGATTCACGAAAAAGAACAACGAAAGCCAACACGGAGCAAACACAATGGCAACGTAACCGGCAACGAGCATATCTCCGCTTGCGATTTCCGCACCGAGACCGCCCACGATAATCCAGCGTGCAACGTCAATTGCGAGCAGGTATACGAGACCGACGAAAACAGCGCACAAAACGACCGTGAGCATAGTTCCGCCCAAACGTCTTATGAGAGTCCATTCTTTCGTTGCGTCCACGGACGAGACGAAAAACACTCTGCATTTGGGAGCGTTCAGACTTTTTTTGATTGCCGTGACGTTCTGAGATTTTTCTTTTTTGTACAATGGATCAAGAAATCTTTTTCCCAGCACAAACTGCACGATATACACCGTGAGTGCAATCGCAACCAGCAATACGGACACCATTGCGGAAAAGAAATAAGAAACCAAAGCAAGTATAGAAAGCGTACCCACGATGTACGTCCAACCCGTATACGCGTCGGGATAGACGTCGAAACTTTCGGTTTTTACAAAATCGCACGCATTTTCAAGTCTCGATGTATAAAAGTCAGCCGTGCGTTTTTCCCCTTCGCTCCCCGTGTTGCGCTCGCCCATAGTCTCGGCGATGTTTCTGATGTTCTCAACCGAACGTCTTGCAACTTCCTGTTTTTGATCAATGACTATTTTCATATTCGTCTTCGCTTTCAAGGTTTTGAAGCATCAGACCGAGCAACGCTTGCAATACGCGTTTTTCGTTGTCTTCAAATCGTTTGAAAGCCGCCACATAAAATTTGTGATTTGCCTCAGCGATACGTTCCGCCACTTTTTCGCCTTCGTCGGTGAGCCTGAGCGTCTGTTCTCTCTTGTCAACCGTTGAAATGGTTGCAGTGATAAGCCCCTTGTCTTTAAGTTGCTTTACGCTTCGCGAAACGAGTGCCTTCGATACGCACGCATTCTCCGCTATCTCGCTTGCAAGCCCGACCGAACCTATGCTTGAAAGAACGACGATCTCGTTCGGAGACAAATCATAATCTTTCAATTCGCGCATTTGGTAGTCAGTGTAAGAGCGAAGAAGTTTTCTGAATGCGACAAAATAATTTGCTGTATTTTTAAGATCCATAAAATTATTTTATCATACATTACGCTTGATTTCAATAAGTAGTTAACAAATTTAACCGATATTAGTACAAATGTATCAATATACCACGCGATTTTATGCATATAGCACTTATTTTTTTGCATAAAATCAAGAAAAAAACAACGAATACGTTGTATTTAGCACAAAAAATTTATACGTGATATTTCTCAATCTCAATGTTTTTTCCGCAAAAACATAAAATCCATTGAAAAACAAACTATTTTTTTACGTTTGGCAATGCCGTGAAATATAAAAACGAGACGCGCTTGCGTCTCGTTTTTATATTTGTTTAAACGATTTTATTCTTCGTCTTTTTTGTCTTCGGCTTCGCCGCTTTCACTGACGTTTTGTGCGCACTCGTCGCAGTTTTCGTCGCATTTCGTGTCGCACTCTTCCGTGCAATCTTTGCAGCATCCGCAGTCTTTCTTGTCAACTGCAACCGCTTGACTGTCTTCGTTCGGGAAGAGCATTTGCGGTGCGCCGTCTTCTGCTTCGAGCTCAATCTCGTCTTGGCTGAGCTCGCCGTTTGCAATTTTTCTCTTCTTGATTTCCGCAACCGCTTCTTGTTGTTGCTTTTCGTTGAACTTATAGAAGAAGAGCGGGATGACAGTCAGGAAGAAACTGATTGCCGCAATGCCGACAAGCATGAACCACATCGTGTCTTTGCCTTGCGGAGTGACTGCGCTTGCGTTGCCCGCTTCGACGCCTGCCATGTAGTATGCAAGCACGCCCACGAATGCGCCGACTGCCATACCGATTTTGTTGATGAGCGTTTGCATTGCAAAGCAAATACCTTCAGCTCTTTCACCGGTCTTGAGTTCGAGATATTCGACAGTGTCTCCGATCATCGCATAAGTGATGATGTTGCCGAAGCCCGACGGGATACCCGCTATAACGAGTGCGATGAGAAGAACAACCGTCGTTGCGGTGCTGGTGTAATTGCCGCGGTCCGCCGCAATACCAACGATAAACGCCACGAGCATTGCCACGCCGCCGATGATGTGAGACCAAATGTACGTGTTCTTTTTGCCGAACTTCTTGGTACACCAAGGCACGAGCAAGGACGCGATAAGTCCGCCCGGCACGATTGCCATCGTGAAGAGAGCGTACATCGACTCTCTGTTCATTATGTATTTTGCAAAGTAGAGACCGCCGGTGTACGTGAACAACATTCTTGCCGCACCGCCGATACCCGACAAAACGATGAGCATGAGCGGTTTGTTCTTGAAGAGCAATTTAAGGTTGTGTGCAAGCGAAGGCGGATTTTCCGTCGTAACATTTCTTTCTTTCGTGTTCTTGAAGCCAAGGAAGAAAAGCGGAATTGCGATAGCGCAACAAACGATTGCGATGATGAAGTATGTCCATCTCAAATCGCCCATCATGCTTGCGCTTGCCGTTGCCTTCAATTCGAGAAGAGCCGCGCCGCTCTGATTGATGTCGATGTTTGCGCCTTGGAAGAGAGCAAGCACGTCTTGATACTTGTCCGCTTGAGACTGAATGAACGCGCCGACGTTTTCAATGCCTCTGAACATATCAAAGAACGCAGTGTTGCCTGCAACGACCTCCGAGCCGTTCATCGTGTTCATAAGGGTTTGAATTGCGGTGACCGTTGCATTGTCGGTTGCCGTGATTGCCTGAGTGATAATCGGGGTGAAAACGGTGATGATACCTGCGCCCGCCGTGCAGAACAAACGAGCAATCGTGAGCAAGTTGCCGCGACGATACGTATCGTTGCTCATCGCGGTTGAAAGTCCCCAATACGGAACGTCCGCAACCGTGTATACCATACCCCAAATTATGTACATAACGGAAAGTGCCGCAAAACCGCCGTCGTTGTTTGGATACCACGGCAAGAAGCATATCGCCGTCATTGCGGCAATCGGGAATGCCATCCACTTCATGTACGGGCGGCATTTGCCCCACTTCGTACGCGTACGGTCAACGATAGACCCCATAATCGGGTCGTTGAGTGCGTCGTATACGCGCGCGGCTAACATAAGGATTGCCACCGCCAACGCATTGAAGCCGATTGCGTCCGTCATAAATACGGTTAGATACGATCCGATGATCGTGCAAATAAGGTTCTGACCAAAACCGCAAAGAGAATAACTTATGCCTTCTTTGGGTTGCATCTCGCCGTCGCCGGGAGTCGAGCCGAACAATTTGTGAACAAAGCCGTTGATCTTTTGCTTTGCTCCGACCTTTGCGGGTGCGGAATTTTCACTCATAATTTCACCACATATCCTTTATTTAGCATCAAAACTTCGACACTATGTATTTATTCTATCAACTTTTACCGCAACAATCAACCATAAATTCCATTTCTTAAAACTTTTTAAGCATACAATATGTGCAATTATGTCAAAAATGTTCACCGCTCAAAGCAAAATCGTGAAAAATGCTTGTATATCTTTCAAAAATGATGTAATATATTCAAGCAATCGAGCGGATTTATCAATTCGTCTTCAAGATTGTTTGTTGCATTTCACTGCCGCAACCTAAACATCGATCTAAATACTACAACGGGGGCATGGCGCAGTTGGTAGCGCGTTTGAATGGCATTCAAAAGGCCAGGGGTTCGAATCCCCTTGTCTCCACCACAAGAATATCGTACATTTGTACGATATTTTTTTATGTGGGATAGGGGCTTCCCACGATTTCATCGTGGTGTTGCTTTGCAACATGAACCCCTACGGGCTGATGACAAACAAAGAGAGACGCAAGCGCGTAGCATTTGCGGGCATCGAGTGCAGTCTCATAGCCAACAAATCAGACACGAAGTGTCCGCGAAAGGCGCAGTGCAACGCACGATTTGTTGAGCGTAGACGCTCAGAGAAGTGAACAAGTTCACTCTCTTCGCTATTACGGAAGCGTCCAAGGCACACTTCCTACGAACGCAATCGGTCGTTTACTTATAAGATTTCTCTTATGATCGATGATAGATTGTTCATGCATCACCCAGAAAAAATGATGTTTCATAAGCGCTGCATTGGCTGATTGTTGTTTTGCCGATGCTCATTGTCCCACCGACTATATATCGGCTTCAACTCATTTTGTAATAGTTCGTGTAAATTCCGTTATGCGAGGAGTCTGCATTTTCAATAAACAGTTTGAATTTGTATCCATTAGAATTGGTGTCGAATTCATAGCGAATTTCAAAAATCCAAACCGACCCTTTCGCAAAATAGCCATTATCCAAAGTTTTGTTTCTGATGTAATAGAACTTATACAATTTGCTCGGATTATCGCCAAAATAGTTGGACAAACCAACCTTTTGTTCAATGATATACCAATTTTCGTTTGTATCATTGCTGTATGTTTCGATTCTAGGTGTTCCGAACGCACCGTCATAATGCGTTTTCAAATACGAAAAATATGTTTCTGCATTCGCATTGAACGTCTCTTCATCCGGACAACCTTGCGAAAACGAATATCCGTCGTTATACCAAGCATCGCTTGTATTCATCTCCCCCGACAGCCCTGTCGGCGCCGTCAATCCTGCAAGCCCTTTTGCCGACAATTCTTCTTCGGTAAACCATTTCGTGTTGTCGTGGAGCGGTTTTGGAGTTTCTCCGCCGCCATCGCCATTTCCGCACGCAACTAAACCGACGCAGGTTATCGCTAAAAGCACCGCACAAATAATCATTGAGAATCTCTTCTTAAACATAGGATTTATAACCTCCAAAAATGTTATCTTAATATTATTCTTCTTGCCCATCACTATTTATCGAGCAATTCGTTTATAATTCGCCCACCATAGAACACCTAGAATTCAAGTATTCTTTTAATGAGCATATCATATGCTGCTTGAATGCATTTTGCAAGCGTTATGACAAATTATTATGTTGTTTTGGATTACTTTTCATTCCACATCCAATTCTAATGTGGAGCTTTTCTCGATTTTTCTATTGTAGTGAAAATATAGCACTTGGATTTGATATTTAAAGTGTCATTTGAGCGCTTACTGATTTATTTTTGTTGAGTTTGGCACCATTTTGCGCGGTTGAAAAACGGCAATATTGAGATGCATAACAAGAAAGGCACGGCTTGAACCAAAACCCAACGTACAAGACGTACGTGATTTTGGGGCAAGCCGTGCCTGACGAAGTTAGGCGCTCAATAGTGCCGTTTTTTAGTACATGGAGTCCATTCCTGCCGCCGCCGGATTTACCACTGCCGGTTCCTTGATGTCGGTAACAAGGCTTTCGGTGGTGAGCAACGTGGACGCGACGGACGCGGCGTTCTGGAGTGCGCTACGCGTAACTTTGGTCGGATCGAGAATACCTGCCTTGACCATATCGCAATATACTTCACGTTGTGCGTCGAAGCCGTAGTTTGCTTTCTTTGAAGAGATGATGGTGTTTGCAACTATGCCGCCGTCGATACCTGCGTTTGCCACAATCTGACGAACGGGGGCTTCGAGAGCGCGAATGACGATTTTAGCACCGGTTGCTTCGTCGCCTTCGAGTTTTGCACAAGCCTTCTTCACTGCGGGGATTACGGACAAAAGAGCCGTTCCGCCGCCTGCGACAATACCTTCTTCAACAGCCGCACGAGTTGCGTTGAGAGCGTCTTCGATGCGGAGTTTCTTCTCCTTCATTTCCACTTCGGTTGCAGCGCCGACGCCGATGACTGCTACGCCGCCTGCGAGTTTCGCAACGCGTTCCTGAAGTTTCTCTTTGTCGTAATCGGACGTGGATTCGGCAATCTGAGCACGAATTGACGCAACTCTTGCCGCGATGTCTTCTTGTCTGCCGAAACCGCCGACGATTGTGGTGTTGTCCTTGTCAACGCGCACTGACTTTGCCCTGCCGAGCATATCGAGCGTGACGTCTTTGAGTTCGTATCCGAGATCGCTCGAGATATAAGTGCCACCGGTGAGAATTGCAATATCTTCAAGATACGCCTTTCTTCTATCGCCGAAACCGGGGGCTTTAACAGCAACGACGTTGAACACGCCTTTGAGCTTGTTGACGATGATTGTCGTGAGCGCTTCGCCTTCGATATCGTCCGAAATGATAAGGAGTTTCAAGCCGTTCTTGAGCACTTGTTCGAGAAGCGGAAGAATTTCCTGAATATTGCTTATCTTCTTATCCGTGATGAGAATGACAGGATTGTCGAGTTCTGCACTCATCTTGTCGGTGTTGGTGACAAGATACGGAGAAACGTAACCGCGATCGAATTGCATGCCTTCCACAACGTTGAGTTCGGTGGTCATTTGCTTGCCTTCTTCGATGGTGATGACGCCGTCTTTTCCGACTTTTTCCATTGCGTCGGAAATGAGTTGACCTATCTTTTCGTCGCTTGCGGAAATCGAAGCGACTTGTGCGATTGCGGTTTTGTCTTCAACGTCCTTGCTGATCTTTTTGAGCTCTTCGACCGCTTGCTCTGTTGCGTACATAATGCCGCGTTTGAGCACCATGGGGTTTGCGCCTGCCGCAACGTTCTTCAAGCCTTCCTTGACGATTGCCTGAGCAAGCACGGACGCTGTTGTCGTGCCGTCGCCTGCGACGTCGTTTGTCTTGGTTGCGACTTCTCTGATGATTTGCGCACCCATATTTTCAAACGGGTCTGCAAGAACGACGTCCTTTGCAATGGTCACACCGTCGTTTGTGATGAGCGGCGCACCGTACGGACGGTCAAGCACTACGTTTCTGCCCTTCGGGCCGAGTGTGATTTTAACTGTATTTGCCAATGCGTCGACGCCTGCTTCGAGAGCCTTTCTTGCGTCGTCGCCGTATTTGAATTGCTTTGCCATAATCAAAATCTCCTTATTCTACGATTGCGAGAATGTCTGCCTGACGGACGATTACGACTTCTTCTCCGTCAATTTTGAATTCACTGCCTGCGTACTTGCTGTAAAGCACGGTATCGCCGACTTTGACTTGCATCTTTACGTCCACGCCGTCAACGTTTCCGCCGGGGCCCACCGCAAGCACTTTTGCAAGTTGCGGTTTTTCTTTTGCCGCGCCCGGAAGAACGATTCCGCTCGCGGTCTTTTCGTTCGTTTCGATCGCCTTGATGACGACTTTGTCAAACAACGGTTTTATTGCCATATAACGCCTCCGTATATGTGTTTCTTATTATTGTTTAGCACTCTTCGCACTTGATTGCTAACAGTTTATACCAACGGTTGCCAATTGTCAATATATTATGCAAGTTTTTTTGAAAAAATTATGCCGATTTTCAAAAGTTGTCGTTGAATATTGTATATTTTTGTGCTAATATCATTTATATAAATTTTATACGCGCACAAGGAGAGAGTATGAACAACTGGGACAAAAGATTTATGGACATGGCGGAACTCGTTTCCACGTGGACTAGTTGCGCAAGACAAGGACGCGCAATCGGCGCGATTATCGTCAAAGACAAACGAATTCTCACCACCGGATACAACGGTGCGCCTGCAGGCATACTCAATTGCCGCGACAAAGGATATTGCATGCGCGATCAGCTTGGCATAAAGAGCGGCACGTGCGCCGAAAAATGCTACGCCGTACATGCAGAGCAAAATGCAATCGTGCAAGCGGCAAAGCTCGGAATTTCGGTTGACGGAGCAACGCTTTATTGCACGCATCAACCCTGCACTATCTGCACGCGCCTTATCATCAACAGCGGCATCGTGCGAGTGGTGTATAAACATCCTTATCCGGACGATTTCTCTATGGAACTTTTCAACGAAGCAGGCATTTCAGTGGAGAAATTTGAAGAATAAAGTTCGGATTGCCTATAAAGGCAAAGATTTGAAATTGATTTTTTGCAGCATAATGAAACTATTTTTCGGTTTTTGTGTGTTGTATTATTAAACACAGAATCGACATACATAGGAGTTAACAATGCAAGAAGAAAAGAAACAGGACAGACGAATCGTCAAGACGAAAAAAGCTATATATCGCGCATTTGCGCAACTTTTGCTCGAAAAAGACATCAACGACATCACCATAAAAGACGTCGCGGATCGCGCCGACATCAACAGAAAGACTTTCTACAACTACTACGGCGGGATTTATGACCTTACAGGCGAAATCGAAAACAAAATCCTTGAAAAATTCGAGAATGCAATAAAAGACTTAGACGTTAACGAACTTCTGCACGACCCCAACGAGTTTTTCAACAAACTCACCGACATCATCAATTCGGACATCGATTTTTACGGACATCTCATGCGCATAGAAAGCAATTCAAGCCTTGTCGTAAAACTTGTCACGTCCATGAAAAACAAATTCAAAGAAATCATCACGCCAAAAACCGCGCTCGATGAACAAACTCTCGACATCGTTCTCGACTATGTCACTTCGGGCATGATGACCGTATATCAACACTGGTTCAATTCAGACCGCTCACAACCTGTAAAATCGATCTCGCGTGCAGTCAGCACTCTCACCTTCCGTGGCATCAACGGATTGCTCGAAACCGCCAAAAACGCGGAATAATCCGCTCAACAAAAGCACACAAAACCGCATCACTAAAAAACAAATCGACACTTTTGTGCAAACGGTTGACAAAAACATGCAATAACACTATAATATCAATGCTTAAAAGATGACGCAAGTCGTCTTGGCTAAATGTAGCATTAGCCCAGCTGGATAGAGCGTCTGGCTACGGACCAGAAGGTCAGGGGTTCGAATCCCTTATGCTACGCCAAATAAAACGCAAGTTGAATTTTTGACTTGCGTTTTATTTTGCTTTTTTAGGGATTCGAACGGGCGGATGGCAAACAATCCTGTGAATTGTTTGCCCGCCCCGGCGTGATAGCGCAGACCAATAAAAGGCTGTTCGAGGTCGGTCTGTTCGCACTTATGACGTGCGTGCAAACCGCATAGGTCAAGCGGAGCGAATCCCGTCCTTGTTTTTGGTGTCTGCACATCACGCGCCCTGCCCCGCGGTCAGGCTGCACGCGATTGGCCTTTGGCAACAATCGCTGATGGACGAATCCCTTATGCTACGCCAAAAACAAATAATACGAACTCACAAAACGAGTTCGTATTATTTTTTACAAAGAATTTCTTTGTCTATGATATTTATGGCGACTGGTATCCCAAATTTTGACATCAAAATTTCCTTATTTTGATTTCAAAATGCGGATTTTTCGAGCAGTAGCGAAAAATAAAAACCGCTAAACTTCTGCTGTTTAGTGGCTTTTTGGTGCGATATGACGGGACGCCTTTCGGCCGCAAAATAAAAATAACAGCTCATGCTGTTATTTTGTGGTGCGTCATCAGGGACTCGTTGTGAACAAAATGTTTCCGTAGTAGCAAGCCGTTTGAGCCTGCTCGGTTCGGCGAGCGTCAGCCTGTATCGCCAGGGTTCGCCACGCAAAGCGTGGTTGCAACAAAGTTGCAAAAGTCCCGAGACGCAAAAAAAATAACAGCTTATGCTGTTATTTTTGTGCGTGTGTACGACAAAATCTCGTTTTTCGGGCGATTTTCGAGAGTGTGTTGGACGATAAGTACTTTTTTGCGATTGTTATGAAGAGTGTGGTGGATGATAAGCATTGGTTGCTCTGATTAATTTACAAATTCCAAAACGGTTTCATCTTCATTTATGCGGTACACAAACGGAGAATAGGGTTTTGCTATCTTTGTCCAAAGTTCTTTTGCTCCCACATTTTTCTCGTTGTATTTTATTTCCCATTTGCCATGATAGATTGATAAAATCAAATTAACTGCATCGATTGCATAATGATTTCTTCGGTAGGAAGGAAAAATCGTAAACTCTGCTATCGTATAATCCGGATGATGTCCGATAGCGGAGTATGTATTCAACATAACAAAACCGACCATAATTTCATCATCGTAAATGAAAAAGGCTTTTCTCTCCGCATCGGTAAAATACGCATCAAAATATCCGTAATGATAATTTCCTTGTTCGTCCATGTTGTCAGGATAGTACTTTGTCATCTCATACAAATATTTTTGATTTATATTCCATAAAAGTTTGCGTTCTTCCGCTTTAACTTCTTGTAATCTGATCATCTTTATTCCATCGCGTTATTCAAATTTGTCTTTGATATAATTTTAGCATGTTATGTGGAGTTTTGCAATCATTCACACAGATGCAAAAAAATAATGGTCTATAAGAAAAGACTTATAGACCATCACACTTGGGACAAGGGACGGGACGCCTTCATCCGCATAAAAAAATAACAGCCCTTGCTGTTATTTTTGTGGTACTATTTTGACGGGACGCCTTTCGGCCGCAAAATAAAAATAACAGCTCACGCTGTTATTTTTGTGGTGCGTCCTCAGGGACTCGTAGAAAGTCAACAACTTTCGTAATAGCGAGATGTTTGAGCTTGTTCAAACAAGCGAGCGTCAGCCTGTACCGCCAGGGTTCGCCACGCAAAGCGTGGTTGCAACTGCGTTGCAAAAGTCCCTGAACGAAAAAAATAACAGCCTTGCTGTTATTTTTGTGGTGCGTCCTCAGGGACTCGAACCCTGGACCCACTGATTAAGAGCCTTAAAAAAGACTCGCAAAACCCTACTAAACAGTAGGATTTTGGGCATCCGACATCGCTTTGACATCAACAAATTTGAAACCTTGAACACACGCTTTGACAGCGTTTACGAACGTCTGACAGCGTCTTGAGTCGCTTCGCGACAGATCATGAGTGCCTTGCGGCACAGATGTTTTTCTATAAACTGGAGTATCGGATGTTCGAGTTCGGTTAAGGCATCCGACCGGACGTGATAAGCCCCGACAAAAATTGTCAGAGCATTTCAAACTTTTGAGTCCGTATAAAGTATATCGTCCCTTGTCGTTCTTATCCTTTGCCTTTTGCTATGCACAAACCCCACAGCGGCATCGGAAGCCCACAGATTGTGTCCACCAAACCGTTTACAGCCGTTCTCGCTATCGTGGCAGTTTTTTGCAACAGTCAGCCACAATGACCTACCCTTTTTGTATTGCGCCCTGGGTGCATGCTAGCGCGATCTCATTTATTCTCCTGGAATGCCTTTTCATTCCTGCTGCGCACGGCATTTCTTGTCGGCGCGTTGTTTCTGATGCTATATCTCCCCCTTACCCCCCACGCAGTCGTGGGTGCTCGAAGACTGTTTTATTTGATTGTTTTATATAAACGGCGCAACGATACGCCGGGAGTTACCACTCGATGTCTGCAAGATCTTCCGGGCGCGTGACCGTGCGCGCGAGTTCCGCTTTTGTGTAATGCCGTTCTCTGAAGTTTTTCGTGCTCGATGTCGATTTGCGTCGCGAATAAATTCGAGTAAGACATCCCAGTATGTAAAACAACCGATTTCCATATGTAAATCTTTGCAAACTGTCCGTTGCCTGCTCGAGCTCGAGCACGGTTACGGTTGCAGCGAGATCTTGCCAGGATTGCTCGTTCATCTCCATGTCGGCAAAACGGCGCGGCGATTTGAACGTACATGCGTACGCCAACGCGCCTATTATTTCGGCGTTTGACGAGAACGCGACGTCTCCGACGCGGCTTCTAATGCTTGATTTGATGCTATTTTCAGTTGTAGATTTATAAAATTGCTTAGTCATGATAAAAAATGTTGACTTTTGCTCAAATTTACGTATAATAAATATAGAGCGTTGGATGAAGAGCGAATTAAGTTTCGACTATCCGTAATCAATAGCCACGGCATTTCCTTGTGCTAGTTGTTGTCGCTCTTTTTTTATTTGCTTTTTTTTGTTTTTATCGGCTTTTTCTTAATTGCTTCGACCTTTGGCAAATCAGATTCCGCAAAATGCATATCTTCCGTGTGGTTTTTGAAGTCTTTTTTACTTGCTCTTTCCGGAGTCGGCTTCAAATATGCCTTTTCTTTATCTTTTGGATTAGGATTTTTATCGAGTTCGATGTTCTTGATTCCACGTGTGATCGGAGAATGAGTCATTCCTATGTACTCGTAATTGTTCCCCACCTTGCGATATATGTAGTTCGGATGTCCGTTGCTGTCCTTGTTCTTTTTTCTAAACTCATCACGAGCAGATCCTTTGTCCTGGATCTTCTTTTTCCTGCGATTTGATTTTTCTTGTTTTAGTTTGCGAATGTCTGTCATGCATTGCTCCTTGCATAAAAATTCATATTTTATGCGATTTTTAGTATTTTTTTAAGTGGATAATTCCCCACGTTTTATCCGAGTTTTTGCTCTCAAGTCGATTTACGGGCTGCGAATGCGCCGCGTTGGTCTAGATCTACCAGTTTGAGCGCAAACTCAACGGCGGTGCGTTGACTTTCCTTTTTGTACTCTTCATATTTGCCGCCGTAGATAGCGCGGATCAGATAACGGTTCTTCGACGTGCGCTGCAATACGAAAGCTATCCCGGGCGAATTGTACGAGAAGTCAATTCCGCCGGGAGACCACGTCACATATTTGCTCACGGCGTCCGCTCTGAGCGGCGCGGTGATTGTCTTGAAGTAACCGTTTTCCATTTTTCAAAAATCCCATTTTACGCAGGTGAAACAAGTTTCCCCTGCTCTCGAGTAGGGAATTAAAATTCCCACTCATTCGGCGAATTGAAATTCTTTTTTTCGTTTTTTCAATTCGCCTACATAACAATCCGAAAAATGCTTTCGCACCTTTTTCGGATTGATTGCTTGCCGTTTTTCTTCAACAAAACGCAACACGGCTGACGGGCGTTCTCGGGGATACGTCCCCACACCGTCAGAGCGTCGTTTATTCGCTGTCCTGCGTACTGTCTAGCGCATTCTGTTTGCAATAGGTGTCTACTCCTTCAGGGCTTAACACGTTTTCGGGATGTTTCTCCACGGTGAATTGCTTGATACCCCGATACCAGTACGGTTTGCCGCTCTGAGAGTTGTATTGCGAATAGATATTGCCTTCATAAATGAGTTTGCATTTTCGCGCATTCTTTTCTTTCACGTCAATGCCCATTTCGCGCAACGACTCGGCATTCTCAGCCTGTTGATGTTTCACCCAGATAAACTCCCATTCTGTGCGGAGCAGTATTTTCTTACGACTGAAGCGATGTTTCTTGCCGTACACATCCTTTTTGCCAAGAATATAAATGACGTCCGTTGTGAGTTTGCGAACTGCTGCGTCTACTTTGCTGAAATTCTGAACGTCTCCAAGAAACACGAGATCATGGTGCCGGATGTATTTGAATCCGTCTATAATATCCGCCTTCATATTGCCGTTCTTGTTCCAGTCACGGCAATCCATGAACGAGTCTATCTCGTCGCATCCGATGACCGTATACGGCGGAAAGTATTGAACTTCTTTTCTTCGCCCGGGCAATCCGAACTGAGAAATGTCAGTGTGATATGTAGGTTTGCCGTTCGGGAGAAACAGTTTAGATCGAGTTCGATACGGGCACGGCGGAACTGTGAGTTTGTAACCGATACTGTTCAACTTCTCAATCTCAACTTTTGCCAGCTGAAGTCGCTCCGCGCCGTGATACTTCGAGTCAATAGAAATCAGCGCGTTGAGAAACGATGTTTTGCCTACGCCCTGCGGTCCGACGATGATATAAACGCCCGGCGGAATAGGCTTGTCGATGAACTCATCTGTCACCGTGTTGGTACGTTCGAGATCCGTTTTGTGAAAACGCTTGTACAAGATCGCCGAGCCGATAGTCACCGTTGTGACAAACGCGCATACGCTTGCCGTTATAATCAATGCCGTATTAACCATCAGAGCACCCGTCCGTCGCTCGGAGAATCGTCTTTCTTCATCTCAGCGATCAACTTGTCAATGTATTTCACCATGTACTCGAAGCCGTATATGCGGTCTGATGCCTGTTGTTTTCGGCACTCGTATCCGTACTCGATGCTCATGCGGTCATAATGCCAATCTCGTCGTGCCTGGAGATAGGATCTGATCAAATCAATGAGTCTCGGCTTCGATGTCTGCTTCGATGTCGGTTCATCGTCAGACACAGGCTGAGCGGTGGACTTCGATGTCGGCGTTGACTTGTCTTGCTTCTCGGCATCCGCAACGGCTTCTTCGATCGTAATTTGCGCATCCTTAGACGGCACGCTCTCTTCTGCTCGAACCATTTCTTCTAGAGTTTCACCTTTCGGAACGTCGAGAAGATCGAGACGTTCGTCTCTAAAATCTTGCCAATCCGGACATGGTGCAATTTCTTCTTCCTTGATCGCCTTGCCGCCGCGCTGCTCGATGGCTATTTGCTTTAAGGCTTCGTTCTGAATGCCAATAAGCGTGATTAAGATTTTTTCGTCAATCATACGCTACCCCTTTATTTACTTGACTAAATCAAATTGATGGTATATATTTGAAATAAGAAGTGTTCAGGTGCCACGATTTATCGTGATGGATTGCTCTTGCAATCAAACCGTTGCAGATCTGTGAGTCAATGTGACTCGCTGGGCGCACTTCTTTTTTTATTGCCTTTTACTATCTTTGCGACTTTCTTTTTGTCTGCCGGGCTGAATTTCCACCCGATTTTTCGTTCTCCAAACCGATTTTCTTTGTCTTGTTCGGCATTGATCTTTATGTATGCAGGCTTATCATCGTCAGGATCAGGATTTTTCTCGAGTTTTATTCTCGCTCCTATTTTTGAGTGTGTAATTCCCAAGAACCTAAACTCATTCCCAACTTTCTCGTAAATGTAAGCCGGATGTCCGCTTTTCTTATGTTTTCTGAATTCGTTTCTAGGTTGTTTTTTTGTCATAGTAGTACAAATATAATGTTGAAAGGCACGCGCACGCTCGCACACGTGCGCGCCCCTAGATTTTGTTAGTTACTTAAAATACAATGGAGTTATTATCCAAAGATACACTATCCGCGAACGTCATAAGCGAGTCCATGTCCGCATAGAGCGGTATGACGTGCGTTTCGTCGGTGAATCCGAGAGATTGCAGTTCTGTCGCATAACCAATCGTCACGGTGATGTACATGAACGGTTTATCACCCATAGATCGCAATGCCGTAACGCATGCGTTTCTACGACTTGTGAGCGTTGTGCCTTCGTTGTACAGCGACGATGAATTGAGCATCGTAAGCGGTAGGTTTGCGCCGGAAAGAATTTTTGAACTTGTGTTTCCGTTTCCGTCTGTGTAATACAATGACTGAACTGTGAGATCACTCTTGAAAACGCCGGTTGTTTTAAGCGCATCGATGTAATCCTGCGAGTGTTCAATTTTGGTAACATGGCAAAGCGGATAATAAGTTTGTTCGCCGACATGGTATGATCCCACAGAATATGTTGTATCTAGAATTATCTTTCCCAATGCACCATTAGCCGTATCGGATGTCATCTTATATACGAGTCGAGATGATTGTCCAAAGACGTATTCACGATCGGTTGTATCACTTCCGAAATACACGTCCGATGAGTTTGAAAAACAGATGTCGAATTTCGCTACATGTTTGAGATAATCGACAGTGCATTCGGCGTACAAGTCAGCATCCGAGCGCAACGTCGCACGCACGACTATCTGAGCACCGAATGGAGCGACGAGTGAGATGTTCGCCGACATGGTATCGTCTGCCACCGCGAGCGTTACGTAATCTGTTGCTGTCATGCCGCTCGCCCATTCGCAACCTGGATCGGCAAACGCAATCGACCAATCAAGCGCAACGTCTTCAACGTTTGCCGGAGTGACGGTTGCGGTGAGTTTTTTTGACAACGTGCCGTCAGATGCAACCATTGCTTCTCCGCTGGTGAGCGCAATGCCGTTTTCGGTCACCGTATTGATAACTGTCGGATCTGAAATGTTGTTTTGCTCAACATTGTTTTGTGGCTTAAACCATTTTGAAACGTCGCTGCCATAAACGCCAAACCCGACGCACAACAGGATTGTTGCCGCCACCACTATGGCGAGCAGCGTTGCGAGAACGCCGCTCAAACGATTGATTTTTGTTTTGTATGTACTTTTGTTTGCCATAATAGCTCTCCTTATTTTTCAAACGGAGTTGTTGAGAACAGTCTATTGAACCACTCGTATGACGTATAGATCATCTTAAAATCGGAGCTTACAAGACTCGGATATTCTCTGAGCGTTATATCGTTGCCGTTGTCATCTTTGGCGCGTTCACCGGTGCTAGAGTCGATCAAGTATCCTTCAAAGCCAACGTATTCGATGGATATGTCTTGCCCTGCATCCGGTGCAGTCGACGTCAACAAAACTTTTCCGTTTTCATCGATCAAAGCGTCATTGAAAAGAACGCTTTCGTTGCCGTCTTCGTCTTTTTGCAACCCGATCAAGATGTTGTAATTGCCAAATTGCAGACATATCATCTTGCCATCGGCATTTGCGTAATACATTGCAACAAGCTGCTTGTTTCCTTCAAGCGTTGCCCATTCAGAACGTCTCGCATCTGCGCCGACAGCTGCAAAGAATGGGAAGAACAACGTATCTTTGCGATCGAGATTTTGATATTCGGCGAAAAACTCTTTCCACACTTCGACATCTGTGTTGGCATAGAGATTTTTGCCTTTTGCGCCGTCCCAAAGCGCGATTGTTTCGCCCACTTCGAGCGGAGTTGACTTCTTCACTTCCGGCACAACAGGCGTATCCGGCGTGTCGGGATTGTCCGGTTGAGAAATCGACGGACCGGATTTGAACCAGTTTTCCGTGTTGGTGCCGTATTTGCCGAACCCGACGCCAAGAACAACAGATGCCGCGACAATCAGCGCGAGCAGAATGGATATACATGCGGCGAGAATGTCAATCGTGCGCTTGTTTTTTTGCTTCACAGTCAATTTTGTTGACTTCATTTTTTCTTACTCCTTCCTGCTCGAGTTTTTTGAGCAGCATTTTTATTTGGTGTTTTTCGTTTTTGCGGTTGCCGTTTCTTCGGCGGAGACTGCGCTTTTGCCATCGCGCGCATTGCCGAATATGGTGCTGTATTGACCGACACCACAACGATCACAATGACAATTGCTATGCAGACAATCACAACTACGGTTGTAATCAATGCAGTAGCATGATCTTCAAACCACGTTTTGATTTTGTTGCCCAAATCTTTGTACCATTGTCCATTGTCATAAGGTTTGTTGGGCTCAACATCTGCGACGGCATTTATAGGATTTGAACAAACAGCAAACGTGTGATAATCATCGCCTTTCTTGCAAGTGATCGATGCCAAATTCATATTGAGATAAACATCTTGCTCAGCAACGTACGCATATTCTTCTCCGAGCGTCTCAGCCCCTTTGGTAAGAACGCCTTTTGCCGTGTATGTCGATTGTGCAAATCGGAACAAATAAACAGTTTCCTTGCCCTTTCCGGAACGTATTTGATTGATAATGCCTTTATATGCGCTTGCATCAACGTAATACTTTTTGCAAAACTCATCTTTTGAAAGGTTTACGTCTTTTTCATCGATCGGCTCAATCGCTTGTATGTTCGAGAACCGCTCATAATTGTATTTACCTTTATAAAGCGTGAACCAATCAAATGCCGTTGGAGTGCGTTTATAACTCTCAATTGTGTAGTTGTCTTCAGCTGTAATTTCAACAGGCACATAATAAAGACGACCGTTCTCGGAGATCTTTACATTTTGACCAAACCACTCTGTCGTTTCTCCGGTTTCTAAATATCCCTGGAACAAATCCATTGACAAATGCTGTTGTTTGCCATTTTCCAGCTCGCTTTCTCCAAAGCGATAACTGTTGTTGTAATTGTAGATATACTCGAGCAAGCGTTCGCCGGAGAGCGTAAAGTCTTTTGCATACGGCACACTGCCATCTGATGTCTCATTCCCGGTATAAAAAACGTAATAAAGGATTTGCTCATCTTTTGAGACTGGATTCACTTTTGCATTATGATTCCAATCGAGCCTACAATTCACCGGGCGCAATGGCGCAAGAATATCATCAGAATATGTCACGTCATAAAGCACAAACGGAATATCGTTGTTGAGCTTTTCGTCTTTGCCCTGCTTGTTGTTGTTCTGCTCGAGCTCTTGTCCTATGTATTGTTTAACAACGTCATAAACCGCTTTTGTACTCGTAACAAAAATCGGCGACGTTTTTGCATGATAATAACTCGCGGCAATCTTCCAAATTCCACCATAATGTTCAATCAAGTTGTTGGGGAACGAGAAATAAACGCTATCGAGCTGATCTTTGACCGTATAAGCACTCGTCTCGCTTGAATTTCCTTCCGGGCGGAAGTACGTGTGTTTGAGCTCGATGTCGAGAACGTCATACGAATGTGCCACGCAATCGAAGGTGTTGACGTTTTTGTCGTCGCCAAAGCCTTTCATATATCCGGTGCAATCGTAGCGTTTGCCTATTTTAGTCGCGGTTGCAAGCGTTTCGCCGTAGGCGAAGAGTTCAACGTCAGCGATGTAGTAACGACGCGTGCCGCCGTTGTTCGCTGCATATTTACGTGCCGTATCGAGAATGACGTTGCTCGGATCGAGTATGCGGAACTTGTAGAACAGTCCGTCTGCGCTGGCAGAACAAAACTTCATCTCGAACCGTTGATACGATGAAGCGTCACCGTCGTCATTGTATGCGACGGCAACGTTTGCCTTGTTGCTCGCGCTCGAGCGCGAGATCTCTTTTTGTTGTGGATTGTAAACGTAAAGATAAAGTCCATACTGAGTCCAGTTTTTTGAATAACCATACTCAAGGAACGTAAAGATCTCGTAAACGCCGTTTGCGTTTGCGGGATAGTCTTTTATATCAAATCCGTCAGAGCCGTTCAAATCATCCATGACGTCCGTGTTGTCGTACGCATAGACGTTGCCGGTTTCGGCGGCAACTGCAACCATTGCCGCCGAAGATCCCTGCAACGCAATCATTATAAGGGAGAACATGAACAGCCCGACTAGAAGGGCTTTGCTTAAGTTTTGTCTAACCGTTTTCATCAGAACACCACCTTGCCGGGATCGATTGAAATGACCGTTGCCGAGCCGATGCCAAAGACGTCAACTGTTCTGCTTTGACCTGACTCTGCAGTTATGACGCACTCAAAAAATGCCTTTTCATACGTGCCGAGATCCGGAACGTCACTCACCACGTGACCGAAATATGCAACGTTCAACACGTCAAGCATCGTCTTGTATGGCGAAGAAAAAGAAACAACATCGCCGTCAACGCTGACGTTGAACACACGATTGTAGTCTCCGCTCGATGCAGAAAACGCACATAGTTTGCCGTCAAGTCTGAAGTCGAAAAACGCATCCGCTTTCGGTTGGATCTTCACCGTGTACTTTCCACCGTTCACGATTGAGATCTTCGCAACCGTGTTGTTGTACACGTCGATCATCGTTGCGCCTTCCGCAAGAACGACGTCAAGTTTCGGTTGTTCTTCTTCGGGATGCTTCCCTGTGATAAAACTCCAGTCCTTGAAGCCGTCGCTCATCACGCCCAATACGGTTGCCGTGACGATGATTGCAACAAGCAACAACGCAAGAAGTGCGATCTCGATCTTTGCGCCGACGTTGTTATTCGATTTTTTCGATTTTGAGTTTGCCATAGTGCCTTTTAATTGTTTGACAGCCCTTTGAGCCATTCAAACGCTGCGTTCATAACGGTTGTGTAGTCTTGTTTGGTGACAAGTGCCACCACACCGAGAATTCCGAAGAAGAGTGCGGCAATCGTGATCACACCGGTGATAATGCTGCCAACGACTCGAGCGATAACTCTTTTTGTCATATATCTAAACTCCTTTGTTGTGGGTAGCGCACCGGGCACGAGCAGTTGTGCCCGGCGGCTCCGCTCACGGAGTGAACGGCAATGTTGCGGAGATGGTGCCGCACGGTTGCCTGCCGCACGGCACCAATGATGAGAAGTTACTTTTCAGCAACGCGCTGACCGTTGAACCGTGTCATCACGATGCGCCTGTTCTCGAGTGCGTCGTAGAAACTCTCAACGTTTAGGATCATCTCCTTTTGCGCATCACGTTTCCTGCCTGTGAATGTGATGACGTTCTTAGTCACCGTGTTCACCTTGCAGGCGTAGTCCTTGAATTTGAACGTGTCGCCGACGATCACCGGCGTGCGGTTGAAGTTGCCGGAATGCTCCGTTCTGTGTGCTCTGATTTGTTTTGAATATCTGTAATTCTTATGACCGCTCATTCTCGTCACTCCTTAATTGTTCAAACGATAATCGAGATCTTCTTTCACGACGTCGAGCGCGTCTTTCAACGCATCGACGTGCATCTCAATCTCCTTGTAGTCCACGTCTGCGCCGCACTCCATGTTGTCGTACGCATGTTTGACGAGATCTGCGATGTAGAGTTTCAAAAGTGCTGCCAACATAGCAATGTCTTTAATTTCTACCATTTTTGCGCTACCCCTTTATAAAAGTTTTATTTTCCCGGCATCGAGTGCCGCATTAAAACTCTGAATGTTTACGATTTTCGTTTCTGTCCTGCCTTCGATGTCCGCGAAGAACGTCATCAGATACTGATTGACGGCATAGACCGTGCAGTTATATCCGAGAAACGAGAACTTGTCCCCTGCTTTGATTTTCATTGCGCTACCCCTTTCGTTTTCTGTTGACATAGTCACGAAAACGTGATATTTTATTTGCAGAGAGTTTGCGGAAAACAATTTGTCATCAAATTGCACGCTGTAATAACTGACGGTTCAATATGTGAACATTTAGGTCGTTTCTCTCTTTTTTTTATTTGCCGGTTTTTACAATCGGCTTTTTTTGCACCATTCCGACCAGTGCTTGTATTTTTTTCGGAATGCCACCATGCCGTTTAACCGCGTCAGACGCGATTTGGTCGCACTCACCGCTTGCCCCCGTGTTTTCCGTGATACGAGATCCAAAACAACATTATCGGGCTTCAAATCAATCATTTTGGTTGATTTAATAATAATATATTCAACATTATGGGAAATGTCAATATAAAATTCCCAAAATGTTGAATTTTTTTTTAGTTTAGTCAAAAATCTAATCATGAATAATTTGAAAATCTTAAGAAAAAAGCAAAATTTGACTCAACAACAAGTCGCTGATGCTATCGGTATCGGGATGCAGGCTTATGCGTATTATGAAAAAGAAGAACGAGATCCATCTCCCGATACATTGTGTAAACTTGCCGACTTTTTCAACGTAAGCCTTGACGAACTTCTCGGAAGAACTTCGGAGCCTGGTATTTTCGACGATGCGCGCCTTCCGAAGACTCGCGTGCAGGAACTGTTCGATCAGTTGTCTATCATAGACCAGGGGCGCATTTTAGGAAAAATGGAATTGATGATTGAAGAATACTCAAAAGATCAGACATCCACTCCAACCTATCAGGAACAAAAAAATACATGGGGGACATTATGAACAAAGGAATGGAAATTTGGCAGAAGAAACAGGAGAAAAACAAGCGAGATTTGCCCAAAAAATTAAAAAAAGCGTGGGACATCAAAGAAGGACAAGAAGACATCTGCCGATTTATCGAGTTTAAGCAGGATATTTTTGAAATAGTCAACGGAAAACGCAAAAAAACAGGTTTCAGTTATGGGCACGGCTTGCAAATCGCAAACAAATGCTTTCTTGCTGACGGCAAATTCAAATTAGTTAATGGCAAAAACTTTCACATAACAGCAACAATCGATGCAGTCCCGGAATGGGCAAACGATTATCTAATCAGCCTTTATCAGGGAAACGATAGAAAATAGACGCTATTTTCTATCGGAAAAATCTTGTAAATTGTGGGTTATAATAGTCCTGTTTTTACTTTCAAAAAGGGGGAAATATGGGACATGGATAGCAAAGATTTGCAGATTTTTCACGATGCTCTCTTATCGCTTTCGACTTTATTCGGAAAAGAAGAAGAACGACACAGACAACAATGCGAGCCGGCAATCGAGCCGGCTTTTCAATCGGACACGGTGTGCGTGGCGACGCACGGAGCGTTGAAATTTTACGTTACAAGGGGGTCGATAGAAAAAACTCAAAGCGATGCATCAGATGCGAACACTGAAAAGGAGCAGCTGATGAAATACTGTACGAAACGCGCCGACGGACGTTGGCAAGCATCAAAGACCATTGACGGCAAACGCGTTTTTGTGTATGGCAAGACTCAGGCGGAAGCGATTGAGAAACTTCGCAAACTCTCCGGGCGAAAACAAAACGTAAAACGAGACAATTTTCACAAATTTGCGCTTTGGTGGGCGGAAACGTTCAAAAAAGGAAGAGTCACCGAAAAAACGTACACAGGTTATGTTGCCGTCATCAATTCTCACTTAAAAATCACAACACCAACCAACAAAATAACATCGATGCAGTTGCAGGATATTCTCAACAAACTTGCCGCGTCGCGCATGCGCGCTGAAGTGTATCAACTGATGCGGCAGATCTGCAAAAAGGCATTTGAACTGGAATTCATCAAAAAAGACGTCTCACAATTCCTGGATCGCGGAAAGATTGAAAAGCCGGAACGTCGCGCTCTGACCATTGATGAGCAGCGTCGCCTGCTCGGACAACTCACGAGCGACTTGTTCTCGCGCCGCGTTATGTTCTATCTCTGCACCGGCGCGCGCCCTTCGGAGATTGCGACGGTGAAAAAAGACGAAATTCGCCCCGGGTGGATTAAAATAAACGGCACGAAAACAAAAGGTTCTGTCCGTTGGGTTAAGGTATCCACTCGTCTGAGTGAGATGCTCAAAGGAGAATCACCCGAATTTTTCAAGTTCGATGCGAAAAAATTCCGAATGCACCTACAACGAGTTTGCCTAAAAGCCGGGATAACTTATGACGTAGACACATACACGCTGCGTCATACGTTCGCCACCAACATGTACATCCTTCGAGTGCCGGAAAAAGATAGGCAAACATACATGGGACACTCGCCTGGAAGTGCTATGACAAACGGAGTTTACACGACTTTTTCGCCGGATGTGACGGCACAAAATATCTATGATATTTATGGCGACTGGTATCCCAAATTTTGACATCAAAATTTCCTTAATTTTTGACATCAAATTTGACATCAAAATTTCCTTATTTTGATGTCAAAACGCGGATTTTTCGAGCAGTAGCGAAAAATAAAAAAAACCGCTAAACTTCTACTGTTTAGTGGCTTTTTTGTGGTGCGTCCTCAGGGACTCGAACCCTGGACCCACTGATTAAGAGTCAGTTGCTCTACCAACTGAGCTAAGGACGCATATCTCGGCGACAATTACGCTTATTGCGGTCTTCGTCGCTCCTTAGATATGTCGAACGAACCTTTCGGCTCGTTCTCTTTTCGCTTGCGCGTGGAGCGGGAGACGGTGTAGCCATCTTTGATGGCGACCTTGCGGAACGAACCCGCACGGGTCTGCGCATACTGCGCTCTTCACTCCGTGAAGCCGAATCCCGTCAATATGATTTTCATCATTTCTCAAGTCTTCGTCTTCGATTTCTATTTATGCGCTTTTGTGTGGAGCGGGAGACGGGATTCGGACCCGCGACTTTCACCTTGGCAAGGTGACACTCTACCACTGAGTCACTCCCGCAAGCAACGATAACTATACCAAATAAATTGTCAAAATGCAACAATTTTTAGATATAAAAATCAAAAAATCATCGACTTTTTTCAAAAAGTCGTCTGTTTAGGGAGCCTTCGTGAAAAATTTGTGCTTTACATATTGGCAAATTGTGCTATAATAGTGAAGATTTGTGCGGATGTGGTGGAATTGGCAGACACGCAAGATTTAGGTTCTTGTGCGAGAGCGTGCAGGTTCAAGTCCTGTCATCCGCACCAAACAAGAATAAAACGAACCATTAGGGTTCGTTTTTCTTTATACTGCAGTGACGAACTTGCGACAATGCTGATTGCATTGTCGGCAAACTTTGTTTGCAACCTGCCCTGCCATGCAGCTGCCCGCAAGCGAAGAGAGACGCAAGCGCAAAGCATTTGCGGACATCAAGCGCACAAGTGAATATAAAAGCAAGTATACTTACAGCCGAACTTGAAAAAGGCAGGATATATGCAAGTGATTTCTTGCAGCACATCACAGGCATTATTGACAATAGAGATAAATTGGTAGTAAAATATAATTACAAAAACATAGTAACATTTACTTGACGCATTCGTATATTTAGTTGAATGGGGTTTAAGGAGTAAAAATGAATTTTCTAATTATCGGGATTTTTCTTTGTGCATTTCTTAGTGTTGGGGAATATCTTATTGTTTTGAGATATATGGATCAGTACCTGACATTTAGCGGAAAGAGAAAGAAAAGAATTAGATTATTCTTTAAAAATAACAAGCAACATGAATTGCGGTATAGAGAGACATATCTAATAACATATACTTGTAAAATTGTTACGTTTACGTTATTGTTTGTATTGGTAATAATTCAACTTGTCGTGTATTTTGTTGTTGATAAAGAGAATGGAATTAGAGTTGCATCTGATGTGTCGATTTTTATAATGTGTATGAATGGACTAGTTTGTTCAGTTCTTGATGAGAAGTACAAAAGAAAAAGAAAAGAATGGTTGCTTGCTCATCATGAAGAAGCGACAAAACAAAAATCTTCTGACGATCAAACAGAATAATGACCGCCGCATTAAAGAAATCCGCGATATATAATATTATTACAGGCAGTATTTCATCGCTTGAAATTTCAGTGTATCAAGCCTTGCTGTTTGCATAAAAGGAGATTGTATGAATTGGTTGGAAATAGTTGCATATGTGTCTTTTGCTATAGGAGTTGTATATGCCATTTTTGTTGGATTGCGCACGGCAAAGCATTTTGTGACAATAAAAAAAGAAGACGCTTCAAAAACTATTAGACAGCCAAAAGCATACCTTTATGTCGGTTTGGCGGGAATTGTAGAGATGTTGTTATTTGTGACACTTGCGATTTTTGTTCCTTCCATATCTATTGATACCAAAGAAGAAAGGTTGTCATGTGCAATTTTATTCGCTGCAATTGAAGTCGTATTTGGACTTATTAATATATATTCGATAAATTGGAAGGTCGTTGTTGATAGTGATTGTTTCTATTTTACAAACATGTTTGGAAAACAAAGACGATTCGGATATGATGAAGTGGTTGTCAAAGATACCGGTCCGGCTTGCAAAGTTTATAAGGACAGAAAATACGTTCTTGGAATCAGCCGTTTGCAAGATAATTGCGGCGCTTTGGAAGATGCGAAATTTTTGTTTGATATCAGAGTGAAGAATAACGAAAATTCGCAGTAACTGAGCTATCAATGATATAAGACAATGCATATATTGCCCTGTCGCAGTGCAGATTTCAGAAAGGAGCTTATCATGCATAAAAAGATGGATCGTAAGCAAAAGATCATTTTTTTTACTAAATTGATATTAACCGTTATCTATATAGTCGGTTTAAGCATTGCTATATACAAGCAGGTTAAAATTAAGACTATCGATGAGCAACCGACCATTGTTTTTCTTATACTCTCTATAGTACTTTTTATATTTCATATCTTGATATGGATTGCTCCAAAAAAGTTCTATGATTTATTATGGAAATTGTATCTGCTATTTCCGCCGGAATATACTATGGATTACAAAACGGGCCTGAGTAAGATTGGTAATATGGGAGTTGGTTGTTTAATTGCGGCAATAATATTTCTTATCATAGCAATGTTGATCCTTTTCTTGGTGTTATAATAAGCGCTGTACACATTTTATAAAAAAGTATTAGGAGGATTACAGTGAATATCTTTTTGATGTCGATGAAGAATTTGTGGTAATGAAATCATATTCGTTAGGATTTTTTGGAGATAATAAGGAATATCGAACAATTTCTAAGATGAAGAAATGCTAATAGCTAAATTATCAAAAAATAACGGCGTAGATCGAAAGACCTGCGCCGTTATTTTTTATATTAACTTTCTTATTTTTTCGTCAAAGACGGCAACACCGCGTATGTATACGATGCAAACGGCAACGTGTGGCAAATTGTTGTTGAATGTACGCGTATGTTATGGTATGATTTATAAAAAAATGATTGGATAAGAATATGAATGCGGAATTTCGGATAAACGGAAAGGAAATCGAGACCGAGCGTTTGGTGTTGCGGGCGTTCAGACAGTCGGATTTGGAAGACTTTTTTGAATACGCGTCGGTGGACGGCGTGGGCGAAATGGCGGGATGGCAACATCACGAAAATCGCGCGGTGACGCAAAAGGTGCTTGACGATTTCATCCTTGGCGACAAGACTTTTGCCTTGGTTGAAAAGAAAAGCGGCAAGGTGATCGGCTCGCTTGGCGTTGAAAAATACAACCTTGAAGATCGGCTGAGCGAATTTGACGGCTATCGCGGCAGAGAGCTTGGATACGTGCTTGGCAAGTCGCACTGGGGCATGGGATTGATGCCCGAAGCCGTGCAAGCGGTGATAGCCTATTTGTTTGACGAATGCGATCTTGACTTTTTGACTTGCGGATATTATGCGTTCAATCGTCAATCCGCGCGCGTGCAAGAAAAGTGCGGTTTTCTCCCCTATCGCTCGCTTGTGTTCGACACGAAAATGGGCACAAAAGAGCCGGGCGTGCTGAATCTGCTTGTGAACGGCGCAAAGAACATAACATTTGAGTTTTCGCATCCCGAAACGCTGTTGTGGCAAGACGGCAATTTGCAAGGGCAAATTGCCGCAAACCGTTGAAAGACACGTCAAAATGTGGTAGTATATAAAAAATGAATATGAAAATACGGTTTGAAAAGTTGTAAACTGAGTAGATTTAGACATCGGGTTCTATTCCCGAGCAACCGCCATTGCCGTGTTTGACTTATTGCGAAACGATAATAGTATCGTCGTATTCTAAACTCTTCAACTGTTTTGTTTAGTCGCAGAAATGCCACGGAACAACGGCGATAGTTTAATCTCTTTGCAATACGTCAAACAGCAAGTCTTCCGTATTTTTGGTTATCGTTATGGCAGGAGCGAACCGTTTTGGCGTTGGCTTGTGCTATACGAAAAAGACGGTTGTGCGCTCTATGAGCGCATTTTTTGTTGCAAAAGATAACCTTTTTGGGCGGTACAAGAGAAAAATCGCGGTTTTATCCGCAAAAATACCGCCAAGGAGAAAAACAATGAAAAAACGCATTACAGCTATTGTATGCACACTCTTAGTCGCAGTCCTGCTCTTCACGCTCGCAGCGTGCGGAGAAGAGACGAAACCGACCTTCACACTGACAATCGACTTAGACGGCGACGTCACCGTCGCAACCGTCACGGAAGGCGAGAATTACACTTTGCCTACACCTGCCGAACGCGAAGGTTACGTGTTCGTCGGTTGGTACGAAGGAGAAAACCTTCTCGATTACACACTGACTCCGACAAAAGATATGACCATAGTCGGAAAATGGGAAAGATACGACGCTCTTGCGAACGAACTTAAAGAGTCTCTCAGCACTTATCTCGAAAGCGAAGCGTTTTCAAACTCGATTATAAACGCAAAAACAACGCAAGCGAGAGTTCCCCTTCTCTATCTTCGCTACGTCAAAGGCAATTTCTACACCGACGAAGTGGTGTTGCAATTCAAAAAATATCTCAATATGATTGACGGCGTCATCGAAGACGGCAAAATCAAAGACAGCCTTTTTGCGAATTCCGCCGCAGGCAAACAAGGTTGGTACGGCATGCTCGACTTCATTTACAGTTGGAGCGCGATTTACAATCAATATCAGCAGTGGTGCGCGGAATCGGGCAACACCGACACGTCTTACGCTCTCTATTTCGGCGCAATCAAGTCGTATATCTCAAATATCGACACTTATCTCTCAAACAGCAACGTAAAATACACCTTCAAAGGCGAAGAAACCACTCAATCCAACCTTTATTATAAAGGATACAATGCAATCAACAATATATCGAATGCAAAGTACCGTCTCAGTTACGACGATTTCGTAGAACTTCTCTCACTCGTCGCACAAGCAACGGGCAACACCGACGGACATGCGACTTTCCTTGCCGAATACAAGAAAATCGACTTTGCAACCATTGACGCCGCGTCAGACAAAAATACGCAATACGGCAAAATCAAGCCTACGATTATGGCTCTTTGGAAGAGTTGCTTGCCCGTAACTCAGGTTGCATTCGGATATTCTGCAATCAACGTGTCCGTTATCACGGCATACAATCTCGGTTTCGACCTTGAAACCACTGTTCTGTACTGCTCTAACTATATGCTTTCTTACTATGAAAAGGACGACGAAGGCAACTTCAAAAAGAACGGCGGCACTCCCAACTGGGTCGGTTTTTCCGGAAGACCGCTCGCAGGTTCCGTTTTCCGCACCAACGAAAAATACGACGTGAAGTTTGAAAAAACCATGCAAGGATACTTCCCCTTCACCGACGGCTGGAATCAACCGCTCGATGAAATGATCAACATGGACAGACTTTGCAACTACTACAACCACACACTCACCACAAACGCAAACGTCGATCCGAGATACGGTCTTCTGTACGGATTTATGAACGGAATCGATATGGAGCACTACGTAAAAGAAGTGTATCACTCTCAAGTCTGCACGGGCGAAGATTGCAAATACCATATTGACGAACAAGACGGACAAGTTTACAATATAGTCACCATGTGGAGAGAAATTCTCAAAAAGGACGAAAACGGCAAATACGTCATCTCAAACAACGTTGACATGGCAGTCGCGATTGCGTATATCGCACACGTGTACGGAGTCGAAGCTCCCACTCCGCTCGGACTTTACAATGCGGCGCAAGCCTGCATAGACCTTGGTCTTTGATCAAAACAACGACAAAATAATATAACAAACATAGCCGCTTAGATTGCCGAAAACTTCGATTTTAGGCAATCGGCGGCAAGGTGTGATATGAACTCGAAAATCCTGAAAATCTTCACCGTGTTCGTGCTGCTTTTCACGCTCGTGGGGCTGTTGTGCGCCTGCGACAAGGTGTGGGGCAATGACAAAACGACGGACGATCCCGGCTATCACGTCATTGACGGAAAACGGCTTTCTTTCACGCTCGAATTCCGCGATATCGGTTCCGGCACGGAAATAAGCGACGGAGACAATTTCGCGCACTCCACTCTTGACGGAAAGTTGATAAAATCGTGGCAAATCGATTGCTACGGCAACACCGTGTATGAGTCTATCGTCAAATTCTTTGAAGATAAGGACGAAAAAATCACTTTCAGACTCTCGCAACATCGCTTCTATATGTTCCACGATTTGACACTCGAAGACGGCACGACGTACAATCTCGAAACCGTATACATCGCCGCCGACGGTAAATATGCCATGTGCGCCAATTTTCAGACGCTTTTCGGCGAAGACGGCACGGCGGGAACGGTTGACGATTTGCAGGTTTTGGTGTTAGTATATAAAGGATGGCTGTATTAAGGCAGGTTGAAAATAGTATGAAAAAAGAAATTTCGTTTTCCAAAATCGAAAGGCTCGCAAAGACAGGCGGCATACAGGGCTGGACGGCTATGTTTGCGCTGTTGGCAATTATGTGCCTAGACCAATTCGTGTTGGAGATCCCGTTTGAAAACGTGGTGTTTCCCATTCTCGTGGTGTGCGCCGCGTGCATGAGCCCCGCGAAAAATGCCGTGCTTGTCATCACCTATTCCGTGATCTTCGAGATAAGTTGCATCGGCTGGTTCCCGAGCGAACTGCCCCGCGTGCAACTGTGGCTGTTTGAAGTGATAATCGGCTATTTCATGCCGCTTGCGTGCTACAAAGCATTCAACAGAAAACACGAAGATATGAGCGTTATCTCCTACGCCGCACTCGCCGCAATGGGCGAAATTCTCTACTTCTGGGTGTCTGTTGTGGCAACCGTGCTCATTTGGGGTTGGGACTTCGGCGCATACTTTGCAAGCGACATTCCCTTTGAAATCGCAGGCGCATTCGCAACGTTTGCATGCGCGCTCCCCGTGGCTTTCATCTACAAGCTCACAACCAAGGAAATCACTCTTTCAAGAGTCGGCAAAACGCTCCGTCCCCTTCTCGACCGCAAAGCCTTGGCAATCTGACTTTTATCGCACATCAACTCAAATCACACAAAAAAGTCCGCATCTGCGGACTTTTTCTTTTGCAAAAACGCTATTCTAAATCAATATTTTTCCTAAACTTACACTAAGACAAATCTCTTTTGGGTGCACATTCGGCGCACAATTTTGCCCAAAAACCGCAAAAATCGTTGTTTATTCTCTATGCGTGCATGCGCGCAACGTTTGCTTGCGTGCATTAAAAATTTTTAATTTTTAATAAAAATATTTTCAACACGTTGCATTATTGCCGCCTGTTGAATTATACTATATTTAGAAAATAAAAAAGTTTCATATAAGGAGCAAATCATGGCAAACAAATCAAACGTTTCTATCAAATTCAGCGGCAATGCTGTGACGACGGGCGTTGCACTCGTGATTATCGGCGTGTTGTTCTGCATTTTGCAAGGAGCTGCCGTTCAGGCACTCATCACAACTTTGGGTGTGCTTTTCATTCTCATGGGCGCAATCGACCTTATGCACAAAAACTGGGTTGTCGGCGCAATAGAACTTGCAGTCGGCATAGTGGTCATCGTATGCACATGGCTTATTCTCGAAATCACGCTTCTCATCATCGGCATCGTGCTTATCTTGTACGCAATCTATCTCATTGCAACCACGGCATCGAAATTTAAGAGCGCAAGCACTTTCGGCAAAATCGCAATCATTCTCGTGCCCGTTCTCTTCATTGTGTTCGGCGCATTGCTTATCGCTTGCTACTGGGGAATCCTTGACGAACTTCTCATCACAATCGGCGCGCTTGCAATCGCATGCGGTTCGTTGCTTATAATAAGAAGCGAATTGAAAATCTAAAAATTGACAGACAAAAAGGTCTTCCGACGGGAAGACCTTTTTTATACTCTTTTTTTCGATAATGCGTTTTAAAAACGCCTGATTTTAATCTTTTTTCTCTCCTTTCTCGTCGAGAGAATCAAATTTGAGATACGCTTCTTTGAGAATTTCCGCACACTTCTCCACTCCGAAAGCAGACGTGTTGAGCGAGATATGATAGTTTTCGCTTGCGCCCCACTCCGAGTCCGTGTAATAGCGATAGTGTCTTGCGCGCATACGGTCGTTCTCCTTGATGAGCCGCTCTGCCTTCTTTTGATCGTCGGTGCGGCGGAAGACGTTGATGACTCTGTCCACTCTTGAAGGCATATCGGCATAGATGAAGACGTTCATGCATCTGACCTTGTCTTTAAGCACGTAGTCGGCGCAACGACCTACAATTACGCATGCGCCCTTTTGGGCTATATCCTCAATCGCCTCGGTTTCGCTTGCGTATATACGCGACTCGAAGTTTTCAAAACTGTTGATAAGGCTTCCGCCCCACACCGACGGCGTGAACGACACGGAAGCGAGTCCTTTCATTTTTTGTTCGTTTTCTTTGATGAAATCTTGCGCAAAGCCCGAGTTTTCGCTTGCCATTGCGATGATTTCTTTGTCGTAAAACGGAATACCAAGCGAATCGGCAAGCAATCTGCCGACAAATCTTCCGCCGCTTCCGTATTGTCTTGATATGGTGATAACCGTGTTCATAATTATCTCCTTTTCGCTTGCGGCTCTCTTGCGATCATAAAGCCCCGCTTGAAAGCCGTGTTTTTTATATATTATATTATCCGCCGAAAAAGCCGATTCGTCAATACTCAATTTGGAAAAAATCGCATATTCTCGCCGCTTTTCAGCCGATTTTGCTCTCATTATCATCCGATGTCGCATCGCCAAAACCGCTCTCGTCATCGCATATCAAACCTTCATCGGCAATTATTTCGCCGCCGCTTTGGTCGGGCAACGCATTGATTTTCTTCTTCACCGCCTGCTGCAAAAACACAAAGGCGAATATGCAAGTCAACGCTTCGGCAATGAAAAACGTCCACCACACGATGTCTATCACGTCATCCGAAAGCGTAAACAAATACGCTGTGGGAAAAACAAACACAACAAGTCTGAGGAAGGACAATATCAGCGGTTTTGCCGCATAGCCGAGCGCTTGCAACACGCCCTGCACCGCAACGACGTATCCCATAAACACAAAACTTGCCGCGCCTATTCTCGTTGCCGTTTCACAAACGGAAATGAGATCTTCGCTTGCGCCGCCCGACAACGCAAAAAGTTTTGAAAGCGGATTTGCGATACACTCAAAAAGCACCGCAATGAACAGCGTGACTATCAACGTGTCGGTTATGCCGTACTTGACGCACTCTTTGGCGCGTTTTTTGTCCTGCATGCCAAAGTTGAAGGACAATATCGTGATGATCGTATTTGACAGCCCCAACGCCGAAAACAACGCTATCTGCTGGATTTTGTAATATATGCCGAACGAGCCGACAAGTATACTTGTGTTTGCCTTTGCCATGCCGAGAATCGCGTTCATGCACGCCATCATAACCGACAATAACGCCTGCATAATCGCCGCCGACACGCCGATTGCGTAAATGTTTTTGATGATGATTCCGTTTGGCTTGATATATTTCGGATTGCCGCTGATTTCCTTGTTGGCAAAATAATGGAATCCGATTGCGATAAACAGCGACACGAATTGTCCGATTACGGTTGCCCACGCCGCGCCTGCAACGCCCATCGAACAGGGGAAAATAAACACGTAATCGAGCACGATATTCACAACCGCACCAGACACTTGCGCTATCGTCGAAAACATGGTTTTGCCCGTCGCCTGCAAAAATCGCTCGTATACGGTGAACCCGATCGAACCAAGCGAAAGACAGCAACAGATTTTGAGATACGTTGCACCCATGGCAACGACTTGCGCGTCTTTTGTGAACAAGGATATAAACCACTTTGTCGCAAACAAGCCGAAGATCAAAAACACGGCGTATATCACAAGTGCAAGGAAAATTCCGTTGCCTGCGACTTTGCTTGCCCTTTCTTTGTCCTTTTCGCCTAGGCTTTTAGACAAACAAGCGTTGATGCCTATGCCTGTGCCGACTCCGATTGCAATCATCATGATTTGAACGGGAAACGCGAGCGTCAACGCCTGATTGGCAATAACGCCGCTGTCTTGCATATTGGCAACGAATATGCTGTCCACAACGTTGTAAAGCGCTTGAAGCACCATTGACACGATCATGGGCAATCCCATAGCCCAAAACAGTTTTTTCAGCGGCTTGGTTGCCATTTTGTTTTGATTTTTCTCTTCCATACTCTCCTTTTCTTGCCGCGGCACAAAAAAAATCGCGTCGCATGGCAAACCCCTACAATCCGGATTTACGCAACTATGCAACACGATTTTCGTTCAATTTTTTTATTTGCCATATTCTAACACATATTCTTGGCTTCGCGTAAGCAATTTGACACAAAAAAATTGCAAGTTTTCGCAAGTTTTTCGCACGCGTTGACATTTACTTTGCAAAAACTTATAATGCACGTATAACATTCGCGCACGCTCGCGCGGTAAGGCGGTCTTTATGCCATTCTCCGTATATCTCAAAAAAGGCGAAGAAAAACGTATTTTGCAAGGTCACAGTTGGGTGTATGCCAACGAAGTCGCGCGCATAGAAGGCAAGGACAAAAACGGCTCTCTTGTAAGCGTATTCACTCACGACGGTCGTTTTGTGGGCAAAGGGTATATCAACCATTTGTCAAAAATTCTCGTGCGCATTTTCATTCGCGATCAACAGACGCAAGACGATGCCGATTTTTATCTTTCTCGCATCTCTCAAGCGGTGGATATGCGCAAAAATCTTGGCTTTGACAACTCCTATCGCGCCGTTTTTGCCGAGGCGGACGGCTTGCCCGCTCTCATCGTTGACAAATACGCAGACTATCTCGTGTGTCAATTCCTTTCCCTTGGCATAGACAAACAAAAAGACGTCATAGTCAAGTGCCTTGTCGATTTGTTCTCCCCAAAAGGCATATACGAGCGCAGCGACTCTCCTGTGCGCCAAAAAGAAGGCTTGCAAGAAGTCACGGGCACTTTGTTCGGCGAAGTGCCGGAGCGCATTGTAATCACCGAAAACGGCGTAAAAATGGCAGTTGACGTGCGTGGCGGACAAAAGACCGGCTACTTCCTTGACCAAAAGGAAAACCGACTTGTCGCAAGACGATATGCAAAAGACCAAGACGTGCTCGATTGTTTCTGCAACAGCGGCGGTTTTTCCATGAACTGCGCGCCCGTTGCAAAGTCCGTGACCGCCGTTGACATCTCTCAAACCGCCCTCGACAACGTGCTTGAAAACGTGGCTCTAAACGGATACACCAACGTGACCACCCTGTGCGCCGACGTGTTCGATCAGTTGCGCCGTTACAAAGCGGACGGAGAAAAATTCGGGCTTGTCATTCTCGATCCGCCCGCCTTTTGCAAGAGCGCAAGCGAAGTCAAGGACGCATACCGCGGGTACAAGGACATCAACGTGCTGGGCATGAAACTCACAAAAAGCGGCGGCTATCTCATCTCGTCGTCTTGCTCTCACTATATGACTTTTCCGCTGTTTGAAAAAATGCTCGTGGAAGCGGCAAAAGAAGGCGGCAGAATCGTCAGATGCGTGGAAGTCAAATCTCAATCACCCGACCACCCGTCCCTGCTCTGCGCCGAAGAAACCCAATATCTCAAATTTTTCGTCATGCAAGTGCTGTGAGTTTTCGCAAATATCCGCAATTCAACCAAACATAGAAACAAGCAAATATAACGAAAGGAGCGAGCCCAAACGGTCTCGCTCCTTTCATAAAAATAGGGGATTAACGCCCGATAAATCGGGCAGGGAGATTGGCTTTATTGTCTGTCGACGTTGTCGTCCACTCTTTGATCGTCAAAGTCGTTTCTAAATGCCGACGCCGCTTTGCCGAACCAATTCTTTGCGAAATTCTTGACGCGGAGAGCGACTATCCAGTCGCCGAGCATCGAAAGACCGCGGACGAAAAGGAATATACCGACAAGAACCGTAAGCGATATCGCACTGCTGATCGGGTCGAACAACGCAACGAAACCGAAGATGATTTCGATGATTGCAAAGATGAGAAGCACCCACCAATTTGACACATTAAATTTGCCCGCTTGGATTGCAAGCACAAGTTCGCTGATGCCTTCATAGATAAACCACATCGCAAACACGATGGGAAGGATTGCCTCCACCACGTTGACGTTTGCAAGGAAGAATATTCCGAGAAGAGTTGTTATGATGCCGTCCGCAAGGAACATTCCGCCCCCGACGATTCCCACCGAAGTGAAAAACATCACAAGCTCGACAATACCCATGCAAAGCACAAGCGCGCCGACTATATACGAGAAAACTCTTATAGACGTGCCGACGGGAAGCGCAAAACACACGATGCCTGCCACGATCATGAGTATACTTGCTACAAACCACATAATTGTCGTTGATTTTTTCATACTTTTACTACTCCTTGTTTGCAGTTGAAAATTATAGACCGAAATCGCAAGTTGTCAAGGAAAAATCTTGCCATTCTTTAATGTTATACATTAAATTGTAAAATTGTTTCCTTTTTCTTATTTTGTGGACAAATAGCGATTATCATACTGTTTGTATGAAAAATGCAGCATTTTCTTTTTATTCTTGAACCGTCGCTTCGCGTTTTATCTCTTTTTCGGGTGCGTCGTTTTTGACGTGCACGTCGAGTTGATTGAATGGGATAGATATGCCGTTTGTGTCAAACGCGGTCTTCATGCTTTCAAGCAAATCGTAGTTGACCGTCCAGTAATCTTCGTTCTTGCACCACACTTTTGTCACGATGTCTATGCTGCTTGCGGATTGTGCCGCGACTCTGATTTGCGCCGCAGGTTCTTTGAGAATGAGTGCGTGTGCGTCGCATACGTCCTTAATTATGCCTTTTGCCTTTTCAAAATCGTCGGAATAAGATATCGAGAAGGTCAGATCCACCCTGCGCAAATCTTTTTCGGAATAGTTGACGACTTCCGCAGTCGAAAGTTTTCCGTTGGGCAAATACACGACTTTGTTGTCCGTGGTGCGAAGTCTCGTGTGGCAGATACGAATGTCTTCAACCGTTCCGCTGTAGCCGCACGCTTCGATATAATCGTCGTCTTTGAATGGACGAGTGATGAGAATCATAATGCCGCCTGCAAAGTTTGAGAGCGTGCCGTTTATTGCAAGTCCGACGCCGACGCCGAGAGACGCGAGCAATGCCGTGATACCGCTCGTATCGATGCCGAGATAGCCGATGAGACACACGACGACAAGCACTTTAAGCCCAACTTTCACCACGTAACTCAACGTCTTGTAAATCGTCTTGTCTATCTTTTTGTTTTCCTCGACCTTTTTATCGGCGCGTTTTGCGATTTTCTTGCTCAAAAAGTTGATGATCGAGAACGTGACTATCATAATCACGATTGAAATAAGCACCTTAATTCCGGTGTTTGTGAGCCAGTTTTGTACGGTTTCCCACGTTTGTTGCCAATCCATAAATTTGTCTCCTGTAAAATGATTGCCTTGTTTGCCCCACCCGATACAAATCGTGCCGAGCGAAGAGCAATTATACTTGCCAAACACGCAAAAATCAAGTTATACGAGCATATATCCCGACTTGTAACGTGCGTTTTTCATTATAGGCGTATTTTTGAATATCCATTCCGAAAATTTGTTTGACATAACGCAAAATTCGTGTATAATAGTATGGTAAGTTTCATTCCAAGGAGGTGAAAAAGATGTCTACAGTAAGAGTTGGCGAAAACGAAAGTTTGGACAACGCCATCCGTCGTTTCAAGAGAAAATGCGCACGTGACGGCATCATCGGCGACCTTCGCAAGAAAGAGGCTTATGAAAAACCCAGCGTAAAACGCAAAAAGAAAGCAGAAGCAGCTCGCAAGAGAATGTACAAAGCGTAATCAAAAACATTCGTGCGATTCTGTCGCACGAAGTATGGAGGCATGGCTCAGTTGGTTAGAGCACACGGTTCACATCCGTGAGGTCACAGGTTCGAGTCCTGTTGCCTCCACCACAGATGAAAAAAACGAACTCTGATATAAAAACGGAGTTCGCTTTTTTCTTTTCAAGAGACTTTTTCGGCGTTAGATTTAAGTTTTAATTACAACATATATAATCGAATAATTATCTTTTAGCAGGTATTGAGTGCCCGATATCTGCTATTTTTTTTTGCCGTCCGATTTATCGCCTTTCGTCTGCGTTTGTAGCACAGTGAAAAGCGGAAGTCAACGGCAAAATTTTTTACCGAAAACTCTGAAATTACCGACTACTACATAAAACTTTTTGCTGTTCGTTGACTTCCGTCATTGCGACTATAACTTACATTGTTATTGCGACTTTTCCCGGTGCTACTTCCGTTTTTTTGCCGAAAGGCGAAGTAAATCGGAGGTAAAATACAATGAAAGAAGTAAACAAAGGAATTTTAGATAACGACGTAGTTATCTCGGCAGAAAACGTACAGAAAATGGGCGAAATAATCGCCTTGACCTGTATTAAAACGGTAATCGTCCGTTCGGGCAAAGATTTGCATTATCTATACAAAGGGCTATTAAGAGATATAAACCGCTCCAAAGATGATTATTCGCCATTCTCAAACGCATACGACATTGCGCAAGAGGCGGTGCTGTTTCTTTGCCAACATATAGGTGAGAAACTCGGTGATAACTACACAACGAAATACGGAAAGGTTGTAACTATTAAAAGTGCTTGTTATCGTTGTGCCGACAATTATTTGCAAAAGCAATACACACGCTATATGGCAAACACAATAAGCCTTGACGAGCGAATTACGGCAGAACCTGAAACAATACTCGATGACGAGCAGAAAAACGATTATACTGACGTTGACGGGCTAATAGCGAAGATGAAACTTACAGCCGCGGAATACGAAACGTTATGTGCCTATATGGCAGGGCTTACTTATCTCGAAGTAACTCGGCTTTTGAATGTAAATCGCACGACGATTTGGCGCAGAAGAATGAGCCTGCAAAGGAAATACCACGCCTCTATTTCTAATTAAACTATACATCACTATCAGATGACTCGTCATTGTCAGGTTTACTATTATTAGTTGTCTTTTCATTATCTGAAAATGCATCTACGGCTTCATCATTATCATCATCATTTTCATTTAGAATGATAATTGAATCTTTATATGTACTAATTTTATATGAAAACACCACTTGGAAAATGACCTGAGTATCTTTAATTATGCGGGATAGTTCTTCTCGTGTCAAAAATGCGCCCTCATAGACGTACTGACCATCTGTACGTCTATATTCATCAACTTTTTGACTAATAGTTTCCGGGGTTAAATCACTTACATTGAATTGAACTTTGCAATTAAATGCAAAACCACCTTTTAAAATAAAAGTAGGCTTTGAAAAAAGATAGTCTGCATTATTGATTGCTTTGGCTTTTTTAATTTTTTCTAAATACTCTTTTTGTGTTTGATTATCGTTTATTTCATATACATAATATTCAGTGCTTGGAGTAGCATATTCTACATCTTTTCCGAGCAATTCTTTCCTTATCAATTGAGAAAAATTGTTTCCCGTTTTTATAGAATGACTATATTTTTTTACTCCGTTGTTCCATATTTCATATAAAATGCTATTTACAGCCCAATCAATTATGCATTCATCATAGTTTACCGCATCTGAACTACGTTCAGTTAGTAATGCAAAATACAACTGTTTCTCCTTGCTGACATCAATTTTATCATCAAATCCAAAAGTGTGTTTAAGTTTTGTTTCAATTATAGGTTGAAAATGATTACTAATATCTTGATTACTTATAACCAAAGCGGATGTTATTTTATTTTCAAACTCCTTTTTGCGTAAAGAATCTATATAATCTCTTAACTGATGTCTATGGTTTTCTGCGATTGAAAAAGTGGAAAATAGCGTTTTGGAAAGAGAATAAAAACTTGCCATGTTTTTTATTCGTTCGCTTGGTAAGAATTGTCTATTATCATCGGTGTAACAAGAATTCTCGATTTCTTTAAGATGATATATCATCCAAGGATTACTATCAGTCGGGAAAAGAGTATTATAATCAATATTATATATTTTTTCCGAATTAAGATATGTCGCAATATACCAATCAAAAGCGAGTTCGTTTGTAAATGTTACCCAATGAGCATCACAACTCATAAGTGAAAATTCATAATAGTGTTGATTTTTAGAAAAATCCGACAAAAAATTTTCCAATGAAACGCTGTAAGATTCATCGAATCTACTAAAAAGATTTTTCCAAGATAACACTTTACAATTATCTTCTATATATGAATTTTGTACAAGGTCATCAATATTGTTCTTCACATCTTGCGGAACGGCGGTTTCAATTTTTGATAAATAGTATAGCACAAAACTTACCATTACAAAAATACGAGCCGTCACGCCCTTTTCTCGTAAGAAATACGGAGAAACCGATAGAGATTTTTTAACTTCTTTGATAAGGGAAAAATCGTTGTTTTTTACGGTTTCTATTATCAAAATTGTCATAATAGAGAAAAACAAATCTGACTTCACAGCATTGTCCTTATTAAAGATTGATCCCCATTTTACCATTTCAGCAATTTTGATTTTAGTTTTATCCTTAGAAACATCATTATCTAATAGTCTGAATAGTACACGAGTCACATTGTGCAAACAATCTTTAGGGGTTGTTCCTAGAATCTCAACAATATCAAATTTACTACTTGCCATAGCACAAGCAGTATCTAATAACTCATCTGTTACTTTCGATAGTTGACTTATAGATTCAATTTTGTCTAAATTAAATGCAATGTTAGTTTGAACATCCATAAGGCGACTAAGCAAATATTTGTCAAAATCATCACATCCAGCCTTTGATAGACGGTTATAAGTCCATATCAAATTTTTGTTTTTTATAAGAGACTCTAAAACTTCAGTCACTTCCGCTGTTTGATAATTATCTGCCTGAATTGAGTTGTTGTATTCAGCCAGAAGTCTATCGCGTACAATTTTTAGCATCGTTTTATCTTGCATACAAAGATATGGCGATTCAATAATGATTAAATAAACGCAAAAGAAAATCGACGATATCGCCGCTACAGTACATGCATACAGACTTCCTGCTATATATCCGAGCATAGCAATGATAATAAAACCGAGAGAGATTAACACGTTTGCCGCAAATCCAAAATGAGGTTTTTTTCTCATTCTATATAATACACGTACTGAAATACCAAGAAAAGTATTATCTTGTAAGGAAAATGATATCTGTAAAATAGATAACACGCAAGTGCAAAGAGATGCAACCACTTGACACGCTATACCCAAAGAATTGTATAAATTGTTATTAGCGATTTCCGCTTTAGTGCAAAAGGCGCAAACAATCAATACTATAGAAACGATGTATGAACAAACAATTAAAATAACCGCAATACAAAATCCAGCATTTTGTTGTTTAGGCTTTTTATTTTGTAATTTCTTTTTACTCATTTTTCTCCCCTTGTAAGACTTCTAATATTTAAATTATAACAAAAAATAATAATATTTGCAATAGAAGGGCATTTCAAATGTCTAAAAGATATACAACAGCCCGACTACTCGATCGGGCTTTCAATATCGTTATTATTAGATTTTGATTTTTCTTCATCCTGTTTTACTTTAATAATACAGTCCAATAATGTTGTAAAAAACACTTTTTGTTCGCTTTCGGACAATGCAAAAATGTCTGGTTTGCCTATTGTTATCACTTCAAGATTTACTTCTTTTTTCTTTGCCATATTAAAACACCTCGTCTAACAACTGCCAACTGTCGGAAGTTATATCGTCACTGTAGTTATCCGTGCAAATACAGAGTTCGTCGCTGTTTTTATCGAAACGGACAAAACCGCCTTTCAGACCGTATTTTTCAAGAAACGCTTTAAGCACTTCAAACTTCTTTGATGAAAAAATATCAATATCTTCGCTGTTGCCGGCTTTGTCAAATCCGCCTTTGGTTTCTATTATCCACGTTTCGCCGTTTACCGATACGATATAGTCTGGGTAAAACAGTTTTTGCCGATTGCCGTTGTCGAGATAAACGATAGACAAATATTCGTCGCCCTTATCGCCGTTTTTATAAATCCAATTGACGGCAGAGCATTTTTCGCAAAACTTTTCAAATTTTTTCTCGGCAGTAGAACGAGGTTCGGCGGACATCAAATATCCTTGATATACATTTTTCACGCTTTCCGTTTGCACCTTACTTGCACTGTCGTAGGTAAACTTGCAAGCACGCGGCAAAACAAACTCTTTCTTGGAAACCATATCGGGAGATATAACGCCTTGCGAAAGTTGTACTGCCATAGCCTCGCGGAAATTGCGGCGTAACAAATCGACGTTGTTTATGATAAACGCATACAATTCTCTCGTTGAAAGTGCTAAAAATTTATTATAGTAATCACTTTTATCACAAAACAATCGACGCAATATTGTATGAGTCATGGCAGGCTCTATTCCTATCTCACGAGCAATAAGTCCGACACAATGTTGATTTACACGCCCGAGTTTATGAGTATTTACCGTTTCTTTTACTGTAATGGTATTAAGATTGTCGCTTTCACTCAAATCGGAAAGAGTAGCAACGCTACCGGATTGTGTATATGTATTTATCGAATCGGAGAAAACAAAACCCGCAGTTTTGAGCCTTGTTTTATTTTCCTTTTTGTTGCCAGTAAGCCCGAATGTATCTTTGAAGTAACTTGCGATAGAGATTAACGCCTTGCGCGGATCTCTTAAATCCGTAATCATCGTGCGTTGTTCTTTCGTAAGCGTAAACGACTTGTATTCGTTTTTCAGAAAAATATCTTTGCCGTCAAGTGCTCCTTTACTAAGTGCCTGTTTCACACCCGCCGTGAACTTTTGGTCAAACGTATAAAGATAGCAACAATCCAAAACGTCGTTGTCGTAATGTTTTGCTTCGGGCATACGGCGAATACGTCCTATCGTCTGAATTTCAAACGTTTCGTCCATATTTTCACGCAATTTAACAAGTATTTGTGCTCGCGGACAATCCCAGCCTGTAGCGACTGCTTGTTTTATAACGACGGCAATTTGTTTTCCGTCATTGTCTGATATATTTTCGATATTTTCGTGTCTGCCAGAAAGCCATATCGCAAGAGTTTCGTTTTCGATATTGATGCCTTGTGCAGCAAAGAATTCTTCCACGCTGTCGCACAATGCATCGCTGTTATTAGGAAGTTGAACGACTATAAGCGGATTTACGTCAACACCTTTATTCAAAAATATTGATTTTATCTCGCGTTGCTTATTTAATGCACGCTCCAACAAATACCAAGTCTGATTATCTGTTTCGATTGTTTGCGGAAAGTTTTCGTTGATGACGAGCAACTTTTTTATCAGCCCTTCCGCAATAACGTCTTCTTCGGCAATCTCAATGAGTTTTGGCTTTTTGTCAACGATAGGCGTAGCAGAGCAACGGATGATTTTATCCGTTTTGAAAAGTTGCACGATAGCGTCGGCTTTATCCGTAAAATTCTGATGGCTTTCATCTATTATTATTTTGAAAGTGAGTCCATTGTCGATTGCTTTATCTATCCATTCCAAAAAGTTAGTGCGTTCGCTGTCCTTTAATGCGTTGTTGCCTTTTTTCGTAAGTTTTTCCCAGTTGATAAAACATGCGTCGTTTTCTTCAAAACCGCAGGTCATAACGTCGGCAAGTAGTTTTGTTTGTGCGTTGTGGATATACTTGTCCATTTTATCCTTGCTTTGTATTTCAAGGTCGCCTTTGCCGGGAGTAAGCCATACAAACACGGTTTTTGCGTGTTCTTTGGTATATTCGTCCATAAAATGCGTGAGCATTATGGTTTTTCCGCTACCGGTAGGACTTTTCAAAACGATTTCGCGGACGGAATCGTCTTCCATACATTCAAGCAAACTCTTTATTGCTTTCAACTGAAAATTCATTAAATTCATCTTTTAGCCCTCCAAATCACGGTAGTAGTATTCCGGTATAACGTTGACTTTGATTTTTCTTTTTGCAAATATCTTTTCTTGTTCCTCGGTCGGCAAAACGTCGTGTCCGATGTAAATCGCCTTGCACGTTTCGGGAATGTTTTGAGTAAAATCATCGAGTTCTTTTTCTGTCAGAACGATTGCGATTTCTGCATTGCCGTTAAAATTGATACCGTTTTCAAGTTCCACGAGTTCGCGGATATGTAAAAGCAGTTCGTCTGCATACTCGTAATACAGCTTATCCGAAATGGGCAAATAGTCCACTTTGAAATATTTAAGGCTTGCTTTGTAATCTTCCTTTGCTATAACGCGTTTAATGCGCTCATACGTTACGTCGCGACAAATATTGTTTTCGTTGTTTGTGCAAAGGATAAACTTACGGTTGCCACCGTCTTCCGCGTTCAATTTCATCACGGCGTGACCTGTCGTTCCGCTACCTGCAAAAAAGTCGAGGATGGTAGTATGTTTTAACTTTATTGTTTTTATTAGATAGAGTAAAAGCCCAACTGGTTTCGGGTTTGAAAAAGGACTTTTACCATCAAACAATTCTTTCATTTCGCTATTGCCTTGCTGATTAATGGGTGACGTGATTAAATTCATATAGGCACGGCCTGTTTTGTCCCTAATGTTGCCATCATTATCAACATTCTCATAAACTTTATATTTTATTGTATAAGCAGTATGTGAATTTTTCTTTGATTTGCAAAATTCAATAAATTTATTCTCAATTCCCCATCTAACTTTCTCTTTTCCCCATTTCCAACTCCATCCATCATTTACAAATTCAGAGCGACCATTAGGAAAAAGCAACGCCCCATCAGGCATTGTTATTCCATAATTCATAGAATCTGAATATTGTAATCCACCTCTGTCAAGAGTGTCATAATAAAATTTCCCTCTTATATCGGCAAATTCGTCTTCGTATTTATATCTTCCTTTGTCTATTGAATCAATGTCCCTTGCCCAAATATTAGTTTCTATGCAGGCAGTTTTGTTTTTTCCATATAGCAAAATTGATTCTGTGACGACAGCAATATCTTTTGCATCATTTGCACCTGTTTTCTTTCGCCAATCAAATTTTGCGATAAAATTGTTTTCGTTAAAGATACTGTCGCAAAGCATTTTTAGGGCACTTTGCTCATTATCGTCAATGCTAATAAAAATAACTCCATTTTCGGAAAGTAAACTTCTTGCTATTTGCAAGCGTTTTTCCATAAATGAAAGCCATTTGCTATGACGGAAAGTATCGTTACTATCAACAAAACTATCGTCATATACAAAATCTTTATTTCCCGTATTATACGGTGGATCTATGTAAATAAAGTCAATTCTGCCTTTATGTGTTTTTTCCAAGAGTTTAAGGCTTGCCAGATTGTCGCCCTCGATAAGGAAGTTCATTTGTCCGCCGTTGTCTATAAACAAGTCGGTATCTTCCGTGAGAACGGGTAAATTGTTTTCGAGCAACTCGTCAATGCCTTCACGGTGTTCTTCAAAAACAAGACCGTATTTTTTGCCTTTAATATCTTTTTCTATATCGGAAATATATGTGAGCAACTGCGCCGTGTTTTCGTCCTGCACAGCAGATGATATATAAGTTTTTATTGCGTTTATTTTTTGAACAAGTCTTTCACGTTTTTCTTTGGAAATGTTGGTAGACATAAAATTGATGCACCTCAACGATAGTTTTAGTGCATCAAACAAAATATTCCACGCACGCATTGTAGTAAAACGAACATCAAAAGTTAAAGAGTGGCACAAAAAATACAGATGATATCGCCTGTGAGCCTTGATTTTTGCGAGAAATTTTGCTATAATAATTAAAAAGTGTGCATCAATTATTTTGTTTGATGCACGCTTTTAAGTTTTTTTATAACAACTTTCCTAATCGATTCATCATATCTACCTTGTGTTCAAGCAAGGAATGAGCATATCGGTTAAGTGTAATCGTTGCATTTTTATGTCCTAACAGTTCCGAAAGCGTTTTAACGTCCATACCGCATTCCATTGCACGAGTAGCAAACGTATGCCGTAAGGAATGAAAGCCTTTATGCGGAATATTCAGTTTTTTCAATAGAAATTCAAATGTTCGTTGATACGAGCGCACAAACACGGGTTTATTGCCGTCGGCTACGATATATTCGCATTCAGAACGCTTTTTAACGCCTTTAAGCAGGGACAATATTTGTTTCGGCAACGGTATCACTCGACGGGAATGAACGGTTTTCGGACTGTCTATAATGCGGATATGGTTTATACCGTCGTTTCCGTCGTGGCAGGTTTTTGAAACAAAAAGCAATCCTTTGCCGAAATCAATATCGTCCCACGTTAAAGCGAGCAGTTCGCCGATGCGTAAACCCGTGTACAGACATAAAACAATTCCAAACAACTTGTCTTTGCTGCTATTCAGCACATAATTTTCAATTTTCTTCTGCTCCTGACAAGAAAAACATTCGACTTGCTTTTCTTTTGTCTTGGGGCGTTTTATTTTGTTTGCAACATATTCGTTTGCGATGCCTACTAAATGCGCCGTTTTCAATGAGTTCTGAATAATGGATATAACCATATTCACAAAGTTTGCCGATAACTCTTTGCCGGTTTTCAGATTGCCGTTATTTAATAGCTCAGTCACAAACGATTGCAAAACGATAGGCGTAAGGTCGTTTATATCATTATCACCGATTTTTGGGGCAATGTGTGTGCGTATAAGTTGTTCATAGCGGATATATGTGCGTTCTTTTGCGCTTGGCTTTATGTAATTGTTTAGCCAAATATTTAGCCATTCCATGTATTTCATTTTTTGATTCTCCTATGATTTTTAATTGATTTTCCAAATTTTCAAACTCGCAAGGTTTTTGCGACGTTGGCAATTAGGCGTGGCTTGTCTTGATACAAGTCGGCTCGCTGCGCTCGCCGAAGACAAGCCACGCCTCTGTCCGAACAAACAAACCTAAATCGGACAATAAAAGCACGGGCGGAAGGCGAAGTCGCCGCTAACCCGCTTGGCGATCTTTCGCCTTTTTCTCCGCCGTGCGTGGACTTTCATTTTACCCCGAGTTTATGCCGTTTGCATTTTCGGAGCAGTCGGGAGCGTTTGTGCTTTTTGCTTCGGCGTTATTGCGGAAGTATTCCGTCATCAAAGACAGTAGAGTGCTGTAAAACGATTTTTGTTCCGCCGTTGACATCTTTTCAATGTTCGGTGTGCCGATAGTGGTTATTTTATATTGCTTTTTCATAGCCGTTTCTCCTTTTTGCCCAAAGGATAGCGGTCAAACTCGCAACTTTCTTGCGACTTTGAATACTTTTTTTCATTTTTTTGGAAAATTTCAGTCGAACTCGCAAAAAACTTGCGACTTTGGCTTGTAGTCTTGTGGATAAGGAAGAAACAAGACGTTTTTTCTTTCTCGCGGAAAGCCTATCCGATTTCGGTCTGAAAACTTTTATGTGTGCAAACACAAATCGAGCCACCGCAAGGGTAAAAAATATAGTGAGGACTATAAAGACACAAAAAATTTCCCTATATTTTTTACTGTTTCCTTGCCGTGTTCGCCAAAATCGGATTGTTCGGTTTCCGTCGAAAGACAAAAAAAATAAAAGGAGTTAATAACCAAAATGAAAAAAGCAATTATTTATGCCCGTTATTCCAGCGATAGCCAAACCGAACAATCTATTGAAGGACAACTTCGTGTGTGTCGAGAGTATGCTCAAAACAACGATATACTCATAGTCGATACCTATATCGACCGCGCTATGACGGGAACGAACGATATGCGTCCCGATTTTCAACGTATGTTAAAAGACAGCGCAAAACGGCAATGGGAAGTGGTCCTTGTTTACAAATTAGACAGGTTTTCAAGAGATAAATACGAAATGACGATACATAAGCATACTTTGAAAGAAAACGGCGTAAAACTTGTATCCGCTATGGAGAATATTCCCGATAGCCCCGAAGGCATTATACTTGAAAGCCTGCTTGAAGGGATGAATCAGTACTACAGCGCGGAACTTGCTCAAAAGATAAATCGCGGATTAAAAGAAAGTTGGATGAAAGGTCAGACAACCGGCGGTAAACCAGTGTTCGGATATGACGTCGTTGACAAAAAGTGTATCATAAACGAATATGAAAGCGGAATTATACTTGAAGCTTTCACCAAGTATACACAAGGATATAAAGCAAACGCTATTGTAGAGATTTTCAAAGAAAAAGGCTACCGTCGTAAAAACGGTATGCCCATAGGAGAAAAGTATTTATACAGTTTATTTCATGATATCCGTTATACGGGAATTGTCGAACACCAAGGCGTTGTATATGATAAAATCTTCCCGAGAATTATATCGGACGAACTTTGGCAAACGGTAAGCGCGATAAACGATGAAAACAAGATTGCTCCGAGCCGTAAAAAAGAGATTTTCGATTTTATTCTTTCGGGGAAACTCATCTGTGGCGACTGCAAACACCGTATGATAGGCATAAGCGGAACAAGTAAAACTGGAGCAATTCACTATTACTATTCCTGTAAATCTAAACAGCGTAGAAAAATGAAGTGCAACACAAAACCTATACAAAAGCAGTTTTTAGAAGATATGGTTATTTATACAACATCCGAAATGCTGAAAAGTGTGTCGGCGATACATAAAATAGCCGAAAATATTTATAACGTTCATAAAGCCGAAACGGCGGATAACACAGCGTTGAAATTACTGGAACGCAAACAGAAAGAGGCTCTAAAAGCACAAAACAACATAATTAAGGCAATCGAGCAAGGCATTATTACCGAAGCAACAAAAACTCGCTTGACTGAACTTGAAAAACAACTGACGAGTCTTGAATTTGAAATTGCAAAAGAAAAAGCCCGCAGTTACACATACTTAACCGTCGAGCAAATAGAGATGTATTTAAGTAAATTCGTATGCGAGAATACGGACGACATAAAGGTACGAAAACTAATAGTAAATGCCTTTATTCGGGAAGTTATACTCTATGAAGACGAGATTGTCATTACGTACACGTTTACAGATAATCCCGAGCACCTAAAAAGGACGAAGGAAACGACCTTACAAACAGAAAACCAAATAGAACAGGCGGAAAAATCCGCTTCTTCTTATATAATGAGTTCGAGCATTTTCAGCCACTTCCCACCACACGCAACCTGAAAGACTTTTCAGGTTGTTTTTTGTTTTCCGCTCAATTGTGCTTGCACAAAGCGTAGCGGGAAACAAAAGACAAGATAATGCGTAGCATTTGCGTGTGGTACGAGATCCATTCGGAGAAACAGGACGGTCGTTTGCCTTGCAAACGGCTTGTACTGTTGCACTTTTTCTTTTACTGTTGGTGTCTGCAACAGGCTCGAAGGTTCGTTCCGCACCGCACACATTGTGTGCCCTGTGCCCTTCGGTCACACTGCACGCTCCGCTCTCAAATGCAAGCATTTACGCTCCGCTGATGAGCGAGTCCTGCCCATCCACCACACGCAACCTGAAAGACTTTTCAGGTTGTTTTTTTGTTTTCCGCTCGATTGTGCTTGCACAAAGCGTAGCGGGAAACAAAAGACAAAATAATGCGCAGCATTTGCGTGTGGTACGAGATCCATTCGGAGATATAGGACGGTCGTTTGCCTTGCAAACGGCTTGTACTGTTGCACTTTTTTCTTTTCAAGAGACTTTTTCGGCGTTAGATTTAAGTTTTAATCACAACATATATATCCTTGTGTGACAATGCAGTTTTTATTTTCGCTTTTTATTATACCGATTCCGCCGTTTATTAAGCGAAAAACACGTCCGAAAACGAAGAAACGACGGAGCAAATCACTCGTCGTTCAAAACTGTTAAATGCAATTAAAGCCGATAGATTACGCAAAAATGCGTATCAACGCAATCACGAGAAGGTGCAATGGATAATATATGTAAAACACCCATTTCATAACTTTGTTTACAGTCGGATTCTTGCCGCGCTGACCGTTGTAGAAGGCGAGAACGGGGATGGCGAGCAAGACGGCAAATTGTATAAGTCCGTAGGTCACGGACATGGAAAGGCAATAGACAAGCACGTAAAGACTCACGAAAAACAGACTCCAAAGGATTTGCGAGAGCGGTTTGCCGCGATTTGTGCCTATTGCAAACACGCAAAGGGATGCGATGCAACTCCAATCGGCAGGAAATGCGGCTATGCACAACAAAAAGATAAGAAAAGGTTTGACCGATTGTTTGATGTTTTCGCTGTAATTCACACGGAGCATGATAAGCCCGATTGCAAGCGACCACATGACGCTTGTTTGATTGAGAATATGTCCCATAACGCTGCCGCCCGTGGCAAACGGAACGAGCGCAAGCGCGCCGAACTCGAAAAACGCCGATGATTGCAACATATAAGGAACATGTGAGATAAGTGCAAAAATCAGCAATCTAAGCGTATATTTTTTGACGTCGTGGGTGTAATGGAAGCCTTCGGCGATGCAATAGCACATGATGGGACAAGTGATTCTGCCGATGATATGCATGACGATAGCACCAGGCTCGGTTGAATAGCCGGGATACACCGCCCATGCGATATGGTCGATGGTCATTGCGATAATCGCAATGAGTTTTATGGCATTTGAATTGAGAAACTTTTTATTTTCGAGCATATCTCCACTTCCACCACTAAAAATACATCATCAGATGCCGTTTGTCAAATGTATGGAAGGCGCACGTGCGCGTATGCGCGCGATACGCCACAAATCGAGCATTCATCCATTTTATGCGCCCGCACCGCCCTAATTGCTCTCTCACGATGAAAAAAGTATAATATAAATACAAAAGAAACTTATAATACGACAATGCCACCGCTGTTGCGGTGGCATTGATGTTTTGTTTGCGTAAAACTAACTTATAATTAGTTTCTGGGGTTCTTGATGTTTGCCTGTGCAGCCTTTTCAAGCAAGACGAGACAAGCTCGTGTCGCATGTCTTGCTGTATGCACATATTTCACTGCTCTATTGTAAAAGAGAAAATGCATACACACAAGCAAAAATTTGTTTAATCTAACAATGCCACCGCTGTTGCGGTGGCATTGATGTTTTGTTTGCGTAAAACTAACTTATAATTAGTTTCTGGGGTTCTTGATGTTTGCTTGTGCAGCCGCAAGACGTGCGATAGGCACTCTGAACGGTGAGCAAGAAACATAATCGAGACCGATTGCATGGCAGAATTCGATGGAAGAAGGATCGCCGCCGTGTTCGCCGCAAATACCGCAGTGCAAATGGCTGTTTGCGCCCTTGCCGAGCGTGACTGCCATCTTCATGAGTTTGCCGACGCCGACAGTGTCGAGACGTGCAAACGGATCGGACTCATAGATCTTTGCTTGATAGTAACTGGGCAAGAACTTGCTTGCGTCGTCACGGCTGAAGCCGAAGGTCATTTGAGTAAGGTCGTTTGTGCCGAAGCAGAAGAAGTCTGCTTCCGTTGCGATTTCGTCAGCGGTGAGTGCTGCTCTGGGGATTTCGATCATGGTGCCGACTTCGTATTTGAGATCGACGCCTGCTTCTTTGATGACTGCGTCAGCAGTGTCGACAACCGTCTTCTTGCAGAACTTCAATTCTTTGACTTCGCCGACGAGCGGAATCATGATTTCGGGTTCTACCTTCCAGTCGGGGTGACGTTTTTGGACGTTGATAGCCGCCTTGATGACAGCCTTGGTTTGCATAACCGCGATTTCGGGATACGTGACCGCAAGACGGCATCCTCTGTGTCCCATCATCGGGTTGAATTCATGCAAACTGTCGCAAATGAGTTTGATTTCGGAAACGGTCTTACCTTGTGCTTTTGCAAGCAATTCGATATCCTTTTCTTCGGTCGGAACGAATTCGTGGAGCGGCGGATCCAGGAAACGAATGGTGACAGGCATGCCTTTGAGTGCTTCCATCAAGCCTTCGAAGTCTGCTTGTTGCATGGGCTCGATTGCCGCAAGTGCTTTGACGCGTTCTTCAACGGTCTCGGAGCAAATCATCTCACGGAATTTATCTATTCTGCCCGGTCCGAAGAACATGTGTTCGGTACGAACAAGACCGATACCTTGTGCGCCGAGTTCCGCTGCGCGTTGTGCGTCTTGAGGAGTATCCGCATTGGTGCGAACACCGAGTGCTTTGTACTTGTCTGCGAGTTTCATGATTCTTCCGAAATAACCGCTGTTGGGGTCTGCCGGAACAGTCTTGATAATGGTGTCGTAGATGTTGCCCGTCGTGCCGTCGAGAGAGAGACCGTCGCCTTCGTGGAAGACTTTGCCGCCGAGTTCGAAGTATTTCTCTTCTTCGTGCATCTTGATGTCGCCGCAACCGGATACGCAGCAGGTACCCATACCGCGAGCAACGACCGCCGCGTGAGAAGTTTGACCGCCGCGAACGGTGAGAATGCCTTGTGCATACTTCATGCCTTCGATGTCTTCAGGAGATGTTTCGAGTCTGACGAGAACGACCTTCTTGCCTGCTTTGCCTTCTTTCACTGCGTCTTCTGCGGTGAAAACGATAGTGCCTGCCGCTGCGCCCGGAGATGCCGCGATACCCTTGCCGACGACGTTTTGCTTATCGGCGACTTTGAGTGCCTGTGCGTCGAATTGCGGGTGGAGCAACATATCGAGAGTCTTTGCATCGATTTGAAGAAGTGCTTCTTTCTCGTTGATCATGCCTTCGTCGATAAGGTCGCAAGCGATGCGGATTGCAGCCGCTGCGGTACGCTTACCGTTTCTTGTTTGAAGCATAAAGAGTTTGCCCTTTTCAATTGTGAATTCCATATCTTGCATGTCTTTGTAGTGATTTTCCAAAGTCTTGCAAACGTCTTGGAATTGTTTATAAACGTCAGGAAGAACTTCTGCCATCTTGGAGATAGGCATCGGGGTGCGAACGCCTGCGACGACGTCTTCGCCTTGTGCGTTCATAAGGAACTCGCCCATGAGGCCTTTTTCGCCGGTTGCGGGGTTACGAGTGAATGCAACGCCTGTGCCGCAATCGTCACCCATGTTGCCGAACGCCATCATTTGCACGTTGACTGCGGTACCCCAGCTGTACGGGATATCGTGGTCCATACGGTAAACGTTTGCGCGCGGGTTGTCCCAGCTGCGGAAAACTGCTTCGATTGCCTTGAAGAGTTGTTCCTTCGGATCGGACGGGAAGTCTTGACCGAGTTGAGCCTTGTACTCTGCTTTGAATTGTTCTGCGAGTTCGTGGAGATCGTCTGCGCTGAGCTCGACGTCTTGAGTGACGCCGCGATCTTCTTTCATCTTGTCGATGAGTTTTTCAAAGTATTTCTTACCGACTTCCATAACGACGTCGGAGAACATTTGGATGAAACGTCTGTAGCAGTCCCAAGCCCATCTGGGATTGCCGGATTTCTTTGCGAGCACGTCCACGACTTGCTCGTTGAGACCGAGGTTGAGAATGGTGTCCATCATGCCCGGCATAGACGCTCTTGCGCCCGAGCGGACGGATACGAGAAGCGGATTTTCTGCATCGCCGAATTTCTTGCCGGTGATTGCTTCGAGTTTCTCAATATAATCCATGATTTCGGCTTTGATGGAATCGTTGATGTGTCTGCCGTCTTCATAGTATTGAGTGCACGCTTCCGTCGAGATGGTGAATCCTTGCGGAACGGGAAGACCGATGTTGGTCATTTCTGCGAGGTTTGCACCTTTGCCACCGAGAAGCTCACGCATTTGCGCATTGCCCTCTGTGAACAGATAAACATATTTCTTCTGCATTTAGAAGTCCTCCTAAAGATTTCTTTTATACTCAATTATCATACCAAAACGCGCGCCATTTTGCAAGAAAAAAATATATCTTACAAAAGTATTTTTATATTTTATATAATCTACACCGTATACGGCCGAAATACCCACCCGTTTCAAGTCCCCGAAACACGAAAACCGTCGAAAAAAGTTTTGCGACAAAGAAATGTGCAAAGTCTTTCAAAATATGTTGCGCAAGCGGAAAATATTTGTTAAACTAAAAACGAAATAAATTTAAGGAGTGCAATCTCGTTATGGACTCTGACCCCGGAAGTAGTCACATATCCACGAATGCGCTCGCGCTTTGATTCTTTATCGGTTGGCGCGGCGTATTTTTGCCACGGAAACCAACTATGATCCAAGTTTACAAAAAAATCAACAAATCACTCGTCGAAGTTGAGCCCGACCTTATCGTCGAAGGCTACGATTTCACTGACCAGTGGGTGCATATGTCAAACCCGACCGACAAAGAAATCGAGTTGGTGTGCAAGGCTACCCAAATTCCCGAAGAGTACGTCAAAGCGGCGTTGGACTCCGAAGAGCGCGCTCACATCGAAAAAGAAGACAACGTGCTTATGGCCGTCACCGACATTCCGATAACGGAAGAAGACGACGACAAATACACCTATTCCACCCTGCCTTTCGGTTTTATCTCAAACGAAAACACGATAATCACCGTTTGTCTTAACGAAACGTCAATCATCTACGACCTTATGGCAGGCAGATACGTCAAAGATTTCAACATTCACAAACGCACGAGATTCCTTCTTCAACTGCAATACGTCATAGCAAAGAAATATCTGCAATACCTTAAACAGATAGACAGAGCAAGTCAGCGCGTTCAGGCGGAACTTGAAAAGGCAATGAAAAACGAAGGTCTCATCGAGATGCTTTCTCTTGAAAAATCACTCGTGTACTTTTCCACTTCTCTTCGTTCAAACACCGCCGTTCTCGACAAAGTGCCGCGCCTTGTGAAATTCTTTGAAGAAGACGAAGACCTTTGGGACGACGTTCTCATCGAAAACCGTCAGGCAATCGAGATGTCAAACATATACAGAGACATTTTGTCAGGCACGATGGACACCTACGCTTCCATCATTTCAAACAACCTTAACGTCGTTATGAAGACGCTCACGGTGCTCACGCTTTTGGTCGACACCCCTGCTATGATTGCGGCTCTTTGGGGCATGAACACGGGCGTTCCGTTTGAAGGTCAGCAATGGGGCTTCTGGGTTGTCGTCGGAATAAACGTGCTTATCTGCATTGCGCTCATCATCGTCTTCATAAAAAAGAAAATGCTCAAATAACGAAGTGCAAAACCGTCATCGAATTGCAAACTTATCGTTTGATAATATCTTCAAAAAGTCGGCATATCAGCCGACTTTTTCATTGCCGCACAAAAGCATCCGCCTTTTATCCACATATAAAAAACCGTTATTCTATCCGCATATTCGTCAATTCGCAAGACCGTATTGCATTCTTTATAGAACAAGAATAAAAGTCAATAGATTACCTTTTCCGACACAAAAGTTACGATAAGGACGTCATTAAAAAAAATTGAAGATTTCGCTTCCGGTTTTTACACGATTCTTTGTACAACCGATAATCTATCGGTGTATTTTGAATAATTATTTCTAATAATAAACATATAAACAAACAAAAAAGACCCAAACCGATTTCTCGGCTTGGGTCTTTCAAATCACTTTTTAGCCGCGCTTATCTTATATCAGCCTTGAACGAGTGCTTGCATAATCTTTGCCATGCACTTGACGATAATCTTTCTCTCTTCGGGAATGTCTTTATATTTCTTGTATGCGGAAAGAAGAAGCATAGCGACGTTCATCTTCATCTGCTTGGACATGTTGAGCGAAAGCATATAATCAACGAGATTTGGCAATTTGACAAGTTTTGCGGGTTTGACGATTTCGTCGTCTTCTTCCGGTCCGTCCACGACGTAAACGATTTCTTCCTGTTGTTCGTCGGTTGCGCCTTGCTCGACTGCGGATTCTTCTTCGACTTGCTCGTCTTCATTTTCTTCCGTTTCTTCGGTCTCTTGTGCGTCTTCGTCCACCGTCTCTTCGACTTTTTCGTCTTCAACGGTTTCGGGAGCAGGCGTTTCGACTTGCTCGGATTGTTCAATCTCTTCTTGATCGGGCGTTTCTTCGCACTTGACTTCTTCGACGGTCTCTGCCTGTTGCTCAGTCTTTTCTTCGACTACGTCGTCAACGGGCACGGCAACGAGATCTTCGCCTTTATCTTGTTTTTCAGCGTACGCAACCGCTTCGAGTTCGCCTTCTTGTGCGGTGTCGTCGTCTTCGATGATTTCGCTTTCAAGGAAGATTTTCTCTTCTTCAGGCTTCGGCTCTTCTACAGGATGCTGCTTTGCAGCCTGCTCTTGTTCCAGAGCGAGTTGTTTTGCACGTTCTGCTTCAAGTTGCGCTTGTTTTTTCTTCTTTCCAAACATCTTACAATCCTCACAATATGTTTTTATTGTAGCGTCGGCAAATAAAGTCCCCCGACTGAACTTGTTTTTGTTTATACAAAAATTTTAGTCACGATATTATATTTACGTTCACTTGTTTTCTTGCAAGTCGCGCATAACCTTTGCGAGACAACCCACGACGATTTTGCGGTCTTCCTTGCTGTTTTCAAACTTCTTGTACGTGCCGATAAGCATTGTTGCGATTTGAATCTTCATCGCTCTTGGCATGTTCTTTGAGAGCATATAATCGACGAGATTGGGCAACTTGACGAGTTTTGCGGGCTTAACGTGTTCATCGTCGTCTTCGTCTCCGTCAACGACGTACACCACTTCGGGTTCTTCGTCTTCCGCTTGCGTTTCTTCGCCGTCTTCGTTTTCGGCGTTTTCTTCCGCGTCTTCGTTTTCAACGTCATCGACAGAGTCTTCGGTCTCTGCCGTTTTCACATCTTCGTCTTCTGCAATTTCTTCTTGTTCGCTTTCGGAATCGTCAGTCGCTTCGTCCACGGATTCTGTTTCTTGTTCTTTGACTTCTTCCGTGCGTTCTTCGACAGGAGACTCTTCGCTTCCTTGCTCTTCAGGCTCTTCGACTGTCTCTTCGACCGCTTCCGTTTCCGTATCTTCGACAGGTTCAGACTCTTCTGCAGGTTCTTCGACAGATTCTTCCGCAACGGGTTCTTCTTTGACTTGCTCGTCTATGACAGGTTCTTCAGCTTCTTCGGTTTCTTCCGTCTCTTCGTCTTGAACGGGTTCTTCTTCAACGGTTTCGTCCGTGTCTTCGACAGGCTCTTCGTCCGCAACTTCGTCCGTTTGTTCGTCCGCTTGCTCTTCGACTTGGACAGGCTCTTCGTCTGCGCCTTGCGGCTCGCTTGCTATAAGTTCGTCTATGGTTTGTTCAACCGTGCCGTCTTCTTCGTCAAGAGTTTCATCCGCACTTTCTTCTTCGATTTGAGCGGATTTTTCTTCTTCCGTCTTCTCTTCTATAAGTGCTTCGATAGGCGTCTGTTCGAGCGCGTATTCCTGCTCTGCGTCAACCGCCTTTGCGGTGTTGCGAGCGATGATTTCTTCAACCATACCCGAAAGTTCGGCAAGCGGTGACGAATCCGTCGCATAATTGCTTTCGACCTGAAGATTGACTTTTGCGTCAAGGTCTTCCTGCATATCTTCAAACACTTCGAGACATTTTTTCGATTGTTTGCGGTTGATTATGACAAGCACGAGAAAAACGACTGCTATTGTGACAAGTCCGACGAAATGAATCACGCCCATTTCGTTTGCCGTAAGCGTGCCGAATCCCCAAAATGCGAAAAAACCGAGAACGAGAAGCGCGATTGCAAGATAAATGCCCGAGCGATAGTCCTTGTTTTTCTTCACGACTTTTTCGTACACGTTTCCGTCGCTGACGACGTCGCTCGGATAGCCGAATCTCACGCCGAGATATTGCACCCAACTGTCGCGCAAAGGTTGCGGTGCTTTTGACGAGAAGCAATGTGCCGTGAAATCGCTCACGTTGTCGTCGTCAACCTGGTCAACGTTTGCAAGATATTTTTCAATTTTTTTGCTTGCGCCGATGAGCTTGCGAGCACGAGAGCCGAAATAAGTAAGCGCAACTATAACGCCGATGCCGACAATCACGGCAACGACGACGATAAAATACGTTTTGAAATCGATAGCGGGCATTTTGGAAGAGAGTTCCGCAAGCCAATTGAATGCTTTTTCAAAAAATTCCACAAGCACGCCTCCTATATCGAATACAAATTATCTATATGATTATACATACAATACACAAAAAAATCAAGATAATAACAAAACATTTGTCGCATTTTTTTAATGTTTCGTCACTTTAATATACACAAAAGCGCGCCACAACCTGCGTTTTGCAGCGTTATGACGCGCCTATACCGTCTTCGCTTTTTACAAATCCATCGTTTTGCCGCTCTTGAACGAATAAAGCACAACTCTATCGATTTTTGCACAAATCACACTTTCAACCGCCGATTTGTATAGATAAAGTTGCTTTTTGTACTTTTTCACGGTTTCTTCATCTCTTAAAAGCGAGTTCTTGAAATCGACTATTATCTTCACGTCGTCGTTGATGAAAAGGTCTATGACACCCTGAACTAGAACTCTGTCCTGCGACGTAAATCCGTCCGACACTTCGCACGCCGGCTTGTACATCATAAAGGATTGTTCCCTGTGACATCTGCCTTTCTTTTCCGCTTCGCGTGCGATTGCCATAACGTCGCTTTCAAGGCAACGCAATATGTCTTTCGGGTTTACGACGGTTCTTTCTTCTTCGGTGAGAACGTTTCTTGCCACCATATCGTCTATTGCGGCTTGCACCTGACTTTCGGTGTTTACGAAATAATCGATATACTGCATAACCTTGTGATACGCCGTGCCGATTTTTGCCGCTTCTTCGTAAATTCTCACCGTCTCTTCGTCTATGCTGTCAAGAGCCGATACGCTGTATTTCATCGCAAGAGTCGTCGCTTCTTCGTGCGGATACTTGAACGCCTGTGCCGCGGCGATTTTCTCTTTCACTTCTTCGTTACATTTGCCCGCAACGACGTTTTGCGCCGCTCCGTCAATTTCGACGTCTTGAGCACTATGCCTGAACACGGGCACTTGTGCGCCATCTGCAACTGCCTGAGATATGAAATCGAGTGCGCAACCGGCGCCCGTAAGTTTCGCGCTTTGTCCGAACTCTTTCGCTTTTGCGTCCGACACGGTTGCAGTGATATACATAAGTTGTTTTGCTCTCGTTAGCGCAACGTAAAACAAGCGGGTCTCTTCTTTCAGTTGATTGTCTTTTATGCTCTTCTCTACGGCAAGTTTCGAAAGCGTAAGTTTCGTTTTGGTTTTGTTGTCGACGTCGAAATAATTCATTCCGACAAGCCCCTTGTTGTTTTTCTTGTTTTCAAGGTCGCTGTCTCCGAAGCCTTTGCCCGTCGCGATAAGGTCTCCCGTGGCGGAATCGCGCTTGAATTGCACCGCGCAATCGGCAACGAAAACTATTGGGCTTTCAAGTCCTTTGTATCCGTGGAACGTGCTGATTGCAACTCTGTCTTCGCCGCCGCCGTCTCTCGTCTCGTTTGCGCCTTCGACGTAGTCTTCGACGAATTTTCCAAGTGATTGTTCGCTCTCCGCCGCACTGCGTATAAAGCCTTTAAGTCCCGTAACGTTGCCTTCGCCCGTGCGCATCAGATACGCGTCGTAGCAAAACTCGGCAACCGCGTCGTTCATAAGTTCGCTCACGCTCTCAAACGACGCTTTGAGTCTGTATTTTTCAAGCAAAGCAAGCGTTGATTTTGCCTTTGTCGCCAAATCGTCGTTTCCGAGTGCGCACGCCACGAATTTATCGTAAAAACATTCTCCGCTTTCCGACGCTATTTTTGCAAGTTCGCTCTCGTCGTATCCGCCGAAAAACGACAACAAAAAACCCGCAAACGGCACGTCTTGTCTGGGATTGTCGAGAGTACGCATAAAGCACATAATTTCTCTTTCGGGCAACGACGCCGAACGCACGAACGAGCCTTCCGACACCGGTATGCCTTCGTCTTTCAACACTTTTACGATTTCTATTGCGGAGTTCGAACGATTACGGAACAACACCGCAATATCTCCGTATCCGATATATTTTCCGTTGCCGTTTTCGTCAACGCCTTTCGCTCTGCCGACAAGCGTTTTTATCTCGTTTGCGATAAATTTCCCTTCTCTGAACGCCGCGCTTCCGCCGTCTTCGTCATCGTCGTCGAATCTCTCTTTCGTCACGTCGTAAAGACCGTTTGCGCTCTCGCTTTCGGATTTCGATTTGGTAAACAAATGCACCTGCACGTATCCTTCGGGAGACACGCCGTCTAGCGTTACGGGCGGTATGGACGCAAGTTCGAAACGCGCGTCCGATTTGTAGTTTATGTCCGCGCTCTTTTTTGTCATCACCACGTCGAAAACGTCGTTGACGAATTTGAGAATTCTGTATGCGCTTCTGAAATTGTGATTGAAATAGACGTTCAAACCGTCTTTGTTGCCGAAAGCAGAATACTTCTGTTGACGGGATATGAATATCGCAGGGTCTGCAAGGCGAAAACCGTATATGCTTTGTTTTACGTCCCCAACCATAAAGCACTCCCCTTTAACGAGTTTCTCTATGATTGCTTCCTGCGTGGGATTGACGTCCTGATACTCGTCAACGAACACCGCGTCGAAAGCGTCGGCAAGTCCGTACTCGTCGTGCGACAAAAGTTCCATCGCCTTGTGTTGCAAATCTTCAAACGACAACACGTCGTCTTCTTGTTTGAGCGATTGAAGTTTCTTTGCAAACGTGACTGCGATTTCCGTGAGTTTTCTCACGTATACGCCGTTTTGCTTGTGATATACGGCAAACGAATCGAGATTGTCGAAGATATTCGCCATCTCGTCAAGCACTTCTTCGATTTGTTTTATCACGCCCTTTGCGTACGTGACGGTTGCCTTGTCTTCGTCGCTTGCTTTGGCAGGAATTCTCGCCGCAACTTTTTCGTACGCTCTTGCGATCGAACACGCTTTTTTAAGGCTGTCCGCAGAGACTATTCTGTCGCAAACGCTTATAAGATTTGCGACGGAATCTCCGTATTTTCCGTTGTTCTGCATTGCCGAAAGCACGTTGAAAAGCGGATTTATCACACTTTGCGCTTTCATAAAAAATTTAGAATAATACTCGCCGAGAATATCGAAAAATCTGCTGTTCTCGTACGAGTCGTAGCAATCGGCAACGCATTTTTCAAATTCTTTTTCGTCGGGTTGAATTTCGATAAGGCTGTATATCTTCTTTATCGCATTTTTGAGATTGTCGTCTTTTCTGGATTGCGAGAATATCTCGGCAAGGTCGCAAAACGTTTCGTCTCCCGCCGCCGCGTACTGCGCAATGGTATCGTCAAGCGCTTTGTTGACGTAAGTCTCGTGTGCGGTCTCGTCAAGCACTTCAAACGTAGGAGACAATCCGAGTTTGTCAAAATTTTCCCTTATAAGCGACTGGCAAAATGCGTGTATCGTACATATATGGCAAAACGACATTTCGTCGAGTTCTTTTCTGAATCTGTCTCGCACTTCTCCGCTTGACGCGCACGCCGCCCGGAAAAGTTCCTGATGCAGTCTTTCTTTCAGTTCGTCCGCCGCCGCGTTGTTGTAGACGAGTATGAGAAGATTTTTTAGAGACGCGCCTTCTGCAACCATAAGAATTATGCGCTTCACCATCGTGGAAGTCTTGCCCGAACCTGCCGAAGCCGACACGAGAATACGTCCCTTTTCGAGCACCGCTTTCTTTTGGTCGTCGGTGAGAAGAAGTCTGCCTTTTTCGTCCTTGAGAATTTCAAGTCTCTTTTCGTTTTGGGCGCTAAACGCTTTGTTGGTCTCGTTCATACTCTCGCTCCTTCCGCACTCTTTTCGTTTTCCGCATCGTCTTTTTTCGTTTCGTCATCGAGCGAAAACGCGCTCGTTCCGCTCACTTTGGGCAACTTTCTTTCGTTCATACCCTTGTATGCGCAGATGCTTGCGAAATCGCACTTGTCGCACTTGCCGTATAGCGGCGTGGGACGAATGAAACCGTCCGCAATCTCTTTTGCGCCTTTCGTCGCAATAGCCATAGCGTAGTCTCCAAGCACGTCAAAATCGGACTTTGACAAATGAACGCCTTCGTTGAATTTGTCCGTCTTTTTGTCTCGCTTGAACGGAACGACGGATTTTTCGGGTGCGGTTTTCACCATATCGTCAATCTGACAGAGCGTTTCGTAACTGTCGCACGCCTGTCCTTTATACTTATATCTGTCTTCCGCATCGTCCGTGAAACTTGAGAAAATCGGGAAATAGAACACTCCGCAAGGATTTGCGCCGAGACTCTTTTCCACCGCGCGCATATACACGTACAACTGAATTTTTTGTCCGGCGTACAATTCTTTCAGCGGCAAATCCGCACTCTTGTACGTCTTGTAGTCTATGACGATAAATTTGTCGTCAAGCACGTCAACTCTGTCAATCGTGCCTTTAAGTCCGATTTTTCTGTCCCCTATATCGAGAGATACGGGCAAAATCTCGCCTTCTCCGATTTTCGCTTCAAGGAAACAAGGACGGAACTTCGAACGTTTCTGCACCCGATACAAATCTTTGATAAGATGCGCGCCTTCCGCTTTTACGCGGTACAACAATCTTCCCGTATCCGCTTTTTCGAGCAACACGCCGAAATCGTTTTCTTTCACCGCTTCGAAGAAATATGCGTCCGCTTTTTCGTCAAGGTCCGTGTCGTCGCTTATATTGCCGTCTCGCACGTCTTTGAAAAACCTTTCGAGAACGAAGTGCAATATCGTTCCGTTTTCCGTGCCTTCGAATTTGCCGTCCTTTCTCCGTCTGAGCGACAAAACGTAATTGAAATAATGCGCGTACGGACAACCGTAGAAAGTTTCCAGTCTGCTCACGCTCGTGGACTCTCCGAAATACGCCCCATCCTGCCTTTCTATGCGTTCGGGCACCTTCACGGCATCGTCGACTCTCTGCTTGTCCGCGTCGTCCACAAACTCGTATGCACTTGCATAAACGTCGAGATTTTTTGCATCCGCTCTTCCCGACGTGACATTTCGAAGCACTTCGTTGAAGCACGCTCTTTTCGTGCAGAACACGTCCGTCGCTTTTTCAACGTCGTATTTCGGTTTTCCGTCTTCACCGCCTGCGAGCATAAAGTTTTCGACGTCTATTCTCTCGATTTCAAGCGGTTTGCCGTCCTGCTCGAGCATATTCTGCAACTCGTACACGACGGTTGACGGTCTCATCGCACCGCCGTCTCCCGTCTCGGAATAACTCACGACAAGTCTGCCTTTCGGCTTTTTCATAAGGTCGCATACGGCGTACATATCCGTCATGATTTTTTGCATCTCGTTGGGTGTCACGTCAACGCCGAGCGCGTGAAGCGTCTCTTCGTCCTTGGGCGTTATCACCGCACCGCCGCCGCTTGCTTTGGGAAACTTAGAGTTGTTCGCACCAAGCACGTAAACGTCCCCCTCTCCCATAAATCTACTGTCGCTTCCGCCCACAAACACGCAATCGAGAAAAGTGGGTACGAGTGCGATTTTGAGCGTTTTGAGCATTGACTTGAACACGCTTTCGAAACCCTGAACGTCAGTGTCGTAATCGAGCACGTCTTCTATCTCGTCCAGCACGGAATTTATCTTTGCGTCAACCTGCTCGGCAACCTTTCTGTAATACTCGCTGAGCGTTGCAAGTTTTTCGACGTATTCGGAATATTCGCGAGTGCTGTTTTCAAGAATCGTTCTAACCGCTCCGACGTATTCCTTTATCGGTCTCACGCCGCTTTCACAAAGCGGATCGAGCGTTTCAAAAATAGCCTTGCGTACGAATTCGGCGGGCTCGTTTTCGTTTGTATTGTCTATAATCGCGTCTTTATCAGTCGCATTCGCGTGTATAAACTTGCAGTTTTGCGATTTACGTGCAAATTTATCGGTTTGCTTTCGGTCAAATTCGCGATTCTTCGGCACATACTCCACATTGTATTTCAAGCAATAGTTTTCAAAAAGATAAACGAGACTTTCTCCGTTTTCAAGCCCCGAGTAGAACAGCGGATTTTTTGCAAAATCGAGTGTTTCGCGCAACCTGAAATTGCTGCGTACGCAAGCAATCGCTTGCAATACAAATTTCGCTCTCGCCTGTTGAGAAAGGAGTTGTTTGTCGTCTATAAAATACGGGATGTCGTATCTGTCAAACGCATTTTTTATCTCCGCTTCGTACGCTTCCACATCGCTGACATACACTTCTACGTCTCTATATCTTCCGCCGTTTCTCACATGCTTTGCAACGTCGATTGCAACTTGCGTCGCTTCGTCGTATCTCGATTTCGCAACGCGCAAAGTCACCTTTCCGTCGTTGGGCGTTTTATCTTTTCCGTCCGTGCCGATATACGCGAAGAGTTTCGTGGATATTGCCTGCATCTGCGGGCAAAGTTTCTGCTTGTTATCCACAATTTCCACTTTGTCTTTGCAAAGTCCGACAAGCCTTTTTATAACCCTGTCGGGATAAATGCGCCTGTTCGGATTGTCGTATCCGCTGACAAGTCCTATCGTCAGCGATAACGCGTTTTCTGCAAGTCCTTTGACGATATCCAGTTCGGGAGAAGAAAACTCGTAAATATCCGTGCAATAGAAGTTGGTCGTCGCAACCTTTTCGGGATTTTTCGCTATCCACTCGGCAAGTGCGAAAAGTCTCGTGGACGAGTCGCTGTGTTTTCCTTCGAGTGCGGCAAGATACCCGTCGTAAATGAGTGCGATGTCGTGCGCCTTCGCTTTGAGAGACGCTTTTGCGCCCTTTGACGCTTCGACGAGTTGTGCAGACGTGATTCCGCTGTTTCGCACGGCGGTGAGCGCAGCGTACAATTCGCTTGCAAAGCCTTCCGTCATTGCCACTTTGCCGTAATACGTAAGTTCGTCTCTCTTGTCTGCGATAACCTTGCCTATAAGCATAACCGAGCCTTCGGGCGTAAGGCACTTTTTGATGTCGTCACCGATAAGTTTGTTAGCAAGACGCGTGAACGACATGACTTCGATGCCGAACGTGCTTTCTATGCCCAAAGACGAAATAAGACCGCGTTCAACCGACGCCGTAAATCTGTCCGGCGCAATGACGACGTTTTTCGACGAACCGTCTAAATTGTTTTTGAGTTGTTTCAGCACTCCGAGATACGCCCCCGAAGAGCAATTTGACGTGATTATTTTCATATTTTGAGTATAACACCTTTTATGTACCGTTTCAATCCCATAACCTAAACAAATAAAAATTATCAATTTTTATTTGTTTTTTTGAAAAATCCGCCAAATTGCAAGAAAACACGGCAATTTTAATTGCAGGAATATATTTTTATGTTATAATAACTACATTATGAAAAAAGCAATACTCATCGCACTCGTTGCGGTCATGATTGCGGTCATGGGCGTTTCGCTCTCGGCTTGCAACAACGCAACCACGCAAGGTCAACTTCAAAACATTCTGAACGACCACAACCACGAGTCGTTTGAATACACCGTGTACGCAAATGACGCAGACGGCAATCACGTCGACGGATATGACGGAACGTATGCCGTCACGCTCGACAAATACGTCGCAGGTTCCACGATTGAGAATTTCGGATCCGCAACTCTTTCAGACGTTGCAGAAGGCATTCTCGTCAAAGGCAATCTAACTGTCGGCACGACCGAATACAACACGGGTTGTTACTTCACTCTCATCAACGGTTCGAGTTATATGGTTCCTGCCTATTCTTTCCGCACCGTGAAGAAAGACGGCAATGTTACTTTCTCTCTCAATGCGACTTACGACGGCAAGAAATTCAACTACAACCGCACCATCGACGGTGTTGAATCCAACGGCACGGTGAATCTCGGCAAAGCGGTCACTTACTACGACAACAACGAGTTTCATCAATCTTTGCGCACGATAACGACGTTCTCAGAGTCTTTGTCTTTCTCGTTTGCAATGCCGATTGTCAGTGACATCGAAGCAAGTTCGGTCACACTCACTGCAAGAGTCGGCGGCAAAGCAACGATAAAGAACGCTTTCACAGAATCCAGAGCGGACTTACAGGATAACGGCATTTCCTGCTACAAAACGCTTGTCTCTCGTTCAACCGAAGTTGCGGGACTTTCGCAAACTTTGTTCTATTCGGTAAACGACGTGACGTTCACGGGTTGGAGCATGAAGCACGTTCTCGTCCGTATTCAAGAACCCTTCAAAGTGGACGGCAACATCTATTCCATGGTGTACGATCTTAAATCCGCGGAATTGCACTGAGTATTAAAAAAAATCAACGCACGCTGTACGGCGTGCGTTTTTTTATTGTCTCGTTTTATTGTCCGAATAATTTTTAACCGTGTTATTAACAATCGTTTGCAACACTTCCATGAAAAGACGGCAAGTTTTTCAGCAAAGATAGGTGTATTTTGCCTTGTAGTGCTGATACATCTTTTCTATCATCTCGTCTTCGGTATGTCCGATTGAAAGTATCTTGCCGAATTTTGTGAGATAATACATTCCCTTCGGCACGTAAACGTAATCGAATACACCGTCTGCCTGCGCGCTTGCAGGCGTGAGATATTTCTTTTCGGTGTCTTCTCGTGCGATATAACACTTGTCGTCTTCGTTTTGGTGCACGGCGTAATTGCGATATATGTAAGCGATTTTGTCAACCGCTTCCTGCTCGGTGTCAACCACGTCGTAGGTCATATCGTTTTTGAGAATGATTGCAAAAAACTTATCCGCTATGGCGTACTCGAAAATCTCGTCGTCTTCACCGTCAAGATAAGGATACAGGTCTGCCCTTTCGCCGTACGTCCACTGCTGATGCATTTTCGTCATGTAAATTCGCGTTTTCATACACTCATTATATCACGCCCGATATCATTGTTCAAGACAAGAATTGAATATAAATAATAATGAATAATGAATAATTAACAATGAATAATTGCGGAAGGCAAAGCCTTAGGCGAAAGCCTATTCGTAGCATTCTTATTAACGGAATGTGCTTATTCGGAGTGTACTTATAAAAGAACTGTGTGAATAAAAAGACGGAACACGAGCCGCAACGGCGGCGAGCAAATAAGCGCCGAGCAAGACGGTTGTACAAGTGAGCAAGTGCGTGTTGCTCTTTGCACTTGCGAACGAGTGGCATAATGAGTGCACGATACTTTTCTATGCGAGTGCCGCCTGTCTTCCCCGCGAGCGATGGACAGTTTTGTAAAGAAAGCACTCTATACGAGTGGTGGAAGAAATACCGGCACGGTCCGGAAAGATGGGGCAATTCTATTTAGAGTTTTAAACGCAAAACTTTTGTAGAGCCGTGAACTAATAAAAACTTATCGGGCGCAATTGTTTGTCGTTTCGTTTCCACGAGATTGCCACGCCGAACAAGTCGGCTCGCAATGACAAAGTTTTTGAGTTGCGTCCGTAACGAACAGTTTGAAAAAAACTGAGCGCAATATTGTGATGAGTGACAAGGAAACGCCCCTTGCTCGGCAACCCTAATGTACAAATAGTACATGAGTTGATGAGCAAGGGGCGTTGACACAGTCAATCGCTCAATAGTGCGCTCAGTCAAGTTCGAATGCGCCGGTGTAAAGCTGATAATACCTCCCATGCAACGCGATGAGTTCGTCGTGATTGCCGCGTTCGATGATCTCACCGTGTTCGAGAACGCAAATCACGTCGGAGTTGCGAACGGTGGAAAGACGGTGCGCGATGACGAAAACGGTGCGCCCTTGCATGAGTTTGTCCATGCCATGTTCGATGAGCTTCTCGGTGCGGGTGTCGATTGACGACGTCGCTTCGTCGAGAATGAGAACGGGCGGATTTGCGACTGCGGCGCGTGCGATTGCAAGAAGTTGGCGTTGACCTTGCGAAAGGTTTTCGCCGTCTCCGGTGAGCATAGTGTTGTAGCCGTCGGGCAAGTGGCGGATGAAATAGTCCGCATTTGCGAGTTTTGCGGCGGCGACGACTTCTTCGTCGGTCGCGTCGAGTTTGCCGAAACGAATGTTGTCGGCAACCGTGCCCGTGAACAAGTGTGTGTCTTGCAAAACCATTGCCATAGAGCGACGCAAATCGTTCTTGTTGATTTTGGTTATGTTGATGTTGTCGTATCTTATCTTGCCTTGATCTATGTCATAGAAGCGGTTGATAAGGTTGGTGATTGTGGTTTTGCCTGCGCCGGTAGATCCGACAAGCGCGACTTTTTGACCGGGCAACGCTTCCATGGTGACGTGTTTGAGCACGGTTTTTTCGGGCACGTAGCCGAAAGTGACGTCTTCAAACTCCACTTCACCGCGCCATTTGACGTAAGTGGTCGTGCCGTCTGCTTTGTGGAAGTGTTTCCAAGCCCACTCACCCGTGTATTCTTTTGTTTCGACGATATTGCCGTTTTCGTCTTCTCTTGCGTTGACGAGAGTGACATAACCTTCGTCTTTTTCCGGCTCTTGGTCTATAAGCTCGAAGATGCGCTCCGCACCTGCCAAAGCCATAAGCACGCCGTTCATTTGTTGCGCTATCTGCGAAAGCGGGTTGCTGAATTGGCGAGAGAATTGCATAAAGGACACAAGGCCGCCCCACGTCATACCGCCAAAGCCGCTGATTGCCATAATCGTGCCGACGATTGCGGTGACGGCGTACGAGATGTAGGACAAGTTGCCCATGATCGGAAACAAAATGTTTGCGTATTTGTGCGCCTTGTCGGAGTCGTGGAAGAGAGCCTCGTTGAACTTGTCAAAGTCAACTTTTTCTTCGTCTTCGTGGCAGAACACCTTGACGACTTTAAGCCCGTCGATATGCTCTTCGATGAAGCCGTTGATTGCGCCCGTTTGACGTTGTTGTCCGACGAAGTGCTTCCCGCTCTTGCCTGCGATAAACTTCATGATGAAAAGCATGACGACAAGCATAACCACTGCGCACAGCGTGAGCAAGGGTGATACGATCATCATCGCGACAAACATGCCTATGACGGTGAGCGAGTTGCTAAGCAAGTTTGGAATGCCGTTTGAGAGCAATTCGCGCAAAGTGTCGGTGTCGTTGGTGTAAAGGCTCATTATGTCGCCATGAGTGTGAGTGTCGAAGTATCTGATGGGGAGTTTTTCCATCTTTTCAAACATCTCGTCACGCACGTTCTGCAACGTTTTGGTGGTGACTCTTGTGAGAATGAAACTATAAAGATAGTGCAATCCCGCACCCGTGACGTACATTGCCGCCATAACGCCGACGATTCCGCCGAAGTTCTGAATGGTGACTTCCGCCGCCCTTTGAATGATCTCGGAGTTGGTGGTGACATAGTTGCCCATCTTGTACGCAAGGGGCAGAATGTAGTTGTTGACGACGACCGAGCCGAGCATAAACGTACCTGCAATGTTGCAAAGCACGTTTGCTATCATGCAAAAGAGCGCGCCGATGAGTTGTCCCGTATACGGCTTCCAGTATCCGAGAATACGTTTCAAAGTTTTCATCGGATTCTTTGCCCTATACTTGTTCTGGGGCATTGCGTTCTTAACGTTTTTCTTGTCTTTCTTACGCATTTTCGCTCACCCCCGTTTCTTGTTCGTCGCTACCCTTCTTTTGCGAATTGTAAACGTCCTGGTAAATCTGATTCGTTGCGATAAGTTCGTCGTGAGTGCCGACAGCGTCGATCTTGCCGTCGTTCATGACGATGATTCTGTCCGCACTTTCGACGGACGAGATGCGTTGCGCGATGATAAGCACCGTGGTGTCGCCAAACTCGTTTTTAAGCCCTGCGCGAATAGCCGCGTCCGTTGCGGTGTCAACGGCGGACGTTGAATCGTCCATAATCATAATCTTGGGTTTTTTGAGCAAGGCGCGAGCGATACACAAGCGTTGCTTTTGACCGCCCGACACGTTGACGCCGCCCTGTCCGAGCTCGGTGTCATAGCCATTGGGGAAGGACATGATGAAATCGTGCGCCTGAGCCGCTTTTGCAGCATGCTCTATCTCTTCTTGAGTTGCGTTTTTGTTGCCCCAAGCAAGGTTTTCTCTGATAGTACCGCTGAAAAGCACGTTCTTTTGCAGCACCATAGCCACGCTATCTCTAAGTTCGTTGAGTTTGTACTCTTTGACGTTGACTCCGCCCACTTTGACTTCGCCGTCGAGAACGTCGTAAAGTCTGGGAATGAGTTGCACGAGCGTTGTCTTTGCAGAACCCGTTCCGCCGATGATGCCTATCGTCTCGCCGCTCTTGATGTGCAAATCGATGTCTTCGAGATTGAGCACGTCTTGGGACTTCGAGTACGAAAAATCGACGTGGTCGAAGTCTATGCTGCCATCTGCGACTTTGAGAGAATCGCTTGCGTTTTCACCGTTCTCGATGTCGATTTTTTCATCGAGCACTTCGACGATACGGTCAAGAGACGCACGGGAAAGCACGATATTCATAAAGCCCATAGCGACCATCATAAGCGACATGAGAATCTGCATGATATAACTCAAAAACGCCGTAAAATCGCCCAAGAGCATTTTTCCGACTATGATGTCGTTGCCGCCGAACCACGCAACGCAAAGAATGCACGCATACACGATGATTTGCATAAACGGGAATGCGACGACAATGATTTTTTCCGCCGAGAATTGCAGTTTTTGCACGGTGGACGACACTTTTTTGAACTTGTCGATCTCGTTGTCTTCTCTCACAAACGCCTTCACCGCGCGGATGCCGATAAGGTTTTCCTGCGTGGACTCGTTCATATCGTCGTATTTGCGAAGCATCTTTTCAAAGCGCGGGAAGACGACTTTGACGCCGATGAAAATGCCGACTATAAGCACGGGAAGCGCGACTGCAAAAATAACGGAAAGGTCCGGGCTTATAGATATCGACATGCACATTGCGAGAATGAGCATTATCGGCGAGCGCACGAGCATACGAATGACGATCTGAAACGCCATTTGTATATTGGTCACGTCTGTTGTAAGTCTTGTGACAAGGCTTGCCGTGTTGAAACGGTCAAGGTTTGCAAAACTGAAATTTTCAATTTTGTAGAAAAGTTTTCTGCGAAGATTTTTTGCAAAGCCCGTTGACGCGGTTGCGGCAAGTTTTCCCGACATAGTGCCGAAAAACAGGGATATGAGTGCCATAACCACCATCATTGCGCCGCAAGTGACGATAAACGAGACGCGGTTTGTCATGGTGAAAAGCGCTAAGCTCAATTTGCCAAGTTGCAACGTAAAGGTGAATTCCGCTGCGTTTTCTGCCATGCCCACGTTGACGATTTGCGCCATGATGAGCGGTATGAAAATCTCAAACAGAACTTCAAGCGCAACCAAAAGTGATGTGAAAATCGCATGCGGCTTGTATTCGCCGATGCACCCCGCCATCTTTTTGACGCCGCCTTTGGATTTTGGTGCTTTTTGTCTTTCCATATTTCTCCCAATTCGCTCTATGCGAATCCTTTGCCAAAATTAATGATATATATTTTATTTACGATTTTTCGATACAAATGTCAATCGATATAAAAATTTTTTTTCTAATATTAAAAATATTTTAATATTTATAATAATTCCTTAAGAGCACACGCGAACGCATACGCATATGCGCGTGAGAATTCTCTCTGTAAAATTTCTGCCGATTTTTTGTTTCAAACGGCGTGTTTGATATAATTACACACCGATAGATAACTTGACAAAATCGTGCTTTTGTGCAATAATGTATACTATATTGCGGATAAGGAGACGAAATATGACGAACAAGGAAGATTTGCGCATCATTCGCACAAGAAAACTTTTGAGCAACACGCTGCTCGATATGATGGAAGAAGAATCAATCGAGAAAATCAGCGTCATTGACCTTTGCAATCGCGCTATGGTCAACAGAGCCACTTTCTACGCACACTTTGAAGACAAATATCATCTTCTTGCTTTCGCTCTTGAAGAACTCAAAGACGAACTGTACGAAAAATTCAACAAAGAGACAAAACTCACCACGCCTATCGAGACGATTTCATCTCTTATGACGATGGCAATCGAGTTTTTCTTCGACAAGCACAACCACATCGCAAACATAATCCGCAACAATCGCAACGGCAAGGTCGTCAGCACCATTCAGGACTCCATTGCTCACTCGATAAAATATCAACTTTCAAAATATAAGGACACTTACGAAATAAAACTTCCGTTGCAGGTTTTGTCAAGTTTTATCGCCGGCGGAATGGTGTCCACTGCGCTCTGGTGCATAGACAATCCCGGCAAATACTCTCAGGAAGAATTTCTCTCCTACGTCTCATGCCCGATCGTGCCCCACTACTTCGTAAAGAAATGATTTGCCACCCATAAAAACAAACAAAGACTCTTCCTTTTCGGAAGAGTTTTCTTTTTGCAAAAATTCGGCAATAATTTTTTTGAAAAACTTGTATAAAATATCTTGACAAATACGCAAACGGTGATATAATTAGCAATCGAAGAACAAGAGTGCTAACAGTCAACAAAATAGACTGCCAGTACAAATTCATAAAAAGGGGGTGCTGATATGGACACCAACAAATATACGAAAAAGGCTCTTGACGCCATCAACAATGCGCAAACTCTCGCGCTTGAAAGACACAATCAACAACTTTGCAAGGAGCACATCGCCTACGCGCTTTTGAGCGACGACGAAGGGCTTATCCCCAAACTCGTCACCAAATGCGGTGCGGACGCACCTGCGCTTTTGCGTGAAATAGACAAAATTATCTCGGGCTTTTCTTCCGTCACGGGAAGCGGAGCAGGCGAAGTGTATCTTGCACAAGATTGCGCCCTTATGCTCTCTCAGGCAGAGAAACTCGCAAAAAATCAAGGCGACGATTTCGTGAGTGTGGAACATATATTCCAAGCGATTCTCGACAATCCGTCCGCCGCTCTTAAAAACGCTTTTGCAAAGTGCAAACTCACAAAAGCGGATTTTATCAATGCTGTTAAGCAAGTTAAAACGTCAAAAGTGACAAGTGACAACCCCGAAGACACTTACGACGTGCTCAACAAATACGGTCACGATATGGTGGAACGCGCATCCCGCGGACAACTCGATCCCGTCATCGGTCGTGACGACGAGATAAGAAACGTCATCCGTATTTTGTCAAGAAAGACCAAAAACAACCCGGTGCTTATCGGTGAGGCAGGCGTTGGCAAGACGGCTATTGCCGAAGGTCTTGCGCAACGTATCGTGCGCGGCGACGTGCCAGAGGGATTGAAGGACAAACACATATTTGCTCTCGATATGGGCGCGCTGATTGCAGGCGCAAAGTATCGTGGCGAATTTGAAGAAAGACTCAAAGCCGTCTTGACCGAAATCAAGAAACAAAACGGCAGAATGTTGCTGTTCATCGATGAGTTGCACACCATCGTGGGCGCAGGCAAGACCGAAGGCAGCATGGATGCAGGCAACCTGCTCAAGCCTATGCTTGCAAGGGGCGAATTGCACTGCATCGGCGCAACCACCCTTGACGAATACCGCAAGTATATCGAAAAAGATCCTGCGCTTGAAAGACGTTTTCAACCCGTCATGGTCAACGAACCCACCGTTGAAGACACAATCGCAATCTTGCGTGGCTTGAAAGAAAGATACGAGATCTTCCACGGCGTGCGTATTCACGACCAAGCTCTCGTTGCGGCGGCGACGCTTTCTGACAGATACATCACCGACAGATTCTTGCCCGACAAGGCGATCGACCTTGTGGACGAGGCGTGCGCGATGATAAGAACGGAAATCGACAGCATGCCCACCGAAATGGACGTGATAAGCCGCAAAATCATGCAACTTGAAATCGAAGAAATGGCTCTTGAAAAAGAGACGGACAAACTCTCCGTTGATCGTCGCGAATCCATAAAGAAAGAACTTGCCGAACTGCACGACAAATTCAACGCGATGAAGGCGCAATGGGAAAACGAGAAGAAGGAAATCAACAGCGTGCAAGACACCAAAGCCGAAATCGACCGCGTAAATCTCGCAATCGAAGAAGCAAAACGCAACGGCGACTACGGCAAGGCGGCGCAACTGCAATACGGCGAAATGCCCGCTCTCACAAAGAAACTGGAAGAAGCCGAAAAGAAGAGTTCAAACGGCACTACGCTTTTGCGTGACGAAGTGACTGCCGACGAAATCGCAAAAATCGTGGCAAAGTGGACGGGCATCCCCGTCACCAAGCTCATGGAAAGCGAAAAGGAAAAACTGCTCCATTTGGGCGATGAACTGCACAAGAGAGTCATCGGTCAAGACGAGGCTGTCACGGCGGTGAGCGAAGCGGTGTTGCGTTCTCGTGCGGGTATATCCGACGAAAACAGACCTATCGGCTCGTTCCTGTTCCTTGGTCCGACGGGCGTTGGCAAGACAGAACTTGCAAAGACGCTTGCATCCTATCTGTTTGACGACGAGCGCAATATCGTGCGTATCGACATGACGGAATATATGGAAAAATTCAGCGTATCTCGTCTTATCGGCGCACCTCCGGGATACGTGGGCTATGACGAAGGCGGTCAACTCACCGAGGCCGTGAGAAGAAAACCCTACTCTGTCGTGCTGTTTGACGAGATCGAAAAGGCGCACCCCGATGTGTTCAACATCTTGCTGCAAGTGCTTGACGACGGCAGAATCACCGACAGCCAAGGCAGAACGGTCAATTTCAAGAACACAATCATCATCATGACTTCCAACCTTGGCAGTAGCGTCATTCTCGACAACATCGATGATAAGGGCGAGATCAAACAACAAGCCAAAGACGAAATCGACGGACTGCTCAAACAAACTTTCCGTCCCGAGTTCTTGAACAGGCTTGACGACATCGTGTTCTTCACGCCGCTCACAAGAGAGAGTGTGTATAAGATCATCGACATCATGCTCGCAAAACTCTCATCGAGGCTCGACAAACAAAATCTCAAACTCGAAGTCACCCAAGCGGCAAAAGACCTTATCGTTGACGGCGGCTATGATGTGACCTTCGGCGCAAGACCGCTCAAACGTTATATCGAGAGCAATGTCGAAACCAAAGTGGCAAGAGCAATTCTCAAAGGCGACATGGACGAAGGCGACACCATCGTGGTTGACGCAAAAGACGGCGAAATCACCGTCACATCCAAACACTGATCAATACAATTTTCCCCCTTTCCAAACTGAAAAGCGCAGCGAATTTTCTCCGCCGCGCTTTTCTTTTTTGCTATTTCAAATCTAAATTTCGTGGTGACAATGCCGCATTGTCCTTGTCGGCGCATTGCCAAAAAAAATCGTCAGCTCATGCGTTGCAGGTGGGGCAAGGCGTAGGCGAAAAATTGCTTGTAGGCGTCGCATTTGTCGATGTCGATACGCTCGCGTTTGCAGCCGTTTTTGCAAAGGGCATAATATTTGCAAGCCTTGCATTTTTCGTCTATTTGCATGCTTTCTTTGATAAATTGCGTGGCGATCGGGTGCTTTGACAAGGCAAAAAAGTCCGTATCGTTGATATTGCCCATATCGTAGCAGTCCACGCAATAGAAGTCGCACGGATACACTTCGCCGTCGCCTTCGATGACAAATTGGTGGCAGCAATGCCCGTCCATGCCGCATTGCTCGGGGATCTCGTGGTGAGCAATGCGCACAAAATTGTCGAATTGGCGAATGGACGTATACTTGCCGTCCACAAAATCCTTCAAATACAGAGAGAAACACTTTTTCAAGAAATACGCATAGTCTTCACCGCTCATGACGTAGTTTTCTTCTTCGCTCGGAAACGGCGTTGAATACTCGCAAGCGGAAATCGGCTTGCCGTTTTGGTCAAGGCGCAAGGGTTTGAGCATGGGGATAAATTGAAGATGTCTAAAACCTTGCTTTTTGAAAAACGCGTAAATTCTGTCTATGCGTTGCGCCACTTGTTTTGTGAGAACGGTGAGAATGTTGAATTCCACTCCGTGTTTTTGCATAAGTTTTGCCGCCGCTAATACTCTTTGAAAAGTCGGCTCGCCGTTTGCGTCTATGCGGAGCGAATCGGCAATTTCGTCACCGTCAAGCGACAATCCCACAAGATATCCGCCGCGCTTGAAGATGCCGCACCACTCGTCGTCAATCAGCGTGCCGTTGGTCTGAATGCCGATATACACGGGGCATTTGCGCACGTTGAGTTCTCGTATGATTGCGTGCACGTTTTTGAAAAACTCCTTGCCGGCAATGAGCGGCTCGCCGCCTTGAAAGGACAACATCACCTTGTCGTCACCTGCAAAATCAAACGCCTTTTTCAAGATATTGCGCAAGGTGTCTTGGCTCATAATGCCGCGCGAAGGCATCTCTCTGTGGCTTGACAGATCGTTGTAAAAGCAGTATTTGCATCTCAAATTGCAATTTGACGATGCGGGTTTCATCATTATGCTTATGTTCATGATTTTGTTGTGATGTCGTGTATGTTATATATTTTTTCGGGCGCAAATAAAAAACTTTGTCATTGCGAGCGCAAGCGTGGCAATCTCGTGGAAACGAAACGACAAACTTTTTCTGCGCCCGATAAAGCTCTTGTTTTGTTCCCAACTCTACACAAGTTTTGCGTGTAAAACTCTAATGCAACTTTCCCCTTTCCTCATGTGTTTTCCCTATCACCGTTCCCCCCTTGCAAGGGAACCCACGGTGACCGCGTAGCGGGGGACAACACTCGGTCGATACATAACCAACGCCATTTCCCTTGTTATGCCACTTCGCCTGCGTGGCAGCTACGCGCCAGAACGCCACGCATTCTTGTACTTCACACACAAGGGCTACCGCACGTCAAAAACAAGCGAACTTGCGTGTAAGTAAGAAAGATGAAAGCGCAGTTTTTGGCGTGTGGGAAAAGGAACACAAAGACCAAAAGGCAAACGATTGCAACTTGTTGTAATCGTTGCAAAATGGGCTTGTGTGTGACGTAAGTCCGACGCTCGATTTGCTCGCCGCCGTTGTGGCTCGTGTTCCGTCTTCGAAGCTGCACATTCCGTTAATAAGTACGCTCCGAATAGGCTTTCGTTTTGGGCGCAATTATTAATTATTCATCGCAACTCGGCTCTTCGTCTAGGTCGCAAACGATGTCGTATTTGCAGCTTGCGCTCACGGCGTTGACGATTGCTTGTCTTGTGGCCTCCGCCGTTGCGGACTCGAGAATTGTGATGTTCACAACAGGTTTTACACCGCTTGCCATGCAAAACATCGTGTCGCCGTCATAGACGGTATGCACGGGGCGAATGGCTCTTGCCATGCCGTCATGGGATATGCTTGCAAGCCTGTTTGCATCCACTTTTGAAAGTTTTGCATCGGTGAGAATACAACCGATCGTGGTGTTTGTGCCAAGCAAGAGTTTTGCAAATTCACCGTTTGAAAGGCATTTTTCTGTGTCGATAAAGTTGCCGTTTTTGCCCTTTGCGCCGGCAATTATTTCGCCCGTTTCGTCAACAACGTCGCCCATTGCGTTGACAGCCACAACCGCCGTAATCGTAACGCCTGCCACCTTGACCGTCGCCGCGCCGATACCGCTCTTGCATGCGTTTTTTAGACCGCGTATTTTGCCTACGGTTGCGCCTTTTCCTGCTCCGATGTTGCCGAAATCGGGTGTTTTGTCTGCGTTTTTGCACGCATAAAGTCCGTATTGTGCGGTTGGATAGTGATATTCCTTTTGATTTAGATCATACAGCACCGCGCCGCAAACGATAGGCACGATCTTGCCCATGGTCTTGTAGCCTATGCCTTGATCTTTGAGATATTCCATGACGCCGCAAGTTGATGCAAGCCCGTATGCCGAGCCGCCCGAAAGCACGACCGCATTGATTTTTTGCATCATTTTTTCGTTGCGCAAAAGGTCCGTTTCTCTCGTCCCCGGCGCACCGCCACGACAATCGCAACCGCCCGTCGCTCCCTTTTTTGCAAGCAAAACGGTGACGCCCGTGAAGTCGTCCTGATAATGTCCTATCTTAAATCCGTATGGAATTGTAACGTTCATATTTGCCTCGTTCAGACGAGTTCGTCAATGCTAGTCTGTTTGTAGATTATAAATTTATCAAAGAAGTCCGCGACGTCCTTTTGCATCTCTTTTTCGCACCAATCGTAAAACACTTCGTGGCGCGCGCCGTCATAGAGATGCAGTTCGGTGTTGATGCCGTTGGCTTTGTACATTTTTTCGAGTTTTCGCACGCCTTTGCCCATTTCACCGACAGGGTCCGCATCACCGGAAAACATGCCGATTGCGGTTGCGGGATTGAGTTTTGCCTGCGCCTTTTTGCTGTACAATTTCGACGTCTCTTTCATCATATAATAGTCAAAATTGACGCTCATGCTCGTGTGCGAATACGGGTCCGCAAGCACTTGTTCTCTGCGTTCTCTCACGCTGTTTGCCCACTGCAACTTGCCTTCGTCGCCCTTGTACTTCTGCATATTGTCGCTCACCCAGTTGACGATACGCGGACGCCAGTTTCTTGCGACGAGCCAAATGGGGAACACCGCGATTTTGCCGAACGTGAACAGGGCGCGCATATGCCCCGAGCCGATGAGTGCGATTGCCTTGACGTCCGTGCCTTCCTGTGCAAACGCTTGCGAAAGGAAACTGCCGTAACTGTGCCCCATAAGGAACACGGGAAGGTCATAGCGGTCTTTGAGCCACTCTCTTATGAACAACTCGTCCTGAAGCGTCTTTTTGAAGATATTGCCCTTGTGTCTGCCGCGATTTTCGGGCGTTTCCGTCCTGCCGTGCGCACGATGGTCGTCTCCGAACACGACGTATCCGCGACTGTTGAGATACCTTGCAAATTCATCGTAACGGCCTGCGTGTTCACTCATGCCGTGAACGAGTTGAATGACAGCCTTTGGCGACTGAACGTCGTCCCAAAGATAGCAATACAATTCAGTGTTGTCAAAACTTTTGAGTTTGAACTCTCTCATATCGCACCCCGATAAAGTCTTATAATAGATTATTATAAATGCAAACGGATTTTTTTTCAATACCAAAAGCACGGCATTTCCCCTTATTTTTCGTTATTTTGCGACAAAAAGCGTTTTATAAGACGAGTTGCGTGACATAAACGGTTGTTCGGGCAATTTTTATCAATCGGTTGCAATGGAGAAAAGCCGTGTTATAATAAAGACATGAAAGTTGCAATCATTCTCAACTGCGGTACGCAGATCAAACGGAAAATCAACGCAGACAAAGTCATCGCATGCGACGGCGGCTTCAACGTTTGCCCCGTCGAACCGGACGTCATACTCGGCGATTTCGACTCCATGCAAAAGCCCGAAGGCGTGGATATTCCCATAGTGGAACACGACACGCACAAGAACGCCAGCGACGGAGAACTTGCCGTCTACTATGCAAAAGAAGAGTTGAATGCCGACGAGATTACGATATACGGAGTGACGGGTGGCCGCGTAGACCACGTGCTTTGCAATCTCGCAATCATGCGCCTTGCCCACACGCTCGGCATGAAAGTCAAAGCAGAAGAAGACGGACTCGACATTTATTACGTGGAAGGCAAATTCGATATGCCAACGCAAAAGGGAGAAACTATATCCATTCTCCCCTACGGCAGCAGCGCAATCGTCACCGACTCGAAAAATCTCGAATACCCGCTTGACGAACTCATGCTCAAATCCAACGACTCGCGCGGACTTAGCAACGTATCTCTCGGCGGAAAAGTCCATATCGACGTCAAAGCAGGCGGCGTTTTCGTCTTCCGCTATATCAAACGCTGACCGCTTGAAACGCTTCGTACAAAGCCGTAACGTTTTGGCAAATCGTGCTATTTTGGGAAAATAAAAATTTTTTGAGATTTTTTTCAAAATCGCCAATAAAACTCAATTGCCGATTGTATATAAGGTGTAAAACAATTCATCGTTTACACCCTTTCAAAAACCTTTCAAGCAAAAAAGCACGGCACGCCGTGCTTTTTTAACTTATAAATTCAAAATGATTTACATTTCACCGTTCAGCAAATCGTCGGCGGTTACGCCGAAAACGTCGCACAACGTGCGCAAACTCGAAATACCGGGCTCGGTCCTGCCCTGTTCCCAGTTTGCATAGCAACTTTCGACAACGCCCAAATGTACCGACACTTGCTTTTGTGTCATTCCCGTTTGCTTGCGCACGGCTTTCAAATTGTCACAGAATCTTTTATCCATATAAAGTATTATGTCGCAAAACTAGATAAAGTGTCTTTATGTTGGATAAAATATCTAGTAAAATATTATTTAATGATACTGTTTGTTGTTCGACTTGTATTGTGCGTATCCGAAGTTTCAAGGAATTATTACGGAAAATTCACTTGTGAAAATCGTATAATCGATTGCAATCGAAACGGACAACGTATCCGACGACGAATAAGCAGACAAAGAAACCGAATATATGTTTTATATCACTTTGAATTGTAAAAAATCTTGCTATCTCTCACCGACTCGCAACTGCAAATAAAAAACGACAAGCAAATCGCTTGCCGTTTTATTTTTGATATTTTACGTATTTTATCAGAAGATGTGAATCGTACCCGTCGTGTTGAGAATGAGCAAAACGACGTAGGCGATATATCCCGCAATGAGAATAACGCCCTGCCAACGCTTGAATTTGCCAAACACGAGCGCAGGAATAAGCGCAAAGCCCGCAACCGCAAGACAGAACGGAAAGTCTATCGTGAGCGATTGTGCGTCCACGGGAAGAGATCCGCCGCCGTTGCCCATGTTTATAAACGTGCAAAGCGGAAGAATGAGAGCCAAGTCGATAATATTTGCTCCGATGATGTTGCCCACCGACAAATCCGCTTTCTTCTTGACGATTGACGTGATTGCCGTGACCAGTTCGGGCAGCGACGTGCCGACTGCAAGAATTGTGACACCGATTATACCTTCGGGCACTTTCAACGCGCGAGCAAGTTCTGCACCGTTGTCGCTCATAAGTTGCGCGCCCACAAAGATTGCCGCCGCGCCGACAACAAACAAAACGATGTTTTTGCCGATGTCCTTCTTTTCTATCACCATGCCCGTCTTTTTGAGCGTGATCTTTCTGTCTTCTTGTTTTTGGAAATAATAGCGCAATATGCCGTTGCCGTGCTCGACGGGTTGGGCGGGTTCGAGCTTAGCATTTTCAAGCGCAAGCGCATTTGCGTGTTTCTTTGCGCTGATAAGGTTTTCGACAATGAATGCGACAAAGAACACAAGCACGATCACCGCATTCCACCAGGTAAATTCACCGCCCATTGCGCTCAACCCCCAAAGCACCGAAATGGTTGCGATGAGAATGATTGTTTTTGCCATAAAGTCCTTTCTGTTGAAAGACGGCGCGATAAACACGAGCGAAAACGCCATGATAAGCGCGATATTGCAGTTGACCGAGCCGACTGCATTGCCGATTGCCATAGCCGCCTGTCCTTCCGCCGCCGAAATGCTCGAGACGAGAATTTCGGGCAAAGTTGTTGCCACACTGACTATCGTTGCACCGATGATGAAAGTGGGGATTCCCGACACTTCCGCAATCCAACTTGCCGCATCAACGAACCAGTCGCCGCCTTTTACGACGAGAAGAATTCCGAGTGCAAGAAGCAGGATATATCCTGCCATGCTGTGTCCTTCCATCATGCCTAAAACAGATTGAACCATATTCAGCTCCCAAACGTGCAAATGCGCACCGCTATAAAATAACACTTTTTTCGTGCAAAGTCAATAGTCGCGCGCATAACGCGTGTGCGCGTAATTTTTAGATATGAAAAAACCGCCCTTTTGAGCGGTTTTTCGATTTGTAATCGTTTTATTCGCTGTCCGAAACAAATTCCATTTTGAAACGAAAGTTATCGGAATCGGACGCGCGCAACAAAGTACGCTTTATTCTTTGTCCGCCGCAGCAACGTCAACGCCTGCGTCTTCAATAAGTTTTTGTGCGCTTTGAAGTTGTTGCGCTTTGAGAAGGTCGCGAATTTCACGGAGAAGGTCGTCAGTGGTTTCGGGCTTCTCTGCTTCTGCTTTTGCAGCCGCTTCTGCCGCCGCCTGTTCTGCCGCTGCGTCACGAGCCGCCTTGATTGCGCGAAGTTCTTTCTTGGTTGCAATTTTGCCTTTGATTGTGGCTTTTTCTTCGGGAGTGAGCGATTCAATGAATTTTGTGTCACGTCTAAGTCCCGTAAATCCGCCGCGAACCATATTGATGAGCTTGACCATTGCAAAAAGCACAAGCGCGGTGATAAGGAAGTTGATTATCGCCATGATGAACGCGCCCCAGTCGATATACACTGATTTTGTCATATCCACGACAAATTCTACACCCTTTTTTGCACATTCCGCCGCTGTGAGACCGTCTGCGTTCTTTGCAACAAGCATGGTGATAAGACCTTGCAGGTCGCCCATAGGAATTGCGTTGATAAGCGGTTTGAAAATATTGTTGACAAGCGCGGTTACGATTGCGGTGAACGCTGCACCTATAATCATACCAACGGCAAGATCGACAACGTTGCCCTTTGTGATGAATGCCTTGAACTCTTTCAAGAGCTTAAATTCTGGCTTTTTGAATTTTTTCATAAGTCATCTCTCCTTTGTTGATAGCAAAATAATAAACCTTTTGGGAAGCAATAGTCAACGAATTTGCAAAACTGCGATACCTTCCATGCGATATTTCCGATATTTTTGGGATATTTGCAAAATATTGCGCCTTCAATTGACATATATCGCGCAAAAGGTTACAATACGTTTTGCTAGGGGTGCTGAAAGGCTGAGATGATACCCTTCAACTTGTGAGTTAATGCTCGCGTAAGGAAGCAACAACGAAAACGACGCAAGTCGTATCATATTTGCACCGACAAGTTCTCCTAAGCACACAAGGAGAACTTTTTTATGGATGTAAACGATTTGTACGACCTTCTCAAATTCGTCGTGCTTTATCTTGCAATCGGCATAGTTGCAGCGTTTATCGCAGTCGGTTTGCTCGTATGGTTTTTCAGACGCGAAAAATTCAACGACCTTAAAAAATACGGCGTCGGTATCGTCGTAGGTTTTGCGATGACGGTGCTCGTCGTTATGGCGTACGTCAAATCTCAATGCGAAGAAATGCAACCTATGCTTTTCTACCCAATTCTCGCAACGCTCATCGTCGCGGTTGTGGGCGCAATCGCTATGCTCGTATGCTCGCTTTTCAGCCAAAAGGCGTTCAAGATTTCGGGACTTGTCACGGGACTTTTGCTTCTGGGCGGATTCATCGCAACGATGGTTGAGATGTCAATCTACTACAAGGACGTAAAGGACTACTATCCCGGCGCAAATCTCGTCGGAATGATAGTGTCGGCAGTCGTGTTTATGGCACTTCTCGTGATCATGTGGTTTGTCGGCGACAAGCGTAAAGTCAACGACACGCGCGCTATCGTCTACGGCGCAATCTCGATTGCTCTCTCGTTTGCGCTCTCTTACGCTCGCTTGTTCAAACTGCCCCAAGGCGGCTCGATCACCTTTGCAAGCCTTTTGCCGCTTATGATTTACTGCTGCATGTTCGGCACTCGTCGCGGTCTTATCGTATGCACTCTTTACGGCGTACTTCAAGCGCTTCAAGACCCGTACATCATTCACCCGATGCAATTTTTGCTCGACTATCCGCTCGCTTTCGGTCTTATCGGCGTCAGCGGTATATTTATGGAAAAGGGCGTTTTCAAAAGCCATAAAGTCGTCGCATTCCTGCTCGGTGGCGTGATTGCGGTCATTCTCCGCTACGCTTGCCACGTATGCTCCGGCGTTTTCGCGTTTGCAGATTACGCAGACCTTGAAAAGTACGACACGGCAGTTGCTTACAGCATGGCGTACAACTCGTTTGCTTTCGTCGATATGGCAATCGCACTCGTTGCAGGCAGCGCATTGTTTGCTTCCAAGTCTTTCTCTGCGACAATGGTCGCTTCGGGCGACTTGAATAAGCCCGAACAAACAGAAGAACGACTCGTTGAAGAAGAACTTGACGACGTTGACCGCCAAATCATCGCAAATCAAGAAAGCCACGCCGAAACGCAAGCAAGCGATAACGACTCTCAAGATCAATCGGCAGACGAACAAGACAAATAATAATTGCAGATAGATTTGTTCAATCAAACAAAAAGACACGCAGATGCGTGCCTTTTTGTTTGTGATTTGTTGCTCGATTGTCGAAAATCAATGTCCGCGGTGATTCATCATGTCATACCAAATGCCCAAAAACGCGCCGTATGACGGGAAAATTCTTGTCTCGTCAATGTCGATGATGTAGGTGTCTGTAAGGCTGAAAATCTTTTTGCGCGCTTTCACCACCGGCGTTTTGTCATAGCCGCCCTGTCCGTCGGATATGAATGCTTTCATGTGGATCGGTCCGCACTTGATCTTGCAATCGAGATTGCCGTTGACCGTCTTTGCCTTCCTGAAAGAAAAGAAAGGCAATTTTTCGTTGATGGAAAACGCCTTTCTGCCGCTTGCGTCAGTGACGTCAAACCAGCTTGTGAAAATCTTCTTCAATTCCGCTTGCATACGCCCGAGGGGCGCGCCGCTTGCGTCAAACAACACGACGTTGTTCATGAAGCGGTCAAACTGTCTTTCCGCAAAGAAAACGACGTTGCCTTTCTCGTCGGTGATCTTAAATTTGTCGCCGATCGTCCAATACTTTTGTTTGATGATTATTTGCATATAAATCCCCTATTGCGAGCGTTGTATAGTGTCTGCTCACCTTCAATATATCATATTTTCATCGTTTTGACAATATCGGCTTTTTTCGGGCAATGCGCATACGCACGTGCACGAACGATTTTTGGGGATTATATTGATAATTTTTATACCGTTTTCAACTCGTTTTATCACTGCTCTGTCAACTCGGCATAGAGTTCTTTCACACGCTTTTTCAAGACGGGATGCATTTTGTTCGGGCAAAGTTCCACAAGCGGCGCAAGCACGAAATCTCTGTTTTGCATATCTATATGCGGCACGCAAAGATCGTCGTCTTCTACGATCTCGTCACCGTAAAAAACTATGTCTATATCAAGCGTTCTGTCCCCCCACCTTTCAAGGCGCACCCTGTCGCCGTCCTTTTCGATTGCGTTGATTGTCGCAAGCAATTCTTGCGGAGAATAGAGCGTCTCCGCCTTCACCGCACTGTTGACGAAATCGTTTTTTGCCACTCCGCCGTACGGCTTGGTGACGATACGCGCGCTCTCTTTGACGTTTCTGAAATTGTCGTCCGCAAGCAGTCTTTCCATTGCAAAATCAAGGTAGCCGCCCTTGTCGCCCATGCTTGAGCCAAGCGCGAGATACACCGTCTTCCACTCTCTTTCAACCCTTACGCCCGCATACTCGAAAACGCCGCTCATAGGCGCGTCAGGCTTTTTGACGGTGAGTTTCACCTTGCTTGCAAGCGGATATTTTTTGAGCAAAATCTCTGCCGCTCTTACCGCAAGAGTTTCGATAAGGTCAAAGCAGTTGTTTTCACAAAACGACTTTAAAGTCTTCTTTACGTCGCTATAACTTATGGTTTTTGTCAAATCGTCGCTTTCGGAGCATTGCGAAAAGTCCGTAAAAATCTCAGCCGTAAACAAAAATCTTTGCGGATTTATTTTCTCTTCGGGGTTAACTCCGTGACACGCTTTTACTTCAAAATCTTTGAGAATCACAACATCCATATTCACACCCTTTGCGTGCATTTTATAATCGCAACGTTTTCTTTCACGTCGTGTACGCGCACAAACAATACGCCCTGCTTGACCGCAAGCGCGGTGGAATCCAAAGTGGCGGACAAGCGAGAATCGACGTCGCCGCCGAACATGGATTTTCTTGACGTGCCAAGCAAGAACGGATACTCGTCAAAATCGTCCAACAGCTTGTCGTACCCCTTCAAAAGTTGCCAGTCTTCATCGTTGTTTTTGTTGAAGCCTATGCCGCCGTCAAGCAAGATTTTGTCCTTGTCAACGCCTTGGCATATCAATTTGTCAATCGCGTTTTGCAGCCCGATTTGCTTGTCGAGAAAAAGGTCTTTGATTTTGGTGTTTCGTCTGTTGTGCATAACGCAAACGCTCGCGCCCGTGTCGGCAAGAACGTTGATCATGCCGTCATATTGCAAACAACTCACATCGTTGATCATGTCCGCGCCCGCATCGATTGCCGCCTGCGCAACGTCGGGATAGAACGTGTCCACGCTTATGGGGATGTCGGGGAAAACTTCCCGTATTCCTTCAACGGCAGGCAAAACCCTTGCCATTTCTTCTATCGCGCTCACTTGCACGTTGCCCGGTCTTGTGGACTGTCCGCCGATGTCTATTATCTCTGCGCCTTGCTCGATAAATTTGCGCGCGGTTTCAACCGCATCGTGCGCGTGACGGCTGCCCGACCAAAAGCTGTCCGGGGTGACGTTGAGTATCGCCATAACGTGCGTACCCGTTGTGAAAACGCTGTCCCTAACCTTGAAATTGTATTGTCTTTGATATCTCATATCCGCTATTCTCTCTTATATTTTTTGTCAGTTTTGCGCCCATTTCGATAGGTGTTGCCCGGTGAACGCAATGTTTTTTGCGGTATAATTATGCAATCTTGCAAATCTCGCCAAAAACTATGCTCAAAAAGTTTGTTATGCTTTCCGTTCAGTCTTTCATTCCGATCTGAGAAAACAACATGGCTTTGACGCTGTCGGACACGTCGCCGCGCGTTGCGCTCGTAATCGTTTTCGAGCCGAATTTTTTCACTCCGCGCGCAGTCATGCACGTATGCTCGCCTTCGACCACTACGAAAACGCCCTTTGGAGAAAGCACGTCGAATATCGCGTCCGCAATCTCCGCGTTCATGCGCTCTTGCAGTTGCAATCGCCTTGCGTACACTTCAACCACTCTTGCAAGTTTTGAAAGTCCCACGACTTTGCCGTCGGGGATATATGCGATGTGCACTTTTCCGAAAAAAGGCATAAGATGATGCTCGCAAGTGGAAGAAAAATGAATGTCTTTTTCAATCACGACGTCGCTTCCGCTCTCGACGAAAGTCTTTGACAAATGCGCCTTTGCATCGTCGTGATAACCGCTCGTAAGTTCTTCGAGCATTCTCGCCACTCTGTCGGGAGTTTCTTTCAACCCGTCTCGCTCGGGATTTTCGCCTATTGCCTGCAAGATGTCTCGCACGGCATTCTGAATTTTAAGTTTGTCTGCGTCTGTCATAAACAACTCTTTATTTTTTTCGCACGCAAAGCGTAAGCTATCGTGCGGGATTTAGTTTTATAGTTAAAGCACCGAAAACAACGTCAACGAGCCGCACAAAATCACCACGTCACTATCCTTGTCGTCAAGCGCCGATTGCACTGCAAGTTTTATGTCGTCGCACTCGTCCGTTTGGCAGGGATAGCAAGACACAATCCCTTTCAGCTCGTCTTTGTCCATTGCTCTGGGACTGGGCGGAGTTATGCACGTAATCTTGTGCGCAAGGGGCGCAAGGATCTTGCAAATGCCCTTCACGTCCTTGTCTTTTAGGATGCCCAACACAAGATGAATTCGCTTGCCGACGAAATAAGTTTCTATTGCGTCTTTGAGCGTCATTGCGCCTTGCGGATTGTGCGATCCGTCAAAAACAAGCACTTTATCTTGCGGAACCGATATGTTAAAATTCTCTTTTGCGTTTTTGACAACTTCGAGGCGAGCATGCCACACGGCTTTTGCAAGACCCTTTTCCACTGCCGATTGCGGTATGTCCCAATGCTTGCGCCTTAGCGCGTCAACGGCGCAAAGAGCAATGGACGCGTTGACAAGTTGATGTTTGCCAAGCATGGATATAAAGTATTCTTTGCCGTCATAGACAAATTTTTGTCCCGACAAATCGCTTGAAACAAGTCTCGGCTCTTTTGCGATTTCCACAACGGGTGTAACATCGATACGTTTGCCGTCTTCCGTTCTGTACGGATGCAAAACGGCTTGCATGATCTCGTCAGATTGCTTGCAAGTGACGGCAACGTCACGTATGATTGCCGCCTTCTCGCTTGCGATTTGTCCGAGTGTATTGCCAAGAATTTGGCAATGGTCAAGCCCTATGGGCGTGATGACCGCAAGCTCTTTTCGGCGTATTACGTTGGTTGCGTCCCACCGTCCGCCAAGACCCGTTTCGAGCACGCAAACGTCACACTCTTTTTCATAAAACGCAAGGAACGCGACTGCGGTTTCGATCTCGAATGCGGTTGGCTGAAACTTGTCAAGACCAAAAGCCGCGCGGAGATTTTGTTCGTTCTCGATTGTTTCTCTGACAATCGTGAGATAGCGCGCAACGTCCTTATCTTCGAGCGGCTTGCCGTCTATGAGCCACCTTTCGTTGTAACAAAACACGGACGGTGAGTTGTACGTCCCCACTTTGTACCCCGCTTCTTTCAAAACGGACGTGAGATATGCCGTCACCGAGCCTTTGCCGTTTGTGCCGGCAACGTGTATGAATTTCAGTTTGTCGTCGGGATCGGACAATAACGTCAAAAGTTCGCGCATACGCTCTATTCCGTAATCCGAGCCCGCTCTCTCGATATTTTTGATGTAGTCCGTCGCTTCTTGATAGTTCAAAAAAAGTACCCCCTTCGGAAGCACTTTGCAAAAGCCGAAAAATCGGCAGATTGTGAAGTCTGGAGTGGATACCGCACCGCGAGTTTTCTCTTCGTCCGCTGACACCCCACGTTCATACGGCACTTAACGCGCAATATCCTACTACTTCCTGATTGGTATATTCATTTTATCACTATCCAACATCGTTGGCAACACAATACGGACATTTCTTGCCAGCAAATATTTTTTTGCCAAAATCGTCGCTATGCAAGGAACAAAATGTTGCATAAAAATACACTTTTTCAAGGTGAAAACGAATTTTTATTCATATCGCAAAAAAAATTATTGCGCATATCGCCAACCGGTATTATACTAAACTAAAACAGAACAAAAATAGGAAAGGAGAAAAATATGTTAGCATTTTGTTTGGGAGCGCACGAGTTTCATCTCGACGACCCGATTATGTACGTACTTTACGGCATAGTGTTGGCTTTTATAATCGCGCTGTGTCTATACTATATGCTCTCGGCAATAAAACGCGCAAAAGAGCTGGGCATAGACAAAGCAAAGGTCAAGAAAGTCATTTCCACATCCGCCTCGTTCTCGGTGTTGCCGGGGCTTGGCATCGCACTGGGAGTTGTGATCCTTGCAGGCACACTGGGCATCGCCTTCCCTGCGATACGCCTATCCGTCGTCGGCTCGTTGCAATACGAAACGCAGATGGCAGACGGCACGGCAACGGCGATTGCAGGCTCGATGAACGCGCTCATCGACAAGGGCATGACGGCTGAGGATTTTGCAACGATTGCAATGATCATGACAATCGCCATTTGCTCGGGCGGCGTTGAAACTCTTATCTTCTACCGCCGCTTGCAGCCGAAAATCGGCAAACTGCTCACCAAGACCGCGTCCACGGGCAAGAAAGGCGGCATCAACATCGGCGATCTCGTGTTTCAAGCGATGTTTATCGGCATGGTCATCGGCTATCTTGCAATGAGCATAGGCACGCTCACAAAAGCGGTGCAATTTGTGGACAGCTACTACAACTTCATCGCCGTGCTTGTGGCAATGGGCGTGATGTACCTTTGCGAGATTCTCATCAACAAGGCAGGCTGGAAGTGGCTTGACAGTTTTGCAACGCCCGTGTCCATGCTTGTTGCGATGATAGTTGTGGGCGTGATAAGCTATTGCGCTCACAAATACGGCTGGGCATTGTCGCCAAAAGCCACCGAAACGGCGCAAGCCGCCACGCAAGCCGCAATAGGTTTGATTGCATAAGGAGGCGCGCTATGAAGAAAGAAAGAATCAGAGTGGCAAACGACTACAATCTCAAAAATCACATAATCGGCAAGATTTGGATGGCATTCGCGCTTGCGATATTCTTCGCCGTGCCGACAACCATTTGTCTGTACTACGGCGTAAAACCCAACATGGCGGTCATGGCGTCGCCGGCGGTGTTCATCCCCTTTGCAATCAACTTCTTGTCGGGCGTTGCAGAGCCTATTCTGTACGCGCCGATGCTTGGCACAAACAGTGCGTATCTTGCGTTCATCACAGGCAACTTGTCCAACTTGAAAATACCTTGCGTGGTCAAGGCTCAGGAAATTTGCGGCACGAAACTCGGCACGGAAGAAAACGAAGTGGTGGCAACGCTCTCGGTTGCCGTCAGCACGCTTGTGACAACCGTGATCGTGGCGGTGTTTGTGCTTGTGCTTGCTTTTAGCAACTTGCAAGACGTGTTCACACGCAACAAGTGGATCACACCCGCATTCACATGCGTTGTGTACGCGCTTTTCGGCTCGCTCGGCGGCAAATACGTCATCAAAAACATCAAACTCGCCGCCCTGCCCCTTGCATGCATAGTGGTGCTGTCCGTGATACTGGGCTTTTGCAAAGTCGATCCCGGCTCTGCGTACTTGTTTGTGGGCATCGCGCTTGCGGCTCTGTTTGCAGGCTTGCAAATCGCAAGAGAGAAGAAAAAACAAAAAGCACAACAGGAAACCGACCGCCTTTCTCAAATCGCAAACGAAGAAATTACGATAAATCCGCAAGATAGCGAATCGGAAAACGAAAATTGCCAAAGCGCAGAAAGCATTCCGGGCGAAAGCGAAAAGCAACTTGAAGAAGAAATCGCAATAGAAACGTCAGAAGACGTTGACAGCGTAGACTGACGAAAACGCTTATTAAAAAGCACGCAACCGCGTGCTTTTTTTTGTTGCGCTTTTTCAAGCGTTCGTCACATAAAATCATACCCTGCGATTTTTGCTTGTTATAGTTATAAATAAGTGTTATAATACTTTATCATAATATCCTAAAATCGTCCAAAAGGAGAAATATGGAAATTGTCATCAGCGGTCTCGGATCTGTGGGCACGACTCTTATGCAGGAACTTGTCGACGAAGGTCACAACATCGTGGTCATCGACATCAACGCGCAAAAAATCGAAAACGCAGTCAACAAATTTGACGTAAAAGGCGTCATCGGCAACGGCGCGAGCGCAAGCGTGCTTAAAGAAGCGGGCGTGCAACACTCCGACCTTTTCATAGGCGCGACCAACCACGACGAACTGAATATACTCTGCTGCATCATCGCAAAAAAACTCGGTGCAAAGAAGACTATTGCGCGTGCGTCCAAGCCCGAATATCTCGACCTTTTCAAAAACGAAGGAGATTTGGGATTGAGCCTTATGGTCAATCCGCAATACGAAGCGGCACTCGAAATAAGCCGTATGCTCCGCTTCCCCAGCGCAATCAAGGTGAACGAATTCAGCAACGGCAAAGTCGAACTCGTCGAATTTCTCGTGTCGGAAGACTCTCCGCTCGTGGGACTTCCGCTCAAAAAACTCGGCAGCGTATTCAAAGAGAAAGTGCTTATCTGTGCGGCGCAAAGAGACGACAAAGCAATCATTCCGACGGGAGATTTTGTCATTCAGGCAGGCGACAGATTGTTCGTCACCGCAACGATGAAACACATCTCTCTATTCTTCAAACATCTCGGTTGGAACAGACAGGCAAAAGACGCAATCATCGTGGGCGGCTCAACGACTGCGTATTATCTTTGCAAGGAACTCGACAAAATCGGTATTCACGCAAAACTCATTGAAAAAGACCCGCAAAAAGCGTCTATATTCTCCGAAGACTTCAAGAAAATCAACGTCATTTTGGGCGACGGCACCGATCAGGAACTTCTTCTCGAAGAAGGACTTGCCACCACAGACGCTTTCGTCGCGCTTGCCAATATGGACGAGCAAAACATCATTATGAGTATGTTTGCAACATCGCAGGATGTGCCGAAAGTCATCACCAAAATCGACCAACTCGGCTATTACGATATGTTGCAAAAGAGTGGCATTTACAGCGCGGTGTCCACAAAAACGTCCACTACCGACCGTATTATCCGCTTCGTAAGACTCATAGGCAACGCACAAGGCAGCACCGTAAAACGCGTGTTCCACATCATTGACGACACCACCGAGATTCTCGAATTCGAAGCGAAAGAAAACTTCAAACGTTTCGACGTGCCCATCCAACAGCTCAATCTCAAAAAACATTTGCTCGTTGCGGGCATCATCCGCAAGGGCGAATTGATAACCCCGTCCGGGCAAGACGTGATAAAACTCGGCGACAACGTGATAATCGTCACGCTTGAAGAAGGTCTTGACGACTTGAAAGACATTCTCGATTTCTAAGGAGAAAGTATGAATTTTCGTTTGATGACGTTCGTATTGGGCGAGATTGCCATTATCATCGGTGCGCTGATGTGCATACCGCTTTTTATGGCTATCGGCATGCACGAAGACACCACCATTCTTGCGTTCGGCATAGCGGTCGGCGTATGTCTCGTAATCGGCATCGTAGGCATCCTCGTAAGACCGCCCAAAGACAAACGCGATATGCGTTCCACAAGCGGCTTTGCAATGTGCGGTCTTTTCTGGATATTCATTGCGCTCATCAGTGCGATACCGTTCAGAGTTTCGGGCTATATCCCCAACTATATCGACGCGCTTTTCGAGACGGTTTCGGGCTACACCACAACGGGATCGAGCATTCTCACCAACGTTGAGGCTTTGCCCAAATCTTTGCTGTTTTGGCGTGCTTTCACCCAATTTATCGGCGGCATGGGCGTGCTTGTGTTTGTCATCGCGCTCATTCCCAAAAACGACAAAATGTCCACCGCTCTTGCAAAAGCGGAAGTTCCCGGCCCGCAATTCGGAAAACTGGTGAGCAAACTGCGTTTCACTTCGATGATTCTTTACGCAATCTACGTCGTGCTTACGCTCATACTCGTCTGCATACTTTGCGGTCTTAAAATGCCTGTATTCGACAGTTTCTGCACAGCGTTTTCCACAGCGTCTACGGGCGGTTTTTCGGTGCGAAACGCAAGTATTGCCGCATACAATTCTCCGGGCATAGAGGCAACGCTCACCGTGTTTATGCTTCTTTTCTCGGTCAACTTCAACGTCTATTATCTCATCATCGCAGGTCACTTCTTCAAGGCGGTGAAAAACGAAGAACTCGGTTGGTTCTTCGGCATATACCTTAGTGCAGTTGCAATTATAATAACGAATCTTTGCGTGAGCGGCGGCTACACCTTTGTCAATGCACTTAGAGATGTCACCTTCAACGTTGCGTCATTGATAAGCACGTCGGGCTTCGGCACTGCCGATTTTACAAAATGGCCCGTGCTTAGTCAGGTCATATTGTTGTTTGCAATGTGCGTGGGCGGTTGCGCAGGTTCGACAGCAGGCGGACTTAAAATATCGCGTGTTGCGATGCTGACCAAATCTTCAATTCTCAACATCAAAAAAACTCTCTCTCCGCGCTCTGTTTACACCGTAAAAATGGACGGCAAACCTATTGACGACGTGACTTTGAGAAACGTGCAAAGTTTCTTCCTTATTTATGTAATCGTCATCATAATATCAACTTTTCTCGTTTCGATAGGTCAGCCGCTAAACGGCGAATATAGCAGTTTTTCAACCAACTTCTCAGCCGTTATCGCATGTTTCAACAACATAGGTCCCGGCATCGGCGCAGTGGGGCCGACGGGCAACTTTGCGGGATACAATATCTTTGCAAAACTCGTGCTTTGCTTCGATATGCTTCTCGGTCGTCTTGAAATATTCCCCATTCTTCTTCTCTTCACTCCGAACTCTTGGAAGAAGGCGCAAAACAAGATTCACGGCGCAAAGAAACGCACGATAAGAAAAATCGTCAAGAAATACAGCAGTCGAGAACTTGAAAGAGACTCACTCGAAAACGAAAGTGACGACCAAGTCGAAGCCGAAAACTCAGAAAACGTCTTTGCGGAAGAAAGGATACCTAAAAAAGACGAACGCAACGACTGAAACACAAATTGCCGCTCAAAAGGCGGAAAGTAAAACATAAAGGGGCAATACTATGGACGAAAACTTCAACGTCGAAAACGTCGCGGAAACCGCCGTCGAAGACGAAACGGTTCAAGCCGAACAAAAAATCATACACGTTGACAAGTCAAAACGCATATTTGACATCGTGTATCTTGCGCTTTGCAGTGCGTTTATGCTTGTCATGTGGTGCACGGGCTACAATTTTCTGCCGCTCATTGCAGACATACTCGGCATAGTCGCAGGCGTGCTTGTTTTTGCAAGACTGCTTTCAAAAAAGAACGTCGGGCTTTATCTGTGGATTTCCTATATCGTCTGCATGTGCGGACTTTTCGTGTATTTTCTCATATGGGGCGCGGAAAGTTTCGGGAAGAATCTCTGGTACAATTTCGTGCTCGTTCTCTTCCCCGTTCTGCTTGCGACTTTCGTGTACGTTGCCGACAAACTCGTGAAGAAACAACTTGCACTTCGCGTGACTTGCGCAGTGTGTGCGTTCCTTATGGCAGGCACGGCGATTATCAACGTATTTTTCTACAATCTGCGCTTGCGCCCGACTTGCGAGAGTTTGCAACAAGGCCACGACGATTATCTCAAAAGCGTTGCCGACAAGTATTCGACAAACTCGAATTCTCCCAACGTTCTCGTGATTTTGATGGACGATATGGCGTACAGCGACATATCCGCATACAGTTATCTCGGAAGCGACAAAGCAACTATAAACACCCCCAACATCGACTCAATAGCGGACGGCGGCATTATGATGGACAACTTCTATTCCGCCTCACCCGTGTGCTCTCCGTCAAGATTTTCCATTCTCACCGGCAGATACTCTTCGCGCGGATATCTCGACAACGTCGTATTCCCAAGCGATATTATGTCAAATCCGTGGTCTCCCACGCACTTTCTTAACCCCTATCAATTCCTTTGCAACGTCGACGGAATTCTCGGCGACGAAATCACTTTTGCGGAAGTTTTGCAGGCGGCAGGATACAACACGGGCTGCATAGGCAAATGGAATCTCGGCGACTACGGTCAATACCTGCCGACAAATCAGGGATTCGATTATTTCTACGGCAGTTATTACGTCAACGACATGACGCCGTACAACTGGGTGGAAGACAAAGTTGACGAAAACGGCAACTTCACAAGCAAAGAAGTGCGCACTCACAAGGAAAATCTCGACCAATCGGACAGCACGAGACTTCTCACCGCGCAAATGCTCAACTTCATCGAAGCGTCCGTTGAAAAGAACGAAAAATTCCTTGCGTATTACACGACGCCGTGGCCGCACTTCCCCATTTACTCCAACAACGACGGAAGCGGCAAGGGCAACACCGCCGACGATACGTATATCGACTGCCTCGAAGAGTTTGACAAGTACCTTGGCGACGTGCTCAACTATTTGAAAAACACGCCCGATCCCAATGGTTCAGGCTCGCTTTATGACAACACGCTTGTCGTGTTCACATCCGACAACGGTCCCGGCCGCGAAGGCGTCACCGGCGATATGCGCGGCAGAAAGAACACCACTTTTGAAGGCGGCATGAAAGTGCCTATCATCGCAAGCTATCCCAACGGCAATCTCGGTCAAGGCAGCGCAATCGCAAGCGAAACGTACGAGTATTATCAATGGACAAACAACGCCGACCGCACCGATGAAGGCAACGTCGCAAACAAGAAAAAGTCGGAACTCGCAACCGTAGGCACGACAAAGCATATCGACGCGAGCAGCATGAACTTTGACCTTTTCAACACGATTCTCCGCTATTGCGGCATTACGGGCGGAGACGGCAAAGTGTATCTGCCCACCGACCGCATAATCGACGGCGCGGACTTGTACGACTTGTGGCAGGCAAACGTCCCCACTTCCACGCGCGTGCACGACAAACTCTTCTATCTCAAAAAAGGCAAATGTCAGGCTGTGCAAATGGCTGTCGAAGTGAACGGCAAAGTGTACGACTTCAAATATTTCGACAAGGTGCGCACGGAAAACTCCGCATTCATCGACCAGGTATACAAAAACTATCTGTTCAACCTTGACACAGACCCTGCGGAAGGTTATTCCGTATCCAAAGACCTTCCCGAAGTTGCCGCTCTTCTCAACGCCGAACTTAAAGCGTTCAGAGACGAAATGAAGACCAATCGTCGCGGCATAATCAAATAATCAATCGAATAATAACGCAAAAACGGACTTGAGTTTCAAGTCCGTTTTTATTATTCTTTTCGTCGCCGTATTATAATTTGCAAATTGCCAAACGTGACGGCATCTGCGATTTTTACTATACGCGGTAAAATCCGCTTTCGATGCAATTTTTGTATACACGAGTTCAAGTGTTATTCACAAAAGTGCCAACTGCCACATTCCCACTGCGTAAAGCGCAATGTCAACGAGCGCAAGGAGCGGAAAGAACACTGCAAAGTACCGGTGTTTCGTTTTGTGACGGAACACGAGCATTCCGAGCGTAGAGCCGACTGCTCCGAAAAGTATCGCAAATGCGAAAAGCGTCGCTTCCTTTATGCGCCACTCCCCTTTCTTTGCTTTTGCCTTGTCCACGCCCATAAGCGTGAAGCCTATGATTGACATAATTGCTATTAAGCAGGTGATTATTATCTGATATACGTTCATCGTAGGTTTTCCAAAAGCAAGGCGTTGCCTTAGATATATTCGTTTCTAGATAAAAATATCGGGCGCAATTTTGCGCCCGAATACTTTTTAGTTTTGCAAAATTATTCTTGCGTAAGATAATCGCGGCAAGCGTCTTCGAGTGCTCTGCAAATCGCAAACGCGTCGTCAAGATCTTTTCCGCGCACGATTACGCCGTGATGTGCCATAAAGCACGCAGGTGCGTCACCGATTGCCGCGGCAACGTTCTTGACGAGACCGCTCGTACCGGGAAGCGCAGGCTTTGCACAAGGAATTTCTTTGCCGAGAATGTCCTGATACTTTTCGGGAACGGGCATTGCCTTGTTCATTGCTGCAAGAATGCAACCGTAGAACGGGTGCGTGTGAATGCTTGCATTGATGCCGTCGCCTTTTGAAAGAAGAATTGCGTGAATACCCTTTTCGCTGGTGGCTTTGTTCGTGCCCGTCCATTCGAGAGACTGCATATCGACTTTTGCCATTTGCTCGGGTTGAAGCATGACGTAGTCGATACCCGACGGCGTTGCGAGCATAAATTTGGCGTCGAGTCTGACGGCAATGTTGCCCCACGTGCCTTGAACGAGATTTTCGTCGAGCAGTCTCACGCCTGCGTCTTTGATGTCTTGCGCAATTTTCTTTTCTTCGTCGGTCACGACTGCGGTTTGTCTTTCTTCTTTCTTTTCTTCCGAGCCCGTTTCCACCGCCTTTTGTTGCTTTTGGTTGGTCTTGGAATATTTGAGTTTGAACACGACGTGTTCAAGGAAAGCGTAAAAAGCGTTCATATGATCGGTGCCGCCTTTGCTTTCCGCAAGAATTTCCGCGTTGCAAGCCTTGTCAAGCACGAGAGTTGCCGTGAACACTTCGTCAAGCGTGCGTCCCGTGACAACCGCGCCTGCGTCGGGAAGCAAACATACGTTGCGTTGTCCCGAGAGTGCCGCCACTACGTCAGACGCAACGTTCTTTGCCGCGCATTTGATTGACGTGCCGCACACTTGTGCCAAATCGTCGAGAATGGGCATAAGCATCTTTCTCTTGGACGAGAAAGCCACGGTGCTATCACTATCCACGATAGCCGCCGCGCCTGCGTTCTTGTCTTGACGCACCGCACAATAAAGAATGACCGCCGCCGCTCTGAAATTGCCTTCGAGCGTCTCGATGTTCTTGTCGTTGACGAAAGTCAAATCTTCTTCTTTGACGTTTTCATAATCTATTTTGGGATTTGTGATGACGATGCCGTCGTCTTGTTTGACTGCGATATAACCCGATTGCAGATATTTCTTTTCTGCGAGCATGCGTGCGTACTTATTGACGTTTGCAACAATCAATTCGTTCATGATGTGTTCTCCTTATGCGACAAAAAACATATATATTATTGCCGTTACGCTTATTATATCAAACGTTGCGAAAAATGCAACATAAAAAACGTCGGCGCATTAGTGCGCCGACGAATTTATTATTTCTTCTTTTCGAATCTTGTCGGGTCTTCGCACTTGACCACCGTCTTGAACACGTTGTCGAAACGACGGAGTGCTTCGTCGATGATTTCGTCGGTGTCTGCCATCGAAGTGTAAAGACGGCTACCTGCCAACGTAACGATGCCGTTTGCCATATACGCCGCACCCATTTGTTCCATAGCAACTTTTCTTCTGAGCATTTCGGGTTTCTTCTTGAGCATCGGGATGATCGAGCCGAGCAAACTCATATTGCTGAAATCGTAACTCATTGCGCCCGTGCATTCAAGGTGAACGATGCTGCCCTGATTGTATACGACGTACGGAAGATTGTATTTCTTGACGAGTTGTTTGAGACCTGCCGCGAGACGATCGCCTGCACGACCGGCTTTTTCGCAAGCGTTGTTCTTTTCGATTTCGCAGATTGCAAGATATCCTGCGTAAGAGCTCAAGGGGTTTGCCGCGAGAGTGCCTCCGACGTACGCTTTCTTGCCCATACCTGCAAGACCTGCAGCCATGAGAGAAACGTATTCGCGCTTGCCGCCTACGCCGCCTGCCGACGGATAACCGCCTGCGACGATTTTGCCGAACACCGTAAGGTCGGGATACATATCTCTACCGGTGCCTTGGCGTTTAAATTTGACGACTTTTCCGTTTTCGAGTTTCTTGTCGTCGACAATCCAGGGTTTACCGTTAAGGAAGACGGGCGTGTCGTCCACTTTGTAGCCGTAATTTTCTTCAAAGAAGTAACCTGCCGCGCCGTGAATACCGACTCTAAAGCCCGTGACGACTTCGTCGAAGATAAAGAGTGCGCCGTATTTCTTTGCAAGAATTCTTGCTTTAAGGTTGTAGTCCATGTCGATGGGACGAGTGCCCGATTCGGGACCGACAGGTTCGACGATGACAGCCGCCGTGCCGCCGCGCATCTTGTTCTTGCGAAGCATTTCTTCGAGCATCTTGATGTCGTTGGGACGCACTTCGTCGGTCTTGCCGTAAGAGCCGGGGATGCCGTGAGATTCAAGGAATTGACGGCTTCCGGGAATCTTCAATCCGTAAACCATTTGATCGGACCAGCCGTGATATGCGCCGCCGACTTTGATGACGCGTTTATGCTTGGTTGCGCAACGTGCCACACGAATTGCCGCCATGACGGATTCCGTGCCCGAGCCGAGCATACGGAACATTTCGCACGCAGGCATCAATTCGTTGATTTTCTTTGCAAGAAGGAGTTCGCCTTCATGGAAAAGACCGGTTACGGGGCCGCAGTTGTTGAGCAATTCAAACACTTTTTCTCTGACGGGTTCAAAGTTGCTGCCGAGAATGGTCGGACCGCCTGCCTGAAGGAAATCAATGTATTCGTTGCCGTCACGGTCATAAAGATAAGCACCTGCCGCTTTTTCCATGCACATGGGGAACGGATAGTTGAAAGCAAGGTTGTGTTGTACGCCGCCGGGGATGTACTTCTTTGCTTCCGTCGTGATTTCTTTGGACTTTGCACACTTTGTATTGAAATGATCGAGAATTTGTTTGAGAGCGTCTTCCGATACGCAATAAATCGGTTGACTCGTCAAGTTCTTCAATTCCGCATTGATTTGCTTTGCGTCTTCCCATTTGGAAATGCCGTAGCCGTTTGCCATAATTCGCCTCCGTTATTTTTTGATAATTATTGTAATCAAATTACATTATAATTATATCATAAACGCGCGTATTGTAAATATCAAAAGTAACCGAGAAAACAATACAAATCGGCAATATTGTACTATACGAAACACAAAAATATGATTTGCAAATACCGTTTTTGGTGAAAAGAAACGATACATCTGTATATTAAACGATACAAAAATAGCGGTTTCAACCTTAATTTTATCAAAAGATGCCCAATCTAGAGACAAAAAACGAAAAATGTATTGCATTGAACATTTTTTTACTTTATAATGTGTGCATAACCTTAAGGAGGTTCATGTATGAACAAAACAGAGTTTATCAAAGCAGTAGCAGCAAAAGCAGACCTTTCCATCAAAGACGCAACGGCAGCAGTCGACGCATACACCCAAGTCATCGCAGAAGCATTGAAAGCAGGCGACAAGGTTGCAATCGCAAATTTCGCATCTTACGAAATCAAAGAAAAAGCGGAAAGACAAGGTTTCAATCCCCTTACCAAGCAACCCATCACCATCGCAGCAAGCAAAGCACCTGTCGTCAAATTCGGCAAAGCGTTCAAGGACCTTTTCAACTAATACTTTGATATAATTAAGAACGATAAAAAATCACCGCATCCGCGGTGATTTTTTTAATTAATAATGAACAAAAGCCGTCATTGCGGCAACGGCATCGCTTGCGTGCAAGCAACGCCGAGAGCCGCATTAGGCTTATTGTTCTGCTAACCGCGCCGAAAATCTTTGCTATCAGTTCAGTCACGGACAAAAACTCCTGCCGCAGTTTCGCAAGATTGTCGGCTTGGTGTATTCGATTTGGTGGGACACCCACACCCGATTTGGAAGTATCGGTAAAATTCAAAATTTCCGTGTCATCCTGAGCTTGTCGAAGGATCTAGCGTAGCGTAAAAGGGCTATATTGAGATGAAGAGCAAGGAAAAGCCACGCTCAATAGCGCATTTGTAAAAACGAAATAAATAGATAAAGAACAAGGAAACACCCATCCGAAACAAAACCCAATCACACTTTTTATCTCTCTCGTAAAAGTGCGATAGTGAGATGAAGAGCAAGAAAAAGCCACGCTCACGGCAACCCTAATGTACTATGCGTACATGAGTTGGCAGCTCGGGTCTTTGCCCTTGTTCTCACTATATGTTTTAGTTAAAAACGAAATAAATAGATAAAGAACAAGAAAACACCCATCCGAAACAAAACCCAACGTACATTTAGTACGTGATTTTGGAGCGGATGGGCGTTGACGCAGTTATTTGCTATTTAGTTCGTTTTTACTCGGAGCGGAGTGCAATCGCAGGATCTTTCTTCGCCGCAATTCTGGACGGTATGAATCCTGCAAACATACTGAGAAGAATGCTGATTGCAAACATCAAAAGACATTGCCACCATGAGATATGCATAAGTCCGCTGATTTTGAAGATAGTCTTCAAGATTGCGCTGATGGCAAAGGAGAAACCGACGGAGATGATGACACCGATGAGTCCGGAATATCCGCCGAGTATTGCGGATTCGGCAAGGAAGACGCGCGATATGTCTTTCTTTCTTGCGCCGATTGAACGGAGCACGCCGATTTCCTTTCTGCGTTCGAGAACAGACGTGTATATGATGATTGCAATCATTATTGTGGACACGATGAGCGAGATTGCCGCAAACGCTACGAGAACGCCGGTGATGGTGTTGACCATTGTGTTGACAAAACTCATTATCGTGGACAAACTGTCGCCATAACTAACCTTTGAGCCGGTCTCTTTGTTGTATTGGTCGATGAACGCCACAATCTTCTCTTTTGCTTCGAACGACGAGCAATAGAACTCAATGGACGTCGGTTCTTCGAGATTTGCAACGCCGAGTTTTCTCATGATTGCAAGGTTCGTGTTGCTGTCCGTGCTGAAACTAATTCTGTCGCCTGCAAGCACTTTGACCGGCGAGCCGTTGGTCGTCGAATAGTCGAAGTTGATAGGACTCTTGTAATAATCGTCGCTTTCTTCGTCTGCTGCCGCTTTGAGTGCGTTCATTCTGACAACAGCTTCGTTTTTGCTCGCGCGTTCGATAAGGAGTTGCGTGAGTGCGGGCATATAACCGACAACGCCGTTTATTGACGTAACGCTGACGCCTTCTTTGGGACGAATGACGCCGACTACTTTGATGTTGACAGGATCTCTCGAATCAATCCATTTCTTGTTTTGTTCGGCGTGATTGTGCCCTGTCCAGGTCTTGTCCGCAATGCCGTCTCCGTCTGTGTCAACCCACTTCTCTTCCGCGTCTTCTTCAAGATAATCCGCGTCCGCAAGAACCTTGTATTCAAGACTCAAAAGTTCTTCGACCGACGTTTTATATTCTGCCCAGTGTGAGTCCATAATCGCTTTGATGACGTCGTCTTGCGATTGAAGACCGAGCATGAAGAGTTGATAGTCAAGAAGTTGGTTGCTTTTGTCCACCACGACAACGACTTCCGTTGCGCTTGTCGGCCAGCGAGAATCATTTCCGACGAGTTCGTATTGAGATTCGAGAAGTTTTTGGTTGGAAGACATTTCCGCCCAAGAATTCATCATCGAGCCGCCGCTTGTGGTGAACTTTTCGAGCATTTTGTTGAGCGGCAAGCCGCCGATGTCCAAATTTTTGATGTTGTCGGGAAGCATATTGAGCACCGAACTCATCGTCTCGGTGTACGGACTGACCTTCATATAACGCTCTGCCGCCGCTTTTGCTTCTTCGAGCGTTGCGTCGGGATTCTTTTGCATATAGTCGGACACGAGTTTTTCGTTGTGCGGGTCTTCCTTGAATGCGTTGAAACTTACTCCGTAGTTGTACTTGACGGTTGCAAGCGAATCGTCGAAGTTTTCGTCAATATACTTTTTGAGTTGCACCAAATCGTTTTCGGCAAGAAGCGTGCTGAGTTGGCTTACGACTTTGCCGAGCATCTTTGCGGTGTAGATTTCGTCTGTGTTGGGGTTTGACGGTCTCTCTTCGTCATTGTTCATCAGCATTGAAAGAATCGCCGAGGGGTCGGTGTTGGTCTTGCCTATCGTGAGCGGATAAGTCGAAAGCGCGCTTTCTTCAAGCCCCCTGACGTAACCCGCAGCACCGTTTGACAACGACAAAACGAGAATGATACCGATTATGCCGATAGAACCGGCAATCGAAGTCAGAAGAGTGCGTCCTTTCTTTGCAAGCAAGTTGTTCCAAGACAAACTGATTGCCGTTGAAAGTTTCATCGCGCACTTGTCCGCTTTTTTGTATTTCAGGAATCTTTCGCGGAAAGTTTTTTTCTTTTTAGGTTCTTCCGTTTTCTTCTCGACTATTTCTACGACTTCCTTTTCGGAAAGTTCGCCGGCAACATCGTCTCTTTCGACTTCTTCGACAACTTCTTCAACGACGTTTTCACCGAGTCTGCATTCAAGTTCTTCAAGTTCGTCTTTAGAATCGTAAGGCATAGAGTCGCCAACGACTTCACCGTCTTTCAGGTACACGATACGTGTGCTGTATTCTTCCGCAAGCGAAGGATTGTGCGTGACCATGACGACGAGTCTGTCTTCTGCCACTTCTTTCAACAAATCCATGACTTGAATGCCCGATTCACTGTCGAGTGCGCCCGTCGGTTCGTCCGCGAGAATGATTTCGGGATTGTTGACGAGTGCTCTTGCGATTGCGACTCTCTGCATTTGTCCGCCTGAAAGTTGGTTGGGTTTCTTGCTTGCCTGAGAAGCGAGACCGACCTTGTCGAGTGCTTCGAGCGCGCGACGTTTTCTTTCTTCTTTCTCAACGCCTGCAAGAGTCAGACTCATTGCGACGTTTTTGAGAATATTCATGTGCGGAATAAGGTTGTAAGATTGGAAAACGAAACCGATACGGCGATTTCTGTACGTATCCCAGTCGACGTCGTCAAAGTCCTTAGTGGACACGCCGTCTATTTGAATATCGCCGCTCGTGTAACGGTCAAGACCGCCGATAATGTTCAGAAGCGTCGTCTTTCCGCAGCCGGAAGGCCCCAAAATAGAGACGAATTCGTTCTTTCTGAACTCGATTGAAACATTATTTAACGCAAGGACTTTTTCTTCGTCCTTCTCGATGACGTACTCTTTTGTTATATCTATCAGTTTAAGCATGATGCTCCATATTCAATATATTGTTGTATTTGGCATGTATTGACAAAACGGCGAAACCCTGCCATAAAGGTGACCCGTCGTAAGTCCTGAAAATGCAAACTCCCAGCCGAATATCTTCGTTTTGCAAGCGCACGAAAGCGTGAAAATCGCTCAAAAATCATACGCGAAATAAGACTCACATTATCAATACTTTTATATATTTTATCATACAATACACAAAAAAGATAGCACTTTTATCAAAAAAATCGACAAATCAACAAATATGTCGTTTTTCATACAATTGATAAAAATCGCAATTTATTCGAAAAACTCACTAAACAGTATATGTTTGAAAATATTTTTACACCATATTCGATTTTTACAAATAAAAAATTGTGAATTTAATAGTTTTAAGGTTAAAAAAAGAAAAATGCGCGTTTTTGAAAGCAAAATAATCCTATCGCACAAAAAAAGTAACGCTATATTCTCCCATGCTAAAATAAGCGGATTTTCTTTGCCGATTCGGTGTCAATCGCATAATGATACTTTGATAATATCGATTGGACAAAAAAATCGATAGCAGATTAAAGACACGAAAAGTGTACCATATCCGACTATTTGACTTTGCGATTATCAGCCACAAACACTATTCGTGTATTTAGCCTGTAACGTTACGCCGTTTTATATTTAAGTTAATTAGAACACTATTCGTGCATTTACATTGCGATAATTGTCGATTTTGGGACAAATATGGCATAATAAAACACTATTCGTGTATTTTAAGCGTTTTCAAATATGTTTTTCTATCGTCGGGAATTCTGTAACTTTCGATTGCTTTCTGAATGCTTTTGTTATGCACCCACACGTCGAGTTTTTTCTCTTCAATGACTTTTATAGCGTCATCCCATTGTTTGATAAGTGCAAAACTCATATACCAAGCAACCGCCATATCAATGTAATACTCTCCACATTTGACTTCGAGCACTTTTTCCATTTTGTCGATTGAATAATCTTCGTCGAGAAAATGGCGCATTGCATTGACTATGCCGAAACGGGCCGTATATGTTTCGTCCGACTTCAACCACTTGCAAATCTCCTTCCAAAGTTCGTCTTTGTGTTTTTCAAAAACTTTCGGAGCAAAAACGTCGCAAACCGCCCAGTTATCGACAAACGGCAAAAATTCGTTGGTTTCTTTAAGTGCAACGACAAAATTCTTCTCACTTGCAACAATAAGTGCGTGCAGCACGTTTTCGTCGTAATAGGTGTGCGGAAGTTCTGAAAGAAAACTTTCTCTTTCGTTTAATGCGAAGTTCTCGTCGCAAAGAAGCGTCTTTGCAATTTTTCTCATTGTAGGCATTCTCACCCCGATTATACTTTCGGGATTAACCGTCGGAATCAACGCACTGTGAAAACTTTTATACTTCGGATCTGCGTTTTCAAATAGAAGATTTAATACTTTTTCCATATCTCAAAAATCATTCGCCGTTCGCGCGTCGTTATAAAAAATATAAATGCAAATTATATCGTCACAATTTGCACGCAATTTAAACTTCACAATACGCACGTCACAAATCGCACTTAATTATATGTTCGAGCAAAGCCCCACATCCTTCAACAATATCATCGTAAGTCACGTCAAAGTTGCCGGTCCACCACGGATCAGCGATGTCTCTCGGATTTTTTGCAAAATCGAGCAGACGACACACTTTCGCGTCTTCTCCGAGAATTCTGCGCATTGCAATCAGATTGCGCTCTTCCATCCCGACAAAATAATCGTATCGGATTTTATCCGACGAACAAAGCCTTGCCGCTCTATGATTGAGAACGGGCACGGACTCTTCTCTCAATTTTTTCACGACAGGCGGATAAATCGGATTGCCAATTTCTTCCGACGACGTTGCGCTTGAGTAAACGGATATTTCGTTTTGCAATCCGCGTTTTGCAATCATATCGGACATCACGCACTCAGCCATAGGCGAGCGGCAGATATTGCCGAGACACACGAACATTATCTTAATCATATCAGCACTCGAATACGAACGACAACGGTCCGTCCTGCTCCTGTTCGATGTACATATGCGCCCCGAAAACACCGTTCTTGACGACGATGCCTTGCTGCCTGATTTTCTCCGTCACACGAACGTACAATTCTCTAGCCCTGTCGGGAAGTTCCGCATGTCCGAAATCGGGGCGATTTCCCGTCCCCTTTCCAAGCGTTCCCGCAAGCGAAAACTGCGATACGAGAAGTATCTCTCCGCCCGCCTGGGTTATGTCGAGATTCATCTTGTCGTTGTCGTCTCTGAACACTCTGAGTTTTGCGATTTTTCTCGCAAGATAATCCGCTTGCTCCTCCGTGTCGCCTTTCTGAATCCCCAAGAATATGGTAAGTCCGCTCGGGATTTCGCTTATAAGTTGTCCGTCGACAAACAGTTTCGATCTGAACGTACGCTGTATCAATGCTCGCATATTATTCTCCGTATCGACGTTTTATCAACGCAAAACGCACGATAAACCGCAGATTTGCGCAATATATGTCAATTTGTTATTTCACTATGTTTTGTTTTGTTCTCTATAAAAAGCGGCTTGTTTCACCGAGTTTGACCGTCTTTCTTCGGCGGTGGCGAAGCAAGATATTGATAGAAATTGCATTCGAGCTCGCTGTTGTAAAGTTTTCTCACCTTGTCCGCTCTGCGACCGAAATACTTTTCAAAACCGCGATATGACGTTATTGCATACACGCACCATTCGTCGAGTTTTGCCGTGACTCTTCCAAAATCTCTGTACAAAGTTTTCAGTTCGTCTTCTTTCATAAGTCTCTCACCGTACGGCGGATTTGTGATTATCACGCCGTGAGCATACTTTGACGAAAGGTTTCGCATATCCTGAACCTGAAAGTGTATATTGTCCTTAACCCCTGCGCGCTCCGCGTGTTTCAAGGCAAGTTTTATGGCGTCTTTATTTATGTCGAAACCGCTTATGCGCAGTTGTCTGTCGCGTTTTATGCGCTGCTCGGCTTCGTCTTGCACCTTTTCACGCACTTTGGGCGCATTTACAAACTGCTCGCAAGCAAAATTTCTGTTCATACCGGGCGCAATGTCGAGACCTATAAGGCTTGCTTCAACAGGTATCGTGCCCGAGCCGCAAAACGGATCTATAAGCACTCTTTCGGGATTCCATACGGACAGTTGAATCATTGCGGCGGCAAGAGTTTCACGAATGGGTGCTTCGCCAAGGTACGTGCGGTATCCGCGCTTGTGCAGACCTTCTCCCGACGTATCGAGCGTCACCGTCACGATGTCGTCAACGATTGCCGCTTCTATACAATACGGTGCGCCGCTCTCGTCGAAAGTGCCGTTATACACGGTAGAAAGTTTTGAAATAATTGCTTTTTTCACGACGCTTTGCACCGCACTCAAAGCAAACAGTTTGCTCTTTACGCTCTTTGCGTCAACGATTATTCTTGCGTCTCTTGTCAAAACGTCCTGCCAACGTATAGAAAATATTCCGTCAAACAATTCGTCGAAAGTCTCCGCTTTGAACTTTGCAAGCACGATGCGAACGCGGTTTGCGCTACGCAAAAAAACGTTTGCGCGCAAGACGTCTTCAAACGTTCCTTCAAACTCTATTCTTCCGAGATTTGCGCCGCTAGGCTCGTATCCCAGACGGACAAGTTCTCTTTTCACGACGGCTTCGATTCCGCTTGCCGAAGCGACTTCGATATTAAGTTTTCCGAAAAATATACTGTCCATATATTCTCACAATCCGAAGTTTACACTTCGGTTTCGCATATATTAAATCTCGTTTTACGATTATTTTGATTTTCTCAACGATTTATTATATCCTTTATCACTTCGCTTGCAAGCACCATTCCGGCAATTGCAGGCGCAAAACTTATGCTCCCCGGGATATGTCTTCCGTTTTCGCACGGCGTGTTTTCGGGAATGATCGGTTCTTCTTTAGAATATACGACTTTAAGGCGTTTCACACCGCGTTTTTTGAGTTCTCGTCGCATCACCTTTGCAAGCGGACAAACACTTGTCTTATACACGTCGGCAACTTCAAAATTCGTGCCGAGTTTATTGCCCGTGCCCATACACGAGATTATATCTACACCGAGAGATTTTGCTCTCGTTATCAACTCGAGTTTTGCGCTCACCGTGTCGATTGCGTCTACTATATAATCAAAGTCGGCAAGCGGAACTCTCTCTTGTGTATCGGCATTGAAAAATAAATCGTACTCTATCGTTTTGCACTCGGGATTTATTGATTTTATTCTTTCGACGGCAACCTGCGTTTTGCGTCTTCCAACAGTCTCTCTCGTCGACAAAATCTGTCTATTGAGATTGCTCACGGAAAAAACGTCGTTGTCAAGAACGGCAATCGTACCGACGCCCGCCCTTGCAAGCGCTTCCACAACGTATCCGCCCACTCCGCCGACGCCGCACACCAAAACGCGCGCGTTTTTGAGTGCGTTCACTTTGTCTCCGATGAGCATTTCCGTTCTCGTATACAGATCTTCCATAAAAGCCTTCCGTTTTTCTTTTATAGGCTTATTTTACTACACATCCGAAGATAAATCAACTCCGCCGCCACGCTTGAAAACGCAAACTTTTATCAAGCGTTAATTTGCTATCGTATTGTTTTGTTTTTTTCTGCGACAACACCGCATATTTTTGCATTTCGCTTTTGGTGTCTTGCGGACAAAATCGAAAACCGAAAATCATATATAAAAAACGCAATAGAAAAATATATCCTTCAAAAAGGTAAACAACGTTTGACATCAACACGATAAGTGTATTATTATATATGCGTAAGAAGGAACTAAATATATGTTGCACAGTTGTTTTCCCGAAAGATTAAAATCTCTGCGTCAAGAGAAAAACATGCTCCAACAAGATTTGGCGGAGCATCTCAAAGTGTCAAAATCCACCATTTCAGGCTGGGAAGTGGGCAGAAACCAACCCGACTACGACACGTTGATTGAACTCAGCATTTTCTTCGGCGTATCCGTAGACTATCTTATCGGGCGCCGAAACTACTGACAAAAAAACACGAAACGCGGAGTTATCTCGGCGTTTTATTTTTGCTTTTATCACCATAGACATTCGCAAAAGATAAAACGACGCTTTCATTCCCTTGCGGTTTTAAGCGCATAATGCCCTATCGACAACGGTGCCGAAAGAAAAAACATAATTCTCTATTCCGCAAACGACATAAAAAACGCAGTCACAGACTGCGTTTTCGTTTTATCGTTTTCATTTGTCGAAACAAAGTTACCATAAATTGCAAACGTGAACGGTGCGTTCACTTCAAGATATCTTTAAGGAATTGTCCCGTATAGCTCTTTTCTACCTTTGCAACTTCTTCAGGCGTGCCCTGAGCAACTATCGTGCCACCCTTGTCGCCGCCGTCAGGTCCCAGATCGACAATATAATCGGCAACTTTCACAACGTCGAGATTGTGTTCGATGACGACCACCGTGTTGCCCTGCTCGACGAGCCTGTCAAGAATCGTGATGAGTTTTGCAACGTCGTGCGTATGAAGTCCCGTCGTGGGCTCGTCGAGAATATATACGGTTTTGCCGGTGGATCTGCGCGAAAGTTCGGTTGCAAGTTTGACGCGTTGCGCCTCGCCGCCGCTCAAAGTCGTTGACGATTGCCCGAGTTTTACGTAGCCGAGTCCCACGTCGTTGAGCGTTTTGATTTTGTTCTTGATTTTCGGAATGTTTGCAAAGAACTCGGTTGCTTCTTCGATTGTCATATCCAGCACTTCGCTGATATCTTTGCCTTTATATCTCACTTCCAGCGTTTCGCGGTTGTATCTTGCGCCCTTGCACACTTCACACGGCACGTAAATATCCGGCAAAAAATGCATTTCGATTTTGATTATACCGTCGCCGCCGCAGTGTTCGCAACGTCCGCCGTTGACGTTGAACGAGAATCTGCCTGCCGTATACCCCCTTGCCTTCGAGTCGGGAAGCGTGGCAAAAAGTTCTCTTATATCGCCGAAAACTCCCGTGTACGTTGCAGGGTTGGAGCGCGGAGTTCTGCCGATTGGGCTTTGGTCTATGCAAATGACCTTATCGACGTTTTCGATGCCTTCGATAGAATCGAAATTGCCGAGCGTATTTCTCGCGCGCATAAGAGAGTTTGAAAGCGCGGGATAAAGCACTTCGTTGACAAAAGACGATTTGCCGCTGCCCGACACGCCTGTTACGCATGTGAACGTACCAAGCGGTATGCTCACGTCGATATTTTTGAGATTGTTCTGTTTTGCGCCTTTGACGGTGATGAAATTCCCGTTGCCCTTTCTTCTTGCGATAGGCACGGGGATTGCGAGTTCTCCGCTTAGGTATTTACCGGTTATACTGTCCTTGCTTGCCATGATGTCGTCAACCGTGCCGCATGCCACGACTTTTCCGCCGTGTATGCCTGCCCCCACACCTATATCGACGATATAATCGGCGTTTCGAATGGTCTCTTCATCGTGTTCGACGACGATGAGCGTATTGCCCAAATCACGCAAATTCTTGAGAGATTGCAAAAGGCGTTGATTGTCCTTTTGGTGCAAACCTATGCTCGGTTCGTCGAGAATGTACAGCACGCCCGTAAGTCCGCTGCCTATTTGCGTTGCAAGACGGATACGTTGCGACTCGCCACCGCTGAGCGTTGCCGCCGAGCGCGAAAGCGTGAGATAATCGAGCCCTACGTTGATGAGAAAGTCAAGGCGCGCACATATCTCTTTGACGATTCTGTCCGCAATTAGATGTTGCGTGTGCGTGAGCGTAAATCCTCCCATAAACTCTTTGAGATTTGCAACGGACATTTCGGTGAGTTCAAAGATATTCTTGCCGTCTATCGTAACCGCAAGCGCTTCGGGTTTCAGTCGTTTTCCGCCGCACTTTGAGCAAGGCACTTCTTTCATATATTTGGCAATCTCGTTTTTCACCATCTCGCTGTCGGTGTCGTTGTAGCGGCGCATAAGATTTTTTGCCACGCCTTCGTAACTTGCGTGATAGAAACCGCTGAACGTGCGCGAGTTGTATTCCATAGGGATACGATCTCCGTCGTTGCCGTAGAAAATGATGTCGAGAACGTTTTGCGGCAAATCTTTGAGCGGAGTATCCATAGAAAATCCGTATGCCTGCGAAAGCGCGCGGAATTGCATTTGAGACATGTGCCCGGCGTCCCAACCGCTGACCTTTATCGCACCGTCTTTGAGCGATTTATTCCAGTCGGTGACGAGCAGATTGACGTCTATTTCGTTGCGAAAACCAAGACCGCCGCACTCGGGGCATGCGCCGTACGGATTGTTGAACGAGAAAAGTCTCGGAGTGAGTTCTTCAAAAGACAACTCGCAATCGGGGCAAGCGTACTTTGTGGAGTAAAGCACTTCTTCTCCGTCAAAATCGGCAATCACAAGCCCTTCGGACAATTTTATCGCACTTTCGATTGCGTCCGAAATACGTCTTTGCGCGCCGTCCTTGACGACGATACGGTCGATGACGACGCTTATCGTGTGCTTAATGTTTTTGTCAAGCGCAATCTCTTCGTCCAGAGTGTAATTGACTCCGTCCACGCGCACACGCACGTATCCTGCGCGTTTAAGTTGTTCAAGTTCCTTGCGGTATTCGCCCTTTCTGCCACGAACGATAGGTGCGAGAAGTTGAAGTTTCACGCCCGTGCGTTCCATGATTCTGTCGCATATCTGGTCAACCGTCTGACGCTCTATCTCTCTGCCGCATTTCGGACAATGGGGAGTGCCGACTCTCGCAAACAAGAGTCGTAAATAGTCGTATATTTCGGTGACTGTACCAACGGTTGAGCGCGGATTGTGCGAAGTGGTTTTTTGGTCTATTGAAACTGCGGGAGAAAGCCCTTCGATGTAGTCAACGTCGGGTTTTTGCATCTGCCCCAAAAACATGCGCGCGTAACTTGAAAGGCTCTCGACGTATCTTCTCTGTCCTTCCGCAAAGATAGTGTCGAAAGCAAGCGACGATTTGCCGCTTCCGGAAAGTCCCGTGAACACCACGAGTTTGTCGCGCGGTATCTCGACGTCGATGTTTTTGAGATTGTTTTCTCTTGCGCCTTTTACGAAAATCTTGTCCATATATCGTTCTTCTTTTTCGTTTTTCTCTATGTATTAAGTCTTTGTATTTTCCGTATTTTGTTGCGTGTGGGCGCCCTGCATTTTCCGCAAATCGTAATTCTTCTATGCGGACGACTGCAAGACTTAACTAAACTTTTTGATTTGTTTTTTAAGTTCGTTCATCTCGTCGCGAAGTGCAATCGCCTTTTCGAAATCAAGCCTTTCTGCCGCAACCGACATAAGCCCTTTGAGGCGTTCAACTTCCTTAATCATGTCTTTAACGCTCAAATTCTCTTTCTTAACTTCCTTTTTGGTGATTTCAAGAGAATTCTTTATCGTGCTGACAACGGTCTTGGGCACTATGCCGTGAGCCTTGTTGTACTCGTCCTGAATCTTTCTTCTGCGCATGGTTTCGTCATAGGCTCTTTGCATGCTTTGCGTCATCGTATCCGCATACATGACGACTCTGCCTTTGTCGTTTCTTGCCGCACGACCGATAGTCTGAATGAGTGCCGATTCGCTTCTCAAAAAGCCTTCCTTGTCTGCGTCGAGAATCGCAACGAGTTGCACTTCGGGAAGGTCGAGACCTTCTCTTAAAAGATTTATCCCCACAAGCACGTCAAAGTCGCCCTCTCTGAGTCCGCGCACGATGTCGATACGTTCGAGCGTGTCTATATCCGAGTGCATATAGCGCACCTTTATGCCCACTTCTTTGAGATAATCGGTGAGATTTTCCGCCATCTTTTTGGTGAGCGTCGTGACGAGCACTCTGCCCTTATCTTTGACGACTTTGTTTATTTCTCCGATAAGGTCGTCGATTTGTCCTTCGATAGGCTTGATTTCTATCTCGGGGTCGAGAAGCCCGGTCGGCCTTATGATTTGCTCCGCAACCAAATCCGCTCTGTCGAGTTCGTATTGTGCGGGCGTTGCCGACATACACACGATTTGGCGTATACGTGCGTCGAATTCTTCAAACCTGAGCGGCCTGTTGTCGTACGCGGACGGAAGACGGAAACCGTATTCCACGAGATTGTCCTTTCTTGCTCTGTCGCCGTTGTACATTGCTCGTATTTGCGGAATTGTCATGTGGCTTTCGTCAATGAACGTGACAAAGTCTTTGCCGAAGAAGTCAAGAAGCGTGTACGGTGCTTGTCCCGGTTGTCTGCCGTCGAAATAGCGCGAATAGTTCTCTATGCCGCTGCAATAGCCGACTTCTCTTATCATCTCCACGTCGTAGTTGACTCTCTCGTCGATACGTTGTGCTTCGATGAGCTTGCCGCGTTCTTCAAAATACTTGACTCGCTCGGCTTTGTCGTGAAGAATACGCTTCAGAATCGCTTCTTTGTCACCGCTGATGACGTATTGCGTGGCAGGGAAAATGAGCGTATGTTTGAGTTCGTTGAGCACTTTGCTCGTCGTGCCGTCTATCTCGCAAATGCGGTCAACCGTATCTCCGAACATCTCGACGCGCACCGCAACTTCGCTCGAAGTGGACGGAAAAATATCTATCGTATCTCCGCGCATTCTAAACGTAGAACGCACAAAGTCCACGTCTGCTCGCTTGTATTGAATGTCAACAAGACGTCTTGCAAGTTCGTCACGGTCTATTTCGTCACCTTCACGCAAAGATATTGCGCTCTCAAAATAGTCCGTCGGCGCGCCCAAACCGTATATGCACGACACGCTCGCAACCACTATCGTGTCCTGTCTTTCGCAAAGGGAAGCGGTGGCGGAGTTTCGCAACTTGTCTATCTCTTCGTTGACGGCAAGGTCTTTTTCGATATAAGTGTCCGTGCGCGGAATGTAGGCTTCGGGCTGATAATAGTCGTAATAAGAAACGAAAAACTCAACCCTGTTCTTCGGGAAAAACTCTCGAAGTTCGTTGCAAAGTTGAGCGGCAAGCGTTTTGTTGTGCGCTATGACGAGCGTAGGTTTTTGGATTTGAGCAATAATATTTGCCATAGTAAAAGTTTTGCCCGAGCCGGTGACGCCAAGCAAAACTTCCGTGTTGAAACCGTCTTTCAATCCTTCGACGATTTTTTTTATAGCCTGCGGTTGATCCCCCGTAGGTTTGTACTTGCTGACAAGTTCAAATTCCATTATCCGCCTATGAGTTTTCCGACGAGATATCTTATGCCCACACCTATGAGCGCGGTCACGACGCTGAGCCCCAAAGTGAGCATTATTTTGAGTGCGAGATTAGACTTGAATGCATGCTCGACGCGTGCAAACTGCAAACCTTTTTTTTGCATATTGATGCAGTATACCAACTCGCCTTTCTTGTCAGAGCGTATCACGTCAAAATACTCGTCGATTTCGAGATTGCGCAACGTCTGATCGAGTTCGTCTTCTTCAAAGGGTATATCGAGCGGTATCTTTTCGAGAATATCGATAGGCGAAAGCAGGCAAGACCCGTTCTGTCTTTCCGCTTCCTGATACACGATTCTCATAACCGCCTTTTCCTTTTTTGTCAACACGTGTTGACGGTCGATTTGAACAGTTGCCATATCTCACCAAATATATCTTAAATCTTCAGTGTTTTCAATTTTCGACATTTTATAATGCGATTTCGCACCGATAAACGTCGTTTTACGCCATTATTACGAATTTTATGATAAGTGCCGTTATCGTCGCAACTATACCGCTGCCTATAAACGAACCGAGAAGTGCCGAAAAGAAAGTCACGCCTTTGTCTGCAACTTTTGCGAGCTTGTCATCACTGCTTTTTTTCTTGCCTTTCTTCTCTTTTTGCTCTTCAACAGGCTGTTCCGGTGCTACGACTTCCGCTTGTTGAAGTTTCGCTCTTTCGTCAATGCGCTTGATGACGAGAAGGCAATATTCGTCGGGTGTGAAGTACTTGACGGTGATGTATTCTCTGTCTTTCAGTTCGCGAATAATTGCGGACAATTGCACCTTTGTGAGCGCAATTTCTTTGGGCATTCTGTCGATGATTTCATCGGCTTCCACAATCTTATACACGTCGTTTTCACCCGCAATCGAGCGAATGACGTCATACACCGTTTGACATTCGAGATTGAGCATAACCGTCTCCTTATTGTTTCTAAAATAATATCATATTATAATAAATATAGCAATATTTTTTTAAACTCTCAACGGAATTGTTGATTTTGAAATGTGATGAAAGAGTTGTCAAAAAGCGCATAGTGCGGCACTTATACACGCACTCTGCCCATTCAGAGCGTACTTGTAAACGGAATGTGCATATTCGAAGTGAGCGTTCGCAAGGCGAACGCCGAGATAAGCGCCGAGCAAGACGGTTGTACGAGAATGCGTGGCACAGTGTTGCGCAAGCCGCCACGCAGGCGAAGTGGCATAATGAATGTACGATACCTATCTATGCGAGTGCCGACTTCCCCTCTTCGAGCGATGTGTAGCTAAAAAGAGAAAGCACTATGTTCGAGAAGTAGGGGAAAGCCCGAAGGGAAGGGGTAATGTTGCATTAAAGTTTCACCCCTACACCACTTGTAGAGATGAAAAACAAAGCAAAAACTTATCGGGCGAAAAGAAGATTGCGCCTTGCGGCTGGATGTTTCGACGAGCTCAACATGACAATATGGAAAAATTTGTCATTTGCGCCCGTAACGACCACTCATTCAGAACGCACAAATCTACGTGATTTTGGGGCAAGCAGTGCCTGACGAAGTTCACGTTTCTATATAATGACCGCGATATTGAGATGAAGAGCGCGAAAAAGCCCATTGAACAGCAACCCTAATGTGCTATGCGCACATGAGTTGATGGACAAGGGGCTTTGCCAAAGCTATTCGCTCAATAGCGCGGTCATCGGAAGGCGTTGTAAATGGAATTGATAGCCTTCTCATAATCAAACGTATCTACACCGACTATGATGTTGAGTTCAGATGAGCCTTGGTCTATCATGCGGATGTTGATGTTGTTGTCGGCAAGTGCGGAAAACAGGGTTGCGGCAGTGCCGAGACGAGAAGCCATGTTGTGTCCGACGGTTGCGATGAGCGAAAGTCCGCTGTGTATCTCGATGTTGTCGGCGTTGATGGATTCTTGCAAAGAAGCAAGCACCTTTTGCATTTTGCCGGCGATGTATTCGTCACGAATGACGACGGAAAGCGTGTCGATACCGCTCGGAACGTGCTCGAAAGATATGCCTTCGAATTCGAGAACGGAAAGCACTTTTCTGCCAAAACCTATCTCGGAATTCATCATATCTTTTTCGACGTTGATGATTGTGAATCCTTTTTTGCCGGCGATACCTGTGATGACCTTTTTGTTTTTTGGCAGATTCTTTTCGGACACGATCATAGTGCCGGGATAAGACGGATTGAACGTATTTTTGATGTTTATGGGAATTCCTACGCTGCGGACGGGAAAAATCGACTCGGGATGAAGCACTTCCGCGCCCATATACGCAAGTTCGCGAAGTTCGCGATAACTGAGATAATCAATTATTTCGGGATCGTCGACTATACGCGGATCTGCGGTGAGAAAGCCGTCAACGTCCGTCCAGTTTTCATAAATATCCGCTCCGACGGCACGCGCAACGAGTGCGCCGGTGATGTCCGATCCGCCGCGTGAAAACGTGGTTATTTCACCGTTCTGATTCGTGCCGTAAAAACCAGGTATGACGGCATATTCGACGTTTTCAAGACGTTTTTTTATAAGGTCGAGCGAATAATGCATCTGCAATTTTTCGCCGTTGAATTTGATTATGTCGGCAGTGTCGACAAACTCGTATCCGAGTTTTTTTGAAAGCACGAGCGCAGAGAGATACTCTCCCCTTGACGCCGCATAGTCTGCGGTTTTGCTCGATTCGATGCCTAACTTGATCTTGTCGAGAACATCGTCGATTGCAACGTCGACGCCGAGACTTTCCACTATGTCTTCAAAGCGTTTTCTCACCACTTTGAATGTCTCGTCGCAGTTGCCTTTTTCAACGCACTCGGCATAGCAAGCGTACAAAGCGTCGGTGACTTTCACGTCCGTTTTGTTTCTCTTGCCCGGTGCGGACACGACGATATATCGTCTGTCGGGCTCTTGTTTTATTATATCAACGACGCGCGATATAGTCTCGCCGTTCGCCATTGACGTTCCTCCGAATTTACAAACTTTCATATTTTGCCTTTTCGCCATTATATGTAATTACAAAGAAAGCGTGACTCACTTTATGAGTTTTGCTTCGAAATAATATCTCTTTTCTTCCGCTTCGCCCATAGAGAACGCTTTTCTGCACAGCGTGCCGTTTTCAAGCACGTAGCCGAAGAGTTCTTCTTTCTTTATCTTTGGCATTACGATTGCCACACCGTCGTTTTCTTTTGCAACGCATTGAAGATGTTCTATGCCGTGTATGTAGTCGACTTTGCACTCCGCATGCGATTTGAGATAATCGTCGATTGCGCCTTGAATATCCTTGATTGCTTTTGCGCCGTTGCCGTCAACGGAGATTTTTCTCTCTCCGTCTTTTGAAAAGACTTTCACGGATTGCGTGCCGTGCAAATTGCTTGCAAGATACTCGCAAAAATCGTCGCCTGCGCCGAATACAAAACGGTGTATCGGCTCAAAAACTATGCCGTCATCGTGCAGGTTTTCAATCTCGCAAAGTGCAAATCTGGCAGGATGAACTGCCTTTTGTGCATCGGTTAACCCTTGTTTTATGCGATTCCAGTGTGCTTGCGCGGTTGCGAGAGAGTGGTTGCCGTCACCGACTGCAAAGATGAAGTCGTTGCTTTCCTGCCCGTACAGATTTTGCACGGATTGATAGTATTTTTCAAACTCTTTTGCGACTTCGTTTGCGTCGATGCGGTATCCTTCGAGATGTCCGCCGCCCATATTCAAATCGAAATCGTAGATTTTTTCAAGTCCTTCTCTTCTTGCCCAAAGCCCTTCTACGACGCTCTTTTTTCTGTCGTCGATGAGAAGCATTATATGCGGCAATTCGAGCGGAGCATTTTCGCGTATGGCAAGTCTTGGCGGGATTCTGTCGAGAACTACGCCTTCCGTCGAACGTATAAACGCATGGGACGGGTGCGTGAAGCAATAATCTTCAAGGTCGACAGCACACACGACGCCGAGACGAGATACGCCGCTTGCAGTCGTTCTTTTCATCACGACGCAACTGTTTTCAAGCGTGCGGAACACACCGCCCGTCAGATACTCGTTCATCGTCGCATTGATGTTTTCTATGCGTTCCTGTTTGTCGTCGTCTTCGAGATAAACTTCGGGAAACACGAGTTTCAGCGTGCTTGGCGCGTCTGAGACGAATTCTTCCAGTTTTTTCCAGTATCCGCGCTCCGACGTGAATTGGTCGCACGCCACGACAGACCATTTTTTATGGTTGCAGTCTTTTGGAATAAGTATATTTGTTGCCTTTATCGTATTCATTAGTCAAATCTTCCGTTCTTTCTTATTTTGCTTGCAAACTTGCTCTTTCTGCGTCCTTGATGCGCTTCTCTCAAAGCGATTGCCGTCGGAGAAATGCCGTACGCTTCTTCGATTTCGTCTTTGAGTTTGTCCATTGTCATATAGCGTTTGATTTCGCCGTGTTTGACGACAGAAATTATCCCCGTCTCTTCACTTACGACGATTGACAAAACGTCGGTGTCTTCCGTGATGCCGATTGCCGCACGGTGACGAGTGCCCATTTCTTTGTTGACGTTGCGTTGCGTGAGAGTCAAAAAACAACCTGCCGCAATGATTTTGTTGCCGCGCACGATAACCGCACCGTCGTGAAGGGGGGCTTTTGTGTTGAATATGCTTTCAAAAAGCGGAGCGGACAACGTTGCGTTGAGTCTTGTGCCGGTGTCGAGAATGTTGTCGTGAATGTCGCCCGCGCTGTCGATAATGATGATTGCGCCGACGTCTTGTTTTGCCATATCCTGACATGCGGTGAGAATTTCCGCCGTGGCGTCTCTGAGTTCGTCGTCGCTGTTGTGCGTTTCAAATCCTTTCGCGGTGGAGACTTTTTGGAAGATGTTCTTCAAATCGTTCTGATACACCACGCACGCAGCAACGATGTCAAATATGACGACAAGGTGCATAATGTACTTCGATATTGCAAGTATCTCTCCGCCGAGAAGTTCGGCAAGCACGTTGACGAGCACTTCGAGTATTCCGCCCAAAAGAAGCAGGAAGAACACTTTCATATTGCGCTTGTAAATGAAAAAGCTCAACATGATTGCAAACACGGTGATGAGAATCACCATGTCGATGATGAAATAGAGATTGATTCCTTTTGCGTATTGAGCAAAATTGTACGACATATTTCTCTCCGCGCCGACGAATCGGCTTTGTGAATTTAAGATTGTATGGGCTTGTCGCGCCCGTAGTTTTATTAGATGTCGAACTCGTCGAAAACGTGTTCGTCGTCTTTCTTTTTGACGTGTTGTTTTTCAAACTCGCCGAACGTATCGCCCGTATCGTTGCGTTGCGTGTATCCGTATTGCCTTTGGTCTTCGGGATGTTTTATGAGATAATCTTCTCTCGTGTCGGTATCTCTAAATTCGGACGCTTGTTTTTTGAGCATGGCCGCAATCACTATATCGGCAATAAGATATGCAAAATAAATGCAAATCGCAACGATTGAAGAATACACCTGAATAGGTGCCGTGAGATAATCGACGACATAGCCCATTTCGCGCAGATATGCGATGAGTTCCGCCGCCACGTCCGTGCTTGCGCCGATAGACACGATTGTGAGATTTTGGCTAAGCACCGAAAGACCGAGCACCACCATGAACACGATCGAATAAAGCGTGAAACTGTTGGCTCTTTCAACGGGATTGAAATTGTAGAACTTTCTGAAAACGCAGAAATACATGATAAGCATTGCCGCAGGAAGCGCAGTGACGGTGTATACGGTTGAAGTGACGACGTATATTGCAGGCTCTAGCACTGCAAAACAATCAATCACTCCGCCCAAAAGTCTCACTGCCGCGACAAAAATCATCACCCAGTAACAAAAGTCGTTGCGGGAAATGTAGTTTGCATGGCGACGCGCGCAAATATACCACATAACGAGCGCAAGAAGGAACGTGACCGCCATCGGAACGAGCCCGTAACTGAACACGTCAAGCAAAATTTGCGTTGCTGCCGCGACGCCGGATTTGCCTGCAACCACCAACGCGTTGATGTCGCAATACAAGGGATAAACGTTGCCCACAAAAGACGCGAACAACAATCCGAGCCATATCCACACGTAATATTTTTTGTCTATTTTGTTTTTCATAAATCTCCTTTTATATCGCAAGAAGTTGCAATATTGCTTCGTGAATCGCGCTTACGTCGTTGCGCGCGCCCGTCAATACGTCACATTGAAGCGAATGCAGATAATCCACGCACTTTTTGAGTCGCACCTGCGAATAGTTTGACGACGTCTTTCTCAAAAAATACACCGCACCCGACTTCATGCCGAGAAGTTTGCCGAGTTCTTCGTTGGGCATATTTTTGTTGAGTTCGGCGTGCAACATGTTGCGATATTTGTCGTATAGCCTGTTTATGATAGTGACGCCGCGTATGCCGTTTTTGAAAAACACGTCAAGCACTTCGATTGCCTTATCCGCATTCTTTTCGCTCACGGCGTTTGCAAGTTCGTATATCTGAAAATCGATATCCGCACTCACCATGTCGCACACGTCTTCTCTTGTGATTGTGCCTTGCGAATATGATTTGAGTTTCGTGATTTCGCTCACGATTCTGGACATATTGCCCTGCGTTCTGTCGATAAGTTCGCTCACCGCTCCGCGCTCTATCTCAACGGACGGCGTTGCCGCGCACAAATCGGTTATCTCTTTCACAAGTTCGTCGCCGTCGAGTTTCGAGCAATCGACAAGTTGCACTTTTTTGCTCTTTACAATCTTTGCCACGTCTTCGTCACAGGATATGACAAACACCGTCGTCTCGCTAGGTTCGGAAAAATACTTGTCTAGCGCGCTTTTCTCGCTCTCGCTCGGAGCGTTTTCAAGCCCGAGTACAACAACCTTTCTTTCGTCGAATACGGGGAAAGTATACGCCGCGTCGATTGCGGAGAACACCGCACCGTCTCCCGACACCACGCTCAGATTGAAATCGGCATACTCGGGGTCGACGAGTCCTTTGAACGACTTTATGGCAGAAGACACGAGATAATCGTCGTCACCCGCCACGATATAAGCCGCCGCAAATTTTTCTTTGCCGCCCAAACACGAATTTATATGCTGTTTCAATTCTCCGTATTTCATTGCTTCCACGCGCCTACGCACGTATCCTATGATGAGTTATATTATATGATAACATTAAATATTAATTTTGTAAATAAGCCGCAACCCAGAAAATTAACAATAATCGGCAATATAAGATGAAGATCAAGATCAAGATCAAAAAAACCGTCCGCAACAAAACTCGGCGTACGTGTAGCACGTGATTTTGTAGCGGACGGGTGTTAAAATAATTATTCTCTAAATATCACTCTCACAACACTTTGGAGAGAAAATCGCGCAACCGTTCAGTCTTGGGTTCGTCGAATATTTCCTGCGGTGTGCCCTGTTCGAGAATCTTGCCTTCCGCCATGAAGAAAACCTTGTCGGCAACTTCACGGGCAAAAGCCATTTCGTGAGTGACGATGAGCATGGTCATACCCTTATTTGCAACGTGCTTTATAAGGTCGAGCACTTCTCCCACCATTTCGGGATCAAGCGCGGACGTCGGCTCGTCGAAAAGAAGAACTTGCGGATTCATTGCAAGCGCACGCGCGATTGCGACGCGTTGCTTTTGTCCGCCCGAAAGCGTGGACGGATAAACGTTCGCTTTGTCGGACAATCCTATGTTGAAAAGGAGTTCGTCCGCGCGCTCGGACGCGGCTTTTTCAATATCTTTTTTGCTTGTGAATTTGAGTGGTTCGGCACTCTTTTGAGAAAGGTGCACCGTGCGTCCGATTTTACGCTCGAGATTTTCGGCTTTGTCGGTGAGCGCGAGTTTTTGTTTTGTCAGTTTCTTATCGTACGTCGCAAACGGTTTTCCGCCGACGTATTTTATGGTTTTTGTTTCATCCCACGCCGAAACGATAGGTTTAAGTTTCGTTTTGCACTCTTCAAGTTGCGATTGTAGCAAAATCAACTTTTTGTCGACATGTTTGTTATATGACTTTCCAAACGCTTTGAACCATGCGTTATACACCGGAATAAACGTGTTTTTAAGGCGAGTCCTACGCATGTTTTTCACGCCGATTTGCACAGGGGCAAGCGTGATGTTTTCCTTGACCGTCATGTTTGAAAACAGATTGAACTGCTGAAACACCATGCCCATTTTTTCACGCTGACGATTTATATCGACTTTAAGGTCGGCAAGGTCCACTCCGTCGAAAATTATCTTGCCTGCGTTGGGGTCTTCAAGGCAGTTGAGACAGCGAAGAAAAGTCGATTTACCGCTTCCCGACGGACCGATTATCGCGACGATTTCGCCTTCTTTGACGCTTGCGGATATATCGTCGAGCACGAGAAGGTCTCCGTATTTTTTTGTCAGATTGTATACGTCTATCATGTTTTCTCTCCCCCTTATGCTCCAACGCTTTTCGCACTGCGTTTTTGTGATTTCGATTCGCGCTTTTCGCTTTTGCGCAATCTCTTTTCCACAAGTTTTATGACGATTGTGAGAAGCCCCACGATGACGAGATAAAACAAAGCAAGCACGATATACGGAATCATATATTCGTACGAAGACGAGCCTATTGCTTTGAACGCCTGCGTCAAATCGAACACCGCTATAAAGCCTGCAACCGACGTGTCTTTCACAAGCGCGATGAGTTCGTTGCCAAGTGCGGGAAGGCTGTTTTTGAGAGCCTGCGGAAGCACTATACGCAACATTGCCGACGGATAGGAAAGTCCGAGTGCCCTGCCTGCTTCGAGTTGTCCCTTGTCAACGCTCATTATGCCGCTTCGCATAATTTCGCTGACGTACGCCCCACTGTTCAGCCCGAACGTGACTATTGCCACGACGAGTTTGTCTACGTTGACATTCATAAGCGGAAACAGCACATAATAAATGAGCAACAGTTGCACGATGATAGGCGTTCCGCGGAAGAAGAACACGTATACGTCACCGATTTTCGAAAGGAAATTCAGAAAACCGTTGCGTTTTGACGCCACCTTTACTATTGCGATGAGCAAGCCGATAATCACGCCTATCACGAAACCGATAAGCGCGATATAGGCGGTGTTTTTCAAACCGTCCAGCACGTTTTTGTAGCCTTCGTTGTCAACGAACGAGCGGATGAATGTCTGCCATTTCAATGCCATTGCGCACCTTGCTTATTTGTTGAAGTTTTTAAGAAGAGTCACGGCAATCGCCTTGTCCACGATGACGTAGTCGATATTGCCGTTGAGCATAGCCTGCACCGCAAGACCGGGCGCGTCGAAGCCGTTGAATTCGATATTTGCATATCCGCCGAATTCCAAAGAATCGTTGCCCTTGATATATTGTTGTCCCGTAGTTCCCGTCTGTCCGCCGATTTTTGCGCCTTTCAACGACGAGAGCACGCTTTCGATTTCCGCTTTCGTGGTGCAATAATCAAACGGCGTCACGGAGTTTGCTTTCACGATGAGCACTTGCGTCGTGTCGTAATAAGGATTTGAGAAATTGACGATTTTCGCGCGGTCAGCGGATATCGTGAGTGCCGCCATACCGATGTCGTATTCCGCCTTCGTTTCCACTGCCGGCACGACGGCGTCGAAGTCCATGTGAGCGACAACGAGCGTTTTGCCGAGTTCATCTGCGATGAGTTGAGCGATTTCGATGTCTATACCTGCGATTTTCGCCCCGTTGTAATACTCGAACGGCGCAAAATCTATGTTGGTCGCAACGACAAGTTCGTCGTCCGCTCCGCTCGGAGTGGTCTTAATCGAAGACGAGCCAAAAGACGCAAGTTCGTCCCCCGTCGCATTGAGATATTTGCTCATAATCTCGTCAATCTGCGTTTTCTTGCTCTCGAGAATCGCATTCACAGATTCTTTGAGTGCGTCGTCGGACTTTTTGAAAATGAAAGCGTATTGCTCGCTTGAAAGTTCGACGTTGACCATATTGATTTGTTTTCCGCCTGCCGAAGACGTGTTGCACGCGACAAGCGCAATGCACGATGCGCAAACGACGATAAGCGTAAGTGCCGAAATAAGAATTTTTACTGATTTTTTCATATTTTTTATCTCCGTGTGATACGAGAAGCAATCATAACAATTATTGCATATTTTTGCAACCGTTTTTGCATATATTTTAAAAAAATATTTTATTTTATGCAAAATTATTTTTTATTCGGTATTTTTATTCAGTTTTAGCAATATTTTATGCAAATATACACTACACTCGTACGGTCGTGGACAAAATTCCGGATTGACGAAAGCGAGTATATTGATATAATATTTATAAATAAAACGTTTTAAAAAAAACTAAAAGGAGCGCATTATGTCGCGCATAACCGCTTTTTATATTACGTCATACGAAAAAATGCTTGACAGAGCCAAGCGCACTTTTGAAAATTGCTTTGACGGTGACGTCGAATTTATCGATTTTTGTATCGATGAACCGACGATTTCGGACGGTGCTATTGAAAAAGCAAAATCGTCAGACGCCGTTTGGTATTTTGCGCCGCACTTTTCAAGCGCAAGCGCGCCGCTGTCTCTTATACGAGCAAAACTCGGCCTTTTTGCAAACGTACAAATCGTGCAGGACGGTGAAAAAGAAGACGAATATTTCGTGTGCGACGAAAGTCGTTTCCCCGAAAGTTCGTTCTCGTCGAGCACCGCTTTCGGCAGACAAGCAAAGGACGTGAACACGCTCAGTGAGTTGGAGATAGAAAAAGTGCTTCGCATCGCCTACGAACTTGCCGAAATGAAAGCGCTGACTTTGGTCTTGCCTGTCGAACCGACTGCAATATCCAGCCTTTGGAGAAAGATTGCCTACGACATCGCCGAAGACTATCCTTTCGTCTCGGTTGAAGTCGTGGACAGCGTTGAAGCCACCGTGCGAGTTTCAACGTCCAATCTCTCGCGCGTGTGCGTCGGCATGCGCGAACAATTGAGACCGCTCTGCACTCTTTCCGCAACGCTCGGCGGATGCTCGGTGTCTTCGATGAGTCTCGGTGAGACAACTCTCGGATCTTACGAGTGTTTATCTTCGTCGGATGAAAGAGTCGTGAAGTCGCTTGTCGAAAACACGCTTTCTTTCTCATACGGATTGCCCACGGAAATTGAGAATTTGGCAGGATAAAGGTTTTATCGCTCTGTTTTTGCATTATCAACACGGCAATACGAAAAAATCCCGCACAGTTGCGGGATTTTGTTTGTGCCGTTTCTTTATACTTCAATCCATTGTTTTTTGACAAAACGAGATGTCAGCCTTCCTTTCTGTTGGATTGAATTTGGAGACTGAGCAACGCAAGCGAAGAAGCAAGGTCTTCGTTTTTGAGTGCCACGTCGGACGGAATATTGAGATGCACGGAAGCAAAATTCCATATCGCCTTTATGCCTGCCGCAACCATTCTGTCCGCCACTTCTTGCGCAGCGTACGACGGCACGGTGATGATGCCGATCTGAATGTTGAATCTTGCCACGATGCTTTGAAGTTTGCCAACGTCATAGACGGGCTTGCCGTTGATTTTCGTGTTTACGAGTTTTTCGTTGTTGTCAAACGCCGCCACGATATTCAAACCGTAATTCTCAAAACCGCCGTATCCCAAAAACGCTTTTCCGAGTCCGCCGACGCCGACGAGTATAGCGTCGTGCGTGTTGTTGTACCCCAAAAAGCCTTCGAGATCCGCAATGATTTCTTTCGTGACGTAGCCCATCTTCGGCTTGCCTGCCACGCTTGAAACAAGCGCGATGTCTTTTCTCACCTGCACGGGATTGAGATTGAGCCCGTTTGCGATTGTGGTGCTTGACACGGTTGCCACGTTGAGTTTGTCGAGTTGATAGAGATATTTCAGATAGGACGGCAAGCGGTTGAGCGTTGCCTTGGATATATCCTTGTTGTCAATTGTCGTCATATTAGCACTCCGTAATTTTTTATCGGTAAAAATATATTCCTATTCACTCTTGATTGTCAAGTTTTTATCGATATATTTCAAATATCGTTCGATTTTTACACTTTTTGCGGCAGATCTCTTGATATCGATAAAATTTTGTTTTGCTACACACTAAAAAAGCGACACCACCTAGGCATCGCTTTTCAATCAAACGGATAACACTCCGTTTTTATTGTTTGTCGTTTTCATCCGTATCGCTGTTTTCGGCACGTATAGACATATCGTTATCTTTGTTGTCGGCGGCTGACGGTGTTATATTGTCGCTGTCGGCGGGTGCATTTTGCGATGTTTCAGCCGTATTGCCGTCAAGCACCGTCACGTCTTGATTGCCCGTATCGTCAAAGAAAGTCAATCCGCTCGAATCGGTCGCTTTTGTGTTGTCGGCGTTTTCTCTCACGTCAAAGTCTGAAAACATATCGGAATATTTGTTTGCCAAGTCGCTCGGGATAGGCTCGTATTGTTGTGTGGGGACAACGCTCTTTGCCGCCTTGTCGGCTTTTTTCTTTTTCACCGATTTGACGATAGCGATTATGGTGATCGTGATCGAGAACACCACAAGCGGCGCGCCTACCGTCAATCCGAGCACGATTGCAAGAATATACAAGAAGATTATCACGAAAAATATAAAGTTTCTCGATTTTTGAGTTTCTTCACTGCAAATCTTGAACGTAAGTTCGCCGTCGGGCAGCTTGTCCGAGTGGTAGGTGTATCCGCCGTCCGTTTTGGCAAAGCCCTTTATTGCGTAGTTAAGCAAATAGCCGTCCGTGTGGATGTTCACCGTCAAATCTTTGAACCCTGCCCACGTGGTTGCGGGAGAGAGATAATAGATGAATTCATACACGGCGGGGATATATCTCTCGTTACGAGCGGGAAAAAGCGGCACGGTGACGGAATTGACAATCGTCTGCCCCGGCGCAATGGAGAGCGTATACTGACACCAACGGAAGAGCGAAAGTTCCGGATATCTCGATATGACAAACTCTAACGGGTTGATCACCGTTCTGTCGTGCAGCGAGTTGAACGTGTTTGCAAGCGCATTGTACCAGTCGATGTCGAGAACGTCACTGCCCGCGGGGCGATTGACGTATGCAAGCTCGTCCCCAAACGTCTGCTCTTGTCTTGACACAAGCGAGAGATGTCCGCCCTTTTGTCCGCCGATGACCGTCACATCGCAAGCGGCGATGTCCAAATCTTCACCGACAACGTAAAACACAAGCTGCGACTTGCCTGCCGTGCTCATGACGATTTGTTGTTTGTTGCCTTCTCGCTGGGAGTGAAAATCGCACACGACTTTTCTTGCCCAATTTCTGTCATACTCAAACGTCAGATCAAGCCCCTGAGCCGTGTCGGATACGGAATACGTGTATTTGTACACCTTTTGCGTGGTGGCGAAAAATGAGTCTTGCACAAAATCATCGCTTAAAGACGACAAATCCCTTTCGATGTCAAAGCGGTAATAATCGATATGCGTATATCTTGTACGCCACGCGATTTGCGCGCCGTCAACACTCACAGAGCAATCGTCTTTGTCGGATTTGTTCTCATCCTTATATCCGTATGGAAACACAACGTCCATATTTATGGTGTTTTCGCTCGGATTGCGAAAAGTATAGGTCGCGCAAACGCTACCAAACTGTTCATACTGACCTTGCGAGTTGCTTTTGCCTTGATAGTAGATGTAAAAATCGAGATCTTCCTTGTCAACGACAACGGGGCAATTCTCCATTGTGACGATTGCTCCCGAAGAATCAATGCCTTCAAAATAGCGTTGCACAGAGTTTGCGTCCGCAACTCTTTCGGGGAAAACCAAAACCGTCGCAATTGTGATTATTGCAATGAATATCGTGATTATGGTAAATACAACGCTTTTCTTTTCCATGCGACTCTCCCGTGCGTTTTGAAACACGCTTTTATATTTTTATTGTATCACATGTCGCGCGCGTAGGCAACCCGCAATTATTTCACCGTAACGTCGGCAAGCGTAAAGCGGATCGTTTTTGCAAGTTCGTCGAGCGTCGTTTCTATCTGATATCCGATTTTGCCGCCCGAAAAATATATGCGATCGATGTCTTTTGCACTCTCGTCAATCGTCGTTTTGAAAAATTTCTTCATTCCGACAGGCGAGCAGCCGCCGTGAACGTAGCCCGTCAATGCAAGCAAATCTTTGGATTTGAGCATTTCGACGCTCTTTTCGCCCACGACTTTCGCCGCCTTTTTCAAATCGAGTTCTGCGGCAACGGGGATTACGAACACGTAATGTTCAAGGCTTTTTCCTACCGTCACGAGCGTCTTATACACATATTTTTCGTCAACGCCGAGAAGAGCTGCCGCTTCAACGCCACTCACCGCGTCTTGTATGGGAAGAATATGTTCTTTATACTCCGCCTTTTTTGCATCGAGCAAACGCATTGCGTTTGTCTTTTCTGTTTTATCCTTTGACATATTGCATTTTCTCCTTTCACGAGATAAATCGAATTTTTCACGCAAACGCAAGTTTTGCGCGGTCTTTGAAAATATATGCCCTATCCAGCAATCGTTTATATAGCAAAAGCGAACTCATTTTTGAGTTCGCAATCGGTTTAGTCGTGAGCGCAGTCTGCGCAAGTCTCGCAATCAAGGCAATCGCTTTCACACTCATAAGCATCACCGCTTAATTGTTCGTCGACTTTGAGCATAATCGCGCACTCTATGCGTTTTCTGAATAAGTCGCATCCGTATTCGTACACGCCGTTGATGTCGCCGGTTGCGTTGTACGCGTTTGCCGCGCAACCGCCCGAGCAGTACAATCTTGCCCAGCAGTCTTCACATTCCTTTCTCGAATAGGCGTTGCAACGCTTGAATTTGTCACGCATAGCGGTGTTCGTAACGCCCGTCCAAATGTCTCCCATGAGATAATCTTTGTTGCCTACGAATTGATGGCAGGGATAAAGTTCGCCCATCGGAGTGACTGCAAGATATTCCGTTCCGCTTCCGCAACCCGAAATGCGCTTGTAAATGCAAGGACCGCCTTCGAGATTGAGCATATAGTGATAGAAGGTGAACGGCTTGCCTTGTTTTCTTCTTTTTATCATCATATCGGCAAGTTTTTCGTACTCCTTGTAAAGCACTTTCTTGTCGTCTTCGGTGAGCGCGTATTTGTCGGTTGGCGGACACACGACGGGTTCCATGCTGAGTTCGTCAAATCCGAGATCGAGCATTGTCTGAATGTCGTTGGTGAAATCGGGATTGCGATGAGTGAACGTGCCGCGCATATAATAATTCTTGCCGCCGCGCGCTTTGACGAATTTCTGAAATTTCGGCACGATTATATCGTAACTTCCCACGTTGCCTATCGTCTTGCGAAAGTGGTCGTTGATTTCCTTTCTTCCGTCAAGGCTGAGCACGACGTTGTCCATCTCTTTGTTGGCAAATTCGATCACGTCGTCGTCAACGAGCATGCCGTTGGTGGTGAGCGTAAAGCGGAAATTTTTGCCGTGTTCTTTTTCAATCGAACGCGCGTATGCAACGAGATCTTTGACGACTTGCCAATTCATAAGCGGCTCTCCGCCGAAAAAGTCCACCTCGAGATTGCGGCGCGTTCCGCTGTTTTCGATGAGAAAATCAAGCGCACGTTTGCCCACTTCGTACGACATAAGCGCACGCTCGCCGTGATATTTGCCCTGCGACGCAAAGCAATACTCGCAGTTGAGATTGCAAGTGTGCGCGACGTGAAGGCACATGGCTTTAAGCACGGTGTTGCGTTTTGCGAGATTTTCTATATCGGGCTTAAACTCGTCTTTTGCAAAGAGTTTGCCTTGTCCTACAAGCTCGTCAACGTCGTCCAAGCACTCTATTACGTCTTGTTCGCTCACGCCGTCTTGCGCGTATTTTGCAGCAACTTCCTTGACAATTTCTTCATGCGATTTCGTCTCGTATAGATTTATAACGTCGTACGCCACGTCGTCGACGCTATGCACGCTTCCGCTCGCAACGTCGAGCACGATATTGTATCCGTTCAGTTTGAAAGAATGAATCATTTGTAATTTCCTATCGACACAAAAAACGCCTAGACGTATCTAGGCGACTTTTGTGATTTTTGGGTTAAAAAGTTATTTTGCTGCTTTCTCGCACTTTTGGTTTGCAACGCCGCAAGAAGTCTTGCAAGCAGATTGGCAAGAAGTTTGGCATTCGCCGCAGCCGCCGTTCTTTTTGCTTTCGTTGAGATCGCGAGTTTTCAAGGTTACAATTCTTTTCATCGTAATGGCTCCTTACTTTTAATATATATCATTATAGAAACAACGCCGTGTTTTGTCAACACAAATGTCCAAATTGCCTATTCGCCCGATTTTCTCGGTCAAAAGGCAAATATGCGCGCCTTACGTATCGTTTGAAACTATACGATTCAATCTTGTTTCACAACGAGTATTCCGCTCGGGAAAGTGCCTTTTTCGCTTGATACGTTCACGCCGTTTTCATACTCTAGCGTCGCGTGTTTTATAAACTCCCCGTCTATGACTTCGCCCTTTACGATTATCGGCGCACCGGGCGGATACGCCCACACGTTCTCTGCGCACACTCTTCCTTCGCTTTTGTCGAAATCGACGATTTCGGTGCTTAAACTCTTGATTTGATACGGTTCAAGTGCTTTTTTTGCAATTTCAAGTATAGGTTGCGCAACAAGCCCGTTTCTGAAAGCAAGACTGTCGTCAAGCGAAAACAGCGCGTCTATAAGTGCGCCGAAAGACTCATAACCGTCACCGAGTCCCGTCATCGCTATGGCGTAATTGACGCTTGCCATTTCAAGTTCTATGTCGTACGCTTTGCGCAAAACGCTTTTGAGTTCCACTCCGTTGGTGCTTGCTCCCGTGCATAGAATCACAAGTTTCGACTTGTCGTATGAAAACACTCTCGAGTCCTTTTTCGGCTCGAACAATCCGAGTTTTTTCAGACGAGACAACGATTTTCTCGTTGCGTCTATTTCGTCCGCCCATTTTTCAAGCGCGCGTTTTTTATCGTCTTCAAGGAATCGCACGCAACCGTCTATCGACGCCATAAGCACGTAGGACGGAGAACTCGATTCGAATACGGCAAGATTCGAATCTATCTCTTTCATATCGACTCTGTCCGTCAAAACGTGCAAAAGTGCGGTTTGCGTAAGGCTTGGGAGCGTTTTGTGAAGACTGTTCACCACCATATCCGCGCCCAGTTGTCTCGCACTTTCTTCAAATCTTTTGTCAAGTCCCAGATGCGCACCGTGCGCTTCGTCAACGAAGAGAATCGCGTTGCGTGCGTGACATATATCTGCAATTTTCTGCACGTCGCTTATCACGCCTTCGTATGTCGGGCTTGTGATTACGACGAGTTTTATATCTCCGTTTTCGTCAAACGCCTTTTCGACGTCTTTAGGGTCTACAGAACCGTAAAAACCGTATTCTTCAAAATATGTCGGACGCACGTACACGGGTGTGAGCGAGCAAATTTCAATCGCATTGAAAACGGATTTGTGACAGTTGCGCGCAACAAGCACTTTATCCCCTGCTTTCGTCACCGCTCTCACACCTGCGAGAATTCCGCAAGTACTGCCGTTTATAAGGAAGCGCGTATGCTTCGCGCCGTACAAAGTTGCCGCTCTTTCCTGCGCCGACTTCAAAATTCCGTTTGCGTCGTGAAGATTGTCAAAGCCTTCAATTTCGGTTATATCTATTTTTTGTGCGCCGAAAAGAAAATCGAACGGCACACGTTTATGTCCAGGCATGTGAAATGGCACGATTTTATCGTCGTCGTGTTCTTTCAAAAGCGTTGCAAGACTTTTTTCGTCGTTCGTTTTGAGCGCATTGTCTCTTTTCACGCGGTTCGGATGAAAAATTTTGGGATTTCTTTCTCTCATATTTTAATTATATCATATCTTTTGAAAAATGCTATGGAAAAATGTTTTAAGGCGTGTTATAATCTAGAAAAACGAGCGTTATCGCTTGAGAATTCGGCGTTTTGAACAAAAACGCACCGTATAGACGATGAAAAAGAAAACTATCACTACCTTTTTAACACTTGCATTTACACTCGTGCTTTGCGCGACGCTTTTTGCGTGCGACAGAAAGGGCGACGACGGGAAAATTAACTATGCCATAGACAACTCTTTTATCGTGCTTGAGAGAAACATCGGAAACGCACTCGTGTTCTCACCCGTCACAAACGCTACGCGCGACGAAAACGGAAAAGTGACAAACGGCAACAATCTCAACTGTGAATACGGCGTGATTTTATACGTCGGAATGGGCGTTGAACCCGAAAGATATTCTTATCTTGCCACCGCACTTGCAAAACAAGGCTATCTCGTTGTAATACCGCAACTTGACAACAACCTTGCATACACTCACTACCAAGCAGAAGAAAAAGCGTTTGAAAACTACGGCAACGTGAAATTTTTCATCGCAGGACACTCTTTTGAAGGCGGTGCGAGCGCAATACGTAGAACGTCTGAAAACAAAGACAAAGTTATGGGCACGGTGCTGTTTGCTCCCGTCGGAAGCAGACACAAATTGCTTGACGAAAACGGCGAACCCGTAAAAGACGCCAACGGAGTGGAAATCTACGTTTCGGACAATCTTCTCGATTGCTCACTGCCCGTTCTTCTCGTCGAAGCGGACAACGACAAAGTTCGCACCCAAGAGCAATCCGACAATGCAAAATCAAGACTCAAAGACGGCTACGTTTCAAAAGTCTTTAAGGAAAGCAATCACACTGCGTTTGCTCAAATCGACGTCGAAGACGATTTGCCGATAAAGTTTTTGCCAAACTTCACCGACGACGTAAACGCAACGACAATAGAACAAAAGAACGCACAACGCACCGAGACTTGTACGGTCGTCCTTGCGTTTCTTCGCTCCGTAGTTCTCGGATAACAAAAAACAAACTCATATATGTAACAAGAAAAAGCGCACCGAAGGGGGCAGAGTGCGTATATAAGTTTTTTTATAAGTTTTCGGCTCTACAAGGGTGTGCGTTTAAAAACCCTAAATAGAATTGCCCCATCTTTCCGGTCCGTGCCGGTATTTCTTCCACCACTCTACAAAAGTTGAGCGTTTGAAACCCTAAATGCAACTTTCCCCTTTCCTCAGGTGTTTTCCCTATCACCGTTCCCCCTTTAAGGGAACCCACGGTGACCGCGTGGCGGGGGACAACACTCGGTCGAGACATAACTAACACCATTTCTCTTATTATACCACTTCGCCTGCGTGGCAGCTACGCAACAGAACGCCACGCATTCTCGTACAATCGTCAAGTCCGACGCTCGATGCGGTCGCCGCCTTGCGGCTCCAATTTCGTCTTCGAAGTTGCACAGTCCGTTTATAAGAACACTCCGAATAGGCTTTTATTTCGGGCGCAAATAAAAAAAATTGTCATTGCGAGCGCAAGCGTGGCAATCTCGTGGAAACGAAACGACAAACTTTTTTTGCGCCCGTGCCGCAATTATTTATTATTCATTATTAATTCAAACTATCAGTATATAGATGAAGAACAAGGAAACACCCATCCGAAACAAAACCTAACGTACATTTAGTACGTGATTTTGGAGCGGATGGGTGTTGTGAGGAACGAAGTGACGGAATAGCGATTGTTACGAAGTCAATCGCGTCCAAAGTCAGCCGCTATTTAGCGCATTTTATAAAAGCGCGATATTGAAATGAAGAACAAGAAAGAGCCACGCTAACGGCAACCCTAATGTATAAATAATACATGAGTTGACGGGAGCGTGGCTCTGCCGCAGTTATTCGCCATCAAAAGTAATTAAAAAATGCGATAAATAGATGAATGATGCGAAAGTGCCCCGAGAATGACAACCCTAATGTACATATGGTGCATGAGTTGGAAGGCTCGGTGCACTGACAAAGTCAGTCGCTATTTAGCGCATTTTTAGTCGCAGTTTATAAGAATCTTGCTATATTGAAGCGGATACTTCACACACGATTCTACGACTTGCGGAATTTCTTCAAAGTTTGCGGTCGCACCGATGATTCCGTCGGTTTTGACGACTTTGTTGGCGAGAAGGTTGATTGCAGAAGACAATTCCCCAATGCCATTGCATACGCCTTTGAGAGTGAGTTGTTTTTTGAGAACCGTGCCTGCGTCGACGGCGTGTTTGCCGCGTGTCGCATAACCCGCTATGATGACGTCGCCCTGATTTTTTACAAGACGAATTGCCGCATTCACGTCAACGCTTTCGCCGGAGAAAATTGCCGCTTCCGCCATTCTTCCGCCGGTTATTTCTTCAACTCTGCGTTCGAGATTGTCATAGGTGGGGTTGAGCGTGTAGCAAACGCCCCACTTCTGCGCAAGCGCAAGTTTGTCTACGTCAAGGTCGATAAGGATTGGCACGTATTGATAATAGGTTGCCATCTGACCGAGAATGAGACCGAGCGTAGACGCACCGACGATTACGATATAATCGCCTTTTTCGCGGTCGAGCGCTTCAAACACGTTGTTGCCCATTGCGATATATTCGGTGAACAACGCTTCTTCGTCGCTTACGCCGTCGGGAAGAGCAAAAACGTTTTCGAGCGGAACAGACACAAAGTCTCTCAACAATCCGTCAACGTCAACGCCCATGGTCTTCACCACGTCCACGCCGTGTTCGCACTCTTTGAGATATGGGCTGACGACCACACGCGAACCGAGTTTGAGTCCGCTGTCTTCGTCCGCTTCGCTCACGAGAGCAACCGCCGAATGTCCCGGCACAACCGCGTCGTCTTTTGCCATAGCAAAGAGATTGCACACGTCATGTGACGAAATCGCGACTTTTGCGATTTTCACTTTGACTTGTCCGTCCGCTCTCTGACTGACGTCTTCAACGAGTTTTACGCCGTCTTCTTTGTTTATAATCCATTCTTTCATAATTACCTACTTTTACATTCTATCATACGCACCGATATATTGCAACATTGCGTATATCGACAAAAACCGTATGTTGTATGGCTACCATACGTTCCGTCATATATCCGCATTTCGCCTGCGTTTTCTACATTATGACACGAACGTTGGGACGAAAACGTCTCATATCACTCTTTTTCGCTCATAAGAACGCGTGCGTAACTTGTTTTGCCCGTCGGCTTATTCTTGTCGAACGACCACTGCTCACGCATAAGATTCTTGTCTGTGTAGAAATATATCTGCTTGTTTTTCCAGTCTTTTTGCATTCTCGGCGCAAGAATGTCGCTCTCAAACACGACGTCAACAAGGTCGGGATGAGCGACAACGTACACGGAGTCCGTTCCGTTTTCGGCAACGTATTCTTCAAGCGCGTCGCGAATCATAAACGCAAGTTGCGCGTCGCTTATTCTCGAACCGCCAACGCATTTGTCGCAAGGCTCGAGCATAAACGCGTCAAGCGGAAGACGCGATTTCTTTCTAGTGAGTTCCACAAGTCCGAGCGGTGTCATTCCGACGGTTGACGTTTTCAACCGGTCCTTTTTCAATGCGTTGCGCAACGCTTCGATGACAGCCTGTTTGTGCTCGGGCTGAACCATATCGATAAAGTCTATCACCACTATACCGCTGATGTTGCGTATACGGAGTTGTCTTGCAATACATTCCGCCGCCGCGAGATTGGTTTTGAACACGGTGTCTTCGAGATGACTCGTTCCCACGAAACCGCCCGTGTTGACGTCAATGACCGTGAGCGCTTCGGTTTTGTCGATGACGATATACGCTCCGCCTTCGATGTTCACTTTTCTATCGCACAAGTGGTTGATTTGCTCCGCAATCCCGAAGTGCGTCATTATATTTTTCGCGCCCGTATATACTTCGCATTTCAAACCGTTCAGTTCTTTTTCAAGTCGTTTTGCGACGTTTTCGTCGTTTACGATGACTTGATCCCAATCTTCGTTGAACGTATCGCGAAGAGCACGTTTCAAAAGACTTGCTTCTTCAAAAACCAAATCTCCTTCTCTTGCGTTTGCATAGTCTTTTTTTATCTTGTCCCAGCGCTCCAAAAGAGTGTCTAGTTCGGCTTTTATCGTGTCGATGCCGGTCTTGTCCGCCGCAGAACGCACTATGCATCCCATGCCGACGGGAAGCAACGCACTCAACACTTTTTCAAGATACGCACGCCTTTTCGGGTCTTCGATTTTTCTTGAAATGCCGATGAAATCCGACACGGGCATAAGCACGACGTAAAACCCCGGAAGCGTGATTTCGGTGGTCAGTCTCGCACCCTTTTGGCCGTACGGCTCTTTGACGACCTGGCACATAATGAGATCGCCTGCCGAAGCGTTTTTCTTCGTCGATACCTTTGCTCCGTTTTCGCCGTCGCCCGTATACAAAAAGCCGTTGCGTTCCTGCCCTATGTTGACGAAACATGCCTGCATACCGCCTATGACGTTTTCAACCTTCCCCTTGTAGATGTTGCCCACAAGGCCCTTTCCGCTCGAACGCTCGACGGAGAAGTCAATCATTTCGCCGTCTTCAACGAGAGCCGCACGCGTGCAGAAAGGCGTGTAGTCGATGATGAGTTTTTTCATTTTTATATCCTAAAAAATTTATTATCTCAGGAAATTTTGCGGAGAATCTTTCCCCGCTTTTGCAAAACCGAAAGCGAAAGACTTAAAAATCTTTTCCCCTTTCATGCACCGTAAAGATGCGGTTTTACATTCATTTTTTACATAAACGCAAGATTATCTTGCCTATATGCAGTGATAAAACGCCGTTTAGGTTGTCAAACCGTCTGCACGAAATCATCTGCGTTCACAAGCGCGCCGTTTACGTCGACGTATTGGGCGATTTTCTCGATGCCCGTGACGCTCATGTTTTCACCGAGCACTAGATTGAGTTTTTCAAGCACTCTATCGGGACGAAGATTTACCATTCCCGACGCAAGACGAAGCACGAGTTTGCCGTCTTTTTTGTATTGAGCATAGATTTTGTCCGCAACGTTTTCTTTCACGGTTTCGCCTTTCTTTGAATACTCGATGAAAAATTCATCGCCGATTTCAACGGCTTTATCCGTCGGAAAAACGTAGTCCGCACAAGTGACTTTTGCTTGCAAATTCGGATTTTTAGAACATGCGAAAACTTTGCTCGCTTTAAGTCCTTCGGGGACGCTTGCATTATATTTTTCAAGCACGTCGTCCGGGTTCATATTGCTGTCGATTGAGAGATATTCCGCACTTGACGCAACTCCCAGCGAAAGCGGCGGCGAAAAAAACATCAACGGGTGCGGATTGAATCCTTGCGAGAATTTGACTTCGATATGCGCGCGACGCATTATGCGCTCCATGTGTCGCAAAAGGTCTATGTGAGATATAAAGCAAACGCTATCCTTTTTCTGATATTTGATGACTAACATATCGTGCATCTCCCCAGTCTGTTCGCGCCGCAACCGTTGCAGCCTTCGCGGCAGTTTTTGGTGGTCACGCCCTGATAGGCGAGTTCGCGCTGTTTGAGCAGGTATTTTTTGCTCACGCCCGAATCTATAAAATCCCACGGCAAAGCCCTGTCGGTCGGGATCGCGCCGTAGTAGTCTTCCATTTTGAGACCGCACTCGTCAAACGCTTTTTTCCACACGTCCCACTTGAAATGCTCCGTCCAGCCGTCGAATTTCGCGCCGAGTTTGTACGCCTTTTCGATGACGTAGGACTGTTTTCTGTCCCCTCTTGCAAGAGCCGCCTCGAGAACGGACGGTTCTGCTCCGTGCCACGAAAAGCTCACGCCCTTGATTTCTCTGAGCAACGAGCGAAGATAGGCTTGTTTTCTCAACATCTCTTCGTAAGTTATCTGCGCTTCCCATTGGAAAGGCGTGCAGGGCTTGGGAATAAACACGGCACAACTGACGGATATGTTCAGACCGCGTTTGCCGCGTTTTTGATAATACAACCATTTAAGGCGTTTGCAGATTTCCGCAATGCCTGCGATGTCTTCGTCCGTTTCGGTGGGAAGTCCCATCATAAAATAGAGCTTTACGCTGTCGTATCCCGCTTCGAACGCGACGGAGATTTTGTCTATCTCTTCTTCGCTGACGTTCTTGTTGATGACGTTGCGAAGACGTTGTGTACCTGCTTCGGGCGCAAACGTAAGCGAACTTCTTCTTGAATTGTTTGCCATATCCGGTTTGAAACTGCTTATACGCAAAGACGGCAACGCAAGGTTGATTTTGCGTTCTTTGCAATATGGCGTAAGTTCGTTTTCGAGTTCTTCGAGCCCCGTATAATCACTGGTTGAGAGCGAGCAAAGCGAGATCTCGTTGAAGCCCGTGCTTTCCACCATTTCTTTTGCGTATTCCGCACAACGTTTCGCACTGCGCTCTCTTATGGGGCGATACCAAAATCCTGCTTGGCAGAATCTGCAACCGCTTGCGCAACCGCGATACAATTCGAGCGTGCATCTGTCGTGCACCGCTTCTATGTTTGAAACGAGCGGATGAGTGGGATACGGCGCGGTCTCGAAGTCGGGATACACCGCTTTTACGACCACTTCGCCGTCCTTGTGCAATGACGGAACGTATGCGCCTTCCATACCCTTGACCTTTGCGAGAATCTCGGCTTTCGTAAGCCCTGCGCGCTTGCCTTCGGAGATAACTTTGAGAATGTCGATGTCGGGTTGTTCGCCTTCACCGACGAGAATTATATCGAAAAAGTCCGCAAACGGCTCGGGGTTGACCGAACACGGTCCGCCTGCAAGCAGTATGGGATAAGAATCGTCTCTGTCTTTCGCTCTGAACGGAATTCTTGCCAAATCCAACATATAAAGAACGTTGGTGTACAAAAGTTCGTAACCGACGGAAAACCCGACAACCGTGAAATCTTTGAGCGGTTTTCTCGTCTCCAAAGACAAAAGCGGTATGTCGTTTTCTCTGAGTTTTTCGGCAAGATCGGGAGCAGGAGCAAAGCAACGCTCCGCAACGTAACCGTCCGTCTGATTGACGATGTTGTAAAGAATTTGTATGCCGAGATTGCTCATTCCTATCTCGTACAGTTCAGGAAAACAGAAGACCATATCGCCTATGCGTTCTTTGGTCATGTCGGGGGTATTCCATTCTCCGCCCGCATATCTCGCGGGTTTTTCGACGTCTATGAGCAACTCTTGGTATCTTTGTTTGTAGTCTTTTTCGTTTGCCATTTTATCTTTTGCGGACAAGTCCGCACCGTTTTTTATTCGTTCGTTTTCGTTTGCTGTTTTAGTTTCGGCTCGCATGCTTTACATGCACAGTGCCGCCGCTCCTATGATGCCCGCGTCGTTTTTGAGCGTTGCGGCAATCACCTTGATTTTGGGGCTGTATACCGCGCCGTAAACGTTGCGAGTGACGTATCTTTGCAACGGTTTGATGATGTTGTCGCCCTGATTTGAAATTCCGCCGCCGATTATGATGACTTCGGGAAAGAAAATGTTTGCGAAATTCACAAGCCCGATGCCTACGTATTTGATGTATCTTTTCACGACCGCCATAGCCACTTTGTCGCCGTTTTGGGCGCAATCGAACACGACTTTTCCGTTTATGCCGTTTTCTTCAACCGCTTTCGCAAGTTCGCTTTCGGGATGCTTTTCGCAAGCGACTTGAATCTGATTCATAAGTGCTGTTGCCGACGCGTACGCTTCGTAACACCCTTTTTTGCCGCAACCGCAAGTCGCTCCGCCGAGATTTATGGTGATATGTCCGCCTTCTCCGCCTGCCGAGCGATTGCCCGTGATAAGTTGACCGTTTGCGACGATGCCCGTTCCGACGCCCGTTCCGAGCGTCACCATAACCGAGTTTTTCGCGCCGTTTCCTGCGCCGAAAAGCGTCTCGCCGAGCGCAGCGCAGTTTGCGTCGTTTGAAAGGCGCACTTTCTTTATGCCCGTCTTCTCTTCAATCATTTTTGCCATCGGAGTGTTGCGGAAATTGATATTGCACGAATAGCGCACAATACCCTTTTCGTCGTATATAGAACCCGGGCAGCCTATGCCCACACCCTGTATCTCTTCTCCGCTCGCGCCGTTCTGCACGAGATCGTTCACAAGCCCCGCTATATCGTCAACGATGAGTCTGTCTTCTTTTCCCGGAGACGTAACGATTGATTTTTTGTAGAGAATATTGCCTTTTTCGTCGACTATGCCGCCTTTTATGGTCATACCGCCGATGTCGATTCCGACGTATTTCATGAAGCACCCATCAAAGTCTTATAGACTTTGCCTTAAATGTCGTTGCAATCATTTTACAAGATAGGCGCAAAATTGTCAATTCATATCGACAAAGGCATGGGAAAAGACGGCTTGGCGGTTGCCTTTATCCGTTCAGGCATTTGCCGATCGACGTCGTAAGTTTGTTTTTCAAAGCAATCGCTTTCAAATCTTTTTCGGTGAGCGTCGCAACGGTTTTTCCGTCTTCGACTATAAAAAACGTCACGTCCTGCGTGCTTGACGTGTGATGATAAAGCCGCACAATCGGCGTGTCCGCACTTACGTAAACTTTCTTTTCGACGACGCCGAGCGAATAGTTTTTGCTTGCCATATCGAGAATGCTCGCATACGTCTCGTCCTTTGCCGAGAACGTTGCGCCATAGAACAAAAACACCGCCATTATGCCGAACGTAAAATTTACTCCGAAAAAAAACGAGGCTATAAACAACGCAAAAAGCACAACGCTTGTCACGACTCCGGCAATTCGCAACGCCTTTATCGTCCTTATTCTGTTTTTGCAAAGTCCGAGAGCAACGCGACTTCCGTCAAGCGGATATACGGGCAAAAGATTGAAAAGCCCGAGCGTAAGATTTGCCCGAAGAAAAGCAATCGTATACGGATATGCAGACGGGAAAATCCACCACAAACCGAGCGTGACGAGTGCAAGCAAAAGATTTGCGACAGGCCCTGCAAGCCCTATAAGCACGCTTGACTTTTTGTCTATAGACTCGTTTGTCTGCATCATTGCGCCGTACGGCAAAAGGGATACGCTTTTAAGAACGTATCCGCGAAGTCTTGCCATAAGCGCGTGAGCACTCTCGTGAAAGAAAAGCGCCGCCGTCATCCATACGAAATCAAGCAAATGCCCAAACGCCACAAGCGCAAGCGCAAGTGCGAAAAACAGGGGATTAACCTTGATTTTCATAAGGATAAAGTGCCGTTTTTGTCAAGTAAGCGAAATGTAATTTGACAATCCGGCAAGCGTCTGAACGATTGAAGTCGCCTTGAAAATGCCTGCAAACAAAAATCCGAGAGACACGAAAACGCCTATCGCAACAGGGATTATCGCAACGTCGAGAGCGTCGAGCGTGCCCTTTCTCTTTTTGCGTTTTGCGTCGATTTGATTTTCAACGTATTGATTTTGAGAGATTTCAACTTCAAGTTTTTTGGTTTCGTCGTATTCCATATTCACCACCTTGATATACTCTATTCTCTCTTTGCGAAGTTTAGAACGTTCAGATTCGTTTTATATCCAAAGTGGTTGCAAATTGTTTTATTCTCGTCGCGCTTGCGTTTACGCTCACCGAATATCTCCCGTCGTTTTCCTGTTTCACGGATATCTGCACTTCGCCGTCTATGTCGAAATAGTCTTGCAAAGCGTGGGTTATATCGCCCTTCATTGCGACGGCAAAACCGTCGGTGAATCCCACTTTGTCGCGAGTGAGCATTTCTCTCATTCTGTCGGCAACGCTAGTTGAAACTTTCATCTGAATCTCCAAAATCTGCGCTTTGCACTCACATCGACGAAACGTTTACTGTTTTGCGCGATGTTCTTTGCAAGCACTTCAAAAGCGCGCTCGCTCTGCGCTCGTTCGGGTATTGCTCCGAGTTGCTGATACATGGTGATAAAATCGTCTTCGGGAATAACACCGATGGGAAGCGTGTGCAGAAGCGAACTTATCTCGCTTGCAGACAGCATTTCTCCTCTTGCCACCATATCCGCACGCACGCGATTGACAACTAGCGACACGTCTTTAAGTCTGTAACTTGAAAGCAACGAAACAACTTTGTCGGCGTCACGTATTGCCGAAGCGGACGGCGTTGTGACAACGATTGCTTCGTCGCACGCACTCACCGCCCTGTGAAAACCGCTTTCGATGCCGGCAGGACAATCAATGATGACAAAATCGAACTCAAAAAGACCGTCCACGATACCGCGGAAAGCCTGCGCCGTGATAAGCGAAGAATCTCTCGACGACGGCAATATGCGCATGGGGCTTTCTCCGTCCTGCACGAGTGCCTGAAAAGCCCTGCATCGCCCTGCAAGCACGTCGCCGATGTCATACACCACTCGCCGCTCTATGCCCGTCACAACGTCAAGATTGTTGAGCCCCACGTCACCGTCCACAAGCACCACTTTGTAGCCTTGCAAAGCAAGTTTTCTGCCGAGCGTTGCGGTGACGGTGGTCTTGCCCACTCCGCCCTTGCCCGACGTAACAACGATTTTTCTCATATTCTCATGATAAAAAACAATCGCGCGAAAATGTTGTCAAGTTATGTAAAACGTTTGCTTTCTTTGTCAAAAAAGCCATGCGGAAACTTGTTGGGAACGTTCTTATACACGGGATGTGTAACTTCGAAGACGGAATCGGAGCCGCAAGGCGGCGACCGCACCGAACGCCGAGCTTGACGAAATGTACGAGCGACTGCGCCGTGTTGTTGCGGAGCTGGCGCACAAAGCGTGGTGGCATAATAAGAGAACGACACCTATCTATGCGAGTGCTGAGTGTTGTCCCCCGCCACGCGGTCACCGTGGGTTCCCTTGCAAGGGGGAACGGTGATAGGGAAAACACCTGAGGAAAGGGGAAGTTGCATTTAGAACTTTAATGCGCCTTACGGCTGGATGTTTCGACAAGCTCAACATGACAATTTAGCGCAAAAATGCGATATTTAGATGAAGAGCGCGAAAAGGCCCCTTGAACAGCAACCTTAACGTACAAGACGTACGTGAGTTGGCAGGCTCAGGGTGCTGTAAGGAACGAAGTGACGGAATAGCGATTGTTACGCTTTGCGTCAATCGCGTCCAAAGCTATTCGCTAAATAGCGCATTTTTAATACAACTTTACACCTAGCATATCGCTCAGCAAATCCCGCTCGTCAAAGAACTTTGCGCCGCCTATGGCAATGGCGTTTTCAATGTCTTTGAGCGGAGTGACGGGAAGTTCGAGCGCTTGCTCCATATACTCGATGAGACCGGGAATGTGGAGTGAGCCACCGGATACGAATATGCCTTTGCGAAGAATTTCCGCAGAAAGTTCGGGCGGAGTCTGATTGAGAACGGACATGATGACTTCGATGATGTCGTCCACAAGCGGAATAACGGCGTTGCGCATTGCTTCGGCAGACACGTAGAGACTGCGCGGAGAGCCGTCCGCACTGCCGCCGCTGACCGCATAACTGCCGGCATCGTTGACGTAGAACGAAAGTGCGGATTTTTTGAGATTTTCAATGGTGAATTCGCCCACTTTGACGCCGTAGTTTCTGTATAAATCGTCTATAATCGCATTATTGAACGCGTCGCCTGCGATATTGACGGAGCAACCAGTTGCGATTCCGTGATTCGTAACCGCGGAAATTTCGGTTTTCCCGCCGCCGATGTCAACGAAAAGTCCGCCGATGCTGTTGGTGTAGGCAAGAAGACTCAACCCCGATTCTACGAGCGTGACTTCTTTTATGCCTGCTTTGAGACAGCATTTTTCAACGGCGCGGCGATCGGAGCTTGACGACGATTCGCAAATTGACACGATCGCCTTGACGCGCGGTGCAAACAAACCTTCGGGCATAATTTTTTTAAGAAAATAGGCAAGAAGCATCGTTGCCATCTCTTCGTCGACGATGATTCCTTCCTTTATCGGAGCAATGACTCTCGCACCGCCGAGCGAGCCCGTCATAACGCTTTCCGCTCTATAACCTGCGTCGCGGATTTCGAGACGATTGCGCACCTTCGTCGCAATGGCGATTGCAGGCTCGCGCAAAACGAGCCCTATGCCCTTTTGGTATATGGTGATAAATTTGCTTCCCAAATCGATTGAAAGTTCAATTGTTGCCATCGTACACTCCCACTTGCGCCAAGACGGCTGCAAGTTTTGTCTTCGGCAGTCCGAGAATGTTTGAGTAACTGCCTTCGTATTTTTCAACGACCACGCCGTCCTGAATCCCGTACGCACCTGCCTTGTCGAAAGGCTTGAACGTGTCGACGTAGTCTTCTATTTCTTTCTTTGAAAGTTTCTTGAATTTCACCTTTGACGCATCGCAAAAAACTTTCTTCTTCCCGTCCGAAATAACGCAAACGCCGGTATACACGACGTGCCATTTGCCGCTGAGCCGAGATATAACGTTCACTGCGTCTTGTCTGTCTTTCGGCTTTCCGAGTTCTTTTGCGCCTTTGACGACTATTGTGTCCGCCGCAACGACGACGTCGTTTGCGTGCGTTTTAAAAACGTCTTCGGCTTTTTTCGTCGCAAGTTTTTGAACGAGAATTCGCGGAAACGGAGAATGAATTCTGCTTTCGTCTACGTTTGACGGCGACACAACGAATTCAACGCCCATATCCGCGAGAATATCTTTTCTGCGCGGAGACCCGCTTGCGAGTATCACGCGCTTACACTGCTTTGCCATAGATCAGAGAATTTCGAGATTCTTACCGTACGCCGCCTTGAATTCCGCCGCCGCGCCCATTGCGTCTTTGACCTCGAGAGCGCAGTCACCGCCGTTTTCACATTCTGTTTTGACGATTACGCTGTCACCCAACACGTCGCAGTTTATGCCCGTCACGACGCCGCTTTGACTGCGGTCGAAACTCTCCGCTATGCGCAGAATTACGCTGAGTTTCTTGATTGCTTCAACGTCTTCGGCAGTGAGCATATCCTTGTATTTGATGATTTCTTCTCTTGCGTTTTCGGCTTTTCTATGTCCTGCCGCAACGAACGCCGCGACGACGATGTCCTTGTGCGGAACGCCGTACAGATTGCTGTTGAGAATGATGTATGCGGAGTGCAACTGGTGGTTGTAGAACTTGATACGCATACCGCTGTCGTGCATGAGTGCGGCGATTTTGAGCACTCTGACGTACACTCTGGGCATCTTGTGCAACACTTTAAGTTGCTTGAAAAGTTGAATGGAAAGATTGTATACGTGCTCTGCGTGGTCGATGTTGAGATCGTGATACTTCATCTGCGTGTAAAGCGAATGACCGAGAACGTCGCTGAGCGGTCTCTCGTTGACGCCCGGCACTGCGTATCTGAACATCGCGCCTTCTCTGAGTCCGCAACCGCTTATCGTGATTTTTTCGAACGTGAACTTTGAAAGCACCGCTTTCATCACCGCGAGTGCGCTCGGGAAAATATCCGCTCTCGACGAAGACAGTCCTTTGATTTTGACAGTGCTGTTAAGGTCGAGTTTCTTTATCGTGTTGTATATCGTCTCAAACTCGCTGACGGGCAACTCGTAGTTGTGCGTCATATTGAAAGGATATTTCCTTATAAGTCTGCTGATTCTGCCGAGATTTCTGAACGAGCCGCCCACGCCGACGAACGCCGTATCGGGTTCGACAGAGTCGAGCCAGGTGATTTTTTCGAGTTGTTCGCCGATGAAATCTTCGATTTTCTTTGCTCTCTCCTGCGGAGTCGAACTGTCGTTCTTAAAAAGGTCTGTGAGAGTGACCGCGCCGAACGGAAGCGTATCGAAATGAATGAGATTTCTGCGGTTGTAGTATATAAGGTTTGTAGAGCCGCCGCCCATTTCCATAATCAATCCCTTGGGGATATCCATGGAGTTGATGACACCCTGATACACGAGCATTGCCTGCTCTTCCGGGGTAAGAACCTTGATTTTGATGCCGCAAGTCATTGCGACTTCGTCAAGGAAACTCTTCTGATTTTTTGCACGTCTGACCGCAGCCGTTGCATACGCAAAGATTTTATCAACCTTGTTTGCGTCGCAAAGACGACGGAACATCGTAAGCGTTTTTATCGTCTGGGCAATTCTTTGCGGCTTGATGAAACCGTCCCAATCCATGTCCTGCCCAAGCCGTACCGTTTCTTTGAGTTCGTCAAAGACGACGAAATAGCCGCCGTCCAGCACGTTGACGAGCACGAGTCTTGCTGAGTTTGAGCCAATGTCGATAATCGCTATTTTTTCCATATTGTTTCTCCTAAACGGCTTTTGCCGCTCCCCGATTGCGGGGCGTTTGTTTCAATTCTTATTTTTCTCTATTTTCCCTTATATCTCCGCATATCCGAGCAATGCGGTTGTTGTAACGATTTTGGTTGCGAAATCCTTATTCCGCCGACTTTATGCACTTTTGCGGACATTTTTGCATGCACACTCCGCACCCCGTGCATTTTGAATAATCGATGACCGCAAGATTGTTTTGCACCGTGATAGCTCCGTTTGGACAATTCTTTTGGCACAAACCGCAGCCTATACAGCCGCTCTTGCATATCGCGCGCACTTCCTTGCCCTTTTGGCAATTGGAGCAAGCCACGTACACTTTTGCGTCCGCAGGTATGCGCTTGACAAGTTTTTTGGGGCAAGTGGATACGCATCTGCCGCAACGTATGCACTTTGTTCTGTCCACTTCGGCATATCCGTCCATGCCCACTTGAATCGCACCGTAGGGGCAAGCGTCCACGCACGAACCCATGCCGAGACAGCCCCACTTGCACTGTTTGCGACCGCCGCCAAGCAATTCCATGCTCTTGCAATCGCCGTAGCCCATATATTCGTATTTATCCTGAGCATTGTTGCCGCCGCAGCAAGCCACCACGATTTTGGTGTCTTCTGCGGACACGCTCGTGCCCATGATTTGTGCGATGAGTTTTTTATTGTCCGCGCTTGTTGCGCAGCATGCGTTGATGTCCGCCTTGCCTTCTACGATAGCCTTTGCAAAAGCGTCGCAGCCTGCATATCCGCAACCGCCGCAATTTGCGCCCGAGAGCTTGTCTCTGACTTGGCGTATTCTCTCGTCTTCATGCACGGCGAGTTTTTTGCCGAGCACCGCAAGCACTATGCCGAACACGAACGCAAGCACGAAAAGCACGAGTATAGACCAAAGTATCGTCAAGGGATTGACCGCTGAAAGTATCATATCGTCACCCCCGTCAATTGAACAACAGGCTTATTGCGCCCGACGACGAGATAAGTCCGCCGAATGCCACGAAAGCCATGCTGAGTATGCTTGCCGCAATGAGCGTAATCGGGAAGCCCCTGAAAGGCTTCGGAATGGAATCCTGATCCATTTTTTCGCGAACGCCCGCGAGCAAGAGTATTGCGATAAGGAAGCCAATGCCGCTGAATACGCCGTTCAAGAAAGATTGAAGAAGGCTTATTCCGCCCGCAACGCCATAGGTGTCGATGTTGAGAATCGCAACGCCCAAAACCGCGCAGTTGGTGGTGATGAGCGGCAAATATACGCCTAGCGCGCTGTATAGCGACGGCATATATTTTTTAAGCACCATTTCAATGAGCTGAACAAGAGCCGCTATGACGAGAATAAACGCAATGGTTTGCAAATATTCGACGCCCAAAAGCACGAGCACTTTCTGTACACACCAGGTTATGATGCTTGCAACGCCCATAACGAAAGTGACCGCAAGTCCCATTCCGAGTGCGGTATCCGTCTTCTTTGACACGCCAAGGAAAGGACAGCAACCCAAAAATTGACTGAGTACGAAGTTGTTGGTAAACATAGCACCGATGATAAGCAAGAAGTATTCCATCAGTTTGCACCTCCTTCGTTTGCGGCGGCAGAAACGTTTGCGCCGTTTTCGGTTTCCGTTTTATTTTCGGTCGCCGTATCGAGTTCCGCTTTAGCGTCGTCGATATGCTTTGCGCTTTGTTCAGCCTGCGCCTGTTTTTTCTTCGCCCTATGATCGGTGATTGCGTTGACGGCAGCCATAAGAATGCCCAGAGTCATAAATCCGCCTGCGGGAAGAACGAAGAATTTGAGAGAATAATTACTCGCAGATCCCAGCGACAATCCGAACGACAGACTGCCGAGCGTGCCTGCAAAAATCGTGCCGTTGCCGAGCAACTCTCTTATAAAACCTATAAGCGTGAGCGCGAGCGTGAAGCCCAAGCCCATTCCGAGACCATCGAGAATGCTGTCGCCCACTTTGTTGGAACTTGCAAACGCTTCCGCTCTTGCAAGAATGATGCAGTTGACGACGATGAGCGGCAAGTATATACCGAGTGCGCTGTACAGCGTCGGGACGAACTTTTTGAGCACCATTTCAAGAAGCGTGACGAGCGTTGCAATGATAAGAACGTAAGCCGGGATACGCACCTTGTCGGGTATCACTTTTCTCAAAAGCGACACGAGAGCGTTGGAACAGATAAGCACGAGCGTTGCCGCAATGCCCATTCCCAAGCCGTTGAATGCGCTTGTAGTGATGGCAAGCGTCGGACACATTCCGAGAACCAGTCTGAAAGTCGGGTTCTGTGCGAAAATGCCGTTGGATATTATCTGAAGTTTGGAGTTACGTTTCATTGCGCACCCCCTTGTTGCAATGCGTCGTAATACGTTCTGAACGCATACACCGCAGTGGCAATCGAATTGTGATAACCGGTGGACGTATAAGTTGCCTGACTCACCGCGTCTATCTGTCCGTCAAGCGAAGCGTTGCCAGATTTGACGAGTTCGAGCCTTTCAATCGTCTTGCAATCGATGCCGACGTATTTTTGCTTGTTTGCCTTTTCCACTCTGTCGAAATAGCCTGCCGTTTCGCCCTGCTCGTACACCTGCACGTCTTCGATTATGCCGTCCGCGCCGATGAACACAAGTGACGACAACGAGCCGTCTTTTGCGCCGCCGCCCACCGTGTAGTAGCAATATCCGAGAATTTCTTCTCCGCTCTTTGCCACGAAACAAGACACGACGTAGTTGTTTTTGTCATAATCGTAGGACGCGAGTCGTTCGTCCTTGACGACATCGGTCACGGTTTTGCCGTCACCCCACGAATACGCTTTGCATTTTTCCATAATCGTATTGTCGGGGTCTACGTACGTTGCCCAGTTGACTATACCGAGCAAAAGTCCCGCCACGACGGCGATTATCACGAGCACGAGCGAGCATTTTGCCACTTCGCTCATTTTTCTCTTTTCTTTCTTGTCTTTTTTGCCTTTCTTATCGTCGGTTTCAACGCTCGTATCGACTGCGTTTTCTGTCTTTTCGACGCTTTCTTTTGCAATCGTTTCGGCGTTTTCGTCTGCGACGATATTTTCGTTTTGCATAACTTCGTCTTCTCGGAGCATCTTTTCGTCAGTCATTTTTGCCCCCCTTCCAAAGCGACGTCTTTGCGCTTGTGTTTCATAAGTTTTGCAAGATTGTTTTTCTTCGGTGCGCCGAACGCTCTCGGCGTGATTTTTTCAAGAAGCGGCGTAAGAACGTTCATAAGCAATATCGCAAACGACACGCCTTCGTTCATAGTGCCGTATTTTCTGAACACGACCGTCAAAAAGCCGAGTCCCACGCCGTATATCACGACCGCAAGACAGGTCTTGGGGCTCGTTGCATAGTCGGTTGCCATAAAGAACGCGCCGAACATAAGCCCGCCGCCGAGCAGATACGTCCAAACGTATTGCCCCACGTATTCCGAACCCGAGAAGAAAATCGCCGTGAATACGACCGTCGAGCCGATATAAAGTGCGGGGATACGCCAGTCTATGACCTTGCGGATGAGAAGATAAATTCCGCCGATTAGTAATGCAATCGTGCTGACTTCGCCTGCGCTTCCGCCTATTCTTCCAAGGAACATATCGAGAGCCGACAAACCTTGCGCAGGATTCGTTCCCGCCGCTATGGACGACTTGACGCCTGCAAGCGGAGTCGCGCTCGTGATTGCGCTTATGTCGATATCCACCGCTCTATCGAAGAATGAGAACAAATTCATTCCGTTTGACAAATCTATGGGCTGAACGAAACTTGTCATAACCGTCGTCCAACAAAGCATAAGGAATATGCGCGCGGTGATTGCGGGGTTTGCAAAGTTCTTGCCGATGCCGCCGAAAAGCATTTTTACGACGACTATCGCAAAGAAGCCGCCGACCATAGGAACGTAAAACGGCACAACGGGCGGAAGATTGAGCGAAAGTATCATGCCCGTAACGACTGCGGACAAATCGCCTACGCTCTGATATTTTTTTGTTATCAAATTGAAAAGCCACTCGGCAAACACGCACGTGCCAACGCAAAGCACCATCATGCAAAGCGGATAAAATCCGTAAAGCAAAACGCTTGCAATGGTTGCCGGAACGAGCGCGATGATGACGTCGAGCATCATTCTTCTCGTTGTGAACGTCGTGGATATATGCGGGGACGACGAGACTATGAATTTTGCCATATCACTTTATCCCCCTTGCCTTGATTTCTTTCTTTGCAAGACGCATCGCCTGAACGAGCGGGCGTTTTGCAGGACACGAGTAGGAGCAAGCTCCGCACTCTATGCAGTTGAGCACTCCGAGTTTGAAAGTCGTCTCGAAGTCTTCTTTTTGTGCCGCCCTTTCGATTTCTCTCGGAACGAGAGACATCGGACAGTTGATGATGCACTTTCCGCAACTTATACACGGCGTCGTGGGGCTAGTGTTGAACTCCTTGTCGGTAAGGAACAGCAAGCAAGACGAGCCTTTTGTGGTGGCGGCCGTCAAATCCGCTTGCGCAAAGCCCATCATCGGGCCACCGCTTATAACCTTTCTCGTGACGTCTTCTATGACGTTGCCGCGACAGGTGTCGTATATAAATTGATAAGGCGTGCCGTTGCGCACCCAGAAATTGCCGCGCATTTCAACGCCGCCGCCCGACACGGTCATGGCGCGCCTATAACACGTCTCACCGTCTCTTACGGCCTTTGCCACGCAGTATGCCGTGTGCGCGTTGCACACGACGCAGCCCACTTTTGCAGGAAGCGCACCCGTCGGCACGGTTCTGTGCGTGATTGCGAAAATCAGTTGTTTTTCCGCGCCTTGCGGATATTTGGTCTTGAGTTTCATCACGTCTATTTCGGGCGGAACGAGTTTTGCAAGTCTCTTGATCGCAGGCAACTTGTTGGCTTCGATACCTATGTAGGCGTGCTTGACGTCAAGAGCTTTCATGAGAAGTTTCACGCCATCTATTACGCGCACCGCTTCTTCCATGAAAAGACGATAGTCGCAAGTGATGTACGGCTCGCATTCCGCTCCGTTGATGATGAGAGTGTCGATAGGGTCTTTGGGCATAAGTTTGACATGAGTCGGAAAAGTCGCTCCGCCCATACCGACTATGCCTGCGTCCTTTATTCGCTCGATGATTTCTTCTTTCGTCGGTTCGTTGAGCGCACTGAGTCTTTGCTCCGTGAAAAGGTGGTCGTTTTCAATCTCGATATGCGTCGCTTCGCCGCCGTTTGCCGTGGGCAAAGTGCAGAACGCCTTGACCGTGCCTGACACCGACGAGATTACGTTTGCCGACACGAAACCGCTTGCCGACGCTATGACCTGACCTACGTCGACGTGATCTCCTACGGCAACCGTCGGAGTTGCTGGCGCGCCGATATGCTGAGATAAGGAAATAAACACCTTATCCGGCGTCGGAAATTCCTGCAAAGGCGCGTCTTTGGTGAACTTGTTTGCAGGCGGATGTATGCCCCTGCGGAAAGTTCTTAAAGGAAATGTCATCTTATTCTTCCTTTGAAATTAAAATTATATTGTAATTATACAATAATAAACCCGCAATGTAAATACCCGATTTTTGAAAATTTGCGAAAATTTCAGTCTGTTTTAAGCAACGTTAAAAGGATTTTCGCCCATATCGATAAGGGCGTTTCCTATGTCAATATTTTTTTACCGTTTTGCCTATAAAAGAAAACAAAGCGAGTGCGACGAGAAATCCGCCGAACAGTTTTTTGAGCAATTCTCCGCTCGTCTCGACCGCAAAAAACGAGCAACCGACGCAAGTTGCAATCGCCGGAACAAGAAAGAAAAGCAGATTGTTTTTCTTCACTAAACCGTTCTTTACATGCAACAGCAAAGACGCCGCACCCGACGGCAAAAACGCGACGAGATTTGCAAACTGCGCCGTGATTTGTCCTACGTTTAGACAAAGAACGAGAAGTGGCAAAGTCAGCGTTCCGCCGCCCATTCCCATACCTGCAAGAATACCGCCCGCAACGCCTGCGAGCATGAGATACAAAAAACTCATTTTTCACCTATTTGCACAAAATCGACGGTTTTATTGCTAATTTCGCGTATATAAAATGCCGATTTTGTCAAAAAATCATTTTGAGCCCTGCAAACAACATCAATGCGTAAAAGGCGAAAGACACTACGTCCGACGACAGTTTTTTGAGAAGACACGCCCCTATAACGCCGCCTATCGTGACGCCCAAAACGGTGGGTAAAACAACCCCGTTTTCAATCGTTGCGCCTGTGCCGTACGCCACGGAACTTACAATGCAAAGCGGCAAAATGAGTGCTATTGCGGTTGCATGCGCGCTCTTTTCGTCAAGACCGCCGATATACGTCAGACAAGGCACTGCGAGCATTCCGCCGCCTGCTCCGAAAAGTCCGTTGACGGCCCCTATAAACAGACCTGCCAACACCATTGCCATTTTCTTTTTCCCGCTTGTCTTTTTGCTTGCGTAGTCAAACTTAAAAATGTTTTGCGCTTCTATGATTTTCGTTTGCATGTTTATAGTTTTATTAATTTGCGTGAAAGTATGAATTTCGATTGCAAAAATAATGTTTTTGTATTAATATGGAAAAGCATATTAGTATAAATTGCGCGTGGTATGCATACGCGTACAGGCTTATACGGGTATGACTAAAACAACAAAGGGCGCAAGCCCGAGCAAAATAAATCTTTTATAGGTTTGGTATGAACAAGAAGAAAATCGTAATTTTATCACTCATGCTTGTTGCGATTATCGCTCTTTCTTCGGCATTGTTCGTTGCGTGCAACAACGACACTCCGTCGGACGATAAAAACAACACTACGATTACCGAAACCGAAGGTCTGCTCATCAAAAACGGCGACTTCAAGGTTATCGACACGAAGGCTACGGATTACCCCCGCACAATCCCGAATTGGACGGGTGGCAAGATGTACTCGTCGGGCAGTTACAAAGACGACGTGACCGCAGGCGTCATTTCTCTTTCCAAAGCCGTTTACGACGCCAACAAGAGCAAGTGGAACGACTCTGACGATTCGCTCTACAACAAGCTCGTTGCAGGCGGCAGATACGGCGACGACGACAAAATTAAAAACGCGCTTATGGTCTATATGCCCGAAGAATCCACCAATTCCGACGGCAAGAAAGTTCACGGTCCGACGGCATACGGCTACACTTCCACTTCCTTCACTCTTGCGAAAGGTTCTTATTACAGACTCAAAGTGGACGTTCTCACCCACAAGATCGGCGGAGCGAACGAAACGGATCGCGGCGCACGCATCTATCTTTCTTCAAACACTTACGCAGAATTTGCAGGCATCGACACCAAGGGCGAATGGAAAACCTACGAGATCATCATCGAGTCTTCTCCCGTGAGCTCAACGAGTCTCAACGTGATGCTCGGTCTCGGCAAATACAACGCCTATTCGCAAACGGGTCTCACCACCGGTTACGCGGTGTTTGACAATCTCTCTCTCGAAAAAATCGAAGACGACGACGCCACCGAAGCAATCGAAGGCAAAGTTGCATACGACGACGCAGTGGCAAAAGAGCTCGCAGGCGACAAATTCGTTGCGACCACCACTCTCAAAGTTCCCAACGGACGTTTCGATTTCGGCACGACTTCGACGTCTTCTTCCAGCACGCCCAACAACTGGTCTTTGGTCAACGGCAACAGCGGTCAAAGCGACAAAGCCCCGACTTCTCTCGGTTGGAACGCAATCGTTAACACGGCAAACTGGGCAGATATCTACTCAAAACTTTCCAGCACGTTCTACACTCAGACAGGCGCAGATTCTCCCAAAGAGAAATACGTCCCCGCAGAAGATTTGCAAAACATCAACATTGCAGACTACTCCGGCAGAGTGGGCAGCAACGTCTATATGCTCTCTCAACAACTTATGACCGCGCAAGGCATCAAATCCGCGCGCACCATAACCATCGAGAAGAACAAGACCTATGCTCTCTCCATTGACCTTTACACCTACGGCGTGCACGGCGCAGGCGTGTCTCTCGTTCTTTCGGGCAGTGACGGAGAAGACATCGTCATCAAAGGCATTTCTTCCGCAAAGAGCAGCGACGTTCTCATCGGCAGCACCGCTATCGACCCCAACGACAACGGCTACACAACCGGTACGGTTGAAGGCGCAACCACAAACGGTTGGACGACTTACACCTTCTATATAAAGGGCAACCAATTCAGAAACTATAGTTACAATATGACTGTATGGCTCGGCACGGAAGGCACCAACAGCAACACCGCAAAGGCATATCACAGTTTCACCAACAACTCCAAGCAGACCACCTACACCGCTGACGGAACGTTCTCCAACGGTTGGGTGTTTATCGACGAGTTGCAACTCAACGAAATTGACGAACTTCCGAGCGCAAACAGCGAAATCTACAAAGACGGCAAACAAACTCTCGACGTCTCCGAAAAAGGCGATTCCTACAAAGCAATCGCAATAGACCTTACTTCCGCCAACATGTTCGGCGAAGGTTCGGGTTATATTCTCAACGACACGACGAGCCAAAGTTCCAACGCTAACGTAGAATCTATCGGCAAAGGCATTCCGAGTGGCTGGACGAGCGGATACGACACGAGCGATACGAGCAACGCAATCGTGAAGAACATCGTTTCGGAAGGCGTTGTCAACATCCAAGACGAAGCGTCCTTCAACGGTCTCGGCACTTATCCGAAACTCCCCTACGACATTCAGGAAAAAGTCGCTTACCAAATAAATGCGAAGAGCGACAGTTATTACGAAATCGAATCCAAACCCTTCACCGTGAAGAAAGACACGGCGTATCGTATCTCCGTGTGGGTCAAGACGGTTGACGTCAAATCCACGAGCGGCGCATACGTATATCTTCTCAACAAAGACGACGATGACGCGGTTCTTGCAACCTACTCCAAAGTCAACACGGAAGACTACGACGAATATCAAAACGACTGGTGCGAACTCACTCTCGTGGTTCGCGGCAAAGACGAAGACGTCAACGTCTCTCTCAAATTCACGCTCGGCACGGGCAACCGCTGGGCTGCTTCCACCCTTGCAAAAGGTTCTATGTTCGTTGCAAACATCAACGGCTCGACCATTGCAAACTCCGTCTTCGAGGGCACTTCCACCGGCACGTACGTCAAGTCTGTGGATTTGACCACTTCTGACACCTACACCTTCAAGAACGGCGGCTTCGACTCCTACAACCGTGACGACGAAAACATCGAAGAAAACAAGGCTTTGAACGAACAATCCAGAGCGGCTGCTCCCACCGATTGGACTTTCAGCAACAACAAGCTCAACCCGAACACCGACGACAGCAAACTTGCAGCAGGCGTCATCGCACTCAACACGACGGACAACAAGACGTTCTCTCACAGCAATCAAACGAGCGCAGTGTTCCCGAACATCGCCCCGAGCGTGTTCGATTCCTTCTACGGCTCTATCACCGATCCGACGACCGATCTCGGCTCTCTCCCCGGTGAAAAGGCTCAAATCCTTGCAATCGGTTCAACGGACGGCACGACAAAGTATGCGGCAGGTTATTCTTCTTCAAGCGTAACTCTCTCTGCAAACTCCTTCTATTCGCTCTCCGTCTACGTCAGAACGGTGGGCAACACCAAAGCAACCGTCTATCTCACTGGCGAGTCTTCTCTCTCAAGCGGCGACAACACCTTCACCGTCGAGAACACGGGCAGCGATTGGACAAAATACACCTTCTTCATTAGAACAGGTCAATCCAGCGTCTCCGTAAAACTCAACTTGTGGCTCGGTCAAAACACAGATTACGTTAACGTTGCGGGCGCAAGCGCGGATGAACAAGCAGAAAATGCAAAATCCGCAGGCGCAGTGTTCTTCGACAACGTTGTCTACAAGACCATTGACGAGGCAGTCTTTGGCAAGGCAGTTGCAGACGAAACCAACAAGGTTCTCTCATTCCTTACCGACAGTTTCGACTCTCTCTCTTCCACCATCGACTCGAGAAGCAAACTCACTTCCCCGAGCGGTTGGTCGGGTGCGGTCGGCACGAACCAAAGTTCTTCCAACACCAAATCCGGCGTCATCTATGCAGACGAACACTTCCTTGACACCAAAACTATCAACGGCGTCGAAGGCGACTACGTTGACATTCTCGGTGCGGACTACAAAGTGGACGACATAAAGATAACCGACGAAGAACTTGCCGAAGCAAAGAAAGACAGCAAGTACGACGGAATGAGCGACGACGACATTCTCACCGCTCTCAAAGAAGCAAAAGCAATCGAACTCAAGACCAAGAACTGGATGCCGATCGGTCAAATCAACGGTCAGACGCATAGCGGCAATCAGATGCTCCTTATCAACAACACCGACAAGAGCGCATACACCTACACCAGTTCTTCCTTCACTCTCAAAGAGAGCAGTTTCTATGAGATCAGTCTTTGGGTAAGATCCTACGCACTCTCCGACGGCGAGAAAGAAGGCGTCTACGTTGAAATGTATCTCGGCTCTGCAAACGAAACCGACAAGCCTTTCGTCTTCGAAGCAATCGCAAGCGAAACTTGGAAGGAATACAAGTTCTACGTTCAGACTTTGGACGACGACGTGACAAGCGCAACCGTCAAACTTTCTCTCGGCAAATACATTGCAAACGAAGTTAACGGCGAAACCGTCGTGACCGGTCTCACAAGCGGCTACGCTATGTTCGACGATGTGAAGATCACCAAGGTCACCGAAGAGATCTACAACAACGCAAAAGAACAAGAATCCACCGTTGACAACGTAAAGACCCGCAAAGTCTCCAACGAAACCAAGGGCAGCGGCGACGACAAGAAAGACGACGGCAAGACCAACACCCCCGGCAAAACCTTCAACACCGAAGCGTTGTGGTGGATGGTTCCCACAATCGTGCTTGGCGTGCTCATCATCGTGGTCGTGATCGTGTGGATCGTCCGCAAGGTCAGAAAGCCCATCAGCAAGAAGAAAGAAAAGAAAGCGGCATCCGTCGTTGAAACTCCTTCTCTCGATGCAAAACACAACAAATACGACGACAATAAAGAATAAAATCAGATTGTCCACAAAAAAAGCACTTGCTTCACCGCAAGTGCTTTTTTATTCCAATCAAAAGGATTTGCACGCTTCTGTGCACAATCAAAAGGATTTACACGCTTCTGTGCACAAGCAAAACAAAATCAAATCGGTGAAGGCTTAAAACACACTTTACGATAAATAAAACGCAAGAAGCAATCCGTATATATCGCATTTCACGTACGTTTTTATTTCTACGATAAAAGTTTTCTTTAATAATAAAAGAATGAGTTTCATATCCTTTATCTATGAAAAACACGGCTCATTCTTTTCTCGTGGTGACGGGCTTTTCGATTGCTACGAGACTTGCTTCGTTTATATTCAAAATGTGGATGTCGCGCTCTCTCGGCGCGGAAATCGTCGGCGTGTATCAAATCGCGCTGTCTGTTCTTCTTATGCTGTTCACCGTCACGGCAGGCGCACCGACGGTGTTGTCTCGAAAGGTTGCGGAAGCAGGCGTAACAGGCGACACGAAGCGTCAAAACGCACTACTCACGGCATCCGTAATTATGGGGTTGACGGTGTCTTCGGTTATATGCGGAGTGTTGTACGCACTCGGAAACAGAATTTCGTTTTTGTTCTCGAATCCAAACAGTTTGCCGCTTTTTTTCATCATGCTTCCCACCCTTATCACGTCAACGCTGTACGCATCCTTTCGCAGTTGGTTCTGGGGACGCAAAAAATTCGTTGCTTTTTCTTCGACGGAACTCATTGACGAAATAGTCAAAATCATTCTTTCCATAGTCTTTGCCGGGGGCTTTGTCGGCTCTTTATCGGGTGCGACGGGCATTGCGCTTGCTCTGACCGTTTCGGATGCTTTTTGCGTGCTTGTGCTTGCAATAATATTCTTCGCAACGGGCGGTCGATTCAAAAAACCGCAAGGCTTCAAAGAGCTCACTCGCGGCACGATTCCGCTTTCGGCGACTCGAATCATAACTTCGCTCGGTGCGTCGCTCACCGCGTTCGTAATTCCGCAAATGCTCGTAAAAAGCGGACTTACCATTGCGCAGGCAACGGCAGAATACGGACGCGTCGCAGGTATGGCCCTTCCGCTCATCATGGCTCCCGTGACGTTCATCGGTGCGCTTGCCATAGTTCTTATTCCCGACGTTGCTTCCTTGCGCTCGCAAGGCGATACGGGCGCTTTGCGTACGAAACTTTCAACATGCGTTACGTTCGGCACGGTGGTCGCCTGCTTTTTCTTTTCACTGTATCTGCCGCTCGGCACGGCATTAGGGAAACTTCTCTTCGGAGACGAAAAAGCGGGCGCGTTCGTATCGTATTGCTCGATGATGCTTTTCCCCATTGCCGCCGCACAAGCCACAACTCCTATGCTCAACTCTCTTGGCAAAGAGAAAAACACGCTTCTTCACACCCTTATAGGCGCAATTGCAATGATTCCATGCATAGTTTTTATGCCAAAATACATCGGCATATACTCTATGGCTCTTGCTTCGGGGCTATGTTTTCTTATCATCGCAATCGCGAATTTCATCGTTCTCAAAAAGGAAGTCGGCTCGTTTTTCGACGGCAAGAAAAACTGCACGTTGATTTTGCTGAGCATACTGCTTGCGGTCGGCGCGATGTTCCTGTCAAGACTTCTGCGCTTTTATGCAAACGATATTACCGCAATCGCGGTCGTGGGCGTGTACGTCACGTTTTTGTTCTTCGTCATCGCAAATGCGTTTGACATAATCGACATAGTAGGTTGCGCACGTCTGATAATTCCCAAAAAAGCGAAAGTTGTAAAAAAATAAATAAAATTTCGCAAGTATTGCAAAATAAGCGTATGCTCAACTTATTTATACGCTGTGTGATACTGTATTTCGTTCTTTTGATTGCCATGCGCCTTATGGGCAAACGGCAACTCGGCGAATTGCAACCGTTTGAACTTGCGATAACTCTCGTGGCGAGCGATTTGGTGTGCATACCTATGGCGGACTCGTCCATACCCATTTTGTACGGCGTGATACCCGTCTTTTCGCTGTTTCTTCTTCATATCATCATCACGAAACTTGCGACGAAAAGCATACGTTTCCGCAAATTTCTCAACGGCAAGCCCATTATCATCATACAAAACGGCAACATACTTCCCGACGTCATGAAAGAACTCAATCTAAACGTTGACGACATCATGGAAGCGTTGCGCGGTGCGGGATATTTCAATCCGAGCGAAGTGGAATACGCCATTCTCGAAACGAACGGAAACATGAGCGTTATGCCGAAAGCGCAGAACAGACCGCTGTCCCCAAGCGACGTCGATATGCAGGTCGACAAAGCGCAAATCCCCGTCGCAATCATAATGGAAGGCGAATTCGTCGCGGAAAATCTCGGTTGTATTGACGGCGATGCAAAAGAAAAAGTGCTTGCGTTCCTAAACAAGAAAAACCTTGACAGAAAGGACGTTCTCGTCGCTCTCGTTGCAGGCAACCAAGTGTTCGTTCAGCCTTACAAAGACGATTATATCGTCTCGTCGCTCGTGGCAGACACAGACAATCCGCACGTCGTTCTCGGAGATGAATCGAAATGAAAAAAGTCGTTCTTGCAGTGTTCATTCTCATCATGATAATCGTCAGCGGCGTGCTTGAAAACGTCTATATCACACGCACGTTCACCGACCTTGACGACAGGCTCAAAATCCTCGAATCGTCAATAAAGGATCAAAGCGAAAGAGCTCTCGACGACATAGGAGAAATAAATTCATGGTGGGAGAAAAAGCGCACTTATATTGAACTTTTCGCATACTCGCCCGACGTTAGAGCGTTCTCCGTCGCGCTTGCCGAAACCGAAGGCTCGCTCGAATGCGGAGACTTCGACAACGCTCTCTCAAAGTGTCACTCGCTCATAGTTATGGCACACGGAATCAAACGACTTCTCGACTTCAATGCGGAAGACATAATATAAAAAGACGGGTATTCCCGATTGCGCATTTTCGCAATTAGGGATACCCGATATTACCGTCCGTACATACGCGCATATTCATATATGCGCATTTATTTTTTATTGTCTTCCTTGCACTATTCTCGTTTGCACGATTGCTCGTATTTATATATGCACGATTGCGCATATCTGAATATGAGAACTATTCAGTGAAGTTTTCAAGCGGCAGCAAGTCTTTAATATCGTAAATATCGCCTGCGCCGAGCATAAGCACGACGGAATGACCTTTTGCATGCTTTTTCACAAAATCGACGGTTGAAAGTGCATTTTTGAGAAGATAAACGTCACGATTGCAAAATTCGTCGAAAATTGCGATTGCCAAATCGTTGCTGTCAAGTCCCATACTAGCGTCTTCTCGCGCGGCATACGTCGGCATGAGTGCGAGCGTCTTCACGCCGTTGCGTTCGTCTCCGAGCACTTCGACAAAATCATCGAGATATGCTTTTGTTCTCGAATAGGTATGCGGTTGAAAAACGCAAAGCACGTCGCCTTGTTCGCTTGCTCTTTTCAAGGCTTGTTTTATCTCGCTCGGATGATGAGCAAAATCGAAAATCACACTTGCACCGTCAATCTTCCCGACAAACTCGAAACGCCTTTTCACACCCTTGAAACTTGCAAGCGCGTTTATTGCGAACTTCAAATCTATGCCGAGCCACTTTGCCGCCGCAAGTGCGAATATCGAGTTTTCATAGTTGTAATCTCCGCCGTCTTTCAGCCTTATAACCCCGACGAGATTACCGCCAAAAGCAACTTCCGCTTTATCGTTTTTTATATCGGCATACAGTCTTTCGATTTTATCGTCAGAAAAAATCTCGACGCAGAAATTTCCGCATTTTTCGTTGTGCGATTCATTTGCACGTTTCTCGTTTTCTTGCAACAGAAACTCGTATTTTTCGGAAACTATTTTGCAGCGTGCTTTTTCAAGGAATTCCGAGAACGTGTCCGTCACGTCTTTTTGCGATTTATAACAATCGGGATGGTCGCACTCTGCGTTTGTGACCAACGCCGACGTCGCCGGCAATGCAAGCAGATTCCGCTTGTATTCGCACGCTTCGCAAACGAATATCGCGTTTTTCAACTCCGCAATACTTTTTGCACTCGTATTATTGACATAATTTGAAAATTCCACACTCTCGCCACCAATCATTGCCGCAAATTTCTTACCGCTTTTTGCAAGGATATGCGTGAGCATCGCAGTCGTGCTGGTTTTGCCGTGCGTTCCGCCGATTGCAACCACTTCGGAAAAACACGCCGCTATTTTTGCAAGATATTCGTGTCGCTCAAGCGTTTCTATATACAATTCTCTTGCCTTTTCAAGTTCGGGATTATCATTTCTGATTGCCGAAGAATACACGACGCAATCGACGTCTTCAACCTTTTTATCGTCAACGCCTATCGTCACGGGAATTCCGAGCGCAGCCAGTTTTTCCGTTTCTTCTCCGCTTTTTGCGTCGCTACCGCTGACAATCGCGCCGAATTCGTGCGAAAAGACGGCAAGTGCGCTCATATTTGCTCCGCCTATGCCTATAAAACGTATTTTTTTGCCCTGAATAAACATATTTCAATATATGAAAACGGAAAAAATTTCGTACGACGTTTTCAATACAGTTTTATGAATATGCACCGTTTTCTCGACAATTTTCAACGTTTATTCGACAAAATATGATAAAAGAGAAAAATTACTATTGAAAAACGCCGACAATAATGAGATAATACTTTCATCAATTACAGGGAGGGCTAGATTATGTTTGACATCACGGATATTAAGATCAGAATAGTAAATGCGGACAGCAAACTCAAAGCGGTTGCGTCTATCGTCATCGACGATTGCATCGCCATTCACGACATCAAAATTCTAGGCGGCGAAGGCGGGGACTTCATTTCGATGCCGTCAAGAAAAACTCCCGACGGAAATTTCAGAGACGTTGTTCACCCGATAAACTCGGACGCACGAGAAAAAATCAAAGACACGGTTTTCTCTGCATACCGCCAAGCACTTTTGAAATGAAACGCCAAATAATCACAATACACCGTATCGTTCAAATTATATAGTTTTTCACGTTTTACCGTTCACGGCGTAAATACGAAAAAAGTCAAGACCGCATCTTTGCGTGCGGTCTTTTCGTCGTTTGCGATAAAAAGTCAAAATAACGGGTAAAACGTCTTGCAAAAGCGGAAAAACAGGTACAAAACGTCTATGCATATTTTCATTTGCACAAATATAAATATGTGCAAACGGCAATGACATAAAAACACGATTGCGCACATCGGCATATATCGTTTTTTATATATGCGCACACGGTCACTTTTTCACGCATGCAAAAATCGCGCAAGTTTTGCCCTGCGCGATTTTCCGTAACGCTTTTTATTTCACGCACGAAACGTGCGCTTCACTTCACCGCTTAAAAGTTTGCGGGGTGTTCGTCAAGAGCAAGCGTTCCGCCCGGATTGAGTGTGTTGTTCGGGTCGAAGTGCTTTTTGAGCGTTTTGAGAACGTCAAGCGACGGCGTGCCGATGCTTCCTTCGAGATACGGTGCAAAGAGTTTTCCTATGCCGTGATGGTGAGAAAGCGCCGCACCCGATTTCATGATTGCTTCAAGGATTGACGAATGGTATTTCTTGAACGCGTCAAGGTCGGTCGTCTTGATGATAAATATGAAATACAAATTCGCGCCGTTGGGATAACTGTGCGAGATGTGGCAGGTGCAGATTGCGTTTGGCCACGCTTTGACGACTTCGCGCACTTCGTCGTGCACTTTGGGCATATTGTCCCAGTTGACTGCGCATTCGAGAGTGTCGATGATGATGCCGTAGTCTTGGATGGTATCTCTAAGATACGGGTCGCTGAATCTGCCGTGTTCCCACGAAGTCGTGACGTATCCCGTGAGATAAAGTCCGTGATACTTTCTTGCAATCTTCTTGATGTTCTTCACGACGTTTTTCTGATAGCCGTCTTCGCCGTCTGTGAAACCTAAAAGCAAGCATCTGGAATGTTGCTTGTATCCCTTTGCCGCAAGAATGGGTTCGAGCGGAGAGCCGATGATGCCGTACATGTGACTCATCATATCCGTCTCTTCCGCGTCAGAAAGTCTGAACGCCGACGGATGACCGAATTCGCCTTGCATGACTTCGCGCATAACCGCCATGCCGTCTTCCCACGTCGGGAACATGAAGGAGAATTTTCTGTGTTTCTTTGACAACGTGAACACTTTGAGCGTAACTTCGGTGAGAATTCCGAAGCAACCTTCGCTGCCCATCATGATTTGATTGATGTCGGGGCCCGTTGCTTTTCTCGGCGCATTGTCGGTGACGATTCTACCGATAGGAGTGACGTATTCTTGTTTGAGAACAAGGTCTGCCGCGCATCCGTAGTAGGTGGAGTTTTGACCGCTTCCGCGAGTGACGACCCAGCCGCCTACGCAGGAATATTCAAACGATTGCGGGAAGTGTCCGCAGGTGTATCTCTTCGTCGTGCCGAAGTTTTCGGGCGCGTTGTTGAGAATCTTTTCAAGGTCCGGACCGCTGATGCCGGGTTGCACGGTGATTGTGGAATTGACTTCGTTGAAAGCAATGACTTTGTTGAAGTTTTTGCTGATGTCAATCATGATGTTGGGCGAAATCATCGGTTCGGTTCCGCGCGTGACGCTCGAGCCGCCTGCATGCACGTACACTTTGATTCCGTTTGCGTCGGCATATTTCACGATACCTTCGATTTGTTCGGTGGTGTGCGGATAAACGACGATGTCGGGCACGTTTTCCACGATGCCTTTTCTAAGTCTCATGATGTCGATCATGGTCTTGCCGTATGCAAGGCGCACTCTTTCAAAGTCGTCAAGACTTGCGTTTTCTTCTCCGACGATTGCAACGATTGCGTCGATTTGCTCTTTCGTGAGTGCGCTTTCGACGTGCACGTCTACGATTTGTTCGCCGGTGTCGACCATCTCTTTGAAGTCGTCGTCGGTCAGGTTGAATTGTTGTTTAATCAACTTGTAAAGACCTTCTTTCGGCGCTTTATAGCGTGCGGGATCGCCCCATTTCATGATGGAGCGGAACGACCTTTTGTCGGGTGCTTGGGTGATCCATTTGGGCTCGAAATCCTTGTAGGGTTTTGACATAATTCCTCCAAATCGTGTTTTATCCGCCATATTTTGCAAGATAAAACCGTGTTTATTTCATTTTGTTATTTTTAGGTTTTCGGTTTTTCGACGTTTAGTCGTTTCTTTCGCTCTCGGTTTTTGTGGAGCGAAGTATGCTCTTCAAATCGTCGTACAGTTTCTTGTTGTTGGGATAGATGCGACGGTATATGCGAGAGTAAAGTTTGTAGTACAACTCGTGTTCTTTCATATCGGGCTTAAATTCTGCAGAAATATGCACCATGTTTTTTGCCGCTTCTTCAAACGAGTTATATACGCCTATTCCCGTAAATGCGGTTATTGCCGCTCCGAGAGATGACGTCTCGTACGTTTGCGCACGCCTTACGGGTATGCCCATAATGTTTGCGGTGATTTGACAAATCTCGTCGCTTTCGCTTCCTCCGCCCGAAACCGCAAGAAACTCGACTTTGATTTTCGTCTTACGCTGTATGGACAAAAGTCCGTCGTACAAGCCGTATGCGATGCCTTCTATTATTGCGCGATACAAGTGCGCGCGGGTGTGGCAATCGGAAAATCCCAAAATCGCACCCCTTGCCGTCGGGTGTTTGATACCGGGCGTCCAGTACGGTTGAAGGATAAGTCCGTCGCATCCCGGCGGAACGTCTTGAATATGTCTGTTGAGAAGTTCTTCCGCCGCTATGCCGAGTTCTTTTGCTTCTTTGACTTCCTTGTGTGCAAACTCGTTCTTGAACCAGGACAACATCCAATATCCGCGATAAATTTCCACTTCGGGATTGTATTTTCCGGGAAGTACTGCGGGATAGGACGGAACGAACGGTTCGGTTTCGACGTATTTGTCGGTGGTCATCTGCACGGTTGCCGTCGTGCCGAGAGAAAGCGACGCGCCCGTTGAGTCAACGCAGCCCGAGCCCAAAGTTTCGCAACCTTTGTCCGAACCGGATGCAATGAGCGGAAGCCCTGCCTTTATGCCGAGATCTCTGCTTGCTTCTTCGGTGATATATCCGATAACCGTGCCGGGTTCTACAAGTTCGCACATATTCTCCGCTTTCAAATCGAATATCGGAGCAGTGATTGCGTGCGCGCCCTGCCAAGTTTTCTGTTTGTAATCGAAAGGTATATGTCCTATCTGATTTGCAACGGAGTCTTTCATGACTCCGGTCAGTCTGAACGTGATATACCCCGAAAACATCAGGTATTTGTACATCTTTTTCCACACTTCAGGCTCGTACTCGTGCACCCAGTTGCATGCGGACGATTTGCATTGCGCCGCCGCCATGTCGTACATGTTTATAAGTCGAAGAAGGGATTTGAAGCCTGCGCCGAATCTCGTCTTGTCAGCGTCTTTGACTTCTCTTTGGTCAAGCCAAAGTATGATGTCACGAAGGGGTGTGCCGTCTTTGTCGACTATAACGGAAGTATCTCTTATCGTCGTGACGACGACCGCTTTTATATCGTCCCAAAGGTCTTTGCATTGCGCTTTGAGACCGAGCGTCGCTTCTTTGAGTCTGTCCCAGTAAAACTCGGGAGTCTGCTCCGCCCAACCTATTTCCTTTGAGAAATAGGGTTGTTTGAAATGCACTTTTTCTTTACCGTAATCTTTGCCGTACTTGTCAAAAAGCATGGCTCTGACGCTTTGCGTGCCGAAATCTATCGTCAACACAAGTGGTTCTCTCATAATTTTCTCCTATTATTTTCTCTCGCCAAGCCCCTTACCGCCAAGCGAGAATTTTTCCTGTCTACGTTTTTTCAATATATAGAGGCACTCGCAATCACATTCACGTCCGTTCCGACAACGTTTTGAATGACGACGTCGCCACGCTTGATCTTCTTGTCAACCACGACTGCGTTGATCTCTTTCATAAGGTCCGCGATCTTGTCTTTGGGAATTTCTCCGTTTGTTCTTACGGGGAGCACGGGATAGTCTTCAAACGTCGTTGCCACCGTTGAACAAACCGTGCGCATGGGGCAAGTCATCTCGGAGAGCACAAACGCTTCTCCCCTTTTGCAACCGTTGCCCGAAACGACTCCGTTGTCTATACTGATTCTGCATCCGCGCGGACACACTATACACACAAGTTCTGTCATCTTTCTTCCACCTTTATCTCGATTTTTGAATTTGCCGTGATGCCGAACTTGGAGAAATCTATCTCGAGTCTTTGCATCTCGGGCGGACGCAAGAATGCGAAATTCTTCTTGAACACTTCGTTGCCGTCAACGCTGATGTAGAGCGTTGCTTTGTCCATATCCTTTGCGGCGCGGAAGAACAACACCACCTTGTCACAAGGCTTACTTACGTCGATTCTGTGTGGCACAAAACTCAAAAGTCCTTTGCCTTTTTCTATGCGCACGCTTTTGCCCGACGGCTTGAAATCCACCGCGTTTGCGCCTGCGTCTTTTGCACATTCCGACACATAATCCACCAAATCGAACACGTTAAGTGCGTTTCCTGCGGAAAACACGCCGTCAAGAGACGACATATACGTCTGGTCGCAATCCGCGCCTTTGGTGAAAGGATTTATCTTCACGCCAAGACTTTCCGCAAGTTCGTTTTCGGGAATAAGTCCGACCGACAGGATGAGCGCGTCACACTCTATGCGTCTTTCCGTGCCCTTGATCGGATTCATCTTATCGTCAACTTTTGCCACTTCCACCGCTTCGAGTCTATCCTTCCCGAACACTCTTGTCACGGTGTGCGACAAATAGAGCGGAATGTCAAAGTCATGCAAGCATTGGTGAATGTTTCTTGTAAGTCCGCTCGGAGTGGGCTTGACTTCATACACGCCTTCCACCGTTGCGCCTTCGAGGGTTAGACGACGAGCCATTATAAGACCGATGTCGCCGCTGCCTAGAATAACGCATTTTTTCGTCGGCAACTTGCCTTGCAGGTTGACAAAATTTTGCGCCGTGCCCGCAGTGAAGACACCGCTCGGACGAGTGCCTTGGATGAGCACTTGTTTTGCCGTGCGTTCTCTGCACCCCGTTGCCAAAACGATTGCTTTCGTAAAGAACTTTTCTATGCCGTCTTTGGACACCGCGCTGATGATAAATCCGCCGTCTTTCTTTTCGATTTTCGTGACGAAGGTGAGCGTGAAAGCGTCGATGTCAAGCTCTCTGACAAAATCGATGTATCTTTCGCTATACTCCGGGCCTGCGAGCTTTTCGCCGAAACGGATAAGTCCGAAACCGTCGTGCACGCATTGTTTAAGTATTCCGCCGAGTCTTGCTTCTCTTTCAATAATCGCGACTTTACCGCCTTTTTCGCACGCGCTTTGAGCCGCCGAAAGGCCTGCAGGACCGCCGCCGATAACTATAACATCATAATTTCTCATTTTTCCGCCCCCTTCACGCCTTTCGTATCGCCGTATACGACCACGCTTCCTTCGTCGCCTTTGAGCACGTCTTCTATTGCGATTCCTTCATGCTCTGCAATGATTTTCGCAACGAGCGGAGAACAGAAACCGCCCTGACATCTGCCCATACCCGGGCGCACTCTGCGTTTTATGCCGTCAATCGTCGCGACTTTTAGCGGACTGTTGAGAGCGTCGATTATCTCGCCTTTGCTGACTTCTTCGCAACGGCAGATAATTTCGCCGTAATCCCCGTTTCGCTTGATATATTCTTCTCTTTCTTTTTCGGGAAGATTGGCAAGGCGCGGAGTGTGCTTGTACACGGGATTGAAATTCGCCTTATCCTTCGCATTAAGGTCTTGTTTTATCCACTCTCTCACGTCGCAAGCGATTGCGGGAGCGGCGGTTATGCCGGGAGATTGAATTCCTGCGACTTCATAAATATTTTTCGTGAATATGCCCCTGCGCACCACGAAATCTTCTTCGTAGGTTGCGGCGCGCGTTCCCGAGAAATACGTGATGATGTCGCCCTTGTTCAGCATGGGTTGAGCAAGTTGCTGTTTCTTAATTATATTGTTTATATCGGTTATGCTTGTGGAATAGTCTTCTCTCGACGGCACTTCGTGAGCATCCGGACCAACGAGAATGTTGCCGTCAACCGTGCGCATGACGCCGCCGCCTTTCGTATGTCCGACTTCTTCTTTCTTCTCGGGCTGATTTTCACTTGGGAGCGGAGCAAAATAACTGCGCGCATAAGAAGAGAGCGCGTATCCCACTTTTTTCTTGTCGAGAATAATATCCGTGCCTTTTCTCGGGTGAATGGTGAAAGTCCTGTCCCCTGCCATATCCGCAATGACGTCTGAATACACGCCTGCACAGTTCACGACCGCTTTTGGATACACCGTTCCGCGATTCGTATGCACTGCAACGATTTTTCCGTCTTTGACGTCCATGCTTTCAACGATGGTGTTGAGAGACACTCTCGCGCCGTTCTGAATTGCGTTGTCACAAAGCGCGATAGTCGTTTTGTACGGAGAAACCATTCCTGCCGACGACATAAACATTGCGCCCGTCGCCCACTTCGGCGGATTCGGTTCCATTTCTTTAAGTTGTTTGCGAGTGAGATGTCTGACGCCGGGAACGCCGATAATCTTTGATTTGAGCCAAAAAAGCGGAGATATTATCGCATTTTCCCATTTCGTCGAAAAAATGAAAGTCTGTCCCCACGGTTTGAGTTCGAGTCCCAAGTCTTTTGCAAGTTGCTTGTACTGCTCGTTGCCCGCAAGAACGTATTTTAGTTTTTGTTGCCCTTTGTGAAGGTCGATACCGGGATGGATACAACCGTCGTTGCGACAGGACGCGCCCGTTGCCACGTCGTTTGCCTTTTCAACGAGAAGCACGTCAAGCTCGAGCCTTGACAGTTCTCTCAAAACCGCACACCCCACAATGCCGCCGCCTATTACGAGCACGTCGGGTTTTTGACCGTCGATTGCGCCGTCTTTGAGCGTAGGCTTTTTGGGTTCTTCGTGAAAGCCCTTGAGTTTCACGTCGTTGATAACACCGAGAGAGCGTTTGTCAACGGCTGCTTTTCCGCACTTGTAAATCGTTGTCCAGTCGTCACACTCGCCCGTCAGACGAACGCAACCGCGCCACTCTTCGACAGTTACAGACGGGGCGATCTTATTGACCGCCTTGCGTATCCTTGCCAAATTCATAATTTAACCCCTTTATATCGATTTTTCCGATTTTGGTTCTCGGAAATTCTTTAACACATTCAACGCATCTAGGAATATTCCAGTGCGACATACGTTTTGCGACATGCGATATAACCGCTTGCTTTTGCGCGTCGCTTATCTCGCCTTCCACAAGAACTTTTATGAACGGCTTTCCTTTCACGCGATACTCTATGCACGCACATTCGTTTATAAACGGCAACTCTTTCACCACTTTTTCAATCTCTGTGGGAAATACGTTGATGCCGGAAATCTTGATAAGGCGTTTTTTGCGCCCCATAAAGAACAGTCTGCCTTGCTCGTCCTGTCTGAAATAGTCGCCCGTGCGCACCCACGTTCTGCCGTCAAGGCTAATGAGAGCTTTCTTTGTGGCTTCTTCGTCACCGACGTACCCCGTCATCATTTGCTCGCCGCTGACAAGCAATTCGCCAACTCTGCCGACAGGAACTTGTTTCAAATCTTCGTCCACTATTTTGACAAACACGTTTTTGAGCGGTTTTCCGACGCTTCCGTCCACGAAATCGCCGTTTGTAACCGTACATACGCTTGCCGTTTCGGTAAGCCCGTATCCCGGGGACAACGTGCCTTTTCCGCCGCACTCTTTCATGCGCTCGTCGAATTTGCGCACGAGTTCTTTGTCAACGGTGTCGCCGCCGACGAACACGTCTTCTATCGACGATATGCCTTTGCCGTTGAACTCGTCGCACGCAAGCAATTTCTGCACCATGCGCGGCACTGCAAGGATTGTGGTTATCTTTTGTTTTTTTATGATACGAGCGGTCTTTTTTGCATTGAATATAGGTTGCAGAACAACGTGCATATCCGTGCAAATCGCCGCGTGCATTCCGACGCAAAGCCCGAATCCGTGAAACATCGGAAGCACTACGAGCATTGCGTTGTGACTGTCGAATTTATCGCCAAGGTGTGCAAGCAAATTGTTTGCCATAGCGTTGGCGCAACGAGAAGAAATCGCGACCGTTTTCGGCTCTCCGGAAGTGCCGCCCGATTGCATATAAAACATAATCTCTTCTCCGTCGCCGTCGTACGCTTCGAAATATTTCGAGCGCGGAAGTCCGATATAATCGTATATGCAGAAGTGACAAATCACTCGCTTCGCGCCGTGACAACGCGAAAAATACGCGCCCATATTCACGTCGCTCAAAAACACGATTTTAGGTTGAAGTTTCTTGACTGCGGACTCAAATTCGTCCGATGAAAGTTTGGGATGAATCATCGACGCGATTGCACCGATACGAGAGCAAGCGTAGGCTGCGATTATGCTTTGCTCTATGTTTGGAAGCGCAAGCATAACGACGTCTCCTTTTCTGACGCCTGCTTTGAAAAGACCACCCGCAACCTTGTCGATTTCTTTGAAAAATCTGCCGTACGACATTTTATGGCTGCCGCGTATTATAGCCGTCGCGGTGACGTCCTTGTTTCTATACGCGCGCATGAAGTTGTACAATGAAGTATGTATATCAGCCATATCAAAATTATACCTTATCGAACACTTGTCGTCAATATCGGTTTATTGCCTTTCTAAACGACATTTTGCGCCAAAATATTCGCATATTAAACGTTTTGTATTCTAATTTTGAAGAAATTTTCGACAACGAGTATAAATCTATCGATTGCTGTCAATACTCCAAGCAAAATCGGAGGTAAAACCATGAACAAATTTTCTGTTGCAATGAAAAGATTCGGCGGATTTATGAAACGCAACGCGTTCTATTTTCTCATCGTGCTTTGCATAGCGTCGGTGGCAACCGTCATTGCGCTTGCAGTCACAAGACCCGACGCAAACGTCAATCCCGACGCGTCCATAACTGACAATCCCGACGAACCCGTCGTTAAGCCAGACCCTCAGCCCGACAATCCGGACAAACCCGAGCCAGTCATCGAAAAACTCAAATTCTACACCCCGTGCAACAACGGCGAAGTGAAAAAGAATTATTCGGATACGTCTTTGGTGTGGAGCCCCACTCTCAAACACTACTCCACTCACCTTGCGCTTGACTTCACGTCCGACGATTTGAACGTCTACGCTTCTGCCAACGGCACGATTAAGGAAATCGGATACAATCAACTCGACGGCAACTACGTCGTCATATCTCACGAAGACGGCTACGTCACGAAGTACCTTTCGCTCGAAAATCCCTGCACTCTCAAAGTCGGAGCGACCGTAAAGCACGGTCAACTGCTCGGCAAAATGTCCACGACTCAGGGCAGCGAATGTCTCGACGGAGCGCACCTTCACTTCGAAGTGCTTAAAGACGGAAAAAATATCGACCCGCTCGAAGTGCTCGTAAGTTCCGACAAATAACAGTCGATTCAAATCGATACGCAACTTATATTCATATCCTTAAAAACGAAAAATCCCGAACATCGGGATTTTTTCTTTTGTTAATATAATTCGTTTTTAATGACGCGCTTGGAATTTCAAGCGGCTTTCAGTCTTCGAGCATAGGGATTATGTCTTTCACCTTGTCGAGAACGTAGTCGGGCTTGATTTTGGACTTCGGCAACATATCCGCCGTCGTCTCACCCGAAAGCACGAGAATGGACACGAAACCGCAGTTTTTGCCAAACGCCACGTCCGTGTACAGTCTGTCGCCGACCATTGCGATTTTTTTTGCGGGAAGATTGTATTTCATAGCAAGTCTTTCGCCTGCAGTGGTATGCGGTTTGCCCATGATGATGTCGGGCGTTCTGCCGACTGTAAGACGTATCGCTTCTATGAGTGCGCCGACGTCGGGCATCGGGCACCCGGGTGCGGGACAGAAAAAGTCGGGGTGAGTCGAAATGTACGGCAAACCATGATTGACGTATCCGCAGAACTTGTAAAGTCTGTCGTACGTAAGAGACGTGTCAAAGCCGATTACGCAAAGGTCGGGATTGTCGTCCACGACTTCTATGCCGTAAAGTTCGAACTCGCTTTTAAGACGTTCGTTGCCAAGCAGAAAAACGCGCTTGCCGCGATAGTTGTCAAGAATATACTCGCAAGTGACCTGCCCGCTAGTGTAAATCTCGTCCGCATAAGTGCGTAGACCGAGATTGTTAAGGCGCGCGATATAATCTGTGTGCATTCTCGACGAATTGTTGGTGAAAAAGCAAATGCGTTTGCCCATTGCGCGAAGTTTGTTTATTGCGGCAAACGAGCCTTCTATTTCTGTGTCTCCGATGTACACCGTGCCGTCAAGGTCGAAAACGAACAATTCTACGTCTTTGATATTCTTCATAAGTATCCTTCAACTCAACCGAATTTTTTCATAAAGCCGCTCGCGTACGCATAACCCAAAAGGTTGTCGCTCACCGCCCCTGCAAGCGCCATGCAAGACAAAGTTTCGCTTGCGCTTATCTCGCTTTTGAGCCAGTAGCCCGCGTCGTCGTAGAGTCTTCGCCAAAATCTCTGCATGCCGTGCACGTCAATGCCCGCAAGTTTTTCGAGAAGATCCATTCGGTACTCGCTTAATATATAATCAATTCTAAAATAACCGTTAATATCGAAAAAGTCAACGCATTTGGGGGTGATTGGCTCAACATTGAGAGCGGACAGTTTATCAAATGCGACTTCCCTTTCGGCAGGCGGTGCGCCGTCTATGCTCGGCGATCCCAAAAATGCCGAATAAAACGAAGAAATCGTCGCGCTTGCAAGAAAACGATACTCGCCGTCAAGCCTCGGTTTCCTACCCTTTTGCAAAGCAAGCGCACGCATGATTTTTGCCATTCGTTCTGCGCTATCGACAGTATTTTTCTTGCTTGAAAAAGTCAAAAGACTCTCGGCAAGGTCTCCTGCCGTCTTTACTTTTTCGATCTCGAAATCGTTGCCCAAGGCACGTTTTTTTGACAAAACCTTTTCGGAAAAAGCGTCTTCAAAAGCCGAGAACTTCTTTGAAAGCAAAATTCCGTATCCTGCCGCAATTTGCTCGCAAGAGCATTTTATCAGCACGTTTTCGTCGATAAACACTTGATTCGGCGCATTTTTACACATAAAGTCGTCTCCGTCGGGAGCGGTCAAATAAAGCGACCAACCGACGTTTAGTTTGTCTGCGACGCCTTTTGCGACGCCTGCGGTTTTAGTCGCTCCGAGCGCAAAAACGTATCTTGCATAGTCGGGCACCGTTTCATTTGCGCCTTCGTTGCCAAACTCGCTTTGACAAGATATGCAAAGGCGATATCCGCCCTTTTTCAATTCGGCAATCAATTTGTCGGCAAGGTCTTTTTGTCCGTCTTCGTATAAAAAAAAGAGCGCGCCTTCTCTAAACTCCGCACGCAATCTCGGCAAGATTTCTTTGAATAAATCGCTGCCCCTGTACACGCGTGTTTCGTTTAAGACTCGCTCTTTCGTTTCTAAGTTTTCCATATCCGCCTCCGCTTATACGCTAACACATCGCGCGGGGTGAAATATGGCGGTTATTCGCTCTTTTTGAGCGATGTTGTCATAACTTTGCTTTTCGGATTGAAAAGTTTATTTTGACTTCATATACGTTTTGCATTTCGTTGCAAACGCTGTGTCTTTCACGTCGATGCAAGAGTTTGCACAAAGTCCGTTGCTGTTGAACGCACAATCGCCCGCCGCACATTGAACAAGACTCTCAAGGTCTTTTTCAAAAACGTCGTCGCCTGCTTCGACGTCCGCAAAGTTTTGCGCAAGCGCGCCGCCTTCGCGTTTAATACGGCTCATACATTTTGCGTTTTCGCCGATAGAAATAACGCCTGCAAGACAAACGCCTTTGAGATTATGTTCGCAGTTGGAAGTTGCACAATTGATTTTTTCCATAAACGATTCTCCTTTTCGTTGATAAGGATAGTATGTCCAAAATCTACATTTCTACACAACTATCGAAATTTAGCGATATCAAAAAAGCATAGCGAGTGCGTATTCTATTGAAAAATCGCAATATTTGTGCTAATATATCATAAACATCGAAATGCACGCGTACGTGCAAATTAAGGAGATTTTTATGAAAGTCATTCTTCTCAAAGATATGAAAGGCATGGGCAAAAAAGGCGAAATCATCGAAGTCAACGACGGATACGCCCGCAACTTCCTTATCAAAAAAGGTATTGCTCAGGAAGGCACTCAACAAAATATCTACGTCGCAGAACAAAGAAAGAAAGCGTTCGACGCAAAAGTCGCGGCAGAAAGAGCCGCCGCTCAGGAAATTGCAAACAAACTTAAAAACGTCACTGTCAAAGTCACCGCAAAAGGCGGAGAAAACAACGGCAAAATGTTCGGTTCGGTCACAAGTGAAATGATTAGCGGCGCACTTGCTTCTCTCGGCTTCGACGTCGACAAAAAGAAAATCGAAACAAAAGAAAGCATAAGAGATTTCGGCACTTTCGACGTGACGCTTCGTCTCTATCCCGAAGTCACGCAAGTCATCAAAATCGAAGTCGTGAGAGCGTAGTATGTCCGAATACGAGACAAGGCTTGACATAGCCGATTATATAATCGTGCAGGACACCGACAACTACGGCTTTTCGCAAGACTCGGTGATTTTGGCAAACCTTGCGGATATCGGCAAAAACGACGTCGTTCTCGACATAGGTTGCGGCACGGGTATACTTTCGACTCTCGCAATCGTGAAAAAAGGCGTTAAGAGCGCAGTCGGCATTGACGTACAAAAACACGCTTGCGATTTGGCGCGCAAAAGCGTGCAAATCAACGGATTGCAAGATAAATTGCAAATAATCGACGGAGACGTCAGAGACATAAAAAATCTCGTCAAAGCGGAAAGTTTCGACGCTGTTTTGTGCAATCCGCCATATTTTCGGTCGGGCGCAAGCGAAAACGCAAAAGGCGTGTCGCGCACGGAAAGCGGCGCGGATATTGCGGATTTCGTCAAAGGCGCGGCATGGGCGTTGCGCTTCGGCGGAGACTTGTATATCGTATACAAAGCGGACAGACTCGTATCGCTTTTCACTGCGCTTGCAAATTGCAATCTTGCACCGAAAGAGATGACAGTCGTCTTCCCCAAACTTTCAAAAGGCGGAGACGTCGTAATCGTCAAGGCTCGCAAAGGCGCAAAAGAAGGTCTAAAAATCAAATCGCTCGTCGTCAAAGACGAAGACGGAAAAGATACAATCGAGTTTAAGGAGTTGTACGACTGATGGCAAAACTTTTCATAGTGGGCACGCCGATAGGCAATATGGCTGACATAACTTTGCGCGCACTCGACACGCTGAAAAGCGTTGACGTCATCGCATGCGAAGACACGCGCCACTCTCTGCCGTTGCTAGAAAAATACGATGTTCACGCAAAACTCATTGCCTACCACAAGTTCAACGAGCAGGAATGTTCGGACAGACTTATTTCTATCATAGAACAGGGACAAAACGTTGCGCTCATCTCGGACGCAGGCATGCCGTCGATAAGCGACCCCGGAGCGGAACTCGTCTCGAAATGCCACGAACGCGGCGTAGAAGTCGAGATTGTTCCCGGGCCGACCGCCGTGGCAAGCGCAATAGCGTTGTCGGGAATAAAAGGCAACGGATTTACGTTTATAGGGTTTTTACCGGAGAAAAACGCAGATAAAGTGTCAATTTTGTCAAAAGCGTCTCTTGCCGGCTTGCCGATTGTCTTGTACGTCGCACCGCACGATTTGGTCAAGACCGCAAAAACCATATTGCAAGTGCTTGGCGATAGAAAGGCGTACGTCGTTCGCGAACTCACCAAAATTCACGAAAGCGTGACTATCACCACCCTTGCGGACTTCAATGCCGAAGAGCGCGGAGAAATCGTCATGATAATCGAAAACGCAAACGCCGAAAACCCACTCAACGCCTTGTCCGTCGAAGAACATATCCGTCACTACGTGAGCATGGGCATGGACAAAAAGGACGCCGTTAAAAAAGTCGCTCAAGACCGCGGCATTCCAAAGAACGAAGTCTATCAGCAAGCATTGAATATTTGAAACAATCATACACAAAAAGAAAGGCAGCAAGCCTTTCTTTTTTTATTTATTTTCATTTTCGCTACGCTAGATTCTTCGGCTACGCTCAGAATGACAAACAGCGAATTTTTGTAAAAAATGCGATAAATAGATGAATGACGCGAAAGTGCCCCGAGAATGACAACCCT